>Ga0268264_10000111_pt1 | contig 204718 bp, 189 predicted proteins | sample KBSSwiS32_FD_190357 | JGI IMG/M metagenome (GOLD analysis project Ga0268264, IMG submission 190357) | Switchgrass rhizosphere microbial communities from Kellogg Biological Station, Michigan, USA - KBS Switchgrass S3-2 (SPAdes) (version 2) | ecosystem: Host-associated > Plants > Roots >... | reverse complement strand
GCAGGAGTTCGAACACATCCGCAAGCGCTACTGGGGTCAACGCTTCTGGGGCAGGGGGTATTTCTCGACGACATCCGGCAACATCACCGATGACGTCATCATGAATTATCTCGACAGACATACCAAACGGAAGGCTTCAGCCACTCCGCCTGATCCTACCGGCGTCAGCCGGTTAGTCATTCAGGCGGTCCGGCGAGCGCAATCGCTCAGTCGACTATCGATGGTGGTCGTGTGAACTCCGACCTCAGTTCTTCAAACTGTTCTCCTTCGCAAGCCGCGACGGCCGCCCTTGTATCACAGCTGCGAGCGAATGCCCGAGGGCAGCCCGTTGGTTCGGCGGACGCGCGAATGAGTGCTCCGAAGCGGTAGCAATAGCCGAGGCTCGACATTTACCCGGCCTAAAAGCCCACGTCCGAGAAATCTGGGGATGCCGCGACTGAACATGATGTTCGGCTATGAATCCGTTTATTGCCCTTTTCGTGAGATGTGCGGCTCGCTTGGAGAGTCTATTTACCGGAGAATTGCAGTGATGAGGTAGCGGCTGGCGTGAGCGCCATGAAAAAGCGTGAAAATGTCACGAGATGTCGCAAGCACTCGCCGTCCCTGAAACCATCGTAAAGTAGCATTCTCGCCTTAACGCGACCGCTCTTTAAGTCAGAGCCCAAAGTCGCTTTCGACTTGCTTCCTGCCCGCAGTCGAGCAACCTGGCCCCGCTCCCGCGACACTCGGGAGCGGGGCTCAGTAACCTCCTTGGTGGCCAACTCGGTCGAGATCATCGGCCGGGTGGCATGCCCGTATTCTCTCGTTGCGTTGTGTCTCAGATCCGCAAAAAACTGACTGCAAATCGATTCTGCTGCCTAGGATACCTATAGGATCCAGACCCTGCGTGTGAGCTGGCGAGAGCCTAAGCCCTCGCCAGCTAATAGTCGATCAGGTGGCGGCGGTGTTAATCGCTGCACCGGGGCGAATCACAAAGTTCGCACCTGTGATGTTGCCGGCTCCCGCTACGGGCGTTCCGTCGAGGGTAAGCCGGTTACCAACCGCGCTATCGAGGACCCTTGTTAGATCCACTGAACACCCGCCGGTCGAGGCCAGCGCCACGCCGGTTCCATAACCAACCGATCCGGATACACCGATCGTCGCTGCTGATCTTGAACCGGTCGGAGAAAGAGTGGAAAATGCCGCCCCGTGAGTGGTCCATGGCCAAGGCTCAGTTCGCCGTCATCTTCGGCGAGCGCTTCATCAGGGCCATGGCGGCGTAATGTTCAACCGCCCGCCAGCACACTAAATTCCTGACAGTCCCGCGGGCTGTCATCTTTTGTCAAAACGATGCTGCACGCCCGGATAAAAGTGCTATCCGGTTACGCCTACGAGCACGTTACCGTTGGCACCGAAGGCGGGCGCACTTCTCGCGTCACTTCCATTGAATCGCACTTTATAGGCGGGATCCACAACAGCGAAAGCCCCTGGATTGACTTGGGACGGATCGATCTCGTTGACAACGCAAGCACTGTTAAGAGCAATGCCGGTTGCGATTTTACCGCTGGAACCAGTAACCTGCGGTGCAACACGATTTCGGTAGCAATTAATCAGGTCAACCGCTTGGTTCGACTGAACATCATGATTAGTAACCACAGGCGTGATTGAACTCATACCTACATTGTTCAGGACGACTGGGTTAGCGACCTCGCGGATGTATGTGCCTTCAATGCCCAAGCTCGTCATGTTGACGGCTTGAATCCCCGTGCTCGCTCCTCCCAGAATGCGTCCGCCCGCGATCCGCGTCTTGCCTTCCGCATCAAACATGTTGATCCCGTAAGATCCGCCTCCAGCGAGCGCCACGTAGGGCTCAATGAGCGTCACCTCACCCGACCGATTGAGATTGCGGATTTGAATCCCGGTAATCCCGACAGCGTCGACAACGGCATTGGAGATGCGGACATCCTGGTGCGCACCGCCGCCGCTCGCCAACGGGATCGTATTACCGCTGCTATTGCGGCCATCAACCTCAATGCCGATATTGACCCGACCTACTTCTGCGTCGTTGATGAAAGTGTCGGCAATGTACCCGAACACACGGATACCGATGGACAGGTCGAACACTGCATTCTCGTCGTAGCATATGGGACGCTCAAGGTAGATCGAAGCGTTTGATGCGATGTAGTAGTTGATCTGGTAGTTACCGAGCAAGTGACCAACCCAAAAGTCGTTGATCGGGCTCGTTGCGGGCGTTGTTCTCGATGCGACGCAATCGCGCGCATACGACAGTACGACTCCGAAGTAATGGAACCCAACTGGAGAGTCGTACGAGCTAACATTCTCCATTCCGCATGCATTCATATATGACATGATCACGCCTTTCACGCAATTGATCGGGTCAGAGTTAGGGGAAGGTTGCGGAGCAACGCTCCCGCAGTCGCGAGCGAATAGTATGTCACGAACGTAGGAGTTGCGCGTGATAGACGCGTCGTCGCCCGTTCCGCTAGTAGTCTTGCCAAACTGGAAGACAGTTGCCGCTGCCGCGCTTGGCCCCGTTAGAATTACGCGCGAGCCTCCCGGCGTACCCATGCGCGTAGGAACTCCGACGCCCACATCACGTCCTGATCCTTTTGCACCATAGAAACAGCAACTGGAACGATCAAAGTTAAGAGTTGACCGAATGTAGTAATCTAAGGGCTTCAGTATCGTAGTCTGACACAGGGCAAAGGACGCACTGATTGCCGCCCAGCAGTCGAACGTAGGGTCATTAACCCGCGCTCCAAACCACTCGGGCCGACCTTCACGGTCTTCTCGGATGCGAGCATAATAGAAGCCCGACGTGTTAGAGGCAACGTAAAGGCCCTGTAAAGGATCCGAAACTGGAATCGATCCTGCGATACAGACAAAAAATCCCTCGCGTGGACTCTCCGTTAAGTAAAACACTCGACCGGATGTGGGGCTCGCAATAGAAGCGAGAGCCGATCGGGTTGCGATATCGATTACATTGGCCATGATGATTTTCAATCCATTTATCTGTTTCATCCACCGAGGTGCCTCCTTGGTGGGGCGAGACACTTGGCCACGAGTCGCAATACCAGTGCTCGGAACAGACTAAGAACAATAGAATCCTACACTGCAAGCGTCTCGGTCTACAAGGAAGACGATTGTAGGATATCAGCCTTGTTGCAAGGTGCTGACACTGCATAAATCGGGCATCGCATCGGTGCTCCAATACATATGCTCAAAGGGTAAGCGTCCGGTCTTCACCGGCATGACGCCGGCGCTTTGAGGCGTTGTCCATTTTTCGTAATTATCATACGCGATCAGATCACTGCGATTTGGAGCCCTGATGAAAATCGACAATCTTGTAGTGACGGTTCCTGAACGGCCTGCCCTTGGCCATGCTGGTGGTTCGATCAGCTTTTTATCATCCAGCCTGTTGATCCATAGGTTGGTGGGGGATCAGGTTTCTAGTCACGGTGCTCACCTGTATCTCCTTGTAGCGGCCCCTCTTTTGCTAGATTGCTTCGGTCGCAAAATGTCGACCTTCAACTTTGACGGCCCTTATCTTGGCCAGTTGACGGAGTGCAGTGGCTTAGCAAATTATGAGTACGGCGGGTTTAGAGAGCACGCTGTAACTGAACTTCGAATGCGCGCTCAAACTGAGTTCGGTGAAGGAATTTTTCGTCTGGAATTGGCAGGGAAATTGTCGCCCCGGCAGCAAAGCAACGAAGATTGGGAAATACCAAGCCCGCTGACGGCATTTGGGGTGAATGTTGCATTTCCCATTGCAGACGCTGGGTTAGTCTTTCACGGCAAGAGTGCCGAAATGCAAAGCGCTGTCGAAAGATGCTTGGAGCGCTGTATCGCCATGTGATCGGAATTTACCGGGTTATCGTTGCCGGGGAAACGTAGTCCCATGGCAGTAGTTCACCGATCCGGTTGATGGGATGGCCATTGCCGATCCGATCCAGCACATTGGCCAGCCATTCCTGGGGGGTCACGCCGTTGAGCTTGGCCGTCTCCAGCAGCGAATTCATCGCGGCGGGACTGTCAGGAATTTCGTGTGCTGGCGGGCGTTTGAACATCACGCCGCCATGGCCCTGATGAAACGCTCGCCGAAGATGACGGCGAACTGAGCCTTTGCCATGGACCACTCACGGGGCGGCATTTTCCACTCTTTCTCCGACCGGTTCAAGATCAGATAGAGCAGCTTGGTGGCGGCATCGTCGCTGGGGAAGTGCCCCCTGGCCCTGACGGCCCGCCTGAGCTTCGAGTTCAGCGCCTCGATGGCGTTGGTGGTGTAGACGATTCTGCGGACCTCGTCGGGGAAGGCGAAGAACGGGATGACCTCGGTCCACGCCCGCCGCCAGCTCTGGCCGATGGCGGGATAGCGCAGGCCCCAGGGGCCGGTCTCGAACGCGGTTAGCGCCTTTTCGGCAGCGTGGGCATCTGTGGCGCGGTAGATCTGCTTGAGCGCTGTCGCCAGCCCCTTGCGGTCCTTCCAGGAGACGAAGTCCATCGAGTTGCGCAGCAGGTGGACAATGCATGTCTGGACGATCGTCTCCGGGAACACGGCGGTGATCGCCTCGGGGAAGCGCCGCTGATACTTGGCGATCAGCTGCGGGTCGAAGCTCGATTGACGGTCTCGCGGCACGTCGATCGCCAGCTTGCCGGTCTCGGTCATCACGGTCTTTCGGCCATAGCCGTTCCGCGTGTTACTGGCGCCGTCGTCACCAGCAAGGTGATGATCCATCTCGGCGTTCAAAGCGCGTTCCGTCAGCGCTTTCTTCAGAGAATCGAGCAGGCCACCCTGTTCAAATGCTTCGCTTGCGGCGCCTCCGGCCAGCAACTGGTCGAGAAGCTCATTGGGTATCACAGGCTCTTTGCGTCGGGACATACTGGGACTCCTTTTTACCCATTATGGCCGCCAGCACACGAAATTCCTGACAGTCCCGGCCTACAGGTCAATCATGAAGCTGAAGGCGGACGTTTCGACGTAGACGCGCTTACATCGGGAGAAGCGCTGCCGATCCGCCCGATTTTGATTGCTGCCGTTCTGTGCCACCCGACCGTTATGTCCACATTCCCCACAGATGCCTAGGCGGGACCTCCTGTGCTTCAAAACGACCGCTTACATTCGGACGCCCGAACTTTGAGCAGCCTTGCTCAGCGCGGTCCCTTCAACATCAACGGGACCACTTCAGCGCCCCCGAGCAGCACATCGAGGTGATCTGACCACCACTGAGCCATCCTAACCCGCTCGTCCCAATGAGATCCACGGTGATAGGCCGCGCGGATGTTGTCGCGCTCCTGATGCGCAAGCGCTCGTTCGATGGCATCGCTGCTCCACTTGCCAGACTCATTGAGAAGCGTGGAAGCTGTCGCCCGAAATCCGTGGCTGGTCATCTCGTCCTTGGTGTAGCCAAGGCGCCTGAGCGCCGCGTTCAAAGTATTCTCCGACATTGGCCTGCCGGACGTCCGGACCCCGGGAAACACGAACTTTTCGCCACGTGATTGTTGTTCCGCCTCGCGGAGAATCTCTATCGATTGCCGAGACAGCGGGACCACGTGCTCAATGCCCATCTTCATTTTCGCCGCTGGGATGCGCCAAACAGCAGCGTCCAAATCGATCTCGCTCCACTCCGCATGTCGCAGCTCTCCCGGCCGAACAAAAACATGGGGCGCGAGCCGTAGGGCAAGCTTCGTGGACATATGACCTTGAAAGCCATCGATCGCGCGCAGCAGCGCGCCTACCTCAACCGGATTCAATATGGCGGCATGATGCTTCGCTTTTGGCGCGATGAGCGCTCCCAGAAGCGCGGCGGCAGGATCTGCCGATGCAAGCGTGTGGGCGACACCGAACCTAAAGACGCGGCTGGCAAATGCCCGCATGCGGGTCGCCGTTTCGCGGTTGCCACGCTTCTCGATCTTTTTCAGTACTTTAAGCAATTCGTGCGGCATGATCTCTGCAATCGGCCGCGAATTGAACGCTGCCCCGAAGAGCGACAGAAACCATCTGGCCTTGGCGGCAGTGGTTTCCTTCAAGCCCTCGCTCTCGCGCTTGGCGATGAATTCTTCGGCGACGATCCCAAACGTATTGGCGGAGGCAATCTTCGAAGCGATTGCCGCGGACTTCTTGGCCAGCGCAGGGCTCGTGCCTGCGGCCAATAGCTTCCGAGCCTCTTCGCGGTGCTCGCGCGCATCCTTGAGACTGACATCCGGATATTGACCGAGCGAAAGCAACTGCTCCTTACCCAGATATCGGTATTTCCATCGCCATAGCTTGCCGCCTGTTGGCTGCACGAGGACGAACAAACCACGTTCATCGAACAATTTATATGCCTTAGCGGCAGGCTTTGCGCTGCGGACAGCGGAGTCAGTCAGTGCCATTTGGGGGTATCCCCGAACTGGTGTTTTTCCGATACCCCCAAAGTGACCCCCAAATCTGCTGGATCGGGGTGCACCTGCCCGGATGAGCACGGATGGGCTAAGTCGATTATAGCCCGGTTTTGCTGGGTTTTCCAGACGCTGGCGGATTATTTTGAATGGGTGCCTGGTGCCGGGTGTCGGACTCGAACCGACGACCTATCGCTTACAAGGCGATTGCTCTACCAGCTGAGCTAACCCGGCCTGCGTTTCTCCCAATGCGTCAGGGAACGCCGAAGGTCCAGCCCTCACGCACACCGATCTCGGGGAAGTTTGCGAGGCTCAGCGCTCGTGTCGCAGGATCATAGCGACCCGCTCGTTGCGGGCGCGTCCGGCGGCGGTGGCTTCGTCACCGATCGGGTCGGCAGACCCGCGCCCTGCTGCAGAGAGGCGATCGCTTGGCACGCCGCCATCGTGCAGCGCTTTCACGATCCAGTCGGCACGCGCTTTAGACAGTTTCATGTCTGCGGCCGGGTTCCCGCTCGCGGAACTGAAGCCAATGACCGAAAGTGTCACGTCGGGATGGGCTTTGAGTATAGCGATGCCGCGGCGGATACGGATCTTGGATTCGATTGTCGGCTCGATCGAGCGCCCGTCGAACTCCTTGCCGCCCAGTTCGAAATAGCGTTCGGTTTTATCCGAGGATGCCAGCCAGTCGACCATATCGCGGCCGACGGTGCCTTTCGCTGCGGTCAGCACCGATCCATTGGGCAGTGCGACGACAGCGGAGAGATCCGCGCCCTTCTGCGCCACCGCCACGGGCCTCGTGTTGCCGCAGGTCCGGAGCGCGAGCACGGCGGAGACCGCGAGCGCCAATGCCAGCACGATGATGATCAGGCGCGCCATCTTGCCTCCCACCGCTTACCGGGCGGTTGCTCCACCGGCCAAGTGACCGGCCCCTTGTTCAATGCTTCACGGAACGCCAAAGGTCCAGCCCTCGCGGGCGACGATTTCGGGAGCAAGCGCATCGGGCTTCCACAGCGCACTGTCATCCGCGACATCGCGCAGCCAGGCGGCCGTCAGGAGCGCGTCGGTGCTGTGATCGTCATATAGCTCCAGCTCGGGCACAGCGCTCACCCCAAAGGTGGCGAGCGCCCTGGCGAGACTCTCCTTGTCGCGCATCTTGCTGCCGCGCGTCATGCCCGCGCGTCTAGCGGCGATGGTGGTGTAGATTTCGACGATCACCGGCCCGTGCTCGGGGATCGGACCATAAGGCCACACTGGCACAATCCCCTTCAGCCGGTTCAGCATGCGCATACCAGTCAGGGTCGATTTGCCGACCTGTGCCGCACCGACAAGGTTGAAGCCGCTTACCGCCGGTCCGTGGCGCCCCTCGCGGCAGCGGCGCTCGACGATCCGCAGCCGGCCATTCTCCGTTCCGAACAGATCGCCCTGCCGCCCCCCATGGCGGCGGAAATGGCGGCTCAGGTCGGGATGATCGATCAGCGTATCGACCGCGAGATGAGGATCCCCGGCACACATCTCGTCGACGACCTTCCACAGCCCTTGAACCTCGGTCGGGCTGTCGTTCCAGCCGGGAAAATAGGCCCCGCAATCCAGAAACGGAAGCGCGGTCGAAAAATCGATGCCGATCAACATGTCCTCGCCGGCTGCTGCCTGTGCGATCAACCAGTTGAGGATCGCCGGCCGGGACCAGCCTTTTGGTCGCTCGATCAGGCGCGGCGCCTCTTCATTATCGGCAACCGCCAGCGCAATGCCCTTCTGCCTCTCTCCGCGCGCGCCGGACCAGTCGATACAGGCGAAACGCGTGAAGCGGCGGCTCACCGTTTTCTGCGCGGCTTCGGCCGAGGCTTGGCCGCCGCCCGCGCATGCGCCTTTTCGATCATCGCCAGCACTCGCTCGGGATCATCGGTGTCGAAACGGACCAGAACGCCGGGCCAGCCCTCATAATGCGGGGTCTGCCAATAGGTGGCCGGATCGGTTCCCTTCAGCACTTCAACCGTGTCGAGATCGAGCATCAGGCAGAAGCTGCCGGCCTCGCGCCCTGGCGCTATGAAGGCATTGCCGTTCACCTTCACCGCGGGCGCGCCATAATGAGTCGAGAGCTCCGTCTCGGGAAGGCTGAGCCCTTGTGCGACGATCTTGTCCCAATCGAGCGTCATTCGCCATCACGCGCGGCGCGCAAGCGATCCCAATGAGCCATCCGCTCGGCGATCTTGGCCTCGAAGCCGCGCGGGGAGGGCGCATAGAATTCCTGCGCGCTCATTTCTTCCGGCCAATAATTATCGCCGGAAAAGGCATCGTCGCTATTATGATCGTAGGCGTAATTCTTGCCGTAACCGATGTCCTTCATCAGCCGGGTCGGTGCATTGAGGATATTCTTCGGCGGCGTGAGCGATCCGGTTTCCTTTGCTGATCGGAACGCGGCTTTCTGCGCTGCATAAGCGGCGTTCGATTTTGGCGCGGTCGCGAGATAGAGGCAAGCCTGCACGATCGCGAGTTCGCCTTCGGGGCTGCCCAGGAAATCATAGGCATCCTTGGCGGCAAGGCATTGCACCAGCGCCTGCGGATCGGCGAGGCCGATATCCTCCGAAGCGAAGCGCACGAGCCGGCGGAGCAGAAAGAGCGGCTGCTCGCCGGCGACCAGCATTCGCGCGAGATAATAAAGCGATGCCTGCGGATCCGATCCACGCAGCGACTTATGCAGCGCGGAGATGAGATTATAGTGCCCCTCGCGATCCTTGTCGTAGACGGCGAGGCGACGGTGCAGCAGCGCGGCAAGCGCAGACGGATCGAGTGGAGCGCCAATTTCGATCGAGAACAGCATCTCAACCTGATTGAGCAGGAATCGCCCGTCGCCATCGGCTGAGGCGACCAGCGCTTCTCGCGCGGCCGAGGTCAACGGCAGGCGGCGCTGCTCGACCTCCTCGGCACGGGTAATCAGCTTCGCAAGCGCGGTCGCGTCGAGCCGATTCAGGATCAGAACCTGCGCGCGGCTCAGGAGCGCCGCATTCAGTTCGAACGACGGATTTTCCGTAGTCGCCCCCACGAGGACCACGGTGCCATCCTCGACATAGGGCAGGAAGCTATCCTGCTGCGCGCGATTGAAGCGATGGATTTCATCCACGAACAGCAAGGTGCGCGTACCCAGCCGAGCATGCTCGCGCGCTTCACCGAAAATCTTCTTGAGATCGGCCACCCCAGAAAACACAGCGGAGACAGGCGCGAAGCGCAGGCCGACCGCATCGGCGAGCAATCGGGCGATCGTCGTCTTGCCGGTCCCGGGCGGGCCCCAGAGGATCAGCGACGATAGCCGCCCCGCCGCCACCATCCGGCCGATCGCCCCTTCGGCGCCGGTCAGATGCTCCTGGCCGATGACCTCGTCGAGCGTTTGTGGGCGCAACCTTTCCGCCAGCGGCGCGGCGTCGGCCGCTGCTGCGGGCGTGGAGGAAGCGAAGAGGTCGGCCATCGCTCAACGATATAGGTAAGGGGCGGCAATGTGCCCAGAGGCATAGATCGAAACACGGGGATATGCCGATCAACGAGGAGGGTCGCTGCCCTTCCTTGCCATCGCCATCGTTCAGTCGGCGTGCGCCTGGATGAACCAGCGCCGGTCGGTTTCGAGCCCGACGGCCGTCAATATGCCGGATTGAAAGGCTCCCGTGTCGATGCCGAGACGGTTAGGGCGTTCATCGATCTCCGTGGAGATCGAGTGCCCATGCACCACGAACATTTCATGCTGATTCTTATGGTCGAGAAATTCGCGACGAATCCAGCGCAGGTCGGAAGGCGACTGTTGATCGAGTGGCACGCCGGGGCGAATGCCGGCATGGACGAACAGGTAATTTCCATTGGTATAGGCATCGGCCAGATCGCGGATCCATATACGATGGTCCTCCGGGACCGCCTCTCGCGCAAGGGCGAGGCGTTCGGGGCCCGTTGCTCTTTCGTAGCGTTCCCTTTCGATACCATAGCTGAGAAAGGTCTCGGTTCCTCCCAGCCGGTCGAGCATGGACAGCGCCCGCATATCGCCGTCGAGCGCGGCGAGCAGCATCTCTTCATGATTTCCCATAAGGAAAGTGATGTCATTCTCGCCGTCGCCAAGCGCCATCAATTTCTCGATGACCTGGCGTGATGATGGCCCGCGATCCACATAGTCGCCCAGGAAAATCAAGCGCGTCGTCGCGGGCGGACGCTCTGCCTGATCTTCGATGATCTGGAGAAACAGCCGGTCCAGAAGATCGCTGCGGCCATGGATATCTCCAATGGCATAGACACGGTCGCCGTCCGCGACCGACGGCCGTTCGGGCGCCGCCGAGTGCTTTCCAAAGATCGATGAGAAGAACGACACGCTAGGGTTCCCTCAGCATCGGCCGGAACGATATATAGTTTACAATAAGCGTTGCAGAAATCAGCGGTGGCCGCCGGTCAACCCGTATATCCGCTGCCGGTCGCGATCCCGGCACGCGAGGAACGCCCACGCGATGCCTGGCCTATGCGGGTGAAGCAAGTCCGCCGGACAAAGTGGGGCGGGCGTTGCGGCGCAGCGCCACACCGATCGCACCGAAGCCGCAAAGCATCATCATCCATGTGACCGGCTCAGGCGCGGCGCTGACCGGCGGCGAGACGATGTCGGCCGAGAAGGTTCCTGACGATGTTGCGGAAAAACTTCCCAGCGATCCGCTCTGATTGGCAAATGCAGGGGACGCGCTTGTAAAAGCGAACGAAAAATCCTGACCGCCATCGCCGAACCCGAACACATCGGAGCTGTAAATCATGGTCCCTTCCAGATCACCTTCGCTCGAACCGAACATCAGGCCTGACGTGGAGTTCTGCCGAGCCGTGAAGTCAGCGTCGGTATAGACACCGCGAAGCAGCAAGGCGCCGTTGGAATAGGTCGCATTATTGAACATGAAAGATGTGGAGCCGGTGTACCGATATTCGAAGGAGCCCGCGATGTCCGACTGAAGGATCGATCCCGATCCGAAGGTCGCTGCCGGCGAGGTCGTGCTCGCTGAGAAGAACATGCTCGCCTGAACGCTCAGGGGGCTGTTGACGCCATCAGCCAGAAGGTTGAATTGCACCTGGGACAATCCCGGCGAGATGGCGCTGCCGCCACCGGCGCTATCCAACGAGAAAAAGCTGCCGCCGCCGCCACTCGCGCTGACAAAGCGTAGATTGCTGCCGCCTGTCGCCGGGTCAAATGCGGCGAAGGTGACCAAAGTCGCCTGCACGGGTGCGATAAGGCCGAAGAGCATCACCATGAAAGTCAGGAAAGATGCTCCGCGAACGCGGTAATTTTTGAAAGATAAGCTGCTGAACATGGTCTTCACTATGCCTGATGGCGCCGGATAATAATAGGGAAAACGTCTTTTCAAACGTTGTTAATGCCGTTCAGATCGGGACACCCGCCCGCTTCTCGCGCTGGTGCGCAAGCGGGTCTGAGCAACTGCAAAAAAGCGTTAGAAGAGGCTGCCTTATGTGCTAGCTGTGCCGCACAAAAGCTGCTTCATTCGTGGCGAACAGTGATGGCGAGTGGTGGTGAAGCCGGAGTCGATCGACGACAGTCCGGCCTGATCCAGAGGGCGTGATACAGATTGCCGTAGTCTTCACGGTACAATGTTTTACAATCAGGACCGGATAGACCTGCATGGGATGGAATATGTCGGCTCTCGGAGTGACGCAAATTCGTGGGCGCGAATCAAGCGGGGGGAAGTTGGATTTGCGAAGTTCACTGATCCAGTGCGGATTGCGCCGCCATTTGAGGTCTGACTTGCGATTGGCGGGGGGGCTGCTTTCGGCGGTTCTGTTTTCAATCAGTGCGTCGCCGGCTCGGGCGCAGGCGCTGGACCTCCTGCCGCAGGGATTAAACCTTGGCAGTTTTCGCTTATTCCCAACGGTGCCGGTGAAAGTCACCTATGACAGCAATATCCGCCTTTTGAATACGCCGGTGAATGACATTATTGCCTCGGTGCAACCGTCAGTAGCGTTACGCTCGTCATGGTCGTCACATCAGCTGGAGTTGCTGGCCTCGTCGAACCTTCGCCGGTACAAGGATAATAAAGATCAGAATTCGAATGAATGGCAATTATCGGGCGATGGCAGGGTCGATGTCGATTCCAGCTTCACGATTTCACCATCGCTTACTTATGCGCGCAAAGTCGAAGTTCGCGGCACACCGGGTGATGATGCGCGACTGGTCGGACAAACCAGATACAAGCAGCTCGATGGTGCTGCAGCAGTTTCGAAGCGCTTCAACCGCCTGAGTGTTTCCGGTCAGATCGGCCTTTCAAAGCTGCGCTACGACGATATTCTCATCGGTGGCGTGCTTACCGATCTGTCGTTTAGGAACTTCACGCAGACAAATGGATCGTTGCGCCTCGACTATCTCATTTCGGATTTGACGAACGTTTTCGTCACGGCCTCTGCAAATCGAAGTGACTATGTCGCGAACCCTTTTGGTCTCAATCGCGACGGGAAGGGCTACACTATCCTTGGTGGATTGAAGCTCCAGCCGACATCAATAATTTCGGGTGAAGTTTCAATAGGTTATCTAGCGCAAACATTCAAGGATCCGAGTTTCAAGAACTTCAAGGGGCTGAACTACAACATTAACATCAGCTGGAAGCCGACAGCTTTGACGACCGTGCAGTTGGGCGGTGGGCGATCGATCGTAAACAGCGCCCTTGTCGGTGTTCCCGGGATTTTGCGCAGTAATGTGCGGCTGTCGGTAACGCATGAACTCTTGCGGGACCTCATCCTCAGCCCCCGTCTCGAGCGCGAACATGAGGTCTACCGGGGCATAAACAGAAGCCAGAACCGGACGAGTGCCGGAATCAGTGCGAGGCGAATAATTAACCGGGCTCTGTCAGCGGTGATAGGCTATGATTATCAGCAGCTCGACGTAAACGGAGTTACCAATGCCGGGTATAAGGGCAGTCGGGTGACATTAAGCATCATTGTCGCAAAATGACGGTTGGCCATGTTGCGTTGCAACATCAAGGCGCTTATCAGACGGATAAGGCCATAGAAAGCATCGATAAAAGGTGAATAAGGAACTAGCTCCCTACACCGAAGCGGATCTTGCGCACCAAAATCTGGTGCTGAGTCCGCCTTTGGAAGCCCGTGGCGAAGACCGGGTCAACTTCAATTCGCTGATCAGCACGTTGCGGCGGCGGCGGCTTCTGTTTCTATCTGTCGCGTTGACGATATTTGCGATCGCGATGTTTCTGACATTCTCGCAAACGCCGGTTTACTCATCGAATGCGCAGATCGTTATCGACACGCAGCAGATTCGTCTCGCACCGCGCGGCGACGACGTCATGCAGGAGGAAGACAGCAGCCTGAGCAGCGGTGCCGTTGACACGGAAGTCCAGGTGCTGATGTCGAGCGAGCTGGCCAACAAGGTTGCCGAAGCGCTCAAGCTGGATTCCGCGGCGGCTTTCGATCCGGCAAGAGATCGCCCCAGCAAACTGGCGCGCTTCCGCGCATGGTGGAATGACGAGCCGCTTCCGGTATCCGCGCGCGCTTATGATCCGGCGGCTCAGCGTGAGTTCATCATCGGCATATTGAAGGGCGGCCTTTCCGTTCTGCGTACCGGCACCACTTATGCGCTCAGTATAACCTATTCGTCGCCGGACCCCCAATTCGCCGCAAATGTCGCAAACGAATATGCGCGTCAGTATACGCAGCAGGCGGTGGATCGGAAGCGTGACGCCACCGGGCAGGCACTGACGTTCCTGTCGAAACGGATCGAAGAGCTTCGCAAACAGGCGCAGATCGATACGCAGGCGGTACAACAATATCGCATCAGCAATAATCTCCTGAGCGCCAACGCTGCTTCGCTTACCGAGCAGGAGGTCTCGACCTATAATCAGCAGCTCGCCGGCGCCCGCGCCGCGGCGGCCGAAGATGTCGCCCGATATACGACGGCACAGCAGCAACTTCGCAATGGTTCCAACGGGGACGATGTCGGCGAGGCGCTCGGATCGGGAGTCGTTTCATCGCTCAAAACGCAGCGCGCTTCGCTCGCAGCGGATCTCGCCAATATGAAGACACGGTTGGGCCCGAAACATCCTGATGTGGTCACGGCGCAGAACCAGCTCGCCGATCTCGACTCTTCGATTCAGACCGAGGTCAATCGCGTTATTTCGAATCTGCAGGCGAAAGTAAGGGTTTCCAACCAGCGGCTTGGTTCAGTCGCAGGCAGCCTTGGCGGCGCACGCGGCACGCTGGCGAATAGCAACAGGGCGATGGTCGGTCTCGATGATTTGTCGCGGAAGGCAGCCGCTTCTCAAGGGCTCTACGAAACCTATCTGAACCGATATAAGGAGGCTGCGGCGCAGGAAGGGACCGAACAGGCCACCGCGCGTGTCATTTCCTGGGCGCAGGTTGCAGGTAGTCCTAGCAGCCCGAAGATCGGCCTGAACGTCTTCCTCGCAATATGTCTGGGCGCGGGCGCGGGCCTTTCGGCAGCATTCATAGCGGAACTTCTCTTTTCCGGGCTTACCACCGGCCTGGAGGTGGAGAGCCGCCTGGGTGTTCGTTACCTTGGATTGATCCCGACCGTCTCATCGATTCAGAAAAAGGCGCCTGCGCCCGAAGAAGCGATACTGGAGAATCCACATTCGGCATTTTCCGAAGCCTTTCGAAGCTTGAAGACGACGGTTTCCTTCGCGGTCGATCATCATGTCCAGGTCGTCGTCGTCACTTCGGCGCTGCCGAAGGAAGGCAAAAGCACGACGTCGATCTGCCTGGCCCGCTCTGCCGCGCTGGAAGGTGAACGCGTCGTACTTCTCGATTGCGACCCGAATCGAAGAACTCTGAACAAGATCGTACCCGAAGCGCGCGAGGTTGGTCTGATCGATGTCCTGCGTGGAGAGGCCGCGCTTGAGGATGCGCTGGTGCTCGATGAAGCCAGCGGCGCGTATATCCTGCCCCTTAACAGGACGCGAGCTGGCAACGAGTCCATCGCCGGCGAACCGATGGAAAAGCTTCTGAATGAACTTCGTGGCAGTTTCACCTACATCGTGATCGATACGCCGCCACTGCTGCCAATCGCCGATGGCCGAGTGCTCTCTACCTACGCGGATGCCGTCATCTTCGTCACGCGGTGGCGCAAGGTATCGGATCACACCGTCCGGGCAGCACTGAAACTTCTACCGCGGGGGCGCGTGCATCTGGCTGGTGTCGTACTCAGCCGGGTCGATATGCGTAAGCAGGTGCGGTTTGGTCAGGGTGACGCCGCTTATTATTATAACGAGTATAAATCCTACTATGAATAAGCAGCGCGCGAGTGTTGAAATGAAAAGCCGACGCCGGGCAAAAGCCCTGCGGCCTTGTCGGTTCACCAAGGTGGGCGGACACGTGCGCGCGGAGAACGGCAGGTGAAGCCGAAGCGTGTCGCCATCATCCATTATTGGCTGGTGGGAATGCGCGGCGGAGAAAGGGTTCTTGAGCGCCTCCTAACCCTATTCCCCGAAGCCGACATCTTTACTCACGTCTATGTTCCCGAGCGGATGTCGCAGGCCATCCGCAACCAACGCGTCAGGACGACCTTCATAAACCGTCTGCCGGGCGCAGCGAAACATTATAAGAAATATCTGCCGCTGATGCCGATGGCGCTCGAGGAACTCGATTTGCGCGGCTATGATCTTGTGATCAGCAGCGAGTCCGGGCCGGCCAAGGGCGTCATCGTTGCGCCCGATGCGTTTCACCTCTGCTATTGCCACTCGCCGATGCGTTATTTGTGGGATCATTATAGCGAGTATCGGGCCAGCGCGGGCACGCTGACGAAGGCGATCATGCCCTGGTCGTTTCACAAGCTGCGCCAGTGGGATACGGTCACCGCCACGCGCGTGGACACGATCCTCGCCAACTCCAACTTCATCAAGGGCCGGATCAGAAAAGCCTGGGGTGTCGATTCCACCGTCGTGTTTCCGCCGGTCGATGTGGACATGTTCCAACCAAGCGAAGAGATCGAACCTCGCTATCTTTGGGTAGGCCAGATGACGGCCTATAAGCGTGCTGACCTGGCTGTCGAGGCGTTCAACGAGCTGGGTTTGCCGCTGCTGATGGTCGGTGACGGGGAGCTGTCGGCATCGCTCAAGAAGCGCGCAAAATCGAATATCACCATCGTTGACCGCCTCAATTTCGATGAGCTGCGACGCGCATATGCGCGTGCCCGTGCGTTGATTTTCACTGCTGAAGAGGATTTTGGTATCGTTCCCGTAGAGGCGATGGCGGCAGGCCGTCCGGTGCTTGCCTTTGGACGTGGTGGTGTGATGGACAGCATTGCGCCTGGTGTGAGCGGACTGTTCTTCGACGAGCAGACGCCAGAGTCTCTGATTGCGGGCGTGGAGGCGCTTGAGCGGTGGCTGCCACAATTTGAACCGGGCGCCGCTATGCGGCAGGCACGAAAATTTGCTCCGGAGATTTTCGACGCCGGCATTTTGGCGGCGTTGCCATGATATCGGTGGAGGGCGCGCAATGAGATGGTCCGGCCGAGCTCTCCTGGCGATCGCCTCTGCTGCGATAGGTCTCGGGACCGGCGCAGATGCCCAACAATCGACAATGGTTCTCGGTGTTCAAACTCATTTTGCTCAAGGTTGGCCGATCATCCTTCTCGATAAGGTTGCTCAGGTCAGTGCTCCAAGCGTGCGAGACGACTTCGGCTGGGGCGCAGGAGAACCCAAGCGGGGCAGCTACGACTTTTCTCGTGCGAAGTACCTCTCCGCCACTTGCCGCGCGGGGAAGGATATATCGCTCATCATCTCTCCAACTAACCCATTGTACGATGGCGGTAAATTTGCAAGGACGCCTGAATCTCAAAGGGCTTTCGCGGTTTTTGTCGGGAAAGTGGTCGACCGCTTTCCGTGTATTGCAGGCATCGAGGTGGGCAACGAAATAAACGGAAAAGGTTGGTATTCCGGCGGTACCGAAGCTGAACTCGCGATCAGCTATGTCAGCCTGCTCCGCTTGCTGTCGTCCGAAATAAAAGCGCGGCACCCTGATGTGGCTGTTCTGGGTGGATCGACCAATGTGATTGGAACAGGCTTCCTCGAAACACTCTTTGTCGCCGGCATGCTCGATGTCGTTGATGGCGTCGTAGTCCATCCCTATCGCGCTCATGCCGAAGGGCTCGATATAGAGCTTTCAGGCCTTAGGGACGCAATGAAGCGCCATGGCCCCGTCAAGCCGATCTGGGCTACCGAATTCGGTAATTATTTTGATACACCCGAATTGGCTCCGCCGCATCTTATCAAGATGGTGGCGATGATGAGCGCAGACGGTGTTCAGCGTGCATATTGGTATGTGCTTGTGGATGAACCATATTTCAAAAATATGGGTCTGTTTAAAGGCGACATACCAAAGCCGGCAGCCCCTGCATTCAAGGCGGCCGAGGCTCTCCTTGCGCAAGGCAGTGCCGTTCGCGTGGATGTCGGTGATAAAAAGACGTTCGTCTATCGGTTTGGTGCCAAGACATATGTCATGTGGGGCGCTCCACGCCCGGTTACTTTCGACGCCGGCGCGCGTGTCCGCAGCGCACGCGATATGCCGATCGCGGGCTCGGTCTTCCTGGGCGATGACCCCGTGATCGCCACGAATGTCTCTAGTTACAAGCTTGACGTTCCGTCCGTCGTTGTCGCGGACAACATGCTCGAATTTGGCGAAAAGCCGTGGTCTTATTATGTCCGAAAGGCGGACGGCAGCTTGGTGCCGCTGCGCTGGACAGATTGGCGTTGGACGTCGCGGTACACGACGCCAAGCTTTCATGAGTTCGCAATCAATCCCCCCGGAGGCGTCGTGACGCCTTATGCCGGTGCCTGGGCCGTTCAACGCTATACGTCACCGGTCGCGCAAAACGTCAATGTCGGTGGGTGCCTCATTAAACCTGCCGGAGGAGATGGATTGAAGGTCGAGATTTCGCAAGACAAAAGGATCCTGTTCAGCGGCATTTTGTCTGGTGGAAAGCTCGTGCTCCCACCTGTTGCTACGACATTGGCTGCCGGAGGTGTGATTGACTTTGCGTTCTCGGCGGTAGGGAATCACGGCGGAAATCGCGTTTCGCCACGCCTTTTGATCTCGCGAGGCGAGATTCCTCCAGTCTGCATGTAAAGGTCATGCGCAAAATTACGCACGGATTTTTTGCGACGCTTGCGGGCTTCTGTATGCTCTGTCTTCTCGCGGGTATGGCCGGAGGAGTGTCCGTCGCCTGCGATTTCCTGAATAACTTCATGCCTATCTGGCTTGGTATAGGCTTCTTCTCCTCGCTATTTGCGATGGCCGCGGCCCATCGAGGAATCCGGCGATGGTCGCTGGGCGGGGTGCTGATATTTACTGCACTGACTTTTTGGCTCCTCGGGCCAGAAATCTGGGCCCGCGTCTCCACCCAGCCCGATGACGCTGTCGGCCTTCGCATTGTCCAGTTCAATGCATTCAAGGATAATCGCGTGCCGGATGCCGCTGCCGCTTGGGTGATTGCGCAGCGACCCGACATCGTCTTGCTGGAAGAGGCTCTTAACAACGGGAAGCGGGTGCGTGAGTTACTGAGTGAAGCGTTTCCCTATCAGGTCAGTTGCGTCTCTGACATGCGATGTTCAACCGTCATCCTGTCGCGGCACAGGCCTCTGGCTTCCGGCGGGCTCGCGCGCGGTGATCCCGAGAACAGGGGCGGAACATCAGCCGCTTGGGCGCGCTTTGCCGGACCACGCGGAAATTTCCTGGTTGTCGCCGCGCATTTCCAACGCCCCTGGCCATTTGGTGATCAGGTCGCTGCCCGTCTGGAAATTGCGGAATTTCTAGCCGGTCAGACACCTGCGGCACGCGATTTGGCCATTCTCGGCGGGGACTTCAACCTTACGCCATGGAGTGCGGCAATGCGCTACCAGGATCAACTCTTCGCAATGCCGCGCCTTTCGCGCGCTCGTCCAAGCTGGCCGGTGGGCATGGCGGTGCTGCCAATCGATCACATCTACGCTGGCCGCGAATGGCGGCTGGGCAGGATGACGACAGGACCGGCGCTTGGATCCGATCACTATCCGCTGCTGGTCACTCTGCTGCCGGCGAAGCCCTGAGACCGACCTGCAGAGGTATTCAGGGCTGGCGGGCAAAGATTTTGAAACACCATAGCCGGGCAGCAATCAGCAATAACTGAGTGGCCAGCGCAGCGATACCGATGCCCGCGAGTCCCAGTGCCAGCGTTGCGATTACGCCGATCAATACGGACAGGACAACGCCGGCAAGATTGATTGTCGCCAGCATGCGATCCCGGTGCAGGGTATAAAGGCCGCCATTGGTCAGATCCGCCAATGGCTTGAAGAGCGTCGCGGCCATCATCAGCGAAAACAAACTGATATCCTGCGAAAAGCCGGTGAAACCTGCATAAGGCAGAAATACCAATGCTGTAACGGTCGCTACGATGGCCAGAATGAGCGAAACTTTGGTCGCGCGAATACCCTCGGCAATCATCATATTACGCCATCCCGAAATCCCGCCGTTTTTATGCGCTTCAATGAGTTTGGGCATCGACGTCTGGATCGTAGCGGTTGCGGTTAGCACATATATTCCATGGGTCAGCGAGAAGTTGAGGGTGTAGAGGCCGGTGGCCACGACGCCGAGGATATTCAACACGATGAAACGGTCGAAATAGACCTGACCATTTGTTGCCAGATCATTCACATATTGTAGCGGCGCGCTCTTCGCGCGGTTGAGCAGGCCTTGCCAGTCGATCTGCGTAGTCATGAAATGCCGAAGATCTGTATCGCGCAGAATGAGGAAATGCATGGGGATGTTAATCAACAGCGCGCCCAGCCAGCAATACAATAAAGTCTGCAGTGATCGACTTTCCGGCACAACTATACCGAGGATGACGAGAACAGGGATCCAGCTGGCGGACCGCACGAACAGCAGGAAGTTGGAAAAGACGGCTCGTCCGATGTTGATCAGGGCGACGTGTAGGTCGAAGCAGAAATATTCCAGAGTCACGATCATGGCCATGATCGTGAGGTGTTCGGGCGCGTCAAATGCGCCGATGGCGAGCGCGCAGAGGCCTGCGATCCAGGCAATCGCCGCGATCGCGGCGCTGAGGATCACTCTGTCGCGTATTAGGAGATAGGCTTCCTGTCTCGGAACATGCATCACGTCCCGATTGACGAAGTAGCTGATCCCAAATCCCAGCAGGGACGGGATGAAGCCTGACAGCCCCGCGAGGACGCCGAAAATGCCGACGGCGTAAAGGCCGAGGTCGCGCGCCATGTAGATCGACAGCGCGAAGCGCAGCGCGAGCGACAGGCCGCGCATCGAAATATTCGCCAATGAAATGACGGGGCTTTTCACGGCGCGGGCGCAATTCCGATCAGCGTTTGGGCGGTTCGCTCGTCTGAGCAACCAAAGCCTTTTCCACTGCCGGCGGCGGCCGCTGGATGGATGTCGACCGCGGGCGGCCATTTTGCAATCGCGGGGTTGATGTGGAGATGATCACCGGCGAACGCCTCGAACGGCTCCGGCGCTTTCGACCCCGGGGGCGGCTCAAAACGACGAGCAATCCAATCGCCAGCGCGATAGGCCAGATGATTGCATTGATGATCGGTAGCCCGAGGTCGATATCTCCGATCAAAAATAATCCAAGACCGCACAGGGCTGCAATCAAAGCATAGACAAGATAGCGATAACGCATTGTGGCATCCCCCTGCCTGGGGGTAATCGATTTGGCGCATTTTGCAATACTCGGTCCTGCCTTTCCCAATCGGTCGACAACGGTGTAGGAATTGATAGGAACGGTTACGCTGAAAAAGGAGTCGGGGATGAAATCGAGCATGATCAGGGCATGTGCCGCTACAATGCTCATTCTGTTAGTTGTCGGATGCTCGTCGTCGGCACCGCCGCTTGCGGTGTCCGACGGTGGCGTGCCGGCTTATGTGCTGAACGCGGGCGACAAGGTCCGTGTGACCGTGTTCAACAGCCCCACGCTGAGCGGCGATTTTTCGGTGACGGGTGACGGCAATTTGTCGTTCCCGTTGATCGGTAATGTTGGCGTTCGCGGGCAGACGATCGAACAGACACAGGAAGCAATCCGCGCGAAGCTGGCGGACGGTTATGTCAACGATCCGCGCGTAACGCTCGAAGTCATCAATTACCGGCCCTTCTATATATTGGGCGAGGTGGCTCGGCCGGGCGAATACCCGTTCTCCATTGGAGTAACCGTGCCCCAGGCGATCGCGATCGCCGGAGGATATAGCTATCGGGCCAACAAGACGAATGTTTTCCTGAAACGGGTCGATGACAAGATCGAACATCAGCTCAATGTAAAAAAGACAAATGTATATGTGATGCCCGGCGATATTATTCGCGTTGGCGAGCGCTATTTCTGAACGATGGTAACAATCCTGATCGCTTCGCGGCGATCAGGATTGTTACACAATCAGGCGCCAGTCTTAGGCGCTGAGAACCCAGGTTGATATTCGATCTTCGCAGATTTTTTGAGCGCCTTGAACCTGTTCTGGAGGGCGACCTCGCTGTTCTGCTTTTGCAGCAACTGCATCGCCAAATCGTGCGACGTGGTGCTGTCGAGTGGGGCTGGCTGGCGGCTCAGAATGGCGCTGAGTAGAACCAGCTGGTCCTGTTTGACCGCAAAGGGCTGGCCTGGCGCGAGCTTCCCGAGCTTCTCGAAAGTAGGCCCGTCCAGCGTGGCCGAATCGACGGTCGCCCGGCCTCGCTGAAATTGAATGCCATGCGCTGTGAGTGTGGCGGCGACCGCATCCATGGAGTTTGATTGCGCTACCCAGCTTTGTTGAACGCTGGCTGCCTCGGCGCGAATCTGATCGACGACGATCACCTGGCGCTGCGCGAAACGCCATGGGTTGGCTGCGATGAAGGCGCGCACGTCATTGTCATAAGGTGTACGCAGCCCGCTGGTCACCTTGCGGGCGAACAGCTGCGTCAAAATGGCTTCGTTCGATTTACGTGAGGCGAGGATGTAATCCTGCGATTTGTCGATCTGTTCCTGCTTTGCAGCCTGCACGACCAGCCTCTGGCTGATCATGCGATCCAGAACAGCATTTTGAACGGTCTTGGCATCCACCTTACTGTCCGTCTTGATGCCTTTCAATTCGGCGTTGAGCTCGGCCCGAGTGATTTCTTCGCCATTTACCGAGGCGACGACCTGTCCCTCGGGGGCACCGTTGTTGCAGGCGGCCAACGCCAGGAGCGAGCCGAAAACTAGGAATTTCGATTTCATCATCATCTCCTGAGCCGGTTGATGCCGAGCAAAACACGAAGGCCCGTTGCATCGACCGAACTGACCAAATTTTTCGCGAAATTCTGAAGTGCGGCAAGCGATTCGGGGCCTTCATCCGAAATCGTGGACATACGCACCAACGCCCCGTCGGGCAGCGTGCGCCGCAGATTGCTGCTGACCACCGCGATTTTGCTGTCCAGCCAGGTCACGGGAAAGCTGTCGCCGATCCGGGTCCAGTACATCAACTGTTCGGTGCGCAGAGCACCTTTTGCTGTCCAGAAGACTGCTGGAACGGTGAGTGCCTTATCCATCTTCAGCGGCACTGACACATGGTCGGACAGGCTGTAGCCTTGGCTGGGATAGCAGGCTTCGGGACGATGTATCTCAAACAGGCCGGTCTGCCCGCCGCCAAAGGCGATGAGCAGCATCACTGGTGGGGCATTGGGCGCTGTATAGACCCGAGTAAGGACCTGATCATAGACCCGCTTTTCATTCTCGTCCTGCGGCGGCAGAACCAATCCGCTCGATGACGTGAAGGTCCAGTCGCCCACTTTCGTGGGAATTGATTTTTCGAGACCGCCGGGCTCCAAAATAGGTGGGCCGGCATGCGGCGCCGCAGCCACGGCAACTGCGGCCGTAAGGGCCATCGCGCCGCCAAAAACCAGCTGGCGCCGCGAAAGATCGATCTCATAGCTGTTGTCGGAAGCCATCAGCTTTTCGCGCGTCCCTGGCGGGCCCATTGGATAAGCATGTCCCAGCAGACGAACAGACCCATGGCCACGCTGAACAGGATGATCGCAGCAACATCATGCACATATTTCTGCGCTACCCGGTCGCCATAATAATGAGTGACGAGGATCATGACCAACAATCTGACGAAATTCGACAGGACAGCAATGGGCGCGATGCCCAGTAAAAGCGGCAGTGAATCACGCCATTTTCCATGATAATGCACATATGCGTAAAATATGCCTATCGATGACAGGCCGATCAGGGAGTTCACGCCTGAACAGGCATCTTCCACCAGCAGCTCGTATTGATCGATATATATGATCACACCGCCCTGGCCGACCTGGAAACCCAGCATCGACAGTAGCGATACGGCAATTGTCGATAATTCCAGCTTTAGAAAATGGGTAAGCGGCAGGATAAGTGTTTCCGGCATCGGCATCATGAAGAGGAGATAGATGAAGGGAAACCATAGTTTCCGCATCGCAGCCGCACCTGCGTGATAATAGAAGACCGCCAGCAATGCGGCGTATAGCGCGAGACATTCGACGCCGAGCATGGATGTCATGCGCGACATCACATAGCCGATCAGCGAGATGATGAAGGCGGCCGTGGCAATCGACGCATTACCGGGCCGGGCGACGCTGTTGATCGTATTGCGTGACTGATAGAGCAGCCACAGGCCGGTCGCCAGCACGATCGGGCCATGCGCGCCATCTTCGGTCGACCACAGCTGTTGGGCCAGCGTGACGAGCGTCGGAACTGCGAGAATGGCTATTCCCGCCAGGAGCAGCCAGGCACTGCGCCAGAGCGCGCCTGGCGGCGTGCGTGGGGTTTGCCCGGCGTTTTCGCTATGAACTGCTACGCTACTCAATCCGCCCCCCCGCAAGTCCAATACATCTTGCGACTTCGTGTCTCTACTATCATGCGGCGTGGGCCGGGCAAGTCATTCCGCAGAGATGGCGCGGAGGCGGTTTATGATCGCCAGAGCCTGTGCGTGCCAGGACCGTTGACGGGCCATTTCATAGCCGCGATCGATTAACTGTTGCGCGAGGAGCGGCGCGTCGAGCACCGACGTCACCGCAGCGAGGATGCCGTCTATATCGTAGGGATTGGCATAGATCGCGGCGTCGCCACAGCGTTCTCGCAATGATGGGATGTTGGAGACAATGACGGGGCATCCATGGCCCATCGCTTCAATAGGCGGCAGGGCGGAGGCCTCGTAAAAGGAAGGGAAGAGCAAAAACTGTGCTCCCCTGTAGAGATCCCTGAGATCGGCAGCGTTTTCAACCTGGCCGCAGAATTCGATGAGCGACGTCGCTTCATCCGGAATGCGCATCCGGATTTCGGACAGGATCGGGCTGGCCGCGCCCACGATCTTGAACTTCTGGCCTCGCGTCCTGGCGAGCCGGATTGCAACCTCGAGAACGGCTTCGATGTTTTTCCGCCGCGAAAGCGAGCCGACATAGAGCCCATATCCCCGGTCGTTTATCGGCATCGGCGGACGTGCAGTCTGATCATCGCGCCATCCGCCATTCTGAAACACCGAAATCTTGCCGGACGCCTGTGGATAGAGGTGAGCGATCATCGCTTTTTCGGTGTCGGCGACCGTGAAGATGATCTGCGCGCGGCGCATTATCATCCAGTCCATGAACCGATGCACCAGCCGATAAGACAGGCGATATGCGCTGGGGAAAATGCGATATGAAATATCGTGAATGACAACGGCAACATTGCCGCGGCGCCACAGGCTGACAAGTGGTGCGGTATTGCCGAGATTGAGCAACCATCCCTTGCCTGCGTGGCGCGGCAGGACGAACTGTTCCCACAAATGCCCATGCCCGCCGGGCAGAGCTTCGACGCGAATAGCCGACAGGCGGAGGTCGCCCATGTCGGCATCTGACTGGACGAGCAGCTTCACGTCGAGATCGCCAATTTCGCCGCTGGCGATCAAAGCGTCGAGCGTGAACACAAACTCGCGCGCCATTCGCTGAACGCCCGTGGTTCGCTGGCTCAGGAATCGGCCATTAATGGCGAGTTGCACGCCGGGCGTCCCGTTTACCACTCTGCAGAAAACGGCAGATGCAGCGGTTGAATGGCCGCAGAACGCTCCGCGGAAACACGGAGGGCCAGCGCATCCACGGGACGAGCGACGCGATTATCGAATGCACTTTATTCCCAACTCGCAGATATCGGACCACGGCCGACATAGTCCGCTATAACTTGCTATTTTCTTGGCGACTTGAAAAAAAACGCTGCACGGGCATTTCAAGAAACCGAAACGACAGCCCCGCCAAGGCCAGCGTAAGCGCCAACGATGTGACAAACAGGGCAATGTGCGATCCCAGTGAAACACCGTCCAGTCCCAGGCCCTTCGAACTGTGGAACAGGAACTGGCTGGCCAGCTTCATGCACAATGTGTGGTAGACGTAACCGCCATAGGACACCTTTCCGACCCATTGTAGTGCCGGTTGGCCAAGCAGCCATTGTGTCGAGCGGTGCCTGGTTGCCGCCAGCAGCAACACCGCCAGCGAAAACAGGCCGAGCGCGGAATATAGAAATATTTCGCGACCCTGCCCATAAAGGACCCCCGAAATGACATCGTGCAATACCTCAAGATCGTGCCGGCCAAGCACGAACCAGTTAATTGCCAGATAGATCGCGCAATAAAGGGTGATCGCCGCAAACCCGACAGGAACCATCACCCGGCTGATCTGGGGCAAAGGGATGCGCATACTGGCCCAGGCCAATAATGCACCGATGGCAAAGCTGTCGAAATGCAGTCCTGGGCCCGCGTAGATCGCATATGCCGTCCAAAGCGGATCCCAGCCAAGTTCCGTGAGCCATGCAGAGCTCAAGGCGCGTGCCACCGGCGCTGCAATCAGGAAGGCGATCAACAGTTTTACTGTCGTCCTAGGACGACACAGGCAGGTTATAAGTCCGTAGCATAGGTAGAATTGCATCTCGATCGAGATGGTCCACAGATGGCCCACCGGCCAGGATGCCATGTCGCCGAAGCCGGTCGCCATCGCTATATTGTGATAGAAGGCGACCAGCGACAGCAGCGTGTAAGGGTTTTGATGAATGCCTATCATGCCTGTGACGAGCACGCCGACGGCCACGAAAAGATAATAGACGGGCAGGATGCGCACGGCGCGTCTGCTGAAAAACTTGCGCATCCGGCTCAGCGATGACGACACTTCCCCATGGCGTGCGATCGATAGCGTGACGACATATCCCGAGATGACGAAAAACAGCCAGACGCCGGTCCAGCCGAACGGCAATATCTTGCTGTGCATCGCGACCACCGCCGTCATCGCGATGCACCGCAGGCTATCGATCTCCCGCGAGTGAGCGGTCGATGGCTTGATCATCGTGAGCGTCGCTCCGTATGCGCTGGCGCCGGGTCGACTGTCTCGGCCAACGCGGCGAAGGTCTTTCCGGGCAGGGAGCGCAGCGTCGCCGCCAGCAACTGGCGGGCAGCTCGTGCCCAGGTGAACTCACTGGCATGAACGATGCTCGCGCGTCCGCTCCTATCGCGATATTCTTCGTCGTCAGCCAGTGACCGGACGGCGGCGACCCACGCCGAAGGATCATGCGGGTCTGCGTAGATCGCCGCGTCGCCGCAAACCTCGGGCAACGCCCCGTTGGGGGCGACGATCGCCGGGCAGCCTGCGATCATCGCCTCGAGCGGGGGCAGGCCGAAGCCTTCGGTGAGCGAGGGAAAGCATAGAGCCAGCGCGTCGCCGTACAATGCGCGGAGTTCCTCATCGCTCACACGCCCCGCAAATATAACATTGGCAGCGATAGGTTCTCCGTTGGCGCGAAAGCCGTCGGCGGAAGCGCCGCCAACGAGAACCAGCGTCAGATCATCGAGTTCGCCCGATGCAAACGCGCGGAGGAGGATCCCGATATTCTTGTGGGGTTGCGTATTGGCAAGGCCGACGACGAACTTTCGAGGAGCCAGCCCATATCTGTCGAGGATGCGGTGATCAGGCTCCTGGCTCAGGACATGATCGACGCCATTATGGATGACGTCGATTCTGTCGGCCGGCGCAACGCCATAATGAACGATCTGCTCTTTGGAAAAATGTGAAACGGTAAGAATTCTGCGGTGGCGCCATCCAGCGATCGGCTGGTGGAAACGATACCATAGCCGGAATGGCCAGCTATAGGATCCTGGCGAGCTGTAGACCTGGGCATCGTGAATCATGGTCAGCGAGTTGCTGTGCAGCACTGGTCCGACATTGCAAAGATTGAGGACGGTTTTCCTGCCTGCGGATTTCCTGCCTGCGGAAAACGGCAGGCCCAGTTGTTCCCAGGCAATGCCCTTCAAGGGTGTCACGATCTTGAAGGGAATGCCAAGCTCGGCCGCTTTCTTCGCGCCATTGGGTGGAATCCACAATTCCAGAGCGATCGCCTCTGCCAGATCTGGGCGCGATGCGAGATACTTTACGGAAGCCCGCAGCAGTTCCTCGGCAACACGATGCACCCCGGTCGGTTGAGCGGACAGAAATTTGCCGTTGAATATTATCCGCTCGCCGCTCTGCATATATTTGGCCAGTCCCCGTTCCCGGTTATGCGCAACAAAAGCGCGATTTCTGCTGCTTTGCAGTAAGAACCTAGGGGGTCTCCCGTTAACGCGCCACAAAAAAGAATTTTTTTGAATGGCATCACTTCAGGCGCCAGCGCACCGAACTGGGACAAAACCGCAGCCTGCGCACGGCCGCCGCCCGCGCCTCAGCTTTAACCGGATCGACATTATTCGCCGATAACCCGCAGCGAACTACAGCGGCTGCAACCTTGCTCTAGAGCGCAGCGCAAAAAGCATGTAGGCATTTCCTGCTGCAATGCGGCGATGTGGGAGTTGCGATGAAAATCTTCGTGGTGGTAGCGACCGTGGGGCGCGCGGAATTGACGCGAAAGACCGTAGATTTGTTGGCCGATCAAACGCGACCGGCCGATGGCGTCGTCGTCGTTTCGGTGTCGCCGTCCGATGTCGAGGGAGTCGAAAAGGCGCGGGGTAATCCGCTCATTCTTTTCGCCGAGCGGGGCCTGTGCCGGCAGCGCAATCGCGCGCTTAAGGAGCTTGAAGGCAAGGCCGACGTTATCATATTTTTCGACGATGACTTCGTTCCAGCGGCAAATTATATCGAAGAAACCGAAAAGCTTTTCAATTCGGACGCCACCATCGTCGGAAGCACCGGCGAACTGGTTGCCGACGGCATTCACACGGGGGGCTTCGATTTCGACCACGCCTTGGCTGAAGTTGAAGAGAAGGCGGCAACGCTGAAACCTTTCAGTCGGACGCGCCGGGCGTTATATGGTTGCAACATGGCGATCCGCATGTCGGCCGCGCACGGCCTGGCTTTCGATGAAACCTTGCCGCTATATGGCTGGCAGGAAGACATTGATTACACCTGCCAACTCGGCTGGCGAGGCCGCCTGGTCTCAACGACGAAGATCACGGGCGTTCATATGGGTGCGCAGGGTGCACGGACGCCGGGTCGCAAGCTGGGATATTCCCAGATAGCCAACATAGTCTACCTACTACGCAAAGGGACTCTTCCGCCCGGGCTTGGCGAAAAGCTCATCTTTCGCAACGTCACCGCGAACATGGTGCGCAGTCTCAAACCGGAAGCGCATATCGATCGCCGTGGCCGCCTTGCGGGGAATTTTTTGGCGATGGTGGATTACCTGCGCGGGCGGATCGACCCTCGTCGTATCGAAACGATGTGATCATTCGCTTGGTGTACTGCTTATTAAGCGCGAAACTTGACATGTTGCAGCGCGAAAGTGCATTGCTCTATCCTGAATAATTCAGAGAAAATCCCGATGCGCCAATTGGTGAAAAATCTATTGAGACCAATATGGCGCCGGAGCGGCGCGCGCGAACTGCGAATGCTGTGGCGGTATAAAAGGCTCAAGGCGCAATGGGTTGCCGAAAGATTGCCGGCCGGGGGTCGGGTTTCCGCTCAACCTGACGGCCCTCTAATCATCATCCCACCAGACCCGATTTTGCTGGTTTCCTCCAAGGGGGACGAGGCCATGATAACATGCGCCATTGCTGCGGTGCGGCAACGTGATAAAAACCGCAGGATCATCGTCGCAACCGACGGCGACGTGGCCGATCAGCGCGCCGCCCGGCTGGGTATAGAAAGCTGCCGCCTCAACTATGGAACATCATTAAGCGACAGCATCAAGCGCATCATGGCAACCGAGCCAGGTCATGTTCTTGCCATTGGCGCGGACGTCATGGACGGCGCATATAATCCGAGTTTCAGTTTCGAAAACTTCGCCCTGATTGATATGCTTGATGTCAGAGGCGTTCCTGCGCAGATCACAGGGTTCAGCGTCAGTAAAAAGCCTTTCAAGGAACTTGGAAGGGTATTTGAGGCGGTCGGGCCCGATTTTATCTTCAAGATTCGTGATCCCGATTCCTTTACGCGGTTCCAGCAGTTGTCATCGGCAAAGTCGGAGCTTGTCGCGGATCCGGCGTTTTTGCTGCAGCCCGATGCCGAGGGTGGCAACGTGAGGTCCTATATTGATTGGATCGATGCGCGCACGGCACTGGGGCGCCGGGTAATCGGTTTCAATATCCATCCGCTTCTGTTTGACGACCGCCAGCGCGCGATGATGCCCAAGCTCATGAACCTGGTGGCGGAGGAGCTATCCGCCGTCATGGATGCGACCGACGTCGATATCGCTCTCATTGCGCATGATTTTCGCGATGAGTGTTCGGACTGGCATTGCCACATCCCGTTGAAGGCTGCCTTGGCATCGCATAGTGACCGCATCCTGGATTTAGCTGAAGAGCTTTCGGCTGGACAGCTGAAGGCGGTGGCAAGCCGGTTGTACGGTGTCGTTGCAGGGCGAATGCATTTCACCATCGCTTCGCTGGGTGTCGCCACTCCCGTATTGGGCTTGGCCTACAAGGATAAAGTGTCAGGCCTAATGAAGCACTTCGGTCTCTCGGGTAAGCTCACGCTCGAGGTGGATGAATTGCTGAATCCGGGGGTACTCCGCGCCGCAATTCTCGATTTTCTCGGAAGATGTCCGGATCTGAGAAAGCAGATTGAAGCGGCTTTGCCGGCAGTGAAAGATTTGTCCAAGCGCAATTTTGCTTTTCTGGATGACGTTTGATCGGATCGGCGCGACGATCGAAAATGCAGCATTTCTGTTCGACCGTGGGTGTCTAGTCCAGGCGAAGCAGCAATAGGGCACGCCGAGCGTAATCTCGTTGGCAGATCGGGAATCGCGCGGAGTCCGTGTTGGTGTATCAGCCCGCGCAATTGGCAGTTGCTCGATCGATGGCCGAGCCGCTTTTTGTAACTCTTCGATTCGCAGCCTAGGCTTAGGCCTGAGGCGGGCTAGGCTACGAGATCGCATGCATGCTATGTCCGTCGGATCGATTGTGGTTGATTATGCCGAAGTTGTGCAACGCATTATAGATGCCCTAAACTCTCCTCGTGCATAAGCGGCGCAGGGTTGAAGATCGGGCGTCGGCGAAGGCGGGTATCCTTGCCACATGAAGCGAGCTGAACAGTGCAGGTAACTTTTATTGGGCTCGTCGTCGTTCTCGCCGGGATCATCATGCTCTTTTCCCGGTCCCTCGAAGCGCTGTTGGCCTATACGATGGTTTGCACGCTGATGGGCGGATCGGGCGCGCTGATCGCCACCAGCCTGGGATCATCATCGATCTCGCCAGCCAATGTTGCCCTGGTTTTCTTGGCGCTACGAACATTGATGCCAGAAGAAGGCGCGCCCAAGCCGCTTGGCGAGGCGTTCAAGGCCAATGTTCTGTTTTTTTGCTTTGCGGTATATGCCGCGCTTAGCGCGGCGGTCATGCCCCGCATCTTCGAAGACCAGATCAGCGTGGTGCCGCTTAAGCCGGTCGGTTTACGAAGCTTGCTCGATAGCTTCCCCCTAAAGCCCTCGAGTCAAAATATAACGTCGCCGGTATATATCTTTGGTTCATTCCTGATTGCCTATTGCAGCTTCGTTGCCATCCATAGGCGTTCCGGCGCGGTGATGTTTGTGAAAGCGTCGATCTGGATAACATGGATTCACATCGGTTTGGGGTTGGCGGGCGTTTTGCTGCCCAATGCCGTGTGGAGCATTATCAGTTCGATTTTCCGTAATGGCTCCTACGCACAGGTCGAGCAGTCTATTGGCGGCTTTGTCCGTATTGCGGGCATTTTTCCGGAGCCATCGACCTACGCGGGATATGGGTTCTGCTGGCTTGCTCTTACGGTCGAGCTTTGGCTGCGGGATGTGTTGCCACGTCGAACCGGGCCCGCGGCTGCAGCCATGGCAATCACGCTCGTCATATCGACATCGTCTTCGGCTTACGTCAGTCTCGCCGTATACGCATTGATAATATTTCTGCGCATGGTAATGTTTCCGTCGTTCTTCCGGTCAGACAAGATCGTTCGTATATGCCTCTTAGGCTTGGCCGCAGCGACGCTTGCTTCCCTGGTCATGGTCGCTCAGCCATCGTTTGCGGAATCCCTTATTAAAATATTAAGGGTCATGACGGTCGATAAGGCAGACAGCGAATCTGGAATACAACGCGCTTTTTGGGCCAGGCAGGGTATCTCCGCCTTCCAGATCTCCTATGGTCTCGGCATCGGCGCCGGCAGTTTTCGATCGTCCAGTCTCGGTACGGCGATCTTGGGCTCGATGGGGATCATTGGTACGGTCACATTTCTTGGGTATTTGGCCAAGATTTACGGGCCGATCAAAGGCGGCGGCGGTAAGGCAAAGACAGCTCTGGAAGCTGTGGGCGACGCCGCCAGTTGGGCCGCGATATGCTCAATCATTCCTTCAATGATCGGTGCCGCTTCGCCCGATCCGGGTGCCAACTTTGCAATCTTCGCCGGTGTTGCATTAGGATTACGCAATTTGCAAAAGTCGGCAACCAGATCGACCGATGCTCCGCACCGTCCAATCACGTCATTGCCAGCGACGACCGCGCGAGCGCTCGACCAGTCGAGGAACTGAAAACCGGATTTGCGCTTGTATGGCTCTCCGCGACGACAAGGATGTGAGTTGCCGCGATGTTGCCGCAGAAGAGGCCGTGTGTAGTTTTGCTTAAACATCATAAGGCAGGTCATTAGCGATTCACTGGAATGTTCGATCTGCACCGCCTAGGTAGTTGTCGAAGTAAATGATTGAGTTCCGAAAGCACGTCAAATAACTTAAAATCGTGATGATGCACTGCACAAATGTGTTTCACCACATGACTATTCCAATTTTCTATAAATCAGAAGATTATCTGGGGATTTTCACTACGGAATCCGAGGGTCGCACTCCGTAGATCTACAGTGGTGCCATAATATGCATCCTATCGGCCGCAAATTCGTTATAAAAGCTGAATATCGCTATGTTGCCATAGCCGACACTGAAGGCGAGATTATGGTCCAGGACATTCCAGAGCTTCCGGCATATTCCCAGACCGCCATCCTGAATACCGAACGGGATTATTCGATACGGCTGCCTGATCCAAACGAGCTTCGCGCCGGGCGGGATGCGGCCGGAGCGGAAGCGGCGCTTCTGCGCCAACCCGATGCGTCTGCGGATATAGATGCGTCTGCGGATATACCGGCGACAGACGCGGCCGGATTTGGAGCTGGCCGCTTGCCAGCCGAAATCGCGGATGACGAGAAGTTCCATCCGGCAACGCGCGTCGGCCTCATCGTCGGCGGTAGCGCGCTGCTCTGGGCGGCGATTGCCTATGGCGTCCTCGCTATTCTTTAGCCTGGCCGACCCATCGCACATCTTTGGGCTTCGCCTCATAAATGCGGCGCTCTGACGAACCGATGATTGACGCGCACCGAAGCGCGCCGCACGCCCGCCATAGGATCGAGCCGAACCGGCATCGCGATCCTCTAATCCTTGGCATATGTGATGTTTTTTTCCCGCCTCTTCAATTTCGCGTCCCACGATCTCGCTATAGATTTGGGGACGGTGAACACGCTCGTCTATGTCCGTGACAAGGGCATCGTCCTCAACGAGGCCTCGGTGGTCGCGCTTGAAACCCGCAACGGCGTGACCCGCGTCAAGAGCGTCGGCAACGATGCGAAGCTGATGCTGGGCAAGACTCCGGCTGGCATTCAGGCGGTCCGGCCGTTGCGCGATGGCGTCATCGCCGATCTTGCGGTCGCCGAACAGATGATCAAGCATTTCATCGACAAGGCGCTGGGCGGCCCCACCCGCTTCCCGCGCCGGCCCAAGATCGTCATCTGCGTGCCGTCGGGATCGACCTCGGTCGAGCGGCGTGCGATCCGCGACGCCGCGTTCAGCGCCGGCGCATCTGCGGTGTTCCTGATCGAGGAGCCGATGGCAGCGGCGATCGGCGCCGGCCTGCCCGTGACCGAACCGATCGGCGCGATGGTCGTCGACATCGGCGGCGGCACCACCGAAGTCGCGATCCTGACCTTGCGTGGCCTCGCCTACAGCACGTCGGTGCGTTTCGGCGGCGACAAGATGGACGATGCGATCTCCTCCTTCATCCGCCGCAAACATAATCTGATGATTGGCGAAGCCACCGCCGAGCGGGTCAAGCACGGCATCGGCGCGGCGAGCGCGCCCGAAGGCGACGGACCGGATATGAGCGTCAAAGGCCGCGACCTCGTTACCGGCCGTCCGGTCGAGGTGCGGATCACCCAGGCCGAGGTGGCGCAGGCCGTCGCCGAGCCGGTCGGTCAGATCGTCCGCGCGGTGATGACCGCGCTCGAGAATACCGCGCCAGAACTGGCTGCCGACATCGTCGATCAGGGCATCGTCCTCACCGGTGGCGGCGCACTCCTTGTCCGTATGGACGAGGTGATCGCGCAGGCGACCGGCCTTCCTGTCGTGATCGCGGACGATGCTCTGATGTGCGTCGCGATGGGCGCGGGGCAGGCGCTCGAAGATCCAAAGTTCGCCGGGGTGCTGTCGGTTTCCTGAGCTTAATACCTGGCCTCGACTGCGATCCTGATCGCTTCGGCGCTCGACTTCACATTCAGCGCGGCCATCACCGCCGCGCGATGATGGGTGGCCTCAAGGGGCAGCTCGACAGCATCCGCGCCTTCTCCGAAAGCGACTTCACCGAAGACCTCAAGCGCTTCGACAGGCCGACGCTGGTCCTCCACGGGTCGGGCGATCAGATCGTGCCGATCGGTGCTTCCGCCCTCTCGACCGTCAAGATCGTGAAGCACGCAGACCTCAAGGTCTATGACGGTGCGCCGCACGGCCTCGCCCAGACGCATCAGGATGGCTTCAACGCCGATCTGCTCGCTTTCATCAACGGCTGATTTTACCCCTCTCCAAGGATATTGACATGACTGATACCATCCTCATCACCGGCGCTTCCGATGGCATCGGAGCCGTCTATGCCGACCGCCTCGCCCGGCGCGGCAACAATCTGATCCTCGTCGCCCGCCGCGCCGACAAGCTCGCCGCCCTCGCTGCGCGGTTGACCGCCGATACCGGCATTTCGGTCGAGACGATCACGGGCGACCTCGCCAGCGACGAAGACCTTGCTCGAATCGAAACCCGCTTGCGCAACGACGCCTCGATCACCGGCCTCGTCAACAATGCGGGGATCGCGGGCGAAGGAAAGATCGTCGATGCCGACCCGGCCTATATCACCGCCATGATCTATCTCAACATATTGACGGTAGCCCTTCTGTCCGCCGCCATCGCCCCTCGCCTTGCCGCGAAAGGCGCCGGAACGATCATCAATCTGACTTCGGTCACCGCGCTGATGCCCGAGGCCTTTACGGCCGTGTACCCCACCACCAAGGCGTTCGTACTGGCATTTACCGAAGCGTTGAACGCGGAACTCGGTCCGCAGGGCGTCCGTGTTCAGGCGGTGCTGCCGGGAATCACCCGCACCGCCATCCGGACGGATGAACAGATGGCGTCACTGCCTGCCCACATGGTGATGGAGGTCGATGAGATGGTCGATGCGGCGCTCAGAGGATTCGATATCGGCGAGACGATCGCGATACCGGCGCTGCCCGATAATGCCGATCTCGATACCTATATCGCGGCGCGCACGGCGCTCCGTCCGAATCTGTCGCGCGATCACGCCGCCGCGCGATACGCAGCGTGACGCCGTGCACAAACGAAGACCCCGGGGCTCGCGCTCCGGGGTCTTTCTGTCTGCTCGCGGCGCTCAGTTGATCGCACCCGCGATCACGGCGGCGATGATGCCGGTGGTGATACCGACCATCACCGCGTCGTTACCCGACTGGACCCAGCGATAGCCGCGGGGGGCAGGGCGGAGGTGATAGCGGTTCGGCGTCACCACCCGGTAATTCTGGGCATAGCGGCTGTCGAAGCGCTGGCCCTTGGCCCACTTGCGATACTGGACCCGCTGCGGTTGGCGATAATCGTGGCGGTCGTTGCGAACGTCGTGTCGCTGCTCGACCCGGCCGCGATTGTCGTAGCGGTCGTTGGGCGCGGCCAGAACCGGGGTTGCCAGAACCGATGCGGCCATAGCTGCGAGAATGAGTTTCTTCATGATCAGTCTCCTTGAAATCCGACGCCGTCCATCGGCGTTCAGGAGAAGATTGGCCTAGCCTGTCGCATAAGTTTGTCGGCGGGGCGCGTAATGTGTCGCAAATTGTATTCTCGCCGCAAATCGCGAAGCCTTGGCGAGCGGTCTAAATCGATGGTCTGCGACGAGGTGCTTTTAGCTTTTATAAAGCCTCGATGCGCATCGCTTGCGCAACGCGATGGATATCGTTCCTGCGGATATCTCCATTCCCTACATGGTGAAGTGAGGGCGCTGATCCAGATTAGCACGTTTGGATTGTACATGATCGAAATGTTTACAACTGCTTAGCAACTCCTGGGTAGCCAGGACGCAAGGAGAATATTGTTGCTTCAGCTTATCTATATCAGCACGGCGCGTCCCGGCATCGGTATGGCCGACGTACAGAATATCCTGGCGGCGTCGCGGCGCAATAATGCCGCACACCGGGTCAGCGGTCTGCTGGTCTTCAACGGCAAACGCTTCCTGCAGGCGCTCGAAGGCGACGAGTCCGCGGTCGAAGCAGCTTTCGCCCGAATCACGGCGGACGACCGCCATCGCGCCATCGTCACATTGAGCCGGCGCGCTATCACGACGCGCGAATTCGGTGACTGGGCCATGGCATCGTGCGGCGATGTCGATAGCGATCAGACCGCGATGATCGAGACCATAGATGCCCTCGTCGCCTCCGTTCCTGACGCCAATACGCGCGAAACCTTCCGCAGCTTCTCGCGGATCGCCCGCGCGGCTTAGTTGCTGACGGCCGGGGTATCGATGTCGAGACGAAACGCCGCGATCGAATCCCGTATCGGCCGCGCGCCCGAACTCATTGCAATATAGTCGAGCGGCGACAGCCGATGCGATGTCCGCAGATAATCAAAATGCGTCTGATGCCGGTCGGCCTTGCGCGCCGCATAAGTCGCGGGGTCGGCGTAGCGGAACCAGCGTGGGCTGAGTTGCTGGAGGGTGGCCCGGCGAGGCTGGCGGCACGACACACATGGATCTATATTGGCGATACAGATGATATCGGTGATCGATCCGATATCCAGCCAGTGAAAGTCGCCCTGGCCCATGGTTTCCAGTAGCGTGTGGAAATGCGTGCTGTCCTTGCGGTTGCCGATCAGCGCGATGCACGAACCGAGGGTCACCAACGTGAACTTTGCAGGCAGGCTGCCGCCGCATGCGTCGAGCAAGCGTGCCATTACGGGCACGGCAAGGATTGATCCATTGCTGTGCGTGACGAACAATATCTCATCCCAATCCTCGTCAAGGCTGGCGCGGATCGCCTCGGCGAAATGATCCATGCGCGCGTGCAGCGCGGGCGACAGGCGGCCGCGCGCGAGGACGTCGTTGAAGATGATGAAGCGCAGCAGCCAAAGTCCTCGAATGCGCTGCATGACGATGATCGTCGTCGTCGCGGCGATCACCAGCGCCACCGCCGCGCCAATGGCTGCGCCGAACAACAAAGCTGCGCCCAGCCATAGTAGCATTGCGAGGATGACCGGCAGCACTATCCCGAACATGCCTGGCGCGAAAAAGGCGAGCCGTACCCCGATCGGAAAGCGCTTGACGATCTTCCAGTCGAGGCGTGTGACGAAATTCCAGTAGGATCGGAGCGCCGAGAGCAGCAACCTGGCCGGGCTCTTGATCCAGTTGTCGCGTACCAGATCGTCCCAGCCGAGAAACTCGTAATCGGTGACCGCGCCGGCCGCCTCGTCCTCGATCTGCCAGCTTGTGCTCTCATGCGGCCGTTTCTGGCGCCTGCCGACCACCACCGATCGGCCGGCCATCCCGTTGAACTTGTGCGCTTCGTCGCGAAACATCTGATGATAGAAGCGCGCGCCACGCGGATCGAAGCCGCCGAGATAGAATATCTTACGCTTGAACACGCGCGGCCCCCAGCTTCGCAAGCTTCCTGCTTATGAGGCCAGGGTCGTTCGCGCAATCTATTGCGGGCGCAGACGTGCCGCATCCCCGCGCTGGCGGGGATGCGGCAGTGGAGCTGTCAGGCCAGAGTGCGCACCTTGGGCTCCCGTGCCCAGTAGCGGGTCTTCGCTGCGGCGATGAACGCCTTGTCGAGGCCGGTGACGCCCTCGTCGGGCTCGACGCCTGCCTTGTCGAGCAGCGGCTTCGCCTCGGCACTCGCACCGATCGCCTTGAGATGGCCGAATGCATCCATCACGAATTGGATCGCAGCGCCCTCCTTCAGCAACGATGCGCAGCCTTCCTTCGATAGTGCGATCGCAACCGCGTCGAACATCACCGAAGGCGTTCCGGCAAGCTGACCATCGGCCTTGAGCAGCGAGCCGTCCGACATCTTCGCGCCGCCTACTTTCGGCGCAACGATCACGGCCCGCCCGCCTTCCTTGCCGATCGCTGCAACCAGATCGGCAACGGCCTTCGCGTCCGATCCATCGGCGATCAGGATGCCGATGGATCGGCCATCGATCGTCTTGAGATCGAACGGCCCGTTGATGACGCGCAGCGCAGGCGATGGCTCCATATCCTGCACTGCTGCCGCCGCCGACGACGCCTCGGGAAGCGGCATGTTCAGCGCATCGGCAACCCGTTGGGCGAGCTTCGGATCGACATTGACGAGGTTCGACAACATCCTCGTACGGACATGTTCGAGCCCGACTTTCGACAGTTCGAACACCAGCGCGGAGGCGAGATGAGCCTGCTCGGCCGGATCGATCGATCGGAAGAACAGCCGCGCCTGGCTGTAATGATCGGCGAAGCTCGCTGGCCGGATGCGCAGCTTGTCACCCTGCTCATCCTCTTCCGCCCGACCCGGCTCGGTGGTGAAGCCCGTCATCGGGCATTCGCGCGGCCCGGCATCCTCGCCGGCCTGATCGAGACTGTTGGGCTCGTAATTGGCGCGGCCCGTCGGCACCGCCATCTGCATCTGGCCGTCGCGCTGGAAGTTCATCACCGGGCATTGTGGCGCGTTGATCGGTAGCTGGTGGAAGTTGGTCGAACCCAGGCGCTTCAGCTGCGTGTCGAGATAGGAGAAGAGCCGTCCCTGCAGGAGCGGATCATTGCTGAAATCGATACCGGGCACGATATTCGCCGGGCAGTAGGCGACCTGCTCGGTCTCGGCGAAGAAATTGTCTGGGTAGCGATCGAGCACCATTCGCCCGATGATCCGCACCGGCAGCACTTCTTCAGGAATGATCTTGGTCGGATCGAGCACGTCATAAGGCAGGCTGTCGGCGAATTTCTCGTCGAACGCCTGGATGCCGAGTTCCCATTCGGGGAAAGCGCCGCGATCAATCGCCTCGAACAGATCGCGCCGCTGGAAATCGGGGTCGGCGCCCGCAATCTTCACCGCCTCGTCCCATAGGGTCGAAGCTACGCCCTGCTTGGGTTTCCAGTGAAATTTGACGAAGGTCGATTTGCCCTTAGCGTTGACCATGCGGAAGGTGTGGATGCCGAAACCCTCCATCGTCCTGAGCGTGCGCGGAATCGTACGATCGGACATCGCCCACATGATCATGTGGGTGGATTCGGGCATGAGGCTGATGAAGTCCCAGAAGGTGTCATGCGCGGACGCTGCCTGCGGATAGCCTTTGTCGGCTTCCATCTTCACCGAATGGATCAGGTCCGGGAACTTGATCGCGTCCTGGATGAAGAATACCGGGATGTTATTGCCGACCAGATCCCAGTTTCCCTCCTGCGTATAGAACTTTACCGCGAAGCCGCGCACGTCGCGCGGCGTATCGACCGAGCCGGATCCACCGGCGACGGTCGAGAAGCGCGTGAACACGGGGGTGCGCTTGCCCTTCTCCGAAAAGAGGTCGGCCTTGGTGATGTCGCTCAGATCTTCATAGGCTTCGAAGAAGCCATGCGCTGCCGTGCCGCGTGCGTGGACGATCCGCTCGGGAATGCGCTCATGATCGAAATGAAAGATCTTCTCGCGAAGAACGAAATCCTCGAGCAGAACCGGCCCGCGCACACCAGCCTTCAGCTGGTTCTGATTATCCGAAACGCGGATGCCCTGATTGGTCGTCAGATAATCGGCCGTCGCGCCTTTTATAGCCTGCTGATGCGTCTCGTCGCCGGAGCCGCGCTTGGTATCGAAAGGGGTCTTGGTCGCCATAGTACACTCCAGCTGATTTGCGGGCTCAACTGCTCAGATGTGGCAAAGGTCCGCCGACTAATATCGATCAGCATCATCCAGGAAATCGATCGCAGGCCGGGACGACGATCTTCAGGGCTTTGGCCAGAGTTTTGAATTTCAGCGGCGACGCCATCCGGCTCGTCTCGCCGTCGAGCGCGATCTCCACCGAACCTGCATGCGCATGAACCACGGTCGCGTCGCACTCGCCCAGTGCCACGAAATCGGTTCTGCGATCGACCTTGCCCACCACCGCGCGCATCGCAAACCAGATCATCAGCAGCAGCCGCCGCCCGGTCACGGCATAGACCGAGAGCTTGCGAAGATGTCGCCATGCCCGCGTAACGACAGGGCCGCGACTGTGTTCAAAATCTTCTCGCATTGAACCGGCGCCGTCCCGGCTCGTTACACGATCATGGCCCGCATAGCGCATCTCTCCGATATCCATTTCGGCGCGAACGATCCGAAGATCGTCGCGGCCACCGAAGCCTGGCTCCACGCGCGTCAGCCCGATCTCATCATCATCAGCGGCGATTTCACCCAGCGCGCACGGATCGATCAGTTCAAGGCCGCGTCGGCCTATATAAATCGCCTGCGCAGCCGCGGGCACAAGGTGCTTACCGTCCCCGGCAATCACGACATTCCGCTTTATGACGTGATCACGCGCTTCACCGCGCCGCTTCACCGCTACAAGCGTTATATCGACAGCACATTGTGTCCCTGGTTCGAGAATGATGAGGTCGCGGTTCTCGGCCTCAACACCGCCCGATCGCTGACGATCAAGGATGGTCGCATCAACCATGATCAGATCGAGTTGATGCGGCAGCACTTCAGCGCGGTTCCGAAGCACAAGACCCGCATCCTCGTGACGCACCATCCGCTGTTCGCCATGCCAATCGGCCACGGTACCGAATTGAGCGAGGCGGTCGGCCGTCATGACGACGCCGTGAAGGCGGCCTGCGAGGCCGGCGTTCACATTGCGCTCGCCGGACACTTCCACCGCACCTACGCCGAATCCGCGCGCAAGATGGTCGCAAAGGCCGGCAATGCGCTCGTCATTCAGGCCGGCACCGCGACCTCGACCCGGCTCCGCAATGACGAACCGCAAAGCTTCAACTGGATCCACGCCGAACGCAGCAACGAGATCGAGTTGCAGGTGGTCGTCTGGGAAGGCGCGGGCTTCCAGCGCGGCGATCATGTCCGCTACAATTTTGATGGCAGTGACTGGAGCCGCCATCCGATCGACAAGGATGTCGATCCCGCGCTCAAGTCAGCGGTGCTTGCGGCGCGCTGAGCTTCTGTCTTAGCGCGGATCGAAGTTGGGAAAGCCGTAGCTCTGCGCGACCAGCATCGTGTGCGTACCCGCGACATGATTCACCACCTGTACTACCTCGCGCGTGTAGCGCAGCAGATTATACGGATTGCGGTATGACGCGCTGATCAGGATATCGAATGCATTGGAACCATGGATGATGCTGGCGTTGGTCAGCAGCAGCGGCAGATTGCCCTTGTCCATGTTGTCCTCGATCCACTTGCGCGATCGATCGACGATCTCGGTGACGATGCGCTCCTGCGTCGGCTCGGGGCCTTCGCGGTGGCCTTCCCAGGCAAGCCGTTCCTCACGCAGCGAACCGAGATCGACCGAGCAGGCGATCATGCCCTGTTCGGGCAACTGGATCTTGTCGGCATGGCCGCGCGGCCACAGCACTTCGCGGACCGTGCCGTCGCCGATCAGCCGGCCGAGCGCCTTCGACACGGCCTGCCGGTCGTTGTCCGTGAGCCCCTTGGCGCCCCCTTCCGCGAACCATGAAGCAAGCGCGGCGCTGTCGAGAAAGGACTGGCGATCGTGCAGTCGCGGAAATTCCGCAGCCAGGCTTCGCAGGATTCGTTCGGCGGCGGCGGGGCGATCGTCACTGGTTTTCATCGTTCACCTCTCCCTGTATTAGCGAGCTATAGCACGGCAGGAGAGGAGAATGTCAAAGCCGGTTTGTGGTGCGCGGAGTACCAGCAATTCCAAGATCATAGTTGCTTCGATCGCAGGTTGGCGCGATGACGAGCCGCATGCATGCCTCCCCCTTCCGCTCCGTCTGTATCGCGTTGATTCTGGCACTGGCCCTTCCGCTGGCGGCCCAGGCACAAGGCCCGGCGCCCACCGCCTCCCCAGCGCCTCCCGCCGCCGCCAAGGCTCCGCCACCCGCCGCGCCTGCCCAACAGGATATCACCGTCACCGCGCAGCAGGGGCCGGTCGTCACGGTTCTGCCCGGCGGCAAGGATTTCATCAGTCCGATGGGGGAGCCCTTCCGGTCAAAGGACAATCTGTCCGGGGCCGAGCATTGGTTCGCGCGGGCCGATACCGATGGCAATGGCCGCCTGACGCTCGAGGAATTCAAGGCGGACGAGGTTCGCTTCTTCGCGGTCCTCGATAGCGATAAGGACGGCGATATCGGCCCGATCGAGATCGAGCATTATGAAGAGGTTATCGCCCCCGAGGTGAAAACGATGAACACTTGGGGCGATGTCAGCAAAGGCAAGATGGATAATGACGGCAACTACACCCCACCGCCTTATCCCGAGCGGATCGGTGCCGGGCGCTTCTCCTATCTCGCGCTGCCCGAACCCGTTGTGTACGCCGATGCAAATTTCGATCGCGGCATCGACCGCCGTGAATTCAATGCTGCAGCGGAGCAGCGCTTTAAATCGCTCGATCGCAATGGCGACGGCCGCATAACCCGCGCGGAACTGCCCAAGCCGGGCGGCTGACCGCCGATCACTTCAGCTTAGGCCGCAATTCCTTCTCCAAGAAGCGCGCGAAGCCTTCCTGATCGGGGCCGATCCCTGTCACACGACATGATCGGAGCCGGCGGGGATCGTCTCGGCCATGCGCACGCCCCTTCGCCTCGAGCCTCGGATGGAAATGATCCGGGCTCGAAACGAAATCGAACCCTGCCGCCTCGGCGCGGACGACATTTTAGACGAGCGCCTTGGGGCCATGCTCCTCGGTCATCGGTATCCGAACGTCGCCATCATCGTCTCCCACTTGTGGAGGTTTAAGGCGGGACCGGGCGATTCGGTTCTGCGTCCGGGAAAAGAAGTCCTCAGCCGGCGGGCCGGATTACGCCCTCCAGCCGTTCGAGGGCGCGGGCCAGGCGATCATGGTCGATTGCGCCGCCGATCAAGATGCGCACCGCAGCTTCCGGCCGCGCCTTGTCGATCGCAAAGGCTTCGCCCGGCACGATCGACAGTCCGGCCGGCCGCACGATCGCGGCCAGCTCTGCCGCGCCGATGCCGTCCGCCAGCCGCAGCCACAGATGATAGCCCTCCGGATGTGCGGCATAGTCGAGACCCTTCAGATGGCGGGCGACGATCCGCTGCCGCGCGATCCCCTCGGCGCGCACCGCTTCGACCAGCGTCGCGAAGCTGCCGTCGCGCAGCCACAGGGTGATGAGCGCGGCATTGAGCGGGGGCGCCATCACCGCAGTCTCATGCACATCGCCGGCCAGCCGCACCGCAGCCTGGCGCGACGGTGCCCGTACATGCGCGACCCGCAGCGCCGGCGAGAGGATCTTCGACACGCTGGCGATATGCCAGGTCAGTTCAGGAGCGATCCCCGCAAAGGACGGCAGCGGCGCCAGCGGCAACCGGCCATAAGCATCGTCCTCGATGATCATCAGCCCATGGCGGCGCGCGATCGCCGCAATCGCATGGCGCCGCTCGATTGTAAGCGTGGCGGTCGTCGGATTGTCGTTGGTCGGCACGATGTAGAGCGCCTTCGCGCCTGCTTTCGCGGCACGCTCGATCGATGTGACATCGATCCCGTCACTGTCGGCATCCAGCCCGTTCAATCGCAGGCCGAAGCGCGTCGCGAGCGCGATCATGCCCGGATAGGTCGATCGCCCGGCGCAGATCACATCGCCTGGCCCGAACAACGTGCCGAGGATCGCATGGAGCGCATTCTGCGCGCCGGCCGTGATCACGATCTCGTCTTCAGCCGCGTCCATTCCGCGCGCGTTCATCGCATCCGCTGCTTCGCGCCGGTCGCGCACGCTGCCGCCGGTCGGCTGATATTGCAGCAGCGGCGATTGCCCGCCCGCGCGCAACAGCCTTGTCATCCCCGTCCGCAATGCATCGGGCAGCAGCGCGAAGGCTGGCTGCGGTGGCAGGATCATACCCGCATCGGCCAACATATCCTGCTGGGGCAGATCGGCGCTGTTGCGGACGTAACTGCCCAGCCGTCCCGCACCCTGGATCAGCCCGGCATCGCGCGCGATACCATAAGCGCGCGTCACCGTCGTCAGATCGACGCCCAGACTTGCGGCCAGATCGCGCTGCGGCGGCAGCCGCTCGCCACCTCGCAACATCCCGCTGCGCACGGCGTCGTCGATCGCATCGGCTATCGCGACATATTTGGGACCGGGATGCCGCTCTACCGACGACCACCAGCTTTGCATGGATCGATACCCGATTTATGTATGGTTGTTGTGGCCATACATAAGGCATATCTGGGCGGCAATCCGAAACGGAGCGCAGCCGATGCCCACCCCCGCCACCGATCCTTCCGTCGAAACCTGGCCCAGACTGGATCCGCTGCACACGGGTATCGGCGGTCATTGCCCGCGCTGCGGCAAGGGCCATCTGTTCTCAGGCTTCCTTTCGCTCCGTGCCGAATGCGATGTCTGCGGCCTGAGCTATGCGTTCGCCGATCCCGCAGACGGCCCCGCCTTCTTCGTGATCTGCTTCGGCTGCGTGCCGGCCGTGATCTTCGCGGTGATGCTCGAAATCTGGCTGAGTCCGCCGCTCTGGGTTCAGCTCGCCACGACGCTGCCCTTCATGCTGATTACTTGCCTCGCGCCACTGCGCCCGCTCAAGGGCTGGCTCGTCTGCACCCAATATTTCTTCAAGGCGGGGGAGGGGCAGATCAGCCGGCCCTGGTATCCCTATGGCGCGAATGGGCCGGTCGTCGCGCCGCCAAAGCGGCTCTGGTAATGGCGTTGTTCGACGATCCCGCTCTCGAAGCGGCGCGGGCTGCGGCCGCACTTCATCTCGCGCAACAGGGCTTTACTGCGGAATCGATGGCTGTTGCCGAAGGCCGCGGCGATGATTTTGCCGAGGTCCGCATGGCCTTGTCGCTTTGGGCGATCCTGCGCTTGGAAGGGGCCGCTCGTCCCTTGCGGCGCGACCGCCGCCTCATCGGCGAAGAATGCTGAGCATATGCTGCTGGTGCTCTACGGCTGCGGCCTGCTCGCGATGTTCCTGGCAATGGGCCGGGATCGTAACCCCGCGATCTGGTTTGTCGCGGGGCTTTTCTCGGGCCCTCTCGCCCCGCTTGCTCTCCTGATACTGCGGCGGGCGTAGCTCGCCGGATCAGCGCTTGCTGTTGCCTCCCTCGGGATTGCGCGCCGTCTGGCCAGGATTGAAACTGACCTGATTCTTTGCGGCATCGGCAGAGACCATCCAGGGCTCGACGAGCTGGATGCCATTATAGACGGCTGCCTCTGGTAGTGGTGATGTCGATAGCATCGCGGCGTCCATCGCCACCCTCGCCGATGCCCCGCAAGTCATGACGCGCGCGACCATCGTCCTCGATGCCGGCGGCTATATGTGGATCTGATCTAGCGAACTGGCGGCGTGGCGATCTTCCGCGCCGTCAGCCAGCTGGTCATCAGCCCGAAATATTCGGGCGCGTCGGGCGCGGCATCCGGGAAGAAGGCGGGGTCGATCTGGTGCGCCGGATCGACCCCGAGCATCATGCTGTGGTCCGCTCCGGCGACGACACGCATCGTCACATTGGGGTGGCGCGCGGCCGTGCGCTCGATCGCGGCGATCGACGGCCCGACCGGGACCCACGGATCGGCCTGCCCGTAGATCATCAAGGTCGGCACGCGCGATCTGTCGAGCGAGACCAGCGGATCGGAGCCGATCTGCTGCGGCCAGGCCGGATCGTCGATATTTCCCTTGAGGTAGATCAGCTTGTACCAGGGCTTCGCCTGCGCTGCCTTGTCGGCCGCCTCGGCGCTCGCGCGATCCCGCTTGCCGCGCGCATAATCGTCGACAGCCGTGCGCGCTGCGACGGCCTCGTCGATATCGGTTTGCGGGTAGCCCTTGATCCGCATGATATTCGCCACTGCGAAATTCATCTGCACGTCCGCCGTCGCCATCGGCGCCGAGATCGAGATCGCAAACGCCGCCTTCGGCTCCTTCGCGGCGGCGAGCAACGTCAGCCACCCGCCTTGGCTGAGCCCCCAAAATCCGATCCGAGCCGCATCGATACCGGTCTCGGCCGCAAGCATATGAAAGGCAGCAATGCCATCATCGGCCAGCACATCGAAATCATGGACGTTGCGATCACCCGCGCTCGACTTGCCCGTCCCGCGCCGATCATACACGAATACCGCCATGCCGAGCGGTGGCAGCATGGCCTTCAGATGATCGTAAAGATGCTCGTCCCGCGATGGCGCCTGCGCGCCGTGCAGCACGATCACGACCGGAACCTTCGCGTTCCCCGCCGGGCGATAGAGCGTGCCGCTCAGCTTCGCGGTTCCGCTCGTGAAGCTCAGCTCACGCTGCACGGCCACCGCCTTCATCGGCAGCGCCCAGGGAGCAGTCGGCGTAGCCGCCAGCCCAGCGCTGCTGGTGAGCAGTAAAGCAAAGCCGGCGAGCATCCGCATCGTCACTTCCCCAGCTCGCGCTCCAGATAGACCGTCACCATCGCCGCACGCCACGCATCCTCGATGCGATCCGCGCCCGCCGCATGGCCGCCCTCCAGCGCCTCCGAATAATAGAAGCCGTCGCCAAACGCCTCGAGCTTCGCGGCGAACTTGCGCGCATGGCCGGGATGAACGCGGTCGTCGCGGGTCGAGGTATAGATGAACGGTTTCGGATATTTCACGCCCTTCTTCAGGTTTTGATAGGGCGAATATTTCGAGATGAAGGCCCAGTCCCCGGCCTTGCCGGGATCGCCATATTCGCTCATCCACGATGCGCCCGCGAGCATGTGCGAGTATCGCTTCATGTCGATCAGCGGCGACCCCATCACGATCGCGCCATAGAGATCGGGGCGCTGCTCCATCAGCACGCCGACGAGCAGCCCGCCATTGGACCGGCCCGATGCGGCTATCCTGCCCTTCGCGCTGATCCCCGCCTTGATCAGATCCTCGGCGACGGCGTGGAAATCGTCAAAGGCGTTCTGCCTTTTCTCGCGCAGCGCCGCCTGATGCCAGGCCGGCCCATATTCCGAACCGCCCCGAATATTGGCGAGCACATAGGCGCCGCCACCCTCGACGAAGAACAGTCCCGCCGGGCCGCTGCGATAGGGCTGTCCGGTCAGATAGGTCGGCGTCTGCGCGAGCTGGAAGCCGCCATAGGCGTGGATATAGGCGGGCACCGGCCCCTTCGTGCCCGTCTTGCGGACGAGGAAATAAGGGACACGGGTGCCGTCCTTCGAAACGGCGAAGCGCTGCGTCACGCTCATCGCGGCGGCATCGAAGCGGGCAGGGAGCGCCTGCACCTTCACCGGTGCCTTGCCCGGCTCGACCGCATAGAGCGTCGGCGGAATCAGCATCGCTTCGACGGTCGCGAAGGCGACATCGGTCTTGCCCGACACGGCGTTGAGATGGATCGTCGCATTGGCGGGCAACGCGACTGGCGTCTGCGTCCAGGGCCCGCCGGCGGTCGGCGTGAGCGCCACGAGCTTGCCCGACACATCGTCGAGCAGATTGACCCACAGCATTGTCGCCCCGGCCGATACACCCTCGATCGACTGCGTCTTGCTCGGCACCATCACGTCGCGGATGACCGGCGCCTTGCCCGCGAGCGCATCGGCGATCGCATAAGCGACGATCGACCCCGCCTTATGCCCCTGCCAATCCTTGTCGAGCGTTGCTATCAACTGTCCGCCGATCACATCCTTCACATTGGCTTCGAGCGGGAGCGGCGATCGGACCAGTCGTCCATCCGGCGCAATATGGCTGACCTCGGTCCGATAGAAATCGACCGCGCGATAGATCATCGGCCACGAAGCACCGCCATCGCTGATCGTCACCGGATCGAGCGAGACATCGCTTTTCTCGCCCTCGGCCACCATCGTCGCAGCCGCCAGCGGTGTGCCGCGCTTCCACAGCTTTACGATGCGCGGATAACCGGAATCGGTCAGGCTCCCCGCGCCATAATCGGTACCGACATAGAGCGCATCGTTCCCCGCCCAGGCGACCCGGCTCTTCGATGTCGGCACTATGAAGCCTCCCTCGACAAATTCTGCCGATGCGACATCGAACTCGCGCTCCACCGACGCATCGCCGCCGCCATCGGACAGCCGCACCATGCACCGCGCATAATCGGGCGCGCGGCAATCGGCGCTCTGCCACACCCAGCTCTTGCCCTCGGCCTTGCCCAGCGCATCGACGTTGATCAAAGTCCGCCATGCCGGCTTGCCGCTCGTGAAGCTCTCGACACTCGCGATCCGCCACAGCCCGCGCGGATTCGCCTTGTCGCGCCACAGATTGAGGACGTTGCCGCCAATCACCGCATCGGGCTCGGCGATCTGCTGATCATCCTGCAACAGATCGAGTGCGCGCTTGCGATATGCCTCGAAACCCGGCGCTTTCTCCAGCACCGCATTGGTCGCGGCATTCCACGCCTTTACCTGCGCGATCGATTTCGCCCCGTCGATATCCTCGAGCCAGCCATGCGGATCCGCTGGATCGGGTGCGGGAGCCGCGGCAGTGAGAATGGCGGCGAGGCCCAGCGGTGCTATCGCGCGCAGCAGTGCGGCGGGGATTCGTGATGATGTCATGCGGGAGGTGTGCGGTGTGACTAGGACAGTCGTCAAGCGGGCGGGCTGAATCTGGCACAGGTGCGGATGACGTTTGACAGTATCGAGAAGGTATTATAATACCTATTAGCTTTGCCGCTTCGCGTGTCCGTTGGCGCGCGATTGATCGAAAATGGAGTATCGCATGCCAGGCAAGCCCAATCCGTCGTCGGTCGATATCGTCAGCAAGGTTTATGATTGGCTGAAGAATCACGCCCCTGACATCGATCTGGAAAGATCATTGAATTTCCTTGCGGCGGGAACGCCCGGGACAAGCAACAGCCTTGCCAATGTCGCTGACCTGATGGCCCACCCGCTGCCCCTGCCTAAGACGGTTTCTCGTAAAACGGCCGGACCACGCGAATATGCCAGGCCGGCTAGAGCCTTCGCTGGCCAAGCGATCAATGAGCTTGTCGCCAACAGGTTGCCCGAATTAATGGGTGGCTTGGCGGCGATCAGCTCAATGGATGCACCATATCCTTATTCCGCCGTTACCCGCACGGACCGGCCTATTCCGGATGCTGTGGAGACCTATCATAGCGTCTCTAACGCGGCTCGGCGTACGCTTGAAGACGACAAAGCGGCATTCCCGGAAGTTGCCGAGTTCGGTCGTATGGGCGGCTCGCTGGCATCGGAGTTCATCCCATCTAAAAGGCTTTCCCTAATATATGACATTGGAAAGGCCGCGCTGAAACCGGACAATTTCACAGATGATCAGTTCGACTGGGTCGGCAGATTGCCGACAAACGTCGGCAACGCGGTTTTCGCAAACCGTGTCGGTGATTATGCGACGGAGGTTCTGCGCGATCGCTTAGCAGACGCAGGGCCGGGATGGACGCGGAATATCGCTGGTCCTGCGGCTCGAACTATTGTCGGCGCTGGTAAGCTGGCCGAGGAAAAGGGCGTTGAATCTTTCCACGACATATTCAGCTTTGACACAGATCCCGCGCCGGCCGCGCCGTTCGCCGGCGCTAAGCCGTCGCCCGACGGGCGCGTGAATCGAGAAAAATTGCGCGCGCTGCTCGACGCAAAATACGGTCGGGCGACAGGCCCGTAGGCGCAGCCTGCGTGCGTCTGGAAGGCTGGATATTGTTCTGGAAGCGAGCCGAATCTCATCTTGACGTTCTCTCTGTGTTCCTGTTTGTTTGATGATCAGGGGTGAGCGATGCGGTCGGGTACTGCGACAAATTAGCGTGAGTAGTGGGGAGTTGGGAATGAGCGTCGGTCAAATCGCAGGAGTTGATTCATTTGCGGTGCCAGATCAGCGCAAGCCTGCAGGGCCCTGGCAGCGTTATTGGGCGAGATATCTGGACCTAATTTTTGCTGCAATCATGTCGATTGCTTTGATCATACCGATGATATTCTTGGTCCCGGCCTTTACCGATCTCCTATTCCACTCCGGGCTGATTTTGATCCTCATTTACACCCCCGTGTTGCTGCTGATCGATGCGGCAGTGCAGGCCGCATTCGGCAATACGCTCGGCAAGAAATTGCTCGGCATTCGTATCGAGGCACCGAGCGGTAGCCGTGTGCCGCCACGGCTCATTTTTCGACGTTCGCTTTTGCTTTATGTGCGCGGGATTGCGTGCGGCATTCCCATCCTGTTTCTGGTCACGATGGCGAACGCGTTCCGCCGTGTAAACGGTGGCCGCAAGGCGTCGTGGGACGACGATCTCGGGCTCGCGGTTTACGACAATCACGGAAGTTTGTTGCGCTCGGCCCTTGCAGGCTTATTCGTCACCGCCTTCACGCTCTGGTCCTTTTTCGGCTGAGCTGCCTCTACCAATCCAGCCGCGTCATCATCGCCGCATAGCTCGCAATGCCATCCCACAAATTCCCCAGCCGCAGATTCTCGTTCGCCGCGTGCTGGCTGTTGTCGTGGTTCGCGAGCGGCAGGCCGATCACCGGCGTGTGGAGAACGTCTTCGAACAGATAGATCGGCACGCTGCCGCCCATCATCGGTAGCAGTGCCACGTCCTTCCCCATCGCTTTCGCCGCAGCCCGCGCGACCGGGATCGCCATGTCGGCGCGCAGCGCCGGATAGCCGCCTTCCCAGTCGAGCCGCACGATCCGCGGATGCGCGAGCCGGGCCGCCATGTCGGGCGCGGCCGAGACGATCGTCCAACCCTGCTCGGTCAAGTAGCGTTCGACCTTGGCGCGGATATGCTCCGGCGTCTCATCGGGAACGAGGCGGAAGTCGATCGAGATCTGCGCGTCCGCCGGAATCGAATTGGTCGCGCTGTCGCCGACCTTGCCCGCCGATAACCCGCGGATGTTGATCGACGGCCGCATAGTGCTCATCGTCAGCCCCTCGCTACCCTCCGATCCGCCGATGCCGAACTGACGCTTGAGCCCGTCCTCGATCGGCGGCAGCGCCGCAATCGCCGCGCGCTCGGGCGCGGCCAGCGGGCGGACGTCGTCGCTGTAACCCGGGATCATGATATTGCCGTCGGGCGCGCGCAGCGACGCGATCAGCTCGGCCGCCATCGCGGCGGGATTGCGCACCCAATTGCCATAATGGCCGTCGTGCAAAGGTGAGAGCGGTCCATAGACCGTCGCCTCCAGCCCCATCATGCCGCGTGCGCCGAAATAGAGCGTGCGGCGGCGCGACTGATGCGCCGGCCCGTCGCCGATCATCCACACATCGCCCGCAAACAGCGCCTTATTGGCGTTCAGCAGCGCGCGCAGATGCGGCGATCCGGCCTCTTCCTCGCCCTCCCACACCACCTTGATATTGACCTTCGGCCGCTGCCCGCTCGCCTTCAGCGCATCGAAAGCGGCGAGGAACGCGACGATCCCCGCTTTGTCGTCGCTTGTCGCGCGGCCGAACAGCCGCCATTCGGGATCGAGCGCCTTGGTAGCGCGCCAGTCGATATCCGACGGCCTGGCGCTGAGCGGCCCGCTGCGCATCACCGGATCGAACGGCGGGCTTGCCCATTGCGACGGCGTCACCGGCTGGCCGTCATAATGGGCGTAGAAGATCACGGTCCGTCGCGCGCCCCTCGCCTTGAGTTCGCCGAACACGAGCGGCGGCCCGCCCTCGACGATCTGCCTCGCCGCAAAGCCGCGTCTCCGCAACTCGCCTTCCAGCTTGGCCGCCTGCCGCGTCAGCCCGTCCGGATTCGCCGCGACGCTCTCGATCCGCACCATCGAGTCGAGCTGGCCGACAATCTCTTTCTGATGCGCCTGAACATAGGCATCCACCGCGCTGACCGGCGCAGCCGCCCACGCGCCCGGCGTCGCCAGCGCAACGATGATCGGCAATGCGTAACCCCAGCGCATCGTCGGGCCGGCGTCTATTTCGCGCCCTTCAGATATTTGTCGAACCATTCGATCGTGCGCTTGAGCGAGTCGGTCTGGTTCTCGCGCTTGAGAAAGCCATGGCCCTCGGCGGGATAGAAGACGGTCTCCGCCACGACCCCTTTGGATTTGAGCAGATCGGAGACCTCCTGCGCCTGTCCGCGCGGCACGCGGATGTCATTCTCGCCCTGCAGTGACAGCAGCGGGGCCTTGGCATTGGGCAGATAGGTCATCGGCGACTGCGCCTTGTACAGCGCAGGGTCCTTGTCGGGATCGCCGACCAGTCCGCGCTGATATTCGCGCAGCGATGCGTCGCCCGCCGTCCACATCGTGTTCCAGTTGATGATGCCGAACAGCTGCACGCCCGCGGCGAATTCGTCGGGCGCGCGGCCCAGCGCCATCAGGGTCATGAAGCCGCCATAGGAGCCCCCGGTGATGCCGACTTTCTTCGAATCGACATAGCCCGTCGCGACGAGGAATTTCTTGGCCTCGATCTCATCCTTCAGATCGCCGCCGCCCAGATCCTTCACATTGGCGAGCATGAAGGCCTCGCCATAGCCGGTCGAACCGCGCGGATTGGGCTGGATCACAAAATAACCGCGCGAGGCGAGCGCCGCCGCTGTCTTACTGAAGGAGTCAAGCGTCTGGCCGGTAGGGCCGCCATGCGGCATGATCACGGCGGGGTTCGATCCGTCGCGCTTGAGGTTGAAGGGAATGGTGAGCACTGCGCTGACCAGAGTGCCGTCGAAGCTCTTGTAAGTGACGATCTGCGATTTAGCCAGGCGCGCCGGATCGAGGCTCGCCATCGAAAAATGGGTCAACGGCTTGCTGCTGCCCGCTACGGTATCTGCGGCATAGAGTTCGCCGGGCGTGTCGGCTGCGGCATGATAGATCATCAGGCTGCGATTGTCGGGCGCGAAGGAGCGCCCGGTCGCGCCCTCCCGATCCATGCCCGGCGGAAAGGCGAGCGGCCGTTCGACGCCGGTGGCGACATCGACGAGGCTGATCACGCCGCGCGCATCGACCGACGTCGCCACGACCATGGTCTTGCCGTCGTGGGACATGCTGCCCGAACTCTGCTCCCACGGCGTCGGTTTCAGCCAGCGCGTCTTGCGGGTGGCAAGGTCGAGAAAGCCGGCGTGTGACTGACCGGTCTTTTCGTTCGATGTGATGCCAATCGTCTTGCCGTCGGCGCTGATGTCGCTTGCGGTGACGATCGCGTCCTTGGCGGCGAGGATCTCATCCGCCTTGCCGCTGGCGATGTCGATCAGCCAGACGCTGCCGCGCGTGCCGGTGACGTTGATGCGGTTGGCAAGGATGCTCTTGCCGTCCGGCGTGAAGCGGACCGCACCCCAGTTATACTCCGCGACCTTCTCCTCGGTAAGCTTGCGTACCGCGCCGGTTGTCGCGTCCAGCAAACCGATATCGTCGCTGGTCGAGGATTTTGCGCGCACGCTGATCGCGATCTGCGCGCCGTCGTCGGAGAAGAGTGGCGACGTCTCCGAAATGTCGGGGGTGTCGGTGATCTTGCGGATCGGGCCGCCGCCCGCCGGCACCGCATAGATATCATAATATTCATTGCCGCCCTTGTCCTGCGAGAAGAGCAACGTCTTGCCGTCGGGGGACGGCGCGAGGCTGCCCTGGGCGTCGTCCGACTGCGTGAGTTGCACCGGCCAGCTTCCCGCAGTGTCGGTCCGCCAGATATTATAGCGCCCGGTCAGATTGGTCGCGACGAACACCTGCTTGCCGTCGGCGCTCCATGCCGCGCTGCCATAGCCGCGCGTGAAGGCGAGGTCGCCGATCGGCACGGGCGCGGCGTCGCTATTGGCGGGCGAGGCGATGCTCTTCGGATCGGTAACGGGCCGTGCTGGCGTGACGATGGGCTTGGCGATGGCGGTGCTCGCCGTGATCACGGCGCTGCCGAGGTAAAATGCCATTGCCAGTCGCCGCATCGCTTGCCTCCTTGCTTTCGGCGGCACGGTGCCACGAAGCACCGGCACTTCCAAGCGTCCCCGCGCGTTGACGGCAAAATGCCTTCAGCACAGGATGATACGCCATGGCGACCAAACCCCCGCGCGAGAATGAAGAACAGGATACGCCGGACTCGCTTCCGCCGTCACCCGATCCGGTGACTCCGGACGAAGGCGTCGAGAATATCGAGAAGGAAGGCGAGCCCTTTCCCGGCAACTTCGCCTGAGCGATCAGCGCTTCACCGGGCCAAGGTGTAGCATCCACAGATCGGGCGGCGCAGACAGGCGGAACGGCACGCCGCTCGTCCCTAGGCCGGCGGTGACAATGATGTTGAGTTTTCCCTGACGGATCAGCCCGCACCGGTTGCGATCGCGCGTCACCCAGACGATCGCCGTAAAATGGCAGCGCGACCTGCCCGCAATGCGAATGGCCGGCGAGCAGCAGCGATGCATCTTTCGGCAGCCCATAATCGATATCGGGCGAATGGCTCAGCGCCACTCGCGCGCCGGGCAAGCGCCGCACCCGGCCCCATGCCTGATCGATGTCGCGTTGCCCGGTGAAATGGTCGTCGATCCCGGCGATGGCGATCGGTCCGCGTTCCACGGCCTCGTTGCTCAGCAGGGTGACATGTGCACGTGCCAGCGCATCGCGGATGACGGTTATGCCTGTCCACAGATCATGATTGCCGAGCACCGCAACAGTGCCGAGCGGCGGCGTGAGCCGCGCAAGCGCATCGCTCATCCCATCCGCTACCCTATCGGCCATATTCGGCTGATGTCCGGCGATGAAATCGCCTGCGATCAGCACCAGGTCGGGCCGCAACGCGTTGATCTGATCGACGATATCGTTAAGCCGCTCCGGCTCCATCGATGCATTGCCGATATGGATGTCGGCGATCAGCACCGCCGTCACCGGCTTCGCGCCCTTCGGCCAGTCGGGCAGGCCGATCGTCGCTTCACGCACCACCGGCATCCGCCGCGATTCGAGGAAACTATACAGCACAAGCGCCAGCGGAAGGCCGACGGCGATCAGCAGGGCGATGGTGCGGCGGCGCATTTCGCGGGATTAGCCGGAGTTGGTATCGCAGGGGAAGGGCGGTGTTTCCCGGCGTGATCAATGATCCCGGCCGTGCCATGAGGGGGCGATGAGCACACGTCCGATCCTCTACAGCTTCCGCCGCTGCCCCTACGCGATGCGTGCGCGCATGGCGATCGCCGTCGCCGGGATATCGTGCGAACTGCGCGAGATAAAGCTACGCGCCAAGCCGCTCGATATGCTCGCGGCGTCGCCCAAGGGCACAGTACCGGTGCTCGTCCTGCCGGACGGAAGCGTCATCGATCAAAGCCTCGACATCATGCGCTGGGCACTGGCGCTGGCCGATCCCGAGGGTTGGCTGGCAGGCGACGCCGACGCGCTGATCGCCGTCAATGACGGGTCCTTCAAACAGCATCTCGATCGCTACAAATATCCCGATCGCTACGGCGGCGATGTGGAAGCGCATCGCGCCGCCGGCCTTTCGATCCTGCGCGATCTCGATGCGCGGCTGGCGGAGAAGGGCGGCCAGCTCTGCGGCTCAGGCCGCAGCCTTGCCGATATCGCGCTATTCCCCTTCGTCCGTCAGTTCGCCGAGGTCGATCGTGGCTGGTTCGACGCGCAGCATCTCTCCGCGCTCCAGCTCTGGCTCGCCGGCCACATAGCCTCGCCGCTGTTCGATGCGGTCATGATCCGCCCGGCGCCGTGGCAGCCTGGCGACGCGCCGTTATTCTTTCCGGCGTAATGACGGACGCGCGTTCGGCTCTTACGGCGCGACGCAGGAGAGAATGATCCGCTTTCCGGGCTTGTCGAAACTGATGCTCGAACAGCCGGCCAGGGCATCGGTGCCGATCGCCATGCGAAACAGCGGCTTGCCCTTGCCCTTGGCCGTGACGACGATCTCGCTTTCATCGACCGCATCGGCATCGGCTATGCCGGCGGTGGATCCGCTATCGGCAATACGAACGACGACATGCCTGATTGTGATCGGCCCGATCGCCACCGGGCTCGCCAGTGCAAGTGCACGAACCGGCCGTTCGACGCCGAAGCGGATCGCGATGCGGCTTGCCGGTCCCTCGAGCTGCCCTTGATAGGCCTGCGCCAGTTTCTGCCCTGCAGCCGCGGTGGCCAGGGTCTGGCCCCGCCCGAGATCGAACTGTACGAACAGGCTCTCGCCGCCGACGGCCAACGCTGTTCCCATCTGATCGTCGCGCCTGATTAGCGGCAGAACGAAATTTTTCTCGCCGGCTTTTGCGGGGCGCAGCTGAAAGCTGATCACAGGTTGCGGCAATGCCCCTGGCCCCAGCGCGCCATCGGCGGCCGCCGCGATCGGGCGATCGAACCATAAGGCGCGCCGTTTTGCCGGGGGGCCGTCGACGCCAAGTCGGACCACGACGGTATCGCCCTTGAGCATCACCGGCCCGACGTTGATATGTGCGACGATGAAGCCGCCCTTCAGCCCCAGCTTCGCGGCGGTCGCCGGATTGAGCACCGGATAATCGATCCCGTTCGCCATGACGAGCAGGCGCGCCGTCTGCCCGTCGATGGTCGCCGCCACCATCCGGTCGGGCGGTACGTCATATTTCGGCGCCGGGTTTCTGGCTGCGGTGCACATGCAGAAAACGACTGCAGTCAGGACGTATTTGCGGATCATTGTGATGCCTCTTCTTGCAGGAGATAGCGACATCGCCCTGATGCACTTTGCCCCGCGGTTTCGCGCCAGGTTAAATTGTTAAAAACCGTCAACATTAGACCATTGAATGATGTGGCCGATCACTAACATCGTCCAATCTTGTTAGCCTTATGTGCATATTTTCTCTGTAGAAGCGGAGGGCAGCGAAGGTCAGGCAATGTTCGAAGATACGCGATCAATGGGTGTGCGGCTTATGCCGGCAATGATGATGTCATCGGCATTATGGGGTGCGATCCTCACCATGATCCGGCACGTCTGAGCGTGCCCCACACACCCCACCGTCCACGGCGCCGCAGCGCGGCCAGTGCAGGCATCATCGCCCGCCTCGGCCTCGGTATCCGCGCGTTGGGCGGGCTGTTTGGCGGTGGCTCCTGCCGTTCGGGTCACCTCCCCGATCCGATATCGCTGCGCCATACCGGCGGCGCGCTGCAGAGCCGGTGCGCCCGCTGCGGATCGCCGCTGACCTTGCGCGTCGGCGGATGGCTGCGCGACAATATACCCGGCCAGCGCCGCCTTCACTGACGTCGCCCTCATTGATCTGGCGGTGTTCAATGCGGCCGGATCATCCGCGCCAGGAAGAAGACCAGCACACAGAACGCGCCGAGCCCGATCAGCAGCATTCCCAGCTTTAGCCACACCGTAAGCGCGCTATCGCCGCCGGATCGATCGGTGGCCGGCTTGGCGGGCGGGTTGGGCTTGTCATCCTGTGTCATGCGGTGGACGGTAGCATATCGCCCAGGCCATCGCTCGCCTCAATGTTGACGCGGCGCATCGGCGTGCCATGCTGGGCAATATGAACAATCTCCTCCCCAATCGACGTTCCCTTCTCATCGGCGCTGGCGCGCTCGGCGTCGCGGGATTCCTCGCGCCGACGGCATGGGCCTTCGCCGCCGAAGTCGATACGTCCGATCTCGCCGATATCACGGCCGCCGTTCCCCGCATCGGTCAGCCCGAACGCCTCGCCCGGATCGAACGCGCCCGCAGGCTGATGCGCGCCAGCGCCATCGACGCGATCCTGATCGAACCCGGCGCCTCGATGATCTATTTCGTCGGGGTCGAATGGCATCGCAGCGAACGCCTGACCGCGCTGATCCTCACGCAGACGGGCGATCCGGTGATCGTCACACCGTTCTTCGAGGAACCCTCGGTCCGCCAGACGCTCGGCGTGCCGGCCGATGTCCGCGTGTGGCAGGAGGATGAGGACCCGCTGGCGCTCGTCGCGGGTGCATTGCGCGAACGCGGGCTTGCGAACGCTACGGTCGGCATCGAGGAAACCGTGCGCTTCTTCGCCAGCGACGGCCTCGCCAAGCGTGCGCCCGGCCTGAAAATCGTCTCCGCCAACCCTGTCGTGCGCGGCTGCCGGATGCGCAAGACCGCAGCCGAGATCGCGCTGATGCAGGCCGCGACTGACATCACCATCGCCGCCTATCGCTGGACATATCCGCGCATCAGGGAGGGCATGATCCCGGCAGAGATCGGCGCGCTGATGAACGCCGCGACCGCGAAGCTCGGCGGCGCCCCGGAGTTCGAACTGATCCTGCTCGGCGAGGCCGCCGCCTATCCGCACGGATCGAACAAGCCCCAGCATCTCCGAGAGGGCGAGGTCGTGCTGATGGACTGCGGCTGCACGGTCGACGGCTATCAGTCCGATGTCTCGCGCACCTTCGTGCCCGGCAAGGCGCCCGACGACGTCCGCCGCATCTGGGATATCGTCGCCCGCGGCCAGCAGCTCGCACTGGCCACCGCCAAGCTCGGCACTCCGGCGGGCGCCGTCGACAATGCCGTGCGTAGCTATTACGAGAAACAGGGCTTCGGACCCCGCTACAAACTCCCCGGTCTGTCGCACCGTACCGGCCATGGCATCGGGCTCGAAGGGCATGAGCCGGTCAACCTCGTCCATGGCGAGACGACGAAACTTGATACCGGCATGTGCTTCTCCAACGAACCCGGTATCTACTGGCCGGGCAAGTTCGGTGTCCGACTGGAGGATTGCTTCCACATGACTGGGGCGGGGCCTAAGTGGTTTTCGGAGCCGCCCGTATCGATCGACCGGCCGTTTTAGAGTCCCCCTAACGCTACAACATCCGTTCGTGTCGAGCGTAGTCGAGACACGTTCCGCTAGCCAGCGTGTCTCGACTACGCTCGACACGAACGGCCCGCAGAGCCCGCTTCGCAGCGGTGTGCCCCGATCCTCAGAAGCTATAAACGATTGATGCCCGCGACACCGCATCGGTCGTCTTCTGCCCCGCCGGCGCATCGCTTTCATACTGGACGTTATAGGACAGCCGCGCCTTCACCGGGCCGAACAGCCGCGTATCGAGCGCGGTGGTCGAGGTTGCGGTCGTATTGCCTTTCTGGACATAGACCGCGGCGTCTTGCCCGAAGGTGACATTGGGCCAGATCGTCCATTTCAGCGACAGGCCGCCGCGCCCCGCAAGACGCTTCTCCCGGCCGCCGTCGATGCCGGGCACGTCGGGCAGATCATAATAGCTGGTGTAACGGAATGCCGGCCCGGCATCGAACTCCAGCCGGAAATTCGGCCTGCTGGCCGCGACCACGCCGACGCCGACGCCCTCGGTCAGACGGTGGCGATAGCCGAGGAAGCGATCATGCTCATATTGGGTGAGGCCATAGGCGTAATAAGTCCCGTCGATCTTGTAGCGCGGCTGATAGGCGATAACGGCGCGTTCGGTGGTCGCGACCCTGTTGGTCTCCTGATAGTCGACCCGCGCCGACAGATCATGCCGCCAATCGATGCCCTCGCGCGTCAGCTTCGCCGCCCCATACAGGCCGAGCGACCGCGTATTGCCGGTCGACCAGCTGCCGCCGAGCTCGAGTTGCCCTCTCCACAACGACAACAGGCCCGCGCTGGCGATCCGCTCACGCTCGGCCTGTGCCTTTGCGGCGGCCGCCGCGGCCACGGACTTGCTGTAGTCGGCGACGATCGCGTCGATCTCCGCCGCGCTGTCGGGCGCGGTGCGCTTGGCGACCGATACCACCGCAGCGACCGTCGCCGGATCCTTGCCGGCGAGCGCTGTATCGATCATTGCCCGGATCGGTTCGGGCGGTGGCATGGCGGTCGCGGCGCTGCTGGTGAGCAGAGCGGCGGCACAGGCGATGCGCTTCAAGGCATTGCTCCGTCGGCTGGAGAAGCGTCCCTGCTAACATGATCGCGCCTTAGCGTCGCATGAACGGGCGGATTTTCGCACAAAATCCTCCCCGAGCTGGTCGGGGAGGGGGATCGCCGAAGGTGGTGGAGGGGTATCCGGACGCTCGAAGTCGCGAAATTTCGGAGGTCGCGCATACCCCTCCACCGCTTCGCGATTCCGCCTTCCCCAAGACCAGCTTGGGGAGGATCTGGAATCATTTTCCCAACAACGCTGCCACGTCGCTCCACGCGACCAGTTTGAAGTTCTGCGCGCCAGCCTCGTTCTTGCCATCCTGCGCCACGAACAGCCCGCCTGGAAACGCCGGGCCGAAGTCGCCCGCGACCAGATCGATGCCGTCGGTCTCCTCCGTGCTGCCCAGGCTGCCTCGCGCGATCTTGAAGCGTCCGGCGAAGCTGTCGTCGGAAAGCCGGTAGGCGGCATAGCTATTATCGCCCTGGCTCGAAACCAGCACATAGCCGCCGGTCGCGCCGACCGGCGCGATCGCGACGCCCTCGGCATCGGCGACGAGCCGCGCGCCATCGACCTTTGCCACGGCGTGCGGCGTGATCGGCGCATTGGCGCGCGCGTCGAAGCGCCACAGCCCGACATCCTCCTCGGCGACGTAGAGCTTGCCAGTCCGCTCATCGACCGCACAGCCTTCGGATTGGGTATCGAGCTTCATCGTGCGGACGATCGTGCCGGCTGGCTTCGCGCCCTTGAGGTCGAGTGCGACTTGATGGATCGTGCCGTCCTTGAGGACGATGAAGGCATGAATCCCGGCGCCGCTGCGATAGAGGCACAGGCCGTAAGCTTCGCCCGCGCCCGCATCGACCTTGCCGATCGCGCTTAGCCGGCCGCTCGCCGGATCGAGCCGGAACAGCGCGATCTTGGCCTGCGCCTTGTCGCCACGATCGCTCGCCGCCACGAGAATGCCGGGCTTGCCTTGGATGTTCACGTCATCGCGCAGATCGACATTGTTGACCCGGCCCGCATCGATGAAGTCGCGCTTCGATCCGTCGAGGCCATAGACGTAGAGCCCCGCCTTCTTGTCGGTGCCGACGATCAGGCTCGCCGCCGGATCGGCCGGATTGCGCCAGATCGCGGGATCGTCCGCCGCATCGGCATTGGCGGTGCCGACGGCGACCGTCTCGGCCGTCGCGAACACGGCGCCGCTTTGGGCAGAGGCGGCGGCGTTGGCCGCCGCCTCATCCTTCGCATCCGATCCCGCCGTGCATGCGAGCAGGATAAGAAAGGCTGACGGTGCTGCGATCAGTGTCTTTTTCATCTGCCTGGTCTTTCTCGTCAGAACCTGAAACCACCGTTCGTCCCGAGCAAGTCGAGCGATGTTGGCATATGCGAACATGTCTAGACTTGCTCGACACGAGCGGGGGGAGGGAGCGTCAGAAGTTGAAGCGGATACCGCCCGAATAGCGGCGTCCGAACCGCTCCCATTCGATCGTCTGCGCGCTGCTGCTCTTGGTTGGAATGCCTGTCGCGGTCAGCAGATTGCCGGGGTCGGAGAAGCGACGGCCCGGATGATTGAGCAGGTTCGACGCATCGAAATAGACCTCGAAATTCTTGGTGACGGCATAGCGCGCCGAAAAATCGAGCTCGTCATCCGAGTCCCAATAGGTATCGCCGGCGTCGGCCAGCGTATCGGCGATGGTATCGAGCCACTTGCTGCGGTTCTGATATTGCAGGCGCAGCGACAGGCCATATTTCTCGTAATAGACGCCGAGATTATAGACATAGTCCGACGTGCCCGGCAGCCGCACCTTGCGCGCGGGGATAGCGCCCGAAGCCGGTTTGGTGACCCTGCTGTTGTTGAGCGTCAGATTGGCCGAAATGCCGAAGCCGCCGATGAAATCCATCGCGCCACCCTGTTCGATCCAGGGATCGAGCTGGAGCTGCGCCGCCGCTTCTGCGCCATAGATGCGGCCGTCACCGCCATTGGTGATGCCCGAGAAGACATAAGCCGAACGATCGACGCCGTTCGAATCTAGCGCGCTCGAGTTGAACGTGCTCGATCGCGTATACAGCACGTCCTTCACCTTCTTGTAGAAGACACCGACCATCAGATAGCCCTGCGGCTTCACATACCATTCGAAATAGCTGTCGATGCCATAGGCGCGCTCCGGTTTCACGGCCGGATTGCCGCCGGAGATCGTCTGCGCGATATCGTTGATCACGACGTTGGGCCGCAGCTGATCATAGTCCGCGCGCGCCGCGCCGCTGTTGAACGACAGGCGCAGCTTCTTCGTATCGTCGACGTTGTAGTTGACGTGCAAGCTGGGGAAAACCAGCGTGTGATCGGCTTCGGCGGTCACCTGCGCCGGCGCTGCCGTGCCGACCGTCGCCAGCGCGATGCCGCGATTCTTGATATGCTCGACCCGCGCGCCGCCGATCACAGAGCCCCAGTCGTAGCGAAGGGTGGCCATCGCGAAGCCGGCGAAGACCTGCTCGCGCACGTCGTAATTATTGCCGGTGGCGGGGACGTACGGGAAGGCCGCCTTGGCGGCGTCCGAAGCCGCCCGCATCTTCGCGATGTCGAAATAACGGAACGTGTACGCCATCGGAATTTCGCCAAGGAATTTTTTGTCCAGCGAGAACTGGGTGTAGTCGGTCGGTAAGCCGGCGGTGGCGAACTGCGCCGCGGTGGTGAGATTGATGTTCTTCTCATCGGCTACCTTGGTCCGCTGATCGAACTGCGCGCCGATCTTGAAAGTCGCTTCGCCGCCCAGCATCTCGGCAGTGTGGCCTAGCACCAGCTTGGCCGTATAGGCGTCGGTGGTGTCGACGGCGTCGAGCACGTTGAACGACGACAGCGGTTTGGTGAAGGTGTCGATCGCAGTCACGGTGGTGCCCGCCGAAAAGCGGGTCGGACCGGTGAGCGCGTTCGTCGTGAACAGCGTCAGCTTCGACCGGTTCGGATCGGAAAAGTCATAGCTGACCGTCGGGCGCAGGTTGCGGGTGCTGGGGCTGTCCCAGGTCGCTTCGCCGACAACCGAGCGATCGTCCTTCGATTGCGTGTAGTTGGCCGCCCAGTTGAGCGACCATGTGCCGTCGCCGAAGCTGTGATCGCCTGCCAGCGTATTGGTGAAGACCGACTGGCGGAACGCCCGCAACGTCGAACGCTGACGGATGTCGATGCCGTAGACCGTGCCCTTCTGCGGGGTGTTGCCGATGCAGACGTCGGCATAGCCCGACGTGGCCGGCGTCGTGGTAGGTGTGATCGTGCAGGCGGCGTTGCTGTTGGAAAGATCGGCTTCGCGATCATCGAGATCGAAGCGATAATTGTCGCGCGCCTCATCATCGGTGAAGATCGTGTAGACCGAGCGCAGCGAGATCAGATTATCGGTATCCGGCTTGTAGTCGAGCCGGCCCGAGACCGACCAGTTTCTACGCGTCAGCCGATAGAGCTTGTTCTCGGCCTCATGTGCCCAGAAGCGCGTCGCATTTCCCGGACGCAGGTCGCGCGGTACCGGCTCATAGTCGGTCTCGAAATTGTCGGTGATCATGTTGCGCTCGTAATAGCTGCCCGACAGCAGCACACCGAGTTCGCCTTCGCCGACGTTGAAGCGGTCCGAAGCGACCAGCGAGCCCTCATATTCCCTGCGATCGCCGAGTTCGGCGAAACCCAGGCCGCCTTTGCCCGCGACGTGCAGGCCGCTATAATCGAAGGCCGAACGGGTGACGACATTCACGTTACCGGCGACGGTCTCGCCGGGCATGTCGGGCGTGACTGCCTTCGACACGATGATCTTGCCCGCGATCGCCGAGGGGATCGAATCGAAGCGCGCATCGCGCCCTTCGGGGCTCACCACGTTGATGCCGTCGAACGATAATGTGGTCCATGTCTTGGGGGCGCCGCGCAGGTTGATATAGCGCGCCTGGCCCTGGTCGCGTTCGACGCTGACGCCGGGCAGGCGGCTGGTCGCCTGGGCGATATTCTGGTCGGGCAGGCGGCCGACCGAATCCGATGCCGCGATCGTGACGAGCGAGTCCGAACGCTTCTGGATCTCCAGTGCGGCGGCTTCCGATTCGGCGATCGGGCGGCTGCCGGTGACGACGATTTCGCTCGCCTCTCCGGCTTCGCCGGCTTCCCCGGCAAAGGCGACATCGGCCCCGGCGAAAGCGAACAGCGCGGCGGACGAAAGGATGGCCGCGCGGGTACCGCGCGCGAAATTGGTCGGTTGCATATATTCCCCTGTGACTATGCCCGGGGGTGGCTTTGGGGATGCTTGGCGACTCCCCGGCTGCAGAATGGTTACGCCATCGTGACGTTTCCGCTTCGTTTTGTTGCCGGGCGGCGGCCTGAATGGGGACGCTGGACAGGGCCGCCGCCGCTGATACGCTCGCTGCACAGAGTCAGAGAGGTCGCCTCCCCTTGAATTTCCGTTTGTTCCCCGGCGCGCTCGCTGCCGCAGCCTTGCTTGCATCCGCATTGCCCGCACAGGCTCAGTCCACATACGAACCGGTCTTCACGCCCGAATCCGTCCGGGCGACCGTCGAATTTCTCGCCGATGATCTGCTCGAAGGGCGCGACACCGGAAGCCGCGGCCATGAAATCGCAGCGCGCTATGTCGCCAGTCGGTTCGCAGCGCTGGGGCTGAAGCCGGGCGGCGATAATGGCAGCTGGTACCAGCGCATCACCTTTCAGCAGACCAGCCGCGCCGACACGCCCGGCACCCTCACCGTCGCCGGCCCGCGCGGTGCATCGCAAAGCTGGAAGCACGGCACCGATGTCATCATCGGCATCAGCGCCAATGAACGGCATCTCGATATCGCGGCCCGTCTGGTTTTCGTCGGCTATGGCATCGCCAATGCCCGGCTGGGCATGGACGACTATGCCGGTCTGAACGTGAAGGGGAAGATCGTCGTCGTTCTGCGCGGTGTCCCTAAGGGCCTGTCGAGCGAGGTCGCCGCCTATGTCAATGCGACCAAGGCGGAAGCCGCGCAGGCGCACGGCGCGATCGGCATTGTCACGATCGGCACGCTGCAATCGATGAACGAGCGGCCATGGTCATCGACGGTCGGTGCCGCGGGCCGGCCGGGATTCAACTGGGTGGACGAAGCCGGGATGGCGTTCGACAGGACGCCCGCGATCCGCACGACGGCCTCGCTCAACGAACCCGTCGTGGACGCCATGTTCGCCGACGCGCCGAAGACGGTGGCGGCCGTCCGCGCCATGGCGGACAAGCCCGGCAGTCGCCCCAGGGGTTTCGCGCTCAAGACGAAGGTGCGCATCCAGAGCGACAGCGTCGCCAGCCGGCTCAGCAGCCCGAATGTCGTCGCGATTCTTCCCGGCAGCGATCCCGCACTGAAGGCCGAATATGTAGTGCTGTCGGCGCATCTCGATCATCTCGGCATCAGTCCGCCCCGCCTGGACGACACAGCCGAAACCGATCGCATCAACAATGGCGCGCTCGACAATGCCGCCGGCATCGCGACGATGCTCGAGGTCGCGCGCGCCGCCGCCTCGGCACCGGTGCCGCCGCGCCGCTCGATCGTCTTCCTCGCGACGACAGCCGAGGAGAGGGGGCTGCTCGGCGCCGATTATTACGCGCGCCACCCCACGGTGCCGGCCCGCGCGATCGTCGGTAATGTCGATCTCGATATGCCGCTGCTGCTCTACCGCTTCACGGATGTCACCGCGTTCGGCGCGGATCATTCCAGCCTCGGCCCGATCGTGGCGAAGGCGGTCGCGCCGATGAACATCGCGCTCTCGCCCGATCCCTTTCCGCAGGAAGGCGTTTTCACCCGATCGGATCATTATATGTTCGTGCGCCAGGGCGTGCCGGCGGTGATGCTCGCCACTGGCTTCGCCAATGGCGGGGACAAGCAATGGGCGCATTTCTTCTCGGACGTCTATCACCGCCCCGGAGACGATCTGACGCAACCGATCGACTGGCTCTCGGGCGCGCGCTTCGCCGAGGCGAACTACCGGATCATGCGCGCGATGGCCGACGCCGATGCGCCGCCGCGCTGGTATGCGGGCGATTTCTTCGGCGACATTTTCGCGGCACGCGCGGTGAAGGTGGTGCGGCCGTAATGTCTCGATCTTCCGCAAGCTAGCCTTGGGGGGATCGGTGCGACATTTCCGCCGCCAGCGTCTCCACCAGTTTCGCCGCCGGCATCGGCCGTATCCGCGCCGCACCGACACCCGCCCACTGCGCGCCATAGCCGCTTTCGCCCGCCGCCTTCGCCGCTGCATTGAGCGCCTTGCCCGCATCATAGGCCACCGGATAGTCGGGCGGCTGCACCGTCGCCGTTTCGCCCCACCGCGCAAAGCGATTGGGCAGACAGCGCGCTGGACGCCCCGATATTGCCGGCGTCATGATCGTGAGCCCTGCGCCCACCGTTGACAAAGCAGCTCGATATGCCGCATCGGCGCCGCTCTCGGGACAGGCGATGAACGCCGTGCCGAGCTGCGCGGCCACCGCGCCCAGATCGAGCGCGGCGCGGATGCCCTGCCCATCCATTATTCCGCCGGCAGCGATCACGGGCAGCCCCGATCGCGCGACGAGCAGGCGCGTCAGCGCCGCCATCCCGAGCCGTTCGTCGGCGGCATCCGGCGCGAACATTCCGCGGTGCCCGCCAGCTTCATATCCCTGCGCCACCACCGCATCGATCCCCGCATCGCGTGCGGCCTCGGCCTCGCCAAAGTTCGTCGCCGTCGCGAAGAGCAGGCAGCCCGCGTCTTTCAACGCGGCGATGCGCCCGGCATCGGGCAACCCGAAATGGAAGCTGACCACGGGCGGCGCGAGTTCGACCAGCGCCGCAAGCATTGCGTCATCATCGGCGAAGCTCGGATAGATATCGGTCAGCGTCGCGGGCGGCGTCGCGCCGTATTGCGCGAACAGTGGCCGTAGCGCCTCGATCCACCCGGCCTCCCGCGCCCCGTCGCGGCGCGGCGGCCGATGGACGAACAGATTGACGTTGAACGCGCGGTTCGATTGCGCCCGCAGATCGGCGATCATGGTCCGCGCGCCGGCCGTATCGGTCGCTCCCACTGCGATCGATCCGAGCGCGCCGGCATTGCTGACCTCGGCGGCCAGCGTCGGCGTGGAGGTGCCCGCCATCGGCGCCTGCATGATCGGATGGGACAGGTTGAGGCGGTCCAGCAGGCTCATTGCGCCAATGTGCCTGCGCAAGTCCTCCCCGCGCAAGCGCAGGGAGGAAGCGTGGTGTTTGTTTTTTTAACGGTCGCTGGCGATCGCCGCGCCAATGGCCAGGCCTGCGATCCCCGCGATCAGCGCATCGCCGCCGCGATCATAGCCGCCATAATAGCCGTAGGACGGGCCATAGCCGTAGCCGTATGAATAGCGCGGTGCATAATAGCCACGGCCACGATAACCATAATAGCCGCGACCATAGCCGCCGCGATATCCGCCATAGCCATAGCCGCCATAACCGCCGCGATAGCCACGGTCCCCGCGATACCCACGATCACCGTGCCAGCCCCGATCGCCACCGCGCCAGTCGCGCGCCTCGGCCGGCACTGCTGCCACAACCGCGCTGCTCACGGCCAGCGCTGCCACCATCTTCGTCAAAAACCTGTTCATGATACGCTCCTTACACGCCCGCACGCCTGACGGCGGTGGGACAGGGATTTACCATGCTCCTGCCAAGCTGAACCGGACCCTAACCGCATCTGCCACAAGGGTTTGATCCTTTCCGGCGCGAACATCAGCCAACGGCCGCCACCTGATAGAAGAAATCGACGAACCCCATTATCGCATCGTCCATCCCCATCACCTTGGGGTTGCTGCTCTCGATCACCAGATATTCGTCGGGCGCATGCTGGCGGCTGCCATGGCCGAAGCCGAACTGCCCCGCCGGCAGCGACACCGGCGCGCTGGTGAAGACGAAGCCCGGCCATGAACCCGCGAGGCGCGGATAGATTGAGGTCTGTACGCCCGCGCGCTGATACGTCGCGATCTCGGCCTTGATCATCGATGAATTCTCGTCGGTCTCGGTGGGGTCGTAGCCGCCCGAGACATTGACCTCGATGTCGCCGAAGCCGCGCTTGGCCAGATGCGCCTTGAGCTTGGCGACGCAATCGTCCTTGGTCATGTTCGGGACCAGGCGCAGATCGAGCTTGGCGACTGCGCGCGTGGGCAGCACCGTCTTGCCGCCGGGCCCGGTGTAACCTGCAACAAGCCCTTCGATGTTTACCGTCGGCACGGATGCCTCGCGCTCGAGCACCTTGTCCCACGGCAGATCGTCGATGAAGTGCGTCACGCCGGACGTCTTCTTGGCGCTGGCCTCATCGCGCTTCTTCGCCGATTCCGCGATCAGCGCCTTCTCGCGTGCGGTCAGCGGGCGGACCTTTTCGAACCATCCGTCGATCGCCGGCGTATTGCCGCCATCGGTCGTCAGTGTCTTGAGCGCCTCGATCAGGTGCCAGGTCGGGCTGTCGACGATCGCCTTATAGCTCGAATGAAGATCGTCGACCGGCCCACGGCCCCATTTCTTTCCCGACGATACCAGCTCGAGCTCGATAATCCCCTTGGCGCCCAGATTGACGGCGATCGTGCCGTCCTTGGGATCCTGCCACGCCGCCGGGATGAATGCGCCGACGCATTTCTTCAGCGCGGCAAGCACGTGCGGCGCATGCACCACCTGCGGAAAATGCGGTGACCCGATTTCTTCCTCGCCCTCGGCGACGAGCACGAGGTTCACCGGCAGCTTCTTGCCCGCCGCCTTGAACGCCTTGATCGCCGAGAGCACGAATATCTCCGGCCCCTTCTGGTTGATCGCGCCGCGCCCGATCATAACCTTGCCCATGCCGGGCCGGTCGACGATCTTCCCCTCGAGCGGCGGTACGCTCCACTCGGCCGGGTCATATTGTTTGACGTCGTACATGAAATAGAGCGCGACCGTCTTTTTCGCGCCGTTATCCATCGTCGCGAACACGCCGGGCACGCCGTCGGTCGGCATCCGCTCGACATGCTGGAAGCCCGCGTCCTTCGCGAGGTTCATCATATACGCCGCGCCTTCCTCGATATTGCGGCCCTCGGCGGCGATCGTCGGCAGCGCTATCCAGTCGCGCAGTGCCTTGATTGCGGCGTCATGGTTCGCCACCACCGCCTTGCGCAGCGCTGCGGCATCCTTGCCCTGTGCCATCGCCGCGCCCGGCGCCGCCAGCATCGCGCCGGCCGCCGCGCCCTTGAGCACGGCCCTGCGATTGGTATCCTGCGCGATGTCCATGATGCTCTCCCTGGAAGCGTTGGAAGAGATGTCGCGCAATTCCAGCGCCTTGCCCAGCCTGTTTGCAGTGCTGCCCGCGTCAGCCTCAGCGAATGGTCAGCCGGTGAGGCCGCAGGGCGTTTCCACAGTCGATCTCGGCAGTCTTGGTCGGAATGTCGTAAAAGCCCGTGGCTGTCGTTCCGCGCCGATCGCTATCGAGATTCTCGACATGCATCGGTCCGTTATAGCGCACCCGGCCGGCGCGAAGATCATCGATATCCGCCCGATTGTACGCAAACTCTATCTTATCATAGTCGAACCACCCGAACGACCGGCGCCACGCATAGGGCTGAGCATAGAAGCGTGACTCCGTGGCAATATCGTCGCACCTCGCCGAAAAGCGCCGCCGCGCAAATTCCCGCGCTGCCCTCTGCGACCTTTTGATCGCCACGACGTTCAGCCGCCATTATGGAACGGCGTGCGATGCGGGTGCATGATAAGCGGAGAGACGATGGTGCAGGCGACGACCTTGCAGGATAATGCGCCCATGCCCGGCGCCGGGCGGCGCCCACGCCTGACACAAAGATTGCGCCGCCGCTATCTCGATGTCCTTGCGTCGATCTATATCTATAACGAGCATCGCGGCTATCGCAGCCTCGATCGCGTGCTGGAGGCCGTGCGCGCGCGCTGCCCCGACGATGCTTTCTTCATCGCGCAGATCGAGAAGCACCGCGCCGACGAGGCCCGCCATTATGCGATGTTCCGCCGTTATTTCGAACTGCGCGGCGCGATGCCTTTCGCGGTAGATCGCACCTGCGGCCATATCGATCGGCTGATCAAGCTGAGCTTTGGCTGTCACATCGACGATCTCGATACCGCCGAGGTCGTCGCGGACGAGGCGATGTTCGCACGGCTATGCCGGGTGATCATGCTCACCGAGATGCGCGGCATGCACATGGTCGACGATCTGCTGCAGTCGGCGGCGATCCGCGCGGATCGCCCGCTTCATGCGATCTTCAAGGCGGTCGAGCGCGACGAGCCGTCGCACTGGATGCCCTATGACGCCTGGCTGAAGGAGCATGGCGGCGATGCGCCGACCTGGGCCGAACGGATCGCGGACAGCTGGGTCCATCTCAGCCTGATGCTGGTCAAGCTGCCTTTGCTCTACTGCAACATCTGGCTGAAGCGCCGCACGGACTGGCAGCATGACGCGGACGAAGCTGTCGCCGTTCCGAGCGCCGAGCCACTCGCCGAAGCGCAGGCCGCCTGATCGTGGAGGATGTGATCGACACGCCGATGATCCTGACCGCCGAAGCGCCACCGCGCGCGGGCTGGCACCGGCGCGTCTTCAGCGCCAAGGCCGCAGGTCATTTGCTCCGCAACACGATCGTCAGCTGCTGCACCTTCGCGTTCGGACTCGGTCTGATGTGGCTGCTCGTCGAGCAGGCTGGCGTCAACAAGCTGGTCGCGGCCGGTCTGTCCTTCCTGCTCGCCAATACCATTCATTATATCTTCGCGACGCTCTGGATCTTCCCTGGCAGCGAGCGCGCACTCGGCCCGGGCTATGTCTTCTTCTTCGCCAACGCGCTGATCGGCATGGTCGCCACCGTGGCGCTGTTCGATCTGTCGATGTACCTCATGAGTTCGCATTATCTGGTCGCGCGCGTCGTCGCCTCGCTGTTCGCGGGGCTGGTGATGTTCCTGCTCAACGCCATGCTCAATTTCCGAACTGTCTGAACATGGCCTCAGCGATGCGGGTGGCGTTGTTCACCGGCAATTACAATTATGTGCGCGAGGGTGCGAACCAGGCGCTTAACCGCCTCGTCGGCCATCTCGAGGCGCGCGGCCATGCTGTGCGCGTCTATTCGCCCGTCACCGACACCCCGGCGTTCGAACCGACCGGCACCCTGATCCCTGTGCCGTCGATCACCCTGCCGGTGCGCAGCGAGTTCCAGCTCGCGCTCGGCATCCCGAAGCATATCCGCCGTGACGTCGCCGCCTTCGCGCCCGACATCGTCCATGTCTCCACCCCCGACATCCTCGGCACCCGCGCGCAGACGATGGCGAAGGCGATGGGCGTTCCCGTCGTCGCCAGCCTCCACACATTGTTCGAAACCTATGTCGAACATTATGGCCTGCGCTGGTTGCGCCCCACCGTGGAGGCGCATCTGCGCCGCTTCTACCGGCGCAGCGATCATGTGCTGGTGCCGACCCCGGCGCTGCGCGACGCGATGCACGCCGATGGCATCGCGCGCGTCGGCATCTGGAGCCGTGGCATCGATCGTGACCGCTTCAGCCCGGCGCGACGTGATCCCGAGTGGCGGCGCGCACAGGGTTTCGGCGACGACGATATCGCCATCCTCTTCTTCGGCCGGCTGTTGATCGAAAAAGGCGTCGATATCTTTGTCGCCACCATGAAGGCGCTCGAAGCGCGTTACGGCGAGCGCGTTCGCGCGCTCGTCGTCGGCGCAGGACCTGCAGAGGCGCGTTTTGCCGGTTTGTCGGGGGCGGTGCTGACCGGTCATCTCGACGGCGACGATCTCGCCCGCGCCGTTGCCAGCGCCGATATCTTCCTGACGCCGAGCACCACCGAGTCCTTCGGCAACGTCACGCTGGAAGCGATGGCGGCGGGCCTTGCGGTGGTGAGCGCCGACGCGCCGAGTTCGCGCAGCCTGATTGATCCGGGGCGGACGGGCCTGCTCTGTGCGGCGACTGACATCGCGGCCTATGCCGATGCCATCGCAACGCTCATCGACGCACGCGCCGAACGTAGCCACATGGCCGCCGCCGCTCGTGAAGCAAGCGTCGCCTATACATGGGATGCGGCGTCGTCGGCTGTCGAGACCGCTTATGTTCAAACCCTGTCGAGCAATGCTCGGCAAGCCGCAGGCCAAGCCCGCTAACCGCACCAAAGTGAGCGGCCGGAGGCTCCGCAGCCGTTAGGAAATTAAATCTCGCGTTTCTGACGCGAATAATAAGCTATCAAACAGAGCATTGAAGCACTCGGAATTAAAAAAAGAAAAGATTTGTGCTTGATCCAGTATCCGGGGATCTATGAAGTCATACATTCCGACACAGGATTCATAGAAGACCGAGACGAGAATCTCCTAACCAGGTCACTTGTTGATCCGAGTCTTGCGATAAGCATTCGAGGTCCACGGAAATTCTGAAGAGTGCAGAGGTCAAGGCCTGCAACTTATCAACTCCGAAACTCTTGGAAGTCTCGGCGTAGTCTGGATCAAGTCCGATCAGTCTGTGTTCACAAACCCAATTCCCATCTTCCATGTGAGGTTCTTCTATCTGCAGGACAAGCTTATGATCTGTCCCCTCAAGTTCGTATTCTCGCTCCGCAAAAAGCATATGCAACCTCATTCTTCGTAGAAAAGATACGGATCGAACGGCTTGCCGTTTCGACCTGTCAGGCAGTCTGAATAAACCCGATTTGCCTCGCGGATGCAAAGGCCACGCTCTCGGCGAAAAATATCCCGTTGAGGAAAAGACATCGAGGGAAAGTTGCTGTTACATACAGCAATGTTCGCGGCGTACTCGGGATCGCATTGTTTCCGTGGCCTGCGGGGGCTTTGCGGCCCCGCCCCTCCGGGCGGCGTTTTCCTTCCGCCACCTCCATCGTATAGGAGCGGTGGTACGGGAATTTCCATGAGTCTTGGGATCAATCTCGCGAGTTGCGCGAACTGCACATCCGGCGGCCTCGTTTCGGTGCCGACAAGGCCGCCGATTCCCTCAACTTCACCACGCGGCTTCGTTAAAGGCGAGACAGGCCCTTTCTTCATCTGCCATCCTTGGTCCAGCACGGATTGCGCATTTTCGATCGCAGCGCGCACGGGATCTATTGGTATGACTGCTCCTGCTTTAGCTCTGCTGGTGTGCCCAAAGGAGCTGATTTCATTAATAGCATTCACCTTCTCCAACAAAGAAGGTATTATAATACTGCTCTTATCCAACGAATGCAAAACGCGTCGCTCGTTGTGTCTGCTACGCATTCGAAGTGTACGGGCAGTGCATAGGTAAGCCATGACGCGTCCACCCGACGCCATCACATTTCGTCGCCACATGCGAAGCGGGCGCTGGTTTTTCATCAGATGCGGCGTCGTCGAGGCAGCATATGTTGAAACGCTCGCCGCATGAAAAATCCGGGCCGGGCAGTGCCCGACCCGGATCGTAATTCGCTCAATCGCGATCAGCGGCGATAATAGTCGCTGTCGTCGCGATCATGATCGTGGTGCTCATGCCGATGGTGACGGCGATCGTCACGCCAGTCGCGGCGATCGTAACGATAGCCATTGCCATAATAGCCATAGCCACGGTCATAATAGCTCTGGCCGTAATAGCCCTGATCATAATAGCCGGGGCTATACCCACCGCCGATCGAGACCGAGAGGCTGGAACGCGGGCCGCGGTCAAGGCCATAATTTTGCGCCGAAGCGGCACTCGGCAGGGTCATGCCCAGCGCAGCAGCCGAAAGGCCGGCGGCCATCAGATATTTGCGCAGCATCGAACATCTCCTCAGCACCGAACGGATCGCCTTATTGAGGATGGGTGTAGCGCAACGGCTCTGAGCCCGCCCTGAACCACGCCGTCAGCCAAGGTTAACGCGATGACCGCATGCTCACGCATTACCCAACGTGCGCTCAGCGCTGTCTGCGCGCACTTCAGAACGTACAATAGTGCACGCCCGAGGACAATTATCGCCTATGTTCCTTCGTTGATGTCAGGTAATTATACGCCTGCAGACATCATCGGTGCCGGCCTGAATAGTATCGCGCATGGCGCTCTGAGGGCCAATGTTCTTGAACGATAATCATCCTGTCTCCGCGCCGGCGGCCGTGAGCGCGCTATCGTCGATGACGTTGGCGTCGGTGCTCGATCAGAGCGTCGATTGCGTCAAGCTGCTCGGCATGGACGGCACCTTGCGCTACATGAACGGCAACGGCCTGTGCGCGATGGAGATCGACGATTTCTGCGCGGTCGAAGGGCAGCGCTGGGCATCGCTCTGGCCGCCCGAGGCACGGGCGCAGATCGACGCCTCCTACGCGCGGGCCGATGCCGGAGAGACGGTGCGCTTCCGTGCTTTCTGCCCCACGGCCAAGGGCGACCCGCGCTGGTGGGATGTTTCGGTCACTGCCGTCAAGGGTGAGGGCACCGGTCAGGTCGGCTATCTTTCCATATCGCGCGATGTGACCGAGGCAGAGACGGCGCGCGAAACGCTCGAGGTCGCTGCCGCCGAGCTCAAGCACCGCCTCGCCAACACCTATGCAATGATCAGCGGCCTGCTCGCCGGCTTCGCCCGCGGCGATCCGGCCAACGAACGCTTTGCGGACGATATGCGCAATCGCCTCGCCGCGCTCGGCCAGGCGCAGGCGCTGTTCGCGAACAAGGATGCGCCTTGCGCGATTGGCCAGCTGATCCCCGCGCTGCTCGCGCCGTTCGAACGCCCATCCTGCGATATCGCGGTGAGCGGATTGATCACTGCCGAGGTCAATCAGGGGCAGGCCGATGCCATCGCGCTCGTCCTGGGCGAACTCGCGGTCAACTCGTCGAAGCATGGCGCGCTCGCGCATGGCGGTGAAATCGCCGTCAACACCAGCACCGGCGATGACAGTACGGTCGTCGAGTGGATCGAGCGATCCGATCAGCCCGTTCGGGCGCGTAGCCGCGAAGGCGGGCAGGGTCTTTCTCTGATGAACCGCATCGTTCGCGCCCGACGTGGCACGATTACGTTCGACTGGAATGACTTCGGCCTCACGGTGACGCTGATCTTTCGCAACAACTAGGTAAAATCTACGGCGGGCCGAAGCGGCGACCTGCCTTTTTGCCGTATCGGATATAATTGTCTGGAATCTTTTGGGAAATATATCCTGCGAACGATCGGCGGCGGCGTAGGGCCGCTCATCCGCATTCTGCTGCGTCCGCTTTGCTTCCAGAGCTGCCCGAAAATGGGACAAGTTTACATTTCGTTACTTGCGAAATTGTGCATGCGCGAATAGCTCGCTCGTGGGGAATCTCAAGATCGGGCTATTGATATGCGCTTCAGGGCGGCCGGCATTATCGCGGGAGTTACAGTGTTGTTTGCAACCGGGCCGGCATCCGCCGCCGGGACGGTTTCGGCCGCATCTGCGCGTGCGCTCGATTATATGCGCGAACTCAACGTCATAACCTTCGGCAACGTAACCTCCTCAAGCGACATTGAAGGCAAAGCCTTTATCGGCGGCGATCTGAGCGGCGGCACCATCGGCATGGGCTGCCAGGCTGAAAATGGACGCTCCTGCTCGAGCAAGGATGGCTTCAAGGCCAATACGCGCGCCACGATAACCGTCGTCGGCAATGACAGCGGCAACACCCATCTCGAAACGGGCACCAACCCGAGGACGGGTCAGCCTGTTAGCGCAGGCGCAGCTTACCAGGCGAAGATCGGCGGCAATCTCAGTGGCTTTGTGGACAATGTTCAGCCGAGCGTGATCGCAGTTGGCGGCAACTTCGATAATAATGGCTTCAATCCTTCAAGCAACAAGAAGGTCGAATATGGCGGCAGCGCGTCCGGTCTCCAGACGCAGGACGCGCCCTTCGTGACCAACAATAATGCTCTGGACACTCTGCAGTCGGAGCTGATCATCACGCGTAATGACATGAAATCCGATCTGCTCGCACTGTCGGGCGCGCTGGCGAACCACGTGAATACCGCCTCGCTGAGCCTGTCCGATCGCAACAATATCCAATTCACCAATTTCACGCCCAATTCCAATTTTGTATATGTCACGGTCGCTGCGTCGGCGCTTTTCGGCGGCAATGGAACGCTCAAGCTCGATCTGCCGACGCTCACCGGTGGCGCGTTTAAGACCACGGTCATCACGGTGACCGGTTCGGGCGATTTCACCTATAATATCAACAACAACGACATTCAGAATTCGAACGACTCCAACCTGATCTGGAACTTCACGGGCAATGTGAATCTGGACATGACGACCGCCTGGCACGGCTCGATCCTCGCGCCGACCAGCACGTTTAAGACTAGCACGATCATCGAGGGCAGCGTCGTTGCGCAGAGCCTGACGCTTAACGGCGAAGTCCATTTGGGAACCTTCGACGGCGATACCAATATCGCTGCCGTGCCCGAAGCGACGACCTGGATGATGCTGATCCTCGGCTTCGGCGGTGTCGGCGCCACGCTCCGCCGCCGCCCCCGCATGGCCAGGGCTGCGGCCGCGCTTGCTGCCTGAACATCCCGCGCCGCGCGCTCGTTCTCACAACGCTTGACTTGATCGCGCTCGAGAGCGCCTCCTTGTAGCTCGTCGCCATCGGGGCGGACGACTGCGAAAGGCTCGATCCCATGCGCGTTGCGATATTCGGTGCCGGCCATGTCGGTGCGACGGCGACCTATGCCCTCATGCTGCGCGCGCTGGTGCGGGAGATCGTGCTGATCGATAGCAACATGGCGCTGGCCCGGGCCGAGGCGGCGGATTTGTCAGACGCGAACGCGCTGGCCCGGCCGGCGATGATCTGGGCGGGCGACTATGCCGACGCCGCGCTTGCCGACATCGCCGTGATCACGGCAGGAGCCGCCACCCATGGCGACGAAACCCGCCTGTCGGTCGCGGCGCGCAGTGCGGCGATCGTCCGTGCCTGCGTCGACGGCCTCGTTGGCGCGGGCTTCGCCGGCATCATCCTCGTCGCCGCCAATCCGGTCGATCTGATGACGCTCGCCGCCTTCCGCCAATCGGGCTTCGCCGCTGGCCGCGTGATCGGCACCGGCACGCTGCTCGATTCCAGCCGGCTGCGGCAGGTGCTGTCACAGCGGCTCCTTGTCGCGCCGACAGCGGTCCAGGGCGCGGTGCTCGGCGAACATGGCGACAGCGAGGTCGCGGCTTTCTCCACGGTGCGGATCGGCGGCATGACCCTCGACGAATTCACCGCCGACGCCGCCGCGCTCGACGAAAGCGAGATCGCCGACGCCGTCCGCCAGGCCGGCTATGCGATCATCGGCGGCAAGGGTTACACCTCCTTCGGCATCGCCACCGCGATCGTCCGCATCTGCGAGGCGATCATCCGCGATGAACATGCCGTGCTGCCGGTTTCGGCCCGGCTCGACGGCCAGTTCGGCATCCACGACCTCTATCTGAGCCTGCCCTGCGTCCTCGGCCGGGGCGGGGTCGAGCGGATATTGACCCCCGACATCAGCCCCGCTGAACTTGCTCTGCTGCTGCGCTCGGCCGATGTGTTGCGCGCGGCCGGAAACGCGCTCGAAGGTGGCTGACCGCCCGCTTGATACGCCGCGATCTGCTCACGCTTCAGCCGCTCAAACTGCGCCGCTATCGCTCAGTAGCCTCCCCAGACGACGGCCATAAATGCAATGCTGGACAAAGCAGAGACGAGAACGAGCACGCAGGCCATGCCCGCGCGCATGGTTATGTCCCCATTGAGCAATATTCCGATCAGCGCCGGCACCAACAAGAGCCATATCAAATTGGCGGCCGATGGGCCGACGTCTTTAGTCGCATATGTACCCAAGCAGGCGGAAAGTGTTACAAGCCCGATCTGAAATATCGGCGTGCGAATATTTGCGACGATCGTCATATCAACAGCCTTCTTGCGACAGGTAAACCGCCGCATTTCGCGCATTTACGGGCATCCCGGCTAGGAATGCCCGTAAATGCTGCATAATGCCCGATCGAATTTGTGGGATCGGTGATCGTGACGGTGTTGGCGCCGCCGAACTGGCGATCGCCGATATATACTTTCACCGCCTTTCCGGTATTGCCGAGGTGATGTTCGAACGCTCGGCTCGCGTGAGAGCTACTCACTGGAAGCCAGCCTTCGCTGCTGAAGTTCGGCAACGCGGCAATTTTCGCGAATTCACTGGTAAGGGGGGCAGACCGACCGCTACCCGGTACCGATCCAAGTGCCTTGTTTGTCGCCTCGGTCATCATGTTCGTCGATGGCCTCCGAAGCGGACCAGTACATGGTTTCGGGCTTTGTGTCACCACCGGCGTGATCGCTGACGGCGCGCTAAAACGCTCGCGATTGGTTAGGATTTTGATGGGAGCTTTTATGGGCGGCGATAGCGCCGCCAGCAAAGATTGCGCATGGTCAATCGCATCTTGTGTCGGATCGGTCCGCAGCCCCCCAACTTTTTTAGCAATGACTGGTGTACCAAAGGGTGCCGATTTTGTTGTAGGCATTTTCACCTCCGCTTGAAGATTAGCGGTATCATAATACCGCAAAAGCGCCTTTGTCGCAATGCCTCTATCGCGCCTTATATGCGTTGATCTCCTCCGGCGTCAGCCGCAGGAAGCGCGCGGCATTGTTGAACAATATGTCGCGCTTCTGCTCAGCCGTCAGCGCGCGGTTCTCCTCGATCACCGCGATCGATCGGCCGATCGTCTCGGGCCACACCATCTGGTCCGATCCGAACATGATCCGCTTGCCGAAGCCGGCCGAAATGATCCGCCCGATATAGGCGTTAAAGTCGGCGCGGGGCTGGGTGTAGATGATCACCCCGGTGTCCACATAGACCTGCGGATGTGCGTACATCAGCGCCAGCAGATCATCGATCATCGGATAGCCGGCATGCATCAGATAAACGCGCAGGCGCGGGTGCTTCACCAGCACCTCCTCCATCGTCAGCGCGCTGTGCAGCCGCGCGCGATAGCCGTCCGCGCCCATGTAGACGACACCCGGCGGGCCGGTGCCGACATGAATGCCAACCGGCATGTCGAGCTTCTCCGCCAGCGCCCAATAGGGTTCGAGCCGCAGATCGGTCGGCGCGATCCCTTCATATTGGGTGGTGACTTCGGCCAGCACGTCGAGCGCGCCGGCCTTGTGCAGCGCCTCGATCTTCGCCGGCGAATAGTTTGCCGCCATGTTGAATTCGAGCCCCGCCAGAAACCGCCCAGGCGCCGCCTTCTGCCAGGTCGCGGTGCGATCGGGGGTGGCGCTCAGCACGCCGGTGACATGATGCTTCACCATCTCCGCGATCGTGCGGCGCATCATCTCGTCCTCGGTCATCGGCGACCAGACCGGGTCCTTGCACGCGGGTTTCTTGAACATCGCCAGGAATTGCGGCGCATAGGACCCGCGCTGATCCCACACCGGCATCGCCGCGAGCGGGGTGCACATCCCCATCGGCGGCGGCCCCTGATCGTCGACCGCCGACGCGTGGAGATGCATGTCGATCACGGCATTGTCTTTTGCCGCGAATACGGGCGCGGCGAGCGCCAGCGCGATCAGCAGTAACCACTTCACCTTTTGCCAGCCCCCGCGCCACGATTCCTTCAGCTTAAGAGATCGGGATGGAGTGACAAGTCACCGCGGCGTCAGCCGCCTGCAGCCTCCGCCTCGGTCCACCAACGGAGATCGTTCACGGCACCGCTGGCACGAAGGATAACTTCGATCGCCGTCGCAAGCCGCTCGACCGCATCGGCGGTAGGCACACGTTTCAACCAGCGCCGGATGTAGGGCCGGGACGGTTCGATGAAACAGAGATGGCCGTCGGCATATTCCTGATATGGCCGCAGCCGATCCAGAGCGGGAATGCGCTGTTCGCAATCTGCACACGCCATCCCCAATCTTCGGGATCGACACGCTCGATCTGATAGCGATGCCCGGGAAGCCCAGCCGCAAGCAACCTGGCGACGGCTTCCCCCTTGGGACCGGTCTCGTCACCCTGCGCATCAAGCAACGCTGACGAACGGAACTCTACGTGGGATCGCATGGCATCATGCTACGATGGTCAGGCGGCATTTGCCAAGATATAATCCGCCTTCAGTCCTCGTTGCCGGCCCTAGTTATTCCGGTTCCAGCCGCAGCAGCGCCAGCAGTCGTCCCTTTCACCGTGTTGGGGGTCCCCAAAGCTGGTGAACTCGGCTTGGCATCGGATTTTCACCTTTCCACCATTTCGGCATGAAGCGATACCTAAAGGGGTCAGAGAGGGCATGCGTCTCGATTGGCACGAAGTTTCCGTTCCAGATCGATCGTCAGGCACCTAAGCTCTTGGGTATCAGGCGCTTGGGGATAAAATGCGAAAACTCGTAGCCCTTCCGGGCCATGCCAGCGGCCCGAATTCCGCCGCCGATACCTGTCGCCAACATTCCCGCGCTCGCTAAGACGTCGCCGGCGGTATAGGCGTTCGAGTCCATATCGACCGGATCGAGTCCAGCCGCATCGCGTAACTCGTCTCCAAAGCCCAACAGAACTGCGTCTCCGGCACCCCACAAGAAGTTTCGCAAATCGCTAGACGTTTGGGGTCGAGGCTTATTCAGTTTCGGAAGCCGGCTATGGCGTGCAGGCTGCCGAATGCTCCTCGCGGAGTTCATGGATCGCCGTTGCTCGTCCAACACAGACTGCGCGTTATCAATCGCAGCGCGCACGGGATCAGCAGCTGCAACCACTCCCCGTTGTGCTTTGGCCGGAGTTCCAAACGGAGCTGATTTTTTAACAACCACCACTTTCTCCAATCTTCGTTAGTGGTATTTTAATACCACTAACGAAGATTGGCTGCAAGATCGTCGTTCCTTTACCAATTCGAGACAAGCGCGGGAAACCGCCCAGAATCCTACGGCTCCTGAGCGATGCCGAACGCAACGATCGACAGCTCGCTAAACCCGTGCAGAATAAGCCACAGCTGGATCTGCCTGCTTAGTGGCGACGGCGCATCACTTCCCGTTGCGAAGCCACTGGCGAGCAAGTGACGAAGCATGATCCGCTCGCTGATATTTTCGATCGGTTCCGATCAGCAGCAGAATGAAAGCCACGCGCGGCTTACCATATCAATGGCTGATGGAAACCGACGTGCCATGCTCGGTCGAACAAGTGACGACATGCGCCTTCAGCTTGCGGGCCAGCGCGTCGACGATGCTGGTGCCAAGGCCCGTCGTTTTCGCCTCCAACGCGGGCATGCCGACGCCGTCGTCGCCCACCGACAGAATCCACTCCGCCCCATCGGCAGCATAACGCACGATGATCTTGCCATGGCGATGCTCGGGAAAGGCATGTTTGAGCGCGTTGATCACTAACTCGGTGATGATCAGGCCCAGGCTCATCGATGTGTCGGGGCTGCAACTGCTGTCGTCCACTTCGACGTCGAGCGAAAGCTGCGCGGGATCGTGGATCATCGACGCCGAAATGCTGGTGCAAAGATCGGTGATATAGGCGCGCAGCCTGACGTCGCCGGTGCGCGACGCAGCAAGGTGGCTCTGGACGGCCGCGACCGAGAGAACACGGTGATGCGCCGCTTGCAGATGGCCGCGCGTTTCATCGGACTGCACGCGGCGGGCGCTCTGCATCAGCACGCTGGCGATGATCTGCAAGCTGTTGGCGACGCGGTGCTGCAGTTCCTGCAGGAGTACCTGGTTTTCCTCGAGCCGGCTTTTCTCCAGCCGTTCCTTTTCGCGCGCTGCCGTCACATCGGTGATGGCGAGGAGCAGGCGGACATCGGATGTGTCGCCATGATCGAGCAACTGGGCGTTTAGGATAAGCACGCAATCGGGCTTGCCGGGTCGCTTCAGATCCATCTCGTAAGCGTCGATCGTCGCCCCGCCGCGCAGCGTCGCCTCCAGCAGTGATAGCAGCCGCGCGCCGCCCCATTCGCCGCCGCCTATCGTGGCAAGCGCATGGCCTGCCACGTCTGCCGCGGCGATATCGAACGCATCGCCGAAGGACGGGCTTGCCGCGACCACGACGAATTTCTCGTTGAGCAGCAGTAACGGGATGGCGGAAGCGTCGATGATCGACGTCGCCAGGCTGCGGGCGGTAACGGGTGTCAGTACGGACGTCGTCATAAAAGGTCCCTAAGGGGACCGGCGGCTCACGAAGTGAGAGCCATCGCGGCAAAAGACGGGTCAGGACCTCAGGATTGTAGGGAGAGCCTGGTGGCGCGACGGCCGACCATAGCATAGCACGATCTTAACCTCGCATGCTAACTTAGGATAGTTTGTGCCGCTTATGGCCGAACCGGTTGACCGGCCCGCCGAACCCGCCGGCATGCGCGCGGAAATTGGCCGCCGTGCCGTCTATCGCTATCCCCCCGATTGCGTCGCCGCGCTCGGGACCCTCGTCCGCTCCACGCCGCAGGGTCGCGCGGTCCGTCTCGACGGCAGCAGGCGACGGATCGAAGTCTACACCGCCGCCGCCGATGCGGTGAAGGATCTTGCGCCCGAAGACCGGAAGCTCGCGACGGCGATGCTGCAGCTTGTGCATGTTATTCCCTGGCTTGAAAGGCGTGGTCATTGGAACCTCTCCGGCGAACAGATCGCGCACACCACCGGCTGGGCGATGCGCTCCTTGCTCGCCGATCTGCGCAAGCGTGGCGATCGCCCGCTTGATGTTGAAATCGGCTGATGGCTTGAAGCCAGCAGGAGTGTGATAGCGATTCGGTTTTCGCGTTTCGGTGATCCGCGTCACATCGCGCAATGCTATTTGCCGTAAGGGCAACTCTTGTGCCGCTGCGGCGGCCGGGTCATAATTATGGTAAGAGGGGTGCTTATGCGTAAGATGGTCTACGGATGTGCCGCGCTGCTGGTTGCCGCTACGGCATCGTTCATCGCAGTCGATCGTGGCGTGTTCGCCGCGGATCATCTCGATCCGCCCGCGCGCACCGATCCCGATGTCGATCTGACGCCTGACAAGGCGGCCGACATCGCCGACATCTATACATGGTACACCGCCGACAATCTGATCATCGCGATGACCTTCGCCGGGCCGCAGGCGACCACATTGCCCGCGACCTATGATCGCGACGTACTCTACACGCTGAACATCTCGAACGACGATAATCCGTTCACCACCGAATTTCCGATCGACATCCGCTTCGGCCAGGATGGCGCCGCCACCGGCGTGCGCTTCGCCGGCGTGCCGGGCACCACCGGGCCGATCATCGGGCCGGTCGAAACCGATCTGCGTCAGGGCAATGTTATAGTCCGCGCCGGGCTGTTCGACGATCCCTTCTTCTTCGATCTTCAGGGTTTCCGCGCGACGCGCTCGACCGGCAATCTCAGTTTCGTCAACACGCGCAACTTCTTCGCGGGGCAAAATCTTACCGCCGTCGTGCTGCAGATCCCGCGCTCGGCGATCCAGAACGGCACCAACAAGATCCGCATCTGGGGTACCACCGCGCGCTTCGGAGGGCAGAAGTGATGCGTCGCCATGTGACCTTGGCCGTGGCGCTGTCCGGCGCACTGATCCTCGCCGGCTGCGGCGGCGGTGGCACCGACGGGGGCAGCAGCACAACCGCGAATGTGCCCCCACCGGTTACCGTTGCCAGCCCGGTGCCGCCGGCGCCTGCCGGCGCTAACTTCAACGTCACCGATTGCCTGACCCAGCAGGTGTCGGCAGGGGTGACGGTGGCGAGCATTGTCGTGCCCGATGAGTTGTCGGTCGATTTCCAGAAGCCGTCGACATTCCCCAACGGACGGCAACTGACCGATCCGGTGATCGACATCATCCTCGCCTCGATCTTCCTCGATCTGAAGAAGCATCCGGTCACGACCTTCGTCAATATTCCGCTGAATCCGGCGGCGAACGATCTGCCGTTCCGTCCGGGCTTCCCCTATCTGGCGGCGCCGCAGGGCAGCCCGCCGCTCAGCCCGACGAACGGCACCAACTTCAATTTCCGCACTGATCCCGTTTCGGCCTTCGTCCGTGTCGATCGCATGGGCGTGCCCGCCGTCGCGACGGCGCTGATCGGATCGGCCGCGAAGACCCGCTATAATGACGCGAGCCCGATCGATGACGATCAGCTAAAATTCTACGACGAGATCCACGACGATCTCACCGGCCTGATCAACGCGCTCAGCGACGACTTTGCCCAGCGCGGCCTCTCCACCTGCGCGACAAAGGGGTAGGCGGCGGTATCTTCTCTTGCGTCATGCTGAACCAGATTCAGCATGACGGTTCGGTACGGGGGGATCGCGTGGCTTTGTTCGCCCGCCGCTCCTGGAGCAGCCAAACCACCGACATCACCGCAAACGCCCCCAGCAGCCACCCGGCATGATCCATCGCGCTATCAATCGCGGCGCTCCCGCCATATTCGCGTCCAAGCGCCCGCTCGACAAACCACACCGCCGCCGCCAAGCCCGCCACCGCTGCGATCGTCCGCCGGAACGCCGTATAATGGGTCGTCCGCGCCAGCGCGACGAGGCCCGGCGCCATCGCTGCGACCACGCAGAGCTGGACGATCTCGATACCGATATTGAATCCCAGAATCGACTGCGCCTTCTGCATCGGCTCAAGCCCGAATCGGCCGATCAGGGTCGCGAACGCCATGCCGTGCACCAGCCCGAACAGCCCCGCGATCAGCGGTTCGCGCGCCGCGAAGATCGGCCGCCACGCATGCGCCGCCGAGATCAGGATCGACAGCGCGATCAGGCTCTCCACCGGTCGCGCCGGCAGGGTCCAGCCGAAGAAGGCGCCGCCGATCAGGGTCAGCGAATGGCCGATCGTGAACGCCGTCACCACCTTCGCCAGCGCCACCAGCATATGCCGCAACCCCGCATAGCGCCCCCAATGCCCGCCGCTCGCCAGCAACGGCGCGGGCAGCAGGAGCGCGATCAGGAACAGCAGATGATCATGCCCCTCGGCGATATGATGCATGCCGAGCCCGACCGCGCTGACGAAGCCGCGCCAAGCGCTCCCGGGCCCGCGCGCGATGTTCAGCCTCGTCGCGCCCTCGCGCAAGCCGCCGAGCATCCGAGGCCGATCCGACAGATGCCCCGCCTCGAAATCGCTCTTGAGCATCACCAGTGTGAAATGATTGGGCACCCGATCGATCACCGCATCGTAGCGCAGCGTGAACGCACGCGGGCTCGTCCCCGTCGGCGGATCGAGCATCACGGTCGCAATAACATCGGGTGCGGTATCGCGGCTGATCGTCGTGTTGAGGATCATTGCCTGCCATCGCCGCCCATCCGCACCTGTCACGGCAAGATGGTTGAGCAGATAGGTACCGAGCGTAGCCGGCCTGTGATCCATTACCCCCGCATAGGCCAGTTCGCCGATCGGCACGGTGATCGTTAGCTTCGCTCGCGCCTGTCCGATATCGACGAGTATCTCGGAATTGGGCGTCAGGTGCGCCGCTGTCGGCATGGCGAGCAACAACGCGACCAGAGCGAGCAGCCGCGCGATCAATGGCCGAACCAAATCAGCGCCGACGCCGGATCGGCCGCGCGCGGGTTGATCGCCAGCGCCGCCCGCTGCTCGCGATCGGCGGCGTCAGTCTGCCCGAGCAGTAGATGCGCCTGCGCCGCCGCCAGATGCGCCTCGGCCGAAACCCATTTGGACCGCAGCACCGGCTCGATCACCTTGAGCGCATCGGCCGGCCGGTTGTTCGCAATCAGCACCCAGCCGAGCGATGTCGCGGTCAGCCCATAAGGCCGCGCGCGATAATCGGCCTCGGCCAGCGGCAGCGCCTCGTTCGGATTGCCGAACGCCAGGATATGCTCGATCGCATGGCCCCAGGCGGCCTCCGGGATCAGCCGCAGCCGCTCGTTCCAGCTGTTGCGCGCCTGATCGCTCCAGAAGCTCGCCTTCACTCGATCGCCCTTCGCCCGATAGAGCGAGGCGAGCGCATCCATCAGGTCGGGGCTCGAACTGGCCTTGAGGATCGCGGTGAACCGCGCGATCGCGCCGTCGCTATCCCCGCGCAACGCCAGCATCTGCGCGCGATGCGCCTCGACCAGCCACCATCCCGGGAAGATCGCTCCGGCCTTGTCGAAATCCGCCGCCGCCTTGTCCCAGTCGCCGCGCTGCAACGCGATCGCCCCCCGGCGCAACGCCAGATCGGCGAGGAACTGCGCCTGTGGCAGCCGTGCGCTCCGCTGGATCATGTCGAGCGTCTTGAGTGCGCCGTCCGGATCCCCGGTCCTCGCCTGCAAATTGGCGAGCCGGAACGATATGCCGCTATCCTCCCCGGCAGGATCGGCCGCCGCATAGATCCGCGCCGCTCCAGCATAATCGCCGCGATAGAAAGCGATATCGCCGCGCGCCCCCGCCAGCTCGGTCTGGACGCCGGCCTCGGACTTCACCGCATAATGGTCGATCGCATCGAGCATCTTCGCCGCCGCGTCGAGCCTGTGCAGCGACATATCGAGCGCCGCCATCGCCTGATGCGGCCCCGCGCCCTTCGGCGCCTGCGTGAACGCGCGCTTCAGCGCGGCATCGGCCGCAGCATAATCCTCGAACGACCCGGTCAGCCGTGCCCGCGCGATATGAGCATTGGCGAGCCGCTCCTGAAACAGCCACTCGTCGTCATGCTGCGCGGCAAGATCGGTCGCCCCGGCAAGGATCGCATTAACCCGCTCGATCGCGGCATCATAATGCAGCGCCCCCGCGTGCGATGGCGCGCTCTCCGCTACCGATGGCGCGGAAGGCCGCAGCATCCAGCCGATAGCGGCGAGGGTGGCGAGTGCCAGTGCCGCCAGCACGATCATCCTGGTAAGGCGCGAACGCGTGTCCATGCGCCGACAAATAGCGGCATCTGTGCGTTAGACTAGCGTCCGCCGCTCGCCGATCAGAAGAACGCGGTGACCGCCACCGCGCCATAATGCGTATCGCCCGCCGCCGGCGCGTTGGGCGCCTGCTTCAGGAACCGCCCTTTCGCGATCCACGCGGCGTTGATCTCTCCACGCAGCAGCGTGGGTATCCACCACCATCGCGCCCGGCCTTCCATCTGATGGCCGGCGAAGCTGCCCGACAGGCCTCGTGCATCGCGAACGCCGCTGGTCGAGAAAGCATCGGTTTTCTCGGCAAGCCACATTGGCCGATAGGTCACAAACGCGTCGAGCCTTTTCGTGGGGGCGATTTCGATGCGAACGGCGGGTGTGCTGATATTGGCCCGGCCGATCTGCGCATAGATACCCGCCGGCGCGAGATCGGCACGGCGCATGCCGAACAACGTGTCGAAGCGGCCATAATGCCCGCCCGGCGCATCGCCGCTGGCATAATCATATTCGATCGAAACACGCGCCTTCAAAGCACCCGCAAAGCTGTAGCCGATATCGGCATGGGCAAACCAGGCGCCAACCTGCAGGGTCGGTGCGGCGGCGGCGATCGAAGCGCGGACGGTTCCGGTCTGCCGGATCGCTTCGATTTCATAATCGATCTTGCCGATTGCAGGTTCGCGGATGATCCGCGCGCTGACACTGTCGAGATGGCGGTTGCGGTTCGGCCGGCCAGGGCTGTCACGTTCGTCGAGGCGGAAATAGCTCAGCTCGCCCATCGCCGCGCCCAGCAATTGCCGGTGTGAAACAATCCCACCCCATAGTCTCAGGTCGAAACTCTCGCGATCGAGGCGGGCGTCGTTATCCCGTATCGATGCCGCGTCGTCCGGCAGGCGGAGCTGGGGCAGGGTGTAGATCAGTGTCGCGTCGGTGCCGTTGGCCAGATGCAGATCGGTGCGAAGCCCCGAAGAACCATTGGTGGTGTTGCGATATTCGTCGGCCGCGACAAGCCGCCGCGAACCCAGATTGAGCGTGAACCGGCCCAGCTGTGCCGCCGCGCGGCTGCCTTTGCCAAAGGGCTCGGCGATGGTCACGCCGATATAGGCCTGCACCGGCTCGATCGTGTTGACCTCGCCGGTGCCGATCGCGCTCCCCGTCCGCGCGCCATAGGCCCGGCTGTCGAACAGTTCGCCGCCCGCCCGCCATCCATCGCCGCGATATTCGGCCAATATCGTGGTGCGGATGCTGAACAGCCGATCGCTTTCGCCGAAGCCCGCGCGGGATTGCCCGTCGATCGCTTCGCCACGCGCCCGGACAGAGCCTGAGAGCGTCAGCCGTTCGGGCGCATTCAGTGCCGCATGTAGCGGCGGTTCGGCGACGGCCGTTTGCGCCGAAGCCGCAGCCGTAAGCATCGGCATCGGAATCAGTGCGAAGGCGGCACAGGCATGGCGAATAAGGCTCTTCATCGTGACGCCCCATGCAGGACGACGGCGCCATCTTCAACCGAACACATGTTGCCAGGGCGGAAGCTGCTCTTTGATCGGGGCGCGCCCGTCGCCTGGCTTCCTCCGCGCGACCGCTTGTGGCAAACATGTGCCTCGCTTGGCGAAAAAGGCAGCTCGGATATGGCAACGATCGCAAACCCACGCCCCGCCACGACGTCGAGCGACGTCCGCTTCTTCTTCATCAGCGCGATCGTCATGGCGCTGGTGCTGGTCGCGGGCTTCTCGATCCAGCTCGCTTTCGGGCGATCGAGTTTCGCGGCGCCGCTCTACATCCATGTCCACGCCTTCCTCTTCTTCGGCTGGACGGTGCTCTATGTGGTGCAGAGCTGGCTCGCGGGCACCGAGGCGTCGGTTGCTGTCCACCGCAAACTCGGCTGGCTGGCGCTGGGCTGGATGCCGGCGATGGTGTTCATGGGCTGCTATATCACGATCGCGATGGTGCGGCGGGGCAGCGTGCCTTTCTTCTTCATGCCGGCCTATTTCCTGATCATGGACGTAGTTGGCGTTTTGTCCTTCGCCGGGCTTGCGACCGCGGCGATCGTCATGCGGCGACGGACGCAATGGCATCGACGGCTGATGTTCTGCGCCATGACGATGCTGCTCGGGCCGGGCTTCGGGCGGATATTGCCGATGCCGTTCCTCATCCCCTGGGCAGGTGAGGCGGTGTTCGTGCCAATGATCCTGTTCCCGCTCGCCGGCATCATCCGCGATCTCCGTCGCAGTGGCCGCGTGCATCCCGCCTGGTGGTGGGGCGCCGGCGCGATCATCGCCACCCAGACGGCGGTCAGCATCCTGCCGCACACGCCGGCCGGCCCCGCCGTCTATGCCCTTGTGACCAGCGGATCGCCGGGCGGCGCGGTCGCACCGCTCGCTTACCCGCCCTTTCCGGGAGCGCCCCCCGCGCCATGAGGAAAGGCGCTAGCGGACTTTCGGCCTGGCGGCTTTGCGCCGAGCCGGACCCGAGGCGCTTTTAGCGCGACAATTTCGGATCAGAGGCTGGCAGGCGATGCCGATGTTCGAGCAGCGCTTCGCTCCGTTCACGATGGTACACGCGCGGCATTCCCGTCGGACGTCGGTGCATGATTCCGGTGTGGCAAGCAGTAGCGTCAACAGTATCAGCATATCCCGCGTCCTCGAATTGCGATTGGCGACCGGAGCTGGAGGCCCAGCCCCGAGCTACCTCTCGCCGCCCACCACCACCGCTGCCTTCGCCGCCCCCAATGGAGCGCTTTTCGTATAGAGCGCCGTATACAGCCGCCCCGCCAGCAACGCCGCCCGATCCGGCGCGGACAATATGATCGCCGTCGCCGCGCTCGTCTTGCCGGCGGTGAGCAGCGGCGTCAGTACCGGCCCCGGGCCGCCTTCGCGGCTGCGCTGGAGGGTGACCGCGATCAGATCGTCGGCGGGCAGGCCACTCGCCGTGGCGGCGATATCGAGCCGGCTCGTCGTCGGGTCATAGCCGAACGTGACCTTCGCCGATCCGCCGCCCCTCTCCGCCGTCATCATCGTCTCGAAATGCAGGATCGCGGGCGCCTTGCCGTCGACCAGCGGCGGCGTGCTGAACGGCGGCTTGCGCGGGTGCGCCGCCTGTTCCCAGCCATAGGCCAGCTTGATCAGAGTCGGCTCGGCTGCGCCCAGCAGTTCGAGACCGACGGGTAGCCCCTGATCGGTGAACCCGGCCGGGATCGCGATCACCGGCAGACCGGCGGTCACCGCGAACTGGCAATTGGGCACCAGCCCGACATCGTCGGTCGCGATCATCGGCGGGCGGCGCAGGGTCGTCGGATAGATTATCGCGTCGAGCTTCTGCTCGGCCATGATCGCCAGCACCATGTCGTGCAAGATCCGGTGCCGCGCCAGCGCCGCCGCATAGGCCACCTCGTCGCGCGGGCCGGCGAAATTGCGCAGGCGGAAGCGCGCATCGACGAAGTCGTGATCGAGCCCCTTGTCGATGATCTCCGACAACGACCCGACCGGGGCATTGCGCGCCTTCAGATAGGCGGCGATATCGGGCTTGAATTCGAACTGGCTGAGATTGCTGTCCTTCACCAGCTCGTTGATCCCCGGAATCGCGACGTCGCTCAGCACCGCGCCCGCCTCGCGCATCGTCTTCAGCGCGCGTTCGGTGAGGTCGTGCCCCTCCTTGTCCTCTGGCTCGCCGCCGAACAGGCTGCGCAACACCCCGATCCGCGCGCCCTTCAGCCCGTCGGCCCTGAGCATGTCGCGAAAGGAGGGCCGCGCTTTGCCGTTCAGCGGCTCGACGGTCGCATCGAGCATGATCGCGAGATCGGTCACCGATCGCGCCAGCGGCCCGCCGATATCCTGCGACGAGGAGAGCGGCATGATCCCCTTGGTGCTCGACAGCCCGGCCGATCCGCGCAGCCCGACCAGGTTGTTATAGGCCGACGGAATCCGGATCGATCCGCAGGTATCGCTGCCCATCCCTGCGGCGCCGAAGCTGGCGGCGACACCAGCGCCGGTCCCTCCGCTCGATCCGCCCGGCGACCGCGCCGGATCATAGGGGTTGCGGCTATAGCCGGTCAGCGACGAGATGGTGAGGATGCCCGACGCCAGCTCGTGCAAAGTCGTCTTGCCGATGATGATGGCGCCGGCCGCGCGCAGCTTCGCCACCTGCACCGCATCGGCGGCGGGCTGCGACGTCGCCAGCGCCAGCGTGCCGCCGCTGGTCGGCATGTCGGCGGTGTCGTAATTATCCTTGATCAGGATCGGGATACCGTGAAGCGGCCCGCGCGGCCCCTTCTTCCGCCGCTCGACATCGAGCGCATCGGCCTGCGCCAGCGCCGCCTTGTTCAGGGTCAGGATCGCATTGAGCTTCGGCCCCGCCTGATCATAGGCCGCGATCCGCGCGAGATAGGCTTCGACGAGCTGACGCGAGGTGACCTGTCCCGATGCAAGCGCGGCGTCGAGATCGGTGATCGAGGCTTCGGTGACGTCGAACGGCGGGGCGGGGGATGCGGAGATGAGCGCGAGGGATGCGGCTGCGAGGAATGTGGCCCGACCGAATAGCTTCATGATTTCCCCCGTTACCGCCCTGCACGTTAGCATCACGAAGCTTTCGCGCAACGTGTGGACATCACGCCCCCCTCCGTTCGTGTCGAGCGAAGTCGAGACACGGCCCCATGTGCCAACGTCCCTCGACTTCGCTCGGGACGAACGGATCGGGAAGAACCGGCAAGCCGCGGATTTCCGCCTTCCTTATCCCCCCACCCGTGATAGCCTGCGCCCGCCATATATCCGGGGGACCGTACATGAACCGCAAGACCGCACTGAGCCTGTCACTCCTCGCCTCACTCGCCGCCGCTGGCGCCGGCTATGCGGCAGGTGCCGCCTCCGCCCCGCAGACCGGCCGCGTGCCCGAGTTCGAAAATCCGCAGGCGAAGGTGTGGAAGTCGCTGATCGTGCCCAACACCCCGCTCCCCTTCCATCGCCACGAACATCCGCGCGCGCTGATCGCGCTGCAGGGCGGCACGATGAAGATCCTCGAGGAGGATGGCACCAGCGAGATCCACGAATGGAAAGCCGGCCACGCCTATTGGCTCCCCGCCAATGCGCCCGGCACGCGGCATCAGGACGTCAATGTCGGCGACAAGCCGATCGAGGTGATCGTGGTCGAACTGTCGAAGGAGAGCTGAGGCGGCAAGCTTCACGCTGGCGGGGGGGGGGCGCTGGTTTGTTCAAGAAATCCGGCGAAAAAATCGGCTTTTGACCTGAAAAAGGCAGATTTTGCCGCGTTTTTCTTAATTCTGATACAAAATAAATTCTCGTAAAGCATTAACAACGCTCTGTTTTTCGTAAAAATTTAACAATAAACGTGGCCACCGGCGGCCGATCGATGTGCAAGACTGATCTGCAACGCCCTTATACGCGATTTCGGAGCAGTGGAAAACGCCTTTCCGCTATCAAGCGGGCAGGAGACCTTAACGCAAACCCACCAAACGCTGCGCTGACGGCTTCGGCTGACGCTCCTGCGGCCCGGGTGGCGGCCGGTGTGGGCGATCTCATTTCTCGCTGCCGTGCAACCGTTCTGCGATCGCCTTGAGCGCGCTTTCGGTGCCGTCGCAGCTGTCGTTGGCGAGCAGGGCATAGCCTTCGCGAGCGTCAGGATAGAGGACGACCTGGCTCGTCATCCCGAAGCTGCCGCCGCCGTGCCAGAGCATGCGTTCGCCGTTGGCCGTGGCGAGGTTCCAGATGAGGCCTTGTCCCTCGATCAGCGGGCGATGCGCGAGGCGGATCGCGGGCTGGCTCTCGTCGAGTTGCCAGCGGACGTAGCGGGCCATGTCGGCCGGGGTCGAGTAGAGGCCCCAGGCCGCGCCCGCGTTGCGCAGGTGATAGGGCATAGCGGTGCCGAAGCGGTCATAGCCGGTGACAAGCCTCCTCCGCTGGCCTTGTGTCACGGCGAAGCCGGTGTCGCGCATGGCGAGCGGGGTCAGGATCGCCGACTGCATCAGCGCCTCGAACGGCTGCTTGCGGACGGTTTCGAGCCCGAAGCCGAGGACCTTCATCGCGAGGTTCGAATAGGCCTCGGCCGTGCCAGGTGTGCTCGCCAGCGCGACGCCGTGCAGCGCGGTCAGATAGCGGTCGCGGGCCCAGCCGCGCTCCTGTGCGATCAGTTCGAAGGGCAAGGTCTTGTAGTCGCGTCGCGCGAAGATGGCGTCGCTGTCGGGCAGGTCGCGCGGCAGGCCCGATCGGTGGGTGGCGAGGCTGCGCAAGGTGATAGACACGCCGTCGCGGGCGAGGTTGGGATAGGCCTGCGGCAGGTAGCTGCGGAAGTCCCGGTCGAGCGCCATCTTGCCGTCGGCCACGGCCTGCGCCGCGAGCGCGCCGGTGAAGCTCTTGGTGACCGAGGCGATCTCGTAGACGCTGTCCTTGGTCGGGGCGTGCGGCGTCGCGCGCGAGACTGTGCCATAGTTGTGGAAGACGGTGCCGTCGGCGGTGACGACCGCGATCGATAGCCCGGCATGGCAGCTTTTCGACAGGAAGGCGGCGCCCTCGCGATCCGCCGGTTCGGCGGCGGCGGCGCTCGACAGCAGGAGCAGGGCGGCGAAAAAGCGGCGCATCGGCGGGACTATGGCGGAGGCGTCAGCGCCGCGCTACCAAAGTGTGAGCGGCCGACCGAGGGGACCAGATGCGGGATGTGACGATAAGCCGGCGGGGGCTGTTGATCGGAAGTGCGGGGGGCATCGCGCTCGCGGCGCGGCCGGCGTGGGGGCAGCGGCAAGCGCCGCTGACGCCGGCGGATATCGACACGATCGCGCGGGGTTTCCTCGATGGCCTGCCGATGGCTGGCGTCGCTATCACCGTCGTCCAGCCGGGCGCCCCCGATATCGCGCGCGGCTATGGCGTGCGCACGCTCGGCAAGCCCGATCCGGTCGATGGCCATACGCTGTTCGCCATAGCGTCGAACAGCAAGGCGTTCACCGCCGCCGCGCTCGCGATCCTCGTCGATGAGGGCAGGATCGGCTGGGATCAGCCGGTGGTCGGCTATCTGCCCGAGTTCGCGATGTATGATCCGGCGGTCACTCAGATGATGACGGTGCGCGATCTGCTGGTGCACCGATCGGGGCTCGGGCTGGGGCAGGGCGATCTGATGCTGTTCGGCGGCAACCACAGCATCGCCGAGATGGTCCACGGCCTGCGCTATCTCAAGCCCGCGCGTGGTTTCCGGGCCGGCTATGCCTATGACAATATCCTGTACCTCGTCGCCGGGCTGCTGATCGAGCGGGTCAGCGGGCAGAGCTGGGCCGATTTCGTGACCGCGCGTCTGCTCGTGCCGCTGGGTATGGGCGAAACGGTGACGGTAGAATCGCTTTCGACCAGCGCCAACATCGCCGGCCGCCATGCCCGGCTCGGTCCGCCGGTCCGCGGCATGGGCAAGCTCGGCGTCGTGGTGGCGCAGAACGATCCCCGCATCGGCCCCGCGGGCGGGATCATGGCGAGCGCGCACGACATCGCCGCCTGGCTCCACGCGCAGCTCGCCCATGGCGAGACCGCGCGCGGGCGGCGGTTATGGAGCGAGAAGCAGGCCACCGAGATGTGGCAGCCGCAGGTCATCACCACCTACACCGATGGCCCGACCGCAGCCGACCCGGGCCGCGCGGTGATGGCGGCCTATGCGCTCGGCTGGAATGTGCAGGACTATCGCGGACACCGGCTGATCTCGCACACGGGGCTGCTCTCGGGGCAGAGCACGGCGCAGGCGATGCTCCCCGAACAGGGCGTTGCGATCGCGATCTACACCAATCAAGAGGAGCGGCTGGTAACGCTGGGATTGCGCAACGCGTTGCTCGATCGCCTTCTCGGCGTGTCGGGGAGCGACTGGATCGCGCTTACCCAGTCACGGCTCGACAAGCAGGAGCGCGAAGCGCTGGCGGTGATCGGCGGCGGGCGTTTCGAAGCGCCGCCGGGGCGGCTCAGCCTGCCGCTCGCCGCCTATGTCGGCCGCTATCGCGATCCCTGGTATGGCGACATCATTGTCACGCAGACCGGACAGACGCTCAGCCTCGATATGACCCGCACCCTGACAGGCGAAAGCCTGCTCGAACGCTGGGGTACGGAGGCCTTTCGCACCCATTTCGAAGGCGATAGCGAGGATGCCGTGGTCAGCTTCGCGGTCAAGGACGGCAGGGTCGCGGGGGTGACGATGAAGGCGCTGTCGCCGCTCGCCGACTTCAGCTTCGACTATCAGGATCTGGCCTTCGTTCCGGTGGCAGAGGGCTGATCTGCTCGACATCGCGGCCGATTCAGCGCAAGGCTGTTCCATCATCGGCACCGCCCAGCCTCCTTTGACTGAGAGACCACCGCGCTCCCGCTAACCGGGAGAAGCCGTATTTCCGCCCCTATCGAAGACATCGCCGCCGACCATGATATAACCCCACGCTGGTGGGAAGGCGGGACGATCTATCAGGTCTATCCGCGCTCTTTTCAGGATAGCGACGGCGATGGCGTCGGCGATCTGCGCGGGATCGAAAGCCGGCTCGATTATCTGGCCGGGCTCGGTATCGACGCGATCTGGCTGAGTCCGATCTTCCCGTCGCCGATGGCCGATTTCGGCTATGACGTCGCGGATTATAGCGATGTGAACCCGCTGTTCGGCTCGCTCGACGATTTCGATCGGCTGCTCGCCGCGGCCCATGCGCGGGGGCTCAAGCTGCTGCTCGATTTCGTACCCAACCACAGCTCGGACCAGCATCCCTGGTTCGCCGAAAGCCGCTCGTCGCGCGAGAACCCGAAGCGCGACTGGTATATCTGGCGCGATCCCGCAGCCGATGGCGGGCCGCCGAACAACTGGATCAGCGACTTCGGCGGATCGGCCTGGACGCTCGATGCCGGCACCGGCCAATATTATTATCACGCCTTCCTGAAGGAACAGCCTGACCTCAACTGGCGCAATCCGCAGCTGCGCGCGGCGATGATCGACGTGCTGCAATTCTGGCTCGATCGCGGCGTCGACGGCTTCCGGATCGATGTGCTGTGGCATATCGTCAAGGCGGACGGGCTGCCCGATAATCCGCTCAACCCCGCTTATCACCCCGACAAGGGCGAGATGCACAAGGTGCTGCAGATCAACTCGACCGATCAGCCCGAAGTCCACGACATCATCGCCGAAATGCGGGATCTTGCCGACAGCTATGGCGGTGGCGACGAGAGAGTGCTGATCGGCGAGATCTGCCTGCCGCTCGACAAGCTGGTGCGCTATTATGGCGACGACGGCGCGCCGGGCGTACACCTGCCCTTCAACTTCCAGCTGATCGATGCGCCATGGGACGCGCGCTCGCTGGCCGCCTTCATCGACGCATATGAGGCGGCGCTGCCGCCCGGCGGCTGGCCGAACTGGGTGCTCGGCAGCCATGACGCGCCCCGCGTCGCCGCACGGCTCGGGCAGGCGCAGGCGCGGGTGGCGGCGATGCTGCTGCTCACCCTGCGCGGCACGCCGACGCTCTATCAGGGCGACGAGATCGGGATCGGCGCTGTCGCGATCCCGGCGGACGCCGTGGTCGATCCGCGCGAGCTGCGCGAGCCGGGGCTCGGGCTGGGCCGGGATCCGTCACGCACGCCGATGGCGTGGGATCGTTCGGCGCAAGCGGGTTTCACCAGCAGCGCGGCGCCATGGCTGCCGCTGCACGACGACTGGCAGCGGCGCAATGTCGCGGCCGAACAGGCGGATCCGCAATCGCTGCTCAACTTCTATCACCGGCTGCTGACGATGCGCAGCGCATCGGGGGCGCTGTCGATCGGCGACTATGTCCCCGTTGAAGCCGAGGGTGATGTCCTCGCTTATGAACGCCACCATGCGAAGGAGCGGTTGTTGATCGTGCTCAATATGGGCGATCAGGAGCAGCTATTGCCGCAGGCGGCGCATGGCATCCCGCCGCTGCTGTGCACGCTCGGCGAACGGCGCGGGCCTCAAATCCTGCGGCCGAACGAGGGCGCGATCTTCGCGCTGCCCCCGGCCGAGGCGCGCTAGACATGCGCGTCGCGATGCTCAGCTCGATCTCCTGGCGCACGCCGCCGCGCGGCTATGGGCCATGGGAGCAGGTGACGAGCCACCTCGCCGAGGCACTGATCGCCAAGGGTATCGACGTCACCTTGTTCGCGACGCAGGATTCGCTGACCGCAGGGCAGCTCGCCGGCCCCGTCGCGCGCGCTTATTCCGAGGATGGCAGCATCGATGCGAAGACATGGGAGTTGCTCCATGTGGCGCATCTGTTCGAACGCGCGGGCGAATATGACATCATCCACAACCAGGCCGATATCGTCCCGCTCGCCTTCTCGCGGCTGGTCGATACGCCGGTGGTGACGACGATCCATGGCTTCTCGTCCGAACGGATCCTGCCGATCTTCCGGGCCTATGACGACAGCGTCGCTTATGTCGCGATCAGCGACGCCGATCGCCATCCCGATCTGAGCTATGCCGCGACGATCCACCACGGCATCGACATCGACGACTTCCCCTTCGATGCGCAAGGCGGCCCGGACCTGCTGTTCTTCGGCCGCGTCCATCCCGACAAGGGCGCGGGCGAGGCGATCCGGGCGGCGACCGCGACCGGGCAGCGGCTCGTCATGGCGGGGATCATTCAGGACGCCGGCTATCATGACCGCGAGGTCGCGCCGTTCCTCGATGGCGAGCATATTGCGCATGTCGGTGTCGTCGGCGGCACCGCGCGTTCGGCGCTGCTCGGCGGATCGCGCGCACTGCTCCACCTCATCGGCTTCGACGAACCTTTCGGCCTCTCGGTGGTCGAGGCGATGGCGTGCGGCACCCCGGTGATCGCCTATCGGCGCGGATCGATGGCCGAACTGATCGAAGACGGCGTCACCGGTTTCCTCGTCGACGATCTCGCCGGCGCCATCGCGGCGATCGGGCGCATCGGCGAGATCGATCGGGCGGCGTGTCGCAAGGCGGCGGTCGAGCGGTTCAGCGTCGCGCGGATGGCCGATGACTATATCGCGCTCTATCGATCGCTGCTGCGCACCGCGCCGCCCGAAGCCGTGAAACCGCCCGTTGCGCCGCGCTATCTGTCAAATGTCGGGCGCAACAGCGGGCGGGTGCAGGATGAGGATGGCACCAGCTGGGATTTCCACACTGCCTGGCTGCGGATGGACAAGGGCCTGGTCGAGGAGGTCGAACGATCGGCCGCGCCGCTCGATCAGCAGCAGCTCTACGATGCCTATTGCCGCAGCCATTTCCTGACCTTTTCGGAGGTCTTCAACCCCGAGCGCCTGCGCACGCATCGCTGATTTTTCTGTGAAGGCTAGCTCTGGCGGACTGAAGCTGCTACAGCCGCCGGGCTAACGTCGCCTGCGACGGATGATATCGTGTTTCGGCGCCTTCCCTTGTCCCTTTCTAGCTTCACGCCGGAACCCACGACGCTCGTGTGTTCCGCACCCAAGGACAAGGATGTCTTTTATGATCACCGGAACCGTAAAGTTTTTCAATCCTGACAAAGGCTTCGGCTTCATCGCACCTGAAAAGGGCGGCGACGACGCCTTCGTTCACATCAGCGCCGTCGAGCGTGCCGGCATGCGCACCCTCGATAAGGACCAGCGCATTTCCTACGAGCTGGAAACCGACAAGCGCGGCAAGATGTCTGCCGTGAACCTTCAGGCAGCCTGAAGCTAAACGTCAAGGGCGGCGGTTCCATCCGGAGCCGCCGCCCTTTTTATGTCTGCGCGCCATCCGATGCCGGATCAGATCCGGGCGACGTGGATATGATCGGGCTGCAGGCCGTCGACATGGCGTTCATGCGCGGTCGCAAAGGCTGATTCGAGGTGGCGTGCATAAAGTTCGGTATCGAACAGCGGCGCCATCGAGCGGTTCGTGGCCAGCGTGTCCTGGAGGGCGGCAAGCCTTTCCGGGCGCAGCGCCAGCTCCAGCGCCATCGCCTCATAGGCTTGCGCCGTTTCGGTGGCGAGTTCGGGCAAGCCGACGGCATGGAGCAGACTGCCTGCGACGCGGGCGGCGAAACCTTCGCCCAGCTTCGTCAGGACGGGAAGGCCCGCCCATAAAGCATCGCTGGCGGTGGTGTGGGCATTACAGTTGAAGCTGTCGAGGAACAGATCGGCGCAGCGATGCCGCGCCAGATGCTGGGGCAGCGGCGCCTTCTCGGCAAAGATCAGCCGATCGGGATCGATCCCGCGCGCTTCCGCCTCGCGGCGCAGATTGGCCTCCGCCCAGCTGTTGTCGTTGAGCAGCCACAGCACGCTGCCGTCGACCTTCGCCAGCAGCCGCATCCAGATATCAAACTCGGCCGGTGTGATCTTGTACAAGGCATTGAAGCTGCAGAAGACGAAGCCCTTTTCGGGCAGGCCAAGCGCTGCGCGGTCCGGTATCGCGCCGGCGATCGCCCGGGTGTCGTCATTCGCCTGATAGCTGTCGGGAAGGGTGATTATTTTTTCGGCGAAGAAGCGGCGATGGCCATGCGGGATGACGACCTCATCGGCGACGATATAGTCGATGAAGTCCGCGCCGATCGAACCCGGATAGCCGAGATAGCCGATCTGCACGGGCGCTGCGCGGTGCGCGAAGATGCCGACGCGCATGCCCTTGGTATGGCCCTTGAGATCGATTGCGATGTCGATCCCTCGCGCATGCGCCAGATCGGCGATGGCCTGGTCGGAAAGATGGCCGACCTCATGGAAGGCATCGACGGCGGCGATCGTGCGGCGGCGCATCGCATCGTCGCGCTCGACGCCATAGGAAAAGGCGTGAATCTCGAACCTGCGCTTGTCGTGCTTTTCGAGCAGGCCGATCATCAGCTGCATCGTCGCATGATCGTGAAAGTCGGCGGAGAAATAACCGATGCGGATGCGCGACGACGCGGCCGCCGAGCGGACCCGGCCGATGCCGATATTGCCGCATTTCTCGCCGATCCATTTGCGCGCGCGGCGCAGATGATGCTCGGCATCGTCCTCGATCGCGAGGAAGGAGAAGGGCGTCACGGCCTTTGTGGCGATGCCGAGCGATGACAGATCGGCCGGCGTTGCGTCGGCCCAGATGCACATCCGGGCCTGCTGATAGATCAGCTGGCTTAGCGCTTCGGGATGGTCGGGCTGGAGATCGATGGCGGTCGCGTAGCTGCGCACCGCTTCGTCGAGGCGGCCGAGTTCCTGCAGCACATTGGCGAGGTTGTAATGCGCGGCGGCATCGTCATGGCGGGACGCGATCGCGCGGGCATAGCTTGCCGCGGCTTCGTCGAGCCGGTCGAGTTCGTACAGGATATTGCCGCGATTGGTCAGCGCGCGGACATGATCGGGCTGGAGCTGAATGGCGGTGTCATAGCTGGTCAGCGCATCGCCGCGGCGCTGCAGCGCTTCGAGGACGACGGCATGGTTATAGTGAAGCTCGGGCGATGCCGGCTGCAAGGCGACCGCCCTGCTACAGGCGTCGATCGCATCATCCGGCCGCTTGAGATCGAGCAGCGCGATGCCGCGATTGCTATGGGCGTCGGCGAAATCGGGGTTGAGGGCGATGGCCTTGTCATAGCTGTCGAGCGCGTCGTGCAGCCGCCGCAGATCCCGAAGCGCGTTGCCGCGATTGGAGAAGGCGTGGGCATGGTTCGGGCGGAGCCGGATCGCCTCGTCATAGGCCGTGACGGCATCGGCCGGGCGCTTGAGCTCGGCCAGCGCGTTGGCGCGGTTATAATGGGCATCGGCCGATCCGGGCTTGAGCTGGATCGCGCGATCGTAGCTGCGTAGCGCATCGTCGAGACGGCCGAGCTGTTTGAGCATGATGCCGCGATTGCAATAGGCCTCGGCATAATCGGGGAGCAGCGCGATGGCCTTGTCGCAGCTTTCGAGCGCTTCCTCGAAACGCTGAAGGCCGAGCAGCGCGCTGGCGCGGTTCGAATGGGCCTCGGCATGGCTCGGCTTGAATCCGATCGCGCCATCGTAAAAGGCGACAGCCTGATCGAGCTGCCCCAGCCCGACGCTGGCGGCACCGGCGATGTTGTAGAGATCGGCTTCGCCGGGGTGCATTTCGATCAGCAGGCGGAGGTGGTTCAGCGCTTCGCCGAGTCGCCCCTGATCGTAGAGGCCGAGCGCGGCCTGCAGCCCGTTGGTATAGGCCCTGGGTGTCTTCGGTGTGCCGAGCGTGCGGATTCCGTCAAGCGCGCGCTTGTTGGACGGGAAGCGTGCGAGCACCTCGCGGAACAGGCGTTCGGCCTCGGCGATATCGCCTCTGGCCGACAGCGATGTCGCCTTGCGCAGGCTCTGATCCACATTGGCCTTCATCATCTCTCTTCCGCGCTAAGGATATGCTCCCTGGCTATGCCAAGCGCGGCTTAAAAAGATGTTAACCATGTTCGTCGGTCTCGCGACTGTGCGAAAAGCGTCTTGGCGGCGGCATCGAAGCCGCCCCTCAAAGCCCGCGCTGCACCAGCGGCAGATCGATATGGAATGTCGTGCCGCGCCCCGGATGGGTTTCGACGGCAATCTGGCCGCGGTGGTTGTCGACGATGCTCTTGCTGATCGCGAGGCCAAGGCCGGTGCCGACCTGGCCGCGCTCCGACGAACGGTCCTCCTGTGCGAAGCGGGAGAACATCCTTCGCCGGAATTCGGCCGACATGCCACGCCCCTGATCGATCACGCTGATGCGGAGCGATCGGGCGCTCGAGGCCAGCAGTACGCGGACCCGGCTGCCCTCGGGCGAGAATTTGGCGGCGTTCGACAGGAGATTGCTCATCACCTGCAACAGCCGATCGGGATCGACATCGGCGTTGATGGGCGCCTCAGGCATTTCCAGATCGATCGCGACGCCGAATTTGAGCGCATAAGGCAGCATCTGCTCAACCCCCTCTTCGAGCAGTTTGCGCATGTCGGTCGGTACGAACCGGAAGTGGAGCGTGCCCGATTGCAGCTTGTCGGTATCGAGCAGGTCGTTGACGAGGCGGGTCAGCCGATCGCTGTTCTTGTGCGCGACATCGATCAGGCTGAGTGCTTTTTCGCCGATCTCGCCGACGACGCCGGCTTTCAACAGCCCGAGCGAACCGGCGATCGCGGTCAGCGGCGTGCGCAGCTCATGGCTCACCGTCGAGATCAGCTCCTCCTTGAAGCGCGCGGCGTTGCGCTCGGTCGTCACGTCGCGGGCGGAGAACATCATGCGGCCGTCGGGAAGCGGTATCCACTCGGCGGCGATGATGCGGCCATTGGCATATTTGCGCTCGCCCTGCCGCTGGGGGCGCTTGCGGATACTTTCGGCGACGGCGGCGGCGATCTCTTCCGGCGCGCCCGGGCCATAGTCGCCGCGTTCGGCCATCATCCGGATCAGCGGCAGCAGATCGGCGCCGCGATCCACCAGATAGGCCGGTATGTCGAACAGGTCGATATAGGCTTCGTTCCACAGGCTGATGCGTTCGTGGCGATCGATCAGCAGCACGGCTTCGTTGACGTTCTCGACAGTGAGCTCGTGCAGCGCCGCCATATCGAGCAGCTTCGCCTGAAACGCCTTTTCGGCGGTAACGTCACGAAACAGCCAGATCCGGCCCGAGAGATCATCCTGATCGATCCAGCGCGATTCGACCTGGAAGCGGCGTGGGCCGGCGCTCACCTCGAACATCAGATTGCCGGTGGGGGTCGTGGACAGGACCTGTTGGCGCGCCGGCAAAGGCGCATCGGCGATGAAGCGCTGCAGCGCGATGGCGATCGCCGATGCCTGATCTTCGTCCGGCGCGATGCCGAGCAGCGCGCGCGCGCGATCGTTGAGCAGCACTTCGATATTGCGCGAATCGACAAACACCACCGGTGCGGGAAGGTGGGCGATCAGCGCGGTGACGCGCAGTGAGGCATCGCGTTCGCGCCCTGTCATCTGGCCGATCTTGAGCAATTGCCCCGTCAGATCGGCGGCGGTGGTGATCCGTGCGAGATCCGCCGGATGCGCGGCGAACGAAGCCGTGACGATGTGAAGCGACCGGTTCGGAACCGGCACTGCCGCCAGATGCGGCGGTCGATGACCGCAAAGTTCAGTCCAGCGAACCGAGAGCCTGAGCGCTTTTGTCTCGATCGAAACCGGGTGATCGGTCAGTAGCCCATCGGGCAGACGTATGCGTTCGCCGGCCAGCGCAGATGCCGGAAAAGCGTCCTCGATCTCGGCCATGCCGTCGCTGCGCAAGGCGACGAGCAACGCGATGCAATCGTCGATGCCGCCGCCCAGTAATTGCAGAACGGCGTTCGTCGATGCGACCTGGACCGGGCTGTGGGGCGGCTTCCTATCGGCCAAGATGCGCGCCCAATATCCGGGCGACTTCAACGGGTGCGGTGAGATGCGGCAGATGGCCGGAGGTCTCGATCCAGCTCAGCGCGGCATTGGCGATATGATCGCGCAGATATTCCGCCACCGCAGCCGGCACCGCGACATCGACGCGGGAATGGATCAGCACCGTCGGAACATCGAGTTCGCGCAGGAGATGACGAACATCGGATTCGAAGATCATGCGCGCGATCCGCACGGTGAAATCAGGCCGCATCGCGAGCAGCCCGCGCGAAAAATCCGCGACCGCGCCGGGCAGGTCCGCCGCCACGACCATCTGCGCGAAGCCGGCGACCCAGGCCTGATAATTGCTCGTCATCGCATCGAACAGGCCTTCGAGATCGGTCTGATCGAACCCACCGACATAGCCGGGCGCGTTGAGATAGCGCGGCGAGGCATTAAGCAGCAGCAATTGTTCGAAGCGCTGAGGCTCCTCGATCGCGGCGAGAGCGCCGATCATTCCCGAGACCGAATGGCCGACATAGCGGCAGCGGGTGACGCCGATTTCATCGAGCAGATCGAGCAGGTCATCGGCGAAGCTCGCCAGCGATCGATAATCGTCTGGATCGAAGCTCTCGGGGAGCAACGGCCCCGCGCCCGGCAGATCGAACAGCAGCGCGCTATGGCCGCCGGGCAGCAGATCGAGAAGCTGGGCCCAGATGCTCTGATCGGTGCCGAGACCGTGCGAAAAGATGACGATGTCGGCACCGTCGCCGATCAGCCGCGCACGATGCCGGCGCGCCAGCGATCCATCGATGCGCAATGAGCGCACCCCGGCTGAAATGGACGACCGAGCCCGCTCCTCTGGCTCGGGACCAGATTGCATTGTCCGTCCCCGATCAGATGCACTTCATGCAAAGACACGCACGTCAGAAGAGGTCACGAATGCATCTTTGTCGACTCGGTGTTTTCCCTGATATGGTTAAGGACGCCGCACGCTATTTTGTCCTGGCCTTTTCCTTCGCCAGCTTCGCGTCGAGCAGCGGTTCGAACTTGTCCGCATAAGTGACACAGGACCTGGCATCGATGAAGGGATTGGGCGTGGGCGCCTTGATGAGCTGCGCGAGCTTGATGTCGCCGCCCGACTGATCGGGATGCGCGCTCACGAGCACATCGCACGGCATCTTGCGCAGTTTCGCGAAGGTACGGCGAAAGGCGGTGAGCAACGGGGCGTGCGCCGGATCGCTATAGCTGTAGTCCGGCGCCGAGACCGGATTCAGGCTCGATGCGAAGACGATCGTCTTGCAGACGCCCCTCTCACAACTTTCCCAGCTCCAGCTCGTGCTGCCCGGCGTGTGCCCGGCGGTCGCGCGCGCCATGACGATCGTGTTGCCGAGCCGGATTTTCGCACCGTCGGGCATCGCGCGCACGTTCGCCACGCCCGGATACTTGTCGAGCCAGCCCATCTGCGGATCTTCGCTGCCGCTCGCGCCGCGCTTCAGCACAGGCACTGCCATCGGCCCGGCCAGCACGGTCGCGCCGCTGTCGCGTTGAAGCGCTGCAAAGCCGCTCGCATGATCATAATGGGGTTCGGTGCTCAGGATATATTTCACATCACCGATGTCGAAGCCGAGCGCGCGGATATTGGCCTCGATCGCCGGCACCGCCTGCGGCAGCGCGCCATCGATCAGGATCAGCCCGGCGTCGGTCCTGATCAGGCCGACGTTGAGCCCTCCGAAGCCGATCAGGTAGAAATTGCCGAAGATGTTGACCGGCTTCTGCGGCGTCAGCCAGCGCGCGGCATAATCCGCCGCGATCGGACGGAGGAGCGGATCGTCGGTCTGGGCGAACGCCACGGTGGCAAACAGGCTCATGGCGGCGACGGCAAGCTTCTTCATCACGATCCTCTTCACTGATGTCCGGCGCGAGATTGCCGTGTGTGGGGTGCGTCTGCAAAACATCATATCTCGACAGAGGCATGAATTTATTTGATGGATGGGCATGGATCGCGCCCAACTTCCGCTCAATGCACTGCGCGCTTTCGAGGCAGCCGCGCGGCATCTGAATTTCACCCGCGCGGCGATCGAGCTGTGCGTCAGCCAGGGTGCGGTCAGCCATCAGGTGGCGTCGCTCGAGCGGCGGCTGGGCGTGCCGCTGTTTCGCCGGCTGCCGCGCGGCCTGGCGCTGACCGACGAGGGGCATGCGCTGGTGCCGGTGCTGGGCGAGGCCTTCGATCGGGTGGCGGCGACGCTCGAACGCTATGCGGGCGGGCATCTGCGCGAGGTGCTGACGATCGGGGTCGTCGGTACCTTCGCGACCGGCTGGCTGCTGCCCAGGCTCGATGCGTTCGGGCGGGCGCATCCGCATATCGATCTGCGGATCATGACCAACAACAATCGGGTCGATCTGGCGGGCGAGGGGCTCGATCTCGCGATCCGCTTCGGCGACGGCGCCTGGCACGGCACGCGCGCGACGCCGATCCTCGCCGCGCCGTTGACCCCGCTGTGCGCGCCCGCGATTGCCGAACGGCTGGGCGATCCCGCCGCACTCGCGCGGGAGACGCTGCTGCGTTCGTACCGCGCCGATGAATGGAGCCGCTGGTTCGACGCCGCCGGCGCGAGCTGCCCGCCGCTGCGCGGGCCGGTGTTCGACAGTTCGGCGCTGATGGTGTCGGCGGCGGTCGCGGGCTTCGGCGTCGCGCTGGTGCCGCATGCGATGTTCGCACAGGAGCTTCACGCCGAGCGCCTCGTCCGGCCGTTCGCGACCGAGGTCGTGACGGGCCGCTACTGGCTCACCCGCCTGATGTCGCGCGCGGAGAGCCCGGCGATGCGGGCGTTTGCAGACTGGGTGGCGGAGCCTGAAGCGGCTCGAACATGATCTTCCGCTTCGCCATATCGATCCCGGTCAGCCGGAGATCGATCGCTGCTCCCGGGGCCAGGCCGTGCGCCGGGATGCGCACGACCACCGGCGCGTCTCGTAGCTGGACCGTCGCCGATTTCCCGTCGCTGTCGGTGGCGACGGCGCGGAAGATCCTGCCCTCCTCACCGGTCAGCAGCACCGCCTCGGCCAGGTCGATCACGGCGCGGTCGATCCGCCCTGCCAGCGCATCGGCGCGCGCCATCACGGCGGGGAGCTTTTCGAACGCCTCGGCCACGACATCGGGCACCGGCCGGCCATTGGCGACGGCCAGCGCCGCGCGCACGACATAGCGATCGGCCAAGCGGCGCAAGGGCGCGGTCGCGTGGGCATAGGTCGCGGCCATCGCCGCGTGCCAGGGCCGCACCCCACCGCGATACGGCGCATAGGACGCCCCCGATCCCACACGACGGATCGCCATCATCAGCGCGGCCTGCGGCGGATCGTTCGGGTCGAGCCCGGTTTCGAACTGCCGAAGCGTTGCCTCCGCCGGCCAGGCGATGCCGAAGGCGGCCGCGGTCAGCCGCAGCCGTGCGACGGCAGGGGCGTCGGGCTCAGCCATGACGCGAAACAGGCCGGTCCCGTGGGCGAGCAGCGCATCGGCCACGGCCAGATTGGTCGCCAGCGACAGCGCGGCGTTGCTCGCTTCGGATGCGAGGCGCGGACGAAAGACGAGACGATAGCCGCCGCCGGGCTGCGCCGCGACCTCCTGCTCGGGCGGATCGACGCGCGCCGCGCCCCGGCGTGCCTCGGCGTCCCGCATCCGTCGCGAGAATTCGGCGAAGGGGGCGGGCAGATCGGCGGGCTGGACGCTATCATAGGCAAGTTTGGCGCGGCTGCGGATGATCGCGCGCTCGGCGCCGTCGAGCCGCACGCTGCCGTCGGCGCCGATGCGGACGATGAAGATGATCGCGGGGCGCGACCCGCCGGGCAGCAGGCTGGCTGCCGCTTCGCTGAGGACGGACGGATAGAGCCCGGCCTTGCCATCCGGCAGATAAAGCGTCTCACCACGTCGCCACGCTTCAACGTCGATCGCGTCGCCATCGTCGACGAACCAGGCGACGTCGGCGATCGCATAATAGAGCAGCAGATCGGGCCCGCTGGCCTCGATCCACAGCGCCTGATCGAGATCGGTAGATGTGGCCGGATCGAGCGTGACGAAGGGGAGCCCGGTGCGATCGAGATGATCGGCCGGCCGGCGCTTTGCCGCCAGCTCTGCGGCGGCGACGACCTCGGCCGGGAAGTTCGCGGGGACCTGAAATTCGGTCCTTATCGCGGCGAGCCCTTGTGCCAGCGCGCTGCCGGGATCGAACAGAGTCTTCATGCGACGGGCTTACACGGGCGATCCAATTGCGGAAACGATGGATATGGCGCGACGATGCCCATGCCGCTAGGCCTGTCGATCGAGAGTATGGCGAAGAAGAAACACCTCCTCACCGCGACATTGCCCGATGGCTATGTGAAGACGATCGGCCCGACCAATGTCGATTTCACCCATTATTGGCGGATCGTTGCGGTGCTCGAAAACGGCAAGACCGAGGTGTTCTGGGGACACAGCAAGTCGCTGGCTGAAGCGAAGCGGACGAAGACCGCCGCTGTCGATGCCGCGCGGCAGCGCGGCTGGAAGCGCTATGATATCGATATCGTCGAGGTGGTGCGGACCGACCCTTAGAGCGGCGAACCTTAAATCTGACCCACCGTGACGGAGCCGAATTTGGCCCATCGCGAGGATGGAGGAGGGAGCAATGCGGGGTACATTGTGACCGACGAAAGACGCTGCGATGGGCCAAATTCGGCCCGCCGCTTCGCGGTTGGCCTGAAAAGCCCCGTGGCAGCGTCGCAGCGCTTGCACGGGACAACGCAGCCCGCGCTGCGCGCTGCTTCTCCCCACGGGGCTTTTCAGGACAATCCCGGCGGGTCGGATTTAAAGCTCGCCGCTCTAGGCACAACCGCGAAAGGTCCGCTCAGGCTAGCGCTTCTGCTTGCGCGGCTTTTCGAGGGTGAAGCTGAAGGCGCTTCCGTTAAGCGTGCCCTCTCCCTTTTTCGATATCAAATTCATCGTGAATGCGCCCGAGCGGCGATCATCGCACAGTAGCTTGCCTTTCGCCCCCGCCGCAGCGCGGGTGGTGAAGGTGCCGTTGCAATGCGTGTTTCGGGTGCCGTACAACTCGATGGTGCCGCCATCGAGATAACGGCTCGCCGCGCCGACGAGCTTTTCGTCGGTGGCCGGCAGCACGCCTTCGATATCCCACCCTGCCGTGCCGCATGCCTGCAACATCAGAAGCGGAAATAGCCGCGTTGCCCTGCAGATCATCGATCCCCACCGTCGTCGCCTCATGCGCACGTCGCTGACACTAGCGAGACTTCGCCATAAAAAAAGGGGCCGGCCCGAAGGCCGACCCCGATTTTTCTGATCATCGCCTGAGCGACGATCCGGTCGCTTACATGCCAGCGCCGAAGGTGATTTCCACACGACGGTTCTGGGGTTCGCGCACGCCATCGGCGGTGTCGACCAGCGGACGGCTTTCACCGAATGCTTCAGTCGCAATCGCGCTGTCAGGCACGCCCTTGCCGCCAAGGTAAGCCTTCACCGCGTCGGCACGACGCTGCGAGAGACCGACGTTGTACTGATCGCTACCCGACTTATCGGCGTGACCAGCAAGCTGGACCTTCGCCTGGCCGGTCGTCGCATACGCGTTCGCGGCATTGTCGAGGATCGAAGCAGCTTCCGCCGTGATTTCCGACTTATCCCAGTCGAAGAACACGATGAACGGACCCGGGGCTTCCACAACCGGCGGCGGAGGCGGCGGCGGAGGAGGCGGTGGGGGCGGCGGAGGCGGAGGCGGCGGAGGTGGCGGAGCCGCTGGTTCGCCGAAGTTGTAGATCAGGCTCGCCAGAAGGCTGTGCGACCGGTAATCGCCCTTGAAGCCCGTGCCGAGACGATCGACCATGCGGAAATTATCGACGCGGAAGTAGCGATACTTGACGCCAACATCGATATTGGTGGTCACCGGATAGCGAACGCCAGCGATGGCCTGCCAAGCGAAGCGCGTGTCAGTATCCGCCAGGAACGGGTCTGTCGAAACCACATAATTGTGGAGACGAACCCGCGCCACGCCGGCACCGCCACCGACATAACCCTGGAAACCATCATCCGGACCGAAATCCAGAAGGGCGTTGCCCATGAAGCTGATAACCGAATTGCGACCGCCAGCCTGCTGATAGCTGCCCGGAGGGGCAGGATTGACGCTGGCAACCGGACCAGGCGTCGTCGCCGTCGAGGTGTAACTCGACACGCGATTACGCTTGTACGCTGCTTCCGCTTCAAGACGGACCATACCGAAATCATATCCGATGATACCATCGACGTCGTAACCGACCTTTACATCGGCCTTAGACGTTCCGGTCCGTGGCGCAGTAGCGCCCGTGAGACTGAACGAGATATCTTCGACCTTGGTGCCACCGCCTTCGGCGCCGACATACCAAGCGCCGTCTTTCGCAAATGCAGGCACCGAAATCGTGGATGCGAGCACTGCCAGCAAAGCTAGCTTGCGCATATTATTCCCCTTTCCAACAGGTTCCAACGGAACTGTATTTCACCTAACCCATCAACCCAGATATACGCAAGCATATCCGTTTCTGCGATGTACCGATGGGAACCACCGAATATTTCGGCAGTGCACCGTTCTCTCCCAGATAGCCGCCTTAACGCCCCTCTCCGCAAAGGGTTTCCCCGCGATCCGAAAAAAATAACGCGCCGGACATTCTTCTTCCGCAAGGCCACGAAACGTTGCATTTTTACAACAGTTTCGCAGCATCGCTTCACGACGCTTCGCGGCCTCAAAGCAAGGGAATCCATATCTCGTTCGCGCGGACCGGACCGCTGAGCAGCGGCGAATTATAGTAGGCCTGCACTGCAGCACCCGCCGCGACCCGGCCGCGGGACTGTAACCATGCCTCGAGCGATTTCGCCGTGTTGGCGAATAGCCGGTCGCCCGGCGCACCGGCCACCTTTGCCGCCGCCATATCGCGTGGCGGCAGTTCGGCGATCGCGATGCCTCCACCGGGCGGGGGTAGCGAGGCTGCCGTAAAAGCTTCGGGAATGATGAAGCGGATCCGCCAGTCGCGGGCGCCCGAACCGCCGGACAGCGGCTCGGCAAGCAACGGCAGGGTCATGGGGATTTCATCGCCTTCGCGCCCCTCGCCGAACATATACTCCGCAAGCAGGCCGAACCCCGCGCCGAGAGCGCGGTCCCGCGATCCATGCTGCAGCGTCTCGATGACCAGCAGCGCCGGATAGCGGCGGATCTCGAATCCGCCATCGGCGACGATCGTCTGATAGAGTGGCGCACGCGCACCGCGCTGCCGGATATAGATGAACGCGGCACCGCCCGCCGCGACAGCCGCGACGCCCGCAAGTATCTTGCCCCATCCGAGTTTCGCCATTGGCCGCTCCCCATTGGCTGCTTCACCATGTCGCACCGCAATAGAGCCGCGCCACGGGGAACGCCAGCCGCCGGACATGCGGGTAATAGCGCGCTATCGATTAAATCTGCTTGCCAGCGGCGATCGGCGCGCGAAGGATATGAACCGATCTGGTTCGAAGGGGCGAAGATGATCACCTGCATCCGCGAAGTTCGCCGCGCCCGGGGATTTACCTTGCAGGATGTCGCCGATCGTTGCGTGCCCCCGACGACCGCCCAGACGATCGGCCGCCTTGAAACTGGTGCACGCACCGTATCGATCGGCTGGCTGAGCCGAATTGCAACCGCTCTCGATATCGAGCCTTCACAACTTCTTCGTACAGGCGACACGGCCACGCTGCCGGTTGTCGCAGTGCTCGGTGCCGATGGCGTTGCGGCGCCGCGGCACGAGCAGACGATCGCCTTGCCCCGCCCCGAGAGCGATGGGATCGCGATGCTGGTCGATGTCGGCAGCGGCGATTATCGGCACGGAGATATCGTCTGGCTCGATCGGCTCGCACCTGAGCAATTCGGCCGCGCGCTGAATCGTGACGTGCTTGTGCCCCGCCCGGGCGGGCGGTTCGTCTTCGCGCGGCTGATAGGGCGCGACGGATCGAGGCTTCATCTGCTACCACCCGGCCACGGCGCGCGCCAGCAAGTCATTGCGGATGTACCGTGGCTGGCACTCGCAAGCCGCCTGATCCGATCGCTCGCCTAGGAAATGCAATGTTGAACATATTTGGTCCGAGCAGCCTGCACCTGGTGGCGTGGGGCATGATGCTGATGGCAAGCGGATGCGGCCTGTCGAGTGGCTGGAAAACGGATCGTTATCGCGATCAGGCAAGCGGCACCGAGACCGTCGTCGCCAAACAGCGCTTCAAACAGGATCAGATCGAGCTGGGCGCGGCCGCAAAATGCGTATCGCCCGGACAACTGGCGCTGGAATTCACCGCTTCGGACAATTTCAAGCTCGCAAGGGCCGGCGACAAGGATGTGATCGCCTATCGCCTCGGGCTCAACGGCCAGATCCCCACCTTGCTTCATGCGAGCTTCGTCAGCCCCGACACACTTGTCATCGCACGCAAACCGGCAGCCGATGGACCGGGCGCGGCGCTCGATCTCGGCAGGGCGACACGGATTTTCGTGCAGCTTTATCTCGATAGCGGGCCGACCAGCATTGTCCTGAATCCGGGCGACACTGGCATCCGCGATGTCTTCAAGGCATGTGGTATCGATCCGGCGGAAGTCCGCGCCGCCGCCGCGCAGCAATTGACCGGCTCCACCGAACTCCACCGCCCGGCCGCACCGATCACCCCCCAGCCGAAGGCGAACATGGTCAGCCTGAAGACGATCTCGGCGACATGGGCCTGTTCGGGCGACCTGGGAGATTTCACCTTCACGATCAACGACTATCGGTATGAATTCTCGGAAGATTCGCCGTGGAGCGCGATTTCCGGCCGGGTATCGGTGGGTGCAGCACAGGCCGGCGTTGACGATAATGCGACCTTCCCGATCACGTTCGAAGGCGGGCCCTGGGACAATGAGGACTTGCCATGGTCCTACTCGCCGGTCGGCCAGGGCGGCACGATCTACTATATCTCGACCCGGACCGGTCAATCGGCGCAGTGCATGCGCGGCAGCTGAGGCCCCTGCCCGGCACGCATTGCCCTGACGCGGCCAAGCGCCCATCTTCCTGCCAATCACAGAACACAGGCAGGATGACCATGAGCAGCAAACCGACCGAAGCCGATCTCACCGGCGCGACACCCCGCCGCCGCCCCAAGCCCGAGGTGCTCGAAGTCGGTGGGCGCCGGTTGCAGCCTTCGACGCTCATGATGGGTCATGGCTATGATCCGATGCTGTCCGAAGGCGCGCTTAAGCCGCCGATCTTCCTTACCTCCACCTTCGTTTTCGAAAATGCTGCGGCGGGCAAGCGCCACTTCGAGGGCATAACCGGCAAACGCCCGGGCGGTGCTGAGGGTCTCGTCTATTCGCGCTTCAACGGACCCGATCAGGAAATCCTGGAGGATCGGCTCGGCATATGGGAAGATGCCGAGGACGCGTTGTCGTTCTCCAGCGGGATGTCGGCAATCGCGACGCTCATGCTCGCGCTGGTCAAACCCGGTGACGTCATCGTCCATTCGTCGCCGCTATATGCCGCGACCGAAACATTGATCGCGCGCATCCTCGGCCGCTTCGGTGTGACCTGGCTCGATTTTCCCGCCGGCGCATCCGCGGACGAGATCGGCGCCGTGATGGAGCAGGCCAAGTCAAAAAGCCGCGTCGCCTTCGTCTTCCTCGAAAGCCCAGCCAATCCGACCAACGCACTCGTCGATGTCGAGGCGGTGCGCGACGCGCGCAACGCGCTGTTCGCAGATGAGGAGGACAGGCCGCCGATCGTGATCGACAACACCTTCCTCGGCCCGCTCTGGTCGAAGCCGCTGCGCCATGGTGCCGATCTCGTCGTCTACTCGCTGACCAAATATGCGGGCGGGCATAGCGATCTGGTTGCGGGCGGTGTCGTCGGTGCGAAGAAACTGCTCGATCCGATCCGCGCGATGCGCAACACGATCGGCACGATCACCGATCCCCACACCGCCTGGATGCTGATGCGCAGCCTCGAAACGCTCGAGCTTCGCATGAGCCGCGCTGGCGAGAATGCGGCCAAGGTCTGCGCGTGGCTGCGCGATCAGCCAAAGGTCGAGCGGGTCGGCTATCTGGGTTTTCTGGAGGAAGGTTCGCGCCAGCTCGACATCTTCAAGCGCCATTGTACCGGCGCCGGATCGACCTTCTCTCTCTATCTGAAAGGCGGCGAGCCCGAAGCCTTTGCCTTCCTCGACGCGCTCAAGATTGCGAAGCTCGCCGTGAGCCTTGGCGGCACCGAAACCCTGGCGAGCCACCCGGCGGGGATGACCCATTTGTCGGTAGCTCCCGAACGCAAGAAGGCGCTCGATATCGGCGACAATCTCGTCCGCATCTCGATCGGCATCGAAGACCCTGACGATCTGATCGCCGATTTCGATCAGGCGTTACAGGCTGTGAGATAGCAAAGGGAACCCTGATCGCGCGCGCTTGTTTCCCCATCTGAACCGAACAGGGTGCAGAGGAATTTTCGATGGCTGGGAAATATAGCGCGCGCAATAGCCAGGGCCACCACGTCATCGCGAAGGACGATCCTCTCGCGATCAGCCTGCTCAAGGAAGAGCATCACGTCTTCCGCAAATTGTTCGACGAAGCCGAAGGCGCTAGCAAGGCGCGGCTGACTGCGGTCGCACGGGAACTGTGCATGCGGCTGACCGTCCACATGACGATCGAGGAGGAAATCCTTTATCCTGCGGTCCGCCCTGTTCTGGGCGACGACGAAGTCAACGAAGGCATCGTCGAGCATCAGTCGGGCAAGCGCATCTGCGCCGAACTCGAACAGCTCGACGGCACCGAGGAATTGTTTTCGGCCAAGGTGCATGTGCTGGGTGAGGAAACCGTCCATCACATCGACGAAGAAGATGAAGACATGTTCGAGGATGCCAAGGCCGCGCACGCCAAGGGCAAGATCGATCTCGAAGCGATCGGCGAAAAGCTGCGGGCGCGACAGGCCCAGCTATATGACCAGATCGCGACCACCGGCGAAACCGGCAAGACCCGCGAAGCCCAGCCCGACGAGGTCGAGAAGGTCTAGCTCGTCGCCGAAACGAGGCGTTCGTAAAGCGCCTCAATGTCCCGCGTATATCGGCCGGTGTCGAACAGCGGCTTGGTGAGACGGTTGCGGGCCAGTTTCGCCTTCAACGTGGCAAGTTCATCGGCATTGGCCGCTATATCCAGCGCGCGCTGTTCATAATGGGCGGCCGATAGCGTGATCAGTTCGGGCATATCGATCGCGGTGAGGAGGCTGCCCGCCACCCGCGCGACGAAGCTCGAACCGAGCTTGGTCAGCACCGGCACGCCGGCCCATAGTGCATCGCTCGCCGTCGTGTGCGCGTTGACAGCAAACGTATCGAGAAAAAGGTCGGCATGCTTGTGGCGTGCGAGATGATCGGCTTGGCGCATTTTTTCCGCAAAGACGAGTCGATCGGGCGAGATGCCACGTGCCCGCGCTTGCCCGCGCAGATTATCGGCGGCCCAGACATTATCCGCAATCAGCCAGAGCATGCTGCCGTCGACCCGTGCCAGCAATCGGCACCAGATGTCGAACTCCACGGGCGTGATCTTGTAGCTGTTGTTGAAGCAGGCGAATATGAACCCGGTCTCGGGCAGCCCCAGCTCGGAGCGCGTGAAGACCCGTTCCGATATTGCACGACGATCGTCGTTCGGCTGGTAGCTATTCGGCAGGTACGCGACCTTCTCCGAATAGAAGCGCTGATATTCGGCTGGAATGACGATCTCGTCGGCGATGATATAATCGATGAAGTCGGCGCCTGTCGTGCCCGGATAGCCTAGATAGCAGACCTGCACCGGCGCCGTGCGATGGGCGAATATGCCCGTCCGCGTCTCCGCAGTGTGGCCTTTCAGATCGACGGCGATATCGATAGCCACGCTCCGCGCCAGTTCCGCGGCCGAGGGGTCGGCCAGATCGCCGACATCATGAAACGCATCGACATTGTCGCACAGCCGCTGCCGCATCGCGTCCCGCACATCCGGCCCATAAGAGAAGGCGTGGATTTCGAAGCGGCTCCGGTCGTGCATCTCGAACAGCCGCGCCATCAGGTGCATCGTGGCATGCTCGTGAAAATCGGCCGAGAAATAGCCGATCCTGATCTTGCCGCCGGGGGGCCTCGGCCGGAAGCTGGCAGGTCGAGCCGTGCCATATTCCTTGGCGGTCCAGTTCTTCGCGCATAGCAGCTGGCGCTGCGGGCTATCTTCGAAACCGAGCATGTAGAAAGGCGGAAAAGCATCGTCGCCGGTGCCGATCGGCGACAGGCCTGTGCCGCCCAGGCTCTCGTTCCACAGACACATATGCGCCTGCAGGTTGCGCACTTCGGCCAGCGCCAGCGCCGAGCCGGATGCATATTTCAGCGCGCTCTCGTAGCTGGCCAGCGCCTCATCGAGGCGTTTCAGACCACGCAGCGCACCGCCTCGATTGCCATGAGCATGGGCATGCGTGGGCGCGATCGCAATCGCCTCGTCATAGCTGGCGATGGCCTCCTCCGGGCGCTTGAGCCCGCGCAGGATATTGCCACGATTGACGAAGGCCTCTGCGAAACCCGCCTTGAGGCCGTTCGCGGCATCGAAATCGGCCAGAGCATCGCGGCCCCGGCCCAACGCGCCCAGAATATTGCCACGATTGTTATACGCTTCGGCACAGGCAGGATCGAGCGCGATGGCCTTGTCCGCGCTCGCCAGTGCCTCTTCGAGGCGCTTGAGCCGGCGCAGGGCGATACCGCGATTCATCCAGGCTTCGGCATAATCGGGCTTGAGCGCAATCGCCCGATCGAAACTGGCGACGGCGTCCTCCGGTCGTTTATGATCGTTCAGCGCATTGCCGCGATTGTTGAACGCCTCGAAATAGTCGGGGGCGATTTCGATCGCCCTGTCATAATGGCGGATGGCTTGGTCGTACCGGCCCAGCGCCGCATGGATCGCGCCGGCGATATTGTTGAGAATCTCGCTGTTCGGAAAACGGATCAGCAGATCCGCCGCTTCGTCGAGCGCCAGCGTAAAGCGGCCCTGATTATAGAGCGCGACGACCGATCCCAGATCTCCATCGGATGGACTGACGATCCTTGGCAGCGCCAGCGCGCAAAGCTCATCCTGGATGAACTGATTGTCCGGGAAACGCGCGAGCAGCTCGCGGCAGAATATCTCATTTTCTTCGGGCGAAAGGCCGCGCCCCATGTGGAGCGCCTCATCGATCGTCATCCGCATCGTCAGGCGGCCATGCGCAGCGCGGTCTTGCTCAGCAGCGCAAGGATCGAGATGCGGTTGAAGAACCACATCTGCTCGATATTGAGATTGCTGTATTTCCGGATCGTGTTGGCGAAGGTGTAGGGCGTGTACCAGACATTATGATCGGGATGGACGACCTCGACGAAGGTCTGCGCGCCGTCGAGATAGTCAAAATGACCGCCGCGGCACTGGAAGGCATCGGGGACCGAGATGAAGAAGGTCGATGCGTCGATATTCTGAAGCGCTTCGAAAAACGCCTCGACGTTCGGAACATGCTCGAGCACTTCGGGAACAAGCACGACGTCATAGCTGTCGGTAACCTCCTCGAGGCTCGAATAGAGCCGCCCGCTGCTATAGGGCGCGAGCTGTTCCAGCGCCTCGACATGCGGATCGACACCATCGAGTTTCGCGCACACCGTTTCCAGCGCCAGATGCAGTGACGTTGCGGGATCGGTGATCGGCCAGTCGGCGCAACCGACATGTAGCACGCGCTTGCCCCGGCACAGGTTGAGGAACACATCCATCCGGTTGACGCCGACCAGCTCGTTGCTGACCGCGACGCGCTGGACGAAATAGGAATCATGCAGCATTTCCAGCTTCGAAACGGAAGCGGGCACCGACGCGGCGGCGGGCGCCGGGACAGGCGCGGCCACTGGTGCAGCGATCGGAACGGCCGCCGCTTCGACTGCAGGCGCGGCAAAGCCGCTCTGCAGCTGCTCGACATCGAGCTTGTGGATGTCGCCATAGGCGCTGCGCGTCGATCCCCAGAGTTGATGCGCATAGACCGGATCGCTGCCGTCGTACGCCGCACCACCGGAAAAATGCTGCGGAATGAAATAGTGGCTCGGATAGACCCGGAGCTTCGAATAGCCATATTTCCGGTAGCTCTCGGTGAGCCGCAGCGGACCAACCGTTTTCCACGCCATGTCATAGACGACAGACGGTTCTTCGGCGATGTCGGTGATGATCTGCTTGACGAATGGATTGCCCGCGACCGAACCGAAATATCCGGCGGCGATCAGCCCCGGCCGCACGATCTCATTCTCCCAGCAGGCAAACGCCTCGCAATCGAGCAGATGCTCGTCGAGCGGCCGCAACGCGATACTGTCGGCATCGACGACGATACCGCCATTGGCGTATAATATCTCCCAGCGCATCATATCCGCGACGCCGTTGAGTTCGCGATCGTACATCGCCGTCATATGTGCGCGATTATGCCAGCTCAGTTCGTTGAGTTCGGCATTGCCCCAGACCATGAATTCCCAGCCGGGATTGAGCCTGCGCCAGCTGTCGATGCAGTTGTCGGGGCGCTTGGCTTCGTTACCGACCCAGATAAAATGAATGAGCTTCGGGATCATATGTCGTTCCTACCGGCCCGCAGATGCGAGGCGCTGTGGGGGTACCATTGTAGAAGCGATGGTAAATCGAGATGGTTAATTCTTCATTGCCGTCGCGCGCCACACCGAGCGCGCAGCATCAAAAAACGCGCCCGAGCTTCAGATTTTCAGCAGCGGGCCGAAGCGCGCCGTGACGAAATCATGGACGTCATCGAAGTGCGGCAGGATCAGGAAATCGCGCTGTTCGGCCTTCTCCATCGCGTAGCGTGCGACGTCAGCTATCTCATTTGCATCGTCGATCTATACGATGTCTTTGTCGATCATCAACCGGCGCGTCGCCCCTGACGTCATCGCCCCCTGCAACGCGATCGCGGCACCGCCGAGCAAACCGCCGAAGAATATGCCGGCAAGCCACAGAAGCCTGCCAGGTGCCTGCTGTTCGAGCTGATCTCGCATCGCCCGAACAAATTCCTGCGGTTCGTACGACGCGACCACGATCTGATGGTAGAAGCCGCCCGCCACGACGTTCAGGAAAATGAATCCGGGTATCGCGAGTAGGATAAGCACAACGAGATAGCCGCCGAGCAGCGTCCAGAAACGCCCATGGGTCAGTCGCCAGGCCTCGGCGATCACGATGCGACGGCGCAATATCGTCAGCGGCGCAGCGGCGGAAAGGCGCACCGCAATCCAGCACGTGCTGCCGATCAGCCCGCAATATATCAGCGGGCCAAGGGCGCCGCCGCTCAGGAAAAAGCCGAGCAGAAGCGCGACGATCATCACGATGATATTCGCCATCAGGGTGATCAGCATCAGGATCGTGATGAGCCCGAGCAGCCGCAGCTCATCCGGACCAAAGCGCAGATATCCCGCCCGCCTGTCGGCAGGGCGGAGCGCCGATCGAAAAACCGCCCCAAACAGCGCGATCAAACTCACCGCCATGATCGCATAGACGATCAGCAACCTACCGATGCCCCCCGTCGCCAGACCGGGCGGATCGGCCGCCATCGCGGCAAGCTGCGCCTCGACGACCGGCCGCATCAGCAGCGAGGTGAGGACGAGGACCGCCATATAGGCCGCGCACCAGCGCAGCACCGTGCCCATGCGCTGCCGCACGAACCCGAAGGCGTCTCTCACGATCGATGCGACGCTCAGCATCCGGCCTCCCCCGACTACAAAGGCCCATCTTCCCGCATCCCCGGGCGCCCCGCAAGCCGACGTCAATCGTCATAAGCGAGCTTGGGATACCAATCCGGGTCACGCCCCTCGGGGGTCATGTCGAAGATCGTCCACATCGGTTGGACATCGGGGGCGCCGCGCGGATCCTGCCCGGGATCCGCGCTGTTGAAACCCATCTCGCCGGCCCAGAAATGACGAATGATGCCATCGCGTCGCGTGAACACGTTGATCGCAGCGGTGTCGCCACCGTCCGGCATGATCGCATTGTAGTCGCGGCTGTAGCCGTCATCGCTGTCCGAATAGAGCTTCAGACCGTGCCATTGCCGTTCCTGCTTGAACGCGATCAGCCGATCGATCGGCGATCGCGCGACGACCGCCAGCGCGATCCGCTGATCCATATCGCGCACCTCGCCATCCCACGCACCGAGCGTCGCGGTGCACATCGGGCAGGCCCTGGCGCGCTTCGGCCCATACATGAAGCTGTAGACGACCAGCGTCAGCTTATCGCCGAACATATCGGCAAGGCTGACCGTCTCGCCCGCCTCGTTGACGAAACGATAGTCGCCGCTGACTTCGCCGCCGGATGGCAGTTGCCGTCGTTGCTCGGCCACGCGCTCGATATGACGGCGAAGCTCGATCTCCTCCGCGAGCAGCGCGTTGCGTGCGCGGCGATATTCGGGGCTCTCATTGGGAACGCGGTATTCATTGATCGCGGCGAGTTCGGCTGCGGGCCTGAGTTGGGTCGCCATCGTCACTACTCCTTTGAGGAGAGCAACCGACGGAGGACCCTGCTGTTCCGATTCACCCCGCCGCCGCGTCGTACAGCGCGAATTCGTCGATCAGCGCACATCCCAATGCCGCCTCGAACGACGCCTTGTTCGCCTGCGCGCCATAGGCACCGCGCGTCTCTTCCCTGCCGAGGTTCGAACGGAATATGCCGGCGGCGCTGACCGGCAGGAAATCCTCATAGATGATCGGTTCGTAACCGCCCTCACCCCGCCGGAAATAGGCCAGCCCCTTTTCGCGCAATACGTCCCAGTCGTCGGGCAGATCGGCGAAGTCGCCCTCCCCAGCCAGCGCCGCGTCGTAGAGCGCGCGACCCTTGCGCGTCAGCGCGACGCCGCGCTGCTCGATCTCGCCAAAACGCGCGGTGTGGCGGCCGGCGACCGCAGCACCATAGCCGGACGGAAACAGGATCGGCTCATCGAGCGCCTTGAAGCTGGTCTGGCGCAGCAGGATCGGACATGCCCGGCGTGGCGGGCCTTCGATCGTCTCCTTGGGCGCCATGCCCCGCGCCGCCATCGCAGCCTGCGCGACATCGATGTCGAGCGTGCGGGGCGTGAGGTGGTTGATATGCGGCCCGCGAAAACTCACCACATCGGCAATCAGGCGATGGGCATCGACGAGCTGCCCATAGGTCGCCGCATCGACGGTCGCGGTCGAATGCCAGCGGAAGGTCTCGAGCAGTTCGGTGACGAAATCCTGCGCGTCGGCTTCATCGAGCCCACCCTCGCGCTCTGCTCGCTCGATCAACGATATCGCACCCGGCGTAACGATCGACCGCGCCGCCAATATCGCCTCGGCCTCCGCCCGCAGGCGCGCATCGTCGATGAGTTCGAGCCTTAGCAATGAGGTGAAGATCCGGAAGGGATTGGCCGCAAGATCGGCATCGGCGATCGGGCGGAACGCCGTCGAATGCACGGGCACTCCGGCCGCAGCGAGATCATAATAGCCGACCGCGCGCATCCCCATCACGGCAAAAGCACGGCCGACCAGGCGGAGTTCGGCGGCGGTGCCCAGCCGGATCGCGCCGTGGCGCTCGCCGTCGATCCGGCTACGCTCGCCCGAACGCTCCATCCGGCCTCTCAGTGCAGCATCTTTTGCCAGCGCCGCGTCATTGGTTTCGGCGACCAGCTCCAGCAGGGCCGCATATTGCGGCACCTCGGCCCGGTACATGTCCGACATCGCATTGGAAAAGCGCGTGCGGATCACATCGCTCCCCAGAAAAGCCGGCATCATCCGTCGCTCTGGCGCTCGATATCGGCGCCGACGGCCGACAATTTCTCTTCGAGCCGCTCATAGCCGCGATCGAGATGATAGACCCGGTGCACCTGCGTCTCGCCCTCCGCCGCAAGCCCGGCGAGGATCAGGCTCATCGAGGCGCGCAGATCGGTCGCCATCACCTCCGCACCGATCAACTGATCGACACCGCGCACCACGGCGGTGCGGCCATGGACCTGAATATCGGCGCCCATCCGCGTCAATTCGGGCACATGCATGTAGCGGTTCTCGAAGATCGTCTCGGTCAGCACGCTCGCGCCATTGGCGAGCGCGAGCATCGCCATGAACTGGGCCTGCATGTCGGTCGGAAAGGCCGGGAACGGCGCAGTCGACAGGGTCAGCGCATCGAGCTTACCGTCCGCCTTCACCCTGATGCCGTCGGCCCGCTCCTCGATTGTCACGCCGGCGTCACGCAGGCCGATCAGGATCGCCTCCATGTCCGCGGCGCAGGCGCCCTGCAGAAGGATGTCACCGCCGGTGATCGCCGCCGCGCAGGCATAGCTGCCGGCTTCGATGCGATCCGGCATCACCGCATATTCGGCGCCGTGCAGGCTGGTCTTGCCCTGGATCGTCAGCCGGTCGGTGCCGATGCCATCGATCTGCGCACCCATCGCGACCAGGCAATTGCACAGATCGACGATCTCGGGCTCGCGCGCGGCATTCTCCATCACCGTCTCGCCCTGCGCGAGCACCGCCGCCATCAGCGCATTTTCGGTCGCGCCGACCGAGACGACGGGGAAGCTGATCCGCCCACCGCGCAATCCACCCGGCGGCGCCGTCGCCTTCACATAGCCCGCCGCCAGCTCGATCTCGGCCCCCAACGCTTCGAGCGCTTTGAGATGGAGATCGATCGGCCGGTTGCCGATCGCGCAGCCGCCGGGCAGCGACACTTTCGCTTCGCCTGCCCGCGCGAGGATCGGCCCGAGTACGAGGATCGAGGCACGCATCTTGCGGACGATATCATAGGGCGCGACGGTAGAAGCGAGCTCGGTCGCCGTCATCGTCATCCGCCGCCCGATCGCATCGCCCTTGCCACGACGGACGGTCGTCGAAACCCCGAGTTCGTTGAGCAGATGGCCGAAGCTGTCGACGTCAGCGAGACGCGGCAGGTTGGTCAGGGTCAGCGGCTCGGCAGTGAGCAGCGCGCAGGGCAGCAGGGTCAGCGCCGCGTTCTTCGCACCGGAGATAGGGAGCTTGCCGTGGAGGCGATTTCCGCCCCGGATGATGATGCGATCCATAGCCTCAGCGTTTATCGTTTCGCCAACGCGGCGCAAGCGATGCTTTGGAGGTGCATCCGTTCGTTTCGATTAATGTCGGACGCTTGCGCTCGACCGAAGGTCGAGAAGCCGCGAAGAGGGGCCCGAGCTATTGCGAGGAAGCCAAGCGAGCGAATGCGAGCGCCGGGCGTTTGAGGGCTAAATCAAAGAAGCGCGGGAAAAGCCTTTAGGCTTTTTCCAAAGTACACTGCAGCGGATGCTGGTTCTGCCGCGCGAAATCGACGACCTGGCCGACCTTCGTCTCCGCGACCTCGTAGCTGAACACACCACATACGCCGACGCCCTTCTGGTGAACGTGGAGCATCACCTGTGTCGCGTCCTCGATCGACATGCGGAAGAAACGCTGCAGGCAGAGGATGACGAACTCCATAGGCGTGTAATCGTCGTTGAGCATCAACACCTTGTACGGCGACGGCTTCTTGGTTCGCGTGCGGGTGCGCGTCGCCAGACCAAGGCCGGTGCCTTCGTCTTCATCCTTGCGGACAGCCATGACGGGATCGATTGAACCGGTAACTATCATCGTCGCCAAGGGACTCGCGCTAATGCTGCTGAACATGTGCAGAATATGGCACTCGCCCCCCCAAGGGCAAGGGCTGAGCCAAAGGAAAGCGCCGTATCGCAGTGGAACAGCCACCTTGCGCGCCACAAACGAATTCGGCCGCCTCCCGAAGGAGACGGCCGAACCCGTTGGAACATCGTACTGAAGCAACTCAAACCATGGTAGATCAGGCCGCGACGGACTTGATCTTCTCGGCTGCGAGCGCGTAGCGAACCGACAGCGGCTGGAAAACTTCGCCAGCAAGCTTCAGCCAGGCTTCCGAAAACTTCGACGCTTCCGAAACCGCACTGTCGAACGCCGACTTGGCATATTCGCTCTGGATCTGGAACGCTTCGGTCGGGCTCTTCACGGCGGTGAGGCTCTTCATCGTCGCCGAAGCGCTTTCGAAGCTCTTCTTGCCATAATCGGCCATTTCCTGACCGAGGGCTTCGGCGCCCTTGGCAGCGGTCTTCGCGGAAACCGCGAGCGCTTCCATGTTACCCTTGGTGAATTCGGTGAACTCTTCGCCTGCCTTGGCAGTCTTCTCGAGAGCGGCTTTGGCGCGAACGTTGATATCAGCAAACATGGTCTGGACCTTTTCAGCAGCATTGATTTTATTAAGCATGAGCGCCGGCTTGGCGATCGATACCTTCTTGATCGGCAATGACGCTGCCGGAGCGGTTTTGACCGGGGCTTTCCTGAGCACCGGCGGGGAAATCTTGGCCGAAGGCGCCTTGGCGACAATCTTCGCTTTGACTGTCTTCGCTTTGACGGGAGCCTTTACCGGCTTCACTACCTTCGCCTCGACCGGCGCAGGTGCGACCACCGCTGGCGCAACGACGGGCGTTGCCTCCTCGGTAGCTTCGACGGGGGCAACAGGCTCCAATTCTTGCAGGGCCGGCGTGCCCGCCGCAACCACGGGCGCAGGATCAGAGACCTTGATAACAGGCGCATTCGCTACGTTCGTCTTCATTGGTGTTTTCGAAGCCATTCGTTGGATGCCTTATCCGATGTTGCGTTGCACAATATACGAGTTTTTGAGCAAATGCAATATCATGTTGCAGTGCAACATTTTTGACATAAACAACAGAATATCCGCAGAAATCCGCCATCTGTCGCTGATGGAGCAAACTATCCGAAGAAAAGTTTGTTCCGCGATGCGGAAAACTTCTAGAGAATCGCAATCAGCGTTGGCGGACGTAGCGTCCGGGCGCATCTTCGATCGCCTTACGCTTGCCCCTGCCCGGCACGCGCGCGCCCTTGACAAGCACCTCGGCCGGCGCCTGCTCGCCGATCCATGCGCGCCAGTCGGGCCACCAGCTGCCAGCCGTCTCGACGGCGCCCGCAATGAACGCGTCGAGCGTTTCGACCTTCGCCGCGTTCGTCCAATATTGATATTTGTTGGCGGCCGGCGGATTGACCACGCCGGCGATGTGGCCTGATCCGGCGAGCACGAAGCGCATCGGCCCTGACAGATGCTCGGTGATTTTCCAAACGCTCAGCAAAGGCGCGATATGATCTTCGCGTCCCGCCTGAATATAGGCTGGGGTCCTGATCGCGCGCAGATCGATCGGCACCCCATCGATCGACGTCCCGCCGGGCACGACCATCAGATTATCGCGATATAGTTGCTCGAGATAGGCGCGATGCCATTTTGCCGGCAGGTTTGTGAAATCGCTGTTCCAGAACAGCAGATCGAACTCGGGATAGTCCTCGCCCAACAGGTAGTTCTGGACGACATAGCTCCAGATCAGTTCGCGCGAGCGCAGCAGATTGAACGTCATCGCCATATAGCGGCCATCGAGATAGCCCTTGCCCGCCGTCAACGCGTCGACAATCGCAAGCTGATCATCGGTGACGAAGATCTTGAGCTCGCCCGCATCGCTGAAATCGACCTGGGCGGTGAAGAAGGTCGCAGTGGCGACCTTGCCCGCCTCGCCCTTCGCCGCAAGATAGGCGAGGCCCATCGCGAGCGCCGTGCCGGCGACGCAATAGCCGACGACGTGGACGCTCTCGACGCCGAGCTGATCCCGCACGATGTCGATCGCCTCGATCTGCCCCCGCACGACATAGTCGTCCATCGTCGTGTCGATCATGCTTTCGTCGGCCGATTTCCACGAGACCACGAAAACGGTCAGACCCTGATCGACCGCCCATTTGATGAAGCTGTTCCGCTGATTGAGATCGAGGATGTAGAAGCGGTTGATCCAAGGCGGGAAGATCAGCAACGGAGTTGCCAGCACCTTCTCGGTCGTCGGCGTATATTGGATCAACTGATAGAGCGGCGTTTCGTGGATGACCTTGCCCGGCGTCGCCGCGACATTGCGCCCGACCTCGAACGCATCGCTGCGCGTATGGCTCAGCTGCCCCTTGGCAATATCGGCGAGCATATGTTCGAGCCCGCGCAGCAGATTCCCCCCCCGGGTTTCGAAGATGCGTTGCAGCACCCTGGGATTGGTCAGCGGGAAATTGGCGGGTGAAAGCGCATCGATCATCGTGCGAGCGGCAAAATTGATCTGACTGCGCTGCGCCGGCGTAAGCCCCTCGATCGCATCGAGGCTTTTTAGCCAGGCATCGCACAGCAGCAAATAGCTTTGCCTGATGACGTCGAAGACCGGCGTCGCGCGCCACTCGTCCGAATTGAACCGGCGATCGAGGTCTGCGGCGGCCGCCATGCCGGTGTCGCCCTGCATTAACTGCCCGAACATCCCCAGCCCGGCCTTGAACATCTCACTCTGCTGGTCGGCAATCTTTTCCGGATCAATGAAGGCCGGCGGCTTCCATTCCGCAAGCCCAAAATCAGGCAACCCAAAATCAGGCAGGGCGAAATCGGGCATTTTGAAATCGCCTGGCACCTTCGCCATCGCCGCCGAGACGTGCTCGAGCATCATCTGCTGCGCCTGACCCAGGACCCCCGTCCAGTGCTGCATCTCCGCCAGCGAGGGAAGCTCGTTCGCGCCGGTAGCGGACGATGCCTCGCCCCGGCTTGCGCCCTTCTGTCCGCCAGTCCTCGCCATGCCGTGCGCTCCGCCACTCTTTTTATCTGAAAGCCTGCCCATCCACGCCGATTCCGCGTATAGGCAGCGACGGCGACAATGGTCGATCCGTACCGAACCGCCAAGTCCGAAACCCAAAAGGAATCGAAATGTCTGAGGAATTCTACCGTATCAAACGCCTGCCACCCTATGTCATCGCCGACGTGAACGCGATGCGGGCAGCGGCGCGAGCGCGGGGAGAAGACATTATCGATCTGGGCATGGGCAATCCCGATCTGCCGCCGCCCCAGCATGTCATCGACAAGCTGTGCGAAGTCGCGCGCAAGCCCGATGCCCATGGCTATTCGGCGTCGAAGGGTATCGTCGGGCTGCGCAAGGCACAGGCCGGCTATTATCAGCGTCGCTTCGGGGTCGATCTCGATCCCGAAAGCGAAGTGGTGGTCACGCTCGGCTCAAAGGAAGGCCTTGCCAATCTGGCGCAGGCGATCACCGCGCCGGGCGACGTCGTGCTCGCCCCCAATCCAAGCTATCCGATCCACACCTTCGGCTTCATCATCGCCGGGGCGACGATCCGTTCGGTGCCGACCACGCCCGACGAACGCTATTGGGAATCACTGGATCGCGCGATGAAGTTCACCGTGCCGAAACCCTCGGTGCTGGTGTGCGGCTATCCGTCAAATCCCACTGCCGAAGTGGTCGACCTCGCCTTTTACGAGCGTCTCGTCGCCTGGGCGAAGGAACACAAGGTCTGGGTGCTGAGCGATCTCGCTTATTCGGAACTCTATTATGATGGCATCCCCACGCCATCGATCCTGCAGGTGCCGGGTGCGAAGGACGTCGCCGTCGAGTTCACCTCGATGTCGAAAACCTATTCGATGGCCGGCTGGCGGATGGGCTTCGCGGTCGGCAATCCGACGTTGCTCGCGGCGCTGACCCGGGTGAAATCCTACCTCGATTATGGCGCCTTCACCCCGATCCAGGCGGCGGCGGTCGCGGCGATCAACGGGCCGCAGGATATCGTCGAGAAAAATCGCGAGCTCTACAAGCGCCGCCGCGACGTCCTCGTCGAAAGCTTCGGACGCGCCGGCTGGGATATCCCTCCGTCACGCGCGTCGATGTTCTGCTGGGCGCCGCTGCCGCCTGCGGTCGCGCATCTCGGCAGCCTCGAATTCTCAAAGCAGCTGCTCACCCATGCCGGGGTCGCCGTGGCGCCCGGGGTCGGCTATGGCGAGGATGGCGAAGGCTTCGTCCGGCTCGCGATGGTCGAAAACGAACAGCGCATCCGTCAGGCGGCGCGCAACGTGAAACGCTATCTGCAATCGATGGGCGCCAACGTCGGCAACAAGGACGCGATCTAAGCGCCAGGGTTCAAGCAGCTTGAACCCCGGCGTCGCATCAAAATATAAAAAGCGAGGCGGCATCGCTGCCGCCTCGCTTTTAAGCAACTTAACATGTTCAGATCAGCGCGAAGCGACTTCCGTCGACTTGGCTGCCGAGAAGCTGACCGTTTGGCCTGCATAGTTTCCTGAAACGCGGCCGTTGCGAACGCGAAGCGTGAACCCCTGGCCGGTCGAAACATTGCGGCCGGTGATCAGCTGATAGCCACCGGCGTCCTTGACCGCATAGTCATAGGTCTGACCATCGCGGGTGAAGGTTTCGGCCATCGCGGGAGCCGCAACGATCGAGGAAGCGAGAGCGAGAGCAATAATCGTCTTCATGCTGAATTCCCTTCGGTTAGCGCCAGCAGGTCCTCTTGTTCTTGTGCACCGCAGCAATGGCTTTTCGGGTTGCGATGCACAATTGAAAGATAGGTAACCACGGTTGCATAAATCGCAATCAGTGTGTTTAATGCAATCATAACATTACGGCGTGCAGCCGGAAGCTTGACCGGGCCGCAATAGGATTACATGTCATTGCCATGGTTCCGCCCGCTACCGTCCCGCTGAGCGACATTGCGCACACCATCCAGCTCGCGTTGGCGCCGGTATTCCTGCTGACAGGCATCGGCTCGATCCTGAACATTCTCACCGGCCGGCTATCGCGAATCGTCGATCATGCGCGGTTGATCGAAAGCCTCTTCACACCGCCGGAACATCCCGATCATCAACAGCAGGTGCGCAAGCTGCGTCTGCTCGATCGCCGCATGATGCTGGTCAACTCGGCGATCTTTCAGTGCACGATGAGCGCGATGCTGATCTGCGTCGTCGTCGCCGGCCTGTTCGTCGCCGATCTGCTTTCGCTCGGCTTCGGGCGGGTACTGGCGGGCGGATTCGTGCTGGCGATGCTTCTGCTGATCTCGGCGCTGATGCTGTTCCTCTACGAAGTCCGCATCGCCGTCCGCGCGATCCAGATCAACGACGCACTGCTTGAGCGCGAATGAAGGCTGAACCCGGATGAACCATGCGATCAGAGTCCATGAACTCGGCGGCCCGGACGTGCTGCGCTGGGAGGCGATCGACACGCCGGCGCCAGCAAAGGGCGAGGTGCTGGTGCGCAGCGTCGCGGTCGGGCTCAATTTTCTCGACACCTATTTCCGCAGCGGCCTTTACCCGATGGCGCTGCCGTTCATCGTGGGCAGCGAGGGCGCCGGCGTCGTCGAGGCGGTCGGCGCGGAGGTCGTCGATTTCAGCGTCGGCGATAATGTGGCCTATGTCGATCCGCTCGGAAGCTACGCCGAATATCTCGTTCGTCCCGTCAGCCGCCTCGTCAAACTGCCCGATGATATCGCGCATGTCGATGCCGCCGCGATGATGCTCAAGGGCCTCACCGCCGAATATCTTGTGCAGCGCACCTACGCCGTGAAGGCTGGCGACACGATCCTCGTCCATGCCGCAGCGGGCGGCGTCGGCCAGATCCTTTGCCAATGGGCCGCCCATCTCGGCGCCACCGTAATCGGCACCGTCGGCAGCGAAGACAAGCGCGCGATCGCCGAAGCGTCGGGTTGCCAGCATGTGATCGTCACCAGCCCCGAATCCGGCACTGCCGACTTCGCGCCGGTCGTTCGCGAACTCACCAACGGCGAAGGCGTCGCCGTGGTCTATGACGGCGTTGGCGCGGCAACCTTCACTCACTCGCTGAAATGCGTCCGCATACGCGGGCATCTCGTCGCCTTCGGGGCGGCCTCGGGCGCCGTGCCGCCGATCGACATCCAGCTGCTCAACCAGAATGGCTCGATCTATCTCACGCGCCCCTCACTCGGCGCCTATGCACGCACGACCGAAGAATTGCGCCAGGCCGCCGACACTCTGTTCGCAGTGGTGAAAAGCGGCGCGGTCAGGATCGCGCCGCCGCGAACCTATGCGCTCAGCGACGCCGCGCAGGCGCATCGCGATCTGGAGGCACGCAAGACGACCGGTTCGGTTGTGCTTGTGCCCTAGGAGAGAATCAAGCGGTCTCCAGGTTAAAGCGCGACGATAGCCGTCCCGATCAACCCCCATAACAGTACCGACGAGCCGACTATGGCAAGCGTCCGATAACCGGTCGACCATCTCTCAAGCTCAGGCTCGGGAAAGGCGACGTCCGCCGCAGGCGCGTTTGCAAGCCCGCTGGCGGCGATGACCGTTGTTGATGCGAAGGCGCCGCTGACGACGTGGGAATCGATCGGCTGAAAGAATTCGCAGCCTACGGTGTCACCGTTCTTGCGGACGACTTTCGCCTCGAACGTGCCATACCCAACGAGGCCAATGCTGATTTCATTGCCGATGGCGAGTGCTAATGGCGCCTTGATCGCACAGCCGGTTTCGGAAAGGTCGAACACGACCACATCGACCGCGTGACTATCGGCGCGCAGCGTGCTGCCACTTTCGACGATCCGCCGCGAACCCTGACGGCGTTCAGCGGGGTCGGTGATACGGACTGTAGCAAGCATACCCATCGATCGATCTCCGCCGCCCTTCTCGCTGATGTGCCCTAACAAACACTTAAACACATGAGAAAAAATGGCAGATTATCTAGTCGGAGGCCGCTGGCAATCTGCGACCCAGGCAGGCTCGCCTGGGAGCTCCATGCGTGCATTGCCGCAGTGACGGCTTCAGTGAGCCATCATTGCGACTTGCTATCGCGACCGGAGATGTCCGCAACCTGATCGATTGGGTTCACTTCCTCAGCCTGCCCCCCACATGAAAAAGGATTGCCGGAGTTTCCCCCGGCAATCCCCTGACATGGTCAGCGGCAGGAAGTGCCGCACCCGAAGAACCGACGGCGCTCAGATAAAGCGCGTTCTCCGAACGGACAGAGCCGACCTCCATGCTGAACCATGAGACATCGGATCACCTCCTTTCGCAACGTTGCTGAGGACTCGAACATGAGTCATCTCGCGGTTGCGAACAAGACTTGTTTTACAAATTATTTTCGGCAATCCTCGACGGCTCGCGTGATTTCGGCCCAGGCCGGAACGACCAGCGGCGGTAGCCCCGGCGACGCGATCATCACCCTGCCTCGGCTGAACGCCATCGCATCGAGCAGACTGTCGTTAGCGTTCAGAATGACGGCGGTCATCGGCGCCCCGTCATCATTGATGCTCCCCGCGGGGAGTTTAGCCGAACGGCTGCTGGTAGTGATCGTCAGTTCGGCCGCGGTGCCGCTGCGCATCAGAGTGATCCGCCGCGCCCCCGGATCGCAGCGCAGCGCGAAGCTGGTGTTTGCGCCTGCACCATAGCGCGCGACAGTCGCCCCGCCGCCGGCGACGTAGCGCCATGTGCCCGGCGTCAGCGGCCAGTCACGCCAATCGCTGCTCAGTGGCGCGGGCGTCGCTGCCACCGCAGCCACCGGTCGCGGCGCCGGAACAGGCGCCGCTACCGGGCGGGTCTCCGGTCCACAGGCGGCGAGCATAGTCGGAAGAAGCATGGCCATGATCGGCGAAAGTCGAAGGGTCATGGCGCGGTAATGGCGGATAGCTGCGGTGAAGGAAAGCCCGCGCGCCGCTTCAACGGCCCCGGCAATCGCGAATCATGCGCGCAACCTCGGGCCCGATCGAAAGCATCACCCGGCGGTTGGCGAGCAGTTGCACCTCCAGGGTCGCGCCATTGGTCAGCGTGTCGAAGAACGCATTCGTCGCGGGCAATTTCGTGCTGATCGTACCGCCTGAATCGCGGGCATAGCTGGCATTCATCATCAGCTTCGTCGCACCGACCTGCATCGATTGCTGATCGAAACCAGCGGGGCTGCCCGTATTGACCGCAATGAACTCGATCGTCCGCGCGGGCAACGCACAGGCGAACGCATAATCCCATGCGCTGCCGGTCCGGCTGTAGATCACGCCCGGTCCGTCGCCGAGCGCTCTGACATAATACCAGCGGTTCGCCTGGCGGAGGTCGCCCGCTGTCGGCGTAGCTTCGGCGGGCGCGTCGGCGCTTGCGGCGGGAACGGAAGGCGCCGGAGTTACGCTATTCTCGGGCGCCTGCGGCGCCGGCGAAGGCGACGGCACATCGACGATCGCATCGGCCGATGGCTCCTCCGACCGAGGCTGTGCCTTCTTGTCGCTGCCGATGAAACGGCTCGCCGTGCACGTCGCGAGCACAACCGCCAGCGCGAGCAGCAGCACGATACCGTGCACGCCCAGCCGGCGCGAACGCCGCCTGAACAGCGTGGGGGGAGGATATCCGCCTTCCTGGCTTTGGGGGTCAGTCATGACCTATCCAACGCTCCCGCGCATCAAAGGCTTCAATCCGCGTTGAATGCCGCGGCATCGATACGCACCGGCTTCATGTTCGATGCGCTTCGCGACACCGATAGCTCATAGGATACCGCCATATGCTTGACTTCGGTCCCGTCGGAACTGTCGTTGACGATGGTCTTGAAGGTGTCGGGCTCGGGCAACTGGCTGGCTCTGATGATCCGGGTGAAGGATCGGCAATCGGGCGCGAGCGCGGGCCCGAACGCATATTGGGTGATATAGACGCCGTCGGGCACGCCCTCGATCGTCACCTCTTCGAGCTTGTTGATCATGAAGCTGAGCGCGAGCTTACCCGTTGTGGCATGCCGGATCTTGACGATCGCCGTGCCGCCGCCGCCATTCTGGAACGTCATCGTATGACCCTCGTCGCGCAGCTTCACATCGCCGGCGAGCTTCTCGCCCGATGCCGGCGGCGCGGCGCAGACCGGGATGCTGGGATCGAGCGGCTCTTCGGGCAGACCGGCGGCCGCATCCGCCGCGCGGAAGGCGTCCGCGCGCGATGGTGGATCGGCCGCCAGGCCGGCGCTCGCCAGGCCGATCGCCATGATGGCGACGGCCGGCAGACGCGACGTCGATATGATCCCAGACATGCTCACCCCGATCTGGACCCTTCAACGCCCCTGCGTCTGTTTAGCGCCATAATTTATGCCGGAAAAAGTAAACAACTCTTGCGTGCGGCGGTCCTTACGCACCGCGTGGCATCTTGCGCAACGACCGAAATAGACACAGCATGAGTAGATGATTCAGGACCCGCGGATCGACGATTATATCGCGCGCGCGCAGCCATTCGCGCAGCCCATTCTCAGCCACGCACGTCAACTGATCCACCGCGCCTGTCCCTCCGTCGAGGAGACGCTGCGCTGGAGCATGCCGAGCTTCTCCTACAAGGGGAAAATCCTGTGCCAGATGGCGGCGTTCAAGGCGCATGCGGCGCTCGGCTTCTGGCAGCGCGAACAGGCGACCGGAAAGACGGCGGACGACAAGGCCGCAATGGGGCAATTTGGGAAGCTGGAGTCGGTTGCGGACTTGCCCGACGACGCCACGCTGTCCGCGATGATCATGAAGGCAATGGCGCTGATCGATGATGGCGTCACCACGCCACGCCCGATCAAACACGCCAAGCCGCCGCCCGTCCCGGCCCCCGATTTCGCCGCGGCGCTGGCCGCAACACCCGCCGCGCTCGCAACCTTCAACGGCTTCCCGCCCGGCCAGCGGCGCGAATATGTCGAGTGGGTCGATACCGCCAAACGCGCCGAAACCCGCGCGAGCCGCATCGCCCAGTCGGTCGAATGGCTGGCCGAGGGAAAGCGCCGCAACTGGAAATATGAGAGCTGCTGAGGAGCCTCGCCTTTACGCAGGGCTATCCCATTCAAACTCGTCATCCCGGACCTGATCCGGGATCCCGCTGCCTTCCGACGTCGACAAGAACAGCGACATCCCGGATCAAGTGTGGATGGCGTTTCTTCGGGAAAATCAGCGCCGCTTGTTCGCCCGCGCCTTCGCCTGATTGCCGTAGCGCGTCTGCCGCGTGCCCGGCTTGCCGCTCGCGCTATGCGCCTTCACCGGCGCGCGATGTTCGTCGACGGGGAGGCCCAGCTCCTCCTGTTCGAGCTTCCTGATCTCGTCGCGCAGACGCCCCGCTTCCTCGAATTCCAGATCGGCCGCGGCGGCACGCATCTTCGCTTCGAGGTCCTCGATATAGGCGCGCAGATTATGGCCGACCATATGCGGCCGATCATCGATCCCCGTCTCGATCGTGACCTGATCGCGCGACGAAAGATGGCCGACGATGTCGGTGATGTTGCTGCGGATCGTCTCGGGCGTGATGCCATGTTCGGCGTTATAGGCTTCCTGCTTCTCGCGCCGTCGCGCGGTTTCGGCCATCGCGCGCTCCATCGATCCGGTGATGTGATCGGCATAGAGGATCACCTTGCCGTCGATGTTGCGCGCCGCCCGCCCGATCGTCTGGACCAGCGAGGTCTCGGATCGCAGAAATCCTTCCTTGTCGGCATCTAGGATCGCGACCAGCCCGCATTCGGGGATATCGAGCCCTTCGCGCAGCAGATTGATGCCGACGAGGACGTCGTACACGCCGAGCCGCAGGTCACGGATCAGCTCGATCCGTTCGAGCGTCTCCACGTCCGAATGCATGTAGCGGACCTTGAGTCCCGCCTCGTGCAGATATTCGGTCAGATCCTCCGCCATCCGCTTGGTGAGCGTCGTCACCAGGCTGCGATAGCCCTTCTTGGCGGTCTCGCGCGCCTCATGCACCAGATCGTCGACCTGACTCTCGATTGGCCTGATCTCCACCGGCGGATCGATCAATCCGGTCGGCCGGATCACCTGTTCGGTGAAGACGCCGCCGGTCTGCTCCATCTCCCAGCCGCCCGGCGTCGCCGAGACATATACGGTCTGCGGACGCATCACCTCCCACTCGTTGAAGCGCAGCGGCCGATTGTCGATGCACGACGGCAGGCGAAAGCCATATTCGGCGAGCGTGATCTTTCGGCGGTGATCGCCGCGCGCCATGCCGTTGATCTGGCCGATCGTCTGATGGCTCTCATCGACGAACAGCAATGCGTTCTCGGGCAGATATTCGAACAATGTCGGCGGCGGCTCGCCCGGCATGCGGCCGGTCAGGAAGCGGCTGTAGTTCTCGATTCCCGCGCAACTCCCCGTCGCGGCAATCATCTCCAGATCGAAATTGGTCCGCTGCTCCAGCCGCTGCGCCTCGAGCAGCTTGCCTTCGATCACCAGCTCCTTGAGCCGTTCGCTGAGCTCGAAGCGGATCGCGTCCATCGCCTGCTTCATCGTCGGTCCGGGCGTCACATAGTGGCTGTTCGCGAACACGCGGACATGGTCGAGGTTCGCCGATTTCTTCCCCGTCAGCGGATCGAACTCGACGATCTCCTCGATCTCGTCACCGAAGAACACGATGCGCCAGGCGCTGTCCTCATAATGCGACGGAAAAATCTCCAGATTGGCGCCGCGCACGCGGAAATTGCCGCGCGCGAAGGCCTGATCGTTGCGCTTATACTGGAGCGCGACCAGCTTGCGGATGATCTCGCGCTGATCGACCGTCTCGCCCTTCTTCAGATCGAAGATCATCGCCGAATAGGTCTCGACCGAACCGATACCGTAAAGGCACGACACCGACGCCACGATCAGCACGTCATCGCGTTCGAGCAGCGACCGGGTCGCCGAATGGCGCATCCGATCGATCGCTTCGTTCACCGAGCTTTCCTTCTCGATATACGTATCCGACCGCGCAACATAGGCTTCGGGCTGGTAATAGTCGTAATAGCTGACGAAGAACTCGACCGCATTGTCGGGGAAGAATTGCTTGAATTCGCCGTAGAGCTGCGCCGCGAGGATCTTGTTCGGCGCCAGCACCAGCGCGGGCCGCTGCAGCTTCTCGACGACCTTCGCCATCGTGAAGGTCTTGCCCGAACCCGTGACGCCAAGCAGCACCTGATCGCGCTCGCCCGCCTCCGCCTGCGCCGCCAGCTCGGCGATCGCGGTCGGCTGATCGCCCGACGGCTCATAATCCGAGACGAGCTTAAACGCCTTGCCGCCTTCGCTCTTCGCGGGCCGCTCGGGCCGATGCGGGACGAACGCCTCACCGGTTTCGGGTTCTGCGAGACTCGTTCGGATCTGGATCGCCATCCGGAACATATAGGGAATGCGCGGGCATGCTACCAGAGCAATGAGCTGATGAACCTGAAGCTCCAACGCGAACGGCGTTTTTCGTAAAATCGTGTCGAATTCGACTTTAGATTGCAATCCAAAGACAGATGCTCTCAAGTCCTGTCGGATTGCGGGGGCAATAATGCAGAAAACACGTTTAGCGCCTGGCGAATCGCCGGGCAGATTTTTGCTTGGGCGATGGCTGCTCACCAAAATTACCGCGCGCAGGAAGCGCTTGGAGTCGTTGCGCGCAGCAGGTCTATGCGCGATGTGCGAGACCGAATTGGCATCAGCCGGCTACAAAATGTGCTCTCCGTGTCGCCTGGAGGAGATGGCCGCACCTTGATGCGCCTCATCTCGATCAGCATCGAACATTGCGTCCGTGGCGCATTGGCATAGGCTTGGCGCAATCAAGCCGGAGACAGCCGATGACCTTCTCGCTCTACGACGCCGTCGTCCCCTCCTACCGCCAGATTCTCGGTGCGCTGATCCGCCTGACAAACAAGGCGCAGGCGTTTTGCGACGATGGGGGATTGCCGCACGCCGATATCCTTGACGCCCGCCTGGCGGCCGACATGCATCCCTTCCCCTATCAAATCAAATCAGCAGTGGTGCATTCGGTCGGCGCTATCGAAGGCATACGTAAAGGGAGCTTCTCGCCCGACCTCACCCCTTCACCCGCCAGCTTCGCGGCGCTGCAGGAAAGGCTCGCGACAGCCGACGCCTGGCTGGCGGCGATCGACCCCGCCGAGGTGAATGGCTTTATCGGCTGCGACATGCGCTTCGTCTTCGGCGACCGCCATGTCGATTATCGCGCGGAGAATTTCCTCCTCTCCTTCTCGCAACCCAATTTCTATTTTCACGCCACGACAGCTTATGATCTGATCCGCTATAAAGGCGTGCCGATCGGCAAGGGCGACTTTCTCGGCCGCGTCAGGAAGGACCGCCCGGCCTGACTGGACCCGGCCTGACGAGAGTCGCGAAGGCGCCGCGTACAACGCCGCCTTCGCCTCGCCATATTGCCGCGCGAACTGCTCGATCCGCTGCGCCGCGCGAATTTCTGGTTGATCACATCGTAGAAAGTTAGCCCCCATAGCGGTGGACGGCAACTCCTAGCGGCGTCCGCCCTTGTGTCGGATATTCTTCGGGCGACCGGGCCGCCCCATCGGGCGCCGGTCCTTGCCGCCCTGCCGTCGCTGCGGCAAGTGGTTTGCGCCATCCTCCAGCTCGAAGCGCAGCGATCCGGTGATCGGATTGGCCTCGACGAGCCGCAGCCGGATGCGCTGCCCGGGCACATAACGGTCACCGGTCTCTTCGCCTTCGAGCGAGCGTGACTTTTCGTCGTAATTGAAGCGCTCGGCGCCCAGGGTCGATACGGGTACGAGTCCATCTCCACCGAAGCCCTCTACCGTGGCGAAGAAACCGAATGATTGCACGCCGGTGATCCGGGTATCCAGCAGTTCGCCGATTTTGGTCGACAGATAGGCCGCGACATAACGGTCGATCGTCTCGCGCTCCGCCTCCATCGCGCGGCGCTCGGCCCGGCTGATCAGCTCGCCGATCGGTACCATGCGCTCGGCTTCATCGGGCGTCAGCCCGGTGTGCGACGGGATGTCGCCGGACTTGCCGGGACCATTAAGTTTCGGCTTGCCTGCTTCAAGGCCATAGGCGCCGACCAGCGAGCGATGGACCAGCAGATCGGCATAGCGCCGGATCGGGCTGGTGAAATGCGCGTAACTGCCGAGCGCGAGACCGAAATGGCCCGCATTGGCTGGCCCATAATAAGCCTGTGACTGGCTTCGCAGCACCTGCTCCATGATCTGCGGGAGGATCGTCTCGTCGGTGATCTTGCTCAGGATTCGGGCAAAGGTCGATGGCTGCACGACCTGGCCAAGCGCGAACTCCACATCGAAGGTGGCGAGATAATCCTTGAGCGCGACCAGCTTCTCGCGGCTCGGCGGCTCGTGGATGCGGTACATGACCGGCGCCTTCTTGGCCTCGAGCGCCCTGGCGGCGGCGACATTGGCCGCGATCATGAAATCCTCGACCAGCTTGTGCGCATCGAGCCGTTCGCGCGCGGCGACCGAGAGGATACGTCCCTTTTCATCGAGCACGACCCGCCGCTCGGGCAGATCGAGCTCGAGCGGTTCACGCGCGGCACGCGCCTTCGCCAGCGCAGCCCAGCATGCCCATAGTGGCCGCAGCGCGCTCTCGGTCAGCGGATGTCGCAGTTCGCCATCAATCGCCGCCTGCGCGTCCTCATAGGCGATATTGCCGGCGATCCGGACGACGGCGCGGGTGAAACGCCATGATTTCAGCGTGCCGTCCGCCTTGATCGTCAGATGGCACACCATCGCGGCGCGATCGACATCCTCCTTGAGCGAACAGATGTCGCCTGACAGAGCCTCGGGCAGCATCGGCACCACCCGATCGGGAAAGTAGACGCTGTTGCCGCGCTTCTTCGCCTCGCGATCGAGCGCGGAGCCGGGGCGGACATAGAAGGCGACATCGGCAATCGCGACGATCGCAACGAAGCCGCCGGGATTCGCAGCATCGTCGTCGGGCGCTGCCCAGATCGCATCGTCATGATCGCGCGCGTCGGCGGGATCGATCGCGACGATCGGCAAATCGCGGAGATCCTCGCGACCTTCTCCAAGATCGAGCCGCGGCACGACTTCTGCCTCCTCGATCACGCTTTCGGGGAAGACATCGGGAATGCCGAATTTGTGGATCGCGACGAGGCTGAACGAACGCGGCGCGAAGGGATCGCCCAGCCGCTCGATCACGCGCGCGGTGATGCGTGGTGGGCGTCCGGCCTTTTCGGCGAGTACCAGATCGCCCGCATCCGCACCGCCCGCATCCGACACCAAAGTGTCGCGCCGCTCACGCTTGTCGACGGGCTTGAGCCACAGCCGGTCGCCCTCGCGATGGAGGATGCCGAGCATCTGCGCTTCGCCGCGCTCGAGCTTCTTCATCGGATGCGCGATCCAGCCGCGCCCCGCCTCCTCGGTGCGGGCGAGGATACGATCGCCGACGCCAAGCGCCGGCCCCTTCTTGCCGCGCACTTCCCTGACGCGCAGTTGCGGCGGCGGCGTATCGGCATGCCAGATCTCGGGCACGGCAAGGCAGACGCCTTCGTCGGTCACATCAATAATGCGAAGCACTGTCACCTTGGGCACGCCGCCCATCTTGTGGAAGGCCCGGCCGGGTGCGCTGTCGATCAGCCCCTCGTCGGCCATGTCTTTCAGCAGCGCCTTGAGCGCGATCTTCTCGTTCCCCTGCAGCCCGAAGGCACGCGATATCTCCCGCTTTCCGGCGGGCGAATCGGCCTTGGTGATGAAATCGAGGATCTGTTCACGGCTCGGAAGGCCGGAGGCATAGGGACGAGGCATCGTCTACAGATAGGAGGAAGCGGAGCGTTCGTCACGCGCCGAGAGTCTGGCAGCAAGCCGCAGATTTTTTGACCAACTCAAACGCTATTGCGATTGATTTGCACTAAGATACGATGTAGCGACTCCATGAGGACGGGGTTTGGGCTATGACGATGCATGCGGCAGTAAATCGCGGATCGATGGCTGAAAACGGTGGCGCGCGATTCTTCGCGTCAGTCCCCGATGTCGCGAATGATGTTGCGCCCTTGATCCGGCGCGAGCCCGAGAGTCGCGCATTCAGCGACCATCAGGGACCCAACTGGCCTGCCATCGTGACGATCGTGGGGCTGCATCTCGCGTTGCTCTTCGCGCTGATCAAGCTCGATGTGATCCATGTCCAGAAGCCTCAGGTCCACAACCTCACCGTTTTCGATCTGTCCGAGCCAGCGCCGCCGCCAATGATCAAGCCCGAACCGGTCAAGGTGGTCGAAAAGGTAGTGCCCAAAGTCTTAGCGCCGGTCGCGATGGTGCAGACGCTCGCGCCGCCGCCGCCGCCGGTTCAGGTCACCAATACGCCGCCGCCGCCCAAGGTCGTTGTGGTCGCACCGCCCGCGGGCCCGCCGGCGCCCACCGTGGTGAGCAATCTCGACGAGCGCCGTATATCGGGCAATCCGCCACGCTACCCGATGGAATCGCGCCGCAAGAAGGAACAGGGTACCGTCGTCCTGCGCCTAGTTATCGGCACCGATGGCCGGATCGAAAATATCGGGGTCGCCCAATCGAGCGGGTTCGATCGGCTCGATCAGGCAGCGCTCGACGCGGTTCGCGGCTGGCGCTGGCAGCCGATCCTGCAGAATGGCAGCGCGATCTCGGTGCGCGGCGTCCTCTCGATACCGTTCGTCATCGCCGGCAAAGCCTGATCATTTCATGATGATCGCAATTCCCGGCATGCTGGGCGCTGAGCAGCTCAGCCATTGCCGCGCATTGCTCGACGCCGCCGACTGGATCGACGGCAATGCCACCTCCGGATATCAGTCGGCGCTCGCCAAGAAGAACCGCCAGTTGCCCGAGGACAGCGCCGCCGCGCGCGAGGCCGGCAACCTGATTCTCGACGCACTGGGCCGATCGCCGCTGTTCATCGCCGCCGCATTGCCGCTCAAGGTCTTCCCGCCGCTTTTCAATCGCTATGGCGAAGGCGAGAAGTTCGACACGCATGTCGATAATGCGATCCGGATGAAGCGGGGCACCGATTTCCGCATCCGCTCCGATCTGTCGGCGACCGTCTTTCTCAACGATCCCACCGATTATGACGGCGGCGAGCTCGTCGTCGAGGACACGCTCGGCGAGCACAAGGTGAAACTCGCGGCCGGCGATATGATCCTCTATCCGGCTTCGAGCCTGCATCACGTTACCCCGGTGACGCGCGGCGAGCGGCTCTGCTCATTCTTCTGGATCCAGTCGATGGTGCGCGACGATGGCGCGCGCCGAACCTTGTTCGATCTCGACACTGCGATCCAGGCTGTCTCGGCCGACCGCGGTCAGGACGATGCCGCGATCATCAAGCTGACCGGCGTCTATCACAATCTGCTGCGCCGCTGGGCGGACGCATAAGCCGTCGTAGATCAGGCTCGGCCCGCCACCGAATGACGATTGTCCTTCGCCTGCAGCAGCCCGGCATATTGGGCGTTGCTGAGCGGCTTTTCGAAAGCCAGACCATATTGGCCATCGCGCCCCCAAGCGATCCGGGCAAACACATCGAGCCCGTTGCGCACGAGGAAGATCTTCTCGCCCAGCGGCAGCCCGCCATTCTCGGCCTGCAGCAGCGCACCCTCGGTCGAGAGATTGAGCATGTTCACCGAATGAGACTTGCCCGCGATGATCAGGGTCGCCGGAATGAAGACGTCCACACGCCGCGAGCGGCGCGCTTCGAACTGGCGATATATTTGCCTGGCGGCTGCAAGCATCGGATATGTCCCACTCGGCGGAGGCCTCATGCCTCCTCTGTTATGGGCAGACTATGCTAAGCCTGTGTTAAATCCGTTCCCGCCATTGGTTAATACCGGCTTTGCCGTGTTGCGGTGTAGTCCATTCGGATGAGGATCACGCCGCCTTGTGCGCGCGGCGTGCCTTTTCGAGCTTCTTGAGCACCATATCGCGCTTCAACCGCGACAGATGGTCGATGAACAATATGCCTTCGAGGTGATCCATCTCATGCTGAAGGCACGTCGCCAGGAGGCCGTCGATCCGCTCTTCATGGCTCACGCCATTCTCATCCATCCAGCGAGCGTGGACGACCAGCGGTCGCTCGACGTCCGCATATTGATCCGGCACCGACAGGCAACCTTCATTGTAGAAGGCATGATCTTCCGAAGGATCGAACAATTCGGGATTGATGAAGACGAGCGGCTTGCGCACCGGCTTGCCCTCCGCATCCTCTTCTTCCTGCAGATCGATCACCAGCACGCGCGATGGTACGCCGATCTGCACCGCGGCGAGGCCGATGCCCGGCGCGTCGTACATCGTGTCGAACATATCCGCGATCAGCACGCGCAGACCGTCGTCCACCCCATCGACAGGTTTGGAGATTTGCCGCAGCCGGGTGTCGGGTGCTTCGAGGATCGTGCGGATGGCCATCGATTTCAGCTAGGTATTGTGGTCCGAATCGTCAAGCTCAGCCGCAAGTTCAACCGACAGGTCGCCGTGCGCGCAGCGCCTGTGCCAAAGTCCCCTCGTCGAGATAGTCGAGCTCTCCGCCCACCGGCAGGCCATGGGCAAGCTGGGTCAGCCTGATCGGAAAGCTTTCGAGGCGATCCGCGAGATAATGCGCAGTGGTCTGCCCTTCGAGCGTGGCGTTCATCGCCAGCACGACCTCATCGATCCCGCCGGCCGCCACACGGGCGACGAGCCGGTCGACGGTCAAATCCTCGGGCCGCACCCCTTCGAGCGCCGAGAGCCTGCCGCCCAGCACATGATAACGGCCGGGAAAGAGCCGCGACCGATCGAGCGCCCAGAGATCGGAGACTTCCTCGACCACGCAAAGGCTGCGCTGATCGCGCCGTGCATCGGCGCAGATCGCGCACGGATCGATCGTGTCGACATTGCCGCAGACATGGCACTCGGTCAGCCGCTCATTGACCAGTTCGAGTGCGCGCAGCAGCGGCGCCATCGCCGATTCCCGCTTCTTGAGCAGATGCAGCACCGCGCGGCGCGCGGATCGCGGGCCGAGCCCGGGTAGCCGCGCGAGCGCCTGTGTCAGTGCTTCTATTTCCGGAGAGGCCATGCGCTAAGCGATATGGGCTTGCATAGTCGGAGCGCAAGCGTTTCAGAGAGCGCATGCGTATCGCCTTCATGGGAACTCCCGATTTTGCCGTGCCCACGCTCGACGCACTTGTCGAAGCGGGGCACCAGGTCGTGGCAGTCTATTGCCAGCCGCCGCGCCGCGCCGGCCGTGGCAAGTCGCTGAAGCCCTCGTCTGTACAGATTCGTGCGGAGGCCTTGGGGATTGAGGTTCGCTACCCGGTATCGCTGAAGGGCGCGGACGAGCAGGCGGCATTTGCGGCGCTCGATCTCGATGTTGCCGTGGTGGCCGCTTATGGCCTGATCCTGCCGCAAGCGATCCTCGATGCCCCCGCCAGTGGCTGTCTCAACGTCCATGGCTCGCTGCTGCCGCGCTGGCGCGGCGCCGCGCCGGTACAGCGCGCGATCCTCGCGGGCGACGAAAAAACCGGGGTGACGATCATGCAGATGGAGCGCGGGCTCGACACCGGGCCCATGCTGGCCATCGTCGAAATCCCGATCGGTCGCAAGACCGCCGGCGATCTCACCGCCGAGCTTGCCGCGAAAGGCGCGGCGCTGATGGTTGAGGTGCTGGCCGACCATGCCGCACACCCGCCTGTGGTGCAGCCCGACGAGGGCGTCACCTATGCGTCCAAGATCGACAAGGCCGAAGCGCGGCTCGATTTCTCGGCGCCGGCGATCGATGTCGAGCGGCAAGTGCGCGCGTTCAATCCCGCACCCGGCGCGTTCTTCGAATATCAGGGCGAACGTATCCGCATCCTCGCCGCCGATCCGGCCGAGGGCGGCGGCGTGGCAGGCGAAGTCATCGATAGCGCGCTCACGATTGCCTGCGGCACCGGCGCGCTGCGGCCCATCCGCGTCCAGCGCGCGGGCAAGGCCCCGATGAGCAGCGCCGAACTGTTACGCGGTTTCAGTATTCCGGTGGGCACGATCATAGGATGACGCGCTTCCGGCTGACCGTCGAGTTCGATGGCCGCCCGTTCATGGGCTGGCAGCGGCAGCCGCATGGGCCCACCGTGCAGCAAACGATCGAGGAAGCGATCCTCGCGACGACGGGTGAGCAGGCTGTCGTCCATGCCGCAGGGCGTACCGACGCGGGCGTTCATGGCCGCGCGATGGAGGCGCATGTCGATATCGAGAAGCCCATCGCAACTATTCGCCTGATGGGCGCGATCAACGCGCGGGTTCGCCCCTCGCCGGTCGCGATACTGGCCTGCCGGGTCGTCGCCGACGATTGGCATGCGCGCTTTTCCTGCCTCGGCAGGCGCTACCTCTATCGCATCTTCAACCGGCGCTCGCCGCTGACACTCGAAAACGGCCTCGCCTGGCAGGTGGCGTCGCCGCTCGACGACATAGCGATGCACGTCGCGGCCCAGCGGCTGATCGGGCAGCACGACTTCACCACCTTCCGCTCGGCACATTGTCAGTCGCAGAGCCCGGTCAAAACGCTCGACCGGCTCGACGTGCGGCGGTCGGGCGATGTCATCGAGATCGAGGCGGCGGCCCGCTCCTTCCTCCACCATCAGGTGCGCTCGATGGTCGGCTGCCTGATGCTCGTCGGACGCGGGCGCTGGACGGCAGACGATCTGGAAGCGGCGCTGATTGCGGCTGACCGCAACCGGCTCGGCCTCAACGCACCGCCCGATGGGCTGTACTTCATGGAAGCCCGATATCCGGGCGATTAGAGAAGAGTATCCGTTCGTGTCGAGCGAAGTCGACATGTTCGCATGCGCCAACATCCCTCGACTGCGCTCGGGAGGAACGGCTGTGGTGGTGCCTGACGTGCTAACGGCCCGCGCCGAATACCGATGCCAGCGAGCGATCGAGCATCGTCAACTGCCAGAGCAGCCGGCCATAATTGGCGGCGCCGCTCTGGTGCTCGGCTACGATCTTCTCGATCTCGGCCGAATCGAACCAGCCCGTTTCAGCCAGCGCCGAGCCATGCGCGATCCGCCGCGCCTCTTCCGCCAGCGGCCCGCGGAACCAGGCACCGACGGGGGTCGAGAAACCCATCTTGCGGCGGTATAATATCTCGTCGGGCAGATAGCGCTGCATCGCTTTCTTCATCAGCCATTTCCCGGTGGTGCCGCGCACCCGCATCGCGGTGGGCAGGCGCGCGCCATATTCGATCAGCTGATAATCGAGCAGCGGCTCGCGCGCCTCGAGGCTGACGGCCATGCTCGTGCGATCGACCTTGGTCAGGATATCGCCGGGGAGCCAGATCTTGAGATCTGCATATTGCGCACGATCGAGCCCGGTGCGCGCCGGGGCCGATTCCATCGTCTTGATGTAGCGATCCTCGGCGCGATGCCCCTGCAGTTCGCGGCGGCCCTGATGGCTGTAGAGCCGCTGCCGCAACGGCCGCGGCGTCACGCCGACGGCATCGGCATAGGCCTCGGCACTCGAGCGGCCGAGCGCCTGCAAGGTCGCCTTGGCGCGCAGCTTTTGCGGCGCCCAGTCCATCTTCGGATAGAGCCGGCCAAGCGTTCCGAACACGCCCGATCGGATGCTCTCGGGCAGCAAATGGCGGATGCGTTCTTCCTGATTGAAGAAGGTCAGGCGGCGATAGCCGGCAAAAGCCTCATCAGCGCCATCGCCCGACAAAGCCACCGTCACCGTCTCGCGCGCCAGCTGGCAGACCCGATAGGTCGGTAGCGCCGAGGCATCGGCAAAGGGTTCGTCAAAAGCGTGGACCAGCGTATCGATCAGGCCATAGTCGTCGGACGAGACGACCCGCGTGCGATGATCCGTGGCGAAGCGCGCGGCGATCTGCCCGGCATATTGGCTTTCGTCATAGTCCGGATGATCAAAGCCGATCGAGCATGTCTTCACCGCATGACTGCTCGCTTCGGCCATCAGCGCCACCACCGCCGAACTATCGACCCCGCCCGACAGGAAGGCGCCGAGCGGCACATCGGCGATCATCCGTGATGTCACCGCCGCGCGCATCTTATCGACGAGCATTTCTTCCAGCGCCGCTTCCGATCCCTTCTCGCGATCGGCGAAGCTCACATCCCACCACTGAACCGGCTGCGGCATCGGCGCACCCCGCCTGAGCAGCAGATAGTGACCGGCGTGCAGCTTCTTCACACCCGCGACGATGCTTGTGTCGTCGGGCACATAACCGAACGCCAGATAGTCATCGACCGCGCTGACATCCGGCACGCGACGGAGCAGCGGGTGCGCGAGCATCGCCTTCAGTTCGGATGCGAAGATCACGCTGCCATCGGACAGCTCGGCATAATGGAGCGGCTTCACGCCCAGCCGGTCGCGCGCGAGGAACAGGCAACCGCGCTCTGAATCATGGATTGCAAAAGCGAACATGCCGTTGAGCTTCGCCAGGCAATCCGGGCCCCAGGCGCGCCACGCCTCAAGGATAACCTCGGTATCGCTATGTGACGAGAAAAGGACGCCGCGCCCCTCAAGCTCGGCTCGAACATCCTGAAAATTATAGATTTCGCCGTTGAAGATCACCACGGCCTTGCCATCGGCGCTCGTCATCGGCTGCGCGCCGCCGGCCAGATCGATGATCGCCAGCCGCAAATGACCCAAGCCCACGCCCGGGGCCGTCCAGCAACCGGTGCCGTCCGGCCCCCGGTGTGCGATCGCTGTCGTCATCGCACGGATGCGTGCCTCATCGACGGGTTTGGCTGTCTGCAGATGATAGATACCGGCGATGCCGCACATCAGGGCATCCAGCCGAGCATGTTATCGAGCGCGTGCAGCTGCGCGTCCCAGCCATAGCGCGTCACCATGCGGTAGCGCGCGGCCAGCCCCATTGCGTCGGCCATCGCCGGATCGGCGAGCATCCGGCTGACGGCATTGGCCATGTCATAGCCCTCCGCGACCATCAGATGTTCGCCGGGCGTCGCATCGATCCCCTCGAACGCGGCGGGCGAGGCGACGACAGGGCGCGCCATCGCCATCGCTTCGAGCACCTTGTTCTGCACGCCCCGGGCAATATCGAGCGGCGCGACCACAACCGATGCGGCCGCAAGCCATGGCCGGACATCGGGCACGGTGCCGGTGACGATCACGTTTTTAAGGCGGGAAAGTTCGCGCAGCGCATAGCCGGGGTTTCGCCCGACAATGGCGAACAGCGCCGAAGGATGCTTGGCCCGGATTGCCGGAAAGGTGCGCCGTGCGAAACGTTCGGCAGCCTCCATATTGGGACGATAGTCCATCTGGCCGGTGAACACGATCAGCGGATCGGCGCCGGCGATCCGGGGAAAGGCGGCCGGATCGAAGAAGCTCGTATCGATGCCGTTGTCGATCGTCCGCACGACATCCGCGCCAAGGCCGCTGCGCTGGCGGAACAGCTTCGCTTCGGCGTTGCTGACGAACAGATTCAGATCGGCGTCGCGCGCAACCTCATTTTCATAGCGCGCCAGAAGTTCGCCCTCGCGGCGGTTGACCCAGCCCATCGGGCCCCGACGCATTTCGCCATAGGTCGTGAACTTCTCGGAATCGACATCGACGAAATCCATGATGAACCGCCGATAGGCCCGCTTGCGCGGCACATATTGCGCCATCTGCCCCGAATAAACGAAGATCGTGTCGATCGGGCGGGTAGCCAGCAGCATCGCTACCGTCTGTCTGATCCGGCGCGATGCGAACGCGGTGACCGATATGGGCTGACCGCTGGCCAGTGCTTCGACCCCTGCCCGCACCTTCGATTTGCTGCGCACCTCCATATGGAGCGATGCGAGCATCGGCAGAATTTCCTTGGCGGTGCGGCGATCCGATCCCTTGTCCACGAAGCCGACCAGATGCACCGGCCGCCGAGACGCGAGATGCCGCAGGATGTTGTAGCTGCGGATGCGATCGCCCCGATCCGGCGGATAGGGAATACGATGTGCCAGGAACAAAATTTCGCCCATCAGCCCAGCCCCCGCGCGATCCATGGCCCGAGCGCGTTCGCTATGCTCAACGGCAATTTCTGCCATAAGGCAATCTGCAACCGGTATTTCGGGCTCAGCGGATTGATCTCGCGCGGCTTCTGGCCATCGGCGGTGCGGATCGCGTAGCCCAGCGGTTGCGGCTCGAAACCCCAGTTCTTCTTGAAGGCGAAGGCACCCGTGCCATATTTCGAGCGCCCGAAATCGAAGGCCGTGCAGCCGCGCCGCCGGGCATGGCCCATCAGCGCGAAATACATCATGTCATTGGCTCGCCACGTCCGCGCGCTACGGGTGCCGCCGCCCCAATAAGGCATGACGACACCCTTATGGTACAGGCTCAGCACACTGGCGAGCGGCAGCCCCTCATGCGAGACTGTCAGGATATCCGTGTCGCCGCCGAACTGCGTCAGCATCGCATCGAACAGCGATTTCGGAAAGACGGGGGTCCCCAGATTGTGAACGCTTTCAGCATAGACCGCGTAATGATCGCTACGATCTTCAGCCGCCGTCCCGATGCGCACAGTCAGCGCATAACCGAGAGCACGGCGGACTTCGGCCCGCTGCTTGCGCGGGATGGCGAGAAGTTCGGCGTCGTCGTCGGCGCCAAGCGCGCGGGTGAACCCGGCATAGGTGCCGCTCTCGCTGTACCATGCCGGATTTTGGGGCACCGTCCCGCCCCGCAGTTCCAGCGAGGGGCAGCTCAGGCGCCCGGCAAGCGCCCAGCCGGCGTCGGCCAGAGCTTCCACAGCAGATGGATCGTCACCGATCACACCGCCCCCCACGGCAAACCCCGACGATGCGAGCGCACGCCCGAACAATGGCGAGTGGACTTCGGTCAACGGCAGCAGGCCGACCACGCTCCGATCCCGCTCGGCAATGAGATAATGCGCGGTCTGCCCGCACCCCGCCTCGACCGCACGGAGCCAGGCCGGTCGATGAAAGAGGCTGCCTTCGCTATGCGACGCGACATAGGCGTCGATCATCGCGCTATCGGCAGCATCGCCCAGATCGGCCGCGCGAACGATCGTCATCCGCGCGGGCTGAGGCTGGCTGCCTGAACGCGCGCGACGGCATCGACGCGCGTCCAGCGGAAATCCCGCATCACCCGTTCGAGCTTGCCTTCCATCGCGCCCAGCCTCGTATAATGGCGCAACCGCGATGTGAATGGCGCGTCGGCGACGCGCGGCTGGCCTGGATCGATCTCCCAAGGATGGAAATACAGGACGGCCGGCCGCTGCTCGGCATTGACCTGCCGGATCGCCCACCGCGAAAAAGCATATGGAAGCAATCTGAAAAACCCGCCACCGCCTGCCGCCACGGTGCGCCCAGCCAGTCGCGCCGTCGTCACCGGAAGCTCGATCATATCGCTTCCGACAACCGGCCGGGAAACGAAGCGCGGCGCCTCCGGCCAGCCATAATGATCGTGCACCACCGGCACGACGCTCGACGAATAGGCATAGCCTTCGTCAGCCAGAATTTCGTGCGCCCAGGGCGTGCGCTTGTCGATCGAGAAGCTCGGCGCGCGATAGCCAGTAACACGCTGGCCGCTTGCATCCTCCAGCACGGCACGGGCGCGGCGAAGGTCGGTGCGAAATTCGTCGGGCGTCATATGGAACACGCGCACATGATCCCAGCCATGGCTGGCCACCTCATGCCCCGCATCGGCGATCCTGCGGATCAGCGCCGGGTAGCGCTGCGCCACCCAGCCAAGCGTGAAGAACGTTCCCTTGGCGCCGACCCGATCGAACAGGTCAATGACGGCATCGCTGTTGCGCTCGACGCGGTGTGCAAGACCATCCCAATCGTCGCGGGAGATGGTGCGCTCGAACGCGCCCACCTGAAACCAGTCCTCGATATCGACCGAGAGGCCGTTCTCGATCATGCGGTCAGGCCGCGTTCTGGCTGCCGCCCTCGCCCTTTGGGGCAGGCTGTTGGTCGCTTTCGACAAGCTCGACGAGCAGCGCCAACGTCCGGCGCAGGATCGCCTCCTGCTCGGCAAGCTGCGCCTCGAGCTCTGCGTTGCGCGCTGCGTAATCCGTCTCGCCGTCTGCGGTGGCGTTAGCAGGGGCGGGCGGCGGAGCAACAGGTGTCGGCGCTGCGGTAACGGGCTTGGCGGCCAGGTCCACGCGCGGGGCCGAAACGGGCGGCACAATCCGCTGGGGCATCGCTTCGGGCGGCACTACGCCGTCATAGCGCGGCGGCTGCTCGATCGCGGGCGGCGGCGAGCTGCTACGTAGCGTGTCGAAGGCCCCATTGGCTTGCGCGGGAGGCTCGGGCGCCTCAGCATCTTCCGGGGGCGCATAACTTGTATAGCTGGCGGGCGGGCGCGCTGCTTCGAAGACAGGCGCCTGATAGGCTTCGGGGCCGGCGGGCCTGGGCACCACGGGCGCCGCTACGGGCGGCGGTGGCGAGTCCGCTGGCGCGGCGGGCTGATAGGCAGGTTGCGGCGGCGAAGGTTGCCATTGTGCTGGCGGTGATGCCGGCGTGCCCTGGCCAAATTCGGGGAAATAATGGGGCATAGCCTGCGCCGTCGGCATCGGGCCATCGGCCGGCATGATGCTCTCACTCGCCAGATCGGCTGCGACATCCTCGACGACATCGGCATCGATATCCGTCAGACGCTCAATCGCACCCTGCAGCATCACGCGCCCGGCGAGCACGTTGAGCCGGCGCGGCACGCCGGCCGACAGCCGGTGCAGCGCTTCATAGGCACCTTGCGAGAAACGCGGCATGCCCTTCCAACCGGCGCAGGCGAGCCGGTGCATCACATAAGGCGCCGTTTCTTCCGGATTCATTGCCGTCAGATGGTGTGTCGCAATCACACGCTGGCGCAACTGCTCGAACCGGGGCTGCGCGAGCGCCTCGCGAAACTCGGGCTGGCCGAGCAGGAATGTCTGCAGCAGCGCCTGCCCGCCATATTGGAAATTGGAGAGCATCCGCAATTCTTCGAGCGCCGTGCTCGGCAGATTTTGGGCCTCATCGACGATCAGCAGCGTGCGCTTTCCGTTGCGCGACTGTTCGTGCAGATAGCGTTCGATCCACGCCAGCAACTGCCCCTTGGCGAGGCCGTCGGTCGCGACGCCCAGCGCCATGGCGACGATGCGCAGGATATCCTCGCCTTCGAGCTGGGTCGATACGAGATTGATCGCGGTCAGTCTGGATCGGTCGATCGTCGCCATCAGGCGCCCGACAAGCATCGTCTTGCCAGTGCCGACCTCCCCCGTCACCACGATGAAGCCTTCACCCTGGGCAAGGCCATAGCCGAGATAGGTCATCGCCTTGCGATGCGTCGCGCTCTCGAAATAAAAGCGAGGATCGGGGGTCAGCTGGAACGGGCGATCCGTCAAGCCATAAGGATCATGATCCATCACGGCCTCCATATTCTGGTGAAGGTTGCGCTGACATCAGAAGTCATAATGTACGCCAAGCTGTGCACGTCCCAACAAATCGGCTGGAGACCCCTCCTGCTTCGACGATTCCAGTCCCAAACTCGCCTCGGCACGCAGTCCGCGGCCGAGCAGGCGATAGTAGCTACCATTCGTCGAATAAGAGACAACATCACCGACGCCTACCTGACCATTCTTAAACATGTTTGCCGAAAAGGCAAAGCTGACGCCGGAATCGCGCGCCATGACGAGCGATCCGCTGCCTTGCAGATAGAAGAGCTGATCGACCACGCCGCTGAGCGAAACGAGCTGCGTGGGATCGTCGATATAGGTTCGCCGCGTATAACCGCCGCCGACATTTATCGACAATTTGCGCATCCTGCGGGAGAAGATCGCCGTAATCGATCGGTCGCGATATGCGAGGCCGGTAGCCTGGCCCAACGCGCCACCCAGACAGCTGCCATTGCCGCTCAACCCGAAAAGGCAGGTCTGAAAGGAAGATTGCGGGTCGTTTCCGGAAAACTGCAGCAATGCGGGCGCGTTTGCAAGACCGCCCGTAATCGACCGGCCGAAGCTGTTGATCCGGTCCGTCGCGACGACGTTCAATGTACTGCGATCACCCGGCTGCATTTCCAGCAGGCCGCTATAGCTAAGCCCGCCATAACGCCGCCCGACCCGCGCCTCCAGCCGGGTGCGACGGCTGGGACGCCAGACAACGCCCGCATCGGCGATCAGGCCCGACTGATCATAGCTAATGGTACGCGGCTGGGTCTTGTCGGTGGCGAAACGGCCTTTCGAATCTGTCACCGGCGCGCCCGTGAGAGGATCGCGAATAACAGGCCGCGATGATTGCTCGTTCGATTCATAGCCGAAACTGCCGACGGCCGCGAACGCATCGGCAACCGGCACCTTGAAGGCGAGTGCCACGTTGTAGGAGCGATAGAGTTGATCGAGCTGGCTCGCGTCTTCACGTTGATACTGGCTGCTGAGATTCCATTCGAACGGCAGTTCGCCGATCCCCATGCCGATCTGAAGCGATCCCATCTGGTTGCGGCTGTTATCGAAGCGGTTGGTCTGCGGTGCCGGCGTCGGCGACAGATCGCGGCCCTCATTCTTGACGAAGCCGTAGCGATACGAACCGATCACATCGACTTCGCCAAAGTGATGCCGCGTCGTGGGCTGGACATAGACAGCGTAGGTTTGAGTGAGATTGCGATTGTCGATCGAGTTGAACTGCGGCGATGCGCCGCCGGCATCGACGCGGCTCTGCGTCGCCAACACGCCCGCATCGAGCGACAGCATCTCCTTGATGACCTGCATCTGGAGGCGGCCCTCGCCATTATGCAGGACCGACGTTTCACCACGTCCGGCTTCCGGGATGCGATAGGAAAAACGATAGCCCAGCGATGCAACGATACGCCGCGTGTTGGTCTGCGCGGCGAGCCCCGTCGACACGTCGGTGTAGGTCACATTGTCGTTATTGCCGCCGCTGAGCGATGCCTGCCCGATCTGCCGGATATCGGCGAACGGCACCAGTTGCAGCCTCTGCGCCGCAGCGGGGCTGAATATGCCCGCGGTGGCCATGCCGACGCCGCACATCATCCGCGCTGCAAAGCCGCTCATCGCGGTGCTTCATAGCCATAATAGCTGCCGAAGCGGCGCGCATTGGGGGCAAAGCGCGCGGCATTGAGGAGAAGTTGGATCTCCTCACAGCCGCCGAGCAGCAAGACCGCGTCGCGCAATTCGGCCTCGCCGGTGCGATCGGCGCGCACGACGAGCAGCACCTGCCCGACATGATAGGCAAGAACCGATGCAGGCGATGCCGCAAGCGCGGGCGGTGAATCGAAAATGATGATGCGATTGGGCTTCGACGCCAGACGCTCGATGATAACGCGCGTCCGATCGGCCGCGATCAGCTCGGTCGCCTCATTGGTATATTTACCCGATGGAAGCACCGACAAATTGCCGACATCGGTCTTCACGATCAAGGTTTCGACATCGATGCTGGTATCCGCCAGCGCATCCATCAGGCCGACGGGCCCTTCAATGCCGAGCGTCGACAGCACGGTGGGCTTCGCGAAATCGCCATCGACGAGCAGGACTTCGATGTCGCGCTCGTTCGCCATCGATAGCGCCAGGTTCACCGCGCAGAAGGTCTTGCCCTCATTGGCCTGCGCCGAACAAATGAGAATGCGGCGGCCCTTCGGCAGCGCGGTAGGGCCGATTGCGTTGAGCAGCAGCGTGCGCTTCACGATCCGGAATTCCTCGGCCAGCGCGGTGATCGCGGCATCGGGCATGATGAAGCCCTGATCGATCAGATCGGCCCGATTCACCTTGGCCGCGCGATAGACGATCTCCGGCGCGGGAAGCGCCGCGGGCTCCGCAGACGCGGGCGTTGCCGACGCAGCCGGAGGCGGGCCGGCCATTCCTCCACCGGCACCGGACGCCGTGACAGGCGCATATGGCGCAGCAGGCGGCGGCGCGATGGGAACATCCATCATCGGGCCCATCGGCGGATTATCGTCGGGCAATCGGACGCGCTGCCGCAGCACCGCTTCGAAGTCGTACATCGATCCGGCGCGCTCGATCAGCGAACCACGCGCCCTCGGCTTCTTGTCTACCCCCGGCTGATCATTGTCGTCCATGTGCTCAGGATACCATGATACGTTTAACGAATTCGACCAGCAGCAGCAGCGCATAGGCCGAAGGCAGCGCTACGGCAGCCGACGAGAAGTACATGAATTGCTTGCGCCTGACGGCACGCAGGTCCGGCGTAATCACCTCGGAGATCGAGCCCAGCACTGGCAGACCGCTCGCCCGCGCAAGCTGCTGCGTCGTCGTATAAACGTTCGCCAGCTGGCTCTTGGCAAAGGCGATGCCGGCACCGGCGATGATCGCGCCGAGCATCACGCCGGTCAGCAACATCGCCCGGTTGGGCGCAGCCGGCCCGTTGGGCATCGACGGCTGATCGATGACACGGAAACGGACGCCGTCGGTCTTGGTCGTCGCATCGGCCCGCAGCTTTGCGGCCTCGCGATCGGTCAGCAGCTTGTTATATTGTTCGCGCAGGACACTATAATCGCGATCCTGCTGCGCCTGTGTGGCGGCAGACTGCGGCGCGCTCAGCTGACGTTCGGTGATCAAGGTGACGATGCCCTGGAGCTGCGCCTTGCGGGCGATGAGCGCCGCCACGGCGCCCTGCCGTTCGGCCTGCATCGAGCGCAGCGACACATAGACCGGATTTGGCACCATCGGCCCCGCGGACCTGCCGCCCCGCGCCGCCTCTGCGCGCAGCGACGCCAGCTGCGCCCTGATCGCAATCACGTCGGGATGCCGCTCGGTCCAGCCGCGCGCGGTGGCATCGCCAAGCTGGCCCTCGAGCGCGCCGATGCGCTGATCGATTGTCGCAGCGCCATTGGCGGCCCCCGGGATTGAGGCTGGTGTCGCGGCGATCTGCCCGTTCATCGATGCGAGCGAGCTTTGCGCTGTCATGAGCTGGCCATCGATATTGGCCAATTCGCCCTGCGCCTGATCCATCCGCTGATCGAGCGTACCGGCGCCGGGTATCGCGCCCATCATCTGCTGCGCGTCGGTTACGCGGCGGCGATCGACCTCCGCCAGTTCCTTGGCGCGGCGGGCGAGTTCATTCTCCAGGAAGGACAGCGCTTCGGCGGTATCGGTGCGATTTCCGATCAGATTTTCCGACACGAAAATATCGATCAACTGCTGCGTCACGCTACGGACGATAAACGCCGTCTGATGATCCGACGTATCCGGCAGGCTGATCCGGGTCCGGATCTCGAGCAGATTGTCGCCCTGCGCGGTGATCGTGATCCCGTCGCGCAGCGCTCCGATCAACGCCAGCGATTCCGTCGAGGTCAGCGGCCGTTCACCGTTGGTGACGTTGCGGACGACGCGCTTCAGTATCTCGGTCGAGGTCAGCGACTGGCGGACGCGATCCATGCTTTTCTGGACGTCGTTGCCGTCGCTGATCAGGTTTTTGACCTGGACGGAAATCCGCGCCGTACTCTCGAAGCTGGCTGGAATCCGCATGACCATGATCCAGCCGAGGATGCACAGACCCCAGGCAATGCCAAGCGCAAGCCAGCGCATACGCCAGACGGCGTGCATCGCGATGCGTATTTCTGTGTAAATTGCTTCCATCGACTAACGCAACGTCCCCAACTCTTGCCCCTACGCCTAGAAAACACTTTCGGGAATGATGATCACATCGCCCGGTAACAATTTCACATTTGCTTTGATGTCGCCCCGCTTCAGCAGGCTATCGATCCGCAGCTTGAATTCGAGCTGCTTGTTCGTAACCGGGTCATGCCGGACCAGCTTGGCGCGATTGCCCGCGGCATATTGCGACAGTCCCCCGACTGAGATCATCGCGTCGAGCAACGTCATATCGGCGCGATAGGAAATCGCCGCCGGCTTTTCGGCCGCGCCCACGATCCTGATCTGCTGCGAATAGGTGCCCGAGAAATTATTGACGATGACCGAGACGATCGGATCCTTGATATAGGTCGACAGCGAATCCCGAATGGCCTCGGAAAGCTGCGTCGGCGTCCTGCCGACCGCGACAAGGTCGTTGATCAGCGGCAAGGTTATCCGTCCGTCAGGACGCACCGAGACCGACGCGCCGAGCTCGGGATTACGCCAGATGAAGATCGTCAGGGAATCGAGCGGGCCGATCGTATAATCCTCGCCCGCCGTCCCGCTAAGCGGCGTCAGCGGCGCCGGCGGAAGCTCGACGCCAGGCGCCGCCTGCGCAATCGTCGCGCACGACAGCATGCTCAGCAGCGCGATCGCCGCCGATATCCTGCTCAACATTGCGCTTACCATATTCGATCTCCAAAGGCGGCGGCTGGCCAAATCAGCCGACTTTCTGCCTTTTGCTGCAACCGCTACCACCTGCTTATGACCCGTAAATGCTGAATATGGCGTTAGGAATCACAGGATTTGGTCTACGTCTATGGTTAATTCTCGCGATGGGACATGACCCAGAAATGCAGCGGGGCTCGCGCTGGCGCCATAAGCACCCGCCAGGAAGATCGCGATGACGTCGCCGACATCCGCACAAGGCAGGCCGACATGGTCACCCAGGCGATCCAGCGGCGTGCACAGGCAACCGACTACACTCACCTCCTCTTCGGCGTCGCCCCCGAAACGATCCGTCACCGCCAACGGATAATTGCGGCGCACGACCGTACCGAAATTGCCGCTCGCCGCGAGCTGATGGTGAAGCCCGCCATCGACGACGAGGAAGATTTCGCCATGGCTCATCTTGCGATCGACAATCCGCGTCAGATAGACGCCCGCTTCGCCAACCAGCCAGCGGCCCAGTTCGATGGCGAAATAACTTTGTTCGAGAATGGCGGGGCGATCGGCGAGCGTATAGCGCAGCGCAGCGCCGACCGCCGCGTCGTCGAGCGGCACATCGCCCGGAAAATAGGCGATTCCGAAACCGCCACCCAGATTGACGCGCGGCGGCGCGATCCCGGCCTCTTCACTGACGCGCGCGGCGAGTGCGACGCCCTGGCGCTGCGCGTCGACGATCGCCTCGGCGCTCAACGCCTGTGACCCGGCAAAGATATGCAGCCCGCGATAGTCCGCACCGGCGTCGACGATCCGCCGGATCAGCCCTGGCACCCGATCGGCATCGACGCCGAAGGGCTTGGCACCGCCGCCCATCTTCATACCCGATCCCTTGAGATCGAAGTCGGGATTGATCCGCACCGCAAGGCTGGGGCGGATACCGATGCCGCGCGCCGCCGCCAGCGCACGATCGGTCTCGCCTTCGGATTCGAGGTTGATCGTCACACCAGCCTCGATCGCCGTCAGCAGCTCGCGGTCGCGCTTGCCGGGGCCGGCGAAGGAGATGCTGCTGGCGGCCATCCCCGCGCCCAGCGCAAGGCGCGCCTCGCCTTCCGATGCCACGTCGATGCCGTCCACCAGCTCCGCTATCGCCTTCACGAGCGGCAGGTGCGGATTGGCCTTGAGCGCATAATGTAGCGCGATGCCGGGGAAATTCCTGCGGAAGCGCGCGACCCGGTCCCGCACGATCGCCATGTCGTAAACGAACAGCGGCGTATCGCCCGCGCGCGCGATCCAGGCCTCGGCCGTGCTGCCGCCGATCAGCAATTTGCCGTCGCGCGCCCGATAATCGGCGGGAATGGTCCCCATCGCCTTCATGCTTCGGACTCTCGTTTCAATGCCGCGCGATCCAGTTTGCCGTTGGCGTTACGGGGCAGTTCTGCCCGCCACACAAGACGGCGCGGTTGCATGAAACCCGGAAGGTTTCGCTTGAACCAATCGATCAGCATCGCCTCCCCCTGCTCGCTTGCCGGCGCGACGTATAGCAATATCGCCTCGCCCAGCCGATCGTCGGGCACGCCGATCGCGACAGCCTCGGTGGCGGCGCCGCTCGCTATGGCCGCCTCCTCGATCTCGGTCGGGCTGATGCGATTGCCTGAGGATTTGATCATTTCATCGTCGCGGGCGACGAAACGGAGCAGCCCAGCGGCATCGCGCACGACAGTGTCCCCCGACCACACCGCGATTCCGCCCTCCACCGACGCGGCCGGCGCCGGGCGAAACCGCAGCGCAGTCCGCTCGGCATCCCGCCAATAGCCTTTGGCGACCAGTGGCCCGGCGTGGACCAGTTCCCCCGGCATATCATCTGCAGCCACGCCGCCGTCCGCATCGACGACCAGTATCTCGGCAAAGGGGATCGCCGTGCCGATCGAATCGGGATGGGCATCGATCAACGCGGGATCCAGATAGGTCGAGCGAAACGCTTCGGTCAGCCCGTACATCGAATATAGCGCCGCCGCCGGAAACAGCGCGCGCATCCGTCTGACGAGCGGCACGCTCAGCCGGCCGCCGGTGTTGGTGAGGCGGCGCAGCGGCGCGCTGCTTTCGGGCGGCCAGTCGGCCTCGGCAAGCTGCGTCCAGAGTGGCGGCACCCCGGCGAGCGTGGTGATCCGCTCGCGGCCCACCGCCCGGATGACATCACGCGGCGTCAGATAATCGAGCGGGAAGACGCAACCCCCGGCCGCCCATGTCGAGAGAAGCTGGTTCTGGCCATAATCGAAACTCAGCGGCAGGACGCACAAGGTCCGGTCGTCCGGCGCGAGCTTCAGATAATGCGCGACGCTGATCGCACCGAGCCACAGATTGGCGTGGCTCAGCATCACCCCCTTGGGGCGCCCTGTCGATCCTGACGTATAGAGCAGCGCGACCAGTTCGTCCGGATCGGCCGATGACAGGCCAAGCGGTGCGCTCCCCTCGAACAGCGAGGCGCCCTCCTCTTCTTCGATCAACAGCGCGCATCCGGCAGGCACGTCGCCCGCGCCCAAAGTGCCTGCCCGCCCCGCGCCCGCGATCAACAGAGCGGCGCCGCTATCGGCCAGGATATGCGCCACCTGCGCCCGTTTCAGCACGGGGTTGATCGGAACATGGATCAGGCCCGCACGGGCAGCGGCGAGCGGCATGATGCAGGCGACACGATTCTTCGGCAGCCAGGATCCGACGCGATCGCCGCGCCGCAGCCCGCGTGAAAGCAGCGCCGCGGCCATGATGCCCACCGCGCTGTCCAGCCCGGCATAATCGAGCATACCCTTTTTATCGGCCAGGGCGGTCATATGCGCCGCGCCGCGTGCAGCGAGATGATCGAGCGGCAGTGGAGTGCGATCAGGCGCTATCATTTCGCGGCTCCTCCCTAACCAAATCCTTGTCCCATAAGCCGCTTCCGTCTAGGCGAGACGCGATTCGAAGCAAAGCCCAAGGATGAACGGTGTCGGCGCAACATTCCCACGCCACCGAAGCCGCCGTTCGCGCGGTGCTCGCAGATACGCTCGGCCTCTCGTCGGAGCGCGTTGCCGCCTTCGACGCGACGACCGGACTTTTCGGGTCGCTGCCCGAACTCGATTCGATGGCGGTCGCAGGATTGCTCACCGAACTCGAAGACCGGCTCGGCATCATCATCGACGATGACGAAGTCGATGGCGAAATGCTCGAAAGCTTCGGGGCGCTGACCAGCTTTGTGAATCGGAAGCTGGCCGCCTGATGATCAGGCCGTAACCGGCTCGCGCACCTCGAAATCGGCCTCGGCGAGAAAGCGCTCGGCGTCGAGCGCCGCCATGCAGCCCGTGCCCGCCGCCGTTACAGCCTGACGATACACCTTGTCGGCGACGTCTCCGCACGCGAAAACACCGGGAATGTTCGTCTTCGAACCGCCCTTCTCGACGACCAGATAGCCATCGCTATCGACCTCGAGATGCCCCTGAAACAGCTCGGTCGAAGGGTGATGGCCGATCGCGACGAAACCGCCATCGACTGCCAGTGTCGATGTCTCGCCGGTCACCGTATCGGTCAGATCGATACCCACCAACCCATGATGCGCCTCCGGGCCGCCGACGAAGCGATCGACTGCCTTGTTCCACAACACCTTCACATTAGGGTGCTTGAAAAGCCGCTCCTGCAAGATCTTCTCGGCGCGCAGGCTGTCGCGGCGGTGGATCAGGGTCACGTCCTGGCTGTGGTTGGTCAGGTACAGCGCCTCTTCGACAGCGGTATTGCCGCCACCGATCACGGCCACCTTCTTGCCGCGATAGAAGAAGCCGTCGCAGGTAGCGCACGCCGAAACGCCCTTGCCGCCCAGTTCCTGCTCACCCGGCACACCCAGCCATTTGGCCTGTGCGCCTGTCGCAATCACCAGCGTGTCGCACACGTAGAGAGCGCCGCCATCGCCGCGCAGACGATAAGGCCGCTCCGACAGATCGACGTCGACGATCGTGTCCCAGATCATCGTTGCGCCGACATGTTCGGCCTGCGCCTGCATCTGCTCCATTAACCATGGCCCCTGGATGACATCGCGAAAGCCGGGGTAATTCTCGACATCGGTGGTGATCGTCAGCTGGCCGCCGGGCTGGATGCCCTGAACGACAATGGGCGCGAGACCGGCACGCGCGCCGTATATCGCGGCGCTGAGGCCGGCGGGGCCTGATCCCAGGATCAGCATACGTGTGGAGTGGCTTGCGGTCATCGCTCTCGGTCTCTTCGCTACAGGATTCTCTGTCGCAGGACATAGGGATCGCCCCCTCGACTTGGCAACCGGCGCATTTACCCGCCTTTAGCTTTCACCCTTTTAAATATGACGGCAATTTCTTGATCAGACCAAAGATGGAATTGGAGGCCGCGTGACATTCCATACTCTCAAGGCCCTCCGCGCCGACTGCGAGGGCAAGGCACTGAAGAAGCTGACCCTCGGCGTCGGCGTGCTGGCGTTGGGCGCTGCGATGTCGTCTCCGGAGTTCGAAGCCGTGCCGTTCGCCGGCAAGGCCATCACCAGATTGCGCAATCACCTGCCGGACACATTGGACAAGATAACAAACGCCTTGAGCCGGACATGATTTGTTGCGAATGACACTCAAAACTATTTGACTCTTTTGCGAGTGATTATCAATAGCTCCAACGACGGCGATATGACGCCGTCGCAATAGGGGATATTTCATGTCACGTCCGCAAAGCCGGTCCACCGCTGCTCTTCCTTCGCCCGCCTTCCTGGCATTGAGTTGTGTCGGCTTCATCGCCAGCGCTCCCGCCAGCGCGCAAGCCACCGCGAATGACGAGAAAACGCTCAAGGGCGTGACGGTGACCAGCACCGCAGTCGACGAGGTAAAGGTCGAACGGGCTGCATCGCCCAAATATACCCGCCCCCTTCTCGATACCCCACAGACGATCACCGTCATCGGCAACAAGACCCTACAGCAGCAGAATCTGCTCACCTTGCGCGAAGTGCTGAGCACCGTTCCGGGCATCACCTTCGGTGCGGGCGAGGGCGGCGTCGGCTATGGCGACCGTATCAACCTGCGCGGCTATTCCGCCAATAACGACATTTCGATCGACGGTGTGCGCAGCGGTGCGGTGATGAACCGCAACGAGACCTACAATATCGAGCAGGTCGAAGTGACCAACGGCGCCAACTCGGTCTATTCGGGTGGCGGCTCGGTGGGCGGCACGATCAACCTGGTTACGAAGAAGCCGCTCGCAGATGATCAGATCATCCTCAACGCCGGCGTCGGCACCGACCAATATTATCGCGGCACGATCGACGCCAACAAGCGCATCAACGATCTCGTCGCGGTCCGCATCAACGCCGTCTATCACGAGAACGAGGTGCCGGGACGCGAGGTTGAGTTCTACAAGCGCTGGGGCATCGCGCCCGCAGTGAAGATCGGGGTCGAGGGGCCAACCAGCCTGACCCTGCAATATGAGCATCTCGACGACAAAGGCATGCCGCAATACGGCATCCCCTACTTCCCGACGGCGGGCGGTTATGTGTCCGGTTTCAATCGCGAAGGCTATTATGGCTTCCGCAACGTCGATACGCAGACGTCGAAAACCAATTCGGTGCAGGGCATTTTTTCGCACGCGCTCAGCGACAATGTCACCATCCGCAACCTCAGCCGCTTCGAGAACATCCACCAATATACGGTGACAAGCCAGCCGGCCGGCACCTTCTGCATGGCAAACAACCTGACGCCGACAGGCGGCACCTGCGTCGCGACGATCGTCGCCGCCGTCGCGGCAACCGGCACCACAGCAGCCGTACCTGCCGTCACGCTCACCGTTCCCGCCGGCTATTATCTGCCGACCGGTGGACGCGGCACGGCACGCTACATCCGAAACCAGACGCTGTACGATCAGGTCGATCTCAGCGCAAATTTCGACACCGGCGGCATTGGCCACACGCTGGTGCTTGGCGGATCCTATCTTTGGGAGAAATATCGCCAGGATAGCGGCAGCGTCCTGCGTGCCGCCAGCGGCGCCAATCCCTTCGCGGCGCCAGCCTATTATCCGCTGACGAGCATCGCGACACCCAACACCACCGTCCCCGGACCGGCCGCTACGTCAGGCCTTGCCCGCATCTACGGCAATAATGTCTACACCGGTCCGCAAAACTATATCCGCGGCACGGTTTCTAACGGTGAGCAGACGAGCTACGCCGCCTATCTGTTCGACACGGTGAAGTTCGCCGACTGGTTCGAGATCAACGGCGGCCTGCGTTACGAGAAGTTCGATGGCTCGAACACCACGGCGACCTACAATGCCACGGCAGGCGCGGCGACCTTCGGTCAGGTGACGACGACGACCGGCCCATTCGCGGCGGACGACAATCTATTTTCCTGGCGCGTCGGCGCGGTCTACAAGCCGAAGCCCAACATCAGCATCTACGCCGCTTATGGCAACTCGCGGACGCCGTCCAAGGGGTCGGTCGACGGCACTTGCGCTGTCGCCGGCTGTAATACCAATCCGGAGACGGCGACCAATATCGAGATCGGCGCGAAGGCGGATCTGTTCGACGCGAAATTGCAGCTGGCAGCAGCATTGTTCCGCAACGGCCGCGACAAATATCGGGTCGCGTCGGGCGATCCGACGATCCCCGATCAGGTGCTCGACGGGAAGTCGCGTGTCGATGGCATCGCACTGAGCGCCACCGGAAACATCACCGAAGCCTGGTCGATCTTTGCGAACTACACCTATCTCGACAGCAAGGTGATCCGCAGCGTTTCCAAATTCTGTCTCGCCAACCCGGGCTTCATCCCGCCGGGAACGACAACCGCGACCTGCACCAACACCGTAGCAAATCCCGATCCGTCGGCCGGTAGGATCCTGCCTTCCACACCGAAGCATTCGGGCAGCGCATTCACCAGCTATCGGTTCAGCTTCGGACTGGAGGTCGGTTATGGCCTGACCTACCAGGGCAAGCTCGCGCTGAACCCCGCTCCCACGGTCGCCGTACCGCTCGTCTATAATGTGAAGGATTACACGACCCACCGGCTGATGCTGTCTTACCACTTCACCGACAACGTATCGGCGCAGCTCAATGTACAAAATCTCACCGACGCGAAATATTTCACGACGGTCCGCACCGCGACCGGCAATAGCTGGGGGCAGCCCGGCGTGGGACGCTCGGCAGTGCTGAGCGTCGGTTACACGTTCTGAAACCACCATCCCGTGGTTCTGCGCCCGGCCGATCCCTCGGCCGGCGCTTTTATCTATTGCGACTGAAATGCAAAAATATCTTGACACATTTGCGAGTGATTATCAGTAGCCCCTTGCAAGATAAAACTCTAAGGGGAATTAGTCGTGTCACGCTCCACCATCCGCTCGGCATCTGCTATCGGATCCCCCGCTTTTCTGGCGCTCAGCTGCGTAGGCTTCATAGCCTCTGCACCCGCTGCCGCACAGCAGGCCGCACCGGCCGAGGGCGAGAAGAAGCTGACCGGCGTGACCGTCACCGACACCGCGATCGAGGGCGAAGGCTATAAGGCCGAGCGCATCGAAAGCCCGAAGGCCGTCGCGCCGCTGCTCGATACGCCCCGCTCGGTCGTCGTCGTCGACAAGCAGATCATCAAGGACACCGGCGCCGCCACGCTCGTCGATGCGCTCCGGACCGTCCCCGGCATCACCTTCGGCGCGGCAGAGGGCGGTAACCCGATCGGCGACCGCCCCTTCATCCGCGGCTTCGATAGCCAGGGCTCGACCTATGTCGATGGCATCCGCGATATCGGCGCGCAGAGCCGCGAAGTCTTTGCAGTCGAGCAGATCCAGGTCGTGCGCGGTTCGGATTCGACGCTCGGCGGGCGCGGCAGCGCTGGCGGTTCGCTCAACATCGTTTCGAAGTTTCCGCAGGGTGAAACCGCTGCTTCGGGCGCCATCAGCTACGGCAATGCCGACTACAAGCGTGTGACCGGCGATGTGAACGTTCGGGTCAGCGACATGGTGGGCGTTCGCCTCAACGCAATGTGGCACGATCAGGACGTGGCCGGGCGCGATGCGATCTTCCAGAAGCGCTGGGGTGTTTCGCCATCGGTCACCATCGGCATGAACGGTCCGACGAAACTGACGGCATCGATCTATTATCTGGAACAGGATGAACTGCCCGACAGCGGCCTTCCGTTCCTCTACACGATCACCAACACGCCGAACCTGGGTTACAGCTACTCCGAGCCTGCGCTGGGCAATATCACCACGATCGGCGGTCGCACCGGCTTCGTCAGCCGCAAGACGTTCTACGGCTTCAAGAACCGCGATTTCCGCGACTCGAAGACCGGCCAAGGCACGCTGCGTGCCGAGCATGATTTCGGCAAAGTGACCTTGCGCACGACTTTCCGGGTCAACCACAATTACCAGAAGTACAGCTTCCTGCTGCCCGACGACAGCCAGAGCAATGTCTATGGCACGGGCGGTGCGGCGACCGCGGCCAACCGCGCAACCGTCGGCGGCTTCGTCTGGACGCGTTCGAACAATCGTATCGCCGAGACCGATTCGATTGCGAACACGACGGACTTTTACGGCAAGTTCAACACCGGATCGGTCGAGCACAGCTTCTCGGTCGGCGTCGAAGCGTCGACGGAAAAGGCCGTGCGGGGCGCACTTGTCGCGGCGACCGGATCGACGATTTCGCCGCGCTGTTCGGATCTTGCGATACAACGCGGCTATTGCGTCGACCTGTTCAATCCGAATCCCGATTTCAACTGGATCAACTACTCGAGCGACCTGGCGACCGGCGTTCCGACGCCCATCACCGAAAGCGCCTATTCCGCGCGTACCATCAACCGCGCCAATACGATCGCGGTGTATGGCTTCGACTCGATCACGCTGACCGAACAGTTCATTCTCAACCTCGGTCTGCGTTACGATCGCTTCCGATCGACCACCGAATTGCCCCTTGCCGGCAATGCGCGCCCGATTGTCAGCCGTGAAGATGACCTGTTCAACTATCAGGCGGGCCTGATTTTCAAGCCGACGGCCAGCACGAGCGTCTATGTGTCCTATGCAACGGCAGCGACCCCGCCAAACGCGTTGCTCGGCGAAGGCCAGGAACAGAACGCGCTGAGCACGGTCGCGACGATCCAGAATGCGCTCAAGGTTGAAAAGACAAAGTCGCTTGAGGCCGGCGCCAAGGCCGAACTCTTCGGCGGTGGCCTTTCGCTCAGCGGCGCCGTATTCCAGACCAGGACCAAGAACGCCCGCACCACGGTCGACGCCAATACGGTCGCCTTCATCGGCGAACGCCGCATCCGCGGCTTCGAGATCGGCTGGACGGGCAACATCACCGACGAGCTGAACATCACCGGCGGTTACACCTATCTCGATGCGAAGATCGTCGATGGTGGCACCACCGCATTCACGGCGGCAGCAGTGGGTACGCAGGCGGCCAAAGTGATCTTCGGCCCATCGGTTAACACCGGCCGCCAGTTCCCGCAGACGGCGAAGCATAGCTTCACGCTCTGGACGAACTACCAGATCATTCCGGCGCTCTCGATCGGCGGCGGTGCATTTTACACCAGCCGCCAGTTCGGCGGCTATCAGGACAACCGGACCGCAACGCAGACCGCAGCGGGCGTCGTTACGCTAAACCCGGCGACAAAGATTCTGGCGCGGACGATCCCCAGCTACTGGCGCTTCGACGCGCGTGTGGGCTGGAAGATCAACGACAATTTCGATGTTGCGGTCAACGCGCAGAACCTCACCAACAAGACCTATTTCAGCCAGGTCTACACCAGCCACTACGCGGCCATCGCGGCGGGTCGCACGGTGTTCGGTACGCTCAACTTCAAATATTGAGACAGCCGGTCTAGCAATGGCGGCCCGTCTCCCCCGGGAGGCGGGCCGTTCGCTATTTGAGGACTTGATGGAAGAGTTGACGATCGAGGCCATCCTCGCGATGGATGCCGAAGAGGTGAAGCGCCGCATGGCGGGCCCTCTGGACGAGCGCGTGGCGTTCCTGCGCGTGGCGGCCGAAGGCGGCGTCGCCGAGGCGCAGGCAATCTATGCGCAGATGCTGCTCGACGGGATCGGGATGGCGCAGGATCAGCCAGCGGCGGTCGGCTGGTTCGACAAGGCCGCGCGCCAAGGCCACGCGATGGCGATCAACATGATGGGCCGTTGCTACGATCTCGGCTGGGGCGTTCCTGTCGACAAGGCCCGCGCGGCTCAGTGGTTCAAGGCGGCGGCCGATCGGGGGCTCGATTGGGGCATGTACAACTATGCCACCGCGCTCGCGCTCGGCGAGGGCGTTGCCGAAGACAAGCCGCAGGCGCTGGCACTATTCCGCAAGGCGGCGGCGATGGGCAACGGCAAGGCCGACAATTATGTCGGCAGCTTCTACGAGGACGGCTGGGTCGTCGATCGCGATCTGACACAGGCCGCGCATCATTATGAGCGCGCGGCGAAACGCGGCGACTTTCGCGGTCAGTTTAACCACGCCCGCATGCTCGCCGATGCCGGCCGCATCACGGAAGCGCTTTCCTGGCTGCAGAAGGTGCCCGAGACCGCGACACCCGCTTTCATCGCCAAGGCGCGCGCCTTTCTTGCCGCATCGCCCCATCCGAAGCTGCGTGAGGCCGCTGCCCTGTTCGGCTAACGCTTGAGGACCATCGTCCGCAAATAGGCGCCGTAGCTACTTTTGCCGAGCGCATCGGCGAGCTTTTCAAGCTGCGCCGCATCGATGAAGCCCTGATCAAAAGCGACCTCTTCGGGGCAGGCGATCTTGAAGCCCTGCCGCTTTTCAAGCGTGCGGACAAATTCCGCAGCCTCGATCAGACTGTCCGGCGTTCCCGTATCGAGCCAGGCAAAGCCGCGCCCCATCATCTCGACCGCAAGCTGGCCGCGCTCAAGATAGATCTTGTTGACGTCGGTGATCTCAAGCTCGCCGCGTGCCGATGGTTTGAGAGCGCGGGCGATCTCGATCACCTGCGCGTCATAAAAATACAGCCCCGTCACCGCCCAGTTCGAACGCGGCACTTTGGGTTTTTCTTCGATCGAAAGCGCCCGCATCCGATCGTCGAATTCGACGACACCGTAACGCTCGGGATCGGTGACGTGGTAAGCGAACACGGTCGCTCCATCCTTCTTCGCCACCGCGCTCTTGAATAGATCGGTCGATCCGTGGCCATAATAGATATTGTCGCCAAGGATCAGCGCCGACGGCGAGTTACCGACGAAATCGGCGCCGATGATATAGGCCTGAGCCAGCCCGTCAGGGCTCGGCTGCACGGCGTACTGGATGTCCATGCCCCATTTCGATCCGTCGCCCAGCAAAGCCTCGAACGAGGGCGTGTCTCGCGGCGTGGAGATCACCAGCACCTCGCGGATGCCCGCGAGCATCAGCGTCGACAGCGGATAATAGATCATCGGCTTGTCGTAGATCGGCATGAGCTGCTTCGACGTGACCATCGTCATCGGATGCAGCCGCGTTCCCGATCCGCCCGCTAGAATGATGCCCTTCACAGCCTGTGCCCCTTTTCGTTCACGCGCCGCTCTGTGGCACCGGGCCGACCAGCTCGTCTATGATGTCGCGCACGGCCGCCCGCCAGTCGCGCGGATGGACGCCATATTGCGCGGTAATCTTCGCGGTAGCGAGCCGCGAGTTGGCGGGCCGCCGCGCCGGTGTCGGATAGTCCGCCGTGGTGATCGGCGCCACTTCGGCCGAAACGCCGCCCGCCGCCTTGCTCAACGCGAAGATTTCACGCGCAAGGCCGCACCAGCTCGTCTCGCCCGTATTGACGAGGTGGAAGATGCCGGTCGGCGCATTCGGATCGTCGATCATCCTGAGCGTGATCGTCTTGAGCGTCTCGGCAATGTCGGCCGCCGACGTCGGGCAGCCGATCTGATCGTCGACCACGCGCAGTTGCGGGTTGGTCGCGCCTACCCGCAGCATCGTCTTGAGAAAATTGCCGCGATGCACCGACAGCACCCAGGCCGTTCGCAGGATCACCGAGCGTGGATTGCCAGAGGCGACCGAGACCTCACCCGCCAGCTTCGATGCGCCATAGACGCCGAGCGGGGCGACCGGGTCGCTTTCGAGATAAGGCCCATCCTTCGCGCCATCGAACACATAGTCGGTCGAAACCTGGATCAGCGGGATTCCCGCCTTACGCGTCACATCGGCGAGCAATGCGGGGCCGGTCGCGTTCACGCGAAACGCCGTCTCTTCGTCCTTCTCGGCTTTGTCGACCGCCGTATAGGCGGCGGAGTTGATCGCCGCGGCAAAGCTCCTGCCCTCGAAATAGCGGGCGACGCTGTCGCCATCGCCGATATCGAGTTCTTCGCGCGTCGGGAAATGGACTGCCACATCGGCCGGCCAGTCGACGCGCGCGAGTTCGAGACCGATCTGTCCCTGCCCGCCTGTGACGAGGATTTCGCGCAAGGCGATCAGCCCTTGGCCAGACCGAGACGGCCTGTGTCATAACGCTTGGCGAGAATGTCGCCCCACCAGCCACGGTTTTCGAGATACCAGCGCACCGTTTGCGCGATCCCCTGCTCGAAGGTCACCTGCGGCTCCCAGCCGAGCTCCGCCTTTATCTTCGACGCGTCGATCGCATAGCGCTGATCATGGCCGGGGCGATCGGCGACATGGGTGATCTGATCGGCATAGGCTTTGCCGTCGGCGCGCGGCTCGAGACGATCGAGTTCGGCGCAGATCGCCTTTACCACCTCGATGTTCTTACGCTCGCTATTGCCACCGACATTGTAGGTCTCACCCGGCACGCCGGTTTCGAACACCGCCCGCAATGCCCGCGCATGATCCTCGACGAACAGCCAGTCGCGAACATTTGATCCGTCGCCATAGACCGGCAGAGGTTCGCCGCCGAGCGCGCGGATGATGATCAGCGGAATCAGCTTTTCGGGGAAGTGATAGGGGCCATAATTGTTCGAGCAGTTGGTGACGAGCACCGGCAGGCCATAAGTATGCCCCCAGGCGCGGACGAGATGATCCGATCCGGCCTTCGATGCCGAATAAGGCGAGCGCGGATCATAGGCCGTCGTCTCGGTGAAATAGCCCTCGTCCCCAAGCGAACCAAACACCTCATCGGTCGAGATATGATGGAAGCGGAACGATGCCTGCCCCGCACCATCGAGCGTCTTCCAGTAGCCGAGCGCCTGATTGAGCATCGTGAACGTGCCGACGACATTGGTCTGGATGAACTCGCCGGGGCCATCGATCGATCGATCGACATGGCTCTCGGCGGCGAGATGCGCGATCACATCAGGGCGGAACTCGGCGAGGAGCCTGGCCACCAGCACGCCATCGCAGATATCGCCCTGGACGAACCGATAGCGCGGCGACGCATCGATCGGCACCAGCGACGACAACACGCCGGCATAGGTCAGCTTGTCGAGATTAAGCACCTCATGCGGGGTCTCGCCGATCAGATGGCGGATCAGCGCCGACCCGATGAAGCCCGCGCCGCCGGTTACCAGGACACGCATCTTCTCTCCGTTCAGAGTGGTAGCAGCGGATTGCCGTCATAGGCGAAAGGGCTATCGAAATCGGCGAGGTGCGGCAACAGTTCGTCCTTGGGCGACAGAACCGGTCCTTCCGCCGGCAGCGGCCAGTCGATGCCGATCGTCGGGCAATCCCAACGGACGCCGCCATCGCACTCGGGCGCATAGAAATCGGAAACCTTGTACATCACCTCGGTATCGGGATCGAGCGTGACGAAGGCATGGCCGAAGCCGATCGGCACGAACAACTGATTGCCATTGTCCGCTGACAGTTCCGCCACGACATGATGACCGTAAGTCGGCGATCCCTTCCTCAGATCCACCGCATAATCGAGGATACGCCCCCGCGTGCAACGTACCAGCTTGTGCTGAGCGTGCGGCGCGCTCTGGAAATGTATGCCGCGGATCGTGCCAACGGGTGCCGAATAGCTGTGATTGTCCTGAACAAAGTCGCAGGCGACGCCCTGCTCGGTCCAGCGGGCCTTATGATAGGTTTCGACGAACCAGCCGCGATCATCGCCGAAGCGGCGCGTGTGGATAAGCTTTACCGTAGCTGTGGTCACAAGGCCTCACTTGAATGTCGATATGCCTACCATCTTGCGCAGCCGGCCTGCCAGTGCAATTGCAGGATGACCAATCAGATGAGGGCGGCACCCGCCGACATATGAAGACCGACAAAGCCGGTACCGCTTCCTTCGGGGAAGCCCTCTCGATTCAGGGCGCCGTGTTCAAGGCCCTGCTTCTGCGCGAGATGACGGCGCGCTTCGGCCGCGATAATATCGGCATGCTGTGGCTTATCCTCGAGCCACTGATCCTAGCATCAGCCATTACGGCGGTTCATCTGCTGAGAGGTGGCGGGCATAGCCAGGGGGGAGTTCAGCCCGGCATGTTCACCCTGGTCGGCTACACGAGCTTCATCATTTTTCGCGGCCTGTTCAACCGCGCAGGAAACCTCGCCGACGTCGCCATGCCGTTGCTCTATCATCGTATGATCACGCTGCTCGATGTCCTTATCGTGCGCACCATGATCGAAGTCGCAGGCTGCTTCAGCGCCTATCTCATCCTGATGACGATCTTCATCATGCTCGACATGGGCGCGCTTCCGGCTCGGCCGCTCTACGTCTTCGCCGGCTTCGCCCTGATTGCCTGGATTTCGACAGCAGCAGCGATGATCGTGGCCTTCGTTTCTTTCGGCCGTCCGACGGTAGAACGGATGCTGCACGTCTTCTCCTATTTCATGATGCCGATCTCGGGCGCGTTTTTCATGGTTGAATGGCTGCCGACCGAATATCAGAAAATCGTCGTCTGGAATCCCCTGACGGTGATCTTCGAGACCATCCGTTATGGCCAGTTTGAGACCGCATCCCCTGACTTCATCAACTTGGGCTATGTATTGGCCGTGACCAGCTTCCTCACATATACCGGACTCATCCTGCTGCGGCGTCTGCGGGACAGGATCCATCTCGCATAATGGGTAGAAAACATCATGCACGGCATTGTTAGGCCTCCGTCGACCGAGCTGGGACCGGCACCTGATCGGCTCGATGCCGTAAAGCGCAAGCTCTACGAATACCGCTTCCTGCTGCTGCTCGTGGTGCTGCCGACGTTGATCGTCGCGACCTATTATTATGCGTTCGCGTCCGATCAATATGAGACCGAGGCCGATTTCGTGGTCCGCTCTCAGGTCAGCAAGCCATCGCCAACCGGGATCGGATCGCTGATTTCGATAGGCGGCGCCTCCTCGCTCGTCAGCCCGGACGCCGACAGCGTGATCGACTATCTGAAATCGACCGAAGCGGCGCTCCATATCGAACGGTCGACCGGCTTGGCCAATCGCTTTACCCGGTCATGGATCGATCCGTGGAGCCGCCTGACCGCGAACCCTTCCCCCGAAGAGCTTCGAAGCTATTATAACAATCAGGTCGAGTTCAAGCTCGACAAGGAAACCGGCATAACCAAGGTGACGGTGCACGCCTTCGTGCCGGCCGACTCTTACGCCATCGCCGACAGCCTGCTGAAGCTCGGCGAACTGCGCGTCAACGAGATGAACAAGCGCAGCAACAGCGACGCGCTCACCGGCACGGGACGGCAGCTCACCGAAGCCGAGGACGCGCTGCGCGACGTTCAGGTCAAGATGACGGCGTTCAGGCGCACGCAGAGCGACATCGATCCGGAAGCATCGGGGCGGGCACAGATGGCGATGGTATCGGGGATGACGACCACGTTGTCCGCAGCGCGCGCACAACTGGCGGCGATGCACGGCATCATATCGCCGAGCAGCCCGCAATATATCGCGATGTCCAGAAAGGTTCGCGCGCTGGAATCCGAGGTATCGCAGCAGGGCGGTAAGCTCGTCGGCCAGGGCGGCTCGATCGCCAGTTCGCTGGGCGACTATGAAAGCCTGCGGGTGCGGCAGGAATTTGCCGAAAAACGCTATGAGTTCGCCGCCGGCGCCTATCAGACGGCACGCGAAGAGGCGCGTCGCAAGCAGATATATCTCGTGCGGGTGGTCAATCCGAACATGCCCGTGAAGGCGCTTTTCCCGGAGCGCGGCAAGATCGTGCTGACCGTCTTCTGCTCGCTGCTGATCGCCTATGGCATCGGCTGGTTGCTCATTTCCGGGGTCAGGGAACATGCGAACGGCTAATCCCGACGATATCATAGGGGTCCGGGTCGGCGATGGATGCAGCACCAGATGACGGGACGACGCGACAAACACTGATTACTCCCCGGGCGGCCTCCGCCTGGCGCCGTATCTCGTGGCTGGATCCGGCCCTTATCGGCGTACTGTGGTTCCTCATGTCGGCACTGGTCAATCCGATCGGCGACTTCCCCGTCAACGACGATTTCACCTACAAGTTGGCCGTCGAACGCGTGTTGCAGGACGGCACTTTCGCGCTGCCCAGCGGCTCTACCTCCAACGTCGTGATCCAGGCATATTGGGGGGCGCTGTTCTGCCTGCCTTTCGGCCTCTCTTACACCGCGCTGCGCATATCGACCCTCACACTCGCGCTGATAGGCTTGTGGGCGACCTATGGAACGGCGCGCGAAATGGGCGCACGAAGGTCGCTGGCCCTTGCAACGGCCGGCACCTTCGCTGTTGCCCCACTTTTCCTGCCGCTCGCCGCCACGTTCATGACCGATATCCCGTTCACGAGCCTGGGCGCGATCGCCTTCTTCTTGTTTGCGCGCGGGATGAAGCGGCAGCAGCCGCGCCTCGTCTTCGCTGGAATCGCGGCGGCGCTCGCGATGATAATGTTACGGCAGATCGGGCTGCTCTTCCTCGTGGCGTTCGGCGTCGCTCTCGTGGCGCAATCACGCGGATCGTGGCGATCCATCCTCGTTCTCTTCGGCACCTCGGCATTCGGCCTCGCCCTGCATCTGGGCTTTCAACGCTGGATGATGGCGACGCATCGCATGCAGGAGATCGTGATCGGCTCGACCAGCGATTTCGGCCCCGGGCTCGATCCGAAGATGATTGGCATAGCGATCGCAAAGCTGATGGTGCTGATGCCCTATCTCGGGCTGATGATGCTGCCTCTATATTGCGCCACCGGCTTCTCGACCCCGCGGACCTTCATCCGGGCAAATCCGCGGACAGGCTGGGTGCTGGCCATTCTCGTCATTGTCGCGCAACTCCTGTCGGCCTGGAACCGGCAAATGCATTTTCCCGATTATGGAAATGTCCTGTCGAGCCGGGGTATCGGTCCGATGCTCGTTTACGATCGCTGGTTGCTCGGCATCAACCAGCCCGCCGCGCCCTTCCCGGATTGGGTGTGGAGGGCATTTTTCCTGATTGGCACGGTGGCCGTCGCGGCGATCACGATCGATCTGACGGCAGCGCTGTTCCGGCTCGCGATCGGGCTCTGGCGCAAGAAGATGGAAGCGCTGGCCTGGGTCGACGGTGCCGTGCTCACCAACGTTATATTATATGGCGTTCTGGTCTGCATGATCTCGGTCAGGCCTGCCGCCTATGATCGATATATGCTGCCGTTCATGCCTGCGCTCGCTCTCCTGATCCTGGCCTATGTCCCGCCGCAGTCCGGCTGGAGCGTTTTGCGCGCGACCTCTTTTGGTCTGCTCGTCGCCGGTTTCGGCCTTTTTTCCGTCGCCGCGACACGCGATGGCCTGGCCTGGCATCGGGCGCGGCTTCAGGCCACCGATCGCCTCGAACTGCGGCATATTCCGCCTGAGAAAATCGATGGTGGCTATGAGTATAATGGCAGCCACTTCTACATGCACAACAATGACGACGACTGGAGCAAGCCGTTTACGCGCAGTTGGTGGTGGTTGCACGACGACGAATATATCGTCGGCACCGGTCCCGTGCCGCATTACCGGGTAACCGACACTTTCCCCTTCTACCGCATTTTAACGCGAAGCTGGGATCGGGTCGTGATCCTCCGCCGTTTACCAGGATCGCGCGGAGAAATTGATAATTACAAACCGCGCGAGGCGCCCTGACGGCGTTGCGCCGCTGTCGCACATATTCAGCTTCGGCTCATTTCGCCCGTCCTAACCGCACGGCTCCCTGTGGAGTAGCGTGCCATGCCCCTGTTACAGCACCGTGCCTTTCTCATCCTCTTGCCGATCCTGGCGTCGATGCCTTCTGTTTGCGGCGCGGCCTCCGATCTCGTCCTCGGCCAGCGCGCAATTGCACGCGCCGAAGTCACCGCCTTCGTCAAAACCCAATTCGCCGAGATGGATCGCAACCATGATGGCCTGGTCGATCAGGCCGAGTTCGAAGCTTATCGCGCGCATCAGCCGGCGCAGCCGCCGGGCACCAAGACCCTCGGCCATATCGGATCGCGGTGGATGGAGAAGACCGACGCCAATGGCGACGGTCGTGTTTCACTGGCTGAAGCCGAGGAGCGGCCCCTCGAAATGTTCGACATGGGTGACATCAATCGCGACGGAATCGTCAGCGTCGAGGAACAATCGATGGCCGCGTTGTTCATGAAATAGAGCAGGGCTGTGCGGTCAGACGGTGATCATTTCTCGCCGTCGGACCGCACAATCGCGCCTATAGTCGTTCGGTCGGAATTTCAGTCTCGATCGCCTTCCCGTCCTTGGCGCTGACGTAAAATACCTTCGCGCCGTCGCGGTTCGACAGAAAGCGCTTGGGTTTGTCGCCTTCGAAATAGATGCCGGCATCGTTGTAACAGGCATAGCCGGGGCTCAGCGCGCCGGTCGCGATGGCGTTCGTATAGAATGGCTGACGGTTTTTCTCGGCATCGTAATGCGGCGAGTGGCTGCCCTTGATGAAGCCAAGACATTTCACGTTGCTCAACACCTTGGCACGCGAATCGGTGCTGCCTTCTTCGAACCAAGCGAGCGATCCCGCGCTGGCGCCGCCCAGTACGATGCCCTGTTCCCACGCCTTGCGCAGGATGACATCGACGCCATGGGCCTGCCAGATCGCCTGCTGGTTGAGTGTGTTGCCGCCCGATACGACGATCCCGTCGACGGTCAGCAATATCTCTTCCCAGGTCCTGTTGGTGCGGGTCGTGGCGATCGCACTCGGCTGGAAGCTTGCCTCGACGTTGAGCGGGGCACAGGCTTCGAAGAAGTTGACGACACCCGCGGGGTTATCGAAGGATGCGGGCGCGATATACAGGATCTTGGGGCGTGGTTTGCCGGTGAGCTCGGCCATATAGCCGATCCATTTCGTGCCATAGCGGCCGCCCGCCAGAAGGATCTTGCCATTGGGCGGCGCGGCGGGAGCAGACTTCGTTGCGCCCGGCGCGGCTGCGGCCTTGCCCGCTGCGGCGCCAACCGCCGCCGCTCCCACGATGGAAGAAACGAGAAAATCGCGACGCTTCATCTCAACCCCCTTTATGCTGGAATCAGGGCGCCACCCTTGTTGCGCCGCAGCAAGAGTGGGTCAGACATGGCGTCGTGTCGAGTCCCTTTTCTACAAAGCTTTCTGGTGCGAAAATCTGCTCCGATTCATTTTGCGAGCAAACTCCTTCGCTCGCTATTTTCGACATCGCGGCTGCTCTGCGCCTGCGTGACGACGCTTCCCGGCGCGACGTCGCTCGTCAGCCAGACATTGCCGCCGATCACCGAACCCGCGCCGATCGTCACCCGGCCCAGGATCGTCGCGCCCGCATAGACCACGACATCGTCCTCGACGATCGGATGCCGGGCAAGCCCGCGGCGCAGCGCCCCCTCCTCATCAACGGCAAAGCTGCGCGCACCCAGGGTCACCGCCTGATATAGCCGAACCCGCTTGCCCACGATCGCGGTCGCGCCGATCACGACGCCGGTGCCGTGATCGATGAAGAATGCCTCGCCGATCGCAGCGCCGGGATGGATATCGATCCCCGTCTTCGAATTGGCGATTTCGGAGATGATCCGCGCCACCAGCGGCGCCCCGAGACCATGCAGCAGATGCGCCAGCCGATGATGGACGATCGCGAGGATGCACGGATAGCAGAGCAGCACTTCATCGACGCTGCGCGCCGCCGGATCGCCGGCATAGGCTGCCTCGACGTCGGTATCGATCAGCCGGCGCAAGCGCGGCAACGCATGCGCGAAATGGCCGATGATCCGCCCGGCCTCGCTGTCGATCGCCGTACCCGGTGCATCGACCATCGAATAGCCGAGCTCCAGCCGGATCTGCCCGTAAAGCCTGCTGAGCGCCGTCTGCAGCGTTTCGGCAACGAATGCGTCCTCGTTGTGCGCACGCACGAAGCTCGGGCCCAGCCGCAACGGGAATAGCGCACCGCACAGCGCAGCCATGATCTTTTCCAGCACGACACGCGAAGGAAAGCCCGCTGCGCCATGTTCGGCATGGCTGTTATGCGCCGCCCGCCAATCCTCCCGCGCCGCGCGCAGTTCGCTCGCAAGCGCGTCGATATCCCAATATTGTCCGGCCGGCACCTGCCATGCTTCGCTGTTGTCGGTCATATGTCCTCGCATCAATGAGACGGGCATAGAGATTGACGAAAAAGCGGCGAGCGAGTTTTTCCTACTAATTTGATAGTAAATATATTGAGGCATTCGCGCGCTCATCGGTTAGCGTCATGCCATGATGTTTTGCGTGAGGAAGGCATGGCTGCACAGGATCACCCGATTTGCCTGATCGTGCCCGGTCTCGATAACTCGGGCCCCGGCCATTGGCAGACGCTTTGGGAGCAACGGCGCGGCGATTGTTCGCGCGTCGATCTGGAATGCTGGTCTGATCCCGATCGGGCGATCTGGGTCGATCGCGTCGATCGCGCGGTCACCGGCAGCAGCTCGCCGGTCATCCTTGTCGCGCACAGCCTGGGTTGCCTCGCCGTCGTCTGGTGGGCGCAGCGCGGTGGCGACACGGGCAAGGTCCTGGGCGCGATCCTGGTGGCGCCACCCGACGTCGATCGCACCGATGCGCTTCCGGTCGTCCGGCGCTTCGCACCCGCGCCGCGCACAGCACTGCCCTTCCCCTCGCTGCTCGTCGCCAGCCGTAACGATCCCTATGCCGATTTCGCCGCGCTCGAAGCCCTGGCCAACCGCTGGGGAAGCAAGCTGATCGACGCCGGTTTTTCCGGCCACATCAATGCCGGCTCGGGCCTGGGCGCCTGGCCGGACGGCGAGAGATTGCTGGAAGAGATGCTCGCGGGATCGAACGAGGGACGCCGCGCCGCTACCGGGTAGGCTTCAATATTGCGGCGCTTCCATGCCCTTTTGCTCGCAGCCTTTGGTCACGCCCTTGCGGATACCCATTTGAAAAGGCGTCTTGCCGGAAATGGTGGCGGGCTGTGACGGTAGGGAAGGCAATGTTCGGGCGGTACCCATCACTGCCCTGTAGCCCTGGATGAAACCTTCGCGGAAGTCGCTATCGTCGATCATATATGTTCCCATGCTCGAGCGCCGCGCTCGAACAAGGGCGTTAGCATGTTTCGACGTGCAGGTCGCGAACGCGATCCTTCAAACCTCAAGGTCCCATTTGTTGGTGCCAAGTGGGGCACCGTCCAGCGTTAAACGCTCGAAGCGATAATCGTCGCTGCCCGCTTCGTAACCGACAAAGCGGTCCTCCGCGCCGGCGTACTCGGCAAGCAGCGCGCCACTAGGAGAGGGAACAAACGCGCCCGGAATATGGCGATACTGCCCCGGCAGCGGTATTGGACAGCTGATCTGCTTGCCCGAAAAAAGGGCTTAGCGACTGATTGCCGCTAAGCCCTTGAAAACTTTGGTGCGCCCGGATGGAAAGAATTTGATGGAACGACGCTTTGACGCGGGTCGCGCCAGATAGCTTGCTGCCAGGAACAACAAATCCGCCAGCGCCGTGATCTGGAGGCAAGTGAAAGAATTATGGTGATGCTATCAAAAGCTTCAGTGAGCCCTCAAAGGTTGGCTGACTTCGAAGATATCCGTTCCTTTCATCCCACGCTCCGGACTTAAGGTCTTTGGAAAGTGCCTGCTCGAAGCGGGCGGTCGCGGTTGCATCAACGAAAGTCCAAGCCGAACATGCCAAACGGGCGTGCGGATCGAGAAGACGTTCTGGTCTGCCGTAGTAAGCCTCATTGAAGCCGTCGCGGCAGTTCAACGGGATCGGCACCGCGCGAACTTCAACGTTGCCGCCAAGACTAGCGGCTAGAGTTTCCATGGAGGGGTAGCGCCCGGCTTCGGCTGCAATCACCTCGAAGCAATATTTCGCAAGCCAAAACCTGTCCAACTCTGACGGCTCGCATGAGAGTATGACAACCGGACCTTTTGTGACTCGGCGCATTTCGCTCAAGCCTTTTTGCAGGTCGGACCACTGGTGGACCGTAAACGTCGCCATGCTCGCGTCAAAATGACCCTCGTCGAACGGGAGTTTTTCGGCAACAGCGTCGATTGCCTTCGGCAGGTTCGCAGACCTTTGCGCTCGCATAGACGCTGAAGGTTCGACCGCTGTCACTTGACGATCTACAGGCTCGTACCTAGCGTGCGCTGCTGCGCAGTCCGCTTCCTCGGTCTGCTTCCATTTTGCGTAGTTATCTTTGTTTTGGGCCTGTGAAAATGCAGCTGAGACGAGGCCCGCGTGGACACATCGATCTATCTTGGTGCCGCTCTCTACCGCCATGTTGTATTGCTCGATCGCGTCCTGAGCGACCTTGTCTTTCATCTCTTGAAGCTGGCCAGTGACCAGTGGGGAGGTCGGACCAGTCACCTTCATCATGCACGAGTAGAGTACGAGGAATACCACGACCAGAACGAGACAGCCGCCGGCCTTGATGCCCAGTCCTTGTTTGGACGCTTTTACCGCTGAAGCGATCTCGTCGGGGGTAAATTCCTGGCCGCAATGGCGGCATACCGTAGCCTCCGCTTTGATGCTCTCCGCGCATCGCGGACAGTGCTTTTCGCCCGGCTTCGTCTTGTTCGCCATTATCAACCCCAGCTTCATGTTATTCTCGAAGCGTAACTTAATGCACATGGCATGCAAGTAGGTTCCGTCTCATGGGAACAGGAACTTTGGCTTCCTTCCGATTTTCCCTTCTCCGCGTCACGGTCGTTAAGCATGAGCGACCTGAAAAAGAGATTTGGCCGGCTAGTATCGGCAGCGCGACGCGCCAAGGGAATGACGCGCCAGCAGCTATCTGAAGCGGCTCAGCTCAGCATCGAGATGATATCTCGGATCGAGAATGGGCGCTCAGGCGCACGTTTCGAAACCGTCGAGCGGCTTGCTTCGGCTCTGGCGGTCGATGTATCCGAGTTGTTCGGGACTCCATCGAAAAGCGACGTACCAATCCGGCCCGCGCTGGTGAACGTGTCGGCACGGCTTGCTCGGCTCTCTGACAAGGACCTAGAATGGGTTGATCAACTTTTAGACACTGCGCTCCGGTCACGAGGCTGACATCTCCGAAAGATGCGATTCGCTATGGCTGTCATCCAGAGTTTGTGACGACGTTGGCAACCCGTGGTCAGGTCGCCTATCGCTCACCGGGGGGGTACATCGTGCGAAAGCATTCTTTCAAGGGGAGTATCTGCTGTGGAGCTTAAGGAGTTCATCAAAGCGACGCTGACCGAGATCATGGATGGGGTTTTGGATGCGCAAAGCGGGTGGACGGCATCCGGCAAAAAGGGGGGCATCGCCGTGGTGGCCGACCAAATTCGAAAATCAGACTTTCAGGACGTGTCTTTCGACGTCGCGGTGACCGCCGAGAATAAGACGAACGAGAAGGCAGGGGGAGGAATCAAAGTTTGGGGCGTTGGTCTGTCGGGCGAAATAAGCGGGGTCAAAGGTTCGTCGTCGGTGAGCAGAATTCAGTTCAAGGTTCCGGTCATTATGCCAGCGGTCATCGTCGAGCTCACGCCACGCAGCTCAAACGCTTCCCTTGCAGAAATAGGCGGCGACCTCGGTTGAATGTTCATGACTCGGGCATGGCCATGGAATTGCTTCTTTATAATCGGTCGGGCATCACGTCGTCACAAATCGGGGGATGATAATGTCAGCTACTTTGGCGCAGCACCCATTGATGATCGCAGCCATGTTGATCGCTGCAGCGACCGGCGCAATGTTTTTCGCCTCTCTTCCCACTTCATCAACTGCTCTATCGCCTGAACTAGCAGCAGCGACGGCCCGCGATCCGGCGATTGAGCAGCTCCGCGCGGAAGTTGATGACATCGAGAAGTTTATGAATAAACCTCGGCCAAGCGCAACAACGACGCCCGATTACGAGGCCGTCCGAAAGGATATGGCTTTCTTGAAGGCCCGCTTCAATGCCGTTGATGCTCGCCAACGCAGCTTGGAGCGCGTCATCATGGCAAGCCCAATGCGGGCCCTGGAGCTACCGATGATGCGGAGGGATATCGAGGAGATACGCGCTGCCAGAGAACGCGAGCAGGCCACCACGAAGGAAAGCATCGATCGTCTCTATACTCTCCTTGAAGCCTCCATTGGAGGCATCTTGGTTGCTGTTTTGCTGATGGCGATGGATAAGTTTCTGGGTGGTCGCCGGAAAGTCACTAGCGACTGAATTAGCGGCGACGTCGCCGGCGCAGAGCGACGTCAATCTCCACCAGACCGAGCAAGCAAGCGGCGTACGAGCTGTCTTGCGCTCTCGTGGGTACCATCTCGTTGGCCCACCACTCGCATAGTTCACCCGGACCATAGGAACGCTCGCCTGTCCTCCGAGCGATCCGATGTTCAGCCATCCACTCGGTGAACGAGCTCAGCCCGACCTGCCGGACACCATCCTCCATTTCAAATTCGAACCCGAACCACAGAGCTTCCGTCATGGAGGTCTGACCGCTCCAGAAATATGTCGCTGCTCGATGTAGTATCCTCAAATGGCGGTGCGGAAGTGATCTCTTGGACAGCCACTGCGCGACCCTCATCACCGGCGAAATAGCTGCCGCCAGCCCGGTCGGCGCGATCTCGTTTCCCAGCAAGCCTGCCGGATCACGCAAAGGACCCCATCGCGCTTCAAGGTTCTCGACTCGCCGCCGGGCTATCATTTTCCGACCGTCATCCAAGAGAGGATATGCTTCTGTCAGGATCGTCACATGACGACGCGCAGATAGCATTCGCCCCGTGGCCCGGCCCGCGAGCTGCAACAGGAGGTCGGCCAGCTTTGCGCTCTCGTTAGCGGACAGCGGCTTGCCGGTCGGTGGCACTGAGGAGTGTTCCTTCATGCCGCGCCCCTTGTGGATTGCGACGCCTGCGCGGGCATGGGCAGGCCCAGCCGGCGAAGCGTCCGATGGACGGCAACGGTGCCCCATTTCGCCCCTTCGCGTGTCAGGTATCCGTCCGCGTTCAGGCCATCCGCCAACACCTGCAGCGTCCCCGCACCATTTTCTAGCATGCTTGTTAACGGCTCGCGCACGCCCTCAGCGAAGCGCGTGGCATCGGCGATATTTTTATCGGCCAAGGTCCGCCCATACGTACCGAGCTTCACGCCCCGCGCCTTAGCCGCCGCAAGTGCTGCCTTCGTGCGTTCCGATATCTGTTCGCGCTCATGTTCGGCAAATGCTGATAGGATATGGATCATGAGCTTGTTCATGAAGGGCGCATCAACCGCGACGAATTCCACCCCCGTTTCCATCAGCGCCGAGACGAATGCCACATTGCGAGCGAGACGGTCGATCTTCGCAATGAGGAGCTTGGCCTTGTGCTTGCGACACATCGCCAGCGCGGCCTCCAGCTGTGGTCGAAACTTGAGTGCTCCGCTCTCAGCCTCAACAAAGGTCGCGCCGATAGGAATGCTCTGCTGAGCCGCATATCGTTCAACCGCTTCCCGCTGCGCCTCCAACCCGAGCCCGGACGCAAATTGTCGATCTGTGCTGACGCGAAGGTATGCGACGAACATGGCAGCTTGTACCTGAGTAAGGAGGAAGAGGCGTTGAACGCTGATCCTGTGCCCGGTCATGTCCAGTTATTTCCGCATCGCCTTGAGGTGAGCAAGCAGCTCCGCGGCCTCGTTCAGCACCATTTTCTTATCTCTATTCTGCCCCAGCCACCCGAAGATGCTCCTCTCGATTTTGTCGAATGCGGCCTGATCGTTGGCAGACAATGCATCCCCTATTGCCAAAATCGTTCTTTCGCTAAACCGCGCGACGATTTGTGGATCGAGAGATTTCGAAAAAATGCCGCCCTTCATGCGATATCGCGCCCGGCAAAACGAAAAGCTGTGCGCCGGCGTGTCGTAGGAGATGCGGCTGGTGAGATCGGCCAACACGTCATCACCGAAGTGTTCGGCAACGGATGACGTGAGGGCTGAGACGACCGACCCTTTCAATGTCGCGTCCTCCAAAAGGAAAATCAAATTATCCCCATGGCCCGCCACATGTATGGCGGAACTGATGCTAGAGACAGCCCCAAGGACCTTCGCTAATACCAGTTCGGATGCGGTTGCTGAAGGGCGTTGCCCTGCGCGATACCGCGCGAGGCCGACCCCACCTTAGCGATAGGATCATGATCAACGGGTACCAATCCCTTAGGACCATGACCGAGATGCTTTGCTCGATCCTGTGGATTGAACAGCACCTCTCTCACAACTCTTCTCGGCAAGAGAAGAGCATCTTCCACACTGCTGCGCATGATAATGTCGAAGCAGCGGGGTATATCAACTGTGATGACGAGCTTGGTCAGAGGCAACCTTTCGGCTAGCCATTTTTCCCGCGCGCGTTTGCCTCCTTTTGACGCGAACTGAGTATCGAGCGGCTTTCCGCGCGAATCCGCAGCTTCTTTGGCCAGACGCTCCAGCGCATATTGGAAAACGCCGCTCGAATGAATCATACGATGACCGCCATCACGCTTTTCCTGCGGCCACGCTACGCAACGCTCCCCAACGGATTTCCACGGAAAAACCTCGACCGCCGCGATGACGAGATCGAGAAGCATTTGTTCAGATGCGTCCCTAAGCGAACCTTGATGGCGAACGTACGAAACACCCAAGTTATGTAGCGCGGCCGAGAAACTCCTTAGATAGCGGCGGACTAAATGCCGCGCATTTCGGTCCTTTCCAGCATCCCGCGCCAACGCGATGGCTTTCTTCATGAGCGTATTGCGTTCGCGGCAGCGGCTGAACAGCGCCATGACCTCCGCACGATCCTTGGCTCGCGTTGGCTGATCCCAAAACGCTGGCCACTTAAAATTGGCGACCGAAGATTCACCGGGCGGGTTATCGCTCATGCCACGACCTCCTTCAGCGCCGCGATTATAGCCGGATCAGTTTCACTCGCGTTGCCCTGAACCTTCGCCACAAACAGATTGAAGCGGGCATTCATTTCCGCATTGATCTCAGACTTGCTTCGCCGACGGACTCGACGCGCTGAAGTCGCTTCCGATCTTGAGCGCAGGATAACAGGCAGGCCCGCCAGCTTGGCCCGCCGGAGAAGGCGAAACACCACGGCATGGCTCCAATGTTTCCCATGCGGGTTTTCAATGCCCTGTTCATTAAGCCAGACGGCCAAGTCGCGAGACGTAATGACGCCGGACGCCTGCAATAGCGCGACGCGCGCCGCGAATTTCTCGACCTCGTGATGCCGAAAGCGATTTGCCCTAGGGGAAGCCTTGCAGAGCCGCCGCCCGTTGAGGTGCACCGACATCACGCCTTGCTCCGTCCCTTGCCGGCGCGGCCGGACATCCAAGCGTGAATATCCGTCAGATGGTAATATGAGCGCCGGCCGAAAATGAATGGTGTCGGCCCCTTCCCGGCTTTCGACCAGTGGGCGAGACTGCCAACGCAAACACCGATGTATGCCGCCGTCTCGTCGCGGGTTAGCAAGTCGGGCACCGTCGCGAGATACGGCTTGTGCTTCTTAGATTTCGCGAACGTGATCTTTACGGGCATGACGGTCTCCGGCTGAACAGAAACCCATGCCGATGATTGCAGAGACGGACCGCTCGCGAGCTTTCCGAGTTAACAAATTATCGGAATGGGGGTCGGTCCAGCTACCGGCTGTTCTTTGCCGATACCCTAGAGCCGGGGCCAAAGTGCTCACATTCGCGATGTGGCTGCAGCCCTGCTTGATACTAAAATCGCACGCATCATCACTGAATTGAAGCGTCAGGTCAAGTGATCCCGCTATATCAGCAAATTACGCCCGGCCGCCGCTTAGGCCTTGTGGATCGCTTCAACATACGGCCCGCCCAGAATGGTGAACCAGTCGAGGCCGTAGTCGAGCCTCTCGACAGCTTTGAGCTTCCGGGGCAGCGGGTAATCACCATTTCCGTAACGGCTGGTTTGGGTTCCCTGAGAGTGGCCGACGACCGCCGAGATATCTTCGGCAGCGACTTCGGCGGCGCGCAGTCCCTCGATAACAGTATGCCTCCACACGTGGGTCGATCTGCCAGGTTTATGCAAGCCATGCTGCCGCAGGTAGCGACCCCAAAACCGTGTCATACCCTCGCTGATCTTACCTCGCGTACCGAGCCGAAACTTCTCGAATACTCTGGCCTTCGGCTGAATTTTGGCACGGCGCTCCACGAACTGTTTGAGTCCGAGATCGAGCAAGATCGCAGCGAGCGGCACAGCTCTGACTGACGAAGCGGTTTTGACCGACTTCGTTCGCTCGCCGTCACCATCCATCTCTTGCACCAACAGGTGCGGTATCGCATCGGCGAACGAAAAATCGGACGCCATCAATTGTGTGAGCTCGCCAGCGCGCAGCCCGGTAAACAGCGGCAACACACCTGCCCACCAATGCTGATTTCTTTCATGGCAAAAGCCGGGGTCGCTGAGACGAGTGCTCGATTTATATCCGACGTATAACGGCGTGCCGTAAAACAGCTTTAGCTCTGCCAGCGAGAACGGCTCTGGTGATCGCCGAACCTCGCCCTTGCGCTGGTCAAGCTTCAGCCCCTCCGACGGATCGCCCGGCGACTTCCCCTCGCTCTTCGCCCACGCGAACAGCTGCTGGGTCGCTGACCAGTACTTCTGGACGGTCGCATGGGCGAGCTGACGTTCGGGGATGTCGGTCAGCCGCCGACGAAACGAGCTAGACCTTCCCTGGCGGTTCCGATCCATTCGCCGGATGTTATCGCGAAACTCGCGGACCTGATCGACTGAAATCTGATCCATGCTGCTGTCGGGATGGATTTCCTCCTGCAGCCAACCGAAGAGCCGTCCAACTTCATCCTTGTGGCTGTCCCCCAACCCCTGCCGCTCCATGCGAGCTTTGAAGTCGTCTATCACCATCGCGAGGGTCGGATACCGCTTTCCCGACGGGCTGACGGGCATCGGCCGAGCGGTTGCCGCGTGCTCACGCAGAGGCGCAACCGTAAACAAATCGTCATGGTGCTGGAAGGACGATGCGGGAGACGTCAGACGATGAATGAACAGATGCTCCCGTTCTAATTCCGCCCGGGCAGCAAGCTGCAACGTCAGCATCTTTTCTGCATCGGAAAGGTCCTGAAAGGCCACGCCGCAGAGGCTGGCGATGGTGCCAGCGCGGTGAGTCACCGGCCCGTCGAACTTATTCAATTTGAGATCGTCTTCCAACGTCCGCGTACGGTCGCGACTGGCCTCGATATTGAAAGCCAGGTGATATTCTAGGCTGTCCGGATCGAACGACCTCGGCTGGTCATCCTCGCGAGCCAGCTCGTCAAAAAACCGACGCGCGGCGTCTTCGAGGTCTGAGCGGCTGGGTGACGTCATATGGCTGAGGCTCTGGATGGTTCGCCGGAACCATATAGTGGCTTCAAGGCATCGCCGTCGAGCCTCTGCCGGATCAGCGGTGCGGAGCGATCTGACGAGCTCGGACATTCCCACGCGTGCGATCAAGCGCTGCGGCAGACGGAACCGAACTTGATAAATCGCGCCACGGCGAACGAGATGCGCGGGCCGAGGACCGCTCATGCGATTGTGGAACGGGGTTGTGTAACGCTTAGCCGGCCACCGCAATGGTGGAGCCAGCCAAGTGTTTGTTTTCCCAGCACAAGGAAGGGAAAATGGTGCGCCCGGAACGATTCGAACGTCCGACCCTCAGATTCGTAGTCTCAAATCCACGTGTGCTTATCGATACTCATGAGTACTCATAAGGTATATTTTATAAGGATTTGTGGTTGCCTTCCAACCGCCCAACTACCCTTGCTTACCCATCATGTCCCGCTATGCTGCTACCTAGATGATACCTGCGGAGCGTGACATGCGTGCCAAACTCACCGTTAAATCCGTTATGGCGATCGAGCCTGCTGATAAGGATGTAATCCTGTGGGACACGGAGGTGTCTGGCCTCGGCTTGAAAGTCACACCCACCGGACGACGGACCTACTTCCTTTATTACCGCACGCAAGAAGGTCAGCAGCGTCGCCCGGCTATCGGCTTACATGGCCCTATCAAGCCCGAGGCAGCTCGCGAGATCGCTAAGCGTTGGCTTGCAGATGTTGCTAAAGGCGGTGATCCTTCATTGAAGCGATCAGAGGCCCGTGCCGCTCCCGATGTCGCTGCCCTATGCAGCCGTTATCTAAGTGAGCACGCGATGCCACGGAAGAAGGCTTCGTCCGTGGAGAATGACAAGCGCCATATAGAGAAGCATCTTCTTCCCGCAATCGGCTCAAAGAAGGTCGCATCCGTCACACGCGCGGACATGACCGCGTTGCATCATGCGATGCGAAATACCCCTTACGACGCCAACCGGATGCTTGCACTCGCGTCGAAGCTTTTCGGCCTAGCGGAGCGTTGGAATCTCAGGCCGGACGGATCTAACCCAGCCAAGAATATTGACCGCTATAAGGAAGAAAAGCGCGAGCGCTTTCTGACCTCGGGGGAGGTCGCCCGACTTTGGGCAGTGCTCAATTCCGACGCCGGGCGTAAAGCTGCGTCTGCCAGTGCTTTGTCAGCGATAACTCTGCTTATCCTGACAGGGCGGCGTCTCAACGAGATACTCACGCTAGAATGGCGATGGGTGGATTTCGAACACGGCGTATTTCGGCTCCCGGACACGAAATCGGGCGCGCTGACCGTATCGTTGAATACGGCCGCAATCGCATATCTACGAAAGCTCCGAGTTGAGGCTCCAGACGCGATATTCGTAGTGCCGGGGAAGTTCGCTGGGCCGATGGTTAACCTCCAAAAAGCTTGGCGGAGAATTCGCGCACTGGCGGGGTTGTCGGATGTTCGTATCCACGATCTCCGGCACACGTTCGCCAGTATCGGAGCAGGCATGGGCCTCAGCCTCCCTCTCCTCGGCCGCCTGCTAGGTCATACTCAGGCCGCTACCACGGCGCGCTATGCTCATCTGGCACAAGACCCGGTACGGGCCGCTGCCGATCTTATCGGTGCCGAATTTGAACGGATGATCGCAGGTAATCAGATCTGATCGTTCGTTTGCATACCCCTAGCCCGTCGTTTTGCGCCGGGCCGCTTCTTCGACGTCATCTGTAGCTGCTCACGCGGCCAGCCGATGTTGAACTGGAGAGAACGGATTCCCATTCATGAAGGGCCGTTCCCACCATTGCTCTTTCTCATCGTTAATTGCGGCCGGGAGCGGGTGATGTTGTCAGCCGTCACATTTCGTAAGCCAGAACTTGATTTCGGCGTTGAGCGCGTCCAGCCGGTCGTGGGCCTTTGTAAACACGTCATAGGATGCAGCCCCCTCCGTCGATGCCGCGATGGCATCAGCGCTCTCCACGATATTGCCAAACCGAATTTTCTCCAGATTGGCATCAAAAACGGTTTTGGAATTCACATCATAAGCAAAGCTTTTCGGGCCGACGTAGCCACCAAATCTGTTTTTGGAATTGAACGTTCCACAAACAACGGTCGTCGGATTTCCTTGCATATCAGAGCTTCTTTTTAGCGGTTGCAAGGTGAACTGCGCGGACGTCGGATCGATTAAAATGGATTTGATGATGGATTTGGCTTCTGCGGCAGGGCCGCTCGCCACTGGCGAGGAGGCTTTGCTCTTTGGCATCGCCGATGATGCAATAGTGGATAGAGCCAGCGATACGCACAGCGTCGAAATCCGAATCGGATGGGGCCAAAGCGTCGATTTTGCCATTTGGATAGTGCCTCCGTTAATTTGGAGGCCGCCCGGCGGAAGCCGGGCAGTAGTGTCCCTTGCACGTAGTACAAGGCGCGGACGCCTTTAGGATCGCGAGATCCATTGGACATGCGCGCCCGCTGCCCGGCCGAGAAACTCAGCCGAACTACGTGACTTGGAGACACTACCCTCCACGGCCGGGACAGACCGGGCCGCGCTGTCGGAATCGCAGATCACTGCGATCAGCGCAACAGGTTGCTTTAGATGGCGGTTGCCGCTGGTTGGCTGGAAATTCCTACCGACCCATTTGGGCAACGTTTAGGAACTTTGAGTACGAAATTACTCAGGATTACTGCGATGCCTCAGCTTTCAAATTTTATGCGTGAAGACGAAGTTGCCATCTATTTCGGCGTCTCAAAAAAGACCGTCCGCCGGTGGCGAGCAGCCTCACTTGGACCTATTTTTCACAAGCTTAACGGCAACGGAGCCGTGCGTTATGCGGCGAAAGACGTGGAAGAGTTCGCTGCAAAATCTCTCGTGCAGCGCGGAGCATTTTCATGAGCGCCGGCTCCACAGCGCTCAATGCCGCCGCGACCACTCTCGACCACGCTTATCAGTATGCTGATGCAGGTTGGCCGGTGATCGAACTCCGCTACCGGGACAAGCGCCCAGCTACGGCACATGGCAAAGACGACGCCACCACGGACCGCTCAACGATCAACGCATCCTTTGCTGATAACAGGGCGAACATTGGCATCCTGACTGGGCCGAAGTCTCGGTTGCTGATCCTAGATATGGATACTCGAAACGGGGGCTCGGAGAGCTTCGCCGCGCGTTCGAGCGCCTTTACGGAAAGATGCCAGAGACAGCCCGCGTCAACACCGGTGGCGGTGGTTTCCATTTGTATTTCAAAATTCCTGAGGGTGCCGCTGGCTTGAGCGATCGCCAAGGCTTCGGCGGCTTCAAGGGCCTCGATATCAAATGCGGCGGATACGTAGTTGCGCCGCCTAGTGTGCATCCTTCAGGCAAATCATATGAATGGGCCGATGGCAGTGCGCACATCCCCACCATCGCGCCTGCAATTCTTGTTGAATTTGCTCAGGGCAAGCGGCGTGTAGCAGAGGCACCTACCGCAACAGGGGATATTGAGGAAGGCTCCAGGAACACCACTCTGTTCCGGATAGCATCTCGATTGCGGGCGCAAGGGATGAGCGAAGAAGCCATTCTAGCCGCGCTACAGGTGGAAAATCGGGATAAGTGCGTTCCGCCTCTCGATGCTGACGAAGTGGCCGCCATCGCACACAGCGTCACGCGCTATGAGGCGCATACGTCGGAGCCGTTTTCGGACCTCGGCAACGCTCGACGCTTGGTTCACCTTGCAGGCGGCAATTTTCGCTACGAGCCGACGTTGGGAACATGGTTTCATTTCGACGGACGTCGTTGGAAGCGTGACGTGGATGGCGCGATCGAACGGCTCGCGAAAAAGGTCGCAGATCAACTTTTGAGCGCGGCTCAGTCGGTCGATGATCCCGACCGACGCAAGAGCTTCGTCAGCTTCGCCACAAAGTCGCAAAACTCTGCCCGCATCCGTGGGATGATCGAACTTGCGCGCACCGAACAAGCCGTCTCCATCGACTTCAGCGAGTTCGATGCGCAGCCACATCTCCTCAATGTAGCCAACGGAACGATTGACCTTCGAACAGGAGCGTTGAGACCCCACGCCCGCGAAGACCTGCTTTCGCAAATGGTGGATGTGCCGTTCGATGCAGAAGCGACCTGCCCCACCTTTGCAAATTTCATGTCGAGCATCTTTTCTCAGGATGCCGAACTGGTCGCTTACATGCAGTCTGCGATCGGATACGCCGCAAGCGGCGAGACGTCGGAACAGTGCTTCTTCCTCCTGCACGGTGACGGCAGCAACGGTAAGTCCTCCCTGTTGAATATCCTGCGCTCGACACTCGGATCATATGCCAAACATACCCCGACCGAGACGCTGGTCGCGAAATCCAACGGTTCGAGTAGCTCGAATGACCTTGCCCGGCTGGCGGGAGCCCGGGTTGTGACCGTCTCGGAGGCAAATGCGGATCAGCGTCTGGCCGAAGGCTTGCTCAAGCAGGTCACTGGAGACGAGCCAATCGTAGCGCGCTTCCTATTCAAGGAATTCATAGAATTCCAACCGGTATTTAAGATCTTCCTCGCCACCAACTATCTGCCGCAAATCAACGGCAACGATTCTGCCATGCTGCGCCGTATACGAACGGTTCCGTTCAATCGCAGCTTCGGCCCAGATGAACAGGATCACGCCTTGCCGCAGAAGCTGGCGGCAGAGCAGCCGGGCATCCTCGCATGGATCGTTGAAGGCGCGCGCCGGTGGTATTCGGATGGCCTGAAAACGCCTGCCGCAATCATCTCCGCGAACGAAGCGTACCGCGCAGAAATGGATTCGGTCGGCGCGTACATTGCGGACAATTGCGAGGCTGACCCAAAGGCGTTGATCGCCGCCAGCGCGCTCTATGCGTCTTATCGGCTTTACATGGCCAGCAAGGGGCAAAGTCCGGTGTCCAGCACGATGTTTGGCCGCGCTCTCACTCAACGCGGCATATCGCCCGAAAAGAACGGCACCATGTACCGCCGAGGAATCAAATTTCGCTCCATGCTGCTTGTAGGAGGTCAATCGTGAATTCAGCCACCCGCCGCTTCGCACTCGTCACCCAGTCGCTCGTCAATGAGGCAGTGGAACTAGGCTTCATCCGCCCGGACGACCCCAAATGGTGGGGCACTCCGGCCAAGCCGTTCCGATACTCGACGATTTTGGATTATGATATCCCGGCCGTCGTGGAGATAGGCCCTTGGCGCGAAGGTATTTGCAATGTTCGCTGGGCGCTCTGGCCAAAGAACAGCGACGTCGACTTAGATGTCGGTATCTGGACAAATCCTTGGCCGGGTGAAGTTTGGGGCACCGCCTACGTCGATGGCCGGTGTGGTTTTAAGCTTCTGGACACTGGTCGCTTTCACTGCCGCGCGGCTCGACAACTGCGGCTCGACGATTTCGATACCGTGCTACCAGACAGTCGCTTCACACATTCGATGAGACCACTGGCGGCATGATCCGCGCAGGGCGTCGCAGGGCATTCTGGACAGTTGGAGGGTTTGGAAGCGCTTTCGCTTCTCATGCCATTAGGTGGAGCGGTTTTTTGACTCTATGGAAAACCTTCCAAACTATCCAACCGTCCAGAAAATGCCTTCGATAGGGCGGGCACCATAAACCATGGATCCCAAAAGCAACTCTCAAGAACCGGTTCTGGGAAATTTCCCAATTTCGAGATCTGATCCGAAGCATTGGTGGAGCCCCGTTAAGCCGGTTAGCATCGCTGCAGATCCCGCACGCCGGAAACGCTTCTACGCTTACATGCTCGCCCCCGGCTTTTCCGGCAGCTTTCATATGCATACCCTGCAGCGATCTGACACCTCTATCCGGCGGTATCGTCGTGAAGCAAAAGCCGCTGCCCGTTCGGACCCAACCATCGAAAAGATGGCGCACCAATTGGTAAGCGGTTTGAAAGCGGAGGACGGATTGGCGATGGCGCGTAGCCGAGGTCGCAGTCAAATGCCCCATTGGTCGAGGATGGCTATCTCCGCATATCGCGACCGCGGTCATGCGACGGAGGAAATCGCCAAGATGTTTTTCTGCTCGCCATCAACCGTGCGTAATGTCCTACGAGGGTGCGGCGGCACCTATCATCCTCTGAGTGGTTTGGTGCAAAGGATGGCAAAGCTGAATCTCAACCGACCACGGGTTTGAGATAAAAATACACGACTGAACGCCTGTAGTTCAGTTGATGGTTGACGGGCTGCCCCCCTCACCGTTACTATTGATCCAATGAGGATCGAATTCGCTGATGCCGACTTGCAACGCATATGCACCGACGAAGCTCATAAGCTCGGGTTGCCGTTCGCGATAATCAAGGCGGCTAGGCGAAAGCTTGTCCAACTGGAGGCGGCGCAAGATGAGCGTGATCTGAGGAATCTAAAGAGTTTGAACTACAAGAAATTACAGGGGGATCGGGACGGTCGTCGGTCAGTCAGAATCAACGATCAGTACCGTATTGAATTTACAGTTTCTGAGGGCGGTCCATCGCCCGTCGTGACGATCATGACGATCGGCGACACGCATTGAAGGGAAGCGTATGAGCCTAGCATCTTGTCTGGAAGATGTACCTCATCCCGGCGAATTCATTCGCGAGGAGTTGGAGGCGCGCGAGTGGTCGCAGCGCGATCTCGCATATATTCTGGGCGTGCCGGAGCAGGCGGTTAATCTTATCCTGTCCGGTAAGCGTGGCATTAGCCCCGAAATGGCAAAGGCTTTGGGCAAGGCCTTTGATGTTTCCGCAGCATATTTTGCCAATCTCCAACAGGCGTTTGAAATGGCAAACGCACGTGCGCCCGACCCCGCCGTGGAGCGACGCGCGAAGCTGCAGACCGTTTTCCCCGTGCGAGAGATGATAAAGCGTGGCTGGCTGACCGACACCAATATCGGCCTGCTTGAAGCGCAGATGATGCGGTTCTTTTGCAAGAACGATCTCGACGATATTCCTTACCTCGCTTTTGCGGCCAGAAAAGCAGATTACAGCCAGACGACCCCTACCCAATTGGCGTGGCTTTTCCGCGTGCGGCAAATTGCGGCGGAAATGGTTGTCGTCCCCTATTCCGAGATCAAGCTGCGTGCGTTCGTGTCCGCGTTGCCGCGCTATATGATCGAGGCTGAAGAAGTGCGGCACATCCCTCGGGCTCTGGCCGAATGCGGCGTGCGTTTCGTCATTGTCGAAACACTGCCGAAGGCGAACATAGATGGCGTCTGCTGTTGGCTCGACAAAAAATCGCCCATCGTGGGAATGACGACCCGCCACGATCGGATTGATAATTTCTGGTTCGTCCTCCGACATGAACTTGAGCATGTGCTCAACGGAGATGGCCGGGGTGAACTGAACGGCGAGCAAATCGATGTGGACCTTGAGGGATCTGGTGGACGGGATGATTTGCCGCCTGCTGAGATCAAGGCGAACGCAGCCGCTCAGGATGCTTGCGTTCCTGCCAGCGAACTCGAATCCTTCTACGTTCGGAAATATCCGTACATCGCTGAGAAGGATGTCATTGGGTTCGCAGGTCGTGTCGGGCGACATCCGGGGATCGTGGTCGGGCAACTGCAGCACAAGATGCAACGATACGACTGGCTGAATCGGCATAAGGCCAAAGTGCGTCAATTCTTGTTGGGTAATAGCGTGGTTGATGGATGGGGCGATGTCGCCCCTGTGACTTTCTAAGGAGCAGCACGTGGCGACCTACAAAGAGCAACTGCAGAAAGTCTGGCATTCCTACGAGAAGGAGCATGGCAGCGTGCCCGCGACCGCGCGTGAAGCCGTCCGCTGGGGCGTCCTGCAGCGAATGATCGAAGTGCCGCGCGTCGATCCTCTCGATAAGCTTGCCGAAGATATGTCGACCGCTTTGCGGGAGGAGTACGGCACCGACAGTGAAGGTCGCCGTTATCGGCTAAATCATGCGGTTCGGGTCACGCGTGGCGGCGTCCAATACACCTTCTGGGCTATTATGCGCGACGCACCTCGCGAGCACATGCAGAAGGCCTTTATCCAACGTCGTGAGCAGATAGTCGGCGATTGCGTTCAGCTTGCGACCGATGTGGAAGCTTATAACGCCATGAAAGATGACCAGCCGCCAATCCCCATGCTGTTCGACTTCCGTGACGACGTTGAGGAGCGCCGATACTGGGACCGTCGAAGGGCCGCTTAGCTTCGTAGGAACGCGTCATCGAAGCGAATGCGGAATTCCTCAATCTCTTCTTCAAAGCGCGTAAAACCTTCTTCGCGCATCTTGGCCGCGAAATCGATGCTGCGCTCTGTTCCAATGATCGCTGACCAATAATAATGGATCATACCAGCCGCATCGCGCTGCTCCATACGACCAATCGTTAGGCGAATTCCCTGTTTAAGAGATGCGCTCGCAGAAGCGGATCGAAGGATCGGATCAAAAATACGCTCATGCAAGAAGCGCATGATCTCTTGTTCTTTTAGTCCCACAGCCTCCGCTCCGCTCTAATATCTGCGACTACTTATCTTTCGGATCCCAAAGCAGTGTGATGGCTTTATGGCGCACATAGAAATTTAGGCCAGAAGCAGCGTGTTTGTGCGCAGAACGAAATATCAGCGGACTACCGCATTTCGCAGGCATCGTCTCAACGCCTTCGTTTCTGGACACCAACTCTGCCCGCCATTTTTCGAGCATCTCTTTTGCATCTTTCACGTAGCAATAGATCAATATCTCGCCGTTATCCTGCCCGGGCACGCCGGTGGAGTAACGCGTTGACAGTTGTGCAAATCCCTTGTCCAGCCATGCATAATTGCTGTGCTTCTTCGTCTCCGCAATCCAGAGAAACAAGTCCTTACCCTTGATCAAAATATCACAGTGACCACCAACACTGCTCTCTCGCGATGCTTCAAATCCCGCCATCGTCAACATTGAACATATTTCAGTACTCAGGGCATTTTCTTCTAGCCCTTGCTTTTGATCTTTATGCAGCTCCAACTCATTGCACGCATAATCCACCGCTTTTTGAACGGCCTCCAAGCGCGCATCGTGAGTTTGTGCTAAAAGATAGTCTAGAGATGCCGCTTGTGGTGTCCCTTGGACTTGGTCGCGTAACTGCGCGATCGTACTCAAGACTGCTTCCCTCCAAACACTTCCATTTCGGGGAAAAAGACCGGAATGATGTGCATCAATGGCTCACCAACAACAGCACCAGAAACGGGATGAAAAACAGTATTCCCGACCAGAGCATCGTGCAAATGCTCCTGCTTCAAATCATAGCGCTCGCCGCCATCGCCGACGAATTTTCCTTCTACGCGCAGAACCGCGAATTGCGACTGAGTTAGGATAGCCAGTGCTGCAATAAGATCGTCGAACGACTCATCTTCTCCCAACATCTTTCTAAAATCGCTTAGCTGGTGGTAACTTTTCGACCCGGCATCTCGAATCCCGTCAATAATCCGAAGCGCAACACGACCAGAGGGGAGCGCTCCCCAATGGTTCGAAATACCTTCTTTTACGCCATCAACAGGGTATGCTGCCGACGCGCCATCATCCGGCGCGCTAATCTCTAGTGCGGGCAGCGAGCGAACGATCTTTATCGTTTCGAGGCTTACCGTGATAACTCGCTGCAAAAGCAGCAAGGGATAGGCCGGGTCGCCGACGGTCTCCGATGCATACCGATTTGCGTCGTTACCGATACCGCTCGCCTTGTCGGTCTTTACGCATTGGCGCTCCATAACCCATTCGAGTGCGGATTTGCCGTTCACTACATAATCATAGGCCTCTAGCGGAATTCCCGTCACGGTGATGTTGCCGTTGTAGATCACGGTCGTCTTGTCAGTATTGGGCCGTTTACCGCCGAATTTCATTTTTTCGACGCGATAGAATTTGGTGGGATCGGGGATATGGGCTAGCCGCAGATCGCCCTCTGCAATGGTTACAGGGTACGGCTCCGCGCTATCGAAATCGCAGTGCAGGTTACCTAACTTGCGTCCGGCCTCAACGAAGGCTCGAAAATCCGCAACCTTTCTTACCGCTGGGATACGAGGCAACTGCTTGGAAAGGTTATCGGCAAAGCGGGCGCGGTATTCTTCTGAGTGCAGGACGCCGTATATGTAGTGAAATAGGTCATCTTTGTTGATGACCTCCCCCGTATAAGCCGCTTGGAATCTGGTCAGCGCCTCATTCGTTATTGCATCATGGCACTTGTAAGCCGCAGGATCCTCCCCGGCAGTATCTAACCCTAGTCCGCCTTGAGGATCATCATCCCGAGGCTGGCTGCCTTCATATAGATAGCGGGGGAAGCACTGGGAGCCCTCAATATCAACCATGTGCAGACTCGGTACAGTCTCTGCCATCAGAGCACTAAAGCCGACTTTCTCGCCACTCGCCGAAACGCAAATGACACGGTTCTTCGGTGCCACACCTCCCATGGGGAATATCCGCGGCATCTGATAAACCATCTCATTGAAGGTCCGGCTATAATAGAGCCATTGTCGAGTAAAAGGACGATATAAGCTCGGCACCAACGCAGTTTCATCAAATACGAAAGTCTTGTTCTTGGCGAGATCCGCTTTCAACGCGCGGGTCCAGCTTATCTTCGTCGTATCCGTGTTAATGAAACTTTCGACCGCTTCCCCCCTCTTTTTTCGATCGGCATTCGGGTATTCCGAATTGAAGCGCTGGAGCTCCGTGTTATAAACGTTGATCATCGCGCGCATATTTGTTGCCAACGCGCTGCGGCTGGGATTGTAGCACCACGCATCACGCGCAGTGACGACGCCCAACGAAAAATTCTGGAAGAACTTTACCCCATCAGCTTTCTTGTCACCCAACGGCAAGAAATCATCGAAGCGCTTGTCTCTTTGCCCAAGCCAATCACCATGCTCATCAGGCGAAATGTTTTGCCAACCGCCAGCTTTCGCTATTCCACTGTTACTACCAAAGCCAGAAACTATTTTTAACTTTTCGTCGCGAGACAGATAGTCTCCAATATCATAGAAATATATTTTCCCATGCTCAGCCGATTCGGGATTTTTTATAAGAAATGTTATTGCTACTGGAGTCCGACTGCCGCTTCCAAAGATCTTACCGGCTTCACGCCGTGACCGTTCTCCTGAAGTCCGCTGATCGCCGCGCAGGTGGAAGACATAAATTGAAGAAAATTCTTCAGCCAAACATTGACGCAAACCGTCGCCAGTATTTGAATCAAGCCACCCAGCGTTACTAACATAAGCAACAACGCCAGCATCCCCGATACGATCACTCGCCCATCGTATTGCCCGAATGTAGCTATTGTAGAGACCCTTCGCGAGAGTCCCTCTCGAACGCTTCGTATATGTCGTGCGAATTCGATCATCTAGATTTTTGTAAGATAAGTTGTCGGCATTATCATTTTCACTTTTCTGCCCTTCAGAATAGGGTGGATTGCCAACAATCACTCGAATATCTAGCGCCTTCTGCCGAGTACGCCGACTGCTGTTGTCAGCCATCAATTCGCTGATCATATCGCGCTCCTGCTCATAAAGCTGGAACGTGTCAGTAAGGCAGATGCCTTCAAATGGCAGATAATCTCCGCCAGCTGCACTGTGATACGCCGCCTCGATGTTAATCGCGGCGATATAGTAGGCTAACAAGACGATTTCATTCGCGTGTATTTCGTGTCGGTATTTGTATTCGAGCTCCTCTGGTTTTATCAAACCGGATTGGAGCAGCCGAGTTACAAAGGTGCCGGTGCCTGTGAAAGGGTCCATGATATGGACACCCTTGCTACCGAGGGTCTGACCAAATTCGCTTTGCAGCACCTCGTTTACCGAATGCAGGATGAAATCCACGACTTCCACGGGCGTGTAAACGATGCCCAAACGCTCTGTCATTTTTGGGAAGGCGTTGCGGAAAAACTTATCGTAAAGCTCGACGATGATCTTCTGTTTGGCGTCAGCGCTATCAATGCCCTTTGCTCGTCGCCGCACGCTTTCATAAAACCGCTCTAGGCTGTCAGCTTCTTTGTCCAGCCTGTGTTCGTCCAATGCTTCTAATACGCTCTGCATAGCGCGAGACACGGGATTGTTCTGAGCGAAACTATAGCCTTCGAACAGCGCGTCAAACACCGGTCGGGTTATCAGATGCTGCGCCAACATTTCGATGGCTTCGCCTTCGGAGATGCTGTCATTCAGATCATCGCGGATTTCGGCTAGGAAGCCCTCGAATGCCGCCCGCTCCGGCGTACCCTTCTTTTCCACTAGGCCGGTAATACGAGTGATATGGGTTTGGGCAATCTTGGCGATATCGCTTGCCCAATTCTCCCAATAGTCACGCCGCCCACATTTTTTAACGATCTTGGCCATGATCGCGCGGGAGAACTCATCGAAGACAAACGGCATTTGCCCGCCGCCATTGACACCAGCCGTGCTGTCTCCGCTGCTGCCGTCGCCTTCGCCGTCATCGTTGCCAGCGCGTCCCTGCCCGATCCCCGCGCCTTCCTTTTTGGCTTTTGAACGGCTCGGCAACGTGTTCCTGACCGAGATGACCTCAATCTTACCGCTGATATCAACGCCTAGATCAGCCTGATTCAGCTGGGCATCTAGACGCTCGTCATGTGAGCGCAGCGCATTGAGAATTTGCCAAACGACGCGATACCGCTCGTTATCGTTCAATGCGTCCTCTGGCGTCATGCCAGCCGGAACACCGATGGGTAGAATGACATAGCCCATATTCTTGCCTTCGGCCCGGCGCATCACCCTGCCGACCGACTGCACGACGTCTATCTGGCTCTTGCGTGGGTGCATGAACAGGATGGCATCCAACGCCGGAACATCGACGCCTTCGGACAGGCATCGGGCATTGGACAGGATTCGGCATGCGGGATCGCTATGCTCTTCCTTCAACCAATCGAGATGGAATGACCGCTCCTTCGCCCCCATAGTGCCATCAACGTGGTGGATTTGGCATTCGAGGACGTCGGCGTCGCCCAGCGTTGCGGCCCCTTCATCCGACGCGAGGTATTCGCTAACCACTGCCTGAAATTCGGTACGGATGAGCTTGGAAGAAGCGATGTCTTTGCAGAACGCCAATGCACGTCGCATAGGCTGACCGTCGCTCGCCAGTTCGTCCTTCAAGCCCGATTTGATCAGCGCCTTATAGCAGCCAATGATCTTCGTGGCGTCGTCCAGTTTCAGTTCGCTGGTCCCGTCCGCGAGCCGGCTCTGCACGCCGCCGCTGACCATGCCTTCGTCAACAGCCAGCACAAGCACCTTATAGTCGGTCAGCAGGCCATTTTCGACAGCCCAGCCGAAACCTCGCGTGAACAGCGTTTCGCCGTAGAGCGTCTCATCGTCCATTGAGGCGAGAACGGCATCGACCTCGCCAGCCTTGGATTTGACAGCATCGCCAAACACACGCGGCGTTGCGGTCATGTAGACGCGCTTTTTTCCCGCGATGAAGTCTTGATTGTGAATCTTGACGAAGTTGCTCTCATCCTCGCCCGCCAGCGTCGCGCCCGTTGTGCGATGCGCTTCATCGCAGATGATAAGGTCAAACTCTGGGAAACCGTGCTGCCGCTGAGCATCCGCGATAACTTGAATGGACTGATAGGTAGAGAACACGACAGTCATTCTGTCAGCAGCAGGCTGGGCCGCTTTTGAAGCTAGTTTGGAGGCGTTTGTGGTCGCAGGATAATCGAGGTCGTGGGCATCGACCTCTGCAATGTCGCTTTGGTCTTTGCGATGCTTGCCCACCTGCGCGTCCGAACACACGGCCAAAGCACGTAAAGGCGTTTTCGTGTCGATCGTCCATTCGCGAATGGTCTGGCTCATCAATGCTAACGACGGCACCAAGAACAGCACAAAGCTGCCTTCACCCGCCATATGTTCGGCGATTTTCAAGCCGGTAAAGGTTTTGCCGGTACCGCAGGCCATGATAAGCTTGCCGCGATCCGCGTCAGCCAATCCCAACTGAACCGCCGCAAGCGCATCCTGCTGATGCGGGCGCAGGGCTTTTTGGGGGGCAAGTTGGATTTCGTCACGTTGGAAATAGACCGACCAGTCGATCGGGCTTTGCTCCAGACGATCCAGGCCAAGGCGTGTTACATTGATGCTTTGTCCCTCAAGCGCCGCATCTGCGTTCGCGCTCCAAGGTGCATCGGTGGTATCTATTATCAGACGTCGCGCGAAATGGACTTTGCCCGATGCGGTGAAGAAGCTGTCGATGTCCGCTTTCTGAATGCGGTGGCCTTCGCGGTAGAACTTGCACTGGATGGCGCAGAATCCGCTCTCGCCACGAATTTGAGCTACCGCGTCGATACCGGTGTCTCGGCCATCAACCCCGTGCGCCTTCGCCCAATCGGAAAAGAGCCAAGCATCGGCATACTCTTGGGCCATGCCGGGATCATTCTTGATGAACTCGACCGCCAGCCGTTCGAAATAGTTGCCCTTCTCTCGCTCACTATGCGCCGCTGCGCGATACTGGCTCAGCAGTTGACGAAGTGAACTCGACATCTCTACGCATCCCCCGGCGGCCTTATGCTATGCAGGGTTAGCGAGCGGCCGCGTATGCCGCCACTGCTCGCTTCAGAAAACACCAAAAAATATATCGGGATTCTCCGGGGACTATAACGATAGGTGGCGAATCACGAGCCGTAACAAGGGTGGTACCCTTCCGCGCGGACGCGGCAGATACCTATCTGCTACCTAGATAAAAGGGCTCAGCGACTGATTGCCGCTAAGCCCTTGAAATCTATGGTGCGCCCGGAACGATTCGAACGTCCGACCCTCAGATTCGTAGTCTGATGCTCTATCCAGCTGAGCTACGGGCGCGTTGTGAGGGGGGTAACTAGTCGGCGATCGTCTGCGGCGCAACCCCGTTGCGCAGAAATTATCGGCGGCGTAGGTCCGGCACATGAAAGCCCCTTTCCACGCCCCCCTTTCGCTGACCGTCCTGACCATCGTCGCCGGCGCCCTCGGCGGCTGTACGACTGACATGACGGGCTATCCCTCGCTCGCTCCGCGCACGATCGAAAACGACGCCCGCGCCGGTACGACGCCAGCTACAGCCGAACCGGCTGTCGCCGCACCCGGCGGCACATCGCCCGCGCTGGCGAAGCTGATCGACGATGCCGGCAAGGCCGATGCCGCCTTTCAGGCCGCGCTCGCCGCATCGCGCCGCACGATCGAATCCGGCAGCCGCGCCGCGATGGGCAGCGAGGCGTGGATTGCGAGCCAGCAGGCCTATAGTGCGCTCGATGCCGCGCGCGCGCCCGTCACCGTCGCGCTCGCCGAACTCGACAAGCTGCGTCAGCAGGCGGTGAGCAACGGTGATGACGAAACCCCGGTGGCAACCGCTACCCAGCAGGTTCAGGCCATCGACGAGGCTGAGCGCGCAGTGCTCGCGCAACTGGCGCCGTCCGCAGACTAGTCGGCGGCTACGGCGCTCGCTGCCGCTGCAATCTCGCGCATGTGCTTCTTCGCCGTCTGTGCATATCCAGCGCAGGTTGCAAGCTGGCGACCGAGTTCCGCCTCCGTCGCGTCGCGCATATAGCTGGCGGGCCGCCCTGCCCATAGCTGTCCGCTGGGGATGCGCTTGCCGGGTGTCAACATCGCGCCCGCCGCCAGCCGGCCGCCCTCTTCGATGACGCAACCGTCCATCACCATCGCGCCCATGCCGATGAACGCGCGATCGCCGATCGTGCAGCCATGGATCACCGCCATATGCCCGATCAGCACATCGTCGCCGATGATGGTCGCATATGTCTTGGTGGTGACATGGACGATGCTGCCGTCCTGAATATTGGTTCGCGCGCCGATCCGGATGCTGTCGACATCGCCGCGCACCACCACATTATACCACAGGCTCGAATCCGCGCCGATCTGCACGTCGCCGATCACCGCACATCCGGGCGCCACGAACACGCTCGGATCGATCGTCGGCGTGATGCCCTCATAGGGTAGGATCGTGGGCTTCATGGCTGTCGGGCCTTTCTATAGACGATATGCGGTTTCAGCCGGGGTTCGAGCTCCGGCTGCGGATGATCGAAGTCGAGATCGGGGCAGCGGATCATGCCGATCCGCTCCATCAGCCCCCAGCTGCGCGCATTGCCGAGCACGGTCATCGCCCAGATATCGGCAAAGCCCTGCTGCGCGAAGCCATGATCGAGGCAGGCCGCCGCAGCTTCACGCGCATAGCCGCGTCCCCAATGCGATTGGGCGAAACGCCAGCCGATCTCGGGCCTGCCCTCGAGCGGCGTATCGAGCGCACCGGGCTTGACCCCGCAAAAGCCCAGAAAGGCGCCGTCATCCTTGCGCTCCACCGCAAGAAAGCCCGAACCATAACCCTCGACAAAGCCGTTCTGCCGATCGATCGCGGCATCGCTTTCGGCCCGCGACCATGGCGCACCGAGATATTCCATCACCGCCGGGTCGTTGCACATCGCATGGAAGGGCGCGCGATCGGCATCCACCCAGCGACGCAGCAACAGGCGTTCGGTCTCGATCACGCGTCCTGCCTCAGCCGCCTATCAACCGCGCCGCATGGAGCGCATGATAGGTCAGCACGCCGCTCGCCCCTGCCCGCTTGAACGCCATCAGCGTCTCCAGCACCATCGCATCCCGATCGGCCGCGCCCGCCGCCACGGCATGCTCGATCATCGCATATTCGCCGGACACCTGATACGCGAACACCGGCACTTCGAACCGCTCCTTCACGAGCCGCACGATATCGAGATAGGGCAGCCCCGGCTTCACCATCACGCTGTCCGCGCCCTCGGCCAGATCGAGCGCGACTTCGCGCAGCGCCTCTTCCGAATTGGCCGGGTTCATCTGATAGCCCTTCTTGTCACCCTTCAGCAGCCCGCGCGTGTCCACCGCGTCGCGGAACGGGCCGTAAAAGGCCGACGCATATTTGGCGGCATAGGCCATGATCTGCACGTCGACATGGCCGCCACTTTCCAGCACCGCTCGGATCGCCCCGACCCGCCCGTCCATCATGTCGGATGGCGCGACGATATCGCTCCCTGCCTCGGCTTGCACCAGCGCCTGCTGCACCAGCACCTCGCTGGTGATGTCATTCAGAACATGCCCACCCGTATCGACGATCCCGTCATGCCCATGGCTGGTATAGGGATCGAGCGCGACATCGGTCAGCACGCCGATGTCGGGCACCGCCGCCTTGATTGCCCTGATCCCGCGGCACATCAGATTATCGGCATTGAGCGCCTCGCGCCCGTCGTCCGTCCGCAACTCGCGCGGCGTATTGGGAAACAGCGCCAGACAGGGAATCCCCGCCGCCTTCGCCTCACGCGCGCGATCGGCGAGCTGCGCCAGCGGCCAGCGCGATACGCCTGGCAATGACGGTATCGGCTCGACCTCGCTGCCGTTCGCGATGAACAACGGCCAGATCAGGTCGGCCGGCGTCAGTATATTTTCGGCAAACATCGCGCGGCTCCAGCCATGGCGACGTGGGCGGCGCAGGCGAAGCGCGGGGTAAGAAGCTTGAGTCATGCGCAGGCTTTAGCGGGTGCACGTCCTGGGTGCAAAGCGCTCCCTTTGCCTCACCGAACCACGTCATCCCGGATCAGTCCGGATGCAGCAATGAAAAGATATGCACCCGAAACGGCCGTCGCGCGTTAGGGCGCGATGCAGAGCCCCACTCCACTCCGCCCACATCCCCCACGACAGGCCATCCCCCCACCACGCAGCGCTATATTGATCGTCAACGCGCTGTCCCGTCAGGGGCAAAAGCAATATGAGATCGCCTGCGACAAACTCCGCGCCGCCGGCATCGATCTGATCGAAACGATCGCGATCCACGAACCCGGCACGCTTCCCGACATCGTCGCGGCGGCGATGCGCAAGAAGCCGCCGATGCTGATCGTCGGCGGCGGTGACGGCTCGCTCTCCTGCGCGGTCGACGATCTCGTCGGCTCCGACACGATCTTCGCGATCCTGCCGCTCGGCACCGCCAACAGCTTCGCCCGCACCCTGGAGATCCCGCTCGATCTAGATGGCGCGATCGACGTCATCGCCAACGGCACGCCCCGGCGCCTTGATCTCGGCATGATCGACGATGATTATTACTGCAACTGTGCCGCGATCGGGCTGTCGACGAAGATCGGCGATCACATCCCGTCAATCCTCAAGAAGACGCTCGGCCGGGTAGGCTATCTGGTCTGGGCGACATATCAGTCGCTCAAATTCAAATCCTTCCGCGTCACGGTGACGGTGAACGGCAAGGCCGAAACCATCAGGGCCGTCGAAGTCCGCATCGCCAACGGCCGCTTTCACGGCGGCATGGAGCTGATCGAGGACGCCGACCCCGACAGCGGCGAGATCGTCGTTCAGGTCGTGCCCGGTCGAAATGCCGTCCAGCTGGGCTGGAGCTGGCTCGCGAGCGCGCTCAAGCTACGCGCGCGAAGGGATACCACGATCGAATATCACGGCCGCGAAATCAGGGTCGAGACGCGGCCGCCGCAGAAGATTTCGATCGACGGCGAGGTACTGGCGAAGACCCCGGTGACGGCCAAGGTGGCGCGCAACGTCGTCAGCGTCATGGCGCCACGCGTCGTCTGACCCGCACCGCCATCGCCGCGCCAGACGCCACCTCGAACCGCTGCCCCAAAGCCCGTGTCGAGCGAAGTCGAGATAGACTCTCGTGCAGATCAGGCTTGTTCCTTATTTGTTCTTGACAAACTCCAATCATTTATATTGCATGACACCCTCTGCGGAACGGATCGGGGGAGGATGCATGGGGTTGGATCTACTCGTCGAAGGGCGGCCCAAGCCCGGCCACGAGGCCGAATGGCGGCAAATTCTGATGCGATCTTTCAACGAAGAGAAGCCGAAGAAGGGCGACGAGGATCGCTACAAGGAAATAACCATCATGGATTACGAGCAGGTTGGGCTCCCCGCGTCGGCTCCGATCCCGCGGCCGATGCATGGATCATCGAGACACGGCAAGCCGAGACGCCTGAAGAGATCGCCACCGCGCTCGAGGATTTTCACGGATATTATGCCGTCGCTCTGGCCGAATGCGATGGCGTACCGAGATTCAACCAGGCCGCTCACGGCTATGGCGCCGACGAGACGAGTTTCCGGGGCAAGTTCTTCGATTTCTGCGAGGACGTGCTGACGCCGGATCTCATAGCCGGAGCCTATCAACATCGCTTCCCCGAAGACGCGATCGCCTATGGCCGCGCGCTCCTCGCCGCCGCCGACGCCGCTACAGCCAACGGCCCCCTTCCGCTCCCGCCGCCGCCGCCACCCCGGACAGGATTCTTCGCCCGCTTCCTGGGCCAGCCAAAGCAGCAGGAGAGGTCCGACGAGCTGTCGTTCGACGAACAGCTCGACGTCGTGCGGACCGGCGGAAAATGGTTCCTGTTCTGGGGCGAGCGCGGGAACGCCATTCGGGCTTGGGTTTAGGACGTCGCGCGGCAACTTCAACCTGCACGAATCCTCAAACCTGCCGGGTGCCATCAATGAGCGGTTACGAATCCTGGATAATCGTGGAAAACGTCAACCTAGAGCAGCTCTGCGATTTTTTCGGCCTTGAGGAACCCACCAAGCCGACGTTCCGCCCTCGATTTGGCTATATCGAACTACCCGGATGGTGCGTCGTCTGGGCAGAGAGGGACGTCTTCGAAGGTCGTGAAGATTTGATCGACGTCTCCCAATTGGGTTTCGCCATGCGGTTGCACGTTCAGGAGGGATGGAAATCGATCCTGACAGCAGCGCGGGACGGCGAAGTGCTTTGGCAAGTCAGCGCGAACCTGAAGAAGTTTCGCATTAACGGAAAGCCACCTTATAATCGCCGTGCGCTGCAAGCCCTTGCCAGCGATCCGGACAACGAGTTTTTTGGCGATGGTACCGATATTTCCTTCGCGCTCGCCAAAGCGATTACCGGCACCGAGTACACCTCGTTGTTCGAAGGCCTGAAATGTCTCCGCCCAAAAAAAGGGTCACCGCTGGCCAGCCCCTGGTATTTACGCGGCCTTGGCAAATTTTCTGACTTTTTCTTGCAGTTTGGCCGGCCTGGCTTGTTGTTCATGTGCATGTTGTCATTCTTCGCGCTCGGGCTCGCTGGGGAAGCGGCGTTCCAGCTACTCAAGTGGATTGTAATATTTGTTGTAGCGGCATGCCAAATAGGCTGAGCGTTCTGCCAGCAGCCTTCTTGGCGCCTGCAAAGTTTACGAAAGGGCGCCAGCCTGCTATAAGCGGTCGTCCCATAGCGCACTCGAACGCCCGATCAGCCCGATCCGACCGCTACATCACCGTTTATTGTTAAATTTTTGCAGAAAATTCAGCTATATCAGTATCTTATACTGAGATCTTCTGTAACAGAATCAAAAATTTCAGGCGTTTTTTCTAGAAAATCTGTCAAAATGCCCTGTTTTTTGATCGCAAACACCACATGTTCGACCACATCGGCGCTCGTCGGGTGGAACCAGCGCCGCACCTCGATCCCGCCGATCTTCTCCATCGCACGGCGCGATCGGATATTGTGGATGCCGACGCGGAAGATCACCGTGTCGACATAGCGGAACGCATGCGCGAGCATCGTGCCCTTGAGATCGCGATTGGTGCCGCCGCCCCAATAGGTCCGCGCCAGGAAGCTCCAGCCGATCTCCACCTCACCCGGCTCGCACCAGCGCTTCGAATAACGCGACGATCCGATCATCGCCCCCGTCGCGCCGTCCTCCGCCTT
>Ga0268264_10000110_pt1 | contig 206663 bp, 186 predicted proteins | sample KBSSwiS32_FD_190357 | JGI IMG/M metagenome (GOLD analysis project Ga0268264, IMG submission 190357) | Switchgrass rhizosphere microbial communities from Kellogg Biological Station, Michigan, USA - KBS Switchgrass S3-2 (SPAdes) (version 2) | ecosystem: Host-associated > Plants > Roots >... | reverse complement strand
CGCAGCGGGGCGGCCGCGCATGTAGTCGTAGGTGGCCTCGTCCGGGGCCACCAGGCCCGCCCGGGCGCCGGCCTCGATGGTCAGGTTGCACAGGGTCATGCGCCCTTCCATGGAGAGCGCGCGCACGGCCTCGCCGGCGTATTCGATGACATAGCCGGTACCGCCGGCGGTGCCGATCTCGCCGATCACCGCCAGGGCCAGGTCCTTGGCGGTGACGCCGGCCGGCGCGACCCCGTCCAGGGTCACCCGCAGGTTCTTCGACTTGGACTGGCGCAGCGTCTGGGTGGCCAGCACGTGCTCCACCTCGGAGGTGCCGATCCCCTGGGCCAGGGCGCCGAACGCGCCGTGGGTGGAGGTGTGGCTGTCGCCGCAGACGATGGTCATGCCGGGCTGGGTGCGGCCCTGCTCGGGGCCCACCACGTGGACGATGCCGTTGCGGATGTCGCCCATGGGGAAGAACTCGATCCCCGCGTCCTTGACGTTGCGCTCCAGCGTCTGGAGCTGGAGGCGCGCCTCCTCGTCGGCGACGGCGCCGACGCCAAGCGCCTGGCCCTCGGTGGGCACGTTGTGGTCGGCGACGGCGAGGGTGCGGTCCGGGCGGCGTACGGGGCGGTTCGCGGCCCTGAGCCCCGCAAAAGCCTGGGGCGTGGTCACCTCGTGGATCAGGTGCAGGTCGATGTAGAGGATCGCCTCGCCGCCGTCCGCCTCGGCCACGACGTGGGCGTCCCAGATCTTGTCATAGAGGGTCTTGCCGGTCATGGGCGGCATGTAGGACGTGCAAGGCGGGGTCGGCAAGGACGAGGCGATGGACGAAGCGGCGCGCCATGCGGGCGGATGCCACTGCGGGGCGGTGCGTTACGAGGCGCGGGGCGCGCCGGTGAACGTGCGCGCCTGTCATTGTGCGAGTTGTCGAAAGGCGGCTGGCGGGCCGTTCCATGTGCGGGCGGTGTTCCCGGTCGAGGCGGTGTGGCGGCAGGGGCGGATGGCGCGTTACCGCTCGTCGGCGCGGCTGTGGCGGGTGTTCTGCCCGATGTGCTCGACTTATCTATTCGGCGAGCCGATCGACCGGCCGGGGTTCCTGTCGATCAACGTCGACAGCCTAGACGATCCCGGCCTGCTGCCGCCGCAGATGCACATCTGGACGTCGAGCATGGTGGGTTGGGTAAGGCTCGCGGACGGGCTGCCGCAGCATCCCGAAGGGGTGGCGTGGTAGGACGTCGCCTTTCCTCCCACGTCCCGAAGAGGACGGGGGAGGAATGGAGGCGATTCAGCCCTCGGTCTTCTCTTCGCGGACGCTCTGCTGGCGCTCGGCGATGCGGGCGGACTTCCCGCGGCGGTCGCGCAGGTAGTAGAGCTTGGCTCTACGGACGGCGCCGCGGCGCTTGACCTCGATGGAGTCGATCATCGGCGAGAGCACCGGGAAAACCCGCTCGACGCCTTCGCCGAACGAGATCTTGCGCACGGTGAAGCTCTCGTTGATGCCGGAGCCCTGGCGGGCGATGCAGACGCCCTCGTAGGCCTGGACGCGCTCGCGCTCGCCTTCCTTGATCTTCACATTGACGCGCACCGTGTCGCCGGGCTGGAACTCCGGGGTGCTGCGCTGGGCCTTGAGGCGGTCGGCCTCTTCCTTCTCCAGGGTCTCGATCAGGTTCATCGTCGTCGTCCTTTTGGGGCTTCAGTCGCCCTTTGGCTGTAAGTTGGCGAGATGCCGCGCCCAGAGATCCGGACGCCGCTCCCGCGTGGTCTGCTCCCGCTGCGCCTGCCGCCATTTGGCCACCTCGGCGTGGTGGCCTGACGTCAGCACCTCGGGAATCTCGAGCCCTTCGAACGTCCGCGGCCGGGTGTACTGCGGATATTCGAGGAGACCCGCCTCGAAACTCTCTTCACTCAAGCTCTCGGCCTGGCCCAGAACCCCCGGCGCCAGGCGTACGCACGCCTCGATGACGACCATCGCCGCCGCCTCGCCACCCGCGAGCACGGCGTCGCCGACCGCCACCTCCTCGAACCCGCGGGCGTCGAGCACCCGCTGGTCCACCCCTTCGAAGCGGCCGCACAGGACGACCAGTCCGGGTCCGTCCGCCCACTCGCGAACCCGCGCCTGGGTCAGGGGCCTGCCCCGGGCGCTCATATACAAAAGCGGCCGCCCCCGCCGCTCCACGCTGTCCAGCGCAGCCGCGATGACGTCCGCTCGCATGACCTGCCCCGGCCCGCCCCCCGCAGGGGTGTCGTCGAGGAAGCCGCGCTTATCCTTGGAAAAGCCTCGAATGTCCACCGTTTCCAGCGACCACAGGCCCTGCTCGCGCCAGGCGGTCCCGATCAGCGAAACGCCGAGCGGGCCGGGGAAGGCCTCGGGGAACATGGTCAGGACGGTGGCGTCGAAGGACATGGGCGCCTTCAAGGCCGCCCTGACGCCCGCGTCAAGCGGAGCGGGGAGCCGCGCCCTTGCCGCAGGCCGTCCTCAGAGCTAAAGCCCAGCCCCTTCGCACTCGCAGCATAGGCCGACCCCATGGACCCCCGCCTGGACCTGCCCGAGACGCTGGCGCTGGAGCGCATCGAGGTGAACCTGTTCCGGGGGACTTCGCCCGACTACAGCGGCGCGCGGATCTTCGGCGGCCAGGTTATCGCCCAGTCGCTGCTGGCGGCCAACGAGACGGTGGAAGGTCGGGTCTGCCACTCGCTGCATTGCTACTTCATCCGGCCGGGCGACCCGAAGATCCCGATCCTGTTCGAGGTGGACCGCGCGCGCGACGGCGGCAGCTTCACCACCCGGCGGGTGACGGCGATCCAGCACGGCAAGCAGATCTTCAACCTGGCCGCCTCGTTCAAGGCGCGGGAGACGGGCGCCGAGCACCAGGCGGCCATGCCGGACGCGCCGCGCCCGGAGACGCTGCCCGACGAGGCCACCCAGCAGCGGGAGCTGCTGCCGCTGCTGCCGGAGGAGTTGCAGCGCGACCTGCTGCGGCTGCGGCCGATCGAGATCCGTCCGGTCGGCGGCCATTTCTACCTGGAAAAGGGTAAGAAGGAGCCGCGGTCGGAGGCCTGGATGCGCGCCTACGCGCCGATCGGGGATGATCCGCGCATGCAGCAGGCGGTGCTGGCCTATGCTTCGGACATGAACCTGGCCGGCAACGCGATGCGCCCACACGGGCTCATGTGGCGCTCGCCGGGCCTGCAGTCGGCGAGCCTGGATCACGCCATGTGGTTCCACCACCCGACCGACTTCAACAAGTGGCACCTCTACGTCATGGACAGCCCCGCGGCGTCGGACGCCCGCGGCTTCAACCGCGGCTCGATCTACAACGAGGACGGGGTGCTGGTGGCGTCCACGGCCCAGGAAGGGCTGATGCGGATGCACCAGGCCTGAGGCGGCGTCATTCCACCTGCGCCGGCGGGTCAGCGATGATCTTGCCCTCGGCGAGGCGCACCTCCGGGACGGCCTCGCGGGTGAAGGGCAGCCACCAGGTCGGACCCCCGGCGGGGGGCTGGATCTCCAGCAGGTCGCCGGCGCCGAAGTCCTGCACCGCCTTCACGGCGCCGAGCGGCTCGCCGGTCACGGTCTCCACCGACAGGCCGATCAGGTCGGCGAGGTAGAACTCGTCCTCGTCGTCGGGGGCGGGCAGGCGCTCGCGGGGGACGTAGAGCGTCAGGCCGCGCAGGGCGTCGGCGGCCTCGGGGCTCGCCACCTCCTTCACCTTCGCCACCACCCCCGCCTTGGCCGGGCGGGCCGAAAGCACGGTGAGCGCGGGCGTCCCGTCCTCGCGCAGCAGCTCCCGATAGCGGACGAGCGCCATCGGGTCGGCGGTGTAGGTGGTGATCCGCATCTCGCCGCGCACGCCGAAGGCGCCGCCGACGACCGCGACCAGGATCAGGCGGGGGGCCGTCACTCTTCCTCCCCCGTCCATTTCGGGACGTGGGAGGAAAGAAGGGCGGCAGGCCGCAACAACGAGCCTCAGTCTTCTTTAGTCGGAGCAGCTTCCGCGGTGGGCTCTTCCGCGGCGGGGGCTTCCTCGGCCGGCGCCTCGGCGACAGGGGCCTCAACGGCGGGCGCCTCTTCAGCCGACGCTTCAGCGGCCGGGGCTTCGGCGGCGGGGGCTTCCTCAGCGGGCGCCTCGGCGACGGGTTCCTCAGCGACGGGCTCCTCGACGGCCGGGGCGTTGCGGGCTTCCTCGAGGGCGGCGGCGCGGTCGGCCTCGCGCTGGGCGCGCTCGGCGCCGCGTTCCTGCGCCTTCTTGCCGGGCTCGCCCTTCTTCGGGTTGGAGCTGTTCTCCCACTTGGTCAGGCCCTCGGCCGACAACAGCCGGGCGACGCGGTCGGTGGGCTGGGCGCCCTTGCCGAGCCATTCCTGCACGCGCTCGCCCTTCACCCGCAGGCGGTCGGCGTGGTCCTTGGCCAGCAGCGGATTGTAGGTGCCGACCTTCTCGATGAAGCGGCCGTCGCGGGGCGAGTGGCTGTCGGCGACGACGATGGAATAGAAGGGGCGCTTCTTGGCGCCGCCACGGGCGAGACGGATCTTGAGCATAGGGAAGGACCTGTTCTTTCTAGGATTTCTTGAAGGGATTGACGCCCGGCGGCAGGCCGCCCAGGCCGGGAAGCTTGAGGCCGCCGGGGAGGCCGCCGCTGGGCGCGCCGCCGCCTAAGCCGGGCAGCGCTTTCTGGATCTCGTCGGGGGAGGGCAGCTTGCCGCCGCCCAGCGCCTTCAGCCGCGCCATGTCGCCGCCGCCGCCGCCCATGCCCATCATCTGGGCCATCTGGGCGAAGCCGCGGCCGCCGCCCCGGCTCATCATCTTGAAGGCGTCGGCCATCTGGCGGTGCTGTTTCAAGAGCCGGTTCACCTCGGCCACGTCGACGCCCGAGCCCTTGGCGATCCGGCGCTTGCGCGAGGCCTGCAGGATGTCGGGCTTTTTGCGCTCGGCCTTGGTCATCGAGGAGATGATCGCCGTCTGGCGGTCGAAGGTCTTGTCGTTGATGTTCGCCTCGGCGATCTGCTTCTTGACCTTCTGCACGCCGGGCAGCAGGCCCATCAGCCCCTCCATGCCGCCCATGCGCTTCATCTGGCCCAGCTGCTCGGCCATCATGTCGAGGTCGAACTGGCCCTTGGCCAGCTTCTTCGCCATGGCCTCGGCCTTGGCCATGTCGAGGTCCTGGGCGGCCCGTTCCACCAGGGCCACCACGTCGCCCTGGCCCAGGATGCGGCCGGCCACCCGGCGGGCGTCGAAGGCGTCGAGGCCGTCGAGCTTCTCGGAGACGCCCAGGAACTTGATCGGCAGGCCGGTGACGGCGCGCATGGAGAGCGCCGCGCCGCCGCGGCCGTCGCCGTCCGCCCGGGTCAGGACGAGCCCGGTGAGCGGCAGGCGCTCGTGGAAGGCCTTGGCCGTGCGCACCGCGTCCTGGCCGGTGAGGCTGTCGGCGACCAGCAGGGTCTCGGAGGGGGTGGCGATGCGGGCGATCTCGGCGGCTTCCGCCATCATCGCCTCGTCCAGCGTCGTGCGGCCGGCGGTGTCGAGGATGACCACGTCGAAACCCTGCAGCCGGGCGGCCGACAGGGCGCGTCGCGCGATGTCCGGCGCCGACTGGCCGGCGACGATCGGCAGGGACGAGACCTCCGCCTGGACGGCCAGGGTCGCCAGCTGCTCCATGGCCGCGGGGCGGCGGGTGTCCAGCGAGGCCAGCAGCACCTTCTTGCGCTCGCGGGCCAGCCGCAGGCCGAGCTTGGCGGCGGTGGTGGTCTTGCCCGAGCCCTGCAGGCCGGCCATCAGGATGACGGTGGGCGGGTTCAGCGAGATGTTGAGCCCCTCGGGCTCGCCCTCGCCGCCCAGCATCTCCACCAGGCCGTCGTAGGTGATCTTCACCACCTGGTCGGCGGGCCGGACAGAGCGGATCACCGCCTCGCCGGAGGCGCGCTCCTTGGCCTTGGCGATGAACTCGCGGACCACCGGCAGGGCGACGTCGGCCTCGAGCAGGGCCACGCGCACCTCGCGCAGCACCTCGTCGATATCCTTTTCGGACAGCACGCCGCGGCCGGACAACCGGTCGAAGACGCCAGAAAGCCTATCCGTCAGCGCGTCGAACAAATCCGCCTCTCCCAGAGCGTGACAGGCGGAAGTGGAAACCGGTTCCGCCGACCGTCACGCTCCATACACAACCGCCCAAACGCCACGAACCCCCGTGGACGATCACGTCGACGGGGGGCCTCGCCGCCCTCGTCCCATATGGTGATGGGGGTCGTGGCGGTGGAGGGCGCTGTGGGTCTGCGCCGGAAGGGCGCACTTATGCGCCCAAAGGGAGCGGAAGGTCAAGGAAGGGACGGAAGGTCCACGAAGGAGCGCGTCCGAAAACCGCCAGCAACGCGCGCCCGGCGGCCTATATTCACGCCATGACCCAATACACCCTCTTCGAAACCGCCATCGGCTGGGCCGGCGTCGCCTGGGGCGAGCGTGGGCTGGTCGGCGTCCACCTGCCGGACCCCTCGCCGGAGACCGCGCGCAAGAGCTTCCTGCGCAAGTTCCCCGACGCGACCGAGGCCGCGCCGCCGCCCCAGGCGCAGGCCGTCATCGACGGGATCGTCGACCTGATGGCCGGCGGCAAGCCGGACTTCGCCGACGCGCCGCTGGACCTCTCGCTGACGCCGGCGTTCAACGCCCGCGTCTACGCGATCGCCCGCACGATCCCGCCCGGCGAGACCCTGACCTACGGCGAGATCGCCGTGCGGCTCGGCGACAAGCTGCTGGCCCGGGACGTCGGCCAGGCCCTGGGCCAGAACCGCTGGCCGATCGTCGTGCCCTGCCACCGGGTGACGGCGGCGAACGGCAAGCTCGGCGGCTTCTCGGCCCGTGGCGGGGCGGCGACGAAGCTGAAACTGCTGGCGATCGAGGGGGCCAAGGCTGCGGCCCAGCCGTCGCTGTTCAGATAAGGCGGGCCATATAGCCAAGGCTGGCGGCACAATCGTTCCCTCTTTGTTCTTGACGACTTGACCGTTCGATGCGAGACTTTCGGCCTGTTGGGACAACAGGCGCGACGGTCGCCTCCCGGGTACCGGTTCAGCAACAAGAGGGAACGCCATGGCGGGCTCCAATCTGGCCCGGCGCGAGCCGGAGAGCGTCGGCGACTTCATGGAGCGCAGGCGCAGGGAGCTTGCGCATCTCGGCTCAGAGGCCAGTGCGAAGGCGCATGAACTCTACGGGAAGGCGATCCGTGCCGGCCGCGATCTGGATCTACCGACCGCCGGCGAGGTGATGGCCTATGGCGCCGACCTGCTGCAGGGCGCCAGCCGGCGTACGGCCGCCAGGCCAGCACCCCCCGCCAAGCGGCCTTTAAGCCGTCCGGCTATTGCGCGGAACCCTCGGGGCGCCGGCCATGCCGCGTCGGCGCCGCGCGCTGCGCCAAGTGGCGGACGGACGAGTTCCCTCGACAGGAACCCTTACGCCAAGGCCGCTGGCGGATATGTGGCGATGGTGGCGGGCAACGCCGCCGGCGTGAACAGGGGCGCCGTCCACATGGCCGAAGACGCCTTGGGCGCGGTGGCCTTCCTCAATCGGCTGGCCGATCCGCTGGATCAATTTAGGGGCCCGCCGGGAACATCGGCGGGCGCGCAGCTGGCGGACGCCGGCAAGGCCCTCATCGACTACGGCGCAAGCGTGTGGGCGAACCCCCACAGGGTCGTCGACGACGTTCGAAGCGGCGCGAACAAAGTCTACGCCGACCTGGTTCCGTCCGCCATGCCGGCCGCCGACACCTTCGCAGGGGAGGTCGGCCGCATGTACGGGATCGGCAAGAACCAGGGAGAACTCGCGCTCAACGTCGCATTGCTCCCGGCCGGCGGCGAGGCGCTCGGGCCGCTCGCGACTCTCCGAGGCGCGTCAAGGTTGAAAAACGCCACGCGTTACCTTGAGGAGGCTGGGCACGCTGACGCCGCCGCCTATCTTGCCAAGCCCTACGAGGGAAAAGGACACCACGTTTACTTTCCGCGAGAGGCTGACCTGCCGAAGATCCTGGGCGGGGGGAAAGTTCCACGGTTCATCGTGGACAGCCCTTTCAACGTCCTGCAGTTCAAGGGGCTCACTCAAGGAGAGGGCTATGCGCTGCACGCGTCGGTAGACAAATTCGCCAATTCGTTCCGGATGCCCGACAAATTCGGTGTCCGAAGTTGGAGGGCTAAGAAGGCCGGCATCGATACGCAAGCCGGATTCGATCGCATCTGGAACGGCACGCCAGAAGCGGTGAAGTCCGCCGCGGGGAGCTTTGTCGGCGGCGCGGGCGGGCTCGTCCACGAAGCGTTCGATGAGGACGAGGCATGGTGAAGGTCTACCCCTACGCCGAGTTCGACGCCGACTTCCCCGACGACCAAGTGGATGAAGGCGGGCACGTTAAGTTCTTTCCCGGCCGGAACGTCGCCGAGGCGATCGCCGAGATCTTACGACGCACCGGATTGAACCCCGCCGAGCCGGAACATCTGGACGTGCATGGATGGGGGTTTCACACAAAATTCAAAAAGCATTCGATGTGGATTCAGCTTTCGACTTCCGAAGATGCGCATTTTTACATGTATACCTGGAACTCTTCTTCGTTCATAGACAGGCTGACAAAAGCAGCGAAGATGATCCACCCAGAATTCCTGATAGTTTTGAGCCGAGAACTGAACGCCGACCCGCGATTCCACGGGATCACTTGGTTCAGCAGAGACGATCGCAACCGCGAGGCGGGTTCGGCCAAGCCTGTCGACGGCGCCTGACCGACGCCTGCGGCTCATTCCACGATCTTCGACGGCGGCGGCTCGCTGGGCCCGCCCTGCGGCGACCCCGCCTTCGGCTTCAGACCCAGCGTCCGCCGAACCCAAGCCGCGATCGCGGCGAAGCCCGCGACGAAGACCACCGCGCCCTTCTTGAGAAACAACAGCGCTACGGCGAGGAGGCCGGCTTTCTTGGCGACGCCGAGCCCTACGCCGGCAGCGACCAGGCCCGCCAGTCCGTAGCCCGCCGTGGCGTCGCCCTTCTGGAAGTCTGCATAGCGCGCGCCGGCGTCGAACTCCGCCGTGCGGGCCAGCTCGGCCGCGGCGGGGCGCACGTCGCCCAGGTGCGACATGGACGAGACAAGGTTCATGCTCAGCACCCCGCTGCGGCCCAGGTGGCGGACGTCGTAGTTGAGGGTGTGGTCCGCCTCGTCGCCGAACTGGACGTCGCGGGCCCAGATCATGTCGTGGTGCGCCGGATCATAGGTCGGCGGCTGGGCCCAGCCGATCAACGTGGACGGCTTGAAACCCTGCTTCTGCAGTTCGGCGTTCTGTTCGTCCTCACCCGCCCGCAGGTCCGCCAGGACCTTGTCGTAATCGGCGGTCTTGGCGTCCTTGTCGCTGACGTACTTGGTGTCCGCGTAGGTGACGACCGCGCCCCAGGCGCCGTCTGTGAGGAAGTCGGCGCCGTCGGGGAAAACCATCCCCAGCACGTCGCTGACCGCGCTGGGCGGGTTGTTCCAGCCTTCCGTCAGCACCCGGCGGGCGTCGTCGGGGCCCAGGAAGTAATATTTGTCCCCGAGGGCCAGCGTCGCCTTCGCGGCCGGGATCGCCACCACGCCGCGGATCGGCTTGAGGCTGTCGCGCAAGGCGGTGAGGCGCTGGGCCTCCGCCGCCTGCTCAGGCGTCTGCGGCGACTGCGCCATGGTGGGCGCGGCCAGCAGCCCGACGATTGCAGCCAAGGCTGCGCCGAGTCCCGAATACATCACGCCCGCTCCCACCCAGGAATGGCCAAGCTTGCCGCAAGAGCAACGTGAGCGCGAGTCCGAATTGGCGGACCCTCATGGCGATCATCCGATCCCAGCCGACCCGCCACGAAAAACGCCCCGCCGGGGGTCCGGCGGGGCGTTTCGAAACGTGGAAGCGGGCGGGGCCTACTTCTTCATCATGCCCTTGATCTCGGCCTGGGAGGCGTTGATGACGGCCGCGCCGTTGTCGACGGCCAGGGCGGAGGTGTCGACGGCGAAGGTGTCGGCGCCCATCTGGATGGTGGCGACGTTCTTGCCGCTGGCGTCGGGCTTCACTTCCTTGACGGTGCCGATCGTGGCCCCGGTCTTGTCCTTCACCGCCAGGCCCGCGGTCACCGTGGCGCCGGCGCTGGGGGCGGCGGAGCTCGAGGCGCTGGGGGGCGAGGCCGAGGACGATGGATCGCTCGCCGTGGCGCCTGACGAGGTCTGGGCGGCGGCAGGAAGGGCGAGGGCGAGTGCGAGGGCCGCGGCCCCGAAGGTGATGACTGAGCGCATAGGGTCTCCCGTTTGCTTGGCGTCCCCCGACGCATTGGCATCATCGCGGGTGTTTGGGACCAAGGCTTGGCCCTGCTGCGGCTGAAACTGGGCCATCCCCGGTTGCGCCCTGCGGGCTAGGCGGGCTCGTTGGTCACCGCTAAACCTACGCCATGAGCATCGGCGTCTTTGATTCCGGGGTGGGCGGGCTGACGGTGCACCGCAAGCTCGTCGACCGTTTCCCGACCGCCGACCTGATCTATTTGGCCGACCAGGCCAACACCCCCTACGGCGGGCGCAAGGGCGAGGAAATCGTGGATCTCACCCGCGCCGGCTGCGAGCGGCTGTTCGCGCAGGGGTGCAGCCTGATCGTGCTGGCCTGCAACACCGCCGCCGGCATCGCGCTTCGCCGGCTGCAGCAGACCTGGCTGCCGGGATACCGGAAACAGCTCGGCCGGCCGGTGAACGTGCTGGGGATCATCGTGCCGACCATCGAGGCGGCCACCGGCCTGCCCTGGGAGCACGAGGCCCTGGACCGGGGCGAGAAGGTGGAGAAGGTGGATGTGCTGGGCGTGTTCTGCACGCCGGCCACCGCCGCCAGCCGGGTCTATGAGATCGAGATCGACAAGCGCCGCCAGGACGTGGCCGTGTTCGCCGAACCCTGCCCGGACCTGGCCGGGATGATCGAGACCGGCGCCGGCGTGGTGGAGCTGGCCCAGAAGGTGGACGGCCACGTCAAGGCGATCACCACCCGCATCGGCCGGCCGCCGGACCGGGCGATCCTCGGCTGCACCCACTACGAGATCGTGGCGGACCTGTTCCGCGCCGCCCTGCCGCCGGGCACGCCGCTGATCCACCAGCCGCAGGCCACGGCCGACGCCCTGGACCGCTATGTCGCGCGACGCCCGGAGTATGATCCCGGCCACGGCGGCCTGCGGGCGTTCCTGACCACCGGGCGGCCCGGCGCGCAGCACAGCCTGGTGGAGACCTTCTGGGGCGCGCCGCTGCGGTTCGAGGCGGCCTGATGAGGAGGCGAGCGATGCGGCAGGCGATCCTGGCGGGACTGGCGGCGCTGAGCATCGCCGGCGCGGCGACGGCGGAGGTGACGGACCGGTCGCCCGCGGGCTTCCAGGTCCGCCGGCAGCTGGAGGTCGCCGCCCCACCCGCGAAGCTCTACCAGGCGCTCACGGACATCGGGGGCTGGTGGAGCTCCGGTCACACCTGGTCGGGGGACGCGAAGAACCTCTCCATCGATCCCGTCGGCGGCTGCTTCTGCGAGGTCTGGCCCAAGGGCCGCGTGCGCCACATGACCGTGGTCTACGCCGAGCCGGGCAAGAGCCTGCATCTGTTCGGCGGCCTGGGCCCGCTGCAGACCACCGGGGCGGCCGGCCACCTGAACTTCGACATCGCGGCGAAGGGCGCTGGGAGCACGCTCACCATGACCTACGACGTGGGCGGCTACGCCAAGGGCGGCCTGGCCGAGACCTGGGCCGCGCCGGTGGACGCGGTGCTGGGCGAGCAGCTCGGGCGGCTGAAGACGTTCGCGGAGACGGGGAAGGCGCAGTAGGGGGCGCCCTATTCCTCCGCCCAGGCCTTGATCAGCTGGTGGGCGATGGCGAGCCTGCCCGGGGCGGTGACGCCGGGGAGCTTGCCGGCGATCAAGTCGCTGGCCTCGGCCTTCGTGAACCAGCGCACCTCGGAGAGCTCGGTCTGGTCCGGCGCGGCCTGGTCGCCCGCCACCTCGGCGATCAGGCCGATCATCAGCGACGACGGATAGGGCCAGGGCTGGGTGGAGTGGTAGCGCACGCTCACCGCCTCCAGCGCCGCCTCCTCGAAGAGCTCGCGGGCGCAGGCCTCCTCGATGCTCTCGCCGGGCTCCAGGAAGCCGGCCAGGGCCGAGAACATCCCCTTGGGCCAGGCCGCCTGCCGGCCCAGCATGCAGCGCTCGCCATGGATCGCCAGCATGATCACCACCGGGTCGGTGCGCGGGAAGTGCTCGGTGTCGCAGGCCGGGCACTTGCGCTTCCAGCCGCCGTCGGCGACCTCGCTGGGCTGGCCGCAGGCCGCGCAATAGCGGTGGCGGCGGCGCCATTCGAACATCTGCTTGGCGGTGGCGGCGATGGCGGCCTCCGGCGCCGGCAGCTCCAGCGCCACCCCGCGCAGTTCCTCGAACCGCCCGAGCCCTTCCAGCGGCCCGTCCACCGGATCGACCGGGCCCTCGAAGTCGATGGCGAAGACGGCGACGTCGTTCCAGAGCCCCAGGAATAGCAGCCGCTCCGGCCCCACGGCCAGGTCGTCGGCCATCCGGGCGGGAATGTAGGAGACCTGGGTCCCCCCCGCGCCCCTTTCCACCAGCAGCTTGCCGTTCCAGATCGCCACCGCCAGGGAGTCCGCGGCCGATAGCTTCTGCGCCACCCAGGCGGCGTCGATTCTGCGGTCGCTGGCCCGGTTCAGCGGGTTGCCGGCGAAGACGTTCAGGAAGGTGTCGAGAGGCATGGGCGATGTTCTAACCGCGCCGGCGCGGCGGCGCGAGCCATAGCAGACGGGCGGCGTGCAGGACCAGCGCCGAGCATAGATGCGCCGCGCCGCCCTGTCGCGCTTGCGCCGGGAGCCGGCAGACGCGATATAGGGCGCGGAGATCGGCGACGGGCGGACGCCTCGCCAACCCGGTCAGGTCCGGAAGGAAGCAGCCGCAACGAGTTTCGCTCCGGGTCGTCGTCCGGTCTCCACCCGCTGCTTCCGAACAACCGCCCTGATGGCCGACGAAAACCTCACGCTCGATCAAGAGACGCCCGAGCGTGATCCGGCCACGGCGGACATGTTCGGCGCGCCCGCGCCTGCGCTCCCACCGGCCGAGCCGTCGGCCGCCTACACCGTCATCGCGCGGAAGTACCGGCCGCGGACCTTCGAGGACCTGATCGGCCAGGAGGCGATGGTTCGCACCCTCAAGAACGCCTTCGCCACCGGCCGCATCGCCCACGCCTTCATGCTCACCGGCGTGCGCGGGGTGGGCAAGACCACCACGGCGCGGCTGCTGGCCCGGGCGCTGAACTACGACACCGACACGGTCCACGAGCCCAGCCTCGACCTGACCGTGGAGGGCCGCCACTGCCGGGAGATCATCGACGGCCGGCACATGGACGTCCTCGAGCTGGACGCTGCCAGCCGCACCAAGGTGGACGAGATGCGCGAGCTGCTGGATGGGGTGCGCTACGCCCCCGTGCAGGCGCGCTACAAGGTCTATGTCATCGACGAAGTGCACATGCTCTCGACGGCGGCGTTCAACGCGCTGCTGAAGACGCTCGAAGAGCCGCCGCCGCACGCCAAGTTCATCTTCGCCACCACCGAGATCCGCAAGGTGCCGGTGACCATCCTGTCCCGCTGCCAGCGCTTCGACCTGCGCCGGGTTGAGCCGGACGTGATCGTCGCCAACCTGGAGAAGGTCAGCGAGGCGGAGGGCGCGCGCGTGGACGGCGAAGGGCTGATGCTGATCGCCCGCGCCGCCGAGGGTTCCGTGCGCGACGCCCAGTCGATGCTGGACCAGGCCATCGTCCAGGCCGAGCCCGGCCAGACCATTGGCGCCGCCGCCATCCGCGACATGCTGGGCCTGGCCGACCGGGCCCAGACCATCGGCCTCTTCGAGCAGGTGATGCGCGGGGAGGCGGGGCCGGCCATCGAGACCTTCCGCACCCTCTACGGCTACGGCGCCGATCCCGGCCAGGTGATGCTCGACCTGCTGGAGCACTGCCATTCCGCCTCGGTGGCCCGGGCCGTGGGGCCGCAGGCCCTGGTGCTGCCCAAGGACCAGGTCGCCCGGCTCACCGCCGTGGGCGCGGCGGTCTCGCCCGGCGTGCTCTCACGCCTGTGGCAGATGCTGCTGCGCGCCGCCGACGAGGTGCGCCGCGCCCCCGACGCCGCCGCGGCGGTGGACATGACGCTGATCCGCCTGGCCTACGCCGCCGACCTGCCCGGGCCGGAGGAAGCGCTGAAGCGGCTGCAGTCCGGGGATGTGTCGGCCGCGAGCTCCGGCGGACCGGGCCCGTCCGCGCCCACGGGCGGCAATGGGGGCGGGGGCGGCTCGGCGGCGACCGCGCGGATGATCGCCCCGCAGGCGCAGACGTCCGGGCCTTCCCCCAACCCGCAGTCCTTCGACGAGGTGCTGGCGCTGATCGACCAGCGCCGCGACATCGCCCTGAAGCTGGACGTGGAGCGCTATGTGCGCCCGATCAGCTTCCGCCCCGGCGCCATCGAGTACGAGCCGGCCCCCGGCGCGCCCCACAACCTCGCCCAGCGCCTGGTGGGCCGCCTGCGGGAATGGACCGGCCAGCCCTGGCTGATCGCCCAGGGCGGCGGCGGCGCCGAGAGCGCCTGGGAGCGCCAGAAGCGCGAGGCGCTGGAGGTCCGCGCCGAGGTCGAGCAGGACCCCTTCGTGCGCGCGGTGATGGACGCCTTTCCCGGCGCCGAGATCGTGAGCGTGCGGACCCTGCCGCAGCCCGAGGCCCCGGCCACGCCGGCCGACGACGAACCCGACGACGATGAGGACTGAGCCGCCATGAAGGACTTCGGCGCCCTGATGAAGCAGGCCCAGGCCATGCAGCAGAAGCTGGCCGACGCCCAGGAGAAGCTGGCCGAGCTCTCCGTGGAGGGGACGTCCGGCGGCGGGATGGTCAAGCTGACCCTGAAAGGCACGGGAGAGTTGTCGTCGGTGGTGATGGACGAGACCCTGCTCGCGCCCGGCGAGGGCGAGGTGCTGTCCGACCTGATCGTCGCCGCCCACGCCGACGCCAAGCGCAAGCTGGACGCCGCCCAGGCCGACATGATGCGCGAGGCCGCCGGCCCGCTCGCCGGCCTGGGCATCCCCGGCATGCCGAAGTTCTAGCTTGGCCTCATCCGCCGGACCCGAGATCGAGCGGCTGATCGGCCTGCTCGCCAAGCTGCCGGGGCTGGGTCCCCGTTCGGCCCGGCGCGCGGCCCTGGCGCTGCTCAAGCGCCGCGACCAGCTGCTGGGTCCCCTGGCCGAGGCGCTCGCCGACGCCGCGGCGCGGGTGCGGACGTGCGGCGTCTGCGGGGCGCTGGACACCCAGGACCCCTGCGCCATCTGCGCCGACCGCACCCGCGACGCCACCCTGCTCTGCGTGGTGGAGGAGGTGGGCGCGCTGTGGGCCATGGAGCGGGCCGGGGCCTTCCGCGGCCGCTACCACGTCCTGGGCGGCCTGCTCTCGGCCCTGGACGGCGTCGGCCCCGAGGCCCTGCGGGTCAGCGACCTCCTGGCCCGGGCGGGCGACGGGATCCTGCGCGAGGTGGTCCTGGCGCTGCCGGCGACCGTCGACGGCCAGACCACCGCCCACTACCTGGCCGACCGTCTGGCCCCCGCCGGCGTGGCCGTCACCATGCTGGCCAGAGGCGTCCCCGTCGGCGGCGAGCTCGACTGGCTCGACGACGGCACCATCGCCCAGGCCATGCGCGCACGGCGGCCGGCCTAACCTCGTCAGGCCGGCGGGCGGCGATCCCGTCCGGCGTGCAACGTCTGCGGCCAGATCGCGTGACGGCGTCCGCCGAGTTGTTTCACCTCCCGCCATGCGCTCTATTCGGCGCGACGGCCCTTCGCCCGTCGCGATCGGGTGGGTGTTGCAGCGATCCGGGGAGAGGTTTGTCGAGCTCGACGGGCTGCGCGGAATCTGCGCCGTCGCCGTATTGCTGTGGCATGTCCTGCTGACCTATCCGCGCGCCTGGGCGGTGTTCGAGCACGGCGCGCCCCTCCAGGGCTGGGCGGACCCGATGGCCTGGATCTTCAGGACGCCGCTGGGGATCGCGGTGTTCGGCAGCGCGGCGGTCACGATCTTCTTCGTGCTGAGCGGTTTCGTCCTGGCGCTCAGTTTCGAGCGGGTGGACCGGTTCCGCTATCCGCCCTTCCTGATCAAGCGCGTGGTGCGGATCTGGGCGCCCTTCGCGGTGGCGATCCTGATCAGCATGGGGGGCGCCGCGCTGCTGCGGTCGACGCCCGTCCCCGCGAGCGACTGGTTCCGGGACTGGTCGTGGAGCGAGCCGCTCAACGCTCGGATCCTGTTTCACCACCTGGCCATGACCGGCGCGGCGGTCACCTACGACACCCCGATGTGGAGCCTGGTGCATGAGCTGCGGGTGTCGATCATCTTTCCGGTGATCGCCCTGGGGGCGTTGCGGGCGCCCGTGACGACCCTGGCCGTCGCGACCGCCGTGAGCCTGGCCGCGGTCGCGCTCCAGGCCGACGATCAGCGCTGGAGCCTGGAGAGCCTCCTGGCGACGCTGGGTTATGTCTATCTCTTCGCGGCGGGGGCGGTGCTATACGCCGTTTTCCCGCGCCTGAGGGCGGGCTTGCAGCGGCTTTCGACCGGGGGCGTGGTCGCGATCTGGGCGGTGATCCTGGGCGGCCTGTGGCTCTGCGTGTCGGTCGCGCACTTCAGAACCGACAAGTGGGCGGGCCTGACCGTGGGGGTTCTGTCGATCGCCGTCGTCGCCATGGTCCTGCGCGGCGACCTGGTCTCCCGGGCCCTGAGCGGCCGGGCGGCGAAGTTCCTGGGTCGGATTTCCTACAGCCTCTATCTGATCCACCTGCCGGTCATCCTCATCGTCCTGCATGCGTGGGGCGATCGCCCGGGGCTGACCGTGGCCCGGGTCGCGGCGCTGCTGCTCTGTTTCCCCGTGGCGTGGCTGCTCAACGTCGCCGTCGAGCGCCCCGCGCAGGACCTGGGGCGCTGGCTGGCGGCGCAGACGGTCAACTGGAAGGCGACGGCGGTCTCGGCCGAGCGCTGAGTCCCGCACGCCAGCCGGGGTCTAGCCGCGAATCGCCATTGGGCGTAAGGAACGGAGCATGAACGATGCATCCCTCATCGCCGCCGCGGCCTGCCTGCTGGCCGCCCTCCTGGCCGTCGCCTGGGCGCTGATGGAGCGAAGCCGCGCGGGACGGGCGGAGGCCAAGGCCTGGGCGCTCGGCTCGGCCGCCGCCGAGGACAAGGCGCGCATCCGGATGCTGGAGGAGCAGGGCGCCAGCCAGGGCGAGTTCCTGCGCGCCCAGGCGGCGCAGCAGGCCAGCGCGGTGGCCGATGAGCTGGTCAAGCGGGCCGACGAGAACTTCAAGAGCCGCGACCTGCTGGCCCAGGCCCGCATCGAGGCGCAGCTCAAGCCGGTGGCTGAGACCCTGCTGAAATTCCAGGAGCAGGTCACCGCCGTGGAGAAGACCCGCGCCGAGGAGACCGGCGGCCTGAAGGCCCAGATCGCCCAGCTGCTGGCCGCCTCCGTCGCCACCCAGGACGAGGCGCGCAAGCTCTCCGCCGTCCTGCGCCGCGGGGCCGGCGTGCAGGGCCGCTGGGGCGAGCAGACCCTGCGCAACGTGCTGGAGGCCGCCGGCCTGGCCAACCGCTACGACTTCGACGAGCAGGTCTCCACCGACACCGACGAGGGCCGGCGGCGGCCGGACGTCACCGTGCGGATGCCGGGCGGCGGCGTCTTCGTGATCGACGCCAAGTGCTCGCTCAACGCCTTCCTGGACGCCCAGGAGGCCGGCGAGGATGCGATCCGCGACGCCTGCCTGACCCGCCACGCCCAGAGTGTGCGCACCCACATGCAGCAGCTCTCGGCCAAGGCCTATTGGGACCAGTTCGACGCCTCGCCGGACTTCGTGGCCATGTTCGTGCCCGGCGATTCCATCCTGTCCGCGGCCCTGGAGCGTGCGCCCGAGCTGATGAGCGAGGCCATGGACCGGCGGGTGGTGATCGTCACGCCGACCACCCTGTTCGCCCTCTGCAAGGCGGTGGTCTACGGCTGGCGGGTGGAGGAGCAGGCGGTCAACGCCCGCAAGATCGCCGAACTGGGCCGCGAGCTTTACAAGCGCCTGTCGGTGATGGGCGGCCACGCGGCCTCGGTAGGCAAGGCGCTGGAGACGGCGGTCGGCAAGTACAACCAGATGGTCGGTTCTCTGGAGACCCAGGTGATGACCCAGGCCCGCCGCTTCGAGGAGCTGAAGGTCGACCACGAGGGTCGCAACCTGGTGGAGCTGAACCCGGTGGAGACCGCGGTCCGGCCGCTGGCCAAGCTCTCGCCCAATCCCGAGCCGCAGATCCGCATCGTCGCCGCCGACGAGGGCTGATGCGACAAGAGCTTCGTCTTGACGAGGCCAAGCCTGCGACTTACCTCCGCAACATGGCGTTGCGAGACATCCTGGTCGTTCCCGACCCGATCCTGAAGCAGAAGTCGGCGGCCGTCGACGCGGTCGACGACGACCTGCGCGTGCTGATGGACGACATGCTGGAGACCATGTACGCCGCCCCGGGCATCGGCCTGGCGGCGGTGCAGATCGGCGTGCCCAAGCGTGTGATCGTCATGGACCTGGCCCGCGGCGACGAGCCCAAGGCCCCCCGCTTCTTCATCAATCCCGAGATCACCTGGCGCTCGGAAGAGACTCTCCCCTACGAGGAGGGCTGCCTGTCGGTGCCGGAGATCTTCGATGAGGTGGAAAGGCCGGCGAAGGTCCGCCTGCGCTACCTCGACTACCACGGCAAGCCGTTGGAGGAAGAGGCCGAGGGCATCTTCGCCGTCTGCATCCAGCACGAGATGGACCACCTCGAGGGCGTGCTGTTCATCGACCACCTCTCGCGCCTGAAGCGCGAGCAGGCGGTGAAGAAGGTGAAGAAGCAGGCCAAGGCGGCTTAAGGCGCGCCGCGCTCCACCCCTCAGACGAATGTGGGATAGGGCGTCCTACTTCCCCTTCTCCGCGGCCTTTTCCTCCGGCGTGGGCGCGGTGGCGTCGTGGATCGCCGCCTTGGTGTCGCGGGCCACGTCCTTGGCGGCGTCCGCCGCGGCGTCCTTGGCGTTCTCGCCCGCGGCCTTTACCGCCGCGCCCGCTTCCTGCGCGGCCTTGTCGACCTCGGCCTTGGCCTTCTTCAGGTCTTCGTCGCTGGCCACGTCATGAGCCGCGTCCTTGACGCTGTCGGCCACCTGGTTTCCCGCCTGCTTGGCGTCGTGCGTCGCGTCGGCCTGCTCGGCCTTCGAGCAGGCGGCCAACGCCAAGCCGGCCAGACAGACGATGATGATGTTGCGCATGCGTTTCCTCGCGAACGGGACGTCCCCGGCCGGGACCCTAGCCTAGCTGCGGCGCTTCCCGCAAAGGGCCGGCGCCGCTAAACGAATGGCCATGCGCCTAGCCTTCCTCGGAACCCCGCCCTTCGCCGCTGTCGTCCTTGAGGCCGTGGCGGCCGCAGGGCATGAGATCGCCTGCGTCTATTCCCAGCCGCCGGCCCCCAGCGGCCGCGGCCAGGCGCTCCGCCCGTCGGCGGCCCACGCCCTGGCCGAGCGTCTCGGCCTGGCGGTCCGCACGCCGGTCTCCATGCGCGATCCCGCCGAGATCGCCGCGTTCGCGGCGCTGAACCTGGACGCCGCCCTGGTGGTCGCCTTCGGCCAGATCCTGCCGCGCGAGGTGCTGGAGGCGCCGCGCCTGGGGACGTTCAACCTGCACGGCTCGCTGCTGCCCCGCTGGCGCGGCGCGGCCCCGATCCAGCGGGCGATCATGGCCGGCGACCGGGTCACCGGCGTGCAGGTGATGCGGATCACCGAGGGCCTCGACGAGGGCCCGGTGCTGTCCACCGCCACCGTGCGGATCGACGCCCTGGACACCGCCGGCTCGCTGCACGACCGGATGGCCGCGGCGGGCGCCGACCTGGTGGTGCGCACCCTGCCGCATATCGCCGACGGGACCGCGGTCGAGACGCCGCAGGCCGAGGACGGCGTCACCTACGCCAAGAAGATCCGCCCGAAGGAGGCCCGCCTCGACTGGACCCGGCCCGCCGCCGAGGTGGACCGCAAGATCCGCGGCCTGTCGCCCTTCCCCGGGGCCTGGTTCACCGCGCCCTCAGAGAAGGGTCCGGTGCGGGTCAAGGCCCTGCTTTCGCGCCTGGCGGATGGCGACGGCGCGCCGGGCGAACTGCTGGACGACGGGTTGACGGTGGCCTGCGGCGACGGCGCCGTGCGGCTCCTACGCGTGCAGCGGGAGGGCAAGGGGCCGCAGGACACCGAGGTGTTCCTGAACGGCTTTCCGCTGAAGGCCGGGACGCAGCTCTCCTGATGCCCCGCTACCGGCTCCTCGTGGAGTACGACGGCGGTCCCTACAACGGCTTCCAGGCCCAGGCGGACCAGCCCTCGGTGCAGGCCTCGCTGGAGCGGGCGGTGCACGCCTTCTGCGGCGAGACGATCCGGGTGGCCGCCGCCGGCCGCACCGACTCCGGCGTCCACGCCACCGGCCAGGTGGCGCAGGTGGACCTGGTAAGGCCCTGGCCGGCGCAGACGGTGCGCAACGCGCTGAACGCCCACCTGCGGCCCGAGCCGATCGTGGTGCTGGAGGCCGCCCTGGCGCCCGACGGCTGGCACGCCCGCTTCTCGGCGACCGAGCGGCGCTACCTCTACCGCATCCTCAACCGCCGCTCGCCGCCCGGCCTCGACCAGGGCCGCGTCTGGCACCTGGCCGCGCCGCTCGACGCAGCCGCCATGCAGGCCGCGGCCCAGGCGCTCACGGGCCTGCACGACTTCACGACGTTCCGCGACGTCCACTGCCAGTCGAAGTCGCCGGTGAAGACCCTGGACGTGGCCCGGGTGGAGCGCGCCGGCGACGAGGTGCGCCTGGTCTTCGAAGCCCGCTCTTTCCTGCACCGCCAGGTCCGTTCCATGACCGGCACGCTGGCGGAGGTCGGCGCCGGCCGCTGGTCGCCGGAGGCCGTGAAGGCGGCGCTGGAGGCGAAGGACCGTACGGCCTGCGGCCCCGTGGCGCCGCCGCAGGGGCTGTACCTGACGGGGGTGGGGTATGGGATCTCAATCTCCTCCCCCGACCCGGGGAGGACGGGGGAGGGGGACCACGCCTAGCGTGGTGGAGGGGGGCGCAAAGTCGCCTCCGATACGCTCCCTCCGTCACGTCTCGCCTCGCGAGCCGCGCCACCTCCCCCGAAGTCTTCGCTTCGGGGGAGGCGCTAAAACGTCTCGAAATACCGCGTGATCAGGCGCCCGTAGACCGCTTGCAGCTGTTCGATCTCGGCCACGGGGACGCGTTCGTCGACGGCGTGCATGGTGGTCCCGACCAGGCCCAGCTCGACCACCGGACACAGGGCGCGGATGAAGCGGGCGTCGGAGGTGCCGCCGGTGGTGGAGAGTTCGGGCTCACGGCCGGCCACGTCCTTCACGGCGGCGGCGACCACGTCGGTGAAGGCGCTGCGGGCGGTCAGGAAGGCCTCGCCGCTGATCTGGCCCACGACCTGCGCCTGGCCCTGGAAGCCCTTCGCCGCGTCGGCCGCCACGCCCTCGATCCAGGCCACCAGGCCGGCGCCGGTGTGGTTGGGGTTGAAGCGGATGTTGAGCCGGGCCCAGGCGGTCGCCGGGATGACGTTGGCCGCGGTGTTGGGGACGTCGATGCGGGTGACCTCCAGGTTCGACGGCTGGAACTCCGCATAGCCCTCGTCGAGCCGATGCGCCTGCAGCCGCGAGAGGATCTCCACCAGCACGGGGACCGGATTGGCCGCCTTGTGCGGATAGGCCACGTGGCCCTGGATCCCCTTCACGGTGATGTCGACGTTGACGCTGCCGCGGCGGCCCACCTTGATCATGTCGCCGAACGACACGGCGGCCGTCGGCTCGCCCACCACGCAGTGGTCGATGGCCTCGCCCTCGGCGGCGAGGGCCTCGACGACCTTCTTGGTGCCGTCGACGGCCACGCCCTCCTCGTCGCCGGTGATCAGGAAGGAAAGCGAGCCCTTCACCCGGCCCGTGGCGACGGCTTCCGCGGCCGCGGCGGCGAAGGCGGCGATGGCGCCCTTCATGTCCACCGCGCCGCGGCCGATCAGCATCCCGTCCACCACCTCGGCGTCGAACGGTCCCTGCGTCCAGGCGGCGGCGTCGCCGACCGGCACCACGTCGGTGTGGCCGGCGAAGCAGAGGTTCGGCCGCGCGGCGCCCCAGCGGGCGTAGAGGTTCTCGATCTCGCCGAACCTCATTCGCCGGCAGGCGAACCCCAGGCCCGCCAGCGCCTTCTCCAGCACGTCCATGGCCCCGGCGTCGGCCGGGGTCACCGACGGGCGGCGGATCAGGTCGCGGGTGAGCTCGACGGCGTCGACCACGTCAATCCCGCAGCAGTTCGTTGATGCTGGTCTTGGAGCGCGTGCGCTCGTCCACGGTCTTCATGATCACCGCGCAGTAGGTGGACGGCAGGCCCTCGTGCGCCGCCGGCCGGTTGCCCGACACCACCACCGAATAGGGCGGGATGTGGCCGGTGATGGTCTCGCCGGTCTGACGGTTCACGATCGGGGTGGTGGAGGTGATGTAGACGCCCATGGAGATCACCGCGCCGCGGCCCACCACCACGCCCTCGGCGACTTCCGCGCGGGCGCCGATGAAGCAGTCGTCCTCGATGATGGTCGGGTTGGCCTGCAGCGGCTCCAGCACCCCGCCGATGCCCGCGCCGCCGGACAGGTGGCAGTTGGCGCCGATCTGGGCGCAGGAGCCGACGGTGGCCCAGGTGTCGACCATGGTGTTCTCGCCCACATAGGCGCCGATGTTCACGAACGAGGGCATCAGCACCACGCCCCTGGCGATGAACGCGCCCTGGCGCACCACGCAGCCGGGCACGGCGCGCAGGCCCGCCGCCTCGAAGTCGGCCGCCTCCCAGCCGGCGAACTTGGTGGGGACCTTGTCCCAGAAGGGGCCGGGGATGTCGGAGCGGACGATGGCGTTGGGGTTCAGCCGGAAGGACAGCAGGATCGCCTGCTTGATCCACTGGTGGGTCTCCCACCGGCCGTCGTCCTGCCGCTCGGCCACGCGGATCCTGCCGGCGTCCAGCAGGGCCAGGGTCTCCTTCACCGCCGTGCGCACCGGGCCGGTGGTGGCGGTGGAGACGCCGTCGCGCGCCACCCAGGCGGTTTCGATCTCCAGCTTCAGGTCGGCGGTGGTCACGGTGGTCATGTCAGGCGGCTTCCTTCACCAGGGCGCTGGCCAGGAACGGCGCGAGCTTGGCGGTGCGGTGGTTGACGAAGGGGGCGGTGGAGACCACCGCGTGCGGACCCACCAGCACGGTGGTCATCCCCAGGGCGGCGGCCGGCGCCAGGTTGCGCTCGGAATCCTCGAAGAAGGCGGTGGCGGCCGGGGCGACGCCATGGTTGGCCACCATCCGCGCGAACGGCGCCGGGTCGGGCTTGGGCGCATAGTCGAACGAGCCGATGTGGAACACCTCCTCGAACAGGGCGGTCAGCCCCAGGTGGTCCAGCACGCGCTGGGCGTGGACGTCGTCGGCGTTGGTGAAGATCAGCCGCCGGCCCGGCAACCGCAGCAGGGCGGCCAGCAGCTCCGGATCGTGCGCCAGGCTCTCCAGCGACAGGTCGTGGAAGAGGGCGTGGAACTCGGCCGGGTCGACCCCGTGTTCGGCCATCAGCCCGCGCAGCGTCAGGCCGTGCTGGGCCAGGTACTTCTTCTGCAGGGCGTAGGCCTCGGGCTTCGGCAGGCCGGTGACCTTCTCGACGAAGGCGGTCATCCGCGCCTCGATCTGGCTCATGAACCCCGACTCCGCCGGATAGAGGGTGTTGTCGAGGTCGAACAGCCAGGTGTCGACGTGCGTCAGGTCCGCGGCGCCGGTCATGGGAAGATCAGGGTGCCCGCGCCGTGCTCGGTGAACAGCTCCACCAGCATGGCGTGCGAGCGCCGCCCGTCCAGGATGACCACCCCGCCCACGCCGGCCTCGGCGGCGGCGATGGCGGTCTCCAGCTTGGGGATCATGCCGCCGGTGGCCACCCCGTCGGCGATGGCCGCGCGGGCGTCGGCGACGCTCATCTGGCGGACCAGCTCCCCATTGGCGTCCAGCACGCCCGGGACGTCGGTGAGCAGCAGCATGCGCTTGGCCTTCAGCGCGCCGCCCAGCGCGCCGGCCACCGTGTCGGCGTTGATGTTGTAGGTCTCGCCCTCCTCGGAGAACCCGATCGGGGCGATGACCGGGATGTACTGGTCCTTGGCGTAGATCAGCGCCTCGATCAGCTTCGGGTCGATGCGGCTGGGCTCGCCCACGAAGCCCAGGTCGACATCCTCCATGACGCCGGTCTCGGGATTGCGGCGGGTGCGGGCGGCCTTCTCGACCGTGATCATGCGCGCGTCCTTGCCGGACAGGCCCACGCCGCGCACGTCCGCCTCCTTGCCGGCGATGGTGATCCAGTTGGCGATCTCCTTGTTGATCGCTCCGGACAGGACCATCTCGGCCACGTCCATGGTCTCCGCGTCGGTGACCCGCAGGCCGTCGATGAAGGTCGAACTCACGCCGGCCCGCTTCAGCATGGCGGAGATCTGCGGTCCGCCGCCGTGCACGATCACCGGATGGACGCCCAGCATCTTCAGCAGCACGGAGTCGGCGGCGAACTGCTTGGCCACCGCCTCCTCGCCCATGGCGTGGCCGCCGTACTTGATGACCACGGTCTCGCGGTTGTAGCGCTGGATGTAGGGCAGGGCCTCGGCCAGGGTCTTGGCCGTGTCCCAGCCGGGCTCGTGCGGTTCATCGGTCACGGGATCGGGGGCTCCGGGCGGCGCCCCGGTCGGATAGCGGACCCCGGCGGCCGTGTCACCCTCGCGCGGCCTAGACCGACCAAGCCTCGGCGATCTCGGCGCGAAGCTGGGCCAGGCCAGCGCCCTTCTCCGCGGAGGTGGCCACCACCCGCGGGAAGGCGGCGGGGCGCCGGGCGACGGCGGCCAGGGTGCGGGCGGTGACCGCCTCCACCTCACTGGCGCTGATCTTGTCGGCCTTGGTGAGCACGATCTGGTAGGAGACCGCCGCCACGTCGAAGGCCTTCATCGCTTCGTCGTCCACCGGCTTCAGCCCGTGGCGGGCGTCGATCAGCAGGTAGGCGCGCTTGAGGTTGGCCCGCCCGCGCAGATAGGCCCGGCCGAGATTCTGGAATTTCTTTACGTCCGTGCGGGCCGCCCGGGCGAAGCCGTATCCCGGCAGGTCCACCAGCCGCAGCCGTTCGTCCAGCTGGAAGAAGTTCACCTCCCGCGTCCGCCCCGGGGAGTTGGAGGCGTGCGCCAGGTCCTTGCGGCCCACCAGGGCGTTGATCAGCGAGGACTTGCCGACGTTGGAGCGTCCGGCGAAGGCCACCTCCGGCTGGTCGGCCGGCGGCAGGCCGTCGATCTGCGCCGCGCCCATCATGAAGGCCACGGGCCGGGCGAACAGCTTGCGGGCGGCCTCCAGGGCGTCCTCGTCGAACGGGGCGTCGGGCGCGCCGCTCACTTGACCAGGGCGCTCGACGCCGGCTTGCCCCTGAGGCGCCGGATGATCTGGTCGATCGGGTTGTCGACCTTGAAGCGGCGCATGATCACGTACTGCTGCAGGATCGTCAGGCAGTTCGACCAGGTCCAGTAGATCAGCAGGCCCACCGCCAGCGGGGCGATGATGAAGGTGAAGATGAGCGGCATGAGCTGCATGATCCGCTGCTGCATGGGATCGCCGGCCGGCGGGCTCATGGTGGTGGTCAGCCACATGGTGAAGGCGTAGGCCAGCGGCAGCACGCCCAGGTGCAGCGGCCCGTCCAGGAAGGAACCGATCAGCGGCGTCGTGGACGGGTCCCAGGGGATGGCGCCGAACAGGTTCCAGATAGTGGTCGGGTCGCGGGCCGACAGGTCGCGGATCCAGCCCAGGAACGGCGCGTGGCGCATCTCGATGGTGACGTTCAGCACCTTGTAGAGCGCGAAGAACACCGGGATCTGCAGCAGCAGCGGCAGGCAGCCCGCCACCGGATTGATCTTCTCGCGCTTGTAGAGCTCCATCAACTCCTGCTGCTGCTTGGCCGCATCGTCCTTGTACTTGGCCTTGAGCTCCTCCATCTGCGGCTGGAGCTTCTTCATCTTGGTCAGGGATTCATACTGCTTGTTGGCCAGCGGGAAGAACGCCAGCCGCACGCAGACGGTGAGCAGCAGGATCGCGACGCCGAAGTTGCCTACGTGCTGGAAGATGTAGTCCAGGAAGGCGAAGATCGGCCGCGTGATGATCCTGAACATCCCCCAATCGACGGCGTTGTCGAAGTTGGAGATCGTTAGGCTCGACTGGTAGTCGCGCAGCACCGGCACGCTCTTGGCGCCGGCGAACAGGCGGGTGACCTCGGTCGCCTGGCCCCCGGCGGGAATCATGCGCGCGGTTCCGCTGAGATTGCTCTCGAAGACCTCGATCCCCAGCACCTTGGCGAAGCGGTACTGGCCCTCGACGGCCGCGTGCTGCGACGGGATCAGCGCCGTCAGCCAGTATTTGTCGGTGATGCCGGTCCAGCCGCCGATGGACGAAAAGCTCTTGCCGCCGTCCTTCGCCCACTTGGGGTATTTGATCATCCGCAGATCGTTCCCCAGCCAGCCCACCGCGCCTTCGTGGACGATGCCGTTGCGGCCCTGGCCGGGATCGATCCCCTGGCGCTGCACCAGGGCGTAGGGCGCGAGCGTCACCGGCGCGGCGCTGCTGTTGGTCACCGTGTCGGCGACGGTGAACATGTAGCGCGCGTCCACGTCGATCTTGCGGGTGAACCGCAGGCCCTGGCCGTTGTCGTACGACAGCACCACCGGCTTGCCGGGCGCCAGCGTATCGCCCTGCACGAGCGTCCAGGCGGTCTCCTGGTTGGGCAGGCCCGGCACGTTCGCGCCGGTCCAGCCGAAATCGGCGAACCAGGCGTGCTTGGTCCCCTGCGGGCGCAGTAGATCCACCGGCGGCGACTTGCGGTCGATCGTCTCGCGGTACTGGGTCAGGAACAGGTCGTCGATCCGCGCGCCCTTCAGCGCCAGCGAGCCGGAAAGCGCCGGGGTGGCGATCCGCACGCGCGGGCTGGCGGCCAGCGCCGCCGCGCGCGGCACCACCTGCAGGCCGGCCGGCGGCGCGGCGGCGAGCCCGCCGGGGGCCTGCGCAGCGGCGGCGGCGGGACGCTGGGCGGCGATCTCGGCCTGGCGGCGCTTGGCCTGCGGCTCGATCACGAAGACCTGGTAGGCGATCAGCAGCAGCGCGGCGCAGACCACGAAAATGATCGTGTTGCGGTTGTTGTTGTCTTGCATCGGGGGGGCGCGCTCAGACCGAGGAGGAAGGGGCGGGGGCGGGAGGCCTGCGGTCGCTCTCGGGCGCGAGCCTTATCAGCGCGCTTTTGACGTCGTCAAGCAAACGCGGCCAGGGCCGGCCCGGGGCGCCGCCTCTGGCGATGAACACATAGTCGCAGCCGGGCCGGGCGAGATCGGGCAGGAGCAGCCGCGCCGCCTCGCGCAGCCGGCGCTTGGCGCGGTTGCGCACCACCGCCCCGCCGACCCGCTTGGTGGCGGTGAACCCCGCATGCACCACCGCCGAGCCGTCGTCCCGCTGGCGGGCCTGCACCACCACCGCGCCGCGCGCGCAGGAAGGCGCCTGCGCGCAGGCCAGGAACTGCGGCCGCTTGCGCATGCGCTCGATCACCGGCGAAGCGGCCGGCGCCATTCCTGGGGTAGGGGAGGCGTCGGTCATGCCGCCGCCGATGCGCGAGCTCGGCCCGGCTTACGCCGTGAGGCGCTTGCGGCCCTTGGCCCGACGGCGGGCGATGACCTTCTGGCCGTTCTTGGTGGCCATCCGCGAACGCCAGCCGTGACGACGCGCGCGCACGAGGCGGGAGGGCTGAAAGGTGCGCTTCACGGGAAAGGCTCCAGGGGCGGAAAATCGAGCGGCGGTGGATAGGGGATCACGAGGGCGATGTCAACGCCGTGCGCGAAGCTCGGCGAGGTGCAAGACCACAGACGCCGCGCCGCCCGTCGACTCCTGAGCGTCCGTTCCGCCGTCATGGACAGCGCCTGACGTTACACCTCGACCGGCGGCCTGCCGCATCGCAGACTGCCGGGTGGCGGGCGATCCGGCCGGGGGAGGGATCGATGAGGGGCATGGTCGTTCTGGGCGCGGTCGCGGCCTTGTGGCTCGGCGGCTGCAGCCGGCCTGCCGGGACCGGTTCGTCGCACCACGACGGGCGCTATGTGGGTGTCGGCCTCTATGCTGCGGGTCGGATGTGGTCGCAGATGGCGCCCGCCAATCCGCCCAAGGACTCGGCCGCCGCCAGGCTGGACGACGACGAGCAGGTCATCGTCGTGGTCGACACCCGTACGGGCGAGGTGCGGCAGTGCGGAGCCCTCAGCGGCTACTGTGTGGGCATGAACCCCTGGACGAGGCCGTTGGCGGCGCCGCAGGTCGCCCCGATCCCGCTGGCCAAGCACGCGCGACAGCTCGACGAAGACGCGACGGCCGCGTCCAGGCCGGACGCCGCCCCGTCGCCTGCGCCCTAGGGCGCGCCAGTCAGTCCTTCGCCCGGTTGGCCATGCTCTATCTCATCCGTCACGGGGAAACCGTCTGGAACGTCGCCGGCCGCTATCAGGGCGCCATGGACTCCGCCCTGACGGACCGGGGGCGCCGGCAAGCGGCGGGCGTCGGGCGGCTGCTCGCCAGGATCGTCGAACCCTCCGCCGGCCGGTTGGCGGCCTACGTAAGCCCGCTCGGCCGGGCGCAGGAGACCGCGGCGATCATCGGCGAGCACCTGGCCCTGGACCTGTATCCGGAGCCCCGCATCGCCGAGGTTTCCCTGGGCGCCTGGGACGGTCTCTCCGACTACGAGATCGAGCGGGAGCATCCGGGCGCGCTGGCCGGCGCCGGGCCCTTCGACTGGTTCTTCCGCGCCCCGGATGGCGAGACCCTGGCGGCGGTGACGCAGCGGGTCTCAACCTGGCTGGGGGAGGCGCGGCGCCCGGCTCTGGCGATCTCGCATGGCCTGACGGGACGCATCATCCGGGGCGTGCGCCTGGGCCTCGGCGCGCAGGAGATGTTGCGGCTGCCGGTCCCGCAGGATGGGCTGTACGCCCTCGCCGGCCAACGCGCCGACTTCATCGAAGCCGACTGAGCCAGGCGTCCGCCATGGGCCTCGACGCGGACCTGGGACGGCGCCTCAGTCCTTCGCCCGCTCCTGGTAGGAGCCGTCCTCGGTCAGCACCACGATGCGGGTGCCGGGGCCGATGTAGGGCGGGATCATGGTCCGCAGGCCGTTGGACAGCACCGCGGGCTTGTAGGAGGACGACGCCGTCTGGCCCTTCACCGACGGCTCGGTCTCGACCACCTCGAAGGTGGCCAGGCGCGGCAGCTCCAGCGCGATCGCCACGCCCTCATGGGTGGAGAGGGTGACGGTCATGCCCTCCTGCAGGTAGGGCGCGGCGTCGCCGACCATCTCGGTCGAGGCGACCAGCTGGTCGTAGGATTCGGGGTTCATGAAGTGGAACCCCTCGCCGTCGGAATAGAGGAAGGTGTGGGGGCGGTCGTCGACGATGGCGCGCTCCACCTGCTCGGTGGTGCGATAGCGCTCGGACACCTTCACCCCATCGGAGATGCGGCGCATGTTCAGCTGGGTCACCGGGGTGCCCTTACCGGGGTGGATGTTCTCGGCGCTCAGGACCACATAGAGCCTGCCGTCCATATCGACGACGGACCCTTTCCGGAGCGAGCTGGCGGCGACCTTCAAAGCATGTTCCTCAATGTGGGGCGTGGACCGATCGGTCCACGCGGCGTCTGCAATTTCCGCGCCTCTATAGCGATCATCGCCTGAATCGCCAGTTTCTTCGCATCGTCCCAAGGACCCCCCGCTTGCCTGATCCCCGCCCTTCGCCCTGGTGGCGCCCGCAGGTCCACGCGGACCGCAGGCCGTTTCTCGTCGCCCGCAACCGCATCGCCCGGGCGGTCCGCGCGCGGTTCGACGCCTGGGGCTTCACGGAGGTGGAGGCCGCCGCCCTGCAGGTCTCGCCCGGAAACGAGGCGCACCTGCATGCCTTCGCCACCGAGGCGGTCGGGCCGGACGGCGCGCGCGCGCCGCTCTACCTGCACACTTCGCCGGAGTTCGCCTGCAAGAAGCTGCTCGCCGCCGGCGAGCGGCGGATCTTCGATTTCGCCAGGGTCTGGCGCAACCGCGAGCGCGGGCCGTTGCACCACCCGGAGTTCACCCTCCTGGAATGGTACCGCGCGCAGGAGCCCTACGAGGCGCTGATGGCCGACTGCGCCGCCCTGCTGGCCCTGGCCGCGGAGACGGCGGGCGCCACGGCGCTCAGCTGGCGTGGCCGCAGCGCCGATCCCTTCGCCGAGCCGGAGAAGATCACCGTCGCCGAGGCCTTCGAGGCCTTCGCCGGCGTCGACCTGCTGGCCACCCTGGGCGCCGACGGCCAGGCGGACCGCGACGCCCTGGCGGCCGCGGCGGCCGCCGCGGGGATCCGGGTGGCGCTGGACGACACCTGGTCGGACGTCTTCAGCCGGGTGCTGGTGGAGCGGGTGGAGCCGCGGCTGGGCCTCGGCCGGCCTGCGATCCTCTGCGAGTACCCGACGGCGGAGGCCGCGCTCGCCCAGCCCCTGCCCGCCGACCCGCGGGTGGCCGAGCGCTTCGAGCTCTACGCCTGCGGGGTCGAGCTGGCCAACGCCTTCGGCGAACTCACCGACCCGGTCGAACAGCGTCGCCGCTTCCGGGCCGAGATGGACGAGAAGACCCGCGTCTACGGCGAACGCTATCCGATCGACGAGGATTTCCTGGCCGCGCTGGCGATCATGCCGGCGGCGTCGGGCGCGGCGCTGGGTTTCGACCGGCTGGTGATGCTGGCCACCGGGGCGAGCCGCATCGAGCAGGTGCTGTGGACCCCGGTAGTAGAGGCGCCTTGACGCCCGCCCCGTTCGCGCGCCAGTCCGCGCCATGACCGACCGCACCCTGCGCACGCCCCGCGCCCTCGCCGACGCCGGCTTGGTGGAGCCCGGACGGCTGGCCGCGCTGGAGGCGGTGGCCGCCCGCTACGCGGTGGCTGTGACACCGGCCCTGGCCGACCTGATCGACGCCGCCGATCCGGCCGATCCGATCGGGCTGCAGCTGCTGCCTCAGGCCGCCGAGCTGGACGTCCTGCCCGTGGAGCGCGCCGACCCGATCGGCGACCAGGCGCACAGCCCGGTGGAGGGGATCGTCCACCGCTATCCGGACCGGGTGCTGCTGAAGGCCACCCACACCTGCGCGGTCTACTGCCGCTTCTGCTTCCGCCGCGAGGTTGTGGGGCCCGACGGGGCGGGGACGCTGTCGCCTGCCGGCCTCGATGCGGCGCTCGTCTACATCGCCGAACGGCCGCAGATCTGGGAGGTGATCCTCACCGGGGGCGATCCGCTGGTGCTGTCGCCGCGGCGGCTGAGGGATATCGTCGGCCGCCTGAGCGCCATCCCCCACGTGAAGGTGCTGCGCTTCCATACGCGCGTGCCGGTCGCTGACCCTGCGGCGGTGACCGGCGAACTGGTGGACGCCCTGCAGAGCCCCACCCAGGCGGTCTATGTGGCCCTGCACGCCAACCACCCGCGCGAGCTGACGCCGGCCGCCCGGGCCGCCTGCGGCCGCATCGTCGACGCCGGCCTGCCGATGGTCAGCCAGACGGTGCTGCTGCGCGGGGTCAACGACGATCCCGCCGTCCTGGGCGCATTGATGCGCGCCTTCGTGGAGACCCGGATCAAGCCCTACTACCTGCACCAGGCCGACCTCGCGCCCGGCACCGCGCACCTGCGCACCAGCCTCGCCGAGGGCCAGGCGCTGATGCGCGCGCTCAGGGGCCGGTACTCAGGCCTCTGCCAGCCGGCCTACGTCCTCGACGTCCCCGGCGGCCACGGAAAGGTCCCCGTCGGGCCGACCTATCTGGAGGATGGCCAAGTGGAGGATCCGCAGGGCGCTCGGCGCCCCTATCCCCCTACTTCTTATTAACTTTTCGGGCTGCAACTGAGGCTTTCCCGCAACACCGCAAGGCGACGTTTCGCGCGGGCGAAGTTGTGAGCAGCGCGCGCGCCGGACCTGGCGCATTATGTGCTGAGGCATGGGGCCTGGACGACGAGCGACGAGAATGACGACGGTTGAGCAGCCTTGGATCCGCAGCTTCGCGATTCTGCCGCGTCGCATGACTGGCGGCGGCATCGTGTGGCTGCGCGCCTACGAATGGCGCTGGCGGCGGGTGCGCAGCGGCGCGCCCAGCGCCGTGACGCCGCAGACGCTGGAAACCCGGCGCGTCAGCGAGCCGGCGCGCCACGCCAATCTGGCGGCGCAGTAGATCGCCCCTCCTCCCGTCGGGGGAGAAGGGGCGTAAGCCTTACGACATCACGATGACGACCACGCGGCGGTTCTGAGCCCGGCCGGCGCGGGTGTTGTTGGGCGCCGTCGGCAGATCCTTGCCATAGGAGACGGACCCGATCCGGTTCAGCGCCACGCCCTGTTGGTTCAGGTAGCGGCGGACAGCGTCGGCCCGCTCTTCGCCCAGCCGGTAATTGTAGTCGGTGGGGCCGGTGGCGTCGGTGTGGCCCTGGACTTCGACATAGACGTTCTTGTTGTCCGTCTTCAGCTTGTCGACCAGCTGCTGCAACCGGGCCTGGGCTTCCGCCGACAGCTCGTATTTGTCGGTGGGGAAGTGCACGCCGTCGTCGCTCAGCACCATGGAGTAGAGGAACTTGCCCTCGGCCAGCTTGCCGGCCGCCTCGGCGCGCGCCATGGCGTCAGCTGCGGTCTTGTCGAGCCCGGCGAGCCGGGTGTCGTGAGTCTGCACCTGCGCTGAAACAGGCTCGATTGTTTGCCTTACAAATTTCTTGGTCGCGCAGCCGCCGAGGCTGAGGCTGCCCGCGAGCAGCGCCGTCGCGGCCCAAACTGCAGAGTTCCGGTCCCACATCGTTCGTTTTCTCCGTTAACACCCCAAGCCCCGTCGACGCCCCTCTGGAACGCACGTCGACTCGTTCTTGCGTAGTTCAGACGTCCGCAAAAAAAGGCCATTTGTTGACGTGCGACTTGGTTAAGGGGTCGATTCAGGCAAAGCGCTACAGAAGCGAAACGTTCCCGCTGCGGCCCAGCTTTTTCAGAGTCTTTTCCGGGCTCCGGTGACTTGGCCCGGATTCGCCCACTGCCTGGGCTCGCGGCGCCGGCCGGTGCGAGCCCTGAACGATGTTCGCCGGCGTGCATGCTTCTAATGGTGCGTTAAGCGTCGAGGCGCACCCTGATGTCGGAAACGGGCGAGACCCCGTGGAGAACGTCATGTCGGTGATCCGAACCTCCAACTTCCGGCGTGCAGCCGATCACTTCGAGCCTGAGATCGCCGATCCCATGGCCCAGAAACGCCTTCGCGGTCATCTGGAGCAGATCGACTACACCACCTACGCCGCCAACATCGCCACCCTCCCGGCGGTGGTGGGCGAGGCGGACGCCGCCCGCTTCCAGCGGCTGGCCGTCGCCGCCGCCCAGGCCCGCGCCCTCTGGGTCGCCGAGGCCCTCGGGCTCTCGGAGACCGCCGGCGGCGTGCTGAGCGCGGCCCAGTCGGCGAAGCTCACCGCCCTGCGCACCGCCTACGAGGAGCTGAGTGAGGCCTATGAGGCCCTTCGCCGGATGGTCGAGCGCGGCTACGTCACCTATCGGGCGGCCGCCCCCGCCTGACCGGCCGGATCAGCGCTCCGGCTTCGGCAGCGGCATGTTCCGTCGCGTCTGGGCCAGGGCGCAGGTGGAGGCGCTGCCGATCGGCCCCTCCTCGTCGTAGACGAAGCACTCGCCGATCGCCACGCCGGCGGTGGCCTGGTGGTTGATGACCTCGAAGCCGATCCAGTCGGTCACCGGCGTGCGGTGCAGGTAGAGGGTGACGTCGGAGTTGATGTAGCCCAGGCCCCGGTCGCCGGCGTTGGCGAAGGGGCTGACGAAGTCCGCGGCCAGCGCGACCCGGGCGAACGGCGTGAGCGGCAACCCCTCCGCCAGATCGCGGATGTCCTTCATCCAGACCCGCCGGTCGCCGCGGGTCCCCATGGCGCCGACGATCGGCCGGGTGGCCCACATCCCGTTCATGCCGGCGCGCGGGTCGTCCGGCGGCGGAATGTCGTCGGGGCGCGGGACGTTCCAGTTGGGCGGGCTCCAGACCGATCCCGGCGGCGGTTCGGTGCGGCGCAGGAGCTGCGAGGTGGCCAACGCCACGCTGGCGCCGGCGGAAAACAGCTCGGCCTCGATGACCCGGATCCGGTAGCCGTCGCGCACCACCCGGGTCTTCACCTCCAGCGGCGACAGGTCCGGCAGCTTGAACATGTCCACGGTGAGCCGGGCGGGGATGAACTCCGGCTCGCTGTGCCGGCGCTCGATCTCGGCGCCCAGGAGACCGATGACCACGCGGCCGTGCAGCGACGCCGGGCCCCAGGGGCCCTTGGCGACCTGGGTGGGGACGAAGCGGTCGCCGTCGCGGGTGAAGAAGGGTGTCTGTTCCATCGGGCCGGACAATGTCGGATTCCCTCCGCCGAGGCGACTCCGCGGCGCGGCTGAGATCCCGCCTTCGCGCCGGAGGCCTGTAACCTTTGCGGCCAGGCGTGCGAATTCACCAGGCGCGGCCGGGAGCTCGGCGCGCGGGACCTCCCGGCGAGGGCGGAACCCCTGTATGCCTGCCGCCGTGGCGGCGAAGGCGGCATCCCGGTCGGGCGGAACGGAGGGACGGCTGAAGGAGCTGATGCTCCGCGGCCTGGACGGCGACCCCGCGGCCCATGCGGAGCTGCTGGCGGCCCTGAGCGGCTATCTGCGCGGCTATTTCGCCCGGCGGCTGGGCGCGGGCGCCGCCGACCTGGAGGACCTGGTGCAGGAAACGCTGCTGGCCATCCACCTGAAGCGGGCGCTCTTCGACCGCAGCCAGCCGTTCACGCCCTGGGCCTATGCGATCGCGCGCTACAAGCTGCTTACCCACTTCCGCCGCATCGGCGCGCGCCGGATGGTCCCGCTGGAGGACGCCGGCGAGTTGTTCGCCGCCGAGAACGTCGAGGAGGGGGCGGTGCGCCACGACCTCGGACGCCTGCTCGCCAGGCTTCCCGGCCGGCAGCGCGCCCTGGTGGCGGACGTCAAGCTGCAGGGCCTGACCCTCGAGGAGGCCGCGGCCCGCGGCGGCCTGACCCCGGGCGCCGCCAAGGTCAGCCTGCATCGCAGCCTGAAACGCCTGGCCCGGGAGGTGCGCGATGAGGACCGATGAGCTGATCGCCGCCCTTGCGGAGGACGCCGGGTCGGTCCGCGCCGTCAATCCCTGGCGCCGCTGCGCCCTGGCGGCGCTGGCGGGGGCGGCGGTCGCAGCGGTGATCCTGGTCGCCTGGCTCGGCCTGCGCCCCATGGGCGAGGCGATGGTCAATCCGAGTTTCTGGATGAAGGCCGCCTATACCTCGGCGCTCGCGCTGGGGGCCCTGGCCGTGGCCGCGCGGCTCGCCCGGCCAGGCGGCCGTGCGGGCCGCGGCCTCTTGCTGCTGGCTGCGCCCCTGGCCGCGATCGTAGCCCTCGCGGTCATCCAGGCCGCGGTGACGCCGATGCCGGAGCGGGCGGCGATCTGGCTGGGCGTCACCTGGACGCTCTGTCCCTGGCGCATCCTGGCGCTGTCGATCCCCGTCTACGCCGCGGTGGTCCTGGCGCTGCGGCGGCTCGCGCCCACCGAGCCCGTCCGGGCCGGCGCGGCGGCCGGCCTGCTCGCAGGGGCGGTGGGCGCCACCGTCTATGGCTTCTACTGCCGGGAGAGCGCGCCCGCCTTCGTGGCCGTCTGGTACACCGCGGGCGTCGCCCTCAGCGCGGCCCTGGGCGCCCTGACCGGGGGCCGCCTGCTGCGCTGGTAGGGCTAGGCTCTACCGAGGCGGAACAGGGTAGGACTCACTGCGAAGCGGACCCGGAAGGCGGCCGTCAGCCGGCCGGCGTCGCCCAGCCCGACGGCCGAGGCGATGTCCGCCACGGCCAGCTCGCTGGTCTCCAGCAGCGCCTTGGCGTGGTCCAGCCGCATCGCGGCCAGAAACCGGTGCGGGCTGGAACCCGTGGACTGCTTGAAGGCGCGGAAGAATTGCGCACGGCTGAGCCCGGTTAGCGCGGTCAGTTCAGCCAGGTCGATGTCGTGCGCCAGGTTGGCGGCCATGTAGTCGACGACGCGCCGCAGCCGCCAGCCGGCCAGGCCGCCCTTGCTGTAGGCGGCCGCCGCGGGCCTGGCGCGCACGGCATGCTCGGCGACCAGCGTCGTCGCCAGCACCACCAGCAGGCAGTCCGGGTAGAGCCGTCCCGCCGCGCCGCGGTTTTCCACCGCCGGCAGCAGCCGGCGGAACAGGCCCTCGATCTCGGGATTCCTCAGTCCGACCAGATCCGGCAGCTCCGCGCCCTCGCGGCCGAGTTCCTCGCAGGCGATCTGCGCCAGCAGCTCGGGGCGCAGGACCAGCTGGGCGGCGTCCGCCGGCCCCTCGACGGACCAGCCGTTCGCCTGGCCCCAGGGGAGGATGCTGAGCGTCCCCGCGGCCACCTCGTGCGTGGTCACGCCGCCGCCGCGCCGCCGGCGGATCCGCTTGGCGCCGCCCAGGTGCAGGCAGAGCAGGGTCTCATGCAGGGCCGGCTGCTCGACCTCGGCCAGGCCCACGTCGCGGCGCACCCGCGCCTCCCCGCCGGGCGCCGAGGCGAAGATGGGCGGCGGCAGGCTCGCGTACCAGTCGGCCGCGTGGACCCGGGCCGCGCCCGCTTCTCCGCAGCGTTGGTCTTCGGGTCCCTGGCGCATGGTGCTCGTTCCGCTGGCGAACCCCAGCCGGGGGTCCGACTGTTAGTTGCGCGTACGGGCGAAAAGGTTTCAGGCGACCGTCAAGTCGCCTCGCCGGGCTCAGAGATCCGGGCGGATGATGGTCTTGCCCACCACCTGGCGCTCGGCCAGGGTCTCGAACGCCGCGCGCCAGTCGCCCAGGGGAAACTCCCGGTCGATCCGGGGCTTGATCGACCCCTCGTCGGCCAGCTTGAAGATGGCGTCCCGGTTCTCGCGGCCGCGCTCCGGGAACTGGCGGCCGTATTCCCCCGCCCGGACGCCCACCAGGGAGAAGCCCTTGATCAGGGCGTAGTTGACCGGCAGCACCGGCAGCCGGCCGGAGGTGAAGCCGATGACCAGCAGCCGGCCGTCGAAGGCGATGCAGCGGACGCTCTCGTCGAACACGTCGCCGCCGACGGGATCGTAGATCACGTCCGCCCCGCGGCCGCCGGTGAGCGCCTTGACCTGCTCGCGGAAGCCCCCGGTGATGTTGATCACATGGTCGGGCGCGTACTCGCGCGCGACGATCGCCAGCTTGGCGTCGGAGGCGGAGGCGGCGATCACCTTGGCGCCCAGGTGCTTGCCGAGATCCACCGCGGCCAGGCCCATCCCGCCCGCCGCCCCATGCACCAGCAGGGTTTCGCCGGGCTGCAGGCGCGCCCGCCGGACCAGGGCGACGTAGGCCGTGATGTACCCGCTGCCATAGCCCGCCGCCTGGGCGAAGTTGAAGCTCCGGGGCTTGGGCCGCAGCTGGTCCGCGCCGTTCACCACATATTCGCAGAAGGCGCCCACCCGGCCGCCGCCGCTGGTCACCGCATCGCCGACCTTCCATTCGGTGACGCCGTCGCCCAGGGCTTCCACCTCGCCAGCGAACTCCGTGCCGGAGATGAAGGGCAGGGGCGGCTTGTGCTGGTACTCGCCGCGGGTCTGCAGCAGGTCGGGGAAGTTCACCGCCGCGGCGCGCACCTTGACCCGCACCTCGCCGGGGCCCGGCTGCGGGGTCTGGATCTCCTTCACCGCGCAGCCGGCGTAGCCGGGCGCCAGCGCCTCCACCACCAGAGCCCGCATTGTCCTACCCCTTGCTCTGCGGCAGGCCCTTGAGGCCCGTCAGGATCATGGCGACGGCGAACGCCGCCGCCCCCTCGGTGTCCACCGGCCGGCGCGCCAGCATCTTGTCGCCCACTTCGCGGGCGATGGCGATGCAGGCGGCGGCCAGATAGTCGGGATCGGCCGCCGGCGCGCCGCCGCGGGCGATCTCGGAGAGGATCGCGTCGCGCACCTCGGCGAACACCGCGGCCATCTCCGGCGTCTCGCCCTGCACGTGCGGGTGCGGCTCGCCGGGCGGGCGCTGGGCGACCCAGTTGCGGTGCTCGTCGGCCAGGAAGTCGAAATAGGCCGCCACGGCGCCGCGCACGAAGCTCTCGAAGTCCGGCGCCTGCTCGCGCAGCGCCCGCAGGATCGGCCCGAACCGGCGCGCGCCCTCGTCGGCGAGCGCCGTGAACACCTCCTCCTTGGAGCGGTAGTAGTTGTAGAAGGTGCCGGCGGCCAGGCCGGTGCGGCGGATGATGTCGCGCACCGTGGCCGAATCGTAGCCCAGCGCCCCGAACACCTCGCGCGCCGCGTCCAGGATCAGCTGGCGGTTCTGGACCTTGGTCTGTTCGCGCTTGCCGATCGGGAGGTAGGCGCTCTGGGACATGAGGACTCGGACAAGATGACGTGCGTCATCTTAGAAGCCGTTCGGTCGAACGCAATTCGCCTTCCGTCGATCAGGCCGTTTCCATCAGATGGTCGAGCAGGCCTTCGGCGATATAGGCCGGATAGCTGTCCGGCTTCTGGGCGCGCCCGGTCTGGCCCTGGTAGCCCAGCCGCTCGCGCACCCCGAGGTCGAGGTAGTAGCCGCTGACGACCACCGTCAGCAGCGCCGCATGCGCCATCGGCGCCTCGGCGGCGAGCTGCGCCAGGCGCGCCTTCGGATCGTCGAACGGCTGGGCCAGCGCGGCCTTCAGCTCCGCCGTCAGGTCCGGCCGCGAGCCCAGCACCCGATCCAGCGGACGGGCCTCGACGCCCGCCTCCGCCGCCGAGGGCATGCTGTCCGCGGCCGGGATCAGGGCGCCGGCCAGCGCCTTCAGCCGCGCCCGCTCGTCGGCGGTCACCGGCTGAGGCGCAGGCGAGGCGGCGATCGGCGTCGGAGCCTTCGCCGCCGCGCCGCCGGCCGGTTCGGCCGCCGGGACGCTCGTGCGGCGCGCGGGGACCGGCAGGCGGCTGCGCGTTTCGATCAGGCGCTCGGCGGCGCGCAGCGAAAGTGCGCTGAGCGTGCTGGTGGGGTTCATCGGACTGCAGGTCACGAACACGCTGCCGTCGAGGATCCCGAGGTTCGGGATGTCGTGCGACATGCCCCAGCGGTCGACCACCGAGCTTGCGGGATCCTCGCCCATCCGCGCCGTGCCGGTGAAGTGGGCGTTGCCACCGGCCGGATTGGCCGAGACCACCTTCCAGGCGCCGGCGTCTTCGAACACCTGGACGGCGCGCTCGACGTTGTAGTCCAGGCACTTCAGGGCGTTCTCGCTGTAGCGATAGAGGACCTTCGGGGCCGGCATGCCGGAGGAATCGGTCAGGTCCTTCGACAGGACGACCCGGTTCGACGCCTCGGGCAAATCCTCGCACATGATCGACCAGTGCAGGCCGCGCCCGAACAGTTCGGCGAAGCGCTTGTGGTAGTCGCCGCCCGGGCCGTGTTCGGCCAGCACCGACTGCGCGATCGCCAGCGGTCCGAGCGGCCCGGGGTGCAGCGCCCACTTGGCGCCCAGCCGGTGTCCGCGGCTGGGATCGTCCTCGGCGAAATGCAGGGACTGCACGGTCGAGCCGTTGTGCAGCGGGCCGATCTCGCCGTGGAAATAGCCCCAGACGATGGCCAGCGGGTGCATCATCAGGTTGCGGCCGACTTGGCCTGAGCGGTTGGCCAGCCCGTCGGGGAACTCCCGGCAGGCCGAGTTCAGCAGCAGCCGGGGCGTGCCGATGCCGTTGGCGGCCACCAGCACCACGTCGGCGGACTGGAAATGCTCGACGCCGGCCTCGTCCACCCATTCCGCGCCGTTCGCCAGTCCGGCGGAATCCAGGGTGATCCGCCGCACCCGCGCGCCGGTGATCAGGTTCGCGCCAAGCGCCACCGCCTTGCCCCAGTGGGTGATGTCGGCGGAGGACTTGGCCCCCTCGTTGCAGCCGGTGGGGCAGGTGCCCCGCTGCACGCAGGACTTGCGGCCGTCGTAGGGGACCGAGACGATAGCGTTGGTGTCCGGCCACCAGTGCCAGCCGCGGCTGGCCATGGCGCGGGCCACGGCCAGCGACTGTTCGTCGAACGGCAACGGCGGCAGCGGCGGCTCGGCGCCGGGAGGAAAGGCCGGATTGCCGCCCAGGCCGGAGACGCCGAACTCCCGGTCCGTGCGCTCGTAGAAGGGCAGCAGCTCCTCGTAGCTGACCGGCCAGTCTTCGGCCAGGCCGTACTGGCTGCGGGTGCGGAAGGTCGAGGCCAGGAACCGGATCCAGACGGCGTTGAACAGGATGGTGCCCCCGCCCACGCCGTTGAAGTTGATCCCTTGCATGTCCGATTCGCTGAAATCGATCGGATAGTCGGTGGGCCGGGCGCGCAGGTTCGGGTGCGAGGCCCAGCCCTTGGCCGCCGCCAGCTCCCAGTCCCATTGGGAGCCGCGATAGGCCTCGCGGTCCTGCCAGTGGCCCTGCTCCAGGGCGGTGACCTTGATCCCCTCGGCGGCCAGCCGTCGGGCCGCCACGCCGCCGGCGGGGCCGGCGCCGATGATCAGGACGTCGGCGTGGTCAGCGGCTGGTTGTGTCATAGAAGGCCCGCACGGCGGTGATCTTGCCCGCCTCGTTGAAGATCATCTGGTCGACGATGCGGCCGGACAGGCGCCGGTCGCTCGCCGGTCCGGTGCGGCATTGCAGCAGGGCGACCGCTTCGTTTCCGCAGACGATCGGGGGCTCCGTGAGCCACAGCTCCACGTCCCAGGCCTGGAACCCGTCCCAGAAGGCGGCGATCTTCTCCAGGCCCTCGTTGCGCACCAGGCCGACCGGGTCCTCGTGGACCGCCCCCTCGGCGAACAACGCCATCCAGGCGGCCTTGTCCTTCTGCGTCTCCGCCCGGCAATAGGCCTCGATGGCGTCGATCATCTGTTCTCGGGTCGGCAAAGGGATCTCCTGCGGAAGCCGGGGTCAGGCCGAGGTGCGGCGGGCGGCGAGAAGCTTCCCAGCAGCAGGTCGGGCCCGAAGGACATGGCTCAGGCGACGCTCAACGCCGCGCGGCTGGGCGCCTTCAGGGTGTCGAGGGCGTCCTTGTGGAAGGCGCCGCCCTTCATCACCGCGACGAGCCTGGACTTGTCCTTGAGGACGGCGATGTCGGCGATCGGGTCGCCGTCCACCACGATCAGGTCGGCCAGGGCCCCGGCCTTGACGGCGCCCAGCTCGTGGCCGCGACCCATCAGCAGGGCGCCGTTGCGGGTGCCCCAGCCGATCACGTCCAGCGCCGGGATGCCGACGAAGTTGACGTAGAAGTCGAGCTCGTCCCCGTAGGTCCCGTGGTCCAGCGGCACGGCGCCGAAGTCGTCGCCGAGCACCAGCCGCACGCCGGCCTTGTTGGCCACCGACAGCACCTTGGCCATGGCGTCCATGTCGGCGCGCATCTTGTCGATGAACGGGCCGGTGCGAACCTGGCTGACCCGGTAGGGGTAGAGCATGCTGGGGGCGAGGAAGGCGCCGGTTTCCAGGAACTTGTCGATGCCCTCCTGGTCCAGGCCGTCGCCGTGGTCGATGACGTCGACCCCCACCTCCAGCGCGGTCATGATCCCCAGCTTGTTGGCGATGTGGGCGCGGATCTTGGCGTTGCGCTGATGGGCGGCCTCCGTCGCCGCGGCCAGTTCTTCGCGGGTGAGCTCCATCTTCTCCGGCACGCCCTGCACCCCATGGCCGCCGGTGGCGAAGATCTTGATGATCTCGGCGCCGCGCTTGATCTCGCCCCGGACGCCACGGCGGAATTCGTCGGGGCCGTCGCAGCGGGAGATGGAGGGCGGCGAGCCGTCGCCCCAGTGCCAGGGGTAGTAGAGGTCCTGCGAGTGGCCGGTGGTCGAGACGTCCCGGCTGCCGACCATGATCCGCGGGCCGGGAATGGTGCCTTCCTCCACCGCCAGCTTGAGCGCGGCGTCGATCGCGTAGGGCGCGCCGGCGCTGACCACGCCGGTGAAACCGCAGTCCAGCGCCAGCCGCAGGTGCTCGGCCGCCCGCAGCGTCTGCAGGCCCGGGGAGGCGTCCATGCCCACCGGCAGGGGCGCGCCGCCGCCCACGCCCCGGTAGGTGGCGTGGTAGTGGCAGTTGAACAGGCCCGGCATCACGCTGGCGCCCTGCAGGTCGATCACCCGGACATCCGGTCCGCGCGGCGGCGCCCCGCCGAAGGTCACCGCCTCGATGCGGTCGCCGACGATGTCGATGACAGCCTGCGGCCGCGCGCCCGCGTCCGCGTCGATCAGGTTGGCGTTGGTCAGCACCACGCGTTGCATGCTGGTCCTCCCTAGTTTGCGGCCGGCCGTTGGCCGCGGATCAGGCGGCCCGGCAAGGCTCCGGTATGGATTCCGTCACGGTAGGTGACCTGCCCGTCGAGCAGGGTCATCACGTAGCCGTCGGCCTTCTGCGACAGCCGCTTGCCGCCGGCCGGCAGATCCCGGGCGACGCGGGGCGGGTGCAGGCGCAGGGCCTGGTAGTCGATGACGTTGAGGTCGGCCTTCAGGCCCGGCCGGACCAGGCCGCGGTCGAGGAATCCCACCGTCTCGGCTGGGTCGCGGGTCAGCGCCCTGATCGCCTGCGGCAGGGCGATCTCTTCCTCCGGCGGGGCGTCGCGGCCGAGGCGGGTCAGGAGGTAGGTCGGATAGGCCGCGTCACAGATCATGCCGTAGTGCGCGCCGCCGTCGCCCAGGCCCAGGACCGCGCCGTCGTTCTCGAACAGCGGGCGCGGGTTCTCGCCCAGCGGGCCCAGCGGGCAGTAGAGGATGGCGTGGCCGTCCTCCGCCAGCAGGGCGTCGTAGATGACCTCGCGCAGATCCCGGCCCGTCGCCTCGGCCGTGGCGGTCAGGCTCTCCTCCGGGGAGGGCTGGTAGTTGGGCGGATCGCCCAGCATGAACAGGTTGTCGATCCTGCGCACCATCGACAGGACGAAGGGATTGGGATCGTCCGGCCGTTCATCCAGGAGCCGGGCGCGCAGGGCCGGATCGCGCAGGGCCTTCACCTTGTCCGCCAGCGGCAGGCCTTCGATCGGCCGGTAGCCCGGGTTGAGCGCGAACGGGTGGTAGGAGAGGTCGAGGCCGAACAGCATTCCGACCGGCCGCAGAAAAAACTGCGCCCGGATCGGCAGGCCCTCGGCGCGCGCCTCGTCCACGCCCTGCATGATCTCTTCGCGGCCATTCGGCGCGCCGCTGGCCAGGGTGAAGGAGAGCGGGCGGCCGCAGGTCTGCGCCAGGCGGCGCATGACGCCGAACTCCTCCATCGGCGGCTTGGCGGTGTTGCCGATGATCTGGAAGACGCCGCTCCCGGCGTCGCGCAGCCCCTCGGCGAGAGCGGTGATCTCGTCCTCCTCGGTGAGCACGCTGGGCGCGCTGCGGCCGCTGCGGAACCGGTGGGCCAGCTGGCGCGAGGTGCTCACGCCCACGGCCCCGGCGCGGATCGCCTCGGTGGTCAGCCGGCGCATCTGCGCCAGTTCGGCGGCGGAGGGCGGCTCGCGCTCGGCGCCGCGCTCGCCCATCACATAAACCCGCAGGGGCGAGTGCGGAATCTGAGCGGCGAAATCCACGTCGGCGTGGCGCTGCTCGAGCGCGTCGAGGTATTCGGGGAAGGTCTCCCAGTTCCAGGGGATTCCGGCGGCCATCACCGCCTCGGGCACGTCCTCCACGCCTTCCATCAGCTTGATGGCCAGTTGCTGCTGCCCGGCCCGGCAGGGGGCGAAGCCGACGCCGCAATTGCCCATCACCACCGTGGTCACCCCGTGGTTGGACGAGGGGGCGAGCCGGTGCTCCCAGGTGACTTGGCCGTCGTAGTGGGTGTGCAGGTCGACGAAGCCCGGGGTCACCAGCTTGCCGCGGACGTCGAACTCCTGGGCGCCTTCGCCGGCCACATGGCCGACCTCGATGATCCGGCCCCCGGTGATGGCCACGTCGGCCTGGAACGGGGCTCCGCCGGAGCCGTCGACGACGGTCCCGCCGCGCAGCACGACGTCATAGGATTGAGCCATGTCTCCACCCATTTCAGGCGGCCGCCGAGGTTGATCGTCGCACGGATCCGGATCTCCGCCCAACCTTACAATCGTCTATCGGATTGTCGAGAACGATTCTTCGGTGAAGCGAAAGGAGGTTGGGGCTGTCGGCGTACGAAGCATTGCCGGCGGTCTTATCAGGTGTATGTTTAGGAGATCGCGCTTCCGCGCGCACGGCAGAACGCCGGCTGATGGGCGCGGACCGGGACGGAGACACCGATGAGCGCCGCCCAATGCCCGATGGGAGCTCCCGTGGTCGACTACTTCGACCACAACACCCGCGAATACGTCGACGAGCGCCATCGCTGGTACCAGCAGATCCGCCGCGACGTCGGTCCGGTGTTCTGGTCGCCGAACTATGGCGGCTACTGGGTGGTGATCGGCTTCGCCGAGCTCGAAGCGGCGGCCAGGGACTGGGAGACCTTCTCCTCCAAGCACATCGTCGACGAGAGCGGCCAGGCCTGTCCGTATACGGATGGCCTGCTCTACGAGGGCCTGTTCGTTCCCCCGCGCGGCTTCTCCAGCCTGATGCTGGAGGAGGATCCGCCGGCGTGGGAGCGCTCGCGCGAGGCGCTGGCCGCGACCTTCTCCATGCCGGCCGCCCAGCGATGGCGCGGGCGGCTGCAGGACTTAGTGGACGCGTGCCTGGATCGGAAGATCGAGACCGGCCGGATCGACTTCGCCAAGGACGTCTCCAACGTCGTCCCGGCGATATTGAGCCTGGAGCTGGCGGGCCTGGCCACCGACCACTACGAGATGGTGGCCCGTAACCACCACCTGACCTCGCACATCCCCGGCGACGACCCGCGCTGGCGGGACCTGGCCGCCGACCTGGCACTGGAGCGCCAGCAGGTGGTCGACACGGTGCAGGCGCGCAAGACCGGCGAGCGCGGCCGCGACGTGATCAGCGTGCTGCTGAACGCCCGCGACAAGGGTGCGAACTTCTCCGACCAGGACATCGTCAAGCTCGCCAGCCTGATCATCGGGGCTGGGATCGACACCACCGCCTCGGTGCTCAACAACGCCTTCGTCCTGCTCACCCAGCAGCCGGCGCTGCGGAAACGGCTGATGGAGGAGCCCAAGCTCACCGTCGACGCCTTCGACGAGTTCCTGCGCATCTCCGCGCCCACCCAGGGGCTCTGCCGCACGGCGACCCGGGACGTGGAGCTGGGCGGTCAGAAGATCCGCCGGGGCGACCGGGTGATGCTGTGCTTCGCCGCCGCCTGCCGCGACCCGAACGCGTTCGACCGGGCCGAGGAGGTGGTGCTGGACCGCAAGCCCAACCTGCACGTGGCCTTCGGTTCGGGGACCCACCGGTGCCTGGGCCAGTTCTACGCCAAGCTGGAGTTCGACATCATCTTCAGCACGGTCCTGCGGCGGGCGCCCGATTTCCAAGTCGACCTCGACGCGGTGAGATCGTTCGACAACGTCGGTATCGTCACTGGCTTCACCAGCGTCCCGGCGACCTTTACGCCGGGCCCGAGGCTGGGGGTCGACCCCAAGGTCCCCGGCTTCTTCGCCACGGCGTAAGTTGAAAGTGAGCCCATGAGTCTGGTGAGAACCGAGCGCGCCGCCGACCGGGTGGCGGCCGAGATCCGCAACGCCATCGTCCGCGGCGAGCTGACGGAGAGCGACAGCCTGCCGGCGGAGGCCCACCTCATCGCGCGCTTCGAGGTCTCGCGCCCCACCTTGCGCGAGGCCATCCGCATCCTGGAGTCCGAGAACCTGGTGAAGGTCGCGCGCGGCCCCCGGGGAGGGGCCAGGGTGATGGCGCTGAACGCCGACCTGGTGGCGCGCACCGTCGGCCAGACCCTGCAATCGCGCCGCGCCACGCTGAAGGACATCATGGAGGCCAGGCTCACCATCGAGCCCCCGGCCGCGCGCATGGCCGCCGAGCGCCGGCCGAAGGAGGCGTCGCTGCGCCTGCGCAAGCAGATCATCGCCGAGTACGACGCCCTGGGCGACACCCCGCGGCTGGCCCGCGCGGTGGCGGATTTCCATACCCTGGTGCTGGAGGTGTCGGCCAACCAGACCCTGATGCTGATGGGCCAGGCGCTGCAGCGGATCATGGAAAAGCACATGTCGCTGATCGATGCGGACATCCTCGAACGGGAGACGCCGGAGGTCCAGCTTCAACGGCAGCGGGCCGGGTTCAAGTCGCAGGAGCGACTGGCCGAGTTCGTCGAGGTCGGCGACGGGGCGGGGGCGGAGGGCCACTGGCGGAACCACCTGCTGGGTTCGATGGACTACTGGCTGCAGGGCGGCCTGGGCGAGGCGACGGTGGAGATCCTGTCGTCGCGGCCGGCGCACCTGGCCTCGAACGACGGAGACTGACCCGCCGCCTGTTCGTCAAGCGCGACCAGGTCCGGCCGCCGCGGGAGACCGCCGTGGCGGCGCAGGCCCAGAAAACTGATGAGGCGGCGGTTGTGAACGGCCAAGGCCTGGCCTAGCGTGGATGGCGCCCGCGACCCTGGTCCGGGGCGTCACCGACCTGCCGCTCGAATGGTCCGCCTGAGCGACGACCGCCAAGACCTCAACTGGGAGACCGCCGCCGATGGCCAAGTATGTGTTCGTGGTGATGACCAATGCGGCGGCCGGTCAGGAGGCCGAGTTCAACCGGTGGTACGACGAGGAGCACCTCGCCGACGTCCTCAAGCTGCCGGGCATGGTGTCGGCGCAGCGGTTTCAGGTCGCCGCGGAGGAGGCCGACAATCCCAGGGCGAACCTGAAGTTCCTGACGCTCTACGAGATCGAGACCGACGACCTTTCCCGCACCCAGGCGGCGCTGGCGGCGGCGGCCGGCACGCCCGCGATGCCGATCAGCCCGGCCCTCGACAAGGCCGACGTCTACACCGTGTACTTCAAGGCGAGCGGCGAGAAGGTCCTCGCCCGCTGAGCCGCATTCGCCCGGACGGGACGATCAACGACAACAGACGATGCGATGGGAGCGGACGCGATGACGGATTTCTCCAATGGCCTTCCGGTGGAAAAGGAATCCATCGTCGCCGAAAAGCCGGCCGAGCCGTTCTGGTGCGAGAACCTGCTGTTCGCCCTCTATGACCCGAAGGCGGACCTCGGCTTCTGGCTGCACCTGGGCTCGGTGCCCACCGAATGGGCCATGTGGGAGGACCGCGTGCTGGTCTGCCTGCCGGGCGACGAGGGCGTGCTCACCATGTGGGCCTACTACTACACGCCCCAGGAGAAGAAGCCGGCCGGCCCCAACCTGGCCTTCAAGTGCGTCGAGCCGTTCAGGCGCTGGAAGGTGACCTTCGACGGCTTCGCCATGCACGTCGCCAACGCCGACATGGCCAAGGGCATGGCCCCCGACGGGCTGAAGAAGCGGCTGATCATCGACCTGGACATCGAGTGCGCCATTCCGGTGTGGGACGCCCATACCGCCGCCCACAGCGGCAAGGGCAAGGGCGAGATGACCAGCCAGGGCTGGGCCAAGGAGCACTACGAGCAGCTCTACCGCGCCAAGGGCGTGGTGAAGGTGGAGGACAAGACCTACCCGATCGAGCAGGCCACCGGCTGGCGCGACCACTCCCGCGGCCCCCGCGGCGGCGGCACGGGCGAACCCTGGGGCGGCCACGTCATCGCCGGCTGCCTCTATCCCAGCGGCCGGGCGTGGATCTTCTCCACCTATTGGCGCCCGGACGGCAAGATCACCCTGGAGGGCGCCTGCGTGGTCGAGAAGGACGGCAGTTTCCGTCACGCCGAGGTGCTGAACCCGCCGCGGCTGCGGGAACTGAAGATGTCCGGCGAGACGCTGCCGGTGCATCTGAAATGGGAGGGCGGCGAGATCAATCTGACCATGGACGTCAAGCGCTCGATCTGGACCTCGATGCAGAAGCGCCTGGCGGTGGGCAAGGACACCGCCGACAACGGCCTGATGTATGTCCTGAACTTCGGCCCCTGCGAATGGGACGGTGAGGTGGGCCAGGTCTACATCGAGCGGTCGGACCCGCTGAACCTGCCGTTCATCGAGCTGAAGGCCTGACCGGCCGTGCGCACGCCAGGGGAAGCGTTCAGGATCGCCGTCCCAGAGGCGGCGCTGACCGACCTGAAGGAACGGCTGGCGCGCACGCGCTGGCCGACGCCGGCCGAGGGGCCTGACTGGGCGCTGGGCACCAGCACGCCGTACATGAAGGACGTGGTCGCCCACTGGCGCGACCGGTACGACTGGCGCGCCTGGGAAGCCCGGCTGAACGGCTTCGAGCAGTACCGGGTCCCGCTGGGCGGCATGCAGATCCACTGCCTGGTGGAGCGCGGCAGCGGGCCGGATCCCATGCCGGTGGTGATGTCCCACGGCTGGCCGGGCTCGGCCATCGAACTGATCGAGATGATCGAGCCGCTGGCCCATCCGGAACGGTTCGGCGGCAAGGTCGAGGACGCCTTCACCGTGGTGGTCCCCAGCCTGCCCGGCTGCGGCTTCACGACGGCGCCCAAGGGGCCGATCTCGCCGCGGGAGGTGGGAAAGCTCTGGGGCGAGCTGATGCGCGACGCCTTCGGGTTCGAGCGCTACATCGCCCACGGCGGCGACTGGGGGGCGGTGATCAATTCCTGGATGGGCGTCGACCGCCCGCCCGGCCTGATCGGCCTGCACCTCAACACCGCGGTGCTGCAGGCGGCCTGGACTTTCGAGACCCAGCCGCTGACGCCGGAGGAACAGGCGCATGCCGAGCGGATGGCCGCGCGCCAGGTCGGCGAGACCGCCTACCAGATTGTCCACGCCACCCGGCCGCTCAGCCTGGCCTACGGGATCACCGATTCGCCGGCGGGCCTGGCGGCCTGGATCCTGGAGAAGTTCCAGGCCTGGACTGTGCCGCGCGGCTCGGACGCGCCCCCGCCCTTCGACCTCGACCACATGATCTCCAACGTCATGTTCTACTGGCTGGGCGACGCCCAGGCGGTGAGCTGGATGTACAAGTACCTGGTGGACAGGTCGGGCTTCGTCCTGCCGGCCGGGGCGCGGGTGACGACGCCCACCGGCTTCTGCCTGTTCCCGAACGACATCGCCGTGCCGCCGCCGGACGCCTGGCTGAAGCGCGCCTACGACGTGGTGCAGGTGACGCGGGCGCCCGCCGGCGGCCACTTCCCCGGCGTGGAACACCCGCAGGTGCTGGTGGACGACCTGCGCGCCTTCCGCCGCAAATTGGCGTCCGCCTGAGGTCGGCCGGTCGGTTTCGCCCCAGTCCCGACGCGGTCAGGGGATGCGCCTAGAAAACTGATGGAGTATCAGCAGTGAGCGATCTTTTCGACCTGACCGGCAAGGTGGCGCTGGTCACTGGCGGCAGCCGCGGCCTGGGGCGGGCCATGAGCCTGGGTTTCGCCAGGGCCGGCGCCGACGTGATCATCGCCAGCCGCAAGCTGGACGCCTGCGAGGCGGTGGCGCAGGAGGTGCGGGCGCTGGGCCGCAAGGCGATGGCGCACGCCTGCCACGTGGGGCGGTGGGACGAGCTCGAAGGCCTTGTGGACGCGGCCTACGCCGCGTTCGGCAAGGTCGACATCCTGGTCAACAACGCCGCCCTGTCGCCGGTGATGAACAACGCCGACATGACCGAGGACTTCTTCGACAAGATCATCGGGGTGAATTTCAAAGGGCCGTTCCGGCTCTCGACCCTGGTGGGCAATCGGATGGTCAAGGGCGACGGCGGCGCCATCATCAACATCTCGTCGGGCGCCTCGCTGCACCCGCTGCCGCTGGTTGGGCCCTATTCGGCGTCGAAGGCGGCCCTGAACGCCCTGACCAGCGTCTTCGCGGCGGACTTCGGGCCGAAGGTGCGAGTCAACACCATCGTCTGCGGCTCGTTCAACACCGACATGTTCCAACCCGGCGACGACGCCAAGGCGCGGATGGCGGCGAGCGCCAAGGCCATCAACCGGGTGGGCGAGCCGGAGGAGCTGGTCACCACCGCCCTCTACCTGGCGAGCCCGGCGTCGAGCTACACCACCGGGGCGATGATCCGGGTCGACGGCGGCGTCCCGTAGGCGCGCCGCCGCCGCAGGATCAGGGATTGCCGAAGCGCTTGGTGACGCTGACGCCATAGGTCCGGGGTTCGCCGGGGGCCGCGACGTTCCAGCCGAGCGAGCGGTCGAAGCTGACCACCGCAACGAAGGTCTCCTCGTCGGTGATGTTGCGCACGAAGGCGGCGAGGGTGACGCCCTGGCTTTCGATGTCCAGGGTGACCCGGCCGTTCAGCGTGCCGTAGCCCTTCTGGGTGACCAGGCTTCTGGACAAGGCCGCGGGAGCGAGGTTGCGGCGGGCCTCGTACGCCCAGCTCAGCGTTGCGCTCAGGTCGCCGACGCCGGTGGCGTGGGCGTAGGTGGCGTCGACGCTGTACTGGAACGTCGGCGTCGGCCAGTCCTCGCCCGAGCGGTCGCCGAGGACGAAGTCGCTGAACTCCTGGTACTGCGGGTCGATCTTGCTGAGCGCGCCGTTGATCGTGAAGTCGCGGGTGACGCGCCAAGTCCCGTCGAGCTCGATCCCCTTGATGGTGGCGCGCGCGGCGTTGGTCTGGACCGTTGCGGTCGCGCCGGTCGAGGGCACCTGGATGATGACGCTGCGCTGGACATCGCTGATCTTGTCGTAGAAGGCGGCGAGGTTGAGCCGCAGGGTGCGGTCGAAGAACTCGGTCTTCAGGCCGGCCTCGTACTCGTTGACGGTCTCCGGCAGGAACGGTTGGAAGGCCTCGACGGAGCCCGACCCGCGGTACTGCTGGCCGCCGCTGCGGAAGCCGTGCGACGCCTTGACGTAGGCGGTGATGTCGTCGCTGGGCTTGTAGGTCAGCGATGCCGTCCAGGTCGGCTCCTTGAAAGTCTTCGAGAAGACGCCCAGGCAGAAGTTCGGGTCTGGCCGGAACACCGCCGGCACCGAGCAACTGAAGGTCGCGCCGTTGAAGATGGTGCGGTTCTGGCTGATCAGGCCGCGCTTGTCGGTGGTGTAGCGGCCGCCAAGCGTCACCGACCACCGTTCCGAGAACGCCCAGTTGACCTGGCCGAAGACGGCCCAGCTGTCGCTGGTCAGCTTGCCATTGGTGAGGTTGAGCTGTGTCAGGCGGGTTGGCGTCAGCCGGAACGGCAGCGTCGCGGTGGTGGAGTATTCCTTGCCGTGCTCCCAGCTGCCGTAGCCGCCGACCACCCAGTTCAGCGTTTCGTCGCCGCCGAGTAGCTGCGCTTCCTCGCTGATGAAGTCGTCCTGCGCGGCGCGCCGCGGGTGGGTGCCGATGAACGGGGTGCCGTCGAGGTCGTCCGGGAAGGCGAAGGCTAGCGACCGGTAGCCGGTGATCGACCGCAGGGTGATGTCGTCCGTGACTTGATAGTCGATCTGCAGGCCGACATCTCGGGCGTAGTCGTTCTCGCGCGCCGGGAAGGTCCCGCCGGAGCTGTAGTGGTCGCCGAACTGGTAGGACCGCACGATCGGCAGGGCCAGCGCCCAGGCCGCCGGGGTGTCGGCGCCGAACAGCTCCAGGGCGGCCTCGCGGGTCAGCTGGTTCCCCTCGGGCGTGGTGGCGGTGGCCGGGGCGAGGCCGCGCAGCTTGAACAGCTCGCTGAGGCTGGAGGAGGTGTAGCCGGCGAAGAAGCGGACCTCGAGCGGTCCCCACTCGCCCTTGAACTTCGCCCGCAGGAAGCTGTTGTCGGCGTAGGCGCTCGGCCGGCCGGCGCCGTCGTAGCCATAGGTGTCGTGGTGGTTGCGGTCGGCCACCAGGCGCAGGCCCATGTTCTCGCCGAGCGGAATGTTGACGATCGCCTGCGCGCCCCAGGCGCCGAAGTTGCCCCAGGTCATCTTCAGCGAGGCGCCGTAGTCGGGGCCCGGCTGGTTGGTGATGACGTTGATCAGGCCACCGGTGGTGTTCTTGCCGTAGAGCGTGCCCTGCGGGCCGCGCAGAACCTCGACGCGGGCGACGTCGACCATGTTGGCGCGCAGGCCGTAGGCGCGGGGCAGCACCACGTTGTCGACGTAGAGCGCCACCGCGGAGTCGGTGGACAGCGTGTTGTCCGGCTGGGTCTGGCCGCGCAGCGACGGGTTCACGGAGCCGGGGGCGTTGCCGCCGCCGAACACCATGCCCGGCGCCAGCGCCTTCAGGTCGCGGACCTCCTGGAAATTCTTGCGCTCGAGGGCCGCGCCCGAGATCGCCGTCACCGCGACGGGGATGTCCTGCACGTTCTCTTCGATCTTGCGCGCTGTGACGACCACCTCTTCGATCTGGGTGTCGGTCGTCTGGGCCGCGGCGACGCCGGCGGCAGCCATGAGTACGCAGGCGGCGGCGGCGCCGAACCAGTGATGCCTGGCAGACATGTTTCCTCCCTCTGGCCCTTCGCTCCGGCGCCTTGCGACGCGCATTTCATGGGGCCACCAGGGAGGCTAACCCTTGCTGTAGGAATTCCAAAACCGAAAGACTGACGGTTCGACTGTTTATGCTCCTGGGGGCGTCTTGAGCAGTCGCGGAAAACCGAAAATGAGACAGGTTCAAAGACGGGCTTGCCGCCGCGCCGCCGCGCGCTAGCATCAGCTGGAAGCCTGTCCACCGGCCCGCTGCGGGCGCCCGGGCCCGGCCCCGACATCGCCAGGAGGAACGCTGCGCCCATGCCGCCACGCCCGCTGCCCGTGATCAACGAGATGAACCAGCACTTCTGGTGCGGAGGCGCCGATGGGCGCCTGCACATCCAGCGATGCGCCGCCTGCAAGACCTATCACCACCCCTATGTGTCGGCCTGCAGCCAGTGCCGCTCGCGCGAGGTCAAGCCGGAGCCGGTCTCCGGCCGCGGCACGATCCTGGCGGTGACGATCAACCACCAGCCGTGGTTCCCCAGCGTTCCTGTCCCCTACGCGATCGCCCTCGTGGAGCTGGAGGAGCAGCGCGACATCCGCCTGATGTGCAACATCCGCGGCCTGGAGGCCGAGGAGGTGAAGCCGGGCCTCGCCGTCAAGGTCTGCTTCGAGCAGCACGGCGACATCTACATCCCCCTGTTCGAGCCGGCGTGACCCGATGAGCAAGTATTTCGAGAAGTCCGTCGCGATCACCGGCTTCGGCCAGTCCAAGCTCTACCGCAAGCCGACGGTCTATCCGTTCAATCTGTGTACGGACGCCTGCCTGCTGGCCATCGAGGACGCCGGCCTGACCCCGGCGGACATCGACGGCATCGCCTGCTGGCCGGGGACCCAGGTGGGCGTCGGGCACGGCACCTCGTCGGCCAGCACCACCGACCTGAAGAATAGCCTGGGCCTGAAGCTCAACTGGTATTCCTCGGGCACCGGCCCGGCGCAATACGCCAGCATCGTCAACGCCATCGGCGCCATCGCCGCCGGCTACTGCAACCATGTGCTCTGCTACCGGGCGGAGGGTGAGCGCTGGGTGCCGACCTACGGCCGCGCCTTCGCCGACGGCTCCATGCCGCAGGCGACCGGGTTCCAGGAGTGGATGCTGCCCTACTGGGCGCCGTCCGCGGCCAACTGGATCGGGCTGCACGCCGACCTGCACATGCGCGAGACCGGCATCAGCCGCGAGCAGATGGCGATGATCCCCATCAACCAGCGCAAGAACGCCGCACTCAACCCCAACGCCGTCTACCGCGAGCCCCTATCGCTGGACGAGTACATGTCGTCGCGGATGATCACGACGCCGTTCTGCATCTACGACTGCGACGTGCCGATCGACGGCTCGGCGGCGGTGGTGATCTCGCGCATGGACGCCGCTCGCGACCTGCGCCAGAAGCCGGTCCGCTTCGAGGCCGTGGGCTGCGCGCTGCACGATCACGAGAGCTGGTTCGGGCGTTCGGACTGGCCGAACATGGCGCTGAACGACGCGGCCAAGATGATGTGGGAACGCACCGACCTGAAGCCGGCGGACGTCGACACCGCCCACCTCTACGACGGCTTCACCTGGCTGACGATCCTGTGGCTGGAGGCGCTGGGCCTGACCAAGCGCGGCGAGACGGGGGCGTTCCTGGAGGGCGGCAAGCGCATCGCCCTGGACGGCGAATTGCCGCTCAACACCAACGGCGGCCAGCTTTCGGAGGGCCGCCTGCACGCCTTCAACCACCTGGGCGAGGCGATCCGCCAGCTCCGCGGCCAGGCGGGCGACCGGCAGGTCAAGGACGTGGACGTCTCCGTCTGCGGCGCAGGCGGCGGCGTCTTCGGGGCCTCCCTGCTGCTGACCAAGGACTGAGGCGATGGGCGCAGTTCTGGTTGCTGGGCCGTATCCGCAGGTGAGCGAGCGCCTGAAGGACCGCCGCCTGTTCGAGGCCGCCCAGGCGGGCGAACTGAGCGAGGCGGAGCGCGCCGAGGTGCGCGTGATCGTCGTCAGCGGCGTCCAGCCGCTGAACGCCGAGGCGATGGACCACTATCCAAACCTCGGCCGGATCGTCGCCCTGGGCGCCGGCTACGACGGGGTGGACGCGGCCGCGGCCCGTGCGCGCGGGATCGAGATCGTCAGCGGAGCCGGCGCCAACGCTGACGACGTGGCGGACATGGCCGTCGGCCTGCTGATCGCCTGCGCCCGCGGCCTGTTTCCGAACGACGCGCGGGTGCGCGCCGGCGGCTGGGTGCGCGGGCAGTGGGAGATGGTGCGATCGATCGGCGCGCTCAAAGTCGGGATCGTCGGCCTTGGATTCATCGGCAAGGCGGTGGCCGCGCGGCTGGCGCCGTTCCGCTGCGAGATCGCCTGGAACGGCCCGCGCGCCAAGCCGGACGTGTCGCTGCCCTACGAGCCGGACATCCTGGAGCTGGCCCGCCGCAGCGACGTGCTGATCCTGGCCGCGCCGCTCAACGCCGAGACCGCCGGCGCGGTCGACGCCAGGGTGATCGAGGCGCTGGGGCCGCAGGGAATCCTGATCAACGTCGGCCGCGGCGGCCTGGTGGACGAGGACGCCCTGATCGCGGCGCTGAAGGACGGCCGGCTGGCGGGCGCGGGACTTGACGTCTTCGTGGAGGAGCCGACGCCGCCCGCCCGCTGGGAGGGGGCGCCCAACGTGATCCTGCAGCCGCACACGGCGGCGGTCACCTTCGAGGCGCTGGACAATGTCTATGCGGTGGCCGCGCGGAACGTGACCGACTTCCTGGACGGGCAGGGACGATGATCACCCTCTACGGCATGGGCAGCCCGAACGTCGTCAAGGTCCTGCTGATGCTGGAGGAGCTGGGGCTCGCCTACGACCTCAGACGTTGCGACGTGATCCTGGGCGAGGGGCGCGATCCCGAGTTCCTGAAGCTGACGCCGAACGGCAAGGCGCCGGTGCTGGCGGACGCGGACGGTCCCGGCGGGCGGCCGATCACCCTGTTCGAGTCCGGGGCCATCCTGATCTACCTGGCCGAGAAGGCCGGCCGGTTCCTGCCCGCCGGCTCGGCGGAGCGCTACCAGGTGCTGCAGTGGCTGATGTTCCAGATGGCCGGCGTGGGCCCGATGTTCGGCCAGGCGATCCACTTCCGCAGCGGCCCGCCCGGCTCCGACTACGCCCGCAGCCGCTATCGCACCGAGATGCTGCGCCTGACCGAGGTGGTGGAGGCGCGGCTGGCCGAGAGCCCGTTCCTGGCCGGCGTGGACTACTCGATCGCCGACATGGCGGTGTTCCCGTGGTTCCGGACCCTGGCGCGGTTCTTCCCGGACGCCGCCGCCGGCCCGGGCGTCGCCCGCTGGCGGGACGAGATCGCCGCCCGGCCGGCCACCGAGCGAGCCTTGAACCGCGCCGAGGCCCTGTCGGCCGAGGACGCCGCGAGCTTCAAGGCGGCGACGCCGGACGAGCTCGACCGCTACTTCGGCCGCGGCGCCTACGCCCGCTGAACGGCGGTCAGGCCGCCTTGGACCGGACCGGCGGCGCAGGTCCCTTGGCCCGCCCGTAGATCATCCGCGAGGCGAGCATCAGCAGCGCCACCACGACGAGGAAGACGCAGGCCGCGTTGGCGAGGGCGTAGCGGATCGCGGTTCCGCCGCCGTAGTAGTCCGACAGGGCGCCGGTGACGAAGGGCCCGAGCCCGAAGCCCACCAGATTGGTCATCAGCTGCAGGATCGACATGACGCCGCCGCGCATGTGCGCCGGCGTCGAGGTCATCAGCACCGAATAGGTCGGCGGCGTGTAGCCGTGCCGCAGGAAGTCGGCGATCACGAAGGCGCCGATGGCCACCAGCAGGCTGGGGGTGAACAGCATCACCAGGGTGAGGGCGAAGGAGCTCAGGGCGGCGATCGCCACGATCCTAAGCGGCCAGCGTACGTTGCGCAGCGTCAGGCGGTCGGCGAGCCAGCCCATCACCGGCGGGCTCATCATGCCGATCAGGCCGCCGCCGATCCCCAGGATCAGGCTGGCCTGCGCCAGGGGCACCTGGTGCACCCGCATGAAGAACGACATGGTCCAGACGCCGATGGTGATGTTGAGCAGGCCCATCAGCGCGCAGGCGCACATCAGGCAGAACACCGCCGGCGTGCGGAACAGGAACCTGAAACTTTCCAGCATGCCGGGCGGCTTCTCGGCCACCACCGCGCCGTCCGAGCCGCCCCGCTTCGGCTCGCGCACGGTCAGGAACAGCAGCGCCGCCAGGACGATGCCCGGGATCCCGGCCACGACCAGGGCCGCCCGCCAGCCGTAGTTCGCCGCCACGGTCGCCCCGATGATGGCCGCCAGGAAGCCGCCGATCGGCGAGCTGGTGTAGAAGACGCCGAGCGCGAAGGCGCGCTTGTGGGGCGGGAAGATGTCCGACAGCATCGGCAGGGCCAGCGGCGCCGCGCCCGCCTCCGAGGCGCCGACGGCCAGCCGCATCGCCACCAGCTGGGCGAAGTTGCGGGTGAGCCCGCCCAGCGCGGTCATCCCGCTCCACAAGAGCACGATCAGCGCCAGGAGGTTCTTCCGGTTCACCCGGTCGGCGATGTAGCCCATCGGCAGGACCGCGATCGAGAACGACAGGCCGAACGCCAGGCCGGTGAACAGGCCGAGCTGCTTGTCGTTGAGGTGGAACTCGTGACGCAGCGGCTCGACGAGGATCCCGGCCATGCCGCGGTCCATGGAGTGACAGGCGTAGACCGCCGCCAGGAGCATGACCACGTACCAGGAATATCTGGCGCTGCCGTAGCTTGATGGAGCGTGCGTCCCGTCTCCCGTCGACGGCTGGCTCATGGGCTGCACGGTTCCACTCCCCGGCCCCCGCTCATGACAGCATCGTGCGCGGGACGCCCGCGCACGCCGGCGAGGGCGACGGCCGGCAATCTAGCCAGTCGCCCAAGGCGCCGCAAGCTGGCGGGGCGTCAGCTTTCCTCGCCGGTCCAAGGCAGGAACCGCGGCGCACGGCGCTCCACGAAGGCCTGCACGCCCTCCCGCGTGTCGGGGTGGCCGAGGCTGGCGGTGGCCAGCCGGTCGGCGTCGCGTAGCGCCGGACCCATCTCGGCGCTGAGGTGGCGGTAGACCATCTGCTTGGTCACCGCCATGGAGCGGGGCGAGACGTTGGCGACCAGGTCGGCCACATAGGCCCCCACCACAGCCATCAGCTCGGCGCCCGGAACGACCCGGTCGGCCAGGCCGATGCGGTAAGCCTCCTCGGCCCCCACCTTGCGCGAGCTCATCAGGAGGTCGAGGGCCCGGCTGGGCCCGACGATCCGCGGCAGGAACCAGCTCATGCCGTGCTCGGCCACCAGGCCCCGGCGGGCGAAGGCGGTGATGAAGCTGGCCTCCTCGGCCACGAAGCGCAGGTCGCACATCATCGCCAGCACCAGGCCCATGCCGGCGGCCGTCCCGTTGACCGCCGCGATCACCGGCTTGCCCACCTTCATCAGGTTGGCGAACTGGGCGGGCATGTCCTCGTCTATGCCCCGCGCGGCGAGCTGGCGGTCGCCGCTGGCCGAGGCCTGCGCCAGGGAGGCCGCATCCAGCCCCGAGCAGAAGCCGCGGCCGGTCCCGGTGACCACGATCGCCCGCACGTCCGGGTTGGCCACCGCCGCCGCCACCGCGCGGTTGAATTCGGCGATCATCTCGAAGGTCATGGCGTTCAGCGTCGAAGGCCGGTTCAGCGTCAGGATCGCCATCCCGTCGCGCTGCTCGACCAGGATGTCGGAAGAGACGTCGGCCATGGAAAGCTCCCTCAAGTGCGTCGGCGGAGGTTTAGCCGCGCGACGCCCGCGCGTCCTGCGGAAATCGGGGCCGCCGTGGGGGACATGCTCGACCTGAAAGGTCGGGCGCGTCCCTGTTTTCAAGGGGTGGTTCACCCCGTCGAACCCGCCGGAATATTCATTCAATCAACGGCTTGTGCGCTTCGGCGGCGTTGTGGGGGTATACCAGCATACCGGTATCCCCCCCAGGGCCTGTCGCGGCGGCGCAACCTTGCGCCGCGCCCCGAGGATATCTCGAGGGGAGCGGGATGTCAAGAACAAAACAGGAACAAACTCACCGATCCGCCCTGAGGGGACATGCTCCAGGCAGTGGCGCGTGTCCCCTCAGGGCGAAGAGACGCCTGCAGGAAGATGCTGTAAGATCCGCGCTGGTCTGAGACCCGCAAGGTAAGCTGAAACATGGCGTCAGCTCGAAAGACAAAGCCTTGGTTCGCGCCGAAGCGATACGGCTACGGCGCGTCGCTGCCCATCACATGGCAGGGTTGGGTCGCCCTAAGCGCCTTCGTCGCGCTTGTTGTTCCGGCTGCGTCAACGCTGCACGGCTATCTTCGCGTCGGCGCCATGTTGCTGGCGACAATCGGCTTCGTCGCACTGTGTGCATGGAAGACAGAGGGCGGTTGGAGGTGGCGGTGGGGCGGACGGCCCTAGGTCGGTTCGGGCCGAGGCTGCGTAAAACTCGTGCGGCCAAAATTTGTGCGCAACATCCTCATGTGACGGGGACACGCTCCACTTGCGTGGAGCATGTCCCTCGGGCCGATGAGTCCGTCCCGCGGACAGGCCCCGCCATAGATCCCATGGCGGCTATGATGCCTGCCTCTCCAGGTCACTCAAGGTTCGCCGAAGGCGACCGCTGCGCGGCGAGGCGAAGCCTCGACCTTGACTGACCTGGAGAGGCAGGCTCGCATCAACCATGGGGTTTAAGCTGAGGAAGCATCGGGGGATGCTTCTCGACATGGTGGAGGCCGGGGTCCGATTGAATGCGGGCATTGCCGCATCTTCAGCGATGGGTATTACGTGGTTCATCGTGCGCCCTTGGGTCGTAGGATTAGCCATTTCTCGCGGCACAGGCCGAGCACGGGAATCGTCGTGATTATCCGCTCTCTTTACGGTCGATTTCTGCAAGGTCCGCGATATGCGACCCTTATGTTACGAGTACATAGGCGTTTCGCCAGAAAGCAATACTCACTCGCAATGGCGGAGCTTCAGAAGGTCTACGCCCTGTGCGGAGGTGATCCTCCCTCGGACGCTGTCCCACCCAAAGCGAATGTTTACCTGTCGCTCCTCGCGCTGCGACTTTCCGATTACAATCTCTCTGTCCAGGCGGCGCGAGTCGCGGCCGAATAGTTACGCGCAAGAGCGTGTGGTTACAGACCGGATGAGGTTAGTCACATCCTGCGCTACTGTGCGCAAATCGCACAACGTGCGGCTCATCTCGGCGCGATACCTTTGACGTCAAGCGAACCCTGGCTGGAACCCACAAAGGCAAGTGGGTCCGTTCCAATCAGAAATAATATTTGGGAAGACTTTCCACTCTCCGACAACTTGCCTTAGCTACAGACTCATTGTCGGCTTCACGAACCGACCGCATATGCCGGAATTACGGTGACAACAGTGCATCTTATTGGCGAGAAAAGTGCACTGTCACCGCAATACCTAAGCTGAGGAAGCATTGGGTGATGCTTCTCGACCTGGTGGATGGCTTCGACCCCATGGCCTGAAGCTCAGGTGGTCCGCTTGCCGGGAGACCGTGCGCTGATAGCTTGTCCGCCTGGGCGGAGGGCTGCGGTGTCGGTTGCGGTTTCTGGGGGCTGTCAATGTGGGGCCGTCCGGTATGGGCTCGATGGCCCGCTCGGCCAAGCCTATGCGTGTCACTGCCGAGATTGCCAGAAGCAGAGCGCGAGCGCCTTTTCCGTCTCCATCCCGGTGCTCCGGAACGGGCTTCGCGTGGAGGGGCCGGTCGCGGCCTTCGACAGGCGTAGCGAGAGCGGCGCGACCACCAGCTGCTTCTTCTGCCAGGCGTGCGGTTCCCGGCTTTTCCACGTGTCCAGCCGATCCCCGGACGTCGCAACGCTGAAGGCGGGCACGCTGGACGACACCACGTCCATCCTGCCGGTGTGCCACCTGTGGGTCAGCCGCAAGCAGCCCTGGGTGAGGCTTGATCCCGGCGTCCCGTCATTCGAACGGCAGCCGCCCGACCTCGCCGCATGGCGTCAAACGCTGTTCGCGAACCCCGCGCCCCACCTCCGCCCGCCTCAGAACACCTGATAGCCGCCGTCGATGACGATGGTGTCGCCGGTGTGGTAGGCGGCGGCGTCGGAGGCCAGGTAGACGGCGATGCCGGCGAAGTCGGCGGGCTCGCCCCAGCGGCGGGCGGGGATCCGGGGCAGCACCCGCTCCACATAGGCCGGGTCGGCGCGGCGCTCGGCGGTGCGGTCGGTGGCGATCCAGCCGGGGACGATCGTGTTCGCGCGGACGCCGTGGCGGGCGTACTCCGTGGCGATGCTGTTCATCACCGCCGGCACCGCCCCCTTGCTGGCGGCGTAGACGCTGTTGCGGGCGGCGCCCTGCGATCCGGCCAGGGAGCCGATGCCGATCAGGCTGGCGCCCGGCGCGCCGGCCTTGGCCCGCGCCGCCACGTGGCGGCAGGCGTGCTTCACGGTCCAGTAGAAGCCGTCCAGGTTGACCGCCAGGATCTTGCGGTAGTCCTCTTCCGGAAATTCGGCGACCGCGCCGGTGGTCGGGCCGGCCACGGCGTTGGCGACGAAGGTGTCGATCCGCCCCCCGGCCCATTCCACGGCCTCGTCGACGCCGCGGCTCACCCGCGCCTCGTCGGACACGTCCACAAGCTGGGTCAGGATGGCCGGGCCGATGGCCTGCAGCTCTTCGCCCGCCGCCCGGGTCCGGGCGGGGTCGGTTCCCCAGATGACGACGCGGGCCCCCGCCTGCGCCAGGCCCTGGGCGACGCCGAAGCCGATGCCGCGGTTGCCTCCGGTGATCAGGGCGGTCTTGCCGGTCAGGTCGAACGCGGTGAAGGCCATGGCGAGCTCCTGGGGCTGGGGACGGCGGCTCCTGCTCCTTTGCGGGCCCGGCGCGCGGCGGACAAGCCCCATCGCGCGCCCGCCTCAGGGCTGGGCCGGCGGCTCCAGGCGGACCGGCCCGCCTTCCGCCTCGACGCGCGCCCAGCATTCCCTGGCCACCTGCTCCAGCAGCGAGGCCTTGGGCAGGCCGCCGTAGACCGAGAAATGCAGCACGATCTCCTGCATCTCCGCCCAGCTCACGTCGCCGCTCTTGAGGGCCGCGTAGAGGTGGACGCGCATGGGCATCTCGGCGCCGACGAAGCCCAGGCAGGCGAGGGTGACCAGCCGCCGCGCGCGCACGTCGAGCCCGGGCCGGCTCCAGACGTCGCCGAAGCAGAACTCCAGGCTCGCCACCTGGATGAGCGGCGACTCGACCGGGCCACGCTTCGTGCCGGTGACGTATTCGAACCAGGCGCGACCGGTCTCCTCGCGCCCAGGGTCATGGTGAGGGGCGCCTTCCGCGTTCGGCGACATGCGAGTGATCTCCGGGTTTTCCCAGGGCCGGTCGGCGGCCCGGCCTCACCTTGCCGCGAATTCCGGCGCGACGCCGCCGGAAACGCACCGGTCGGCTCACAGGTCGCGGTAGGACGGATCGCGCCGGTCCAGCAGGCGCAAGAGTGCGGGCCACTCCAGGTCGCCGCTCACCGAGACGTCGGCGCTGCCCGTCCGTGGGCTGAACATCGCCGCGGTGCGCGCCTGGCTCTGCGCGCTGGGCGTCACCGGGGCGCCGCCGGCGAGCGCGGCGACCTGGATCTGGCAGGCGGTCTCCAGGCGCTGCATCAGCAGGAACGCCTCGGCGATGGAGCGCCCGCAGGCCAGCAGCCCGTGATTGCGCAGGATCAGGACATCCTTCTCGCCCAGGGCCGCGGTCAGGCGCACCTTCTCGTCGTCGTCGGTCGCGGGCCCCTCATAGTCGTGGTAGCCCACCCGGCCCAGGAAGCGCAGCGCGGTCTGGCTGATCGGCATCAGGCCCTGGGCCATGCAGGAGACGGCCACGCCGGCGCGGGTGTGCGTATGGATCACGCAGGCCACGTCCGGGCGGGCGGCGTGCACGGCGCTGTGGATCACGTAGCCGGCGCGGTTGACGCCGTAGCCGGAGTTTCCCGGATCGAGCACCTCGCCCGCCAGGTCGACCTTGATCAGCGATCCGGCGGTGATCTCCTCGTAGAGCATCCCGAAGGGATTGATCAGGAAGGCGTCCCGTCCGCCCGGGACCCGGGCGGTGACGTGGTTGAAGATCAGGTCCGCCATGCCGAACTGGGCGACCAGCCGATAGCAGGCGGCCAGGTCGGTGCGGACGCCGCGCTCGGCGGACGACATCTCGGCGGGCATCGGCGCAGCTTCCCCTTCGATGGCGGAGCCCCACCGATAGCGCCGGGCGCCGCGCCGGGGAAACGCCGCGGCCGCCCGCGACCGCGTTGATCGAGAGTGTGATGGCGTGGCCCGACGTGGCGTGCGGCGGATCAGCCGATCTTCAGGCCGTCGCGCCAGGCCATGACTTCAAGTTCGCCGCGCACGGCGTCCTCGATCGGAATGACCGGCCTGGCCTGGAACTCGAACGCCGGAAGCATGGAGCAAAACTTGTGCACGGTGAGCGGATCATCGCAGTCCGCCAGCATATAGCCGCCCCAGTCTCCCACCCGGATCACAAACAGCTCGATCTTGAAATTCGCGGGCGCTTCCCACTGGCGGAACACGTCCAGTATGCGCTTTTGCGCCGTCTCATATTCCATCGCTGAACCTTGGGGACGTTCAGACCAGGTGATCATGTACTTCATGGCGTCGCCTCCCTGCCGATGGCCGCGCTCGCCTCCGGGCGCTGTGGCGCCGTCCGGGGCGGATGCTGGGCCGAGGCCTCAAGCTGTACCTAGCGCCGACCCTGCACAAGGGCGGGGATGAGGCGTCGCGGCCGAGCGCCGGCGAGGGGCCGCCTGCAGGGAAATACCGCAAAATGATCCCGCCGCTGTCGGATCGGGGCGGGCCTGTTCGTTCTAGCTTCCTCGCGCCCGCCTAGCGGCGCGTCGTCTCGTGCCTGGCCCAGGCCTCGTCGGACCACCCCAGCAGGTCCTCGGCGCCTGAGGTGCGCAGGTGGTAGCCGCCGTCGATGGTGATCATCTCGCCGGTGATGTAGTCGCCGGCCGGCGACACCAGGAAGGCGGCGAGGTCGGCCAGTTCCTCGTGGCGGCCGACGCGGCGCAGCGGGACGCCGTCGGCCGGGTCCTTGCCGGCGTCGCGGCCCTCGGGGCGCAGCCGCTCCCAGGCGCCCTGGGTGGGGAAGAGGCCGGGGGCGATGGCCACGAGGCGCACGCCCTTGGGCCCCCACTCCACCGCCAGGCTGCGGGTCATGGCCAGCAGGCCGGACTTGGCCATGGCCGAGGGGGTGGTGAAGGCCCGGCCTGTGATGGTGGAGGTGGACAGGATGCTGAGCACTGCGCCGGGATCGCCGGCGTCGATCCAGCGCCGGCCGGCCGCCATGGTGCAGTACATCGCCCCGTGCAGGCTGGCGTTCAGGATCGCGTCGGCGGCGCGGGCCGACATCTTCTCGGTGCGGGCGATGAAGTTGCCGGCGGCGTTGTTGACCAGCACGGTGAGCGGGCCGTCCGCCCAGGCCTGCGCCATCATGGCGTCGACCGCGGCGGGGTCGCGGATGTCGCAGGTGAGCGTCGCGACCCTGGCGCCGGGCGTCGCCTGGCGGAATTCCGCGGCGGTGGCGTCCAGCACTTCGGCGCGCCGGCCGCAGATCACCAGGCTCGCGCCCAGTTCCACGAACCGCCCGCCCAGGCTCTTGCCCAGGCCCGTACCGCCGCCGGTGATCAGGATGCGCTGTCCGGCGAGAAGATTATTGACGAACATTCAATTCTATCCCTTCCGCCGGTTGCCGTCCCGTCGGGCTTGGTTTAGCAGCACCGGCAGGGCCGGGAAGGCCGAATTCGCATGACGGAGCGCGGCGATGGCGACGGATCTGGCGGGCAAGACGGCCCTGGTGACAGGCGCCTCGCGGGGCATCGGCGCCGAGATCGCCCGAAGGCTGGCCGCGCGGGGCGCGCTGGTCGCGGCCCATTACGCCTCCGGCCAGGCCGAGGCGCAGACGGTGGTGGAGGCGATCGTCGCGGCCGGCGGCCAGGCCTTCCCGGTGCAGGCCGACCTCTCCCGCCACGGCGACGTGATCGGGCTGTTCGAACAGATCGACAGGGAATTTAAGGCGCGCACCGGCGCTGCGACCCTGGACATACTGGTCAACAACGCCGGCCGCGGCGGCGGCGGCGCGATCACCGAGACCACCGAGGCCGATTTCGACGCGGTGTTCGGGCTCAACGTGAAAGGACTGTTCTTCGTGACGCAGCAGGCCGGCCAGCGCCTGCGCGACGGCGGGCGGATCGTGAACATCTCCTCGGCCGTGGCCCGCGGGGCCCAGGCGCCGCGGCTGGTCTATGCGGCCTCGAAGTGGGCGGTGAACGGCCTGACCCTGTCGATGGCGGCCGAGTTCGCGCCGCGGAAGATCACCGTCAATGCCGTCTCGCCCGGCGCCGTGGCGACCGACATGACCGCCGGCTTGCGCCAGGACGCCGCCGTCGAGCAGATGATCGTCGACATGACCGGTTTCGGCCGGTTCGGACAGCCGGGCGACATCGCCGCCGCGGTCAGCTTCCTCGTCGGCGCGGAGGCCGGTTGGGTCACCGGCCAGGTCATCGAGGCGAGCGGCGGCCTCAGGCTTTAGGCAGGGCCCACTGGGCGGCGGCGGCGTCCAGCAGCTTCAGGCTCAGGCCCTCGGAGCGGGCCGACTGGCGGGCGGCGTCCACGTCCTTGTCCAGGTAGTGGGCGAGGCGGGCCACGATCGCGTCCACCTCGCCGTTGCGGAAGGTGTTGAGGGCGTAGCTGCCGCCGCTGGACTGGCTGAGCGCGTCGAGGGCGACATCCTTGGGCAGGCCCATCTTGGCCACGGCCCGCAGACCCTCGGCGGCGAGCGCGATCTGGGCGCTGAACATCAGGTTGTTGATCAGCTTGAGCCGCCGGGCCGCGCCGATCTCCCCCAGGTGGAAGATCGGGCTGCAGTAGGTGGACAACACCGGCCGCGCCCGTTCCAGGGCGTCGCCGTCGCCGCCCACATAGAGGCGGATGCGACCCGCGGCGGCGTCTGCGTCCGTACCGCTGAAGGTGGCGTCGAGAACGGCGACGCCGGGGCGCGCGGCGGCGGCCAGCGCCTCGACCACGGCGGGCACGCCGGTGGTGTGCAGCGCCAGGACGGCGCCGGGCGCCATCGCCTGCAGCACGCCGGAGTCGATCAGCACGCTCTTCACCTGGGCGTCGTCGAACAGGCAGGCGCCCACGACCTCGGCGCCGCGCACGGTCTCCTGGAGCGAGTCGGTGATCTTCGCGCCGGCGGCGGTCATCGCCGGGCGGGGCTTGCCGCCGCGCGAATGGCCGATGAGTTGGTGCCCGCCCTTCAGCACCTGCAGCGCGAAGGGCTCGCCCATCTTGCCGAGGCCGATCCAGCCCACTTTCATGCCGAAATTCCTTAAATGCTGAGGGGGAAGCCGCCGGAGACCTTCAAGGTCTCGCCGGTGATGAAGCTCGCCTGGTCGGAAACCAGGAACAGCATGGCCGAGACGATGTCGGCCTCGGCGCCCACGCGGCGGATGAGCTGGTTCACATTGACGAACTGGTCGAAGAGCTCCGGCAGCTCGGCGCGGATCGTCTCGGTGCCGATCAGGCCGGGGGCGATGGCGTTGACCCGGATCTTGGCGTCGGCGAATTCGCGGGCGAAGGCGATGGTCAGGCCGCGCACCGCCAGCTTGGAGACGCCGTAGGGCGAGGCGTTCGAGTAGCTGGCGATCGAGGCGATGTTGATGATCGAGCCGCCGCCGCGCGCCGCCATGGTCGCCTTGCAGGCCAAGGAACCGTTGATCACCCCCATGATGTTGACGTCCATCAGGCGGCGGATCTCGGCATGGCCCAGGGTCTCGAAGGGCACGTTGTACTTGGCCGAGTGCAGGCCGGCGTTGTTGATCAGGATGTCGACGCCGCCGAACGCCTCCGTCGTGCGCTTGACCGCGGCGGCCACCGAGGCCTCGTCGGCGACGTCGCAGTTCAGGGCCAGAGCGTCGGCGCCCAGCTCGGCCGCCCGCCGCTCGGCCTCGGTGACGTCGATCTCGGCCAGCACGACCTTCGCGCCCCGGGCCTGCAGCGCCTGGCAGAAGGCGAGGCCGAAGCCGCGCGCCGCCCCTGTCACGAAGGCGACCTTGCCCTCGAACGTCCTCGCTGGCGCTTCGCTCATCGTCATCCCTCCCGGCTGCTTGTTCCGCCGCCCGACGGCGACCTATATGGTTTTAGGCCATAGGAGGGGCGCAGGGTCTCTCGCAAGTGTTTGGAGCGTGCGATTGGGATCCTTGCGTCGGAGAGTGGAGGTATCGAGCCGGTCGGACGGCCCAGGGTCCGGTGAGGCGCGCGGCGCCGTCGAGGACGACTTCCACCACTTCAAGGTGACCGTGCGCGCCGGCGACGGCCGGGTCGCCGAGGTGCTGACCGAGGCGCCGCGCCACCCCAATGCGCTCTGCCCCACGGCTGGCGAGCGGCTGGTGGAGCTGGTGGGCATGCCGCTCAGCGCGGTGTCCGCGGCGGTCATGGAGCGCACCGACGCGCGGCAGCAATGCACCCACCAGATCGACCTGGCCGGCCTGGCCATCGCGGCCCTGGCGCGCGGGATCGCCCGGCGGGTCTATGAGCTCGAGGTTCCCGACCGCGTGGATGGGCGCGCCCGTGTGCGGCTCTGGCGCGACGGCGCGCCGCTGCTGGCGTGGGACGTGGACGGGCCGGTGATCACCGGGCCTGAGCCGTTCGCGGGGCTGAACATCGGCAGCGGCTTCACCGGCTGGGCCCGCGACAACCTCGACCTCGACACCGCGGAAGCCGCCCTGGTGCTGCGCCGGGGGGTGTTCATCTCCAGCGGCCGCACGGTCGACCTGGACGATCCGCTAAGGCGCACCGGCCCGATGGGCGGCTGTTGGGTCTGGCAGCCCGGCCGCGCCGATCTGGCCACCCGGGTGGTCGGCTCGACCCGGGACTTCACCGACCGTCCCGAGGTGCTCACCCGCGACGACCAGGACTGGCTGGGGTTCGGGAAGGCTTAGGCGCTCAGGCCGCGTCCGCCGGCCGTGCGGCCAGGGCCTCGTCGATGGCGGCCAGCAGCTTGACGGAGTCGATCGGCTTGGCGACGCAGCCGTCCATGCCGGCGGCCAGGTAGGTTTCGATCTGATGGCTCATCACATTGGCGGTGAGCGCGATGATCGGGGTTCGCGGCTGGCCCCGCTGAGCCTCCAGCAGGCGGATCGCCCGGGCCGCCTCCAGGCCGTTCATCTCCGGCATCTGGGCGTCCATCAGGATCACATCGAAGCGCCGGCGGTCACAGGCCGCCACCGCCTCGACGCCGTTTTCGGCCAGGGCCAGGTCCACGTCCAGCGGCTCCAGCAGCGCGGAGAGGATCAGCCGGTTGGTGGCGTTGTCCTCGGCGGCGAGGATGCGCAGGGTGCGCTCCAGGGCGGGCGCGCGGGCGGCCGGCTCGGCCGTCTCCGCCGCCTGGGCGGAGCGCTCGAGAGGCAGCTCGAAGGTGAAGGTCGATCCCTGGCCGACCGTGCTGACCGCGGCCAGGCTTCCGCTCATCAGCTCCGCCAACTCGCGGCTGATCGCCAGGCCAAGGCCGGTGCCGCCGAACCGGCGGGTGGTGGAGGAGTCGGCCTGGGAGAACTTCTCGAACAGCCTGGGCAGGTGGTCGGCCGGCACCCCGATGCCGGTGTCGCGCACCTGGAAGGCCAGGCCTAGGCCGGTGGCGTCGACGTGCACCGTGACCTGGCCCTGGCTGGTGAACTTGACCGCGTTGGAGACCAGGTTCGCCAGCACCTGGCGCACGCGCACCACGTCGCCGATCCAGGCGCCGCGCGCCTCTGCGGCGATGGCGATCTCGAACTCCAGGTCCTTCTGCCGGGCTTGCGCCGCGAAGGCGTCGCAGGCGGCGTGGACGGCTTCGACCAGGTCGAAGGGCCGCCGTTCCAGGTCCAGGCGGCCGGACTCGATCTTGGAGATGTCGAGCACCGAGTTCAGCACGCTGAGCAGCGACTCGCCGCCGGCGCGGATCACGTCGAGGCGCTCCGCCTGGTCCGGCGTCAGCGGATGGCGCGCCATCACCTGGGCCATGCCCAGGACGCCGTTCAGCGGGGTGCGGATCTCGTGGCTCATGTTGGCCAGGAACTCGCTCTTGGCCCGGCTCGCCGACTGCGCCGCGTCACGGGCGCGCATCAGGTCGGTCACCGCCTGGGAGAGCCTGCCTTCGTTGGCGTCGAGCCGGCGGATGATCACCGCCATCCGCCCCGCCAACGCCAGGGCGGCGGCCAGCAGCACCATGAAGCCGGCGGCCAGCGTCGGCGCGGCGCTGCGCAGCACCGCCACCCCGGGCTGATTGGCCTGCCAGACCACGGCGCCGGCCGGCCGGCCGGCGATGTCCGTCAGCGGCAGGCGCGCGCCGTCGTCCAGGGCGCGCGGCGCAATCGCCGCGTCCTTCACATGCAGTTCTTCCTTCAGGGCGGAGAGGAACTCGCGGTCCATTCTCTGGGCGGAGATCACCACCACCGCCGGGCCGGGCCGCCGCGGCGCGCCCCAGATTTCCGGGGTCACCGTCGATGCGACCACCAGGTAATGGACGCCGCCCGACCGGACCACGCCGTGGGCGCGGACGGCCAGGTCGGGGGCGGTGGGTTTCTGGCGAGCGCCGGGCAGGGCCTGGGTCTGCTCCTTCCGGCGGAGCTCCCGCAGCAGCGGGGCCACATCGGCCCGGAAGCGGGCCAGCGCGTCGAGCCTCGTCGGCCCCTCGCGGGTGTAGGCGTAGAAGGGCGTGTCCGTGGCGTCGAACACCAGCACCCGGTCATGGCCGCGGTTGTTGGTGAAGTAGGTGCCGATCTCGGCGTCCGCCCAGCGGATGTCGCCGCCCGGCCGGAGCTGCGCATAGGCCTGGTCCCAGACGGTGGCCGTAGTCAGATCCCTGGCCAGCCGCTGCTCGAAACGCGTGAGCGTGCGTTCCACGAGAGCGCGCTCCTCGCGCGCCTGCAGGTGGTCGACGGCGTTGGAGGCGAAGGCCAGCAGCGCGGCGCCGCCCAGGGTCACCAGCACGACCACCAGCGCCGCCAGGGCCAGGAGGCGCCTCACATCACGTCGGCTCGGCTGTGGATTCGGGAACATGACCACTCCAGCACGGACTGGCGCTCTCTATGTGAGGGCGTGCTTAAGACCAGGGCAACGCCGAGGCGCGCGGACAATGTGTCGCAGGAGTCGGCCGCGTTGCGAACCGTTCTCGATTCAGGGCGAATCGACGGCCAGCGGCTGGAACCGGAAGGCCTCGCCCGCCCCCGTCACCCGGCCGCCATGCGGGGCGGGGAAATGGGCCGGCAGCATCACCGCGCCGCGCGCCGCCAGCGCCTCGCGCAACCGCCGGCGGGTGGCGACGGCCGCCTCCAGGTCGTCGCAGCCTTCCAGGTGCAACGTGGGGTCCAGCACCTGCAGCGGATGGTGGAAGGCGTCGCCGGTGAAGATGAGCTCGTCCCCGCGCTCGGCGTAGCGCAGCGTCGAGTGGCCGCCGGTGTGGCCCCACGCGGGTTCGATGGTCAGAACCTCGCAGACCGCGTGCCGGTCCTCCACCAGCTCGGCCAGGCCCGCCTCCAGGATCGGCGCGACGCTGTCCTCGAACACGCCGACGTTATAGTCGACCGCCCGGTGGCCGGGCCGGCCGGGGTCCCACCGCTCCACCTCCCGGCGCACGAACAGGTAGCGGGCGTTCGGGAAGGTGGGGACCCACCGGCCGGCCTTGAGCTGGGTGTTCCAGCCGCAATGGTCGCAGTGCAGGTGAGTGCAGAACACCACGTCCACCTGGTCCGGCCGCACGCCGCGGCAGCCTCGAACCGCTCCAGGAACGGGGTGTCGAGTTGGTGGAAGAACGGAAACACCGGCCGCTCGCGCCCATTGCCGTTGCAGGGGTCGACCACGACGGTGAGCCCCTGGACGCGCAGGATCCAGGTCTGGAAGACCAGGGGAAAGGTCTGGGTCTGCGGATCGAGGAAGGCCGGCGCGAGCCACCCCGCATGGGCCGCCACCAGCGCCGGGTCGGCTTTCAGCGCCGCCGCCGGCAACCGGTGCTGCAACTCCTCCACCCGGCGCACCTCGGCGCCGCCGACGGTGATAACCATCGCGCCCTCCCGCATCGTCGCCCGCACCATAGCCGAAGCCGGCGGCCGCGCGGCGCCTTGACGGGCCGTAAACCATGTTGCGCGATGACTTTGCGCCGATGAGCGCCGCACCCGTCTCCGATTCCGCCGTGGGCGCCGGTCGCGCCGCGCCGCATCCCCACCTGATCTTCGCGCTCGGGGTGATCGCAGCGGTCGCCTGGGGCCTGACCCTGCTCTATTTCGCCAGCGGCCACGGCCGGTCGGACTTTCTCGGCTACTCCAAGGGGCAGGACTTCATCAATGTCTGGACCGCCGGCCACATGGTGCTGGAGGGACGGGCCGAGCAGGTGTTCGACCCCAAGAGCTTTCTCGCCGCCATGCGCGCGCTGCTCGACCCCTCGCTGCCGCCGCACTTCTGGTCCTATCCGCCCACGGCGCTGTTCACCGCCGTCCCGCTGGGGCTGACCAGCTACGGGGCGGGCTTCGTCCTGTGGTCGGCGGCAGGGGTGCTGGCGCTGGCCTGGGCCGCCTGGCGCCTGTTTCCGGGCCGGCTGGAGCGGTGGATGCTGCTGGCGTCGCCGGCGATGGCCATCAATCTGGTGATGGGCCAGAACGGCTGCCTGACCGCGGCCCTGTGGCTCGGCGGCGCGGCCCTGCTGCAACGGCGGCCGGCGACCGCCGGGGCGCTGTTCGGGCTGCTGACCTTCAAGCCGCAGCTGGGCGTGCTGATTCCCGTCTTCCTGCTGGCCGGGCGGCGCTATCGGGCGATCCTGGCGGCGTGCCTGAGCGCCGCCGTGCTGGCCGCCGCTTCGGTCGCCGCCTTCGGCCCCGGTTCCTGGCGCGCCTTCGTCGACCTGACCTTGCCCACCCAGTTCAGCTCGATGGCCGCCTGGCAGGGCCTCTACCAGTGGTTCGTCCCCTCGACCTTCATGGCCGCACGGTTGCTGGGGGCGTCCTCGCCCCTGGCCTTCGCGGCGCAGGCGCCGTTCGCCGTCCTGGGCGTGGTCCTGGTCTGGCGGGCCTGCCGGGGCGAGGGCGATCCGCTGACGCGGGCCGCGCTGCTGTTCGTCGCCACCTTCGTGGCCACGCCGCAGAGCTCGGCCTACGACATGATCCCGGTCGCCGCCGCGGCCCTGGTCCTGGCGCGCCGGGGCAGGGGACTGGGCGATGGGATCCTCGCCGCCCTGCTCTGGGCCGCGCCCTGGGCGGTGCTGGCGTTCAACGCCCTGCATACGCCGCTCATCCCCCTGGTGACGGCCTGGGGCGCGATCCGGCTGGCGATGCTGTGCGGCCGACCCGAAGTCCACCAGGATGGCGCGCCCTCCCCGGTCAACGGGACCTAGGTCCCGCCCGGCGGGGCCATCGTTAGGCCGATGCTAACCCTATGCCTGCGATGCAGGCCCAAGGGTCTGGGACGGCGATCATGGGGCGACGGTCGGAAACAGCGGGTGGGTCCGCCTCGGCGTTCCCCGGCGTCGCCGCCCCGCCGACCCGGGCGACCGACGCCTGGGCGCGGGGGCTGGCGGCGATCGGCGTGCTGGCCGCCTGCGGCGTTTTCCTGTTCCTGGGGGCGAACGACGTCCCGATCGTGATCTGGGACGAGTCGCGGCTGGCGGTGAACGCCCTGGAGATGCATCTGCGCGGCTTCAGCCTGGTGACCACCTATGGGTTCGCGCCGGACCTGTGGAACACCAAGCCGCCGCTGCTGATCTGGCTGATGACGGCGGTCATGGACCTGTTCGGGCCGACCGAATGGGCCGTCCGCGCGCCCTCCTATCTCGCCGCCATGGGCACGCTGGCGCTGGTGATGGATTTCACGCGCCGGATGACCCGGTCGCTGGCCGCCGGCGCGGCGGCGGCGGTCCTGCTGACCCTGAGCCTCGGCTTCTTCGGCGAGCATGGCGCGCGCACCGGCGACTATGACGCCCTGCTCTGCTTCTTCACCACCGCTTACCTGCTGCTGCTGTTCTTCGCCGTCCACCAGCGCCGGCCGCGGGCCTGGCGCATCCTGCTGGCGGGCGGGCTGGTCGCCGCGGCGGTGCTGACCAAGAGCATCGCCGGCCTGGTCCCCGGCGTCGGCCTGGCGGCCTATCTGCTGGTCTGCGGCCGCTGGCGGCGGCCGCTGCAGTCGCCCTGGTACGGGCTCGCCGCCCTGATCGCCGCGGCCCCGACGGCGGCCTTCTACCTGCTGCGGGAGGCGCAGGCGCCCGGCTACCTGGCCGCGGTCTGGACCAACGACGTCAGCGGCCGATTCATGACCGCGCTCGACCGGCACGCCGGCCCGCCCTGGTACTACCTGAAGACCACCTTCCTGACCGGGCTGTTCAGCGCCGGGATGTGGACGCTGGCCGCCCCGCTCGCCCTGTTCGGGATTCGCGGCGTCGCGCGCCAAGGGCTGATCTTCGCGCTCTGCTGCGCGGGCGGCGTGCTGGCTACCGTCAGCCTCAGCTCCACCAAGCTGCCGCAGTATGCGCTGACCGCCTATCCGTTCCTGGCCATCGCGGTCGCCGTGGCGGGCCACCACCTGTGGACCCGCCTGCAGGCGCACCGCGGCGACCGGCCGATCGGCGTCCTGGCGGTGAAGGCGACCCTGGCCGCGGCGGCGCTGGTCATCGCGGCCAAGGCCTGCTGGTTCCGGTTCGACTACCTGCCGACGCGGCAGTTCTATCCGCAGGCCGCCTATGGACAGCTGCTGGCGTCGCTGGCGGACCAGGGCGCCCGGCGCGTCGTGCTGGTCGAGAAGGGCGCGCCCGGCCTCGGCCTGGACCCGGGCTATGCGCCGCAGCTACGCTTCTACGCCTTGCTGGCGGGACGGCGCGGCCTCGATGTGCGCCAGACGATGGTCGTCCCCGCCCTGGCCGACCTCGCCCCCGGCGCCGTCCTGGGCAGCTGCGACCCCCGCGTGGCCCCGGGTCTGCGGGCCGTGGGGCGCGACGTGGGCGGTGTCGCCGGCTGTGTGGCGATCCGCGGCGGCGGCTGAGCGCACGCCGAACACGAACAGGCTGAGCGCCAGATAGCTCAGCACCGGGGCTGCGACACAGGTCACCGCCGTGGCGACGGCCAGGGGCAGCCGCAGGCCGTCGACGACGATCACTGGGATGGCCCCGGCCGTCCCGATCCCGAGCGCCAGGCTGGCCACGAAACGCGGCGCGGCGACCGCATGGGCGCGGTCGGAGCGGAAGGTGATCCGCTTGTGGCCCAGGTAGGAGACCAGGCCTGCGGTCAGGTAGGCGGTCATCGAGGCCGCCGCCGGGACGAGGCCGGCGCGGTGCAGCAGCCCGACCAGGACCGCGTAGGTCATGGTCGCGGCCCCGCCCACCAGCCCGAACCGGAGCAGCCGGACGGCGTTTGACCGGATAGCGATCACCGGCGGCCGACGGTCAGGTACTGCGCCCCGAGCGGCGCGCGCTCCAGGCGCCGTTCCAGGCTGAGCGCCCAGGGCGCGAGCGAGGGGACCAGGACGAAGTAGCGCGACCGCACCGCGCCCACGCCGGCGCCCGACATCAGGGCCTCGGCTTCCCGGCGCGGCAACAGGACGGCGTCGGCGTCGAACGGGCAGCGCATCACCGACAGCCGGGTCAGCGGATTGAGCGGATTATGCTCGATGACGCAGGTCAGGCCGCCGGGCCGCACGACGCGGGCCATCTCGGCGGCGAAGGCGGTCCGGTCCTGCGGCGGCACGTGGTGCAGCACGCAGACGGCGAGCGCCATGTCGAATTGGTCGTCCGCATAGGGCAGCCGGACGCCGTCATAGGCGCGGTAGCGGGCCGCGGGATTGTCCCGCCGCGCCTGGTCGATGCAGGGCGCGGAGATGTCGGTCCCGTGCAGCTCGCCGCACAGCGGCGCCAGCAGGGGGTGGAGCACGCCCACGCCGCAGCCCACGTCGAGCACCCGGGGCGCGGCGTCCGGCCCGAGCGCCTGGGCCATCACCTCGCCCAGCAGACGGGCCTTGGAGCGCAGGACGTAGTCGTAGCTGACGCCGGAGAATCCGACCGAGGCCTCGACGGTCTGCCGGTAGGTGGCGCGATAGGCGTCGAAGGCCTGCGGCTCTGCGGCCGGGCTCATTCGGCGGCGAACTGGGGCATGCGCCGGCGCTGTTCGGCCGGCGGCTGGGGCGCCGCCTCGGCGCGCGCCTCGTCGAAGCCGGCCTTCTCGTTGATCACATAGAGGGGCCGGGCTTTCACCTCGCTGTGGATCCGCCCGACGTAGAGGCCCACGACGCCGGTCAGCATCATGTTGAGGCCGCAGAGGAAGGAGACGATGACGATCGTCGAGGCCCAGCCGGCCACCAGATGCTTGTCGCCGCCGAGCGCGGCCAGCAGCACATAGCCGCCATAGAGGATCGCCAGGGTGGAGACCGCCAGCCCCAGCCAGAGCGCCAGGCGCAGCGGGGCGTCCGAGAAGCCGACCAGCCCGTTGACCGCCAGCCGGACCATCTTCCAGAGCGGATACTTCGTCGAGCCGGCGGCGCGCGCCGCCCGCGCGAAGGGGACCACGGCCTGACGGAAGCCCAGCCAGCCGAACATGCCGCGCACGAACCGGTCGCGCTCCGGCATCGCCCGGAACGCGTCCAGCACCTTGCGGTCGATGAGTCGGAAGTCGCCGACATTGGGCAGCAGGTTTATGGAGGTCAGCCGCCGCAGGCCGGCATAGAACAGGTGCGCGGTCCAGCGCTTGAAGGCGGTCTCGCCCTCGCGCGAGGTGCGCTGGGCGTAGACAATCTGGTAGCCCTCGCGCCACTTGGCGACGAGTTCCAGCACCACTTCGGGCGGGTCCTGCAGGTCGGCGTCCATCACCACGGCGGCCTGGCCGGCGGCGAGGTCCATGCCCGCGGTGATCGCCGCCTGGTGGCCGAAGTTGCGCGACAGCTGGACCAGGCGATAGCGGCGGTCCGCCTGGGCCTTGGCGCGGACCAAGTCGGCGGTCCCATCGGTGCTGCCGTCGTCGACCAGCAGGACTTCAGCCGGGCCGTCGAGGCGCGCGATCAGCGCGTCGATCCGCGCCAGCAGGGCGGGAAGCACCTCGCTCTCGTTCAGCAGCGGGATGACGATGCTGTAGCGGATCGTCTCGCGGGGAGCAGACATGCGACACCATGGCCCTGGGGTGGAGCCGACAATCTCCGCTGCGCGCCCTTAAGGTTGTTTGAATGTCGCCGCCGACCTCGCCGCGCCTGGGTCGGCGATCACGCTTTCACGTCAGGCGGCGATGCTTCGGGGGCGTGCAGGCCGGAGGTGGCCGTCCGCTGGATCTCCTCAGCTTTGCCGCTGTCCGCCGCGAAGGCGCGGATGATGAAATCGGCGATCTGTTCGGGCGCCGCCGGCCGATTGACGTGGCGCAGTTGCATCGCGCCATGGACACAGCCGATGATCATGTGCAGGGCGAACTTCGCGCCGGTCGGCCGGAAATCACCTTCTTCCACGGCCTTCTCCACGAGGGCGACCACCGAGCGCCGCCAAGCCAAGTACATCGCCTCGATGGGCGCCGGTTCGCTTCTCAGGGGGCCCGGCAGTTCGATCAGGAACCACAGGTCATAGGGGCCGGAGGTGAGCCGTCCGACGTGGGCGACGAGCAGGCGATGCAGCTTTACGGCCGCGCGGCCGCCTTCGGTGAGCATGTCGGTCGCAAAGGCGGCCGACTGATCGACCGCATAGGCAGACAAGGCTCGCCGAATTTCATCCTTCCCGGCGAAGTAATAATAGATCGACGGGGTCCGAAGCCCGGCTTCGGCGGCGATCTGATTAAGTTGCGTTCCTTCGTAGCCATGAACCGAGAACAGATGGGCGGCGACGACCATGATTTCGTGGCGAGGATCCTTGCCCCGGCGCTTTTCGTCCGCCCGGGGACGCCCAACCTTGCGTACAATCTCTGGCACGTTGGCTTGATCTCGCTGCGCCGCCAATAATCCGACTCCTCTCCGCCATTTCCATCCCCAGGTCCATTCTGACGCCGGATTTGCGGATCGTCACTTCGTGCTTGCGCGCCCTGAGGGCGGTCGCGTCGTGGGCCGCGGAACCTAGCCCAGCTCGCCGAGGCGGCCCCGCATCAGCTGCAGCACGGCGCTGAAGTCGCGGCCGCCGTATCCCAGGCCTTCGAACAGGGCGAAGAGCGCCTCGGCCTGGGCCCCCAGCGGGGTGGCGGCCCCGGCCTTGGCCGCGGCCTCCTGGGCCAGCTTCAGGTCCTTGACCATCAGCGAGGTCAGGAAACCGCCCTGGTAGTTGCGGTTGGAGGGCGCCGCCGGCACCTGGCCGGGCCAGGGGCTGTAGGCGGTCAGCGACCAGCATTGGCCGGACGACTGGCTGGCGATCTCGAAGAACCGGTCGGCCTCGAGCCCCAGCTTCTCCGCCAGCGCGAAGGCTTCACAGGCGCCCAGCATCGAAACGCCCAGCAGCATGTTGTTGCAGATCTTGGCGGCCTGGCCGGCGCCGGCCAGGCCGGCGTGGATCGCCACGCGCGCCATCGGCGCAAGCACCGCCTGCACGCCGGGGAAGTTGGCGGCCTCGCAGCCCACCATGAACGCCAGGCTGCCCGCCTCCGCGGCCATGACGCCGCCGGAGACCGGGGCGTCGGCGAAGCGGAAGCCGTTCGCCGCGGCCTGGGCCGCCACGGCGCGGGCGCTCTCCACGTCGATGGTGGAACAATCGATGAGCAGGGCCGAGGCCGGCGCGTTGGGGAGGATCTCGTCAGCATAGACGGCGCGCACATGCCGGCCGGCGGGCAGCATGGTGATCACCACCTGGGCGTCCCTCACCGCCTCCGCCGCCGAGGGCGCGGCCGCGCAGCCCGCCGCGGAGGTCCGCGCCAGGGCCGCGGCCGAAAGATCAAAGGCCACGACGGTATTCCCGGCCTTGGCCAGGTTGGACGCCATGCCCGCCCCCATGGCGCCGACGCCGATGAAGGCGATGCGGCTGGCGCCTTGCGGGCCGGTCAACGGAGCAACTCGCGCGCGATGATCACCCGCATGATCTCATTGGTTCCTTCCAAGATCTGGTGGACCCGCAGGTCGCGGACGATCCGCTCCAGCGGGTAGTCCCGCAGGTAGCCGTAGCCGCCGTGCAACTGCAGGGCCTGGTTGGCTGCGTCGAAACCGGCGTCGGTGGCGAACCGCTTGGCCATGGCGCAGTAGCGGGTGGCGTCCGGGTCGCCGTTGTCCAGCGCCTGGGCCGCGCGGCGCACCATCAGCCGCGCCGCGTCGAGCTCGGTGGCCATGTCCGCCAGCCGGAACTGCAGGGCCTGGAAGTCCATCAGCGGCTTGCCGAACTGCTTGCGGGTCCTGAGGTGGGCCGTGGCGAGGTCCAGCGCCAGCTGCGCCCCGCCCAGGGAGCAGGAGGCGATGTTGACCCGCCCGCCGTCCAGGCCGGCCATGGCGATGCGGAACCCCTCGCCCTCCTCGCCCACGCGGTTGGCGGCGGGGATCCGGCAGTCGTCGAAGTTCACCTGGGCGGTGGGCTGGGCGTTCCAGCCCATCTTCTTCTCCTGGGCGCCGAAGGCGAGGCCGGGGGCGTCCTTCTCCACCACGAAGGCGGAGACGCCCCTGGCGCCCGGCCCCCCGGTCCGGGCCATCACCACATAGACGTCCGACACCCCGCCCCCGGAGATGAAGGCCTTGGCGCCGTTCAGCACATAGGCCTCGCCGTCCCTGCGCGCCGTCGTGGCCAGCGCCGCGGCGTCGGACCCCGCGCCCGGCTCGGTGAGGGCGTAGGAGGCGATCAGCTCCATGGAGGTGAGCCCGGGCAGATAGCGGCGGCGCAGATCCTCCGCCCCGAACCGGTCGATCATCCAGGCGGCCATGTTGTGGATCGACATGAAGGCCGCCATGGCCACGTCGCCATAGGACAGCTGCTCGAACACCAGGGAGGCGTCCTGGCGGGTGAGGCCCGAACCACCGACGTCCTCGCGCACATAGAGGCCCGCGAAGCCCAGGCCGGCCGCCAGGCGCAGCACGTCCGTCGGGAAATGCCGCTCTTCGTCCCAGCGGGCCGAATGGGGCGCCAGCTCGGCGTCGGCGAAAGCCCGTGCGGCGTCCTGGATGGCCCGCTGGTCCTGCGTGAGGTTGAAGTCCATCCGCGGACGCCCGCCTATTTCATGGTCGGGATGACGAAGGCGGACTCCTCCACATCGCCCTCGGGCCAGCGGGCGGTGACGGTCTTGACCTTGGTGTAGAAGCGTACGCCCTCCATGCCATGCTGGTTGGCGTCGCCAAAGGCCGAGCGCTTCCAGCCGCCGAAGCTGTGGTAGGCCACCGGCACCGGGATCGGCACATTGATCCCCACCATGCCCACCTGCACCCGGCTGGCGAATTCGCGGGCGGCGCGGCCGTTGCGGGTGAAGATCGCCACCCCGTTGCCGTACTGGTGCCGGCTGGGCAGTTCGACGGCCTCGTCGAAGGTCTCGGCACGGACGATCTGCAGGACAGGTCCGAAGATCTCCTCCTGGTAGGTGCGCATGTGGGGTTTCACCTGGTCGAACAGGCTGGGGCCGATGAAGAAGCCCTGCTCGTAGCCCTGCAGGGAAAAGCCGCGGCCGTCGACCACCAGTTCGGCCCCCTCGTCCCGGCCGACCTGGATGTAGTCGGCGATCTTCCGGCGGTGCGCGGCGGAGACCACCGGCCCGTATTGCGCGGCCGTGTCGCTGCTGACCCCCACCCTCAGGGTCTCGATCTCGGCGATCATCCGCTTACGGAGTTCAACGGCTGTGGCCTCGCCCACCGGCACCACCACCGGCAGGGCCATGCAGCGCTCGCCGGCCGAGCCGAAGGCCGCGCCGGAGAGGTCCTTCACCACCTGGTCGAGGTCGGCGTCGGGCAGCACGATGCCGTGGTTCTTGGCCCCGCCCATGGCCTGCACGCGCTTTCCGTGCGCCGTGCCGCGCGAATAGACGTACTGGGCGATGTCGGACGAGCCCACGAAGCTCACCGCCTTGATGTCCGGATGGTCGAGGATGGCGTCCACCGCCACCTTGTCGCCGTGGACGACGTTCAGCACGCCCGCCGGCGCGCCCGCCTCCATCATCAGCTCGGCCAGCCGGATCGGAACCGAGGGGTCCTTCTCCGAAGGCTTGAGGACGAAGGTGTTGCCCACCGCGATCGCCACCCCGAACATCCACATCGGGATCATGCCCGGGAAGTTGAACGGGGTGATCCCCGCCGCCACGCCCAGGGGCTGGCGCATGGAATAGACGTCGATGCCCGGGCCGGCGCCTTCGGTGTATTCGCCCTTCAGGAGATGGGGGACGCCGCAGGCGAACTCGATCACCTCCAGGCCGCGCTGGATGTCGCCGCGGCTGTCGGCGATCACCTTGCCGTGCTCCGACGACAACAGCTCGGCCAGGGCGCCCATGTCGCGCTCGACCAGCCGCTTGAACTCGAACATCACCCGGGCGCGGCGTTGGGGATTGGTGGCCGCCCAGGCCGGGAAGGCGGCGATGGCGGCCTGCACCGCTCGATCCACCTCGGCCGCGTCGGCCAGCTGGACGCGGGCCTGGATCTCGCCGGTGTTGGGATCGAACACGTCGCCCGACCGTCCCGATGAACCCAGGCGGGCCGCGCCGTCGATGAAGTGAGGGATGTTGCGCATGACCGACTGCTAGCCCGGCTTGCAGCGTCTGGGAACGCATAATTATCCGTTTCCGAGTTGCGTAAATGCAGTACGAGGGGCGGATGCTGGATTGGGACGATCTGAGGGTGTTCCTGGCGAGCGCCAGGGCGCGCTCGTTCAAGGAAGGGGCCCGCCGGCTGGGGTTGAACCCGACCACCGCCGCGCGGCGGGTGCAGCGGCTCGAACGGGAGCTTCGCGCCACGCTGTTCATCCGCACGCCCCAGGGCCTGCAGCTCACCGCCGCGGGCGCGGAGCTGCTGGACGCGAGCCAGGGCGTCGAGCTCGCCGTCGAATCCGTCGGCAAGAGCGAGACCGGCGTCGCCGCCGGGGTCGTCCGCCTCAGCGCATCGGAGGGCTTCGGAGCCCATGTGCTGGCGCCGGCGGTTCCCATGCTGTTGCGCAGCCGGCCCGGATTGCACCTCGAGCTCGTTGCCAACGCGGGCTTCCTGTCGGCGTCCAGCCGCGAGGTCGATATCGCCGTGACGCTCGCGCCGCCCACCTCGTCGCGGCTGGCGGTGGAGCGGCTCACGGACTACCGGTTGGGGCTTTACGCCGCGCCCAGGTATCTTGACCGGGCGGGCCGGCCGGGCGGCGTCGGCGACCTGCCGTCGCACGATCTGGTGGGCTATATCGACGACCTGATCTATGCGGCCGAGCTTCGCTACCTGAATGAGGTCCATCCGGACCTGCGGGTCAGAAGCACCAGTTCGTCCATCCGCGCCCAGCTCGAACTCACCCGGGCCGGCGCGGGACTTTGCATCCTGCCGCATTTCATGGCCGGCGAGGCCGAGGGCCTGGAGGCGGTGTTGCCGGACGAGATCAGCCTGATCCGCACCTTCTGGATATCCGTCCACAAGGAGCTGCAGGAAACCCGCCGGATCCGGGTGGTTCGCGACTGGCTGCTGGAGACCGCTTCCGCGCGCGCCCACCTGCTGATGCCGGGCAGCGGCGTTGAGCCGGTCGGCGAGAATTGCTAGAGACCCGAACTGTAAACCAGCCCGGCCTGTTCAGTGTCCGAGTTTACAGGTCTCTGATTTTAATGCCGTTTCGTTGCTTAGGGGCTCCGCCCCGGCGTTCGCGACGTCCGCTGAGCGCGATCTTACCGGCCTGTATGGGCGCCGGAATCGAAGTGGCTCACACTCGTATAACCGCCGTCAACGATGACCTCCGTGCCGGTGACGAAGCTGCTTTCGTCCGACATCAGGTAGATCATCGTGCCCACGATCTCTTCCGGTTCCGCGGCCCGGCCCATGGGTGTGACCCGCGCGCCGAGTTCCCGGCCGGCGCCCTGCGTGCCCTCCATGAGGAGTTGGGTGACGAAGAAACCCGGGTGCACCACGTTAACCCGGATCTGAGCTGCGGCGAGCTCAGCGGCCGCGGCGCGGCTCATGCCCACGATAGCGCCTTTGGTCGCGCCATAGATCGTGAAGTGCGAGTGGCCTTTCACATAGGCGCCGGAGCCGACGTTGACGATCGATCCCCCGCCGTTGCGGCGCAGGTGGGGCACGACGTGCTTCATCCCATAGATCGGGCCGAGCTGATTGATGCGGTAGCCCTGTTCCAGAAGCTCGTCGGTGATGTCCTCGATCGGCGAAAAGATGCTGACGCCCGCATTGCTGATCAGTCCGCTGATCTTGCCGAAGCGATCGACCGCTGCGCCGACGATGCGTTCCCAATCGGCTTCGACGCCGACGTCCTGCTCGACATAGAGGGTGTGGTCGCCCAGCGACGCCTGGATCGCTTCGCCGGCCGCCCTGCTGCGACCGCCGAACACAACCCTGGCGCCCTCTCGCGCCAAGCCGCGCACGGTGGCTTCGCCCATGCCGCGGGTGCCGCCGGTGACGATCACCACCTTGCCTGCCAGTCTCGACATGGCGTGTTCCCCACAGCCTCAATGCGCGAGCGACGCTAAGCCAGATGGCCGGCCAGGGAAGCCAGAACGGTCCGTCCGTTTCCCTTTTCTACCGGATTGTTCCGGTCGAGCAGGATCGTTCAAGGTGATGGCGGCGCGGGCCGTCGCGCCAGCCGCTAGTTGGGCCGGCGCCGGAGCGCCGAGGCCGTGTGGCCGAACCTCGCCTTCAGCACGCGCGAAAGATGGGCCTGGTCGGCAAAGCCGCAGCGCAACGCAACCACGCTCGCGCGCTCGCCTTCCTCGATCAGGCGCTGGGCCGTGTCGGCGCGCAGCTGCACGACATAGTCCCAGGGGCTGAGGCTGGTGGAGCGCTTAAACTCCCGCGCGAAATGCCCGGGCGACAGGTCCAGGCGCCTGGCCATCGCCTCGACGCTGAGCTTGCCGCTGATGTTCTCTTCCAACCAGACGCGGAGCGCCCGCAGCTTATAGGGCGGAATGCCTCCGTTCTGCGGCGCCGGCGTTCCATGTCGAGCGCAGAGGGCCAGCAGGAAACTGCGGGTCAAAGCTTCCGAGAGCTTCAGGTTGGCGGAAATCTCGGCCTTGTCGCTGGTGACCTGGGTGATCAGCGACGAGAAGAGGTGGGCCAGAAGGTCGTCCGACACGGCGTAGCCTTCGCGAAGGTTGTGCGGCCAGCCGAGGGTCGCTTCGAGCACCTGCGGCTGTATGACGACGCCTGCCCAGCGCGACCGGACCGAATGGCGCATGGAGAAGGGCGAACCGTAGGGCTGTATCCAGACCGAGCGCGGAGGATTGTACAGCTCGCACCAGTCCGCGCCCTTCCGGGTCCGCACCGGAATGGCGTCATCATTGAGCTGAATGCCCACGAAATGCCCGTCGAGCATGATGGCGTCGATATCGCAGCCATCATTGATGCCGAGGCGCAGGTCGACGCCGCGCCATCCTAGGCGCTCGGACGAGGCGATGGTGTCGGCATGCTTCACCTGCGGCTCGGTGTTCCACATGTCGAAACTGTAGAGCCGATTCGCCTCGATGTGCTCGCTGACCATGTGTTTGTCTTATGCAGCGCTCTGGCGCCGTCCTCCCAAGCAGAGGATGCGCCTCAGCTGGCCTAGCGGCAAGAGCACGCGTCCTCAGGGTCGAGCAGTTCATTTGCAGACTTGCCCAATTTAGCAGGATCGGACCGGGAGGAGCGGGATCTTTCAAGCGCTCTCCTTTCACCCGGGCCTATGTAGCTTGCCAACGAAGGGGGCAGGAGCGGCCGAAGGTGTGACCCTACTTACGCGATCCAGCAGGTCTCATTGCGGCTCACGCATCATCAGCGCCCGGAGGCGGAGAGCCTCCACATCGCCCGCAACCGACGAAGGCCACAGGAGCAAAGCATGGAGTCCGCCGCCACCGACCTGAACCAAGGCTTCAGCCATTTCCTGGATGCGGCGCGCGAGGCCGAGGCGATCCTGCGATCCCATCCCGAGGCGAACGCCGAGACCCTGGCCGATGCGCACGTCTATCTGGCCGGCATGTGGCACTTCTACCTGACGAGGGCTTTCAAGGGCGCAGATTTGGACCGGCCCTGCTTCGTGCGGGACATGGAGAGCTTCCGCAGCTGGGGGCTGCCCACTCCAAACCACCACTACTACTCCGCCGAAATCGACGGCGAGGGCGAGTACCGGATCCTTTGCCAGCGCGGGAACACGGTGGACTATTGCTTCGAGTTGCTGTCCGGCCTGGCTGGCGACGATGGCGTTGTGGGCGACCGCACGGGCGCGCTGGAGTCGAGCAATCTCGAGATCGGGCCTGACGGCAGGTTCGAACTCTACCTCGGCGGCGCGCATCGGGCGTCGAACTGGATGAAGTCCTCCCCGAACGCGCGGGTCATCTTCGTGCGCCAGACGGTGAGCGACTGGGCCGTCGAACAGCCCACGCCGATGCTGATCGAGCGAATAGATCGCCCGCCGGGGCCGTTCCTGCGGCCGTCGGCGGCGGAGGTGGACGCCCTCTACCGCCGCGCCGCACGCGGGCTCGTCAATCAGGTCAAGTGGCTGCAGGCGTTCGCGCTGAACTGGAGCAAGGTGCTGCCGCTGAACGAACTGATTCCACCGGCGGTGGGCCCGGCCGACGCGGGCTTCTTTCCCGGTCAGTTCAACACGCGATGTCGCTGGGAAATCGACGAAGACGAGGGGCTGCTCGTCAGCTTCAAGCCGCCTTCGGCGCTCTATCAGAGCCTCGACCTTGCGCACCCGCTCTGGTTCAACAGCATCTATCCCAGGGACGTGGCCTCAAGCCTGACCGCGGCGCAGTCAAGCCTGTCGACGGATGGCGCCTACCGCTACGTGATCAGCGCCGCCGACCCGGGCGTGCCCAACTGGCTGGACACCGCCGGCCTGACCAGGGGGTTCCTGTTCATCCGCTGGCAGCGGGTCACGGGGGCGCCGCCGGAGACGCCGTCCGTCCAGCGGGTGAAGCTTGCCGCTCTGCGCGACTATCTGCCTGCCGATCAGCCGCTGGTGACCGCCGAGGCTCGGGCGAAGGCGGCCAGGTCGCGGCGTCTCTCAATGGACCGTCGGTACGCCTGACCTTTGCAGACGCGGCGATGAGGAGCCCTGGAATGTCGGGAGGAGCGAATGATGAGTGACGCGGCGCCACAGGCGGCCTTGAATGCGATTCGGGCGGCGGAGGCGGAAGCGGGGTATTCCGACCCGACAGCCTCTGAATTCCTGCCGCAGTTGACGGCGTGGGTCGCCGCTTGTCAGGCGACCGCCCTGACCGAGGCCGGGCGCATCAGCGTCGAGGAGATGACCCATCGCTGGCTGCTCAATCGCCTGCGCCTCGCACGCGACCTGGCGGCGCATCCGGAGATCCGCGACGAGGACGTGTCCGACCCGATCGTCGTCGTGGGCTTCCCGCGCAGCGGCACCACCGTGCTGCAGCGGATGTTGTCGGCGGACCCGGCAGTGCAGTCCCTGAAGCTCTGGAAGGTGCTCAATCCGGCCCCGTTCGCGGACGAGCAACCGGAAAATCCCGAAGGCCGGTTCGCCTTCGCCAAACAGGTCGCGGACACCACCAAGACCGGCAACCCGCTGCTTTTTTCGGCTCACCCCCAGTTCGCCGATGATGCGGAAGAGGACTGGTTCCTTCACCACCTGACCTTTCGGCACGCGCTGAACCTCTGCTGCGGCCCCTTCAATCGGGAATATCTCGAGTATCTGCGGGGGCAGCCCCGGCAACCGACCTACACCTATGCCGGCGATTTGCTTCGCTATCTGCAATGGCAGGACGGCGGCCGAAGGGGCCGACCGTGGATCATGAAGAGCCCAGCGCACATCGGCTATATTGAGGAGATCCTGAAAGTCCATCCGAAGGCCACCTTCGTGTATCCGCGGCGGGACTTTGCGACAGTGATGGCGTCTTTCTGCTATACGCTGGAGATGAGTCTCACCGGGGTTTACCCGATTGATCCGCGCGAGTTGGGTGCTCTGTCGATGGATCTCTGGCTCCATGAAATGGAACGCTTCTACGACGCCCGCCGGCGGCTGGGAGATCGACTGAAGCTGATGGAAATCCCCTACCTCGAACTCCTGAGCGACCCCATTCCTCACATCGGCCGGATCCACCGCCAGGCCGGCCGGGAGCTGGATGAGAGGGGCGAGTCGGCGATTGAGGCGTGGATCTCAAATAATCCCCCCAACAAGCACGGCAAGAATGTCTATTCGCTGGACCGTTACGGACTAGAGAAGTCGACAGTCGAAGACGCCTTCGCGAAATTCGACTGATCACATTTCCAATGCCGCCGAAGGTGCGTTCAAGCTGCAGTATGGCGCTCGGGTCTGAGCCTTCTGGCATAGTCGCATGGCGTCGACAGCGTCCAAGGACTGAGAACCTCCATCTCGCCGCTACTTGCCGGACCCAGTCCAAAGTGGATCAGCCGTATTATCAAGGCCGTCCAGGCGGCGCACATTGGATTGTCGCTCACGCCCGCTTTGAACAATATCTACTTCATTTGAAGAATCCCAAACCAAACAAGAGGCGGGATTTGCGAGGGGCGGCAATATGCGGTCACAACGCTGGCCGGGGCGAATATAGTCTCGCCGACGTCTAAGCGACGGGAAACGCCGTAAAATCACGATGCGCACGGTCAAGCTCTGTAAGAGCGGCCGGCCATAACATCGGCATTAGGGGGAATATAGGATGAAAGCGCTTCTGCTTGGGTCTACAGCGTTCCTACTCGGCGTTGGCGAGGCCTGCGCACAAACCGCCAGTCCGAACCAAAGCCCGGCGTCCGACAGCGCAACGCTCGGCGAAGTCGTCGTCACCGCGCAGCGCCGCGAAGAAAACCTGCAACAGGTGCCGATCGCCATCACGGCCTTGCCGGCTGCTCAGTTGGCCGTCCAAGGGATCAGTGAGCCGCAAGACCTGGTGAAGGCGGTGCCGGCGCTGACCTTCGCCCGCACGAACGGGTATGCGAGCCCCTATGTCCGCGGCATCGGCAACAGCAATTCCGCGACCGGCGACGAGCCGAGCGTGGCGACCTACATCGATGGCGTTTACATCGGCTCGTCGCAAGCCACGATCCTGCCGTTCAACGGGGTCGAGCGAATCGAGGTCCTGAAGGGCCCGCAAGGCACGCTCTTCGGGCGCAACGCGACGGGCGGCCTGATCAACATCATCACCAGGGCGCCGTCGGCCGAGTTCCAGGCCAGCGCCGAGGGCACATACGCGAACTACAATACCAAGAAGCTTGGGCTCTATGTGACGGGGCCGCTCAGCCAGGGCGTGCGTGCGTCGCTGTCGGCGCAGTACTACGACCAGGGCGAGGGCTACGGCCGCAACCTGCTCACCAATCGCCGCATGGGCCGCGAGGAATATGGCTCGGCCCGCGCGCGCGTGAACCTGGACCTGTCGGACACCACGACGCTAGACCTGTCGGCGGACTATACCCGCAGCGACAGCGACACCTACGCCCTGTTCGGGGTTTACCCGGGCACCGTGCCGCTGGCGGCGTCCGTTCCAGGCACGAGGTACACGACCACGCCCCGCGAGATCTACGCGAACGGCAAGCCGAGCTTCTTCGTGATCACCTATGGCTTCAGCGCACGGCTGAAGGCGGAGCTCGGGTTCGCGGACTTCGTGTCCATCAGCGCCTACCGCCACACCCACGACATCAACCGCCTGGAAGACCCGACCTCGCTGGATAACACGCTGATCTTGTCACAGCCGGAGACACCGCTGGCGCCGGCGCTGCCGGGAACCATCTCCTATACGGACGATCGGCTCGCGCCCTACTTCCTAACCCAGGAGTTCCAGCTGCTGTCCAGTGGCTCAGGCCCCTTCACCTGGGTCGCCGGTCTTTTCGGACAACGGGCGAAGGACTCTTTCCAGCCACTAGACATCAACGCCCAGATCAACGCCCGGCCGGCGCTCCTGACGATCGCCACCGACGACACCACGCGGGCGCTCGCGGCTTATGGGCAAGGCACCTACCGGCTGGACAACGGCCTGGCGTTCACCCTGGGCGGCCGCTACACGACCGAGCGCCGTCACACCAGCGGCTCGCTGGCGTTCCCGTCGTTCGGCCTCGCGGCGACGAACGATCAGCGCGCGACCTTTCACGCCTTCACCTGGCGCGCTGCGGTCGATTACCGGCCTACGCCGGATTTGCTGGTCTATGTGTCCGCCAACAAGGGGTTCAAAAGCGGCCTCTTCAACCCGCAGAGCTTCGGCGCCGCGCCCGTGCGGCCCGAAACCATCTACGCCTATGAGGTGGGCTTCAAATCCGATCCGACCAGGCGGCTGCGCATCAACGGTTCGGCCTATTACTACGATTACAAGAACATTCAGTTGTTCGCGAACAACGCCAGCGGCACGGCGGTAATCCAGAACGCCAACGCCGCCACCATGAAGGGCGCCGAACTTGAGGCCGAGTTCATCCCGATCGAGAACCTGCACGTCCGGGGGGCGGTCAGCTACGAGCGGGCCCGGTACACCGGCGACCGGCCGGTGCAGACCTGGATACTGTCCTCGGTCGGTGGCGGCATCCCGATCGACCGCAGCATCAAGGGCGCGCAGATGGTCCGCGCGCCGGAGTTCACCGCGAACCTCTCGGCGACCTACGATGTCCACCTGAGCGGCGGCGACGTCGTGACGCTGGGCGGAAGCTACTTCCACAGCTCGTCCTTCCCATGGGAGCCGACGAACCGCCTTCACCAGAAGGCCTATAACCTGGTCGATCTCTCGGCCAAGTGGACATCGGCGAGCAATCGCTACTCGGTCAGTGTTTGGGGCAAGAACGTCTTCGACGAGGACTATATGGTCTTCGCAATCCCGCAGCAGCGCTGGGACGGGGTGATCTGGGCGCCGCCCGCCACCTATGGAGTCACATTCGGCCTCAACTTCGACTGACGGGGGCGAGCAAGATGTTCGAGCTCCAGGGGAAGATGGCCGCCGTCACCGGCGGAGGGACCGGCATTGGCTGCGAATTGGCCCGGCTGCCGAGGCGCGAAGGCTGCAGCGGTCGCCATGTGCCACGTGCTGGACGCCAACAGGCTGGAAACCGAGCGACTGCGCCGCCTGGGTTGGCGGTAAGCACCGCATAGTCGGATTTGGGGTCGGCCGGGACCGGAGACCACCCCTCGCGCGACGGCGACCGTGTCGGGTCGCCGCCAGCCGAACCGTTTGAGTTACGCGCCAAACTTCTTCGAGAGCTCGACCCCGAACGTCCGAGGCGGCGCATATTGCCCGTTCCAGACGTTCGCCCCGCCGTTCCAGAGGAAGTGGAAGGTGGTCGCCTTGTTGGTCAGGTTGCGTCCCCAGAAGCGGAGCATCCATCCGGTGTCGCCCCTGAAGGCGAGGACGGCGTTAAGCTTCACATACGGGTGCTGGATCGTCTCCGGACGTCCCCATCCCTGGATGTCGCTGCGGCCGACAATGTTGGCCTCGCCGCGCACCAGGACCGAGTTGAACGTCCCCAGGGTGATCGGGAAGTTGCCCTCGATGCCCGTCGTCACGTTGTAGTTCGGGACGCCGGGGAGGCTGTTGCCGTCGATGTTCGGAGTGGCGAGGCCGTCGACCAGCACGGTCGGCAACCGGCGCGTGTTGAGGGGGTCGGAAGCGTCGACAGAAGCGAAATTCTTGAACTTGTCGCCTAGGACATTGCCGGCCAGATCGAACGAGATGTAGTCATTTAGCTTGGCCACGATTTCGAGATCGAGGCCATTGATCCGAGCGTCGGCATTGACGACGCGTGACTGCGCCGCACCGACTCCCTGGTAGATCTGCAGGCCGCTGTAGTCGTAGCGGTAGATTGAGGCGTTCAGGACCAGGTGGCCGTCGAACAGGGTGGATTTCACGCCCGCTTCGTAGGCCTCCAGATGTTCCGGATCATAGGCGTTGTTGCAGCCGGTCGCCGCCGAACCCCCTTGTTTGAAGCCCTTGGACCACTGGGTGTAGACCTTGATGCTGTTGCTCACGTCAAACTGAACGCCGGCCCGCGGTGAGAACGGACGCCATTTGAACTTGTTGACGTCGGCGTTAGACACCGCGCCACCGCTGAGCGCCGCACAGCCGTCCGCAATTGGGATATTGACCCCCGGATTGGCGAAGAACGTAGGGTATATCGTCAAAGACGTCAGATACTGCGTGCGGTTCGCTTCACGAGCGTAACGGCCACCGCCGTAGACGCGGAGCCTGTCAGTGATCGGGACCGTAACGTCGGCGAAGACCGCCGCCGTGCTTTCTTTGTAGTCCGGGAAAAAGAAAATCGAAGTGTCGGCGCTCGCGGCCGGATTCGATGGCGTTGTGCTGTAGCCGATGAAAGTCGACAAAAAGACCGGAATCGCGACCTTGAAGTTCTCTCGCGACGCAAAGGCGCCTACCACCCAACTTCCGCCGTGTCCGAATTCGCCCGACAGATTGAATTCCTGTGAGAGATATTGCGACGGCTGGTGACGACCAATCGGATAGCCGTCTCGCGGAGAAGGCAAGATCTCGGAGGAAGGCACTACGCCAACACCATCCAACGAGCTGTTGAACGTGTAATCGACGTATCCAGTTATAGATTTCAGCTTAACGTTCGGCGCAATGTCCCAGGTTATCGTGCCGCTCAGGATGGTCGTCTGCTTGTCAGACCAATGCGTGAAGGCAGAGTAGATAGCCCAGGGATCAAGCGTGTAGAGGAGGCCGGGTGTACGGTAGACCGGGATGAGCCCTCCGCTGCCGGAGGGGGCTTCAAGGGCCCCAGGCACAACAATCGTCCCACCCATCAGTTGCTGAAACGAGTCGAACTTCTGGTGCTGGACCTGGGCCGAGAGATCCACCGTCACATCCGGCGTCACGTCAATTGAAAGCGCGCCGCGCAGGTTGTAGTTCTGCGCGCGGTCCATTCGATCGCCACCCGGCCAGTAGTTCTTCACATAACCCTTGTCGCGGCCGCTGAAGGAGCCGCTCAGACGTCCGCGGATGGTGTCGGTGATGGGGCCAGAAATCGCCGCGTGAGTGGTATAGGACCGGTAGTTGCCTGCGCCGATCCCCACTTCGCCCTCGAATTTATCAGACGGCCGCTTGGAAATGAAGTTGATCGCCCCGCCAATCGCATTGCGGCCATACAGAGTGCCTTGAGGGCCGCGCGCGACTTCGACGCGCTCAACGTCGTTGAGGTCGAGGGTGGCCATTCCGCCTCGCGGCAGGTTGATACCGTCCACGTTGACTGCGGTGTTAGGATCCGCGGCGCCATTGTCCACCGGCACGCCCACGCCCCGCAAGGTGATGAAGGTCGAGCCCGACATCGTATAGAAGGTCATCCCCGGCGCCTGGCGGGTGATGTCTTCCAGGTTCTTGACGCCGCGGAGCTGCATCGCCTGTGCCGACAGTGCGGAGAGAGCGCCCGCAACACTCTGAAGCGACTCCTCGCGCTTGTTGGCGGTCACGATGACTTCTTCGATTTGGGTTTGCGCGTGAGCGGCGATTGGCAAAGCCGATGCGGCCGCGGCCACTATCGACGCCGACGCCAGCATGCGTGACCTGAGCGCTCTGTTCATGAATCCCCCCTCAGCTGTTTCGCGAGGCTTATTGGTGCTGGGCGCCACGAGACAGAGCGGAACCCAAACCTCACGCTAAGGGAGAGCGAGGCCCCCTCGCCAGAGGGCCTCGCGCCAATTAATTCGCATTTTCCGCCAGCGTTTAATATTCTGGCGCGGGCCGCCCTGCGTCACTCCGCGGCTGCGAGGACGGCCTTCTTCGGTCTGCGCCCAACAGAGGGCATCAGGACGGAGCCGGACGTGGCGCCCGTGCATTCGCCGTCCTCGAAAGTGACCTCGCCGTTCACCAGCGTGTAGCGGACGCCACGCGCCCCGACGGAGCGGCGCCATTCCCCGTTGGGCAGGTCGTGAAGCACCTGGTAGCGGCCGAACTCGTAGTTCAGGCGCTCGTAGTCGTAGATCATCATGTCGGCGGCCTTGCCAGGCTCGAGCGTGCCGCGGTTCTCAAGTTCGAAGGCCTCCGCCGGACGCGCGCTCAGGAGGTTGTGGACCTGCTCCAGCGACATCAGCCCCGTTTCCCGCACCAATTGCATGATGTAGTCGGTCGACCAGTAGGCGACGTTGTTGAACTTGCCGTGCGCCCCGCCATCGGAGCTGCCCAGCAGCACCTTGGGGTCGGAGGCGATCTCGACCTTCCAGTCGGCGTCGTGGGCGACCATGGTGACGATCCCCAGTTCCGCCTCCAGCTCGCTTTCCGAGAGGATGTCGAGGAAGAGATCGGTCACCGGCACGTCGAGCTCCTGCGCCAGCGGCCCGAGCTCGCGTCCGACATAGGGCGCGAAGCGCTTCGCCGCGCCCGCGCGCACCAAGTAGTGCAACTCTAGCGGCCCCAGCGCCTCATACAGCCGCTCGGGGTCATACTCGCTGCGCAGGCGGTCGCGATAGGCCTGCGAGCGGACCAAGGCGAGCCGTTCGGCCGAGGTGGAAGCCTGGCTCATGGTGCGGAACACCGGGACGCAGTCCCAGGCATTCATGTCCATGATGTTGAACTCGCTCCAGCCGCGGCCGATGAAGGACTGCATCCAGATGTCCAGTCCGCGCTCTCGACAGCCCGCCAGCCAGCGCAGGGAGTCGCGATGGTAATCCGGCCGCCCGCTGATCGGGACGATCACGTTGTTGATCACCCGTCCGCCGGAGCGAATGGCCAGTTGCTCGACGAAGGCGCGCTTCTCCTGCGCGTTCTTCATGGCGGGCATTTCCGATAGCAGCTGGATCATGCCGCCACCGCGTTCGCGGATCACCTTGCAGAGGTTGAACGCCTCTTCGGGATCCATCACGTCCGTCGGCATCGGGCTCTGGTCGAAGTCGACGTGGCTGTTGCCCTCGACTCCGAGGTAGGAGAACGAGAAGCCGATCGCACCCGCGTCCATCGCCTCGTGCAGCAGCTCGCGCATCCGCGCGCGCTCGGCCTGCGTGGGCGGACGGCGCTTCGCTTCATCGGGGCCGACCACATAGCTCAGCAACGGATTGACCGGCAGATAGGTGAGGACGTTCACCCCTTTCGGCAGCCGGCGCAGGTGCTCCATCCAGTCCGGAAAGGTCTCCCAGCCCCAGCTGAGGCCCGCGGCCTGGGCGGGGTAGGGGATCTGTTCGGTGTTGGCCATCATCTGCATGTAGCGGACGCGCATCTCAGGCTTGACGGGCGCGTAGCCGAAGCCGCAGTTGCCGATCACCGCCGTGGTCATACCGTGCCAGCTGGAGGTCGTGCAGTAAGGGTCCCAATTGATCTGGGCGTCGTAGTGGGTGTGGGTATCGATTACGCCCGGCGCGACGATCAATCCGTCGGCGTCGATCTCCCTGGCCGCGGCTCCCGGGTCGAGCTCGCCGATGGCGGCGATCCTGCCGTCCTTCACGCCGACGTCGGCGACGCGCCGCGGCGCCCCCGTTCCATCGACAACGACGCCGCGTCGGATGATCAGATCGTATTGGGTCATGAGGGCGTTCCTGGAACGGGGCCTCGCGGGGGCGACGCTCCCAGTGTCCCCGGAACTATAAAAGGCGTGGGAATCCGCTCTACCGGACGACACGCCAGAGACAGGGCATTTCACGCCATCGGCCGACGCCCGGCGATCAGCCCAGGCTGCGCAGCGGTTGCGCCTTGCGCTCGGACGCGCCGCCGCGCCGGAAATCTCGCGGGCTCATTCCGGCGTAGCGGCGGAAGGCGTAGTTGAAGCTCGAGATGTTCTCGTAGCCCACGTCCATGGCGATCTGGCTGATCGGCGCGCGCGTCTGGGTGAGCTGCCGGCAGGCCAGCCGGTAGCGGACGACCGCCACCATTTCGCGGTAGCTCCGGCCGCGGCTTTGCAGGTAGCGCTGCAGGCTGCGAGCCGACTGCCCGAGCTGTTGCGCCGCGCGTTCCACGCCGAGCCGGCCGCGCGAATCCTCCAGCAGAGTGATCAGGTGATGCAGCGGATCGCGCGCGTCGCGCGCCGCCTCGATCACGTCCAGGCACTTCTGGCGATAGAAGTCGTGCAGCAGGTCGTCGCTCTGAGCGGGTCGCCGGCCCTCCATCGACACCGACCAGTACCAGCCGCTGTACGGCGCGCCGTAGGTGATCGGCACGTCGGGCAGGACGCGCCGAACCCATAGGCTGTCCGCCTCCGGCACCGGCAGCTCGAGCCGGTCGAAGGGGAAGGGCGCGCCCCAGAGGTCGCCGAAGACGCGGATGCCTGCGCCCAGATCACGCAACGCCGTGAACCGCTTCAGCTCCTCGGGCGTCTCGCTGGAGGTGACCCGCACCCCCACCAGCCGGCCGTCCGCGTAGACGCCGCGGCCTTCCGCCAGGGTGTACCAGAGGTCGCCGAATTCCAGCCCCTGCTCGACCGCCTCGCGCACCGAGTTGGAAGTCGCCATCGCCAGGCCATAGTAGCTGTGGGCGTGGCCCAGCATGTGGTAGCGCGCGCCAAGCTCGATCCAGAGCGCTGGCTGATCCTGTGTCAGCGTGCAGAACGCGCGCTGGTAGGCGAGTTCCTGAAGGCCCGTGACTTCGCCGGATGGGTCGGCCAGCAGCGCCGGCGAGATCTCCGCCATCGCGGTGGCTTTGCACGGGTCGACGCCATGATCCCGCAGAACGCCCGCCATCAGCCGGACGCTGTGATTGGGTAGCCGCATTCCCCCCAGCGTGGCCAGCCGCATAGTGGCCCTTCCTTATTTAATCATGAGTGTAACATCCCGGGCGCGACCTGGCCACCATCGCCGCTTGGATGAAACGAACGCGCCCTCCGCTTGGTTTGCTTCCCAGCCGCAGGTCGACCTGCGCCAGACCATCACGCAAACGGTCCTCGATGTCCCGGTCTGCACCCCCGTCTCGGCGGGCGAGCGGCGCAAAATCCGAGGTTTTTGGCGCGCGCGCCGATAGTGGCGCCGGGCGCGCGAGCCTAGCCTGACGGCGAAGGTCAGGCGCGGAGAAGGGTCTTCGTCACGGCTAAGGAACGCTGAATGCCGAGCTTTAAGCACACCTTCTGCCGGATCTGCTCGCCTGAATGCCCCATGGTGGCCGAGCTTGACGACAACGGCGAGGTGACGGTCCTCAGGCCCGACCGCCAGCACCCGGTCTCCAAAGGATTCGCCTGCCACAAAGGCCTGGCCTACGTGGACGTGCACCATGACCCGGACCGGCTCAATGAGCCGATGCGCCGGCGGGGGCCCCGCGGCGAGATCGGCGTCGAGTTCGAGCCAATCGGCTGGGACGAGGCGCTGGCGGAGATCGGCGCCAAGCTTCGCGAGATTCGCGACCGCCATGGCGTGGACGCCATCGCCAGTTACGGCGGCAATCCGATCGCGTTCAACAGCAAGGCCTTCGGTGCGGCCTTCAGCATCGTCAGCCGCATGGGAGGCCGCCGCGCTTTCAACGCGGGCACCCAGGACATGGCCAACAAGCTGGCGGCCACCGAGGCGGTGTTCGGCTCGTTCGTATTCCTGACGCCGGACTTCTACCGGAGCAACTACCTGCTGGCGCTGGGGACCAATCCGCGGGTCTCCAACTGGACCACAATGTCGCTGCACCGTCCGATGCATGTCTTGCAGGACATCAGCGCGCGCGGTGGCAAGGTGACGCTGGTCAACGCCCGCCACGTCCAGACGGCGGGGCCCGGCACGGGCGACCTGGTCCTCATCCGCCCCGACACCGACGTCTATTTCATCGCCGCGCTCCTGAACGAGATCGATCGCCTGGTCGGGTTCAAGGAGGACTTGATCGCCGAGAAGGGCAAGAACCTGGAGGGCCTGCGGGCGTTCGTGGCGCAGTATCCGCCCGAGCGCGTCGCGCCGGTCACGGGAGTGGACGCCGAGACCATCCGCACGATCGCGCGCGACTTCAAGGCCGCCGATGGGGCGGCCACCCACATGTCCACCGGCCTGAACCAGAGCCGTCAGGGCACGCTCTGCAGCTGGCTGTTGCACATGCTGTCGTTCGTCACCGGGAACCTCGGGCGGCCCGGAGGGGAATACTACGCCAAGGGGTGGTTCAACTCGGTCGTTCCGTCGGCGTTCAGCGAGGCGTGCGTACAGGAGACCCCTTTCGGCCGCGTCCGCGAGATCTTCGGCGCGCTGCCCGGCAACCTGCTGGCCGATTTCATCGAGCTGGAGGACAACCCCGTCCGGGCGCTGATCGTGATCTCCGGCAACCCGCTGATCTCCATGGGCGGCGAGGAACGGCTGAGGACGGCGTTTCCCAAGCTGGAGCTGATCGTCTCGATCGACATCTACCGCAACGCCACGGCCGAATACGCCGACTACCTGCTGCCCGCGGCCGACTGGCTGGAGCGCGAGGACACCAACGCCGTGGCCAACGGCGTGCAGCCCTTGCCCTATGTGCAGTACAGCGAGGCGGTTGTCCCGCCCCGCCATCAGCGCAAGGACGACTGGTGGATTGTGGGCCGGCTGGAGCAGGAACTGGGGCTGCCCAGCCTGCTGGAGAGCGGCGATCCGCTGGCGACCGACAAGGCGCTGCTGGCCCAGGCGGACCTCACGATCGAGATGCTGCGCGAGGCGCCCCACCAGACGATCGTACTGCCGCAGAACCCGCGCGACGCCTTCTACGACGACGTGGTGCTGGCGCCGGACCGCAAGGTCGACTGCTGTCCCGCGGCGTTCGCCGAGGCGCTAACGCGCAGCGAGGCGATCTTCCGCGAGCTGGAAGCCGAAGACCGGGCCCAGCTGAAGCTGATCTCCTTGCGCACGATCCACATGCACAACGGCCTGCTGGCCAACGTGAAGGCGCTGAACCGTCACAACGCCGCGCCCAATCCGCTGCACATCCACCCCGCCGACGCCGACGAGCGGGGACTCGCCGAGGGGGATCTGGCGCGGGTGTTCAACGGCAACGGTGAGGTGATCACGCCGATCATCCGGGACACAACCCTGCAACTCGGCATTGTCGCGCTCTCGCATGGCTACGGCCACGCCAAGGCGCGGGCGATGCGCCAGGCCAGCGGCGCCCCTGGCGTCAACACCAATCGGCTGATGCCCACCGGCCCGGGCAGCTTCGAATGGCTCAGCAACATGTCGCACATGACCGGCGTGCCGGTGCAGGTGGCGCGCTGGCGCGCCGAATAATGGGTGTCGAACGCGGCCGGCGCCACGGCGTGAATTCGTCAGTCCTTGGCGTGACGCCGCGTAGAGGCGCGCGGCTCGGCGCGGCAATCTCGGCGGCTGGGACAGCGTACTGTGACCGACCTTAGGGCCAACCAGATTTTTGACCTGATCATCGTCGGCGGCGGCATCGGCGGCGCGGCGCTGGGCGCTGCGATGGCGGGCGCCGGCTGCGACGTCCTCATTCTAGAGAAGAGCGAAGTCTTCCATGACGAGGTGCGCGGCGAGTGGATCGCGCCCTGGGGCGTGGCCGAGACCCGGCGCCTCGGCCTCTACGATGTGCTGATCGCCGCCGGCGGCCACTGCGTGAACGAACACGTGACCTATGACGAACTGCTGGCGCCGTCCGAGGCGGAGGCCAAGGCCATTCCGCTCGAGGTCTTCGTGCCGGACGTGCGGGGGCCGCTGTGCCTCGGTCACCCCCGGCACTGTCAAACGCTGTTCAATGAGGCGAAGCGCCGGGGCGCGATGGTCCATCGCGGCGTCGATGTCACCAGGGTCGTGGCCGGCCCTGCGCCTGAGGTCGCCTTCACGCTGGGCGATGAGCCGCATCGCGTGCGCGCACGCCTGGTGGTTGGGGCGGACGGACGCAATTCCATGGTCCGCGAGGCCGCAGGCGTCACGCTGCACGCGGACAAACCGCACCACATCTTCGGCGGCATGCTGGTGGAGAACGTGCCCGGCTGGGACGAGCGGCGGCAGGCGATCGGCACCGAGGGCGACTTCGCCTTCCTGGCCTTTCCGCAAGGCGGCGGGCGGCTGCGCGTCTACGGCAGCTACAGCCTGGAGCAACGGCGCAGGTTCGCAGGACCGGACGGCCCACAGCGATTCCTGGACGCCTTCCGGATGAACTGCAGCCCGGCGAACGCCCTGATCGCCGACGGCCAGGCCGCCGGTCCGCTGCGCAGCTATTTCAACAACGACAGCTGGACGGACGCGCCGTTCGCTGAGGGCGTGGTGTTGGTGGGTGACGCCGCCGGCTGGAACGATCCGATCAACGGCCTGGGGCTTTCGATCACCTACCGGGACGTACGCATCGTCTCGGACCTCCTGCTGAGCACGGACGACTGGACGCCGGCGCTCTTCGTCCCCTACGGCCAGGAGCGGCGCGAGCGCATGCGGCGCCTCCGGTTCGTGGGGGCGGTGCAGTCGGTGCTGGACGCCGAGTTCACCGAGGCCGCGCGCGAGCGTCGGCGCGGCTACTTCGAGCGCGCCAGCGAAGATCCCAGCCTGCGCTCCCACGTCGTGGCGCTGATGGCCGGGCCGGAGGCGGTTGCGGCGGACGCCTTCACGCCCGACTACTGGGCGCGCGTGGTCAAGGCCGAGTTCGCGTGAACGCCGGCGTGAAGGACTACAACGACCGCTGGCTCAAAGCCTGGACCGACAAGGACGTGGCGAAGCTGCTGCAGTTCTACGCGCGGGACGCCATCTACCGGGACCCGCAGGTCCCAGGCGGCGTCCAGGGCCGCGAGGCGCTGAAGGCGCATCTCGAGCAGCTGTTCGCCGCCACGCCGCCGATGCGCTACGAGGCCGATGAGGTCTGGCTGACCGAGGCGGGATACTGCGGCCGCTGGTACTGCACCATCACGCCGCCCGACGGGCCGGAGCGCTACCTGCGGGGCTTCGACCTGGTGGCGCTGCGTGGCGAGGAGATCACATTCAACGAGGTCTACGTCCATCAGCTCGCGGCGCTGCCGCCAAGGTAGACCCATTCACGGGACCAGTTCCAGATGCACCCTTGCCACCACGCGGCCCAACGACCTGACAGGCTCGCCTACGTCATGGGCGGCACGGGCCGCCGCGTCACCTACCAGGAACTGGAGGCGCGCTCAAACCGCTTCAGCCACGTCTGGCGCAGCCGCGGGCTGGCGGCGGGCGACACCATCGCGATCCTGCTGGAGAACCATGTCGACTTCTTTCCGCTGGTCTGGTCGGCCCAGCGTTCGGGCCTGGTCTACGCCTGTCTTTCGCCCAGTCTCGCGCCGGCGGACCTGGCCTACATCCTCCGGGACAGCGGCTCCAAGTCGATGGTCGTCTCCCGCCAGACCGCGCCCCTGGTGGAGCGCGCCAAAGCATTGATTCCGCAAGTTCCCATCTTCCAGCTGGACGGCGCCGAGTTCGGCAATGCGGACCTGGACGCGCTGGCGCAATCCATGCCGCCGACGGCGATCCCCGACCAGAGCGCGGGCGGCGACATGCTCTACTCGTCGGGCACGACGGGGCGGCCAAAGGGTGTGCGGCGGCCGGCCGAGCTGGGCGCCCCGATCGACGCGCCCACCCCGGCGATCCCTCTTGCGCGGCGCGTCTATGGTTTCAGTGAGGACACGGTCTACCTGTCCCCGGCGCCGCTCTATCACGCTGGCCCCCTGCGCTGGAGCATGGTCGTGCAGCGCCTGGGTGGGACGGTCGTGGTGATGGAGAAGTTCGACGCCGAGCAGGCGCTCGCACTGATCGAGCGCTACCGGGTCACGGCCGCGCAATGGGTGCCCACCCACTTCATCCGCATGCTGCGCCTGCCCGAGGAGGTGCGTGCGAACTACGACCTCTCATCGCTGCGGATGGCGTTCCACGCTGCAGCCCCGTGCCCCGTGCCGGTGAAGCAGGCGATGATGAAATGGTGGGGCCCGATCATCCACGAGTACTACGGTGGGACCGAAAACAACGGCCTGTGCATGATCACGCCGGAGGAGTGGCTGGCCCACCCCGGCTCAGTGGGACGCGCGGTGATCGGCGAGCTGAAGATCTGCAGCGACGCGGGCGAGGCGCTGCCGCCCCGGCAGGAGGGCATGGTCTATTTCGCCGATGGGCCAGAGTTCCATTACCACAACGACCCCGAGAAGACCGCTGGCGCGCGCAACAACTCCGGCTGGACGACGCTGGGCGACGTGGGCTGGCTGGACGAGGACGGCTTCCTCTATCTCACCGACCGCAAGAACTTCATGATCATCTCCGGCGGGGTGAACATCTATCCCCAGGAGATCGAGAACCTTCTGATCACCCACCCGAAGGTCTCCGACGTCGCCGTCATCGGGGCGCCGGACGAAGTCATGGGCGAGTGGTCGCCGTCGTGGAGCCGGCGAACTGGGCGGAAGCCAACCAAGACCTGGCCAACGAACTGAAGGCCTTCGCCCGCGAAAACGTTGGGCCGATCAAGGCTCCCAAGCAGGTGGACTTCGTCCAGGCGCTGCCGCGTGAGCCCACCGGCAAGCTCTACAAGCGCCTGGTGCGCGACGCCTATTGGACCAAGCACAAGGCCGCTGCAGACGCCGCGCCCGCCGGCTAATTCGGGGAGGCTGAAGATGATGGTGATCCGACGGATCGCCTACCCGCAGGCGCCCGAGGCGAGGTTCGACCTGGCCTATTAGGCCGACAAGCACCTGCCGCCGGCGGGCGAGATCTTCGGCCTGCCCGCCGCGGTCCCGCACCGGCTGAACGCACGCGCCGCCCTGGCGCAATCTGTACGGTATTTGGCGTCCGGCCTAGTCGCGGGGATTTTTGGCCGAAGCCATACTCAGCAGCCTGCCTCCGCCCTCGCAGGCGCGGCTCCCACGCCGCGCCGTACAGCGGTTTCGGCGCGCGTTGCAGAGGAGTCCTGCATGACCCAGCACACCTTCTGCCGGATCTGCGAGCCGGCCTGCCCGCTGCTGGCCGACCTGAATTCCGCCGGCGAGATCATCCAGCTCCGGCCGGACCGGGAGCATCCGGTGTCCAAGGGATTCGCCTGCCACAAGGGGCTGTCGTACCTCGAGGTGCACAACGACCCCGACCGGGTCGGCTATCCCCTGCGGCGGACCAATCCGCGAAGCGAACCGGTGGGCAAGTTCGAGCGCGTCTCGTGGGACGAGGCCATTGCCGACATCGGCCGCCGGCTGCGCGACATCCGGGAGCGTCACGGGCCGAATGCGCTCGCCACCTACTTCGGCAATCCGATCTCGTTCAATACCAAAGCCGTTCCGATGGCCATGATGCTGCCGGCCCGGTTCGGGACGCGCAGCGGGTTCGGCGCGGCCAGCCAGGACCTCAGCAACAAGGCCGCCGCGCTGGAGGCCATGTACGGCTCCACTCAGTGGGGCGTCCCGGACTTCTATAATACGGACTACCTGCTCTGCTTCGGCAGCAACCCCAAGGTCTCGCACTGGACGCTGCTGTCGCTGCACCGGCCGATGCACGTGTTGCAGGACATCATCGGCCGCGGGGGAAAGGTCCGATTCATCAACCCGCGCCGCATCGAATCCGCCGGTCGCAGCACCGGCGAGGTGGTGCAGATCAAGCCCGACACCGACATCTATCTGCTCGCGGCGTTGATCTGCGAGATCGACGCCGCGGGCGGATTCGACGACGACCACATCGCCGCCCACAGCCGCAACGTCGAAGGGCTCAGAACTTTCGTTTCGCGCTATCCGGCCGAGCGCGTCGCCGGCATCGTCGGGATCGAGGCGGAGTTGATCCGCACCATCGCCCGCGAGTTCATGGAGGCGGGCTCGGCGGCCGTCTACATGGCCACCGGGGTAAACCAGGGCCGCCAGGGGACCCTGGCCTACTGGCTGCTCAACATGCTGAGTCTGGTGACCGGCAACCTCGGCCGGCCCGGCGGCAACTATCACGCCAAGGGCATCAGGCCGGTGGTGCTCGCCCCGCCGTCACAGCAGGTGTTCTTCGACACCCCGCTCGGGAAGATGCGGCACGTGTTCGGGCAGCTGCCGGGGACCATGCTCGCCGACTTCATCGCCTGCGAGGAAGAGCCCGTCCGGGCGATGGTCGTCATGTCCGGCAACCCGCTCCTTGCGATCGGCGGCGAGGAACGGTTGCGCGAGGCCTTCGCGAAGCTGGAGCTGTTGGTCTCCATCGACCTCTACCGCAACGCCACCGCCGAGCTCGCCGACTACGTGCTGCCGGCCGCCGACTGGCTGGAGCGCGAAGACATCAACCACATCGCCAGCGGTGTGCAGCCAACCCCCTACGTGCAGTATGTCGACGCCGTTGTTCCGCCGAGGGACGAGCGCCGCGACGACTGGTGGATCATCGCGCAGATCGAGCGCGAGCTGGGACTTGAGACCGTGCTGGACCAGGGCCCGGACGCCCATCTGCAGGCGATCGAGGCCCTGCTCGCACAGGCGGGCCTCTCGATCGCCAAGATGCGCCAGCTGCCGCACCAGACCGCGCTGCTGCCGCAACCGCGTCGGGAGGACTATTTCGAGGACGTGGTGGCCTGGCCGGACAAGCTTGTGGACTGCTGCCCGCCGCTGATCGCCGAGGGCTTCGACCGCGCCGAGGCGATCTTCCAGGAGCTCAAGGCGGAACCGGCGGGCACGCTCAAGATCATCTCGCTGCGCACCCACTTCATGCACAACTCGAGCCTCGCCAACATGCCGACGCTGCGCGACCGGCACGCTCTCAACCCGCTGCACATCCACCCGGCCGACGCCGCGGCGCGGGGGCTGGGGGAAGGCGACACGGCGCGGATCCACAACGCCCATGGCGGCGTCACCACCGCCGTCACGCTGGATGAAACGCTCAGGCCCGGGGTCGTGGCGATGAGCCATGGCTACGGCCATGAGCAGGCGCACGGCATCCGCCGCGCAAACCGTCTGCCAGGGGTCAATGTCAACCGGCTGATGCCGACCGGCGCCGGGACTTACGAGCGGCTGAGCAACATGTCCCACATGTCCGGGGTGACGGTGACGGTGGAGAAGGTGACGGCATGCGCGCCGGCGGAAGGGCCGACGGCACTCGAGGCGATCTGATGAAGAAGTACTCCTACTGCCGCAATTGCGCCGCCAATTGCGGCCTCGTCTTCGAGGTCCAGGACAACCACATCGTCTCCGCCGAGAGCGACCGCGAGAACCTGGTTTCCGAGGGTTATCTCTGCATCAAAGGGACGATGGCCATCGACCTCCACCGCGGGGAGGAGAACCGCCTGACCCATTGCCTCAAGCGCGGCGAAGACGGGCGCTTCCATCCCATCGACAAGCACCAGGCCGTCGAAGAGATCGCCGAGAAGCTGCAGGGCATCCTGCAGAGGCACGGCCCGCGTGCCGTCGGCGCCTTCTTCGGCACCACCAGCTACTCCGACTGCGTCGGCAAGCCGTTCCTGAAGAGCCTGATGCACGAGCTGGGGTCGCCAGCGATCTTCTCGTCCATGACGGTCGACCAGTCGTCCAAGTGGGTGACCGCAGCGCGCATGGGCTACTGGGTATGCGGCAAGCCGCTCTACACCGAGACCGATGTCATCTTGCTGGCCGGGCTCAATCCGCTGATCTCGCACTCTGGCTACCCGAACACCCCGATCCCCGGGATCAACGTCAACCAGCACTTCCGGGCGGCCAAGAAGCTGGGCATCAAGTTCATCGTCATCGATCCGCGGCGCACCGAGGCGGCGCGCTACGCCGACATCTTCATCCAACCGAAGCCCGGCTATGATGCGGCCATCTTCGCGGCGCTGCTGCGCATCGTCCTGGCCAACCGCTGGGAGGATCGCGCCTTCGCCGAGCGCTACACCGTCAACCTCGACCGCTTGCGCACTGCCGTCGAGCCGTTCACGGCCGAACGCGTGGCCGCCGCCGCCGGGATCCAAGCCAGCCAGATCGAAGCGGCCGCCGAGCTGCTCGGCAGGGCGCGCAAGCCGGGCGCCGGAACGGGGACCGGCCTGAACATGGCCGCCTTCTCCAACACCGCCGAACATCTGGCCGAGGCGCTGACCGCCCTGGCGGGCGGCTACCTGCGCGAAGGCGAGCGGATTCCCAATCCGGGGATCCTTGTCCCGCGGGCCGATGTCGAGACCGTGCTGCCCCCGAACCGCACCTGGGAACATGAGCCGAAGTGCGCCAGCGATCCGCAGTTCGGCAAGCTGATGGGCGAGTTTCCCGCTTCAATCTTCCCAGACGAGGTGCTGCATGGGGGCGACAAGGCCGTGCGCGCGCTCTTCGTGACAGGCTCGAACCCCGCCGTGACCCTGGGCGAACCGGAGCTGACGGTCGAGGCCCTGCGCAAGCTCGAGCTGCTCGTCACCTTTGACCCGCGGGCCAGCAGCGCGACGGCCCAGCTCTCCGACTACATCATAGCGCCAACACTGATGTTCGAGCGCTCGGAGGTGACCACCTTCACCGAGTGGTTGTTCCACTTCCCCTACGCGCAGTACGCAGAGCAGATCGTCGAGCCGCCGCCGCAAGTGATGGGCGAGCAAGAGTTCTTCTGGCTGTTGGCGAAGAAGCTCGGCGTGCAACTGGAACTGAAGAACATTCCCTTCGGCGCGGACTTCGCGCAGTTGCCGCCCGGCCTGAAGGTCGACATGGAGACGATGCCCAGCCGGGACGAGTTGATTGCCTGGCTGGTCTCGTCGAGCCCCGTGGACTTCGAAACGCTGCGCGCACATCCGCACGGCTACGCCATGGAGATCGAGAAGACGATCCGCGCACCGGAGGCGGACGACGGCGCGCGCCTGGATCTCTGCCCTCCCGACCTGTTCGACGAAATCTGCGCCGTCAACGCTTTGGTCGATGGCGTGGGCCGGCCAGGGCGCGGCTACCTCCTGACGTCGCGCCGCATCCTGGAGAGCTTCAACAGCAGCTTCCACTCTCACCCGCTAACCGTGCGCCGCCATGGGACCAACCGGCTGCACATCCACCCCGACGACATGACAGCGCTCGGCGCCCAAGACGACGGGGCGGTTCGCATCACGTCGGACCACGGCGAGATCGTCGGCTACGTCCGTCCAGATCCGACGATGAAGCGAGGGGTGATTTCGATGACCCACTGCTGGGGTTCGCCCGCCGACCTGGATCCGCTGGGCCTGCGCGGCGCGCACACCGGCCGGCTGGTGTCGATGCACGCGCACATCCAGAGCGTCAATCGCATGCCCCGCCAGAGCGGCGTGCCGGTGGACCTGGAGCCCCTTGGCTTCACCCTCGACGAGGCGCAGGACGGACGCGTCGCCATGTCCGCAGTCTCTCAGGGTTCGTAGCCACGCCTTCGTCTCCGCGCACAGCCACTGCACCGCCGCCCATAAGTCCGTCCTGGCCGTCACGAGCCGCTCCGGCTCAGTGGGCGAGCGAGCGACCTCTGGCCTTGCGGTAAGTGCGCGGGCTTATTCCGGCGGAACGCTTGAAGGCGTAGTTGAAGCTGGTCACGTTTTCATAGCCGGCCTCCATCGCGATCTGCGTGATTGGGAGCGATGTCTCCAGGAGCAGGCGGCAGGCCGCGCGATAGCGCGCCGCGTTCACCAGCTGCCGAAAGCTTAAACCACGCTGCCGCAGACTGCGTTGAAGCGTCCGCGGCGCGTGGGCCAGCTTACTTGCGGCCTCGGCCAGGCTCACTTGCCCATGAGAGGTTTCGAGGAGCGACTCCATTCGGGCGATAAGGTCCGGGGCGCTGCGCGCCTGTGCGATCAGCTGGCGGCACTTTTCCGAATAGTCTCGGTTGAGCATTTCGTCGCTCTGCGCCAGGCGCTTTTCTCTAAGGTCGACGGACCAGCGCCAGGTGACTTGCGGCGCGCCATAGGTTAGGGGCACGCCCGGATAGATGCGCCGGATGTACTCGTCGTCCGGCGAAGCGGCGGGTAACTCCAGCGCCTCGAAGGGAAAGGGGCCGCCCCAAAGGTCGGATAGGACGCGCTGGTTCTGGGCGATGTTCTTTAACACCGTGAACCGCACCAGATCGGCCGGAACTTCGTCCACCACCGTCGCTACGCCGGAAAGTCGAGAGCCATCGTAGAAGGTGGCTCCCTCGCCCAGGGTATACCAAAGGTCGCCAAAAAATATGCCAAGCTCGATCGCCGTCTGGGCGTTGTCGGAGGTGGCGATCGCCAGGCCATAATAGCTGTGGGCGTGCCCCAGCAGATGGTAGCGCGCACCGAGCTCCATCCACAGCTCCGGCCGGTCCTGCGTCAGGATGCAGAAGGCTCGTTGGAAGGCGAGTTCCTGCAGGCCCGAGACCTCGCGGGCGGGCGCGCTGGCCAAGTCGGAAGGAATGGCGGCCCGGGCGATCGCGTCCTCGACGTCGAAGCCGGCCTCCCGCAGCAGCCCGGCCATTAGCCGGACGCTGTGGTTGGGCAGCATCAGCGCCCCCAGCGTCGCCAAGCGCATAGGCATTCCTCTGAGTTCTTGTTTCTAGGGTCGATTAAATAAAATGAGCGCCGGAGTCTCGGAACAGGCGCGATGCGCTGCGTGGCGCGAACTGAAAGGTATTTGGCGCCGTCGCCCCTAGCAGCCAGGGCAGGGTTTGGCATAGGTCTCGGCTCGCGTGTCATTAAACGACCGATTATTGTTGCGACGCTGTGGTCTGGATGGCGCGCCGCGTTCACCGAAGGAGCCCTCGTCCGGATGAACGACATCTCCGCCGTGGCGAAGCCCGCCCTGAAGGCGAGCGGCGCCTTCTTCGTCGAGACGGTGACCTGGGTCCAGCACTGGACGCCGACCCTATTCTCCTTTCGCACCACCCGCGACCCGGCCCTGCGCTTCACCAGCGGCCAGTTCGTGATGGTCGGTCTGATGACCGACGAAGGCAAGCCGCTGGTGCGCGCCTATTCCATCGCCAGCCCCGCCTGGCACGAGGAACTGGAGCTCTACTCGATCAAGGTGCCGGACGGCCCGCTGACCTCCAAGCTGCAGAAGATCCAGGTGGGCGACCAGGTGCTGATCGGCCGCAAGCCCACCGGCACCCTGGTGCTGGACGGGCTGAAGCCGGGCAAGCGCTTGTACATGCTGGGCACCGGCACGGGCCTGGCGCCCTGGCTCTCGCTGACCCGCGACCCGGAGGTCTACGAGCGTTTCGACGAGGTGATCGTCACCCACACGGTGCGCGAGGTCGGCGACCTCAACTATCGCCAGATGCTCGAGCAGGACCTGCCGAACGACGAGCACCTGGGCGAGCTGGTCGGGCCGAAGCTACGCTACTATCCCACCGTCACGCGCGAGCCGTTCAAGACGCAGGGCCGTATCACCGACCTGATCGGCTCGGGGCGGATCTTCGAGGACCTGGGCGTGCCCCGGCTGGATCCGGCGGTCGATCGGCTGATGCTCTGCGGCGGGCCCTCGGTGCTGGCCGACCTGAAGCAGCTGCTGGTCGACAACGGCTTCGAGGAAGGCTCCCTCGCCAACCCCGGCGACTTCGTCCTGGAAAAGGCCTTCGTCGAGACCTGAGGAGGCCACGCAATGACGCCCTCGCGAATTTCGGAAGGGACTACGCCGCCGGCGCTAGTGGACGGCTTCGGTCGGAAGGTCAGGTACCTGCGCCTGTCGGTCACCGACCGTTGCGACCTGCGCTGCGTCTACTGCATGGCCGAGCACATGACCTTCCTGCCGAAGGCCGAGGTGCTGAGCCTGGAGGAGCTCGACCACATCGCCTCGACCTTCATCGGGCTGGGAACGCGCAAGCTCAGGATCACCGGCGGCGAGCCGCTGGTGCGCAAAGGCCTGATGGAACTGATCGAGAACCTGCGCCGTCACCTGAAGACCGGCGCGCTCGACGAGCTGACGCTGACGACAAACGGGACGCGGCTGGTCGAGTTGGCCCCGCGCCTGAGCGCCGCCGGAGTCGAGCGCATCAACGTCTCGGTGGACACGCTTAATCCCGAGCTCTTCCGCGCCCTGACTCGCGGTGGCGACCTCGCCAAGGTGCTGGCCGGGATCGCGGCGGCGCAAGCCGCGGGCCTGAGGGTGAAGATCAACACGGTGGCGCTCCGCCACGACAACGCCGCCGAGATCCCCGAGCTGATCCGCTGGGCCCATGGCGAGGACCTCGACATCACCCTGATCGAGACCATGCCGCTGGGCGAGATCGAGGCCGATCGCACCGAGCAATACCTTTCGCTGAGCGCATTGCGGCGCGAGCTGGAGAGCTTCTGGACGCTGGAGGACATTCCCCTCAACACCGGCGGCCCCGCGCGCTACGTCCGCGTCGAGGAGACCGGCGGCCGACTGGGCTTCATCACCCCGCTCAGCCACAACTTCTGCGAGGCCTGCAACCGGGTGCGGCTGACCTGCACTGGGACCTTGCACACCTGCCTGGGCCAGGAGGACGCCACCGATCTGCGCGCGGTGCTGCGCGCCGGCGCGTCGGACGCCGAGCTCGCGAAGGCGATCCGCGCGGCGATCCTCGGCAAGCCGAAGGGTCACGACTTCCAGATCGCCCGCGCCGCGGCGCCCGCCGTCGCCCGGCACATGTCCACCACGGGGGGCTGAGCATGGTGCGCGGGCTGCACTTCGGGCTTCTTCGCGACCTCGCTGAGCACTCTCATATCTGATCGGAGATAGTGAAATGGACAAAACCAGTCGATCCATAGCTGAGTTCAGCCTGCACGATGAAGCTCAGATGCAGAATCCTTATCCAATCTACGATGAGGTCCGGTCTCGCTGCCCCATGGCTCACTCTGATGAACTTGGTGGATTCTACTTTGTCACCCGATACGATGAAGCGAAGACGGTCTATAAAGATTTTCGAACCTTTTCATCGAGAGACGGAACGGGGCTTCCAGCGCAGCCTGTGGAGATGTACCCGATCGATCTCGATCCGCCACAGCAAACCAAGTATCGCCGCATACTCAATCCGGCGTTCACGCCCGAGGCGGTTGGGAAGCATCGACCCCGAATCGAGGCGATCGTACGCGATCTGATCGATGAGTTCATTGCGGACGGCGCAGCCGAACTGGGCGCGCAGCTTATTCGGCCGACCCTGTCCGCGACTGTGTTGCCGATCCTCGGCGTGCCGCTGTCTGATCAGCGGATGATCTCCGCGAACCTTGACTATCTTGTCCGCCATCGCGCCGATGACCCTGTCCGCTGCAATCAGATCGGTCAGGAGATGGCTGGGTATCTGATGGGCATCTCTGCCGCTCGTCGTACGGCTGAGCCGCAGAACGACATCCTTCAGACGCTTCTTGCGGCGTCGATCGATGGTGCGCAGCTCACCGACGACACGATCTTCCGTGTTCTACTCATCATTCTTTTTGGCGGACTGGATACGACGAGCGCCGCCATAAGCGAGGCGCTCCTTCACCTCGCACGGTCCCCGGATGACGCTGCTCGCCTGCGCGAGGGACAGGTGCCCTGGGCGACGGCCATCGAGGAATTCATCCGCTATACGTCTCCCATCCAAGGACTGCGCCGGACCGTGATCACCGAGACGGAACTCGGAGGCGTCATGGTGAAACCAGGCGAATTCATCCTGTCATTGAATGGCGCCGCCAACCGGGACCCTGAGCGCTTTGTCGAGCCGCACCGCTGCATCATCGACCGCGAGATGGAGGAGCATCTGGCCTTTGGAGCTGGGGCGCACGTGTGCCTCGGCCGCGACTTGGCTCGACTTGTCATGGACGTGATGCTGCGAGCACTCCTCGAGCGTATCCCCGACTATACCGTCCCCAACGAGTTTGTACCGGAGTACGCTGCAGGCGAAGCGCGTGGGATGAAGCGCCTGCCGGTGACCTTCACCCCAGGACGGCGCAGCGCCGGCTAGAGCGTGACAGCTTCAAGTGGATACCGGTTAAAAGCGCCCGTCACGCTCTAACCATTGGAAAGTAGACCTTTTTTATCCGGTTCGGATGAATCCATCTGAACCGGAAAGGGGCTAGACGGGAAATCCTAGAGCCCCAGCGCGGCCTTGGCGATGATGTTGCGCTGGATCTCATTAGATCCGGCGTAGATCGTGCCGGCGCGGTCATTGAAGTATTTGGCCGCGACCGTGTGGGCGTACGCCGGTCCTACGGCCCCGCCGTCGGCCGGCTGGCTGAAGCCGGGGACCGGTCCGCCCGGCGCGGTGGCCTGCGGCTGGTAGGCCGCCGCGTAGAGGCCGGCGGCGGCCAGCGCGATCTCCGTCAGCCGCTGGCTGAGCTCGGTGCCCAGGATCTTCAGCAGGGACGCCGCGACGCCCGGGGTCTGGCCCACCGAGAGTTGCGACATGATCCGCAGTTCCTGCGCCTCCAGCGCCGCGACATGAATCTCCGCCTCGGCGGCCTGGCCGGAAAGCGCGCGGCGCTCGCGGTCCGAGGCGGGATCGTCGAAGCCCTCCGCTAGCACCTGCTTGATCCGCCGCAGCCGGACCGTCAGGCCAGGCGCGACCACGCCGCCGCCGCGCTCGAACTCCATCAGATACTTGGCGACGGTCCAGCCGTGGCCCACCGGTCCGACCGCATTGGCCTTCGGCACGCGCACGTCGGTGAAGAAGATATGGTTCTGGATGTGTTCGCCGGTCAGCGAGATGATCGGCTGCACCTCCACGCCCGGCGTGGTCATGTCGATAAGCAGGAAGGTGATCCCCTGCTGCAGCTTCGCCTCGCGCGAGGTGCGCACCAGGCAGAAGATCCAATTCGCGTAGTTGGCGTGGGTGGTCCAGAGTTTGTGTCCGTTGCAGACGAACTCTTCGCCGTCCTCCCGGGCGCTCATCTGCAGGGAGGCGAGATCCGAGCCGGACTCCGGCTCGGAGTAGCCCTGGCACCAGTAGTGCTCGCCTGACAGCATGCGCGGCAGGAAGAATGCCTTCTGCTCCGGCGTGCCGTGGCCGATCAGCACCGGGCCGCACATGCCGATCCCCATCGGCGAGACCGGCGGCGCGCCGGCGGCGGCGCACTCCGAGGTGAAGATGTAGCGCTGCACGAACGTCCAGCCGCAGCCGCCGTACTGCTCCGGCCAGGCGGGCGCCGCCCAGCCGCGGGCGTGCAGGATGCGCTGCCAAGCCATTCCCACGGGATAGTCGGCGTAAACGCTGGTCATCCGCGAGCCATAGCGGTGCAGCTCCTCGGTGAGGTTGGCGTCCAGGAAGGCGCGCACCTCCGATTGGAACTTCAGGTCGTCTTCGCTCCAGGTTCCGTCCATAGCAGCGTTAGCCTCCGTCGAACCGACTTCCTGCGGGCCGTGGTTTCCGGACATCCTCGTCCCCGACGCCATTTCAGCGCTGTGTAAGAGGAAGACGCACGACCAGACCATCAAGCGCTTCCGTCATCTTGATCTGACACGAGAGCCGGCTACCGGGCCCGAAATCGGTGACGCAGTCGAGCATCTCCTGCTCGTTCGCGCCCGCCGCCCCGGCCTGCTCACGCCAGTCCTCCTCCACATAGACGTGGCAGGTGGCGCAGGCGCAGGCGCCGCCGCAGTCGGCCTCGATGCCGGGGATCCCCTTGCGGCGGGCGGTCTCCATGACGCTGGCGCCCAGCGCGGTCTCGATCACGTGCTCCGTCCCGTCTGCCTCTATGTAGACTACAGTGGGGGTCATTGCGGGGGCTCCTGACGGCGCGCAAGTTGCGCCAGGTTCAATCTCATGTTTAATTTTTGTGCGGCGAAGCGTCAATCGCACGATTAATCGCGCGGTCGGGCTCCTCTCGGGACTTGCCTATTTACGAGTTTTGGAATTTGTATATTCCCACACTCATTGGGAGGCGCGCAATGGACGGCAGCGTCGATGTCGGTCCGGTCAACAGCAGGCGCCTGGCGGCGCCGGGGCGGGTCGACTGGTCCAGGTCCGTGCGGCGAGACGCCAATCGCTACTTCGTCGTCACCGCCGACAGCCACGCGAACGAACCGCTGGACGTCTATCAGCAGGGCGGGATCGACCCCGCCTACGTCCCCCGCCTGCCGCACATGGAACGCGACGACGAAGGTCGCGAGTGGCTGGTCATCGAGGGCTGGAAGCCGCAGCTGGTGAAGGGACGGCGCAAGGACAGCGACTACTTTGAGAACTGGGAGAAGGAGGACCTCGCCTCAGTCGGTCAGTCCTGGAGCGAGCTGATGGAGCCCGACGACCTGGATCGCATGCGCGCTTCGACGGGCGTCAACTGCGACCGGCCGGGGCTCGAGCGGATGCACGCCGACATGGACCGCGACGGCGTCGACGCCGCGGTGGTGTTCCCGGGTCGCGGTCTGCTGGCGTTCGCCACCTTCGACGCAGCCTTCGCCCACGCCATGACGCGGGCCTGCAACACCTGGACCTGGAGCGTCTACAGGGAGCACCTCGACCGCTTCAAGCCGATGGCGATGATCCAGACCTCGGACCTCGATCTCGCAGTGGCCGAGATCGAGCGCTGCGCGGCGCTGGGTTTTCCCGGCTTCAACATCCCGGCGATCCCCTGGGTCAAGGAAAGCGCGCGCTACAACGATCCGCGCTACGACCGCCTCTGGGCGGCGCTGGAGGCGACGGGCCGTCCGGTCTGCATCCACGTGGCCACCGGCAAGGATCCGCGCGGCGCCAGCGGCAACGGCGGCGCGATACTGAACTTCGTGATCGGAGCGGGCTCGCAGGTGGTGGAGCCGATGGCGACCTTGCTGGTGGCCGGCGTCTTCGAGCGCCATCCGCGGCTTAAGGTGGGCACCATCGAGGGCGGGATCGGCTGGATCCCGTGGCTGCTCGAGTCGATGGACGACATCTTCTACAAGCACCACATGTGGGTGCGCCCGAAGCTCAAGGCGCCGCCCAGCGAATACTGGCGAAGCAACTGCTTCGCCACCTTCCAGGAGGACCATGCAGGCCTGGCCATGATGCGGCGCCTGAGCTTGCTGGCGAACTGCGTCTGGGGCAGCGACTATCCGCACATGGAAGGCTCGTGGCCGCACTCCAGCGAAGCCCTCGAACGCCAGCTCGGCGAGCTCACCGAGGCCGAGCGCGAGCAGGTGCTGGGGCTGAACGCCTGCCGGATCTTCGGCTTCAATCCGGAGCGGAATCTCTTCGGCTCGCGACAGGCGCCCTGATGCCGGGCGACAAGCTGCTCAACACTCGGCCGGCGGACGGCGTGGCGCTGCTCACGCTGAATCGGCCGCGGCTGATGAACGCCATCGACATGGAGCTCTACGCCGCTCTGGCCGCTGCGTTCGACGATCTGGAAAACGCCGACGACGTCCGTGCAATCGTCATCACCGGAACGGGCGACCGGGCGTTCAGCGCCGGCTTCGACATCGAGGAGATGGCCGGCTTCGACGCCGAGGCCATGGCCCAGGCGTTCCAGAAACGCGACCGCCTGTTCTGGCGCGTGGCGGGACACCCCAAGCCGATCGTGGCGGCGCTGAATGGCGTCACCTATGGCGCCGGGGCCCTCATCGCGGCAGCTGCGGATCTGCGACTCGGCTGCCCGGCGACGAAGTTCAAGGTGACCGCCAGCTCGTATGGCGCGGCCAACGCCACCTGGTCGCTGCCGCGGGTGGTGGGCTTCCCGAAGGCCAAGGAGATCCTGCTGACCGGCCGCGCGCTGGAGGCCGATGAGGCGCTGGAGATCGGCTTGCTGAACCAACTGGTCCGCGACCGGCCTGCGGTAGACGCCGCTGTCGAGATGGCCGTCATGATCGCCGCCAATCCGCCTCAGGGCACGCAGGGCGTGAAGGCGCTGATCAACCAGGCCATCGGTCGCTCGCTGCAGGCCGGCTACGAGGCCGAGTACGCCTGGATGATCGAGAACATGGGCGCTCAGGCGATCTCAGGGGCGGAGATGTTTAGCGGGTTTCTCGCTGGCCGCGGCACGGGGCGAGGGTGATGGCCCAGGACCGCAATTCGCCTCCACGCATGCGAAGGTCCCGGGGACCGGGCGGGGGGGGTGAAACCCGCAGCGCCGAGGGCGAGAACGCCCTTCGGCCCTTCGGGCCATCTCCCCTTGAGGGGAAGGGATTGGCGTGCACCTGAACCGGTACATCTCCTTCTGGGCCCAGCGGCTGGACGGGCGGCCCGCAGTCGTGTTCGGGGACGAGTCAATCAGCTGGGCGGAGTTCGAGCGCGCCTCAGCGAGCCTGGCGGCCGCGCTTGAGCAGAGCGGCTTGAAGCCCGGCGACCGGTTCGGCTGCCTCCTTAACAACTGCATCGAATGGTGCGTCGCCTTCGCCGCCTCGATCCGGCTGGGCGCGGTATTCGTGCCCCTCAACCCGATGTTTGGCGCTTTCGAGCTTCGTCAGATCTTCGACGACGCGGATTGCGCGGCGGTGCTCTCATGCCCCTCGCATATCGGCAAACTCGATGCGGCCTATGCGCAGGAGGGCGCGCCTGAGGTCCCGCGCCTCTATCTGTTCGGCGGCCGCCGCCGACCATCGGTCGCCTACGCCGAGATCATCGCCCAGGCCCGGCCCTGGCGGGACCGGCGGTTCGCCGATGGGGACCTGCTGATCATCTGCTACACCTCCGGCACGACGGGCGTGCCGAAGGGCGTGATGCTGAGCCACCGGGCGGTGGAAACCGCGGCGCTGGGGATCGTGCTGAGCTGCGGGCTGCGCGGGGGCGAGGAGCGGCTCTTGATCCTGGCGCCGCTCGCCTTCACCGGCGGGGTGATCTCCAACCTCTGTCTGCTGATCCTGATCGGCGGTACGGGCTGGCTCGAGCGGGGCGTCGATCCGGAACGCGCGCTGAAGCTGCTGGTCGACCAGCGCATCAGCTCGATGGGAGGGGTGCCGGCGCTCTGGGAGCGGGTCGCGGGGGCCCCAGGCTTTGAGGCGGCCGACATCTCGTCCCTGAAAATGGCGGTCACCGGCGGCGCGCCCGTGCCTCGCGCGCTGCTGGACGCCTACATCGCCAAGGGCGTCGCCATCCGCCAGCAGTACGGCTTCACGGAAGGTTGCGGCGGCGTCGCGACCTACGACGCCGAAGGCGCGGTGGCGAATCCAGAGGGCTGCGGCTTTCCGCTGCCCGCCATGGACCTGGAGATCCGTGACGACAGCGGGGCCAGGCTCGCGGCCGGGCAGGTGGGCGAGATCTTTGCGCGCGGCGAGCAACTGATGAGCGGCTACTGGCGCAAGCCCGACGAAACGGCCGCGGCGATGGCGGACGGCTGGTACGCCACGGGCGACCTTGGGACCTACGCCGAGGACGGCGCCCTCAAGGTCGTCGACCGCAAGAAATGCATGCTGATCTCAGGCGGCGTGAACATCTATCCCGCCGAGGTAGAGCGGGCGCTGCACCAGATCGAGGGCGTGCGCGAATGCGTGGTGTTCGGCCTTGAGAGCGCCAAATGGGGCCAGAAGGTCGCGGCCATTGTCCACGCTCCAGGTTGCGAGGGCGCCGCGATCATGAGCGCCGCGCGTGCCCTGCTCGGCAGTTACAAGGCGCCCAAGCACCTTGTACTTTCGCCCGACCCCCTGCCCAAGACCGCCTCCAACAAGATCGCCCGTACGGGGCTTGTCGAGCTCTTCGATGCGCTTGCCACGGGCGCCGGGGCGACGATCGTCCCAGCCCACTGACGCAACATGCAGTTCGACCTCACCAGCGAGCAGCGCCAGCTGCAGGCCACGCTGCAGCGCTATTTGGCTGACCAGTACGGCTTCGCGGCCCGACAGGCGGCCGTGCGCTCGAACGAGGGCTGGCGGCGCGAAGTCTGGTCCGCCTTCGCCAGCGAACTGGGCATCCTGGGCTTGGGCGTGCCGGTCGCCCAGGGCGGCCTGGGTGGCGGCCCGGTCGAGCACATGATCGTCATGGAGGAGCTTGGGCAGGCGCTGGCGCTGGAGCCGTACCTGGAGACGGTGGTGATCGCGGGGCGCCTGCTCTCGCGCGCCGAAGGTTCACGCGCCAGGGATGCGCTGGCGGAGGTCACAGCCGGCCGGCGTGTTTTCGCCTTCGCCTGGGCGGAGCCCGGGATGCGCTATGCGCCGGCGGACATTGCGATGACCGCGCGGCGAAACGCAGAGGGGTGGCGGCTCGACGGCCGCAAATCCGTGGTCACGGCCGCGCCCTGGGCCGACAGCCTGATCGTCGCGGCGCGCACCGGCGGAAGCCCAGGAGAGCCAGCCGGCCTGTCTTTGTTCCTGGTGGACCGAGGGAGCGCCGCGCTCACCGCCCACGACTATCCGACCCTCGACGGGCGCCGCGCCTCGGACCTGGTGTTCGAGGGCGTGATGGCGCCGGCCGATGCGCTGCTGGGCGAGGCCGACGCGGCGCTGCCGATAATCGAAGAGGTCATTGACCGCGCGATCGCCGCGCTCTCGGCGGAGGCGGTGGGCGCTATGCGCAAGCTGCACCGCAAGGTCCTCGACTACACGGGCCAGCGCCGCCAGTTCGGCCAGCCGCTCTCCGGGTTCCAGGCGCTGCAGCACCGCATGGTTGACATGTTCATGCAGATCGAGATGGCGGTGTCGGCCACCTACCTTGTAACCCTCAGGCTCGACGCGCCTGCGGCGGAACGGGCGCGCGCCGCTTCCAGCGCGAAGGTCACCGTCGCGAAGGCCTCGCGGTTCGTCGGCCAAAATGCGGTGCAGCTGCACGGCGCCATGGGCATGACCGACGAGTTCGCCGTCGGCCACCATTTCAAACGCCTCACGATGATCGAGGCGGAGTTCGGCGACCTTGACCACCACCTGGCGCGCCATGCGGCGCTGTCACGCGCCCTCGCGGGCGCCTAGGACATGTTTGGTTCGATCTGAACCAAACATGCTCCGTAACGCTTTGAAAATAGAGCGTGACGGGCGCCGAAACCGCACACACTTTCGGCTGTCACGCTCTAGTTCAGCGACCGCCAGACTATCGTCTTCTGCACCTCGGTCGTCCCGCCATAGATCGTCTGCGCCCGCTCGAAGAGGTAGGACTGCACGGCCGGCGTGGCGAACGCCGGAACCAGCGGCGCCGCCTCCGCCCAGTTGTCGGCGCGGCGGTCAAGCATGGGGGCGATGTTGCGCCCGCCGAGCTGCACGAAGAGCTCGGTGATCCGCTGGGCGCACTCGGTGCACTGAACCTTCAGCGCCGCCACCGTCGCGGGCGCGGCCTCATCGATCAGCGCGCGCAGGGCGGAGATCTCCAGCGTATCGACCTCAATCTCCGCCTCGGCGAGCCGGCGCTGGAAGTAGGGGTCGTCGTTCATGGTGCGGCCGCCGGCCAGCGGAGCCGCGGCCGCAAGCTCGCGGACGCGCGCAAGGTCCTCCTTCTTGCGCGCAATGTGGGCGTAGGAGAGCCGCTCGTTCTTCAGGAGGATATTGGCGTAGCCCCAGGCCTTGCCCTCCTCGCCGATGCGGTTCTCGACCGGCACCCGCACATCGCTGAACTCGACCTGGTTTAGTTCCTGCGAGCCGTCAATCAGCGGGATCGGGCGGATGGTGATTCCGGGGCTCCTCAGATCCGCGCAGATCAGCGAGATGCCGTCCTGCTTGCGCGGCTCAGTCGAGGTCCGGGCGAGGCAAAAGATCCAGTCCGCCCAGTGCGCACCGCTGGTCCAGATCTTGGCGCCATTGAGGACGTAATGATCGCCGTCGCGGATCGCCGAGAACCGCAGGCTGGCCAGGTCCGAACCGGCCTCGGGCTCGGAATAGCCCTGGGCCCACAGGGCGCGGGACTCCAGGATGTCCGGCAGCCAGCGGGCCTGCTGCTCGGGCGTGCCGAAGGCGCAGATGATCGGGCCGATGTAGATGATCGCCATCGGGATCAGGTTCGGCGCGCCCGCGCGCTCCAGCTCGGCGTCGAAGAGGTATCGCTGCACGGGCGTCCAGCCGGTCCCGCCGAACGCCTTCGGCCAGCCCGTCCCGAGCCAACCGCGCGACTGCAGAGCGCGCTGCGAGGCGACGTGATCCTCGCGCGAAAGCCGCAGGCCGCGCCGGACCTTGGCCAGCACGTCCTTCGGATAGTCGGTCTCGAAGAACCGCCTCACCTCCTGCTGGAAGGCGATCTCTTGGTCGGAGAAGTCGAGGTTCATGCCTGGTCGTCCCTCGCGGGCGGGCGGGCGGAAAAGCGCCGCCGCGCTAGTGAAATACCACCGCGCGGGGAGCGGCAAGGGCGGCGTTGACGGGATTTACAAAATACGTAATATGTTGTCTGTATGGCGATTCACCGGTCAGAAACGCGCGCCAATCCGCCAGCCGGCGCGGACGGCAAGCATGTGACCTTCTGCCGGATCTGCGAAGCGATCTGCGGGGTGGTGGCGAGCGTGCAGGACGGGCGGGTCGTCTCGATCGCGCCGGACAAGCAGAATCCGCAGTCGCAGGGGCACGTCTGCGTCAAGGGCGTGCAGTTCCACGAGGTGGCCAATGACCCCGAGCGGGTGGTCACGCCGCTGAAGCGGGTCGGCGGCCCCGGCGAGTTCGCCCCGGTGAGCTGGGACGAGGCGTTGGACGATATCGCTAAACGGCTGAAGGCGGTGCTCGACGTCGGCGGCGGCGAGGCGGTGGCCTTCTACATCGGAAACCCGACGTCGTTCGCCACCAACGCGGTCATGGACCACAGCGGCCTGATGCGGGCGCTGGGCAGCACCAAGGGCTATGGTCCGGGTTCGCAGGACAGCAACGCGCGGATGGTGGCGAACTTCGTCACCCTTGGCGGGGCCATGATCAACACCTTCCCCGATCTGCCGAACTGCGACTTCCTGCTGATCCTGGGGGCCAATCCGCTGGTCTCGAACGCCTCGATCCTGGTCGCGCCGAGGATACGCCACGACCTGGACGCCATTGACGCGCGCGGTCGGGTGGTGGTGATCGATCCCCGCGCGACCGAAACCGCGCGCCGCTACGAGCACCTGCGCGTGCGGCCCAACTCGGACATCTGGCTGCTGCTGGGCATGATCCGCGTCCTGTTCGACGAGGGTCTGGTCGACCGCGCGGCGCTGGCCCGGCACGTGGTGGGACTCGAGCGGCTCGAGGCGGAGGTCGCAAGGCTCGACTTCGCGCGCGCGGCGGAGATGTGCAGCGTGCCGGAAGCCGAAATCCGCGCGCTGGCGCGCGGGTTCGCCGCCGCGCCACGGGCCGCAGCTTACAGCCGGGTCGGGCTCTGCCGCGGGCCGTATGCGACGCTGGCCAACATCCTCGTCACCACCCTGAACGTGGTGGGCGGCAAGTTCGGCGGCGTGCGCGGCGGGACCATCTTCGGCCATCCGCTGCTTGCAGGCAGCGACAAGGGCGCGGCGGGCGGCTACGGCGGCGGCGCGAGCCGGATCGGCGCGATCCCGAAGGTCCTGAAGTACACCGCCAGCGTCGTGATGCCGGACGACATCCTCACGCCCGGCAAGGGTCAGGTCCGGGCGCTGATCATGACCGCCGGCAACCCGGTCCTCTCCGCGCCGGGCGGCCTTCGACTGGAACGGGCGTTGGCCTCGCTCGACCTGTTCGTGGCCTTCGACTTCTACGTCAACGAAAGCTCGCGCTTCGCCGACTACGTCCTGCCCGCGACCACCTGGCTCGAGCGAGAGGACTTCCCTTTCGGCGCATTCAACCTGCTGGCGCGGCCCTTCATCCAGTACACCGACGCCGTCGTCGAGCCGCGCGGCGAGGCGCGGCACGAGCACCTGGTCTATCGCGAGATCGTCCGGCGCCTGGGCCTCGAGTGGCCGACCCGCACCCAGCGGGAGCGCGAGCTCGAAGAGCAGGGGGCGATGGTCACCCCGATCGAGATGATCGACCGGCAACTGCGGCTGGGCTTCGCCGGCGATCTCCTTGGCGAGCGCGAGGGCTGGTCGCGCGAGCGGCTACGCCAACACCCGCACGGCGTGATGGTCGATCTGCCGGATCCCACCGAGCGGTGGTGGGAGCGGATCGGCTATCCGGACCGGAAGATCCGGCTCTGGCACGAAATGACCGAGGCCGAGTTCGCCCGCTTCTGGGCCGAGACGCCGCCGCCGCGCAGGCTGGCCTTGATCGGCCGGCGCGAGATCCGCTCGATCAACAGCTGGATGCACAACGTCGAGAAGCTGGTGCGCTCCCAAGCGCCGGTGCTTCTGGTGCACCCGCAGGACGCCGCCGCCTTCGGCCTCACCGACGGCGGCAGGGCGCGGCTCTGGAATGAAAATGGCGAGCTGCAGGTCGAAATCGAGTTCAGCGACGAGGTCGCGCCGGGGACGGTCTGCTACCCGCACGGCTGGGGCCACCGCGGCGGCTGGAGCCGGGCGAACGCTACCACCGCTGGCAACGTCAACGTCCTGCTGGGCCTGGGCCTGCAGAACGTGGAGTTCGTCTCCGGCACGACCCTGATGGACGGCATAGCGGTCGAGGTCGCGCCGCTCACGGCCGCTCGCCCCGAACACGAACTAGCCGAGGCGACGCCGGCCGGCGCCTCAACTGGAGGATGACTGCGATGTATTTCAAGCCCGCGCGGCAGCGCAGCCTGGCCGAGAGGCTCTTCCGCCACGTCCAGGACACCACCACCGACCAGGCCGATGACACCCTCGAATACGACCTGTCGATCTACAGCGACCCCGCGCTCGCGGTGGAAGAGCGGGAAAAGATCTTCCAGCGCTTGCCGATGATGGCGCTGCATTCCTCGCAAGTTCCCGAGCCGAACACTTTCGCGACCGTGAGGCTGAACCGCACCAATACGCTCGTGACCCGCCTGAAGGACGGCAGCGTCCGGGCCCTGGTGAACGCCTGCCGCCACCGCGGCGCGACCGTGGTCACCGAGCCGCAAGGCAAGCGCCAGCTCTTCTCCTGTCCCTATCACGGTTGGGGCTATGCCAACGACGGCTCGCTCAAAGCCATCGGTTTCGCCGAATCCACAGGCATTCAGCCCTGCGCCGCCCGTAACCTCGTCAGCCTGCCGGTCGAAGAGCGGCACGGCTTCATCTGGATCGTCGAAGACCCGAAGGGCTCGATCAACGTCGCCGAACATCTCGGCCCGGGCATGGATGACGCCTTGGCCGAGTACGACTTCGGCCGCTTCCATTGCTACAAGACCCACACCTTCGAGTTCCCGCAGAACTGGAAGGTGATGATGGATGGCCTGATCGATGGCTATCACGTGCAGTTCCTGCACGGGAAGACGATCAGCCCCTACTTCTACCCGAACATGATGGGCATTGAGGTCCACGGCCACCATGCGCTTTGGGGCAACCCGCGCCGGCGGATCGATGAGATCCTGGAAACCCCGCCCGGCGAGGTGCCGCTCGACCGCTATGTCATATTCGGCAACTTGATCTCGCCCAACTCGGCGATGGTGCTGCACCCGCACCACATTGAATACTGGACCGTCTATCAGGACCCGAAGGACGTCGGGAACAGCTTCCTGCAGCTGCGCTATCTCACGCCCGAGAAGGAGCATGACGAACGCGGCCACGAGATCCTCGCCAAGAACTGGAAGATCGCGACCGACGCCATCATCAACGAGGACGTGCCGGTCGGGAATTCGATCCAGGCGTCGGCCGACATGCCGTTCACCGGCACGGTTATCCTCGGCAAGAACGAGCTAACCAACCAGATCTTCCACAAGGCATACCGCGCCTACATGGCCAGCTGAGCGCGGCGCGTGGCGCGATCGAGATTCGATCTCGACGGCAAGGTGGCGCTCGTCACCGGCGGAAACGGCGGCATCGGCCTGGGGATGGCTAGGGGCCTCGCCGAGCACGGGGCGGACGTTGTGATCTGGGGCACCAACCCGGCCAAAACCGCCGCGGCGGAAGCCGACCTCAAGGTTCTGGGCGGACGCGTATTCGCCCAGCTCGTGGACGTCAGTGACAAGGCTACCGTCGAGGCGGCCACGGCCGAGGCGCTGGCCCGGATGGGGCGGCTCGACTGCGTCATCGCCAACGCCGCCCTGGGCGGCGTCTTCACGCCCTTCACCGAGGTCACCATGGAGGAGTACGGACGAACTGTCGCGGTGAACTTGGGCGGCGTGTTCTGGACCCTGCAGGCGGCCTGCCGGCACATGATCGAGCGGGCGGAGGCGGGCGATCCGGGCGGCTCGCTTGTGGCGGTCTCCTCCATTGGGGCGTTCAAGAGCTATTCCGGCGTGGAGCCCTACGTGGCCGCCAAGGGCGCCCTGCTCTCGCTGACCCGGTCGCTCGCTGTCGGCCACGGCCGCTATGGCATCCGCGCCAACTGCATCATCCCGGGCTTCGTCGCCACCGAAATGACCCAGGGCTTGCGCGATGATCCGGCCATGGCCAAGGCATCGCTTGCGCGCATTCCGGCCGCCCGCTGGGGCGAGCCAGATGATCTCGCCGGCATCGCCGTCTACCTCGCCTCCGACGCTTCGCGCTATCACACGGGCGACAGCCTTGCCGTCGATGGAGGTTATCTCGCGTGAGAGAACCCGCCATGCAGCCCAACGATCTGACGCCCCGTGCCGATCGGAGTGGGCGAAGCCTCCGGCCGGATTAGGCGGCCGACTAAATCCGTCCGTCAGGAGTGTTTCGCAGCGGCTCGGCCGCGTGCTAGATCGACCGAGAACATCCGCCAGAGCTCAATTCATGGCCCGGAGCCGATCACTCGCCCGCGCCAGGGGGCCCCGGCGCGAGGGCGTTAGCCGCTCGATTGACCCCAGAGTCCAATCCTCGGAGCGGCTGCTCGACGCCACCGCGGAGCTGCTTGGAGAGCACTCGGCCATCGACGTTTCCCTCAGCGAGATCGCCCGACGCTCGGGGCTCAACTCGGCGCTGGTGAAGTACTATTTCGGGAACAAGGAGGGCCTACTGCTCGCGCTGCTGAAGCGGGACGCCGAGCGGGCGATGGGCGCGCTCGACCACCTCCTGGCGATGCAGGTCACGGCGGCGCACAAGCTGAAGATCCACATCAGCGGGATCATCAACGCCTATTTCCGCTCGCCGTACCTCAACCGCCTGATCCACCATTTGATCGAGAGCGGCGGGCAGGAGTCGAGCCGGGCGGTGACGTCGATGTTCGTCGAACCGATGCTGGCCGCCTACAAGGCGATCATCGATCAGGGCGTGGCGGAAGGTAGCTTGCGGCCGACCGATCCGGCGCTTCTCTACTTCAGCCTGGTCGGGGCGTGCGACCACATCTTCCACGCCGCCTATTCGGTGCGCTCGGCGCTCGGCGAGACGCAGATCACAGAGGAGATCAAGCAGCGCTACATCGCCCACGTCACCGAAGTCCACCTGAACGGCCTGCTCGCCTCGCGGAAGGGCTGACTCAGGCCTGGGCGGCCAGCCCGCGCAGCACGGCTTTCGCCAAGTATTCGGCGTAGGCTTCGGAGATGGCGTCGTCGACCTGGTCGACGTCGAAGCCGAACCGCAACGAGGCGCTGCCGGAATAGAGCATGTCGCAGGCGCCCACGATGGTCAGGTAGACGTGCATGGGGTCGACGCGGCGAAGCGTGCCGTCGGCGACGCCCTGCTCGATCAGCTTGCGGTAGAACTCCCCGAGCGGCCGCACCAGCCGGGCGCCCACCTCGGTCGCCGACTCCTCGCTGGAGCCACGCAGGATCTTGTGGTGGAGCCGCTGCAGATAGGGAACCCGGCGGAACGCGCGCACCATGCCGCGGATGTGCGCCCTGAACTTCATCTCGGCGGTTTGCGGCGAGTCCAGCAGGTGCTGCAGGATCGCCTCATAGCGGGACTGGTGCATGACCGCGAGCTCCAGCAACAGGCCGTCCTTGCCGCCGAAGTAATAGTTGATCAGCGCCACGTTGAGTTCGGCGCGCGTGGCGATCTCCTGCACGGAGACGTCGATCGAGCTTCGCTCCGACATCACCTGGTGCGCCGCTTCGAGCAGCCGCTCGCGGGCGCTCGCGCGCTGCTCGCTCTTCCTCGGGCGGCCGGCCCGGGAGGCAGGCGGTCTCATCTTCGGGTCAGGGTCCATTTTAGCGCGTGCGAGGTCGCGACAGCGGCTGGGTGCGCCAGATTCTTGCAAAGGTCACGGTTCAATCAGCTTCGAGGTCATGCCCGCTCCAGGCTGGCCGTCTGCGGCGCCCGGCTGGCGGCGAGAATCATATCGGCCGCCTTCTCGCCGATCATGATGGTGGGCGCGTTGGTGTTGCCGCTGGTCAGCGTTGGCATCACGGAGGCGTCGACGACCCGCAGCCGGTCCACGCCGCGCACCCGCAGCTGAGGATCGACGACGGACGCCGCGTCCGATCCCATCCGGCAGGTGCCCACGGGATGGTAGGCGAGCAGCGTCTTGGCGCGGGCGTAGGCGATCCAGTCGGCGTCGTCCTGTGGGACGGGTTGCGGCTGGCGGTCGCCAATGACGATCTTCTGGAAGGCCGGCTGGCGGTAGATTCGGTCCACCAGCTTCATCCCGGCGATATGCTTCTCGAGGTCGTCCTTGTGGCCCAGGAGCTGGTGCCTGGCCAGGGGGCGGCCCCGCTCGTTCAACTCCACGCGGCCGCGGCCCTTCGGATGGCACAGCGTCACGTTGATGCTGACGCACGGTTCCTTCGGCATCACCGCCACGGCGGCCGAAAGCGTCTCCGGCTCCACGTCGTAGGCGAGCGGCATGAAGTGAATCTGGATGTCGGGCCCGTCCATGTCCGGCTCGGTGCGGGCGAAGGCCATCGCCTGAACGGCCGGCGCGCTCATCGGACCCTTGCGGTTCCACAAGAAGCGCAGGATGTCGCGCAGGATCTCCCCTTGGCCGAGCTGGCTGTTCAGCGTCGGCTGGTTGACGAATTTGCTCTGGCTGGAGCCGGAATGCTCCTGCAGGTCCCGGCCGACGCCGGCCAGGTCGCGCTTCACCTCGATTTCCCGCGACTGCAGGTAGCCGCCCGGTCCAATCCCGGAGCGCATCAGGAGCGCGGGGCTGCCCAGCGCCCCGCAGCAGACCAGCACTTCGCGCTCGGCGGCGGCTTCCTCGCGCTGACCGGCGCGGGTGTAGACCACGCCCACGGCGCGCCCCTCCTCGATTCGTACGGTCTCGACTTCGGCTTCGGTGATGATCTCGAGATTGGGCCGTTCGCGCGCCGGCCGCAGGTAGCCCTTCTCCGTACTGCACCGCCAGCCGCCGCGCTGCGAGGCTTCGGTGAGGAACGCCCCGTCCATCTCGCCCGCATTGTATTCCGTTCGCGTCGGCAGGCCGAACTCGTTGCAGGCTGCAAGGAATGTGGCGCACAGCGGGTGGGGGTCGATCATCGGCGAGACCGACAGCGGCCCATGCGAGCCGTGCGCCTGGCTCGGCGGCCCGTGCCAGTGCTCCGATTTGAGGAAATAGGGGAAGACCTCGTTCCAGCTCCAACCGGTGGCGCCGAGCTCGGCCCAGTGGTCGAAGTCGCCGCGGGCGCCGCGGATGTAGACCTGACCGTTGATCGAGCTGCTGCCGCCCAGCATCTTGCCGGCGGACCAGGTGAAGCTTCGCCCGTTGATCGAGGGATCCGGCTCCTGCTCGTAGCCCCAGTCAAACTTCGGATTGGTCAGCATGCGGGCGAAGCCCACGGGCATCTGCACCAGGAAGGACCTTGCCTCGCCGCCGGCCTCGATGAGGAGGACCCGCGTCTTGCCGTCCTCCGTCAGCCGGTTAGCCAGGACCGCGCCAGCGCTGCCTGCGCCGACGATGATGTAGTGCGCGCGGCGGCCGGCGGCGCTCGTCTGCGGCATGCTCGGGCTCCTCCCGGGCGGCGGAATCTTGCGGCGCTTTCGCCAACCGCGCCCGGAACTATTTAAATTACTGATTAGCTTTCCACCTATGGCCCGTCCAGCCGAAAAAGCGCGGGCGCTGGCCGTGCGCTATCCCCCCCCTGTACCTGGTGCATCTCGGCCACAGCCTCGACGTATAGCGCGAAGCCCCGTTTTGCCGCCTTGAACGAAATTCACGCGACATTTAAGCAAGGTGACGATCAGACAAAACCTGTCTGATGTAAGGAGGAACGGATCGGAAGGGCCTGCAGCCGCACGCAGCGTGCTTGCGCGCGCCGGCGCCCCTTTGGTCGGAAGCGAGGGGTAAGATGAATATCAAGGCGTTGTTGCTGAACACGGTCGCCTGCGCCGGAGCGTTCGGGCTGATGACCTCCGTCGCCGCCGCGCAGGGGCAGGCCGCCCCGGCGCCCTACGCACTCGACGAAGTTGTCGTCACCGCCCAGCGCCGCAGCGAGCGGTTGCAGAACGTGCCGATCGCCGTGACCGCGATCGACGCCCAGAAGATCCAGGCCGCGGGCATCGTCCAGGTGACCGACCTGGGCAAGATCACTCCCAGCCTGCTCACGTCGCAGGGCTCGGGCTTCATCACGCCCTACATCCGCGGCATCGGCAGCCGCGCGATTACGCCCGGCAACGAGTCCACCGTCGCGACCTACGTCGACGGCGTGTATCAGACGGACAAGCAGGGCATCCTGCTGAGCGGCTTCAGCGACGTGCAGCGGGTGGAAGTCCTGCGCGGTCCGCAGGGCACGCTGTTCGGCCGCAACGCGACCGCCGGCGCGATCCTGATGACCACCAAGGGGCCGTCGGACCGACTGACCTTCAACGTCGATGGAACCTACGGCAGCGACGAATGGGGCGGGCGCCTGTTCGTGGCCGGCCCGATCGCGTCGACCCTGTCGGGCAGCGTCGCGGTCTTCCTGCGCCACGAGACGCCGTACATCCGCAATCTCAATCCGGCGAACGGCGCCGGATCCAAGACCGGCGACGCCGAGGGCAAGGGCGTCCGCGCCAAGCTGAAATGGGCGCCGACCGAGGATTTCAGCGCCGTGCTCGCCGCCGACTACGTCGACACCTGGGACGCCGGGCCCTGGACGCCGCAGGCGATCGCCGGAACCGGCCTGACGGCCGGCGAGGGCGCCGCGCGGGCGCGCGGCATCGCCATCCCCGACATCCGCAACCAGCGCCCGGTCTACGCCGGCGAGGTGAAGCCCAAGATCCACGCCAAGGGCCAGGGCCAGTCGCTGACGATGAACTGGGACCTGCCGTTCGTCAGCATCAAGTCGATCACCGCGCACCGCCAGGACAGCACCAGCGGCCGGCTTGACCTCGATGGCACGCCGGTGCCGCTGTTCTACTTCACGACGGACCTGCGCTCGCATGTCTGGCAGCAGGAACTGAACGTCAGCTCCCGTTCGGAGGGGCCGTTCTCCTGGATCGGCGGCGTCTACTACCTGCACATGCGCGACGGGTACCAGAACCTCGACCAGAACGTCGGCATCCCGTTTCCCTACACCCCGCAGCGGCTTGCGGCGCTTGCGCCCGGCGCGTCGCACACCAACCAGTTCTCCTATGTGACTATCCGCTCGCTCGGCGTGTTCGGCGAAGTCACTTACAAGTTCACCGACGCCACGCGGGTGACGCTGGGCATCCGCTACACGGATGAGAAGCACACCCTGGATTCCGACAACATTGCGGTGACGGTCTTACCGGACGGCGCCGGCGGCCTGCGCACGGTGTCGACCCGTACCGCCGACGCCTGCGCCCGCACCCCGACCTGCACCGGCCTCTCCACGCCGTTCAGCAAGTACACCTATCGCGCGGTGCTGACGCACAACTTCACGCCCGACGTGATGGCGTATGCGAGCTACAACCGCGGCTTCAAGAGCGGCGTCTACAACATCTCGACCATCACCAATATTGCGGCGACACGACCGGAAACGGTCGACGCCTTCGAGGTCGGCTTCAAGTCGGAGTTGCTGGGCCGCCGGCTGATGTTGAACGGCGCGGCCTACTACAACGACTACAAGGATCTGCAGGTGCCGGTCACCACGCCGGGCAACAACACCCAGATCTCGATCAACGCCGCCCGCGCCCGCATCTCCGGCCTGGAACTGGAAGCGCGCTTCCGCGCCACGGAGAACCTGACGCTGTCAGCGGCCGGCTCGACATTCCTGAAGCGCGAGTACAAGTCGTTCCCGAACTGCAGCGTCTACACCCCCGCCGCGGCCGGCAACACGACCACCAGCGGCGCCTGCACCGGCAAGCGCCTGCCCGGCACGCCGGACACCTTCAACGTGCAAGCCGACTACACCATGCCGCTATCCTCGGGCGCGACGCTGAACTTCAACGCTCTCTATGCCTACTCATCGACGTTCGACATGGCGCCCTACGCCTCCGAGATCACGCGCGCGCCGCGCCAGGAGCCGATCCATACGGTGAACCTGTCGGGAACCTGGCGTTCGCCCGACGAGCACTCGCGCATCACCATCTGGGGACGTGACCTGGCCGACCAGGACGACATCTTTCGGGGCCTGTTCACGACCAACTTCGGCTATGCGACGACGTTCGCCCGCGGCGCCACCTACGGGCTGACCGTAGGCTACGACTTCTGACACCTTTTCATCGCCAGGGGCGCGGGGGCGACGCCGCGGCCCTGGCGAGGACATTCAGCAGGTTTGATGGCCATGGGACCGCAAGAGCCAAATGAGTCCGTACCCGTCCTGATCGAACGGCGGGCGCAGGAGGATCCGGGCGGTCTGCTGATCCAGGACGTCCGCGGCCCGGCGATCACCAACGCGGCCTTCCATGAGCAGGCGCTGCGGGTCGCCGACGCGCTGGCCTCGCTGGGCGTGCGGCGCGGTGACTGCGTCGTCACCATGAACGATCCCTGCATCGCGGCCCATGTCTGCTGGATCGGGATCTGCTGGGCGGGCGCGATGGAGACGCCGGTCAATCCGGAGTTCCGCGGCAACCTCCTGATCTACGGGATCAACGACTGCAAGGCGAAGGTGCTGATCACCACCAACGCCTACCTGGAGAAGATCGCGGCGATCCGCAGTGAGCTGCCGCACCTCGAACAGGTGCTTACCCTGGACGAGATCGCGCCGAGAAGCCCGCTCGCCGTGCGCACCCTGGCGAGCGTCGTGGCCGAGGCGCCGCGCCTCGACCATGCGCCGCCGACGCTGATGGATCCCTATGCGGTGATCTACACCTCCGGCACGACGGGACCCTCCAAGGGCGTCGTCGTGCCCTGGGGCAGCCTGCAGTACGCCGGCCAGGAGCGGCTCTACGTCGGCGACCGGCCTGAAGACTACGAGCGCGCGATCTTCTATTCGCCGTGGCCGATGTTCCATTCCTCCGGCCGCACGGGCCTGTCCTTCGCCGCCATCCGCAACGGCCATGTGGTCATTCGCGAGCGGCTGAGCACCAGCGCCTTCTGGGACGACGTGCGCCGCTTCGGCTGCACGCACGCCCATCTGCTGGGCCTGGGCAACTATCTGATGGCTCAACCCCAGCGGCCGGACGACGCCGACAACCCCTTGCGCCGAGTGCTGATGAATCCGGTGATCGCCGAGTACCGCGAGTTCGAACGCCGGTTCGGCGTGGTGATCTCCACCGGCTGGGGGATGACCGAGATCGGCTTCCCGCTGGCCGGCGCGGACCTGCCGAACTTCCGCACCTGCGGGACGCTCTCGCCGCTCTACGACGTCCGCATCATCGATGACGCGGACCGCGACGTGCCGGAGGGCGAGGTGGGCCAACTGATCATCCGGCCCCACCGACCGTGGCTGCTGCTCACGGAGTATCTCGGCAAGCCGGAGGCGACAGCCAAGGCCTGGCGGGACGGCTGGTTCTATACGGGCGACGCGCTCAGGCGCGAGTCGGACGGCTGCTACTATTTCGTCGACAGGGTGGCCGATTACCTGCGGGTGCGCGGCAACAACGTCTCATCGGTCGAGCTCGAGAACGAAGTTCGCACCCATCCGGCGGTCGAGGACGTGGCTGCGATCGGGCTACCGGCGGCGCTCGTCGCCGATGCGCGGCGCTCGACAGTGGGGCGGGCCGCCGGCAGCGAAGATGAAATCAAGCTCGTCGTGCTGCGCAAGTCCGGCGCCGCGCTCACGGAGCTCGAGCTCCTGAGCTATCTGATCCCCCGCCTGCCGAGGTTCATGACCCCGCGCTTCATCGAGTTCGTCGAGGCGCTGCCGCGCACGCCCACGGGCAAGATTCAAAAGAAGGCGCTGCGCACCGATTGCCTGTCGCCCGGGGTGTGGGACCGGGTGGCGGCCGGCGTCGACGTGCCGAGGTGAAGGCCATGACCCAGGACCCCTACGGCTTCACCCATATCACGGTCGCGCGGCCGAGCGCGGACGTCGTGCTCTTCACTCTCGACCGGCCTGAGCGGATGAACGCCACCAACGCGGTGCTGCACACCGAGCTCGCGGGTCTCGCGCGGCGCTTCGACCAGGACTCGGGCGCGCAGGTAGCCGTGATTACCGGCGCGGGCCGCGCCTTCTGCGTCGGCGGCGACTATGACGATGTCGTCTCCAGCGGGCACGAGACCCGGGTGCGGATGATGTGGGAGACGATCGAACTGGTCTCCGGCCTCGTGGAGTCGCGCAAGCCGATCATTTCCGCCATCAACGGGCCCGCGGCAGGCGCGGGCCTGGCGCTGGCGCTGCTCGCCGACATCTCCATCGCCAATGAGGACGCGAACCTCAGCGACGGCCACGCCAGGATCGGGCTGGCGGCCGGCGACCACGCTGTGCTGATCTGGCCGCTCCTGTGCGGCCTCGCCAAGGCCAAGCGCTACCTTCTGACTGCGGACAAGATCACCGGCCGTGAGGCCGAGCGCATCGGCCTGGTCTCGGAATGCGCTCCGTCCGACCAGGTGCTGCCGCGCGCCCTGCAGCTGGCCGACCAGCTTACCCGGCTCTCGCCGCAGGCCGTGCAGCTGACCAAACGCGCCCTGAACAGCTGGCTCAGGCAGGCGATGCCGGCGTTCGAGGCCTCGCTCGGCTACGAGATGGTGACCTCCTTCGATCCCGGGCTCGGAGCGGCCGTGGACCGCGGCCGCGGAGGTTGATCCTGGGCGGCTCTCCCTCGCCCGCCAGATCGCGATGCGTTTGGATTGAAGGAATCCAAGCTCATAAAACGTGATCGATTCCGAAAGGTTAGAGCGCGACGGGCGCTTCAACCGATATCCACTTGAAGCTGTCACGCTCTAGGCGCGCATCGACCCCGGTTGCGCCAGCAGGGGCTCGACGACGAAACGGCGGATCATCCGGCGCAGGGCGGGGTCGTCGATTTCGGGGTTCTCAATGTAGATGAGCAGCAGGGACTGGGTGTGCGACAGCCAGGAGATGACCTCGTCCATCTCCAGGTCCGGCGCCAGCTCCTTGGTCTCGGCGGCGTGGCGCAGCAGGCCGCTCCACCACTCCTGCTGCAGCTGGTACATGGTGCTGGAGCGCTGCATTGACTGGATCTGGAACTCGTGGCTCTCAGTCATGCGCCGGATGTACGGGTTGCGGCTGGCGAAGCGGACCACCAGCAGCAGCGTCTCGGTCAGAAAGTCGGCGAAGTTCGGCAGCCGCACCAGGTGCGCGCGGACCTCGGCGTTGACCTTGTGGGTCTCGCGCTGGGAGATTTCGTCGAGAATGGCTTCCTTGCCGCCGAAGTACTTGTAGACGGTCGGCCGCGAGACGCCGGCGCCCTGGGCGATGTCCTCGATCGTCGTTTTGGCGACGCCGAAGCGCTCGAAGCAGGCGTAGGCGGCGCGCAGGATGCGCTCTTCGGTGCTGCTGCCAGCCTCAGCCGAGACCGCCGGTCGCCTCATCGGGACCCCTCCTGCGCGCCTTCGTGCGTTCATTCCACAACCTACTGGGCCCGGGCGAACAAGAGCTTACGCGGACGCGGGAATGAGCATCAGCTGGCCTGACGGGTCAAGTGACGCCGGAAAACGCCGCCGGAGCTAGGTCGAGGATCGTCAGGCCGGCCAGCGGCCGGTCCGAGCGCCCAGGAGCTCTCATGCAGCCGCCGTCCCTCCCGCAGGTCGAAATTAGATAATAACTTAAATTGAGAGCCAACGCTCCTTTGAAGCGTGGCTTCGCACCTGGCCGCCGCTTTCCAGCGTCTGCTAATCGGCAAGGCCGTCCTGGGACAAGGACGCGCCTTGGAATGGACGTGCAGCCGACCGGCCGCACGCCGCAAAGTATCGAATTCTAGAAGTCGTAGTTCACCTTCGCCCCGAACAACCGCGGCCGACCAACGGAGCGGAAGCCGGAGTCAAAGGAGGGCAGGGTCGCGGTGATGGTGGCCGGGAAGTTCCCGATCGTCGGGTGGAACACGTGCTGGATGATGGTCTTGTCGAACACGTTGTCGACGAAACCTTCGAAAGTGATGGTCTTCGCCGCGTTGCGCCATTGGACGCGGGCGTTGAAGACCCCGTATTTCGGAATGATTTCCGCCGGGTCGTTGTCGATGCCGCCGTAGCTCTTGTCCTGCCAGCGCCCGTCGCCCTGCAGGGTGACGGAGCCCATGTCGCCCAACGGGATCGTGTAACGCACGATGCCGTTGAGGCTGACCGGCGGCGCCTGCACCAAATGGTTGCCGTTGAGCACGCGGCCGTCGGCCGTGAAGTTCGGATTGGCGATCACCTTGGTGTCGAGCAGGCCGACGTTGGCGGCGATCTCCAGGTTGTCGGTGACCGCCCAGGTCGCCTCCACCTCCGCGCCGTAGGTCCGCGGGTCGCCGGCGTTGATGTAGAAGGTGAAAGACGCGCCGGTCAGAGGGTCCGACGAGCCGATCAGCGCCTGCAGGCCGTAGAATTTGTAGTAGAAGGCCGAGGCGTTGATCCGCAGCTTGCGGTTCAGGAAGTAGCGCTTCATGCCCACTTCGAAGGAGTCCACGGTCTCGGCGTTCACGGGGCCGCGCTGCACCGTCACCCGGACGGGGTTGAAGCCGCCGCTCTTGAAGCCGTGCGAGTACTGCAGGTAGTAGAGTTGCTCGTCGCCGGGCCGCCATTCCAACGCCGCCCGGCCGGTGGCCGCTTCGGTGGCGATGCTGGTCGGCCCCGTATCGCCGCAATAGCCGGCGAGCGCCGTGTTCGTCCGGTTGGCCGCCGTCTCGCCGGGACCCGAGCCGCAGGCGGGATAGATCGTCAGGTCCAGCTTGCGGGTGTCGTTGGTATAGCGCACGCCGGCCGAGGCGGTCAGGGTCTCGCTGATCGGCGCATCGACCTGGCCGAACACCGCATAGGACTGGGTCGTGGTCCTCGCGAGCGCATGGGTGTTGCGCGCGTCTAGGGTCAGGCTCACGAAGGGATCGGTGAGGATCTGGTTGTACGGAACGTCGAACTCCGTGCCGGAATAAGCCTGCTGGTGGCTGCGGTAAAAGTAAACGCCGCCCACGTACTTCACGCCGTTGAACTCGCCGTTCAGACGGACCTCCTGCGAGACCTGGTCCGCGTTGGATCGCCACGAGGAATGCACATCCGGCGGTCCTGATTTGTAGGGCCGGTTGTCATAGTTGTCGAAGTCGTAGCCGAACAGCTGGTTGTACTTCTCATACGCGGTAATCGAGGTCAGCGTCGCTTCGCCGACCTTGCCAACCAACTTTGCGTAGGCGCCCCGCGCCTTGTACTGGAAGGGGAACGCATAGTCGAAATAGACCTTGGTCGGATCGAGCTTGTCGATCTTGAACCCGGCCCGGTTGTAGCCCTGGTTCGACCGGATGCAGGCGGCGTGGAGCAGGTCGTTCGCCGTGCCCGGCACGGGCCGGATCAGCGCGCCGGCGCCGTCGCGGCCAGCGCAGTAGGTCAGAGGCGTGCCCGGCGTCGCCGCATTGGGCGGACCCATCAGGTAGAGCGGCGTCTGCGCCGTCGTCAGGCCGACGTTCTTCGCGTAGTGCCCCTGCAGCTCCAGCATCCAGTCGTCGGTCATGTCCCACTGGGTGGTCAGGCGGATCGAGCGGGCGTTGGTCTTGGCCGCCCGGCCGCCGGCGGGAAGCTGGTTCTTCTGCCAGCCGTCATCGCGGTTCCACTTGGCGGCCAGGCGCGCGCGGAAGCCGTCGGCGACCGGGCCGCTGACCGCCGCTTCCCCGATCACCTGATTGTAGGAGCCGTACTGCAGGCTCGCATAGCCTTCGAACTCTTCGGTCGGCTTCTTGGAGACAAAGCTCACCACGCCGGCGGTGGCGTTGCGGCCGAACAGGGTGCCCTGCGGGCCGCGCAGCACTTCCACGTGGCCCACGTCGAAGGTCTGGGCGACGCCGATCCCCTGCGAGGCCTGGTAGACCTCGTCGAGGTAGACCGCCACCGAGGCTTCGTTGATGTTCGAGAAGTCGATGAAGCTGATGCCGCGGATCGAGAAGAACGGCGGGCCGCCGGAGCCGCCGAGGCCGCCGGCCTTGAAGTTCGGCACCAGGTCGACGATGCGGGTCGCATCCTGGATGTTCATCGCCTTCAGCTGCTCGCCGCTGAAGGCCGAGACGGCGAGCGGCACGTTCTGGACGTTCTCCTCGCGCTTCTGGGCGGTGACGACGATCTCGTCCATCAGCACGTTCTGCGCCATGGCGTCGGTGGCCGCGAATACCGCCGGCGCGGCCGTCGCAAGAATGAGCGCCTTAAAGCGAGAACCACCCCTCGCCCTTGAAAAGCAGGCCTTCATATTCCCCCCTTTGGCCATTGTTCTGGCCAGTGTTTCTTTGCGGCGTTATGGGTCGACGTCGTCTGCAGGAACCATCTGGCTGGAGGTTCTGCGGATCTCAGGCCTTGCCGCATCTCGCGGCGACTCTCCCGCTCAATGCCGTCAACGGTCTCCGCTCAGCGCTCCAAGCGCCGCCGATTGACGGCTTCACCTTTCGCATACTGCGACCAAGCCAAAACAAACGCGACTTTACTTAGGCGCGCGTTAAATAGACGGCGCGCGATTGCTGTACGAAGATAAGCAAAGACGCCACTCGCGTACAACGATTTCGGCGTCACAATTCCTATGAGCGGGCGTCATCGATGGCTGCGATCAACGCGACGGTGAAGATCTTGGCCGGCATTCATCTCGAAGTTGCTCGCGAGCGCAGGTCTTACCAACTGGTCCACAAGGAAGTCCACGAAGAGGCGCGCGCGGGGACCGACGTGGCGTCGCGTATGGTACAGCGCATAGATTTCCTGCTCTGGCGTTGGCGTAAAGTCCGGCAGCAAGGGCGTGAGGCGTCCGGCCGAAATCTCGGATCGCACCTGATACTCAGTCAGTCGCGCAATTCCACATCCCGCAACAGCCGCCGCCATCAGCATGTCCGAATTGTTGGACGGAAGTCGTCCTTTGGCCTCGAACGACAATTGTCGACCCGCCGGATCCACAAACCTCCAAGTGTTCCACCTGTCGCCGCCTACGACGAAATCAAGGCATTGATGACCGTTCAGCTCGTCGGGATGCGCAGGAACTCCATGGGTCTCCAAGTAGGCCGGACTCGCGCAGACAACCCATGTGGTGTTCGCGACCTTTCGCTGGGTCAGCGATGAGTCGAGCAGACGTCCCCCCTGGATTGCGACATCAATCCCGCCCTCCAATGCCTGAAGGGGCTCATTGCCTAGCAGAATCTCCACTCGAAGCTCTGGGTGGCGGTCGAGAAACACGGGTAAGACGGGCGCGAGCTCCAGCCGGGCGAAGGCGGGCATGACGTAGACCCGCAAGCTCCCTGAAACCGTCGTTCGCAGATCGCCAACCGCCGCCTCTGCTTCCTCCAGCGACGCTAATATTTCACACGCCTTCGCGTAGAATCTCTCGCCCTCGGGGGTCAATTCCACGCGGCGGGACGAACGATTGAATAACAGGCCCCCCAGTCGCGTTTCGAGTCGAAGCACCAACTTGCTCACGCCGGATGGTGTCAATCCGGCCGCGCGCGCCGCTCGCGAGAAGTCTCCGGCCTCAGCAATCATGGCGAAGACCTTAAGCTCTGCGAATCTATCCATAAGCTCTGCTCCATGAAGGGCGTTTCGCCGCGACGCGATGTTGAGGATCCGGCCCGGCCCGACGATCGGCACGGGATAGTTGGCGGCCAGGGCATAGCCGGGTGAAGATCAGGCGCTCGGCCGGCCCGGGCACGTTGGACAGGACGGCGCTCGCAGGGCCGATCGCGGCCTCGATCTGGGAGGCGTCGGAACTTGCGGCGCGCCGATCTCGCGCGCCGTAGGGCCAATCCCAGACATTCAGCAACTCTTTCTCGAGCACGGAGCGCTGCTTCTCCATGTTCATGCTCGCACGAATGCCGCTCAGCCGCTTCATCGGGTCGGGCTCGTCCGTGGCGACCTCCGGATAGATGGACAGCACCCAGTTGTTTTAGAGCCCGCGCTCCGGCTGCCGGATGCTGCATACGCTGTGGGAGATGAGCGGTGTCGCGGGGCGCTGCCCCAAGCGCGCCAGGTGGCTGCGCAGGGCGCCGGCCGCGCTCATCCGGAACCAGGCGTCCGTATAGTGATGGTCCGGCGACGCCCGCGGCCGGCGGGCCAGCATCGTCTTTGGATCATTGGCCTCCAGGCGGGCTCGAACCTCCTGCGCGGAGTCTTTCCTTCGATCCTGCGGCACGTCGAAAACCAGCAGGCCGCCGATCTTGATCGGCGACTTCTCAGTCTCGAACGGGATCGGGAAGTGGTCGCAGGGCCGCATCCGCTCCATAAGATCCTCCCGTTCATTCTTCTTCGACGGCAGCGCCTTCTATGGCGCGTCGGCTTCCTGCTTGAGCATGAAGTGGCGCGCCTACGGGGCGGCGCCCACCGGTTCGCTGTCCCATCCCTTGCGGCGCTTAACGCCGGCGTTGATCTGGTCGACGAAGGCGGAATCAAGCTGGGGGATCATTTCGTAGAGCTGGCGGCTCTGCTCGTGGGCGAGGATCACCTCGGTCCCGTTCAGGATGCCCGCTACGGTTTCGCGCGCCACGGAGTCGATCGCATCCTGGCCGTTGGCGGCCTGGCTGGCCACGTCAAGCTGGTTGGCCAGGCCGGTGTCCAGCGCGGGCGGGAACACCTCGATCACCTTGATCGGGCTTTGGGCTAACTGCCGTCGCAGGGCCATGGTGAACATGTGCAGCCCCGCCTTGGAGGCGCTGTAGAGGAGGTTGGCGTCCAGGGGGAACAGCGCGCCCGGCGTACCGATGTTGACGATCGCCGCCGGTCCGTCCGCCAGGCGGCCGGCGAGGTAGAGCCGGATCAGCTCGATCGGCGCGGCGAAGTTGATCTCGATCTCCGCCCGGGCCCGGTCGGCCTTGAGGGTGAAGGGGTTCAGGTAGTCGTGGGCCCTGACGATCGCGGCGTTGTTGATCAGGCAGTCCAGGGGACGCCCGCCGGTCTGTTCGCCGATCGTGCGGAGCAGCCGTTCCCGGTCCGCCCCAGACGCCACGTCCGCTTGGATTGCGCGAAGCGCCGGCTCGATCTCCGTTGCTTTGCGCAGGTCGGACTCGGTCCGTGCGCAGATGAAGACGTCGAAATCGTGCCTGACCAACTCCCGCGCGATGGCGAGGCCCAGGCCGACGGATCCCCCGGTGACAAGCGCAGTCGACTTGCCGTCAGAATTCCTATTTAGCCACATCGTTTCCATCCCTTGTCAGTGTTCACTAAGGCCGAGCAGGCGTCCGCTCGTCCTGGCCTAGAGGGCCTTGTCGGCCTCGTCGTCGTCGGAGATCCCTGCGAGATCCTTGGCGTAGGTCTTCTTTCGCTCGACCTCCATCCCGCGCAGGATCTGGATCCGCTGGGCCTGCGGCGAGCCCGCGCCGTGCAGCGACTCGGTCAGGTATCCGACGGCGTTGCGGCCCAGGGTCATGTTCTCGATGAGCCGCAGCATCCTCTGGCGGTGCTCCACCGGCACGTCGGCGCGCCCCTGCAGGTACTTCCTGAGGATCGGACCGGCGACCTCGTGGTCGAAGTCCTTTTCCGAAGGCAGGGTGACCATCAGGCCCCCCGCCAGATCCTGGGCCAGGCGGCTGATCTCATAGGGAAATCGGGTCACGTTGTGCTTGCAGACGTTGGCGAGCATGGCGTCGTTCATGTAGATGCCCGACGCCAGCGGCTTCGCCTCGTGGCTCGAGGCGATCGCCGAGGAGAAGATCGTCTCGTTGAGGTGGGTCATCTCCACCAGCTTGTCCTTCACGTGGCTCGCCTGGTCCGCGCCGTTGTATTCGGCGATCGCGGCGGCCGCGCCGACCATGACGTCGCCCAGGCCGGTTTTGCAGACGTAGCTCGCGCGGTGATAGGCCGTGAACCGGGCGACCATCTCCTGGGCGAACTCGTATTCGCCGTCCATCAGGACGTGCGCCCAAGGGATGAAGACGTCGTCGAAGACGACCAGCGTCTCCTGTCCGCCGAACTTCGCGTTGCCCTTGTCGATGTCGCCGGATTCCATGGCGCGCGTGTCGCAGGACTGGCGGCCGTAGATGTAGGTCAGGCCCTCGGCGTCGCCTGGCACGAGGCCGACCACCGCGTAGTCCCGATCGTCCGCTCCCAGGTTCATGGTCGGCATGACCGCGATCCAGTGGGAATTGAGCCCGCCGGTCATGTGCGCCTTGGCGCCGCGCACATAGAGGCCCCGCTCGGTGCGCCGGGTGACGCGCATGAAGAGGTCGGGATCGGCCTGCTCGCTCGGGCGCTTCGACCGGTCGCCCTTGGGGTCCGTCATCCCGGCGCCGATGATCACGTTGTTGCGCTGGGCGTGGCGCATGAACTCGAGGTAGCGCTGGTGGTAGGCGGTGCCGTGCTTCTGGTCGATCTCGTAGGTGATGGAGTGGAGCACGCTGATCGTGTCCAGACCGGCGCAGCGCTGGAAGCATGTGCCGGTGAGTTGCCCGAGCCGGCGCTGCATCCGGTTCTTCATCACCAGGTCGTCCGGCGATCCCACGATGTGCAGGAAGCGGTTCACCTGCTGCTCGATCAGCGGCGACCAGGCGGTGGCCAGCTCCGGATCGGAAACGGCCAGGTCGTACGTCGCCTTGAGCGCGTTGATCGACGGGCGGATGATCGGGTGGTCGACCGGCTCGTCCACCGTCTCGCCGAACAGATAGACCGTGACGGGCCGTCCGCGCAGGCTCTCCACATAGTCGTCGCCGGTGACGATGGGCCTGAATCTGGACCATCGATGCTCGGCCGAGTCCTCGCGCCGATCGATCTGCACTGCGTTCATGCCATGCTCCCTGGGGATCTCGCGGCGTCCGCGGGACCTGAAACAACGTTACAGAATGTGCCCACAAGCTCCGTCGGGCGTCAAAGGGCGCGTCCACATATCCGCGCGGCCTGTGACGGCGCGAGCGGGGCTTCGGCGAGACGTCGGACGGACGCCGGGCCGGCCGGCCCTAGGCTGGATCCGTCCGGCTCAGCCGCCAGTGCTGGGCCATGAAGACCTGCGCCCGCTGCTCCAGTTCGAAGGGGACCGATGGCGCCGCCGCGATGGCGCCGGTGCGGCTTGGCAGGGCGATGGTGGCGGTCGCCCGCACCGTCTCCTCCTCGCGCTGGTTGATCATCCGCAGGCTGACGTCGACCAGGTAGCGGCCTTCTTCCTGCCGTTTGCCGGTGACGGCGCCGCTGATGATCTGGCTGTCGCCCATGTAGTTGAACTTGCGCACCTCGTCGTGCTGCCGGACCACGATCCCGTCGTCGCCGCACCAGTCCGTCAGGTAGTGGTAGAGATAGTTCTCGCGCATCACCCCGTAGTCGTAGGCCATGGGATTGCCGATCGCCTGCGCCCACTTCGGGTCCCAGTGAAGCCGCTGGGCCACGTCCGGGACGCCTTGCTCGTTCTTGACGTAGAAGGCGGGAATCCGCTTGCGGTTCTCGTAGGCCAGCCGCCCGACCGTCGGGGCGTAGGGGTGGAAGCCGTAGCCGCCGGCGTGGAAGCACATGACGTCGGTGACGGTGAGCGGCCCCTTGGCCATCAGGCCCAGGCTCTCGCCGACGCTCACGTCCTCCCAGTAGCGCGGCGTCGCGCCCCGCACCTGCTCGGCGGCGTAGATTTCGTCGAGCTTGGCGATGTCGGCGTCGGTGTAGACCGCAGGCTTGATCTCGGCGTACTTGCCCTTGGTGCGGGCGGCCTGGCGCTCGGTCAGCACCATCAGCACGCGGTATATGGCGACCACCTCGCCCCGCTGGTTGAGGTTCACGTGCCGGTTGACCCGGATCACCGAGCGGCCGGCGAATTCGGACTGCTTCACCTCGAGGCTCTCCTGGCCGGCGAAGCTGTAGATGCTGTCGCCCGGATAGACGGGGCGATGCCAGACCCAGTCGGAGCCTGACACGAAGACGTGGATGCCGCGGAACAGGCTCTTGGTGCGTGCCTTCAGGTCCTCGGGAAGAGGATCGCCGCGCATCGGGCGGTTCATCGTGCCGACCATCATCCCCGGCGCGATGACGTCGCCCCAGCGGGTCCGCCGCGCGTAGTCCGGATCACAGAACAGCGGATTGTCGTTGCCGGCGCCCATCGAGAAATTCCGGATGGCGTCGTAAGTCGCGGTCTGGATGTATTCGCGATGCTTGTTGGCGACGTCGACACCGAGAAGAACCTTCGCGCGCTCAATATCTTCGTCGGTGATGCGATACTGGGTGGCCTGTTTCCACTCGTCGCTCTCAAGTAACTCGGTCATCTGCAGCCTCTTGGTAATCGGTTCGTTCGAATTCGAAATTGCGAAATCAGATCAGTTTTCAATCGCCGTCGCGCATGATCCGACCTCGCCGGGCGGAAGCTCGCCGGGATCATGCTGTAACGACGTTTCAGGATCCATGGCGCGTCACGCGCGCGCCGTCAACCGGGCTGGGCGGACCGTGTGATGTTTGCGCCGCACGAAAAGTCGCGCATTGGATTCATTCGCCCCAATGTATTGAGTCGCCGCGCCGGCCCGAGGACGATTGCTGACCAGACCATCAGACAAGACCGCCCCAGGCGCGACCAACGCCACGCTTCAAGGCCGACGCCGGAGAAGCATGCCCGGCAGGCCCGATGCCCGGAAGACGCCCGAGTCGCCGGTGGTCGGGAACGCGCGCGGTCATGTCACCGGAAATCTTCCGCGTGGTCGCGCGCCCATTCGCGGAATGAACGCGCCGGCCGTCCCAAGAGCTGCTGTACGGTGTCTGTCACCCGCTCGGGCGTCTGGGCGAACGCGGCCCAGGCGCGCAGGCGGCTATCGACGAAGGCGGGATTTCCCCAGGCCGCGGTCAACTGCTCGCGGGCGGCCTCCGGGGGCAGATCCTCCCACCTTACGACGCGTCCTATGGCCTTACCGATGATGCGGACCAGTTCGGCGTGTTCAATCGCTTCGGGACCAGTGAGGACGTACTTCGCGCCGTCATGTCCGTCGGAGGTGAGCACCCGTACGGCGACATCGGCGATGTCCTGCTCGTGGATCAGCGACCGGGCGGCGCGGCCGTAGGGCCAGCGCACTACGCCGTCTTTGACTTGACTGGACCAGGCCAGCGCGTTGGTGGCGAAGTCGATGGCGCGCAGGAAGGTCCAGGAGGGGGTGGCCATGCGGATCAGCCGCTCGACCTCCTGATGGAAATGCGTTGCCGACTCACCGGTCTCCAGATCAGCCACGTCTGTGGACAGGTAGACGACGCGGCCTGCCGACCCGGCGATCAGCTCGACGGCCCGGGGCTCCACCGCGATGCCTGGCCACATCAGATAGACTCTGTCCACGCCTAGGAGCGGTCCCCGCAGGGTCTCGGGTACGGCGAGATCGCCCTGGACCACCTCGATATTGGTGGGCCCGCCGGCCGCAGTCCCGCTGCGGGTCATCGCCCGCACGTCATGTCCTAACGCCGCCAAGCCAGCGGCGACATGGCGCCCTACCGAACCGCTCGCCCCGGTGACCAGAATCCTGACCATGCATGCGCCTCCCGTGCTCAGGTATATAGTTGATATATCCTATGAACTGCGGGCAGTCTAACGGCGACCCGTCTCCACGTTGCCGCTCCATGATCTGCGGGCGATGCCGATGCTGCCTGAATGAAGGCGGCGGGGTGGGGGCCTCCGCCGCTCGGCCGAGTTAAGGTGTCAGGTCCGAATCGAGCATAAGCGAGGTCCGCCGCAGATCGCGCTGATGGCGCACGTCATCGAACGGCAGGCCCCGGTGCAGCGTGACCCTATTGTCCCACATTACTAGGTCCCCCATCGACCAGCTATGGCGATGGACGAAGCGATCCTGTGTGGTGAATTCCAGAAGTTCCCGCAAAAGCGCCTGACTGTCCTCGTAGGACCAGCCCACCACCCGCCAGGCGTGCGAGCCGATGTAGAGAGCTCGGCGGCCGGTGCGCTCCTGGACCCGCACGAGCGGCTGGACGGTGGCGGGGAAACGCTGGGCTTCCTCCCGGTCGAACACACCGCCGGTGCCGGCGAGGTGGCGGCTGTGCGCCAGACTGTGCTCCACCTGCAGGCCGTCAATCCGCTGCCGCATGGTCTCGGGAAGGGCGTCGTAAGCGGCACGTGCGTCGGCGAACTCGGTTTCACCGCCTACCGGGGTCACAATGCGCGCGCCCAGCACGGTGTAGAGGCCGGCCGGGGCCCGGAAGCTGTTGTCGGTGTGCCAGAGCAAATTGGCGCGCTGCTGCAAGCGACGGGAATGGTCCGGGGGCAGGGTCTTCCCCGCACGGTCGATGTTGGAGATGTCGCTCAGTTCGTCGCGCTGCAACCGACGGTCCATGTCGGTGCGGTTTGTGGTGATCGATGCGTGCAGGCGACCGAAACGTTTGCTGAAGGCCAATTGGGCGTCGTCGCTCAGGTTCGCCTGCTCCTTGAAGATCACGACGGCGAACCAGTCCATCTGGTCCTCGACGAACCGCACCTGGTCGGGTGTGAGTGCGCGCGCGGTGTCAAGGCCTCGGACCTCAACGACGAAATCATGCCGCGATGGGCGGACGTCGATCATGGCGTCGGATAGCTCCAAAGAGAACTCGCACGACTTCGCGCTTCCGGGCTCATGCGCACGAACCACATCAAATGTCGGCCAGCGGACCGTGCCGGGCGCCTTGCCGCAATTGGCCAAGCCTATGTGACGAACCCCAGCGTGGCGAGATCGAAGCCCCGGCTGAGCGCACACATCAGCTATGTGCTGGGATGCGGACATCGGTGGATGGTGGAATACCGCGATGAGCCCGTCCTCCGCGACGGCGCCGTGGCTAGCCCCCGCGACACCGACGTGGACTTCAAGCATCCGGCCGGTGGGCCGCCACCTGACGGGGACGGCTCGTGGATCAGAGGGTGTACGATCACATATGAGATAGACGTGTCGCACGGTTCCGCTGGCGGGCGGCGCCTGTTAGCTTCGCCGCCATGTGCTTCCATGAGGCGACTTGTGACTGACCCCGACACGCTGACCAAGGAGGCCGCCAACACGCCCGGCCTGGGGCGCATCTTCACGCCGGCGGGGGGGTCGATGTCCCGCTCCCTGCCCGAATTGGCGCCAAAAGTCTTCTCTGTCGAACGGGACCGCGCTTTCGACCGGCGCACGCCAGCGGGCTTCATCGACCTAGACAGTTCGGACGAGCTCGACTTGGATTATCCCGCGACCACGCCCCTGATGCTGGCGCGTTACCTGATCCTGGATCCGGGGGTGAGATTCGAGCACCGGCTTCGCGCCAGCGGCGAGATCTACCACGTACTTCAGGGGGCCGGGGTCAGCCGGAACGCGGGCGAGACGATCGCCTGGAGCGTAGGGGACTTCTTCACCTTCCCCGGCGGCGAGACCACCGTCCACACCGCCGACGCGCGCGTCGTGCTGTTCCTGGCGACCAACGAGCCGGAGCTGAGTTTCGGCGGGTTCGATCCACCCCCGCGCGCCCGCGCCAGGACGGCGGCCGCCCTCTACACCACCAGAGAGGTGGACGATCACCTCGCAGGCGTGCTTCGCCAGTCGGAGGCGACGGTGACCGCCGAATACGTGAACCTGACGACCGAGGCTCAGCTCTCGATGCGGACGGTGCTTCCATCCATGGTCGCCGGGGTGAACACGCTGGAGCCGGGCGCGGCGCAACGGCCTCACCTGCACAACGCCGCGGCGATCACCTTGGGCCTGCAGACCGAAGGGGTTTATTCGCTCGTCGGCGGACAGCGCCTGGACTGGGCGCCAGGCCTGGTGATGGTGACGCCGCCGCGCATGCCGCACAGTCACGTAAACGCCGGGCCGCGGCTAATGAAGAGCTTTGTCCTCCAGGACGGAGGTCTTTACCACCATTGCCGCAACAGCGGCTTCGAGTTCGTGGAGACGGCCGCCCCCTGACGTGATGGGGATTCATGCCCTCATCCGCGAGCGGTCTTCAGGCTCGCCCGCAGTCGGCAGGTCGATCTTGGAAGGCCCCCGTGGTGTTGGCGGAGCGGTTGAAGGCAAGCTCGGCGCGCAGAATATCTCTCTGTTCACAACGTCACACATTGCGATGTGAAACGCTTGGCCATTTCCTTCTACTTGGTGATTCTCAGATGGCTGGAGCTCAAAAAGTTGCGCTTATGATGGGGGAACTTGCGTTTCGTATACGATCACCGATCTCACGCTTTCTCCCGACAGCATCATCGCGATCCCCTCATTGATTTCTTCGAGCATGAGGCGATGCGAAACGATGTGGTCGAGCGAATAATCCCCTGCCAGATACATTTCGACGAAGCGCGCGACGTCTGCTCGTTTTGCACCTCCCATCAACGAACCCGTCCATGTCCGTCCGGCGTACAGATTACGGGCGATGGTGCTGATGAGCTCTCCTTCAGGGACAATCCCGACACACATCGCCATACCCCATGCCGGGTTGGTCATCTCCAGCGCTTGGCGCGCAAGATCTGCTCGGCCCACGCACTCGAATGCGAAATCAACGCCGAGTCCGGTCATGGCGACTACATGCTCCACCAGATCGTCGACATCGGCAGGGCTCACGAAGTCGGTCGCACCGCTTTTACGGGCGACCGACTCCCTAGAACTGTTGGTGTCTATTGCAATGATACGTCCAGCGCCCGCGAGACGTGCGCCTGCAATTGTACTAAGGCCCACGCCGCCTGCGCCGAGCACGGCTACGCTGGCGCCAGGCGTCACCCTCGCCCGGATCAAGGCGGAACCCAAGCCGGTGGTCACGCCGCAGGCAATGCAGCAAGTATGGGCCGGCGGAGCAGCCGCTGGGACCCTTACGAGGCAATCGGCCCAAACCACGGTCTCCTCCGCAAAGGTTCCGAGTTCCATGAAATACGCGACTGGCTCGCCATTCAGCGAGAAAGGCGTACGCGGCGAATTGCGGCGGGCCCGATATTCCAGGCACATGTTGGTCCGGCCAGAATGGCAGAATGCGCACCGGCCGCACTCGGGAATAAGATACGGGATGACATGGTCGCCGACTGCGAAGCCCGTCACACCTTCGCCGAGAGCCACGATTACGCCCACGCCTTCGTGACCGGGGATGAACGGAAAGCGCTGCGTCAGCGTCCCATTTATCGCATGCAGATCGCTGTGGCACAGCCCGCTGGCCAGCATGCGCAGCATGACCTGGCCGGGTCCGGGATCGGCCAAGTCGAGTTCCATGATCCGCACGGGTTCATTCAGTCCGAAGGCCACTGCCGCACGGGTCTTGATACTCATGTTACCTCCAGACAAACTCAGACGCCAATATGAGAGAGTGTATCAAACAACAGCAATGTACTAATATCGATTAGTGACATATAGGAACTGTCTATGTTATTGATATGCGCGGAATTATTAAGGACGCAGACGGTATAATTCGTAGTACGTGCAGCATCAGACTCGTCTTTTGCCGATCAACAGGGGCTAATAGCTTTACCAGACCCCGACGGGACACAACGTTATTGCGGCGCGGCCGTCCTCTTGCGCCCTTGTGGTCCCAGATCAAACACGAGCTTCTTCAGCGCGCCGGAAAAGGCGTTGGAACCCTTGGTGGTCTTGATAACCGGGACGCCGGTATCCAGCCCGATGTCGAAGCTCTCCCCATGCGGTGACGGATTGAGGATGGTCCGGTCGATCCGCCGTTGGGCGACCTTGCGGCCGTCGATCAGGATGGAGAGCAGCCCGCCCTTTCCGCCGCCGCCGTCATAGTCGAAATCGAACACGACTTTCGCGGGCCGCCCGGGCTCGACCGCTTCAGACGAGACAAGGTCGAACTGGTCGGCGGGCATCACCGAGAGGGCGTGGTGGATGGCGGGACGGCCGCCTTCAAGGGCAAAGCTCCAGCCGCCCTGGCTGCTCCCGGTGGCCGCGATCACGCCGTCCCCCCCGGTCAGATCCGCCGTGATCGTGAAGGAGCGCGAGACGAGGGAGGGGGCGACGTCGGTGTCGAGCGTGATGCCCTTGCCCCAATAGACGTATTGGTTGCGGGGCGGGACATAGGTGCGCGCCTCGCCGAGGGTCCGCTCGGAGTCGGTGCGGTCGTTTATGGGTTCAACGTTGAATCGCCGCGCCTGGTCGTCGAACAGCCGCTTCATCTCCTCCAACTTCGCGGGATAGCGCCCGGTCAGATTGGTGGTCTGGTTGAAGTCCCTATCGAGATCGTAAAGCTCCCAGGCGTAGCCGGGCGCCTTGTTGATGCCCGCGTCGGGCGTGTGTAAGTCCCATGGGCGCCGCTCGGGTACTGTGGAAGCGAGCCAGCCGTCGGCATAGATGGCGCGGTTACCCAGCATCTCATAATATTGGATGCGATGGCGGCTCGGCTGTTGCGGCGAACTGAAGGTGTAGGTGAGGTCGGCGCCGTCTATGGGCTGCTGCTCCACGCCGTTCACCTCGTCGGGTGCGTTGATCCCCGCGGCGGTCAAGAGCGTAGGAAAAATGTCGATGACATGGCCGTATTGCGGCCTGATGCCGCGCTCCTTGATCTTCTCCGGCCAGGAAATCACCATGCCGTTGCGGGTGCCGCCGAGATGTGAGGCGATCTGCTTGTAGTATGGGAAAGGCGTCGCCATGGCCTGTGCCCAGGCCGTACTGTAGTTGCTGGCCACCTCTGGCCCGCCAAGCTTATCGATCATCGCCCAATGTTCTTCGGGCGTAAGGCGGCGATTGACCAGTTCGCCACCCTCCGACAGCGTGCCCGCTGCGGTTGCGGCGGCGTCCGGGCCATTGTCGCCCTCTACGAAGACGATCAAGGTGTTGTCACGCTGTCCCATCCGTTCCAGTTCATCGAGGATACGCCCCAGTTGCATGTCCTGGAAGGCGATCTGAGCGGCGAACACCTCCATGGCGCGCTCCTGATAGGCTCTTTCCCGCGGTGGCAGGCTCTCCCAGCGTGGCAGTTCGTCCGGCCACCCCGGCAGTTTCGCAGCCCGGGGCACAAGGCCGAGCGCCTTCTGCCGGGCGAGCGTCTCCTCCCGCACCCGGTTCCAGCCTTGCGCGAACTTGCCCTGGAAGCGTGCGATCCACTCGGGGGGCGCCTGATGCGGGGTGTGGGCGGAGCCCGGCGCGAAATAGAGGAAGAAAGGCTTGTCGGGCGCTGCGGCCTTTTGCTGGTGGATCCAGCCGATCGCTTCGTCGCCGAGCCGCTGATCCAGGACGGGCTGGGGCGTGTCGTCGATGATGCGAGACATGTTGCGGTAGAGTGACGGATGCCACTGGTCTGTGTCGGACGCGATGAAACCGAAGAAATATTCGAAGCCCATGTTGTTGGGCAGATAATCGTAGGGCCCCGCCGACAGGAACGGTCCTTTAGGGACATTATGATGCTTGCCCAGGAAGGCAGTATTGTAGCCGTTTTCGCGCAGCACCTCCGCGATGGTCGCCGCGCTTTTCGGAATCATACCGGTATAGCCCGGCGCGCCCATGGCAAAGTCGGTCAGCGACCCTGTATTCACCGCATGATGGTTCCTGCCGGTCAACAGCGCCGCACGCGTGGGCGAGCACATGGCGGTGGTGTGGAACCGGTTGTATTTCAGCCCACTAGCGGCCAGCCGTTCAAGATTGGGGGTGGGCACAGGGCCGCCGAAGGCGGAGGCGGCGCCGAAGCCAATATCGTCGGTGAGGATGAGAACGATATTGGGAGCGCCCTGCGGGGCGCGCGGGATCGGCGGAAAATTGCGCGGGATTGGTTCCTGCTGCTGAACCGGCGATGTGGCTGGCGACGCCTGTTCCGCCCGTACTGGGATCGAGGCTAGTGCGGCGGCGGCCGCGACACCGGCAAATAGCCATATCGTCCTGTTCGCCACGCCGTTGCATCCTTCCCCGTAACGTCTGCGCTCAGAGCGGTGGCATCGCCCATAGCAGGTGTCCAATGCATATTAAGTGCGGTTTCCATGAGTATGGCGAATGTCAATCTGGCTAGGTCGACCGCGCGCTCATGCCGGAGGATGTTCGTTCGAGCCGCATTTGGGGCTCGGCTTCTCATCCTGGAACGCCTCGGACACCAGCGATTCCACGAAGCGCTCGACACGCTGGGCAGATCGGCCCGGCGTGCGTCCCCGACGACGAGCGATGGCGACCGGATAGTCCAGCGTCCTCGAAGCACTGACTGACAGGGCTTTCAGTCGACCGTCCGCCAACGCCTCGCCCGCCACTTGCGGTATTGTGACCCACACAGCGTCGCTGGTGAGCGTGGCATGTTCGAGCGCATGATAGTCATCGCATAGCAGGGTGACCTCGCCGAATTCTGCGAAACCTCGCGAATAGCCTTGGGGGAAGGACCCGGATATTAGCGGATAGGGAGAAACATCATCTCGTGACGCGCTGTCCCGGTCTGCTAGCGGATGGGACGCGCGTACGAGGAGTCGATTGCTCACTATGGCGATTCTGCGTAGTGCGATCGGCGCGTTAAGATCGAGCAGACTTTCCGCGCATAAGATAAAGTTGAGACGGTCTGCGATAAGCTCAGACAAGAGTGTCGTGGGCGATTGCACGAGGATGAAGAGACGCACCTCCGGGTGCTGATTGAGCATCAGTGTCAGGAGATTCGGCATAACGATGCTCGCTAGCGCCGGCCCCAGCCCAACCCGTACGACGCCCTTGTCATTGCCTGCCAAGCTAGACAGCATTTCGTCTAGGCCCTGTGCCTCGCGCACTAACGAACGGGCGCGCTCCAGGAAAAGCTCGCCGTGCGCCGTCGGCCACACGCCGCTACGATCCCGATCGAACAGCCGAACGCCGGTCGATGTTTCCATCGACTGGATACTGCGGCTCAACGCGGATTGAGTGATATTCAGCTGGACCGCCGCCCGAACAAAGCTGCGCATCTCGGCGAGAACGACCGCATGGTGCAGCTTGCGTAGATCAATATTCGTCAGTCTCATCACAATGAACCCCAAATACATTCGGCGAATTTGTCATCATGTCGTAAAAAGTGCTGTCATTCTAATGCCAACTCCTCTCCGCTTCGTGCAATTCGGGCAGAGGAAGGCAGAACTCATGCCCCAAAGGCCCTCCACTCGGCCAGCGCGGCCGAGCGTCGTTCTCGATAGAGATCTCGGCTGATGTTATAGGAGCCGGCGGGGCCGCCTTCCGAGGCGCCGTTGTCGGACGTGACGATGGTGTTGTCGAGCTGGCCAGTGCGGGCGCTCTCAATCGCCCGGCCAAATTCGAACTCGGCGTGATCGAGTTGAGCGGCGAACACCTCCATTTGATGGGCCGCCATGCGCTTTTCTTCCGAGCTCAGACTGTCCCAGGCGGGCAGCTGCGGGGGTCGGGGCGGGAGCTGCGTATTCGCTGGCACGAGGCCGAGTTGCTTCTGCCGCGCCAAGATCGTTTCCCGCGCCTTGTCCCAACCCATGTCGAAGCGGCCGCGGTGCTTCTCGATGAAACTGCGCGGCGCGTGGGGGTCGGTCTCCCTCTATCGCGCGTATGGTGGAGTCATGTTTGAAGCGGCGGATGGTTTTGCATCAGACGAACTCTATCGGCCTCCGACCGCCTGGCTGATGGCAGTAGGCGCCGCCTCTAGGGCGCTATTCTGGCTACACACCTGAACCCCACGTGCGAGGTTGAGGTGTCGACCGGCTGCGGGTACCGAGCGGCCGGGCGATAGCGCTGGCAGTAGTTCTCGGCGCAGAGGTGGGACCCGCCCTTCAGCACCTTGCGGCCGATACTGATGTCGGGCGTGCAGGGATCGTAGCTGTCCGCTTCTTGAGCGCCGCGGGGGTTTCGCGGGGCGCAGCAGGCGCTCTGCAGCCGGGCGCCCTCCGCGTACCAGTCGCTGGTCCATTCCCAGACGTTGCCGATCATGTCGTACAGGCCGAAGCCGTTGGGCGGGAAGGCGCCCACCGGGGAGGTGCGCGCGTAGCCGTCGAGCGCGGTGTTGCGCCAGGGGAACTCGCCCTGCCAGTAATTGGCCAGCATCCGGCCCTCGGGCGCGAGCGCCTCGCCCCAGGCGTAGGCCGCGCCGTCGACGCCGCCGCGGGCGGCGAACTCCCACTCGGCCTCGGTCGGAAGGGTCTTGCCGGCCCAGGCGGCGTAGGCCTCGGCGTCGGCGTAGGCGATGTGGACGGCCGGATGGTCTTCCAATCCGGACAGGTCGCTGCCCGGGCCCAGCGGCCGGCGCCAGTCCGCGCCGATGCGGAACGACCACCATTGGGTGAAGTCGTGCAGCGGCACGGGCCGTCCCGGCGATTCGAACACCAGCGAGCCGGGCTGGATCAGCTCTGGGCGGATGCCCGGATAGTCGGCGGGGTTCGGCGGCGTCTCGGCGAAGGTGCGGTATCCGGTCGCTTCCACGAACGCGGCGAACTGCCGGTTGGTCACCGGCGCCGAGTCGATCCAGAAGGCGTCGACGGCCACCGTGCGCGCCGGCGCCTCCTCGGCATAGTGGCGGTCCGACCCCATGCGGAACTGGCCGCCTTCAACGCGGACCATGCCGGGTCGATCGATCGTGGCTCGCACATCGACGTCAGGCGCCATCACGTTCCTCCTTCGGCGCTCCCGGTTGGGCCGCATACGCTCGACGCACGGCCTCGGACGGCCGCACCGTCAGGGCCGCAGTCGCCACGTCCAAGGCGTCGCCGATGAACTCGTCTTCGCTCAGGACGGGCTCGAGGCCTGCTGCTTGGTCGCGATCCAGATCCGCCACGGCATTCACAAAGATGGTCGTGGCGTGCAGAATCCGCCGCTGGAAATGAGCCTCGGGAATCTGCGGCGTCACCCCGCGAATGAGTTGCACGACGTGGCCGGTGAGCGGCCTCAGCTCGTCCATTTCGGTCGAGAGGCCTGGCAGCCACTCGAAATGACGGATGCCGACGAGGAAGGCGGCATAGCTGCGCCGACCCTCGCCGTTCTTCTCGTCGGCGATCGGGCGGAATAGAACTTCCATCAGGGCGCGAACGTCGCCGAGCTGACCTGCCTCAGCGACCTCGTTGAGCATCTTCGCGCGCTTGACTTCCAACGCCTGCAGACGCCGCTCGAAGATGGCGCGGACGAGCTGGTTCTTGTCGCCGAAGTGGTACTGCACCGCGAAGTGGTTCGCCCCGCCGGCAGCGAGGCCGATCTGGCGCAACGACACGCCCTCCAACCCGTATTGGCCGAACAGGCGCTCGGCGACGTCGATGACGAGCTCCGGTGTATTGCTCTTCCGAGCGCGGGGCGCCGCCCGGCGTTTGGCCTCGTCGCTGGTCAAGGTCTTCGACAACCGATCCCTCCGGACTCGCACCCGAGCCGACCTCGGCGGGGAAGGTCAATCCCCTACGACGTTCTGCGCAATCTGATAACCTAATTCTACTATATGACTTAAAAAGATTGACGGATAGAATAAGCAGCCATACGGGAGGGGTAAGAACGAGTTGAGGGAGGCGAGGGATGCGGGCGACGCAGTCTGCCGGCGGGGTCATCTGCGATGGCGTGAGTAGGAAGGCTCGCTCGGCCCGGGCGCTCGCCCTGGCCAGCGCCGCCGTCGCCGCCTTCTCGATGGCGTTCGGCCCGCAATCTGCGACGGCGCAATGGGGGCCGGCGCACGACCTGGAGCCCGCACCTCAGTTCCAGCCGGCGCCCGTCGTTCGCGGCCCGAACGTCCTGATCATCCTCGCCGACGACCTGGGCTATTCGGATGTCGGCGCCTTCGGGTCGGAGATCGCCACGCCGAACCTCGACCGGCTCGCGTCACGCGGCCTGGTCTATAGTCACTTCACCTCGACAGGGATTTGCTCGCCCACGCGCGCGGCGCTGCTGACGGGGCGCAACCACCATTCGGTGGGAATGGGCTGGCTGGCGGGCCAGGACTGGGGCTACCCCGGCTACCGCGGCGAACTCGCGCGCGACGCCGCGACGCTGCCGGAAATCCTCAAGGGGCAGGGCTACGCCACCATGATGGTCGGCAAGTGGCATCTCGCCCACAACGAGGACGCCAACCCGAGCGGTCCCTTCGACGAGTGGCCCACCGGGCGTGGCTTTGAGCGGTACTGGGGCTTCCTCGGCGGCGAGACCAGCCAGTGGTTCCCCGACCAGCTGGTGTCCGGAACGCAGGTGATCCCGACGCCGGCGGACGGGTCATTCTACCTTCCCGACGCCCTGACCGATCACGCCATCGAGATGATCCGCGACCTGCGACAGACGCAGCCGGACAAGCCGTTCTTCCTCTACTATGCGACCGGCGCGCCGCATGCGCCGCACCATGTAAAGCCGCAGGATCGCGCCAAGTATGCCGGCCGCTACGACGTCGGCTGGGATCAGATCCGCCGGGAACGCCTGGTCCGCCAAGAGGCCAAGGGCCTTGTCCCGAATGGAACGAAGCTCGGCGCCTATACGGAGGGCTCGAAGCCTTGGACTCAGCTCACGGCAGACCAGAGGAAGATGTATGCCCGGTTTCAGGAGAACTACGCCGGGTTTGTCGACAACATTGATCAGAATGTCGGTCGGCTGATCAACTATCTTGCCGCGATCGGCGAACTCGACAACACGATCGTCATCTTCACATCTGACAACGGCGCGAGCCGAGAGGTCGGGCCGGAGGGTTCGACCAACGTCGTCGCCGACTTCTATCACAACCGCAAGACGACGACGGCCGACAACCTGAATTCCTACGACGACGTCGGCACGTGGCGGACCCATCCGCACTATCCGCAAGGCTGGATGCTCGCGTCCAATACGCCGTTCACCTACGGCAAGCGCAGCATGTACGGCGGCGGGATCAATTCGCCGCTGATCATCTCGTGGCCGAAGGGGATCGAAGGCCGCGGCGTCCGCAAGCAATTCCACCACATGGACGACCTCGCGCCGACGTTGCTGGAAGCCCTGAGGATCACACCGCCGACCGCGGTCGGGGGCCATCCCGTGAAGCCCATGGAGGGCGTCAGCATGGCCTACAGCTTCACCCAGCCGAACGCGCCGACCCATAAGGAGAGCCAGTACTACGAGGTCGAAGGCCAGCGCGCCTTCATCTCCGGCGACTGGAAGATCGTGACCTACCGGGTCGACGGCGTCCGCTACGACGCCGCGCCCTGGCGGCTGTACGACCTGGTGAAGGACCCGTCCGAGCGCGTCGACGTGGCGAAGGCCCACCCCGACATCGTCGCGCGCCTCGCCAAGGGCTGGGACGATGCGGCAACTCGCTACAACGTCCTTCCAGTCAACGACAACCCGTTGCTGAACCGGGCGCCATGGGTTCCGGCGTCACCGGCGGCGCGGCGCACGCACTTCGAGTTCACGCGCGACCAGCCGACCATCGAGCGAGCGCGTCAACCGGCGTTGGTCGGTCGCGAGTACACGATCAGCGCCACGATCTCTCGAGCGCGCGCGGAGCAGCAGGGCGTGATCGTTGCGGCGGGCGACGCCTATACCGGCTGGACGCTGTTCGTGAAGGACAACCGGCTTGTCTATGAGAACAGCCTGCCCGAATTCGGCGGCCGGCTGGTCGCCGAATCGCCGCTGCCCACCGGCGAGGTGCAGGTCGGCTACCGGTTCAAGCCCACGGCGCCGGGTCGGGTCGACGGCGTCGGAACGCTGATCGTCAACGGCCAGCCCGTCGGCTCGAAGACGTTCGGCAAGCCGCCCCTGATGATCTGGGAAGGCATGGACATCGGCCAGGACCGGCTGACGCCGGTCTCGCGGGAATACGCCTCGCCCAACGCGTTCGAGGGCGATCTCGGCAAGGTGGTCTTCGACCTCGCGCCGTTGCGGAGCGCGGCCTCGGGCGACGACCCGCGGAGCTAGCTGTCCAAGACCACGACAAATCAAAAATCTGGAAACTGGGGGAAGAACATGCGCGAAGTCCGGTCTGCTGTTCACAGGGGCGAGAGAACGCCGAGGTCGAACTGTCGCTCGGGGCTGTTGGGCTCGAGCGCCTTGGTGGTGCTTTTGGTGCTGGCGTCGCCAGCAGCGGCGTGGGCGCTAGACGCCGCCGGCGGCGAGGCCAGCCTGGAAGAGATCGTGGTCACCGCCCGCAAGGTGGCGGAGAACCTGCAGGATGTGCCGGTCGCGGTGACGGCGATTTCCGGCGAGGGCCTGCAGCGCCAGAACGCGGTGCGGGTGTCCGACATGGCGAGCATCGCCCCGGGGCTGACGATCAAGCCCTCCAGCAACAACGCCTCCAGCATCCAGCTGCAGATCCGCGGGCAGTACCAAAACGACAATCTTGCGACGCTGGACCCTTCGGTAGGCGTCTACGTCGACGGATACTACTGGGCGCGCGCCTATGGGATGAACGCCGATTTCCTGGACGTCCAGTCCGCGCAGGTCCTGCGGGGTCCGCAAGGCACGCTCTTCGGGCGAAACACCACCGGCGGCGCCTTGCTCATCCAGACCCGTGATCCCCGGCTCGACCGCTTCTCAGGCCTCGTCTCCGGAAGCTACGGGCGCTACGACGAGCGCGCCGCCACCGCCGTGCTCAATGTGCCCATCGTCGCCGATCGGGTGGCGCTGCGGGTCGCCGGCAACATCTTCAAGCGCGACGGCTACCTCCTCGACGCGCCCTTCGTCTTCAACGGCGTCAGTCTGCCGACCGCCGTCGGCGGCGCTGTGCCGCTGACGGACCCCCGCTCGGTGCAGGGGGCGAGCGGCCGCAAGCTTGGGGACCGCGACAACTGGACCCTGCGCGGCAAGCTGCTGGTCCAGGCGACGGACAACCTCAGCCTGCTGTTCTCGGCCGAGCAGTTCAAGTTCGACTCCTTCGCGCAGAACTGGCGCCTGGCTGCGGTCGACCCGAACTCGGCGGCGAACACCGAGGCCGGGCTGGAGCTCGGCGCGCCGGCGGCCAGCGCGGCCGCACTGGGGCGCGCCTTCTTCGCCGCCTACATCCCCTACGCCCAGTCCGGCGACCATGTCTCCATGAACGAGGACCCGCGCACCTACGCCAAGACCCAGACCTATACGGGCACGGCGAACCTCGCGACCGGCTTCGGCGCGGTGAAGTTCATCGGCGGCTGGCGCAGGATCCAGTCGTTTGGCAGCATCGATCTCGATGGTTCCCCGACCTATCTGTTCGGCACCCTGGGCGACCAGGACCTGAAGCAGTATTCCGGCGAACTGCAGGTCACCGGCAAGGCCTTCGACGACGCCGTCGATTTCGCCGCGGGCGGCTTCTACTTCAAGGAATACGGTTTCGACCGGGCCGGCTCGATCTCCCTGCCGGTCGCTTCCACGCTCGCGCCGGGGACGCGCCTTTCGCGCAACCGCACGTATGGGGTGATCGACACCCGCAGCAAGGGGATCTACGGCCAGGCCACCTGGCGCCTGACCGAAGCGCTCAGCGTCACCGGCGGCCTTCGCTACTCCGTCGAGGACAAGGGGATCACCACCTACAACGGGCCTTCGGTCGCAGCCACGGGCGTCCTGATCGGCTGCTCGATCACCAACGCGGACCCGACCTCCACGCCGCCGTGCCGCCTGCAGCGCAGCGACCGGTTCGACGGTGTCTCGTACACGGCGGGCGTCAACTACAAGCTGGGCGACGATACGCTGATCTATGCGAAGACGAGCAAGGGCTTCCGTTCGGGCGGACAGAACCTGCGCGCCCAAGGGGTCGGCGGGGTGGCGTTCGTGCCCTTCGAGCCCGAGGTCACGCACGAGCACGAGCTCGGCCTGAAGACCGAGCAGTTCGACCGGCGGCTGCGCTTCAACGCGGCGGCCTACTACAACCGCGTGAACGACATCCAGCGGTCCACCCTGGTCACCTTCATCAACCCGCTGACCGGAGGGCAGGGCCAGGCCACGATCGTCGGCAACGCCGGCAAGGTGCGCAACTACGGCGGGGAAGCCGAGGTGACGGCCCTGCTGTTCGAGGGCTTCACGCTGTCGGCCACGGCGTCCTACACCAAGCCGAAATACCTCGAGTATCTGGGGCGGACCGCCGCCGGCGCGATCGTCGACCGTCGCAGGGAACGGTTCGAGCAGGTTCCCGAGTGGACCGCGAGCCTTTCGGCGGCCTACGACCGCCAGCTCGCTTTCGGCAAGCTCAGCCTCAACGCCAACTACGCCTGGCAGGACACCACGCCGATCGGGACGTTCAACTTCTACACCGACGCCGCCGGCGTCACCCGCGACGTCTCGAGCCAACTGCCGATGACCCTGGGAACGGCGCGGGTGGTCTACGCGGCCCAGACACAGAAGGCGGGCGGCCAGCTCAACCTCCGGGCGGCGCTGGCCTTGCGCGACGGCGCGCTGGAGGTCGCCGTGTGGGGTCGCAACGTCAACAACTTCCGGCCGAACGTGAGCTCGCTCTTCTTCGCGCCGGCGGTGAGCATGCTCGCCGTCCAGAAGCGGGATCCGGCGACCTACGGGGCGACCGTGACATACAGGTTCGAGTGATCGCGCAGCGGCGGCGGTGGCGTCGGCTACGTGGGTCGTAACCGGATAGCGGCCGGGATCATCGCCCGTATGGAGAAGGCGGACGGCGCATAAATCCTTGGCTTGAGGTCGGCCAGGAGAACCGCCAGAGAATGCAACTGTAAAAGGCTCTGTAAAATGTTCTCAGATGTTCTATCTTGGGATCTGAAAACTATCTTATTTTTCAGGGCTTTGCGGGTGTAGTTCAGAGGTAGGACGCAAGCTTCCCAAGCTGCGCGGGTATTTAAGATTTCAATGACTTCCGTGTAATACTCCGAAACTCAAGCGCGAACGAATTCAATTGGATCGCGCTGCGTGTCCGAGGCGAATGGAGGCGAGGACGACGAAGCTCATGAAGGTTTCGGCGAGCTTGTCGTATCGGGTGGCGATGCGCCGGCAGGGTGCTGTCAGTCGAACGGCGACTTGTCTTGTGTGGAGGGCGCTGGAGTGGCAAGGGCCTTGCGGGGCAGGCTGTACAAAAACCTGATCAGGAGATGGCGCCACCACGGCCGCTGCCTGGTAAGCCGGCCTCCTGAAATTCGCTTGGGGGTAGGCGCCGGGACCTGTCAGGGCTTCACGAACCGATAGGCGAAGCGATCGGTCTGACCCTTGATCGACGGATCGAACACCTTGATCGAGTGCGGATCGTCCTCGTTCGCCAGCATGGTGCTTACCGCGTCCAGCACGAAACCGGCCGCCTCGACCTCCTCGCGGACGGACGCGGGATCGATCCGATGCAGCGACTGGGTGTCGCTCGTGCCCGACCCAGCGGCGGCGGCGTGGTCGACGATGACGTAGGACCCACCGGGTTTAAGCCGCTCGTAGACCGCTCGATTGAAGTCGGCCGCCGTCGCGCCCTTGTCCTGGATCAGCGCGGTGTGGAGATCGTGGTAAAACAGGTGCAGCCACAGGACATCCGCAGGCTGCGTGGCCTCCGGCATCGCGACGAGGGCCGCCGAGACGGCTTCGACGTTCTCTCGGCCCGGCTCCTTCGCGAGCGTTCGCATGAGGCCGACCGGATCGTTTTTGAAGTGAGCGACCTCGGCCGGCACGAAGCTGTAGACCCGACCTTCGCGTCCCACGATGTCGGAGAACAGACGGGTCCAGTCGCCGTCGCCCGGGTAAACGTCGATGACGGTGGAGCCCGCATCGATGCGCGAGAACCGGATCAACTCGGAGAGCTTGGCTTGGTCGTACATCGGAATCTCCCTTGCGGTTATACATTCGACGAGCGGGCGGCGTGCGAGGGGGCAATCCACGGCTGATCTACCGTCTCCCCCGAGCCGATGGCTAAAGGGGGCCAGCGCTACGCAGGCCCGGCCGCGTCCATCTGCGACGCCCGGGCCAGTGCTTGCGTGTCGACGTACTCCCGGATGCTCCTCAGTCTGCCGTCCCGGACCGTGATGGCGAAGATCCAGTCGTCCTCGAACGTCTTGTTCGTGGCTTTGACCTTTCCTCTCGCGAAGCCGACGACCAAGACCCGGTCTCCTTGCGCTACGAACTCCCGGGGTTCCGTGGACGTTTCTAATGACTGGGATGCCGTCTCAAGCAAATTCGCCAGCCCCGCGTGTCCGCGGTGCGTTCCGGCCAGCGGCCAGTCTTTGCCCGGAATGATCCACTCGATGTCTTCGGCGACCAGCGCCAGCAGGGCCTCCCTGTCGCCGCGGCCGATCGCGGCGAAGAAGTCCTTCACGGTCTGGACGTTCTTCTCAATGCTCATGGGATTCTCTCTATTTCGCACGTCGTGTTGATCAGTCGAACTTGGCCAAATCCTTGAAGATCAGCCGACCCCAACTATTTCCGCGCGCCTGCACAAGCAGTCCGCCTTCCGAAAGCCCGCCAAGTTGGATCGGCGCGAAACCGAGATTCTCCGCAAGCACGCCAACCTCATCTGCGGCGCCGTCATCGTCGCTCGCCAGGAACACGACTCTCTTGCCGCCATGTACCGCCGGATCTTGGTCAAGGACGGTAGCGAGCAGATGGTTGAAGCCCTTGACCAGTTTTGCGCCCGTAAACGCCCGCGCGACGAACTTGGAAGACGGCTGTCCTCCCAGGTCCTCAGGCGGCACGCCGTAGGCATTGGTCACATCGACGATCGTCTTCCCCTGCCAGCTGGGGAGCGCCTTCGCGACAACCGGGTGCGCCTCGAAACGGACGGCCAAGAAGATGATGTCCGCCTTGACGGCTTCCGCCAGTGTTTTGGGAAGGATCATGGGTCCGATCGCGGCCGCATCGGATGCAAAGCTTTCCGGGTCGCGCGTGGTCGCCACGGACACTTCGATGCCCTTGCGGGCAAACGCCTTGGCGAGAGCGTGGCCGATCTTGCCGAAGCCGATGATTGCGTAGCTCATAATGTTTCTCCGATCTCGTGTGATGCCGGGGTCAGACCTGGGCCATGCCTCCATCGACGGCGAGATCTACGCCGGTGATGTAAGAGCTTTCGTCAGAAGCAAGGAACGTGACCGCAGCCGCGATTTCCTCTGGCTTGCCCCTGCGACCCATCGGGACCTGCGAAGCAAATTGGGCGGCCGCTTGTTCGGCTTGCTCGGGGGTAAGGCCCGTCGTTGTCTCCAACGCCGGGGTCTCGGTGGGTCCGGGGCTCATTGAATTCACGCGGATTTTGCGATCCTTCAGCTCCAGTGTCCAAGCGCGCGCGAAGCTGCGCACCGCGGCCTTACTCGCGGCGTAGGTGCTGAATCCTGGCAGCCCCAACACGTTGGAGACCGAGGAGGTCAGGATGATCGAACCGCCGTCTTTGAAGAGCGGAAGCGCCTTCTGGACCGTAAAGAACAGCCCCTTCACGTTCACATCGAAGGTCTGGTCGAAATGGGCCTCAGTCGCCGCCGTGAGCGGTGCGATCGTCCCCGCGCCTGCGTTCGCGAAGAGAATGTCGATGTGACCATGTTTCTCTTTCACGACGGCGTAGAGCCGGTCCAGATCTTCCAGGCGCGACACGTCACCCACGACCGTCGTAACGTTTCCCGCAATGGAGGCTGCGGCCTCCTTCAGTTCCTTCTCGCGTCGTCCGGTGATCACGATATGCGCACCTTCTTCGACGAAGCGCTTGGCCGTGGCCAACCCGATCCCGCTGCTTCCGCCGGTGATGACGGCGACCTTGCCTTCTAGCTTTTTCATCGTCTTATCCTTCGTTAAATGTGAGGCAGGGCACGGGAGCGCGCCGGTTCACAGCTGCGCCAAGCCGCCGTCGACGGCGACCTCGCTGGCGGTCATGAAGCTGCTGTCCGACGATGCGAGAAAGGCGGCCACGGCCCCGATCTCCGACGGATCGGCCATGCGCTGGAGCGGAGTCATCGCGGCGAAGGCCTTCTGGCCCTCCGCGCCTAGCGCCTCCTTCGCGAGCTCCGTCGCCGTCGCCCCCGGCGACAGCACGTTCACCCGGATGCCGGTGCCCTTCAGGTCCTCCGCCCAGGACCGCGCCAAGTTGCGCACGGCCGCCTTGCTCGCGCTGTAGGCCGTGAATCCCGGGGCGCCTGTCGTGCCGGCGCTCGATCCGGTCAGGATGATCGAACCGCCCGGGCCCATCAGCGGCAGCGCTTTCTGGACCGTGAAGATCGTGCCCTTCACATTGGTGTCGAAGGTCTCGTCGATGTGCTCGGCGGTGATCTTGCCGAGCGGGAGCGGGCTTCCCGCCCCGGCATTGGCGAAGACGATGTTGAGGGTTCCGCGTTCGGTCTTCACCGCCGCGTAGAGCCGGTCGAGGTCAGCCTCATCCGAGACCGACCCCTTCACCGCCCGGGCGTTGGGCCCGAGCTCGGCCACGGCGGCGTCGAGCGCTTCCTGCCGGCGGCCGAAGATGAAGACAAAGGCGCCTTCCTCGATGAAGCGCTTTGATGCGGCGAGGCCGATGCCGGTGGCGCCGCCCGTGACGACGGCGGTCTTGCCATTCAATCTGGTCATGTCGTGCAGTCCTTGTTTCGCCGTCTCGGGTCTTGGCTGGACGAGAGGCCCCCCGAGAGCCTCAACATGGGTTCGCCGGAGGTGGGCGGTGAGTGCGGAATCGCGCACATCGGTGGTGCGAAAACGATCCAGTTAGGCGGCTGGCCGGCGGCGCCGAGCGTACGCGCTGCCCCTCAGCGTGTTAGAAAGGGGCTTCTGAAAGCGCAGTTCGCGGCGCAAGATTGCACCATGATCGACTGGGATGACGTCCGCTATTTTCTCGCCGCCGCGCGAGGAGGCTCAGTTCGGGCCGCAGCCAAGCGCCTCGGGGTGAACCACGCGACCGTGCTGCGACGCATCGCTCAGCTCGAGGAACGCCTCGGGACGCAGATGTTCGAAAAGCTGCCTTCGGGCTACCGCCTGACGGCAGCGGGAGAGGAGGTCCTCGAACTCGCGGAGCAGATGGAAGCGTCATCGCACCAGCTGGAGACGCGTGTCTTCGGCCGCGACCAGAGCGTGCGCGGGCTTCTGCGGGTGACGTTGACGCCGATCCTGGCGACACATCTCCTCATCCCGGACTTCGCCGATTTCGCGCGTCTGTACCCGGACATCGAGATGGAAATCCTGTCGTCCGGCGAGCTGGCGAATCTGACCAACAGAGAGGCCGACGTGGCGATCCGCGTCGTCTATGACCGCAAAACCCTGCCGCTCAATCTTCACGGCCTGAAGGGACCGGAGCTGTTCGGCGGCGTCTACATATCCCGCGATCGACTGGCCGCGTGGCGTGCGGGCGCGACCGATCCCATGCGGTGGATCATCATAAGCATGCATGGCGTCCCGGATTGGGCCAGTGAGGGTGAGGTTCGGACCCCCGGGGTTCCATTCAGGGTCACGGACGCCGCGGCGCAGATCGTTGCGGTACGGCAAGGGCTCGGGATCACGGCGCTGCCGTGCTTCGTCGGCGATGCCGACCCCCTGCTGGTGAGGGCGCCGGGCACGGACCTGCACATGTATGGAACGCTCTGGCTTCTCACACAGGGGGAGACACGCAAGACGGAGCGCGTCCGGCTCTTCACGGAGTTCGTGTCCCGCAGGCTCGCCGCGCACGCTCCACTTCTCGCGGGGCTGTCAATATCGCGCGACTGACGCCCGGCAGGTCCGCGAACGTCACGAAGCCGGCCAGGGGGAGGCGGCGAAGGTGCGCCGCGCCTCCTAAGTTGGTCCGCACAATCCGCAAGCGCTACGTCGATCGCAACCGCATCGCTGCGGGCATCATCGCGCGGATGGAGAAGGCCCAAGATGGGCAGGACTAAGCGATCGGATTAGCGGGGTTGAGCCGGCCGGTGAGAACCGCTAGAGAACGGAATTGTAAACCGCGCTGTAAATCAACCTTTTTGGTTCAATGTCGGATTCTACAAGCCTTTGATAAATGAAGGCTTTGCGGGCGTAGTTCAGAGGTAGAACGCAAGCTTCCCAAGCTTGATGTCGTGGGTTCGATTCCCATCGCCCGCTCCAATTTGCCTCCGCCCTGTCGGCGACGCGGTCGGGCCCGCCTCGCGTCAGAACATCTCGACCCAGGGACGGAGCTCCACTTCCCAGCTCCAGGCGCTGCGATGTTGCCGCAGGACGTCCAGATAGGCCTGGGCCACCGCGTCGGGATCGAGGGTGCTGTCGGGGCGGTCGGCCGGGTCGGGCCGGGTCGCGCTGCGCACGCCGCCGTCGATGATGAAATGCGCCACGTGGATCCCCTTGGGCGCCAGCTCGCGCGCGGCGCTCTGGGCCAGGCCGCGCAGGGCGAACTTGCCCATGGCGAAGGCCGAGGAGAGTGGGAAACCCTTCACGCTGGCCGTGGCGCCGGTGAGCAGGATCGCGCCCGCGCCGCGCGGAACCAGGCGTTTCGCCGCCTGCTGGACGACCAGGAAGCCGCCGAAGGCCGAGACCTCGATGGCGTGGCGCACCGCCTCGGGATCGAGCTCGACGATCTGGCCGCGCACGCGGGCGGCGGCATTGTAGAGCACCACTTCGGGGACGCCGATGCGCGCTTCCACCGCCTCGAACAGGCCCGCGACGGCGGCCGGGTCGGCGGCGTCGACCGCGAAGGCCTCGGCGCCCGTCTCATCCGCCAGGGCGCGCAGCTTCTCCACGTTGCGGGCGGCCAGCGCCACCTTCAGCCCGGCGGCGGATAGCGCCCGCGCTGCGGAGGCGCTGACGCCTGGTCCGGTCCCGACGATCAGGGCGGTGCGATAGGGAATCTGGGTCATGTCAGGGCTTTCGTTGAACGGCTCTCTCAATGTTGCGATCCGGGCAAGCGGCGCCCAGATCCAAGATCAATTGAATATATTCATTCCGGATATGCGTGCTCCAAATATGAACCGGCGTCACCCATGCAAATGGAATGCGATGCATGGGTCGATACGCGCAAATCTGCTGATGGATAGAGAAATATTGCGTCGACACTGTTCGGCGACGTGCGGATTGTCGCACCGATCCGTTTCAAGTACTTCATTCGGCCGCCAATTCGAGTTCCAGCATGACCAGCCGCCGCGCGCTCATGATGTCCGCCCTGGCCGCGACGCTCGCGGCCTGCCGGCCCGCGGGGACCCCGGCGACGCCTGTCCTGAGGGTGGGGAGCCAGAAGGGCGGCACCAAGGCGCAGATCCTCGCCTCGGGCGTGCTCGCCGGCGCGCCCTATCGGGTGGAGTGGAGCGAATTTCCCGCCGCCCAGCACCTGCTCGAGGCGCTGGGAGCCGGCGCGGTCGATCTCGGCGCGGTCGGTGACGCGCCGTTCCTGTTCGCCTTCGCCGGCGGCGGCAAGGTCCGCGCCGTCCACGCCGCCCGCTCGGCGTCCGGAGGCCGGAGCACCGCGCTGATCGTGCCAAAGGACTCGCCCCTGCGCGCCGTCGCCGACCTCAGGGGGCTTCGCGTCGCCACGGGACGGGGCTCGATCGGCCACTACCTGCTCCTGCGCCTGCTGGACCAGGCCGGGCTGAAGCCGGCGGATGTGGATCTGGCCTTCCTGGGCCCCGGAGACGCCAAGGCGGCCTTCTCCACCGGCGCCATCGCGGCGTGGGTGACCTGGGGGTCGTACCTGGCGGTAAGCGAGCTGCGCGATGGGGCGCGCCGCATCGGCGACGGCCACGGCCTGCTGAGCGGCTACGGCTTCGAGATCGCGAGCCTGCAGGCGCTTGAAGCCAAGCGCCCGCAGATCGCCGATTTCCTCGCCCGGCTGTCACGGGCCCAGCGCTGGGTCGCAACCCACCGGCAGGCCTACGCCGCCGCGCTCGCCCAGGCGACCGGCCTCGACCTCGAGATCGCGCAGCGGACGGCCGACGCCACCCGCGGCGAGCCCGTGCCGATCGACGACACGGTGGTGGCTGAAGAATGCGCCGTTCTCGAACGCTTCATCGCCGCTGGCGCGATCTCGTCGCACCCGGACCTCACCCAGGCCTTCGACCGCTCGTTCGCCTCGGCCGCCGCGGCGTGACGCCGCCGCCCGCCCAGATTTTCTAAATCCCTACAAAATCGATCTGGTTTGTGTTCACCCAGTCGCCCAGGTCCATTACCGCCGGTCTGGCGCGGTCGTCGGCGTCGCGTCGAGCAGTAGAGTGGACATGGTCGGTACGGGCGAAGCCGGCGGGCGGCGTGGGGAGCGGGGCGGGGGCCCGAAGGCGTCATCCGCGTCGCGCCGGGTGGAATGGCCGACCATTGCGGTGGCCGCGGCGATCTATGGGACCTGGGCCGCGGCCACCGCCTTCCACGCCCACATTCCAACGCCGCTGCTCATGGCCCTGGGGGGCTGGCTGGTCGCCTGGCACGGCTCGCTGCAGCACGAGGCCATCCACGGGCATCCGACGCCCTGGGCGCGGGTGAACGCCGCCATCGCGTTTCCGCCGCTGGCGCTCTGGCTGCCTTATCCGGTGTATGGCCGTTCGCACCTGGCGCACCACGCCAGCGAACACCTGGCCCATCCGGCCTTCGACCCCGAGGCCCGCTATCTGCCAACCGGCCGGGGGCGGGTCCATGGCCTGCGTCGGATCGTGGCGACGGTCCAGGCCACCCTGGCCGGCCGCATTCTGCTCGGGCCGGTGTTCGAGGTCGTGGGCTTCCTCGCCGTCGAGAGCCGCCGGGTGCTGCACGGCGAGGGCGACGCCCGCAAGGTGTGGGCGCAGCACGCGCTGGCGGTCGGCGCCCTCCTGGGCTGGCTGCACGTCGTCGACCTCGGCCTGATCGAGTACCTGGCCTGCTTCGTCTATCCGGGGGTGGCGCTCTCCCTGATCCGCTCCTTCGCGGAGCATCGCGCCGCCAGCCGGCCTGGGCATCGCGTGGCGATCGTCGAGAACGCCCCGATCCTGGGCTTGCTGTTCCTGAACAACAACCTGCATGCGGTCCACCACGCCTGGCCGGGACTGTCCTGGTGGCGCCTGCCGGAGCGCTATCGGCAGCGCCGCGAGGAGATCCTGGCGGCCAACGGCGGCCTGGTCTACGCGGGCTATGGCGAGGTGTTCGCCCGGTTCCTGTTCCGCCCGCACGACGCCGTCGAGCATCCTGAGGGCGCGCTCCCAGGCGGGGCGGCGGCATGAGCATCCTGCGCCGTCCGGTGGCCGCGAGCGAGGCGATCTCCGTCGCCGCCCTGCCGATGTACGACCTGCCGGAGCTGCAGGCGGCCAATGACGCCCTGTGGTCCTCCATCGTGCGCTCGCTCGCCGGCGAGGGGATCGAGGCGCCGGGGGCGCTGACCCGCGGCGCCGACCTTGACCGGCTGTGGCGCGATCCGGCGCTGCTGCTCGCGCAGACCTGCGGCTATCCCCTGGTGACCAGCCTGGACGGCGCCGTACGCCTGGTGGCGACGCCGCGCTATCGCGCGCCCGGCTGCGTGGGACCCTTCTACCGCAGCGCGGTCATCGTCGCCGCGGCGAGCCCGGCGATGCGGCTGGCGGACCTGCGCGGCGGGCGCTGCGCGGTCAACCAGTCTGCTTCGAACAGCGGCATGAACCTCCTGCGCGCCGAGGTCGCCCGCGCCGCCGGGGGGCGCGCCTTCTTCGGGGAGGTGCGGTTCACCGGCGCCCATCTCGCCAGCCTGGAGGCGGTCGCCTCGGCGCAGGCGGACGTGGCGGCGATCGACGCCGTAGCCTTCGCCCACGTCCGGCGCTGGCGGCCGCAGCTCGCCCGGCAGGTGCGCGTGCTGCAGTGGACGCAGGCCAGCCCGGGGCTGCCGTTGATCACCAGCCTCTCGACCCCGCCCGACGTGGTCGACGCCCTGCGGCGCGCCCTGGACGCGGCCTGCGCCGACCCGGCTCTCGCCGACGTCCGCCAGACCCTGCTGATCGACGGCTTCAACGTGCTGCGGACGTCCCATTACGCCGCGGTGCGGCATGCGCAGGACTTCGCGGCCCAGCTCGCCTACCCCGAGCTGCGCTGAGGCCGGGCTCAGAACCTGAAGCCCAGGCGCGTGTAGTAGAAGCCGCCGTTCAGGCCGAACGGAGAATTCGTGCCGTAGGCCATGGCGCCGGTCCAGCCGAGGCCATAGTTCGGATTGTTCTGATAGTTGATCGGGCTGGTCGGCAGGGTGGAGTCGGCGACGATGGCGCCGATCCGGTCCGGCTTCTTCGCGAACAGGTTGTTGGCGCCCGCCGAGACGGTGATGCTCGGCGTGAGATCGTAGCTGATGTCGAGGTCGGCGACCCACTTGGGGCTGAAGTGAAGGTCCCCGGAGGCGACGGTGGAGGGCTCGACGTACTTGCCGTAGCGGGTGTTGCGAAGGTTGACGGCGAGCTTTCCCAGCCGCCAGTCGGCCCCCAGGGTGATCCGGTCGCGCGGGGCGGAGACCGTGAGCTGTCGCCGCGCCAGGCGCCCGAAGAGGACGTAGGACGAGCCCAGGCTGTTCAGGGCGGCCGGATTGGGCTTCACGGACCTGATCTTGGTCGCATTGCCCGCCACCACCACCGACCAGTGGACCCGGCCAAGGTCGCCCAGGGACTGCTGATACTCCGCGACGAAATCGACGCCGCGCGTGCGGGTGTCCACCGCATTGGTGAAATACTGCCCGTTGGTCAGGCCGGAGAAGCCCTTGGCCGCCAGGATGGCGGTGACCGCCGGGCCCGAAAGCTGTTCCGACTTCACGATCCGGTCGGTGATGTCGATCTGGTAGGCGTCGAGCGTAATGCGAAGGTCGCGGAACGGCTCGAAGGTGACGCCGAGCGAATAGTTGAGCGACTTCTCCGGCGTCAGCGGCGTGGCCCCCAGCGCCTTGGCCTCGGGGCTGTCGACCCGCAGGAACTTCGACTGGAACGAGACCCGGCGGCCGGCGGCGTCGAAGCCGCTGGTGTTCTGGGTGGTGGAGAAGCCGGCCTGGGCGAGCGAGGGGGCGCGGAAGCCGTTGCTCACCGCGCCGCGCAGGGCCAGACCCGGCAGGATCTCATAGCGGGTGGTGAACTTGCCGCTGAGGGTGTCGCCGGCGCTGTCGCTGTAGTGCTCGGCCCGGGCTGCGACGCCCACGTACCAGGCCCTGGTCACGTTCGCGCCGACGTCCACATAGGCCGCGACGTTGTTCCGGCTGAGGGTGACTTCATCGTCCGGCGTGGTCCCGGTGAAGGACTGCAGCCCGGCGGTGGGGAAACGGCCGGCGTAGAGGACGCCGAACGGGGCGCCGTCGTTGACCACCTGATAGTTTCCGTTGCGATAGGAGTTGGGCTCCCCCGCCGATTCCTCGAACCGCTCCCAGCGGTGCTCGAGGCCCCATGAGACGTCGAGCGGCCCGTCCAGGAAGCCGACGTCGAAGGCCCGGGTGACGTCGAGGTTGTTGGTCCACTGATCGAAGATCTGCTTGCCGAGGAAGAAGCTGGTCTGGGTGACGCTCGGCCCGAGGGAGGCGTTCAGCGTGCTGCTGGCGCCGAGCCAGACATCGTCGCGTCCGTAGGTGGTGCTGATGTCCCACGTCCAGCCGAGACTTTCTCCCTTCAGGCCCGCCGCGAACTGCCCGTCCCATTCGTGGATCCGCCGATAGGTCTGGAAGCCGTCGGGAAAGATCTGCGGCAGGGCGGAGAGGTTGGCCGGGCGGTAGGCGCCGCGCCGGTCCTTGATCTCGCGGTAGCTCAGGGTCGAGAAACTGTAGAGTTCGAGCCCGTCGCCCACCGGGACCGACAGGTCATAGGCGCCGATCAGCGCGTCCGTCCGGGTCGAGCGGCCGTAGGCCTTGGAATAGTAGCGGTCGCCCGTCGCCTCGCGCGGATCGAGGGCGCCGCCGACGAGCGGATAGAGGATGCCGGTGGCCTTCTCCCCGGCCGGGGCGGGCTCCTGGTGGGTCGCTTGCAGGGTGAAATGGATGTCGCCCCCGAACAGCGGCCGACCGAAATCGACGCTCTGCTGCAGGAGGGCGCCGCCGTCGCTGTAGGTGCGGCCGAGGGTCGTCTGGGCCTGGCCCCCCTGGCCGCTGTCCTTGAGGATGATGTTGATCACGCCCGCGATGGCGTCGGAGCCGTATTGCGCCGCTGCGCCGTCGCGCAGCACCTCGATGCGCTGGATCGCCTGGGCCGGGATCAGGTCGATGTCCACCGGCGTCGAGCCCGCCGAGACCGTCGCCAGATTGTTGATCAGGGCCGTCGAGTGCCGCCGCTTCCCGTTCACCAGCACCAGCAGGTAGTCGCCGCTGACGCCCCGGATGGCGTAGGGCCGCACGCTCGCCGAGGTGCCGCCGCCGTTCTGAGCCGGAAGGTAGAGCGAAGGGATCAGGGTCGAGAGGATCTCCTTCAGCCCGGTCTTGCCGGTGGCGGCGATCTGGTCGGCGCTGACGATGTCGATAGGCACCGGGCTGTCGGCGACCGTGCGGACCTGGCTGCCGCGCGTCCCCGTGACCACCACCTCGTCGACGCTGTTGGCCGCCGTTTCGACCCCCGCGGCCGAGGCGTCGCTCGGCGCGGCCCAGGCCGGCGCCGCGCCGGCCAGCAGGCCCAGCGGCAGGAAGGCGACCGCCGCCAGCAGGCGCGCTCTGTAAGCCGACATTTGCTTGATCCTCTAGTCTTGGACCCGACGCGACAGCGCCAGGGCGTCCCCTGCAGTGGGCGCCCGGCATCGGGCGCCTCGCGTCGCCTGAAGTCGGCGCCCGCCTGGGTCAGATAGTCTTCAAGACTGTCCGACGGATAAGGGGATAAATGCTGATCTATGGTCTAGATATTCTTCATGGCAGATCTGATAGTAGTTATTGGCCGGTCTGATATCGGGGCCGATGGTATCTATATACGGAGTCATCAAATGTATGAGTGGAGCTAATATTTGGAGAGCTAAACATGAAGGTGTGAAAATTGAACTGATCAGTTTTGGTGCTTAGCTCTAGGTTGGAGGGGCGTTCGAGCAAATGACTTGGCGCATACCCGGAATCGATCGCGGGCGGCGCGGGCCGCCGCCGCGGATCACCCTCGAAAGGACGCACGATGAGCTCCAGCGCACTGAAGGACCTCGACAGGCCGGCGGACAGCGCCGTCACCGTAACCCCGCTGCAGCCGACGATCGGGGCTGAGATCTCCGAGGTCGACATCAGCCAGCCGATCAGCGACGCCGTGCGCGACGCGATCAAGGCCGCCATCCTCCGGTACAAGGTGGTGTTCTTCCGCGATCAGCACCGCCTGACCACCGAAAGCCACCAAGCGTTCGCCGCCAGGTTCGGGCCGCTCTACGTCCACCCAAGCACCCGGCGCGATGAGAAGATTGCTCCGATCCACAAGATCGAGGCGCTCGACGCCGAGCGGGCGGCGGTCTTCGAATTGCGCAGGAAGGCTGGGGAAGGCCTGGTCCAGGGCGGCTACCACACCGACACCAGTTGGCGGCTGGTTCCGACCTGGGGCGCCGTGCTGCGGGCCATCGACCTGCCGGAGGTGGGTGGCGACACGATCTGGGTCGATGCCGGCCTCGCCTATGAGGGGCTCGGCGAGGAGGTCAAGCAGCGCCTGCAGGGTCTGTTCGTGACGCACGATTTCCGGGAAGCCCTGAACGCCGCGGGCCACGACTATCCCATCGTGTCCCACCCGGTCGTCCGCAAGCACCGCGAGACCGGAAAGGACATCCTCTGGGTCAACTTCACCCAGAAGCCGCAGATCATCGGGCTCGACCGGGCGGAGAGCAACGCGCTGCTGACGATCATCCACGACCAGTACCGCAAGCCCGAGCACCAGGTGCGGTTCCAGTGGCGCCCCGGGTCAGTCGCCTTCTGGGACAATCGTGCGGCGGTGCATATCGCCGTGCGCAACTACGACGGCTTCCCGCGCCAGCTTGACCGGATCCTGATCGCCGACGAACCGCTCTACGCCGACCTCTAGGCGCCTGACGGACGGGGACGCGGGTCGGCGCCGCGTTCCCGTCATCCGGGCCGTCCGCCGGCCTCGTGGCGCGCTCGATCCGCATGCGGTAGGCTCCCCCAACGATCCGGGAGGAGGAGCGCCCATGTCCCAGGTGATGGTGATCCGCGACGCCGAGAAGGACTGGCAGGAGGTCAGGGCGGACTGGCCGGGCAGGGCCGCGCCGGGCGAGCCCAAGGTGATCTTCAAGCCGCTGATGGGACGCGGGGAGCCGGGGCTGCCCAACATGCAGCGCACCCGCTACGAGCCGCATCACTTCGAACCGCCGCACAGCCACGAGGAGGACGAGGTGATCTACCTGATCGGCGGCGACCTGGCGTTCGGCGACCAGACGCTGGCGCTGGGCGACGCGCTGTTCGTGCCGAAGAACACCCGCTACAGCCTGCGCGCAGGCGAGGCGGGCGCCGAGTTCGTGCGGGTCGGACTGCCGGTCTGACCGGCGGCCCGCGCCCGCTCGAAGGCCTCGGAAGCTAGACCCGCTCGATGATCGTCGCCGGGGCCATGGCGCCGGCGGCGCACATGGTCACCAGGCCGGTGGAGAGGTCGCGGCGCTCCATCTCGTCGAGCAGGGTGCCCAGGATGATGGCCCCGGTGGCGCCGATCGGGTGACCGAGCGCACAGGCGCCGCCGTTCACATTGACCTTCGCCGGGTCCACGTCCAGGTCGCGCATGAACTTCAGCGGCACCACCGCGAAGGCCTCGTTCACCTCGAACAGGTCGATGTCCTTGATGCCCATGCCGGCCTTCTTCAGCGCCTTCCTGGTGGCCGGGCCGGGGGCGTTGAGGATCAGCTCCGGCCGGTCGCCGGCGTCGGCCAGGGCGCGGATGCGGGCGCGCGGCTTCCAGCCCTGGGCCCGGGCGTATTCCGGCGAGGCCAGCAGCACCGCGCCCGCGCCGTCGACCACGCCCGAGGAGTTGCCGGCGTGGTGGATGTGGTTGACCTTGATGCCCGGGAAGCGGCTTTCCATCATCTGGCGATAGGTCAGGCCGTCCTCGGTGAGCGGCATGTCGTACATCGCCGCGAAGGCGGGCTTCAGGCCGGCCAGGGATTCCAAGGTGGTCGAGGGGCGGGGATATTCCTCGCGGTCCAGCGCCACGCTGCCGTCGTCCTTGTAGACGGTGACCAGGCTGCGGTCGAAGTAGCCGTTCTCTATGGCGTGCGCGGCCCGGCGCTGGCTCTCATAGCCCAGTTTGTCCACGTCCTCGCGGGTGAAGCCTTCCAGGGTGGCGATGACGTCGGCGGCGATGCCGACGTTGGGCTGCGGGTACATGGCGCGCAGGTGCAGGTTGTCGGCGTCCAGCAGCGGCCCGGTCACACGGGGGAGGCTGGGGGTGTAGGACATCATCTCGACGCCGCCGGCGACGACGCAGTCCTGCATGCCCGAGGCGATGCCCATGGCCGCCAGGTTCACGGCCGACAGGCCCGAGCCGCAGAAGCGGTCGATGGTGATGCCGGTGGAGGTCTGGTCCCAGCCCGCGTCGAGCTGCGCCATGCGCGCGATGCATGCGCCCTGCTTGCCGCCTTGCGTGCTGCAGCCGGCGATGACGTCGTCCACCTCGGCGGTGTTGATGTTGTTGCGCTTCTCCAGCGCCCTCAGCGTGGTCGAGAGCAGCCGCTGCGGATGGATCTCGGTGAGCGCGCCCTTGCCGGCCTTGCCGACGCCCCGGGGCGTGCGAACAGCGTCGATGATCCAAACTTCCTGCATCTCATCCTCCTGCGACCCGCGGGTTCTCGTCTTGTCCTTAGGGATTATCCCGCCGCCGCGCCAGTTCAAAGCCGTGCAGGCCGCCCACTGGAGCCCGCCCGGCAGAATTTGCCGGCTTAACGAAGGGTGAACCCTGCCAAGCTAGGCTGTAGTGGGCTGGTGCTGAAAGACGCTTCCATGACCAGGTTCGACATCTACCGGATTCCCGAGCCGCCGCCGCGCCGTCGCTCGCCGCGCTCGGCCATCTGGGCCGCCCTCTGCATCACCCTCGAGCTCAGCGTGCTGCTGTGGCTGTGGGTCGTGCTGAACGTCTGACTCTACCTCTGGCGCCGCGACGATTCGGCGCCGCGCCGCAACGGCGAGCTTCCGGTAGGGTCATGGAGTTCCGCGCGGCGACTGGGCTGCGTGGCGCGCGGCGCCTAGCCGCGGAGAGGCGGCCCCCGGGCCGCCTTTTCCACATCTGACGCGCGCACCGCCCGGCGCCTGCCCGCTACAGGTGCGACAGCTTGCCGCAGCGCCCAGCCGATCAAATGGCAGAACCTGCTACGCGCCTGCTGCAAACCGCGCCATACACATGGAATTCGAGTGCTTTCCGACGTTTGACGGCTTGCTCGCCGACTTACATTGCTGTCCCGAAATGGGTGGCGGGTGGTCCTGAAGGCGTTACTCAGTATGTCATTTCCTCCGACGTCTCTGAACACCGTGGCGACCCGATAGGCTACGGCCGTTTTATATTGTATTTTCGCGGTGGAGTTGCCGCACGATGACAGACAGCAACGATGCGCCGGGCGGTCAGAATGCGGCCGAGATCCGCCATCGCATGGCCAACACCCTGCAATTGCTGGGCGCGCTTGCGCGCATGCGCAGCCAGCGGGCGTCGGAGCCGGAAACCCGTCGCCAGCTCCTGTGGATGGCCGACGCCATCGGCTCGGTGGGCTCGCTGGAGAAGCGGCGTCAGGGCGACGCGGTGGACTTCGCCGGTTTCCTGGCCGAGATGGCCCCCGTCTGGCGACGCCGGCATGCCTCGCAGCTCACCGACGTGGTGGTGCAGGCCGAGGCGCTGATGATCCCCGAGCATGCGGCTTCGACCCTGGGGCTGATCGCCCAGGAGCTGGTCGGCAACGCCCTGGCGCACGGCTACCCGGACGGGCGGGCCGGGCAGGTGGTGGTGCGCCTCTCGCGCCGGCCCGATGGCGACTGCGAGCTTTGCGTCACCGACGACGGCCAGGGGTTCGATCCCGCCGCCGGGCGCGAACGGTTCGGCCTGTGGCTGGTGCGCAGTCTGGCGGTCCAGGTCCGGGGAGACTTCACCCTGGCCGGCAGCCCCGGCGTCACCGCCTCGTTGACGTTCCCGCTCTGATGGGCCGGTTCCGAGGGGGCCGGCTCAGGTGCGCAGGCTGGGGGGCAGCAGCCGCTCATAGGTGCTGCGGACCGCGCCGTAGCACTCGCACGCGACCGCTTCCAACGCTGGACGGTCGATGATGTCCACCACCCCGCGCCGGTAGCGGATCATCCCGCGGTCCTGCATCGTGCGCGCCGCCGCGGTGACAGTGGTGCGCTGGACGCCCAGCATGTCGGCCAGGAACTCCTGCGTCAGGGCGATGGTGTTCGTCGATATGCGGTCGTGGCAGGTCAGCAGCCATCGGGCGAAACGGGCCTCCACCGAGTGCAGGGCGTTACAGGCCACGGACTGGATGGCGTAGCCGTAAAGGGCCTCGGTGTGCCGGTCGACCAGGGCGCGGATCCTCGGGCTGCGTTCCCAGGCCTCGTGCAGCGCCGCGGCGCCGACCCGCACGGCGCGCAGCGGCGTCTGGACGATGGCGCGGCTCAGCGACCGGCGGGGCGAGACCGCCGCCATCAGGCCCAGGGCGCCTTCCGGCCCGATGGTCGCCGACTCGATCGCCGCGCCGTCGCGCATCAGCGTGAGCAGCGAGATCACCCCGTCCGTGGGGAAATAGACCTGCTCGATCGGATCGCCGGGCTCGTAGAGCAGCCGGCCGCGCTCGATCTCCAGCGGCGCCAGGTGCGGCTCGATCAGCGCAAAGTCTTCGTGAGGCAACGCGCCGAGCAGACGATTTTGCAATGGGGAAGCCAACCTCTGCATCAGGGGTCGGAAACGCGTCCCCAGGACCGAGGTTTCAAGTTATCGACATCGCGCCGGAAAGACTGTCGAGAACACGACCCACCTTGGCCATGAACTGTGAAAAACAGCGTAGGGCGCTGGGCGTGTCCATCATGGTTGGGTTGCTGCGCAACAGGCTATCTGTCGGATACACGACAGAATGCTGGCGCCTTACCTGGCAAAATGACGCCACGGCGACCGCCGCTATTCGAGCGCCGCCGGCGCGCTCCGGCCGCGACGTCAGGATCGCAGCCGGCGCTCGATGCGCAGGTCGGGCACGAGCCACATCAGCGCCGCGCCGGCGTAGATCGCCACCGACAGGAAGGGGGTGACGAAGGCGGCGGCGATCCCCACGGCGTAGAACAGGAGCGAAGCCAGTCCCTTGAGGTCGCGGCCGAAGGCGACCGCCAGCGTCGACCCCGGCCCCTCATGCCGGATCAGCATCCGCGCGAGGATCGTGTAGGCCAGGCCGCACAGGAACAGCACCACGCCGTAGAGGGCGACCGGGGTGCGCGCCAGGTGGTTCTCCCCCATCCACGCCGTCGTGAACGGGATCATCGACAGCCAGAACAGGAGGTGCAGGTTGGCCCACAGGATCGGGCCGGTGACGCTCTTCACCACCTGCAGCATGTGGTGGTGGTTGTTCCAGTAGATGCCCAGGTAGATGAAGCTCAGCACATAGCTGAGGAACACCGGCGTCAGCGGCTTCAGCGCCGCCAGGTCGGCGCCGTGCGGAACCTTCAGCTCCAGCACCATGATGGTGATCAGGATGGCGATGACGCCGTCGCTGAAGGCCTCCAGCCGACCCTTGTGCAAGCCCGGTCCGCCGCGTCAGCGCGGCGAGATGAACGCCGAGGACACCCAGCCGCGGTTGCCGTTCTCGTCGTCCACTTCCCACCAGATGCCGTTCTTCTGGCCGGTGGGATAGACGATGTCGCCGACGGCGAAGCTGCGCACGGGCGGGGCGCTGGGCGAGGCGGTCTTGCGCAGGACCAGGGTCTGTTTGACCGAGTAGCCCTGGATCCCGGCGTTGGCGGAGGCCTCGGCGCCGGTGGGGGCGCCGCGCTGCATGTAGCCGACCAGGTCCACGAAGGCGTTGAAGTAGGCCGCCGTGATCACCTTGCCGATTTCGGTGTTCTGGTAGCCGCCGCCGGCCGCGGCGCCGAAGCCGCTCCAGCCGCCGCCGCCGCCGCCCACGCCGAAGCTGACGTCGGTCTTCTTCGCCACGCCCTCGGCCACATAGAGCTGCTCGGTGGTGCGCGCGTCCACCAGGGTGATCAGCGCCTGGGCCTCGGCCTTCTTGGTCGAGATGCCGCCGGCCAGGGCGCCGAAGCCGCCCAGGCGGTTACCGAAGGCGCCGGCCACGGCGCCCAGGGCGTTGCCGCCCGAGTTGGAGTTGGAGTTGGCGATGTCGGGAATGATGAAGAAGTCGGCCGAGGCCACCTGGCCGCGCCCGATGTTGGAGCCGCGCCGCAGGTCGCCGCCTTCGGCCAGGCCCTTCTCCATGTTGCGCATGGCGAGGCCGCCGTTGCGGTCGACGATCCGCAGGCAGCCCGAGCGGGCGGCGAACAGCTTCAGCAGGCTTTCGGGATTGGAGAGCCCGAGCGGCCCCCACCAGTTGTTTTCCGGCTCCTGCACCGCCGCCGTGCCCAGCGGCTTGTCGCACTTCGGCAGTTCCGGCGTGGCGGCGTTCTTCGGCCCCTTCTTGTCCATGCCGTACTGGGCGGCCGCCGGGGTTGCGGCCGTCAGGGCGCAGACCAGGCCCAAAGCGGTGACGGCGGTGGAGAGAACACGCATTGAAAGGGCCCCCGATAGGCGGATTCGACAGTGATACAGAGGTGTAGTCCCGCTACGCCGCCGGATCAATTGCGCTGACGCCGTCCGGTATGGCGTCGTCCCGGGCGACGGCGAGCAGGCCGCGCTTGAACCTTGCGGCCTGGCGCCCATTTCGACTCGGTGCGTCGACGAACGCCGCGCTGAACCGGAGGGCCCATGGCCGACCCCATCCAGGTGGTCTGCGTTCATTGCGACGCGGTGAACCGGCTGCCGGCGGAGCGTGACGCCCGGGCCGGCAAGTGCGGCCGCTGCGGCAAGCCGCTGTTCGAGGGCAAGCCGGCGGCGCTCTCCACCGAGCGTTTCCGGCGCCATGTGGCCAAGAGCGGCATTCCGGTGATCGCCGACTTCTGGGCCGGCTGGTGCGGACCGTGCCGGGCGATGGCCCCGATCTTCGAGCGCGCCGCGGCCGAGCTCGAGCCGCGCGCCCGCTTCGTGAAGGTCGACGTGGACGCCGAGCCGCAGCTTTCCGCCGACTACGGCGTGCGCGGCATCCCGGCGCTGTTCCTGTTCAAGGACGGCCAGGTCGCCGCCCAGCACGCCGGCCTCGCCGACGCCGAGCTGCTGCGCCGCTGGGCGGGATAGGCGAAGGGCTCGTTTCCTTGCGCCGCCGGGCCCCTGGCCGCAGAGTTTCGCCAACTAAAGAAACGAGGCGGGAGGCTCGGGCCATGTGGAGTTCCGAAGGCGCGGTGGCGGTGATCACCGGCGGCGGAGGGCTGCTGGGGCGCGGCATGGCGCTGACCTTCGCCGAGGCCGGCATGGACGTGGTGGTCTCGGACCTCAGGCTCGACGCCGCCGAAAAGGTGGCCGGCGAGGTGGAAGGGCTGGGCCGCCGGGCGCTCGCCCTCCAGACCGACGTCTCCGACCCCGCCGCGGTGGCCCAGCTGGCGGAGCGGGCCTACGGCGCTTTCGGCAAGGTGAACCTGGTCTGCAACAACGCCGGCGGCGCGCTCCTGAAACCGGTCTGGGACTACAGCCTGGAGGACTGGAACCGCATCCTCGGCTCCAACCTGATGGGGGTGGTCCACGGCGTCCACGCCTTCATGCCGCGCATGATCGCGCAGGGCGGACCGCGCCACATCGTCAACACCGCCTCCATGTCCGGCGTCGGCCTCGCCAGCCTGCGCCAGCTCAACGCCATCTACGTCACGGCCAAGTTCGCGGTCGTGGGGCTGACGGAGACCCTGGCGCCGGCCCTGGCCGGACACGGGATCGGCGCCTCGGTGCTCTGCCCGGGCATGACGGTGGCCGAGCCGTCGAAGCCGATGGAATTCAGGATGGGCAGCGCCGAATGGTACAAGGACAACCTGCTCGACGGCCTCGACGTGGGCCGCGAGGTGCTGCGCGGCGTGGAGGAGAACCGCCTGCACATCTTCCCGCACCGCGAGGGCCTGGGCGAGGTCCAGGGCCGGCACGCCCTGCTGCTGGAGAGCTTTCGCCAGGCCGCGGTCACCTCGCCGCCGCTGGGCGCGCATCCGCGGGGCTGAGCCTCAGGACGCGACGGGCTCCGGAACCAGGCGGAAGCTCGCCGCGTGGAGCAGCGCCCCGTCGCCTGCGAAGGCGGACAGGTGCAGGGTGTCCGTCTCGGACGCCGAGGCGCGCGTCAGCCAGACCAGTTCGCGCGCCGCGCCCGTGGGCCATCGCGCGGCCAGCGCCGCCTCGGCGGCGCACAGGCTGGTCATGCCGCCCGGGCCTTCCAGCTTGGCGAGCACGCGGTCGGGGCCGCCGCCGGACCGGTCCACGTCTTGCGCGAACACGGCCACCGCGTCGGCGGCGCCCTGGGCTTGGAGGAGGTTCGTCATCGGAAGGTCCCTTCTGGGGTTGGAAGGCCAGGAGGGGGCCATGAAAAACCCCGCGTCCTGGTCGGAGCGGGGTGGCTGATCCTGCGGTCGTCGCGGGCCTTATCCCACGCGCGGTCGCCCCCGGTCCGTATGGACGGTGGTAATCGGCATGGTGGTGATGGCTTTGCAGCGCAAAAGATCGGCCTCGGATCGAAGGCGCGCAGCTTAGCTCATCGGCGCGCGCAGCGGAAGCCCGTCGGCTTGCCGCCGCCCGGCGGCCCGCCTATGGACGCGGATGGGCCGCTTGATGGACGCGCTTCGCCGCTGGCTGGGCCTGGACGGGCAGGCCGCCCCCGTGGCCCAGCCCACGGGCGATTTCATGCACCTCCAGGTCGGTCGCAGCTATGTGGTCGCCAAGCCGTTCCGCGACTTCGACGGCCACCTGTGGCGGCCGGGGGAGGGCGGTCTGTTCGAAGGCTACAACTTCCTGCCCTATGAGGATGGGCTCAGCCTGATCCTGACGCCCAACGCCGGCATCCGGCTGCAGTGGCGGCCGGAAGCCCAGGGCGCGATCATCGACAACCTCGCCGAGTACCTGGTCGAGGCCCTGCCGACCTTCGTATCCGGCGCTTAGTTGGTGGCCAGGATCATGTTGCGCACCAGCGGGTAGATCTGGGTCGACCATTTGCGCCCGCTGAACACCCCGTAGTGGCCCACGCCCGGCTGCAGGTGGTGGCGCTTGCGGTTGGCGTAGATGCCGCTGCAGAGGGTATGAGCGGCCACCGTCTGGCCCACCGAGCAGATGTCGTCGCGTTCGCCCTCGACCGTGAACAGCGCCGTGCGGCGGATGGCGCCGGGGTTGACCTTGCGGTTGCGCCAGACCAGTTCGCCCTTGGGCAGCAGGTGCTGCTGGAACACCCGGCTGACGGTCTCCAGGTAGAATTCGGCGGTCAGGTCGAGCACCGCGAAATACTCGTCGTAGAAGGCCTTGGCGGTGTCGGCCTCGGTCGTACGGCTGGCGGCCAGGTGGCTCCACATGTCCACGTGGGCGTCCACGTGCCGGCCGATGTTCATCAGCATGAAGGCGGTGAGCTGGATGAAGCCGGGATAGACCTTGCGCCCCGCGCCGGGATAGCGGGCCGGCACGGTGGAGATCAGCTCGCGCTCGAACCACTCGATCGGCCGGCTCACCGCCAGGTCGTTGACGGTGGTGGGGTTGATCCGGGTGTCCACCGGACCGGCCATCAGGGTCATGCTGATCGGCGTCGCCGGGTTGTCGTCCTCGGCCATGATCGAGACCGCCGCCAGGGCGTGGGCGCAGGGCTGGCACACCGACATCAGGTGCGCGCCGGGGCCCATGGTCTCCAGGAAGGCGATCACATGTTCGACATATTCGTCGAATCCGAAGGCGCCGGCGCCCACCGGGGCGTCGCGGGCGTTGCGCCAGTCGGTGATGTAGACGTCGTTGTCGGGCAACAGGGTGTCCACAGTGCCGCGCAGCAGGGTGGCGAAGTGGCCGGAGAGCGGCGCCACCAGCAGCACCCGCGGCTGCTCCGGATCGTTTGCCTTGCGGAACCGCACCAGGTCACCGAACGGCGTGGAGGAAACCACCTCCTCGCGCACCGGCACGTCCTCGCCGCCGATCCGCACGGTCCTGAAGCCGTAGTCCGGACGGTGGTGCGTCAGCCCGGCCCGCGTGACCATCTCCAGCCCGGCGGCCATGTGCGAGAGCGGCGGGATCTGGCTGATCCACGGCGGCCCTGCGCGCAGCATGGCCTTGGCCATCCCGGCGACCAGACGGGCCGGGGCGAGAAGGTCAGACTGGGCCTGGTAGGCTCGGTAGTTCATTCGTCCTCGCGCGTCGGCCGCGTTCCCGTCGACAGTTCCATGCTCCCAATCCCGCAGCGGAAGTCGCCGCATTGGGGGCTTTGCGCCCTGCAAGTCTCGGGCTAGGCCTTGCGATGCCCGCTGATGGGCGCCGCCAAGGCCAAGGCGCCCAAAAGCACGTCATTCGCGACCCGCCGGGCCGGGCCTGCGCGCTGGGTTGGACGGCGCTCCGCCATCCGCCGTACGCGTCAGGACCAGCCGAGGGAGACCCGAGCACATCTATGGTTAAGCCTTCGCTCACTATCTCAAGTCGCAACTACTCGTCCTGGTCGTTGCGCGGCTGGTTGCTGTGCAAGTTCGCGGGGCTGGAGTTCGACACCGTCGCGCTGCCGCTGGACGACGCCTCGGCCCGCGCCGAGCTGTTGCTGCTCTCGCCGTCGTTCCTGACGCCGTGCCTGACCTACGAGGGGGTCAAGGTCTGGGACACCCTGGCCATCGCCGAGTTCCTGGCCGAGGTCGCGCCGGAGGCGGGCCTGTGGCCGGCCGACCGGGCGGAGCGCTCGCTCTGCCGCTCCATCTGCGGCGAGATGCACTCGGGCTTCGCCAACCTGCGCGCGGCCCTGCCGATGAATCTGAAGGCCAAGCATCCGGGCTTCAAGGTCTGGGCGGGCGCCCAGTCCGACGTGGATCGCGTCACCGCCATCTGGCGCGAGCGGCTGGCCGCCTCGGCGGGCCCGTTCCTGTTCGGCGAGCTCACCGTCGCCGACGCCATGTACGCGCCGGTCGCCACCCGTTTCGCCACCTATGACGTGGCGCTGGACTCCGTCTGCGCCGGCTACCGCGACCGCATCCTGGCCCTGCCCTACATGCGCGAATGGACCGAGGTGGCGCTCACCGAACCCGACGAGGTCGAGGAGCTCGACGTCGAGTTCTGAGGGCTTTCCTTAAATAGGTCCCTCGATTTTCTCCGCGACGCCACCGCCGCTTGCGTTACGCTGCGCAATCCGCGCAAGGATTGATCGCGGCGGCGGCGGGTACGACGCGGCGGCGGAAATGGAGTGCGTCATGGCCGAAACGGCAACCAAAGCCCCGAGCAATCCGGCCGGCCCTGCGCCACTTCGCCGCCCCGCCTCGATCCGCCGCACCTCCACCCTCGACACCGACTGGCAGGAGGGGATCGGCAAGCCCATGCGCATGCGCGGCCGCGCCCGCGACCTCTTCACGCCCAGGGCCGGAACCGCGGGCCGCGTGCTGGGCGACGACTGGACCGAGGTCGTCGCCTCGCCGATGCGCGAGATCATGTCGATCGCCACCTGCCGCGGGAACGCCGCCGTGCAGGAGATGGTCGGCCACCGCGGCGGCGGCCACCTGCGCAGCGAGATCGCCCGGCTGCTGCCGGACGAGCACAGCCAGGGCACGCCCATGCACCTGCTGCTCGACGACTTCTCGGGCGCCAGCCTGGTGGCCGGATGGGCCTGGTCGCGCTGGCACACCGACTGGATCGAGAAGTCGCGACGGGACGACATGGAGGCCAACGGCGGCCGGGCCAGTCTGATGCGCAAGATGGAAGGCATCTGCTCCGGCTTCGCCCCGGGCTCCTCGGCGCTGACCGAAGATGGCACGTCGAACCAGACCGACCAGAGCGCCACCCCGGTGCCGCCGCTGAACAACCCCGACGATCCGCAAAGCTGGCACCCGCTCAATCACCAGGAGGGCGTCGGCATGCGCCGGGCCCGCCGGATCGATGTGTGGCTGGACGATGTGGTCCATATCGACGTGGGCTTCCAGGACAGCTCCACCTCGCCGAACGGCGCGCCGGAGCGGATCGCCATCCACGAGTACCGCGTCGCCGCCACCGCCGACCCGGAGACGTTTCAGCTCCTGAGCATCGACGTCGACCCGCGCATTCTGCCCTACCGCGAGTGCCCCAACGCCTCGCCCAACGCCAAGCGCATGGAGGGCGCGGCCCTGGCCGGCTTCCGCCTCGACGTGCTGGACAAGCTGCCGGGCACGCTGGGCTGCACCCACCTCAACGACGTCCTGCGCTCCATGGCCGACGTGCCCCAGCTCGCGCGCACCCTGCGGGCGGAGCTGGCGAAGGCGTAGGGGCGGACCGCGCGCCGTTCCGTCAGAAGCTTGCCGCCTGCGTCGCGCCGGCAGACTGTCGTCGCATCCGGCGAAGACCCCGGGAGGAGCAGCCGATGGCCCTGCGCATCGAGAACGCGATCGACATGCATTGCCACTTCGGCCCCGACTCGCTGGGCGGCAAGGCGCGGGGCGGACGTGGCCACTCCGTCACCGCCCTCGACGCCGCGCGCGAGGCGCAGGCCAGCGGGCACCGGGCCATCGTGCTGAAGTCGCACAGCTTCGCCTCCCCACAGGTGGCCGCCAGCATGGCCGAGGCCGTGCCGGGCCTGCAGGTGTTCGGCGGCTGCTGCACCGACTATCCCACCGGCGGGCTGAACGTGGACGGGGTCGACGTGGCGCTGCGCCTGGGGGCCAAGATCATCTGGCTGCCCACCGTGCACAGCCACCAGGACTGGCTGAACGGCAAGGCCGAGATGCTCGGCATCCGCGGCGACGGACTGCACGTCATCGACGACGAGTCCGGCGAACCCACCGACACGGTGCGGGCGATCTTCGACCTCGTGCGCCAGTACGACGCCATCCTGGCCACCGGCCATACCACGGCGGCCGAGCACTACGCGGTGGCCAAGGCCTTCGCGCGCGAGGGCAAGGTGCTGGTCACCCACGCCGGGGAGGCGGCGGCGGGACCGCACCTGACCGCCGACCAGTGCCGTGAGCTGGCCGACCTGGGGGCCGTCATCGAGCTCACGGCGTTGACCTGCGACGCCATCTTCGACAGCAAGGGCAAGAGCCCGCAGGAAATGGCCGCCTGTATCGGCGCCATCGGCCACGAGCGCTGCACCCTCTCCAGCGACTACGGGTGGACCACCCAGGTCCCGCATCCCGCCGCCGGCCTGCACGACTTCCTCGAACGGCTGTGGAACGTGGGCGTCACCGAGGCCGAGCTGACCCGCATGGCCGCGACCAAACCGGCGGAGCTGCTGTCGCTCTAGGCGTGAGGCTGGGCGGTCTGCGCCGCGCCGGTCTCCTGGCGGATGAGTTCGACGACCCGTCCGATCTGCTCCAGCTGCTTTCCATAGGTGTCGCCGATGGGGGCGATGTGGAGGATCGTCACGCCTACGTCGCGGTATTTGCGGATCCGCTCGCGGATCATGGCCTCGGTGCCGATGAGCGTCGTGCGGAGCACCAGTTCGTCGGGCACGCGGCGGGCGGCCTCCTCGCGATCGCCCCGCACGAACAGCGCCTGCACCTCGGCCGCGGCGTCCTCGTAGCCGATCCGCCGATAGGCCTGGTTGTAGAAGTTGGTGCGGGCCGAGCCCATGCCGCCGAGGCTGAACGCCAGGCGCATCTTCTGCGCGGCGATCAGCGGCGCGGGGTCGTCGGCGATCCCGCAGGGGACCGGGATCTTGATGTCGAACTTGTCGAGCGTGCGGCCTGCGCGCGCCGCGCCGGCCTTGAACCGATCGAAATAGACGTCCGCGGTCTCGGGGGTGAAGGATGTGCCCAGCCAGCCGTCGGCGACCTCGCCGGTGAGTTCCAGCATCTTCGGCCCCAGGGAGGCCAGATGGATGGGGATGTGCGGATTGGGCTTCTGGGCCAGCCGGATGGCCTTGCCTTCGCCGCCAGGCATCGGGAGCTGGTAGTGCCTGCCCCGGTATTCGAGCTTCTGGCCCGAAAAGGCCAGGCGCAGGATGTCGATATATTCCCGCATGCGCCCGAGCGGATTGTCGAACTTCTGCGAGTGCAGCCCCTCGACGACCTGGGGTCCGCTGACGCCCAGGCCCAGGATGAACTTGTTCCCGGTCAGGGTGGCCATGGTCATCGCGGTCATCGCCGTCACCACCGGGGTTCGGGCGGTGAGCTGCAGGACGGAGGTGCCATAGGTGAGCGCGCTGTTCCGCGCGGCCAGGAAGGCCAGCGGCGAGACGCCGTCGGCGCCCCAGGCCTCGGCGGCCCAGACGATGTCGATCCCGAAGGCGTGGACCTCGGCGAGATAGTCCATCTCCCGCAGGAGCCCCGAGTCCTCTTCCGAGGCGCGGCTGGTGCCGCCGATTCCGGTCGATATCTTCATGGGCGTTTCGTCGTTCGGAGGCGCGGCGAGATTGATGACGGACACTTGGTCCAGCGCTGTGCTTGACCTGCGTTTTCAGCGCCCCGTACGCTAGGCAGTGACTTCGCACACGACAAGGGAGGACGCGCGCGGCCGCCGCCCGGCGTGGCGCGCGCAGGCCGATGGATTTCGACTGGACTGCTGACGACATCGAATACCGGGCCGCCCTGCGCCGCTTCCTGCGCGACGCCCTGGGGCCGGACTGGAAGGGCTACAAGGGCCTCGCGCCCACCGAGTACAAGGCCGCGGCCGGCGCGTTCTGCCGCCGGATGGCCGAGCGCGGCTACCTGACCCAGAGCTGGCCCAGGGAGTACGGCGGCGGCGACGCCTCGGCCTGGCGGGCGGCGATCCTCAGCGAAGAGGTGGGCTCACCGGACGGCGAGCCGCGCGGCTCCCAGTACATGAACGTCAACTGGATCGGTCCGGCGATCATGCGGTTCGGCACGCCGGAGCAGAAGGCCTACTTCCTGCCGAAGATCTCGGCCGGCGACATCACCTTCTCGCAAGGATTTTCGGAGCCCGACGCCGGGTCGGACCTCGCCAGCCTGCGCACCCGCGCGGTCCGCGACGGCGACGACTATGTGGTCAACGGCGAGAAGATCTGGACCTCGCACACCGCCATCGCCGAATGGCTGTTCCTGCTGGTGCGGACCGATCCGGGCGAGAAGCGCTCGAAGGGGATCAGCGTCCTCCTGACGCCGATGGATACGCCCGGCCTGACGATCAACAAGGTGGCCGGCTTCGTGGGCGAGAGCGCCTTTTCCAATCCGGTGTTCACCGACATGCGGGTTCCGGCGGCGAACCGGCTGGGCCCGGAAAACGGCGGCTGGGCGGTGGTGCGCTACGCGCTCGCCTTCGAGCGCATCGGCGTCGCCCACTATCGGCACGCCGAGAACCAGCTCAACGCCCTGGCGCGGGACGCCAACGTGCGCGGCCTGATGGACGACCCGGCGGTGCAGGCCAAGCTGGGCGAGGCGTGGGAGGCGGTGGAGGCCGCGCGCCTGCTCTATTTCCGCGTCGTCGACCTACGCGCGCACGACAGTCCGCCCACGGCCGATTCCAACGTGGCGCGGGTGGCGGGCACGCGGGCCTATCAGATCGTGGCCGAGGCGGCCGACCTGGTGCTGGCCGAGCACGGCCTGGGCGGGGTCGGCCGCAGCCGCTTCAACCTCACGGCGGGCATCACCTCCGGGGCCACCGAGATCCAGCTCGACCAGATCGCCACCCGCTTCCTCGACCTGCCGCGGCCGGCCGTGGGCGCGCGGGACTGATCATGGACCTGACCCCCACCACCCAGCAGCAGCAGATCGTCGACGCCGTCCGCACCCTGCTGGAACGCCATGGCGCCGCCGCGCGAGCCAAGGCGTTGCTCGCCACCGACGGCTACGATCACGACCTCGACGCCCGGCTCGACGAGGCGGGCTTCACCGACATCGCCACCGGCGAGGAGACCGGGCCGGTGGAGGCCGCGCTGGTGACCCTCGAGATCGCCAAGGCGGCCGGCATGAGCGCCTACGCCGCGGGCGAGCTGGTGGCGCCGAAGCTGCTCGGCGCCAACCCCAAGATTCCCGTCGCGCTGACGCGGGCGCCGGCGGACTTCCCGATCCGCCTCGGCCGCCATGCGAAGCTGATCCTGATCGACGCCGGCGAGGAGGCGGAGCTGCTCGAGGTCGCCGCCGGCGACGTCGAGCCCGTCGACACCGACCAGGTGGGCTGGCCGATGGGCCGGCTTGCGCCCGGCGCCCTGGCCAGGGCCAAGGGCCTGGGCCCAGGGTCGGGCGCGATCCTGCGGCGGTGGTGGCGCCTCGCCCTGGCGCTGGAGACCGTCGGGACGATGCAGGGCGCGCTCGACCTCACTGTCGGCTATGTGAAGACCCGCGAGCAGTTCGGACGGCCGATCGGCGAGTTCCAGACCCTGCAGCACCGCCTGTCGGAGCTGGTGGTGATCGTCGAGGGCGCGCGCTGGCTCGCCCTGGAAGCGGCGTTCCGTGACGCCGACCCGCTGAATGCGGCGACCGCGGCCGGCCGCGCGGCGGGCGCCGCCAGCCTGGTGGCGCGCGAATGCCACCAGATGCACGGGGCGATCGGCCTGACCCGCGAATATCCGCTGCACCTGTGGACCACGCGCCTTGGGCCGCTGGCCGTCGAGCTCGGCGGGCCGTCCGCCCACCGGCGCGAGGCGGCGCGCCTGCGCTTCTCGCCCGAGGAGATCGGCGTCCGCGAAGCCTATTGGCGTTAGGCGGCGCCGGTCATCCCGGCGGCGCGGCGAACCAGCCCGCCGTGAAATCGGTGACGACGGAGCCGTCGAGGTCGGCGAGCTTCATGCCGATCAGGCGGCTGGTGAACCGCGAGGTCTGGTAGCGCAGGTGCGGTTCGGGGCTGCTCGCGACGTCGAGGATGACCTTGGCGGCCTCGTCGATGTTTTGCTTGCGTGACGCGCCGGCGGCCATGAACGCCTGATAGCGGCTCCAGAGCTCGCCGTAGGGGTCGCCTTCGACGTCCAGATGTTCGCGCCCCGCCCCCTGGCTGCGGCCGCTGAACTCGGTGGCCACCGGCCCCGGCTCGACGATCGAAACCTTGACGCCGAACTGGGCGGCCACCGGATGGAGCGACTCGTAGAGGCCCTCGACCGCGAACTTGGCGGCGCAATAGGCCTCGGTGAAGGGCTGGCCGAGGGCGCCGCCGACGCTGGAGACGGCGATCAGGCGGCCTTGGCTGCGCCGGCGCATGGACGGCAGCACCGCCTTGGTGGCGCGCACGACGCCGTAGAAGTTGATTTCCATGGCCGCGCGCAGATCCGCCATCGACAGCTCTTCCAGGGTGCGCACCGCCCCGACCCCGGCGTTGGCGACCATCACGTCGACCTCGCCGTAGCGCTTGATGATATCGTCGAACGCCGAGGTGACGGACTGGTCGTCGCAGACGTCCATCAGGACCGGCTCGACATCGACGCCGGCCGCCGCCGCGGCCGAGCGGACGTGCGCCAGGCTGTCCTCGCTACGGACGCCCGCGATCACCCGGTCCTTGGCCGCGGCGAACTGCAGCGCGGCCGAGAGGCCCATGCCGCGCGAAGCGCCGGTGACGACGACGGTCCTGGGGTGGCTCAATTGCGCTCTCCGGGTCTACGGGGTCAGGGAAGATCTGGCGACCGTCGCACGATCGTCGGGATCATCTATACCTTCGTCGCGCGAAGCCAACAGGCCCTGGCGGCGGCTATTGGCGCAGCAGCCGGCCCGGCAGAGCGCCGGTGTGCTCGCCGTCCTCCATCAGGACCTGGCCGTTGACCACGGTCGCCCGGATTCCGGCCGAGCCTTGGACGAACCGTCGGGCGCCGCCCGGCAGGTCGTTCACCACGCGCGGCGTCTGCGGCATGATCGCCTGCGGATCGAACACATTGATGTCCGCCGCCAGGCCCTCGCGCAGCAGGCCGCGGTCGCCGAAACCCCAGGTGGACGCCGGCGTCAGGGTGATCATCCGGACGGCTTCCTCCAGCGTGAACGCCTGCCGCTCGCGGACCCAGTAGGCGAGCAGATAGGTGTGGATCGAGCAGTCGGAGATCTGGCTGACGTGTGCGCCGGTGTCGGAGAAGGTCATCACCGTCCGGGGATGCTTCAGCACCGTCAACAACTCGTCCTCCGGGTACGGCGCGATCTTCTGGATGAACAGCTGCGACAGGCCCGGCGTCGCCAACGCCAGGTCGATCATGATCTCCACAGGATCGCGGCCCTGCTGTTCCGAAAGCTCGGCCAGGGTGGCGTAGGGCGGCAGCGGGCCGCTGCGGACCTCGATCAGATCCCACTTGGGCTTGCGGGCCTCCGTGCCGAGGGCGCGGGCATATTCCTCGTGGCGGGCGGCGTGGACCAGGCGGGCGCGCAGGTCCGGATCGGTGCGCAGTTGATGCTCCTGCTGGGCGAGCGGAAGGCGGCGGAACTCGGCCCAGGTCGGCAACTTGTCGAAGGGCAGCTGCGACTCGAACGAGAGCAACACGGTGATGCCCCGGCTGTGGGTCTGGCCGATGACCCGCCCGCCCTTGCCGGCGGTGCGGTCGAGGAAGGCCAGCTGGTCGCGCCAGGGCATGCTGCCGACGGCGCCCACGCCGAAGGTGACCGGAACCCGCGTCTCCACCGCCATGTCTTCCAGCTCGGCGGGGATGCGCCCCCCCAGGGCCAGTTCGAAGATCCCCTTGCCCATGTCGCCCATGACGTCCACCAGGGCGCGCACTTCGCTCCAGGGCCCGACGCGCGAGGCGACCGGCCGGTCGTCGGACGTCTCATGCGAGAAGGAGCGCGAGGTGGAGAGGCCCATGGCCCCGGCCTCGATCCCGGCCTTAAGCTGGCCCGCCATCATGGCCAGTTCATCGTCGCTGGCCTCCGCCTCGAAGGCGCGCTCGCCCATCGCCCAGGTGCGCAGCGCCGAATGACCCAGGTAGACGGAATGGTTGAGCCCCTTGGGCAGCCGCTCGACCACGTCGAGGTATTCCGGAAAGGTCTCCCAGCTCCAGTCGATGCCCTGCGCCATCGCCGCAGCCGAAATGTCCTCGGCGCGCTCGAGATTGCGCACGACCCAGCCGCGGTTCTCGGCCCGGCTGGGCGCCAGGGTGAAGCCGCAGTTGCCCATGACCACGGTGGTCACGCCCTGGTGGCAGGAGCTGGTGCAGAGCGGGTCCCAGTTGATCTGGGCGTCCATGTGGGTGTGGCCGTCGATGAAGCCCGGCGTGACCACATGGCCGCCGGCGTCGATCTCGCGGGTCCCGCGCTCGGAGATCCGGCCGATCTTGGCGATGCGGTCGCCGACGACGCCCACGTCGGCGCGGAACCGCGGCAGGCCCGATCCGTCGACGATGTCGCCGTCACGAATGACGAGGTCGTAGGCCATCTCCGCCTCCCGTTGTCTTGTGAAGGGGCGTGGGGCCGCCGCCGTCGGAGAAACGACCGGACCCATATGCTCGCCGCCGCTGTGCAAACGATGGCGCGCGCGTCCGGCTTGTCAACGCCGATCAGGCCTCCCTACCGGCGCCAGGCCGGCGGTTCGCGCGCCGGCAGCGCCGCCAGAACCAGGCTCGCGTCCGCCGCGTCGAAGCCGGCGAGGATGGCGTCGAACCGCGCTTTGACGAGTTCGCGGTACTCGGGGTGCGTGAAGACATAAAGCTCGTCCGCCTTGACGGCCTCCACCACCCGGGCCGCGATCGTCGCGGGCGCGACGCCGCCCAGGAAGCCCGCGGCCACCTCCGGCTTCTCCAGTCCGCTCAGCTCGGAATCGCCGCCATAGACCGCCTGCCGGTTGCGGCGGCTTTCCGAGAACCGCGTTGCGACCAGGCCTGGGCAGAGGATCGACAGGCCGATCTTCCTCGCCGCCAGCTGCGGGGCCCAGGCCTCGCTGAGGGCCACGACGGCGGCCTTGGTCCCGCTGTACGGAGTCAGGCCGGGGGAGGGAAGCAGGCCGGCGATGGAGGCCGTGTTTACGAAGTGGCCGCCATCGCCATGCTCCCGGAGCAGCGGCGTGAAGATTTCCACGCCGTGGACGACGCCCATGACGTTGACGTCGAAGACCCAGGCCCAGTCGCGCTCGGGGATCTCGCTCATCCGCCCGCCGGTCCCGACGCCGGCGTTGTTGCAGACCAGGTGGACCTTGCCGAAGGCTTCGATCACGCGGCCGGCGGCCTGGCGCACCGACTCCCGCCGGGTCACGTCCGTCTCGACGCCCTCGATGCGCAGGCCCATGGCCTGCAGGGCGCTCACCGAAGCGGCCAGCGGACCGGCCTCGATGTCGGCGATCATCACGTTCATGCCTTCGCGCCCGAAGGCCTCGGCCATGGCGTAGCCGATGCCGCTGGCGCCGCCGGTGACGAAGGCGGTCTTGCCGCGCAGCTCTTTCATGAACCCTCCCCAGGTTGCGGACCCGTCGTCGACGCCGACCCACGCAGTCTCGCGGATAAGCCGGCGATCGCCCAGCGAAACCCCGCCTCCATGGGCCGGGTTTTCCGGCCTGGTGACGGCGCGCAGAAGTGACGAATGGTCAACATCGTCCAGGCGCGTCCGCCGCCCGTTCGCGCCGGCCGGTCAATTCCGCCATTGTCTCCAGGCTGAAACGGCGTTTTCCTAGGGTCGGCGATCGGGCGGCGAGCCCCACGACGGCCAACGCCCAATCAATTCTCGAGGAGGACGACGTGAGCACAGACGCATTTGAGGCCGAGGCGGCCCTGGGCGGCCGCATTCCCAGCCACGTCCCGCGCGAGCTGGTGGTCGACTACCAGTACGGCGAAGAACCGGGTTTCGCGGACGACCCGCAGGCCCAGGCGGCGAAGCTGTTCGAGGGGCCGCGGGTGATCTATGTGCCCGACCTGACCCACGACGGCCGGCCGGGATGGCTGGTGCATCGCTACGACGACGTGCGGGCCGTCTTCCAGGACGCGGCCAACTTCTCCAGCAAGAACGTCGCCAACTTCCAGAACTTCGTCGGCGCCACCTGGGACATGATCCCCCTGGAGCTCGACGGCGAGCGGCACCAGCAGTACCGGATGCTGCTGAACCCGCTGTTCGCCCCGGGCAAGATCAACCTGATGGAGGCGGGGGTCCGCGAACTGGCGGTGTCGCTGATCGAGGCGTTCGAGGCCAAGGGCGAGTGCGAGTTCATGGAGGAATTCGCGAGGCCCTACCCGATCTCGATCTTCCTGAAGCTGATGGACCTGCCGCTGGAGATGCGGTCGACCTTCCTGGCCTGGGAGTACCAGGTGCTGCACGCCAAGGACATGGACGTGCGCCGGGACGGCCTGAACAAGATCATCGGCTATCTGCGAGGCGCGATCGACGAACGCCGCAACAACCTCGGCGACGACCTGATCAGCTTCGCCATCAAGGCCAGGATCAACGGCGAGCCGCTGCCGGACGACGACATCATGGGCGTGGTGTTCATGCTCTACATCGGCGGGCTGGACACGGTGGTGGCGACCTTGGGCTTCTTCTTCAAGTACCTGGCCAGCCACCCCGAGAAGCGCCAGGAGCTGATCGACAACCCCGCCATCCTGCCCGACGCCATCGACGAGATGCTGCGGGTGTTCGCCTCGGTCAACGGCAGCCGCCTGCTCACCCGCGACCTGGAGTTCGCCGGCGTGCAGATGAAGAAGGGCGACCGGGTCTATTTCGCCACCATCGCCGCCAACCGCGACGCGGAGGAGTTCGACGACCCGAGCACGGTGGATTTCCACCGCTCGGCCAACCGCCACCTGACCTTCGCCGCTGGCCCGCACCGCTGCATCGGCTCGCACCTGGCCCGGCGCGAGCTGAAGATCGCCATCGAGGAATGGCTGAAGCGCATCCCCGACTTCGCCATCAAGCCGGGGTCGGTGATGCCGGCCCACGCCGGCGGCGTCTGGGGCATCGAGAACCTGCCGCTGTACTGGCCGACGAAGTAGGGGGCGGCTTGCGCCCTCGGGCGCGGGGGGTCCTTTTTTGAACGCCGAACCCCAGGAAAACACGAACGGGCCGGCGCTACCTTCCCCTCCCGCCATCGCTGCCGTGATGGGGGAGGTCGGGAGGGGGGGGGAAGCGCCCTACCGCCGCTTGAACACCGGCTCGCGTTTCTCGCGCAGCGCGGCGCGTTGTTCCTTGTAGTCTTCGGTCTGGAAGAGGGAGGACTGGGCGAGGAGTTCCTGGCGCACGCCGTTGATCACCTGGCCGAGGTACATCTGGTCCACCAGCTGCTTGCCCATCTCCACGGCGGCCGGCGAGCGGGCGGCGATGGTCCTGGCGATCTCCAGGGCCTTGGCGTCGACGTTCTCGGGCTCCTCCAGGAAGTCGAAGACGCCCCATTCGTAGGCGGTCTTGCCGTCGAGGTAGTCGCCGGTGAGGGTCATGTACTTGGTGCGGGCCGGGCCGATCAGCGTGGTCAGCATCTGGGTGCCGCCGGTGTCGGGCAGGATGCCGTACTTGACCTCGGCCAGGCACAGCTTGGCGTCGGTGGAGCCCACCCGGAAGTCGGCCGACAGGCACATCTCGAAGCCGCCGCCGATGGCGTAGCCCTTCACCGCGGCGATCACCGGCTTGGCGTAGAGCAGGCTGTTGATCCGCGAGATCACCGCGCGGCGGACGAACTCGTAGTCGCTCTCGTCGGACTCGCGGGTCCCCAGGAGGGTGGTGTCGCGGCCCGAGTGGAACGACTTGCCCTCGCCGCGGACGATCACGCAGCGCACCTCCGGCGCGCGCAGCGCCCATTCCCAGGCCTCGGGATCGCCCGCGCCGGCGTTGTGCTTCTCCGGGCGGTTGAAGGACAGGATCGCCACCCCGTCCTCGAAGCGCCGGGTCATCCCGGGCCGTTCGTCGGTCATCTTCCGTCCCTCTGCGATGTGTCTCTTGCCTCAATAGCCCTGCAGCCGCGCATAGCGGTCGCGGTGGAAGGCGGGGCTTCCGAAGGCGGCTTCGGCGGCCCTGGCGCGCTTCAGGTAGAAGCCCGCGTCATAGGCGTCGGTCATGCCCACCCCGCCGTGCATCTGCACCATCTCGTTGGAGATCAGGTGGAAGACCTCGCCCATCTTCGCCTTGGCCAGGCTGGCCAGCAGCGGCGCGTCGGGATCGCCGGCGTCCAGGGCGGTGAGCGCCGCCTCGACCACCGAGCGGGCCAGCTCCAGCTCGGTGAACATCTTCGCCGCCCGGTGCTGCAGCGCCTGGAAGGACCCGATCAGCTGGCCGAACTGGCTGCGGGTCTTCAGATACTCCAGGGTGGCCTCGAAGGCGCTCGTGGCCGAGCCCAGCATCTCGGCGGCCAGGCCCGCCCGGGCGCGGTCGAGGACGGCGTCCAGCACCGGCCAGCCCTCGCCGGCCCCGCCCATCAGGGCGTCGGGACCCACCTCCACATGGTCGAAGGTGACGATCGCCGCGCCGCGGCTGTCGGCCAGCCGCAACGCCCGGCGTGACACCCCCTTGTCGTGCTGCGGAACCAGGAACAGCGAGATCCCGTCCCGCTCGCCCGGCGTCCCCGAGGTGCGCGCCGCGACGATGAAGAGGTCGGCGGCCATGCCCTCCAGCACGAAGGTCTTGGTCCCGGTCAGCGTCCAGCCGGTCCCGTGCGGCGTGGCGGCCAGCGCGGTCTTCTCCGGCGCGTGGTGCGGGCCCTCGTCCACGGCCAGGGTCGCCACGATCTCGCCGTCGGCGATCCTCGGCAACCAGCCGGCCTGCTGGTCGCCGCCGCCGCCCAGCAGGAGGGCGCTGACGGCGACGAGGCCGCTCATCAGCAGCGGCGAGGCGGTGAGGGTGCGCCCGGTCTCCTCCAGCACTAGGCCCATGGCGAAAAGGCTCGTCTCCGAGCCGCCGTAGGCCTCCGGGACCATCACCCCGGCCCAGCCCATCTGGGCCATCTCGCGCCAGATCGCGGGGTCGTAGCCCAGGAGCGCGCCGCGGTCGCGCAGGGCGCGCAGGGCGCCGATCGGCGAGCGATCGCGGGCCCAGCCGCGGGCGGCGTCGCGCAGCAGGCTCTGGTCTTCGGTCAGGACCGCCATCGGCCTTGGGCTCCTTCCGGGTTCGCGTCAGACGGGGTCGGGCAGGCCCAGCACCCGCTTGGCCACCACGTTCAGGTTGATCTCCGAGGTGCCGCCCTCGATGGAGTTGGCCTTGGCGCGCAGCCAGCCGCGGACGGCGGCGATCTCCAGGGCCGAGAAGTCCTGGCCCTCCCAGCCCAGGCCCTGGCTGCCCATCGCCTCCACCACCAGCTCGGAGCGCTCCTGCGCGAAGGCGGCGGCGGCCACCTTGACGATCGAGGTGGCGGCGCTGACTCCGTCGCTCGCCGCGGCCTCGGCCTCGCTGCGGGCCAGGGTGAGAGCGAGCGCCTGGAAGTCCATCTTGTTGCGGGTGATCCGGGCGCGCAGGTCCGGGTCGGCCAGCCGGCCCTCGGCGTCGACCCCCACATAGGCCTTGGCGATCCTGGCGATGTCGCCGGCCACCCCGCCCACCGAGCCGCCGCCGCCGAACGAGGCGGAGATGTTCCTGCGCTCGTACTGCAGCAGGCGCTTGGCGATCTCCCAGCCGCCGTTGACCTTGCCGATCAGGTTCTCCTTCGGGACCTTCACGTCGGTGAAGAAGGTCTCGCAGAACGGCGACTCGCCCGAGATCAGCGGAATCGGCCGGGTCTCGACGCCGGCCGTGGCCATGTCGATGAGCACGAAGGAGATCCCGCCGTGCTTGGCCGAGGCGTCGGTCCGCACCAGGCAGAAGCACCAGTCCGCCTTGTCCGCATAGCTGGTCCAGATCTTCGAGCCGTTGATCAGCCAGTGGTCGCCCTTGTCCTCGCAGCGGGTGGCGAGGCCGGCGAGGTCGGAGCCGGCGCCGGGCTCGGAGTATCCCTGGCACCAGCGCACCTCGCCGCGGACGATGCGCGGCAGGTGCTCCAGCTTCTGGGCCTCGGAGGCGTATTCCAGGAGGGCGGGGCCCAGCATCAGGATCCCGAAGGAGTAGAGCGGTTCGCGGAACCGGCCGGCGGCCATCTCCTCGGCCAGCACCTGGGCCTCGGCGGCGGAAAGGCCGCCGCCGCCATAGACCCTGGGCCAGGAGGGCGTGGTCCAGCCGCGCTCGGCCATCCGCCGCATCCAGACGATCTGCGGGTCCTGGCTGCCGGCGAAGGCACGCCCGCCCCAGACCGCCTCCGGATCGGACGGCGGGTCGGCCTGCCGCAGGACCGGCGGATAGTTCGCCTCCAGCCAGGCGCGGGCCTTGGCGCGGAAGGCCTCCGGCCCGGGGCCGCCGATCTCCGCCATGGCGTCCTCCCTCGAAAGGCCTTGCACGGTTCGCGGCGTCACCTTAGCGGCGGGTCTAGCGAGGACAAGGCGCTTGTCCCGCGCGTTCCGCCGCTTGCTTCGCGCGCGGCGCGGGACGATCTATGGACGCAAGCTCACGAGGTCTCGCGCCAACCCATGCGGCTGATCCGCGATACGAAACCGGCCGTCCTGGCCGTGGCGCCGAGCGTCGCGGCCGTGCTCACCCTGGCCGCCGGCGTGATGCTGCTGGCGTCCGGGGCGACTCCGTCCGTGCCCGGGCGCTTCATGCGGCTGATGGCCGTGGCGCCCGTGCTGCTGATCGAGATCAGCCACTTCCTGTCCAGCGTCATGGGCCTGGTGCTGGTGCTGCTGGCGTTCGGCCTGCGCGCGCGGCTCGACGCGGCCTGGGCGGCGACCTTCGCCGCGCTGTTGATCGCCGCCCCGCTGGCGCTGCTGAAGGCGTTCGCCCTGGAGGAGGCCACGGTGCTGGTGGCGCTGGCGGTGCTGCTGGTGCCGTTCCGCAGCGCCTTTCCGCGTACGGCGCGGCTCAGCCGCATGGAGATCACCCCGGGCTGGCTGCTGTCGGCCCTGGCGGCGCTGGTGGGGGCCGGCGCCATCGGCTTCTGGTCGTTCCAGCACGCCGACTACGCCGACCAGAACTGGATGCGGGTGATGGTCGACGCCGACGTGGCCCGCGCGATCCGGGCCTGGGCCGGGGCGGCGCTGGCGCTGTTCGCCTTCGGCATCTGGCGGCTGATCTCCAGCGCCGCGCCGCCGAAGGTGGTGGGCGAGACCGACCCCGACTTCTCGCGGGTGCGCGCCATCCTCGCCCAGGCCGAGGCCGCCGAGACGCTTTCGAACCTGGCGCTGCTGGGCGACAAGCGGTTCCTGTTCTCGGCCTCGGGGGACAGTTTCCTGATGTTCGGCGTGCGCGGTCGCTCCTGGATCACGATGGGCGCGCCGGTCGGCCGCCGCGACGAGCGGCTGGAGCTGCTCTGGCGGTTCCGCGAACTCGCCGACGCCCACGTGGCGCGCCCGTGCATCTACAACATCGGCGTCGAGGACCTGCCGGACGTGGTGGAGCTGGGCTTCTCGATCCAGAAGGTGGGCGAGTCCGCCACGGTGCCGCTGGAGTCGTTCAGCATGGCCGGTTCCAGGCGCGGCAACCTGAGGCGCGCCTGGCGCAAGGCGGGCGAGAACGGCTGCACGTTCCAGGTCCTGCGCGGCGCCGAGGTCGCGGCCGCCATGGACGAGCTGGCCGCGGTGTCCGACGAATGGCAGTCGCGGCAGTCCGGCGGCGAGAAGGGGTTTTCCATGGGCGGCTTCATCCCCGCCTATGTGGCCGAGTTCCCGGTGGCGGTGGCGCGGTTCGGCGGCCGCGTCGTCGCCTTCGCCAGCCTTTGGACCACGGCGCACCGGATCGCCTATTCGGTGGACCTGATGCGGCACGTGGACGACGCCCCGTACGGGATCATGGACTACCTGTTCGTGGAGATCATCGAGTGGGGGAAGGAGCAGGGTTACCAGGCCCTGGAGTTCGGCATGGCGCCCCTGGCCGGGCTGGAGGACCATCCGCTGGCCCCGATCATGTCCCGGGTCGGCCGGATGCTGTTCGAGCGGGGGGAGGAGATCTACAATTTCCGCGGCCTTTGGCGGTACAAGGACAAATATGACCCGGTCTGGCAGCCGCGTTACATCGCCGCACACCACAAGTGGGCGATCCCGATCCTGATGGCGGACGTGGGGCTGTTGTCGTCCGGCGGGATGGCCAACCTCGCCCGCCGCCCGAAGCGGGCCGAGGACTCGCCGGGGCTCTCGGAAGCGGCCTGAGCGGAGGCGATCCGGGCCTGCCGGCCGGCCCGTGGCCACGCCTATGCGATCGATCGCATGCGCCGCCCTCTGCGACGCCCTACCGCACCCTGGAACTCGGACGAATGCTCCGTCTACAAAACATGCTTAACGGCGCATTAACTGCAATCAGTCTTCGGTCGTCATCGGGTTGTCGAGGCGTCAGGGTCATCCACAGCAGATGAGTGCAAACACTATATCTAGCGGTCATGGCGCGTTTACACCCCAGAGATCGACCGGTAGCGTCGATGCTTGGTCCTGGAGAGCGATTCGATGACGTCTGCGACGCCCTGGAGCGTCAAGGGGATCGACCCGAAAGCGCGCGAGGTCGCCAAGGATCTCGCTCGTCGCTCGGGGATGACGCTCGGGGAATGGCTCAACCGTGTGATCCTCGAGGACGAGGGCCCGGAAGACCTCACCTCGCAGGATCAGTTTTCCCAACGACCTGCCCGGAACTATTTCGCCACGCCGCGCACCCCCGGCGCGCCGGCCCGCTTCGAGGCGCCGGAGCACGCCGCGGACGAACTCGCGCGGGTGCTGGCGGCGGTGGACCGCATCTCCGACCGCATCGAGGCGGCCGAGACCCGTACGAGCCTGGCCCTCAACGGCGTCGAGCAGTCGGTCCGCGACACCGTGGCCCGCATCGAGGCCGGCGAGCGCGAGCAGGTGGCCGTCGCGGCGCGCTTCGAGGGCGCCGTGCAGGAACTGGGCGCCGGCCAGTCGAAGCTCTCCGACCGCCTACGCAAGTATGAGACCGACGGGTCCGGGCCGCGATCCGCAGAAGCCCTGCACGCCCTGGAGCAGGCGCTGGGCAAGGTGGCGGGCCACCTCTACGACGGCGAGAGCCGCACCCGCGAGATCCTGGGCGCCGTTGAGGCGCGGGTAAAGCGGCTGGAAGCCGGCGGCGGCGATCCGGCGCTGCTGGCGGACCAGGTGGCGGGCCGGCTGGGCGCGCGCCTGGCCGAGGCCGAAGCCAAGACCACCAACGCCCTGGAGGGCCTGCGCGCCTCCTTCGCCGCCCTCGACGGCCGGCTGAAGTCCGTGGAAGGCGGCTCGGCGCCGCAAGCCGAGCTGCGCCTGTCCGACCTCGCCGCCAGCCTGACCAGCCGCGTCGAGGCGGCCCGCACGGAGATCGCCGAGAAGCTGCGCGCCTCGGCCGACGACCGCTTCGACCGGATGGAGCGCAAGCTGGGCGAGATGGCCCAGCACGTCAGCGTCGCCGAGCAGCGGTCCGCCCGGGCCATCGAGGAGATGGGCCGCGAGGTCCTCAGCGTCGCCGACACCCTGAACCGCCGGGTCCAGACCAGCGAACAGCGCGGCGCCGAGGCCATCCAGCAGGTGGGCGGCGAGATGGCCCGCATCGCCTCGGCGATGGAGACGCGCCTCGGCCGCAACGAGAATCTGCACGCTGAGGCGCTGGAACGCCTGGGCGGCGAGATCGCCCGCATCACCGAACGCCTCGGCGAGCGCATCGGCGCGGCCGAGCGCCGCTCGGCCCTGGCGATGGACGAGGTGGGCGAGAAGCTCGCCCGCGTCACCGACAAGCTCGAACAGCGTCACGAGCGCGCGTCCGAGGACCTGGCCGAACGCATCCGCCAGAGCGAGGAGCGCACCGCGCGGATCCTGGAGGAAGCCCGGGAGAAGATCGACCAGCGCCTGGTCGAGGCGCAGCGGCGGCTGGCCGAGCCGGGAGCCAACAACGCCCGGAGCGTCTTCACGCCCTTCGGCGCGCCGGCCTACGAGGAGCTCGGCCCGCCGGAACCGGACCGTCGGGTGGAGCCCGCCTTCGAGGCCGCCCCGCTCGCCGCCTTCCCGGCCGAGCCCCTGGCCGCGGAGCCGGCGGAGCCCGCTTTCGAGGATGACTTCGACGCGGCCGACGACTTCGACTCCGACGACGGCGACACGCTGACGGCGGCGGAGCCGGACCTGCCGGAGCCGGCGTCCGCAGCCGAGGAACCGGAACCCGAAGCCTTCACGCGCAGCCAGGTCGTCGAGCTCGACGACGACGAACCGTTCTTCGCGGAAACCGATTTTCTCAGGCCGTCGACCGCGGCCACGGCCGCCGACGAGGCGGATCCCGAGCCGCTTGTGCTGGGCGCCGCCGACGAGGACGCCGAACCGGCCGAAGCCGCCCTGCCGCAGCCGGTCGCGGAGGACGAGGACCTCTTCGAGCCGCCGCTGCCGCCGGAGCCCGCCCGTCCGCTCACCACGCGCGAGATCGTCGAACAGGCCCGCGCCGCCGCCCGGTCCACCACCGCGGCCGGGGCTGGCGAAAAGCCGAAGAAGGGTGCGGCCACGGCCCGGCCCTCCGTGGGCGCATTGTTCTCCGGGTTCGGCGCGCCGAGGGTGAAGAAGCGCTCCGGCGGCGCCATCCAGACCGCGCTGCTGGTCGCCGGCGGCGCCGCCTTCCTCAGCGTCGGCGCGGCGGGCCTCGTCGTGATGGGCGCCAAGCCCGGCGGCGCGCCCCCCAAGCGGGTGGCCGACAGCGTCGACGCCGGCCAGGTCCCGATTGCAGCGGCGGAGACCGACAGCTCTCCGTTCGGCCCCAATCCGCGCGCCGCCATCGCCATCACGCCCCAGCCGATCGGCGCCAGCCCTACGCCGGCGCCCGCCGAAGACGCCGGCCCCGCCCTGGCCGCCGCCTACGACTCGGCAGTCCGCGCCATCGAGGCGCAGGAGCCCGGCGCGGTGGAGGGGCTGAAGCAGACCGCCAACCTCGGCTACGCCCCCGCCCAGCTCTATCTCGCCACCCTCTACGAGAACGGCCGCCTGGGGGTGAAGAAGGACCTGGCCGAGGCCCGCCGCTGGACCGAACGTGCGGCCCAGGGCGGCGACCGCAAGGCGATGCACAACCTGGCCCTCTACGCCTTCGAGGGGGTCGGCGGGCAACCGAAGAACGCGCCCCTGGCCGCACAATGGTTCCGCCGCGCCGCGGACCTCGGCCTGGTGGACAGCCAGTACAATCTCGGCCGGCTCTACGAACAGGGGCTGGGCGTCAACCAGAACCCGGCCGAAGCCTACAAGTGGTACCTGGTGGCGGCGCGATCCGGCGACGGCGAGTCCCGCCAGAGCGCCGAACGGGTCCGCGGCAAGCTCTCCGCCGACGCCCAGGCCGTCGCCCAGCGGGCCGCCGCCGGTTATCGTTCGGCGACCGCGACCGCCGCGGCGACCAGTTCGCCGTCGGTGGTCATCGCCCAACGGGCGCTGTCGCGGCTGGGATACTACCAAGGCCCCCGGGACGGCGCGGTCTCGCCCGCCCTGAACATGGCGATCGCCGCCTATCAGCGCGAGCAGGGCCTGCCGGCCACCGGCGCGCTGGACGACACGACGGTGTCCAAGCTGGTGGTCTTCACGCGTTGACGGCAAGCTAACGCCGGAGGCGGCCCTCCGTCCGGGCCGCCGGCGCCAGAGGGGCCGGTCTTTGGACATCTACCTGCCCATCGCCGAAGTCTCGGTGAACGCGCTGCTGCTGGTGGTCCTGGGCGCCGCGGTGGGGTTCATCTCCGGCCTGTTCGGCATCGGCGGCGGCTTCCTGATGACGCCGGTGCTGGTGCTCCTGGGCATTCCCCCCGCCGTGGCCGTGGCCAGCGAGGCCAACCACGTGGCCGCTTCCTCCATGTCCAGCGTGGTCTCCTATGGCCGCAAGCGCGCGGTGGACTTCCGCATGGGCGGGGTGCTGGCCGCGGGCGGGGCGGCGGGCTCCGTCCTGGGCGTGGAGGTGTTCCGCTGGCTACGGCTGCTGGGGCAGGCGGACCTGGTCGTCTCGGTCTCCTACTTCGTCTTCCTGGGCGTCATCGGTGGGCTGATGCTTACCGAGTCGCTGGCCGCGGTGCTGCGCCGCCGGCGCGGCGAGCCCGCGAAGCGGCGCGGCGACCGCCGCCCGCCCTGGCTCTACGGCCTGCCGCTGAAGATGCGGTTCCCCCGCTCTCGCCTCTACATCAGCGTCATTCCGCCGGTGGTGCTGGGCCTGGGCGTCGGCGTGCTCTCGGCGATCATGGGCGTCGGCGGCGGCTTCATCCTGGTGCCGGCGATGATCTACGTCCTGCGGATGCCCGCCGCCGTGGTGGTGGGCACCAGCCTGTTCCAGATCATCATCACCACCGGCCTCACCAGCGTGCTGCAGGCCGGACGCAACCAGACGGTGGACGTGGTGCTGGCGACCCTGCTGCTGGCGGGCGGGGTGCTGGGCGCGCAGTTCGGGGCCAAGGCCTCCTCGCGGTTCAGGGCGGAGGAGCTGCGCGCGCTGCTGGGCCTGCTGGTCTTCCTGGTGGGCCTGCGCATGGGCTTCGGCCTTTTCGTGGCGCCCGAGGAGCCGTTCATCCTGATGTCGGGGGCGAACTGATGGCCGACGCCCTGCCGCCCGCCCCGCCCGCCGCCGTCGCGGCCGCCCTGACCGAGACCAATGTGCGGGTGACCTCCAGCTTCCGGGGCGCCCGCATCGTGCTCTACGGCGCCGTCTTCGATCCCACCGCGCGGCCGAGCGACGTGGTGGTGATCGTCCGCGGGCCGGAGCAGCCGGTCCGCGTGGCGCGGAAGGTCCAGGTCGCCGGCCTCTGGCTCAACAGCCGGCCGGTGGTGTTCCAGGGGGCGCCGGGATTCTACATGGCCGCCTCCAACCGGCCGCTCGCCGACATCGCCGGTTTCGCCACCCTGCGGCGGCTGGGCGCCGGGGTCGACCACCTGGCCATCAACGCCCCGGCCGAGCGCAGGGTGGAGACCCGCTACGGCGTGCGCGACATGGTGGTGAGCCGCCTGGGGACCGACTACCTCGCCTGGCGTCGCGCGGTAGTGCGCCTGAAGACCAGGGCCGGCCTCTACGCCGCCGACGAGCGGGGCGTGCGGTTCGTGGACGGCGGCCTGTTCCGCGCCGAGATCGCCCTGCCGGCCGGCGCGCCCACCGGCGTCTACCAGGCCCGCGTCCTGCTGTTCCAGGACCGCCGCCCGGTGGCCGAGCGGGTGCGCACGCTGAGCGTGGAGAAGGCCGGATTCGAGCGCGCCCTTTACCTTCTCGCCCATGACAGGCCATGGTCCTACGGTCTGGCTTCGGTCGCGGTGGCGCTGGCCGCCGGCTGGGCCGCCTCGGTCGCCTTCCGCAGGAGCTGATGACGCATGGAGACCGACGCCGCCACGCCCGCACCCGCGCCCGTCTGGACGATCGCCCTCCTCGCGCTGGCGCCGTTCCCGATTTCCGCCGCCCTCTACGCCTACGGCCCGGCCCAGTTCGCGCAGGGCGCGCTCACCGCCATCCTGAGCTGGTCAGCCCTGGTGCTGAGCTTCCTGGGCGGCGCGCGCTGGGGGCTGGAGAGCGCCCGGCCCGCGCCGCGCTGGACTCGGCTTTCGGCCTCCGTGGTCTCCTCGGTCGCCGCCTGGGCGCTGCTGATGGGCCGCTCGCACCTGAGCTCGGCCTGGTTGATCGGCGGTTTCATGGGGGCCTTCATCCTGCAGTGGCTGTTCGACCACACCGCCCCGGACGTTCCCGCCCGCTATCCCCGACTCTCCACCGTGCTCACCGCCGGCGCCTGCGTCTCCCTGGCCGTGGCGCTGGAGCAGGCGCTGCGGATGTGAGCTCGCAGATCCCGCCTGGCCGCAAGCCTCGCTGCGGCGGCGGAGCCGTTCCTCTGGCCGTAGGTCCGAGTCGTCTTGCGAATTGACGACCAGTTCCTTACTCTTACAGGTAAGAGTAAGGAACTGGTCGTGCGCATCACATCCAAGGGTCAGGTGACCATTCCGGCGGACATCCGCGAGCGAGCGGGCCTGTTGCCGCAAACAGAGGTGGATTTTGAATTCGACGGCAAGACCGTGCGAATCGTCCGCGCAAAAGCCCGCAAGAAGGAGAGTCGCGGCGCCCGGCTCGTCGCCCACTTGCGGGGACGCGGGGACGTCGCGATGACCACGGACGCGATCATGGCGTTGACCCGGGATGACTGAATGACGGCGGTGCTGGTCGACGCCAATGTGATCCTCGACGTCATGACAGAGGACGCCCGTTGGCTCGGATGGTCAGCGGCGGCCATGGAACGGGCCGCCGACCGCTATCGCCTCGTGATTAATCCGATCATCTATGGCGAGGTCTCGATTCGGTATTCGCGCATCGAGGAGTTGGACGCCGCACTTCCCCGCACGCTGTTCGAGCGTGAGGCCATTCCGTACGAGGCCGCTTTTCTCGCCGGCAAGGCGTTGCTGGCATATCGACGGCGAGGCGGAACACGACGATCTCCGCTTCCGGATTTCTTCATCGGCGCCCACGCCGCCGTCGGCGGGTATCAGCTGATGACACGCGATGCGACGCGCTATCGCACCTATTTCCCCAAGCTGCCGCTGATCGCCCCCGTCTAGAGTCTTCAGTGGGGCGGTCAGTCTCCCGCTAGGGAGCGCCAGCCTACGGCGTGGACGCGCTGGCGGCCCAGAGCTCCGGCGATCGGGGGGCGGGTGAACAGGCTGGCGAAGGCGACGTCGCGTACGTTGAGGCCGCCGGCGTAGGCGCCGAAGGCCGGCAACACCGCGCGTTCGGCGTCGGTGAGGAAGCAGCGGCGGCGCACCCGGCCGCTGGCGGCGACGATCCGGGCGCAAGGATGCAGGTGGCCGCTGATCTCGCCCACCTGGCGGCCCGGCCGCGGCTCGTGGCGCAGGATGAGGTCGCCCAGCGCCAGTTCGGCCGCGATCTCGGCCGGCAGCGCCCGCGGGCCGTCGGCGTCGTGGTTGCCCACCACCCAGACCAGCCGCCGCCCGGCCGCCAGCCGCCGCAGCCGCTCGGCGTAGGCCGGCGCCAGGCGATCCTCCGAGGCGCGGTCGTGGAAGGTGTCGCCCAGCAGCACCAGCACCGCCGGCGACAGGGCCGCAGCCTCCGCCTCCAGCCGGTCGAGGGTGTCGCCGGTGTCGTAGGGCGGCAGCATCTGGCCGCGGGCGGCGTAGGACGAGCCCTTCTCCAGGTGCAGGTCGGCGACCACCAGCGCGCCGTGGGCGGCCAGCCACAGCCCGCCCGAGGCGCGCAGCAGGGCCTCCGTCCCGTTCAGGGCCAGGCGCAGGCCGCCGCAGGCGCTGGCGGCGATGGCGTAGGGCGGATAGGCCAGCGCGGTCACGCCAGGGCCTCGGCGATCAGATCGGCCTCGGCCTCGGCCAGGATCATTTCGCTGGCCCCGCCGGGCGCGCGCTCCTTGCCGATCTCCAGCAGGATCGGCACCGAGAAGGGCGACAGGCGCTCCAGCGCCGCGTGGCGGATGCGGCCGCGGATCCGCGCCAGCAACTGCGAGAGCCGCGCCACGTCGATCAGCCCGGTCGCCGCGTCGTCGCGGGCGCAACGGAGCAGCAGGTGGTCGGGCTGGTGGCGGCGCAACACGTCGTAGATCAGGTCCGTGGAGAAGGTGATCTGGCGGCCCGACTTCTGCGGCGCGCCGGGAAAGCGTCGCTCGATCAGGCCGGCGATAATCGCGCAGCCCTTGAAAGCCCGCTTCATCATGAAGCTCTCGGCCAGCCAGTCCTCGAGATCGTCGCCCAGCATGTCCTCATCAAACAGCGAGTCGAAATCAAGGCCGTCCAGGGGCTTCAGGGCCCAGACCGCGAGCGCGTAGTCGTTGCAGACGAAACCCAGCGGCGCGGCCCCGGCCCGCTCCAGCCGCCGGGTCAGCAGCATGGCCAGCGTCGTATGCGCCAGCCGGCCCTCGAAGGGATAGCAGACCATGAAATGCCGCTTCCCGTGCGGGAAGGTCTCCAGCAGCATTTCCTCGCCGGCCGGGATCGCCGAGCGGTCGCGCTGCGCCTCCAGCCATTCGCGCACGTCGGCGGGCAGAACCTTCCAGTGTTCCTGGTCGTACATCAGCTCGCGCACCCGCTTGGCGAGGTAGGTGGAGAGGGCGAACTTCGAGCCGCCCCAGGACGGCAGCTTGGGGTCCTTGTCGGCGGCCGGGCTGACCAGCACGTCGAGGTTGGTGACGCCCACCAGCGTCCAGACCTGGCCGGCGAACAGGAAGGTGTCGCCCGGCTCCAGCATCTCCAGATAGCCCTCCTCCACCTCGCCGATCTTGCGCCCGACGGAGCCCCTGCGCCCAGCGATCCGTACACTGAGCACCGCCGGCGAGACGATGGCGCCCACGTTCAGCCGGTGCCGCTGCGCGATCTGGGCGTTGCGCACCCGCCAGAGCCCATCCTGTCCCTTCACGATGCGTCGGAAGCGGTCATAGACCTTGAGCGCGTAGCCGCCGGTGGAGACGAAATCGATCACCGCCTCGAAGTCCTCCCAGGCCAGGTCGCGGTAAGGGCCGGCGGCGCGGACCTCCTCGTACAGCGCCAGGATGTCGAAGGGTTCGGAGCAGGCGCAGCCCATCACGTGCTGGGCCAGCACGTCGAGCGCGCCCGTGCGCGGCGGGTCGCCGTCCAGCCGGTGCTCGGCGATAGCCTCCCGGGCGGCCTGGCACTCCAGCATCTCGAAGCGGTTGGCGGGGACGAAGAGGGCGCGGCTGGGCTCATCCATCCGGTGGTTGGCCCGCCCGATCCGCTGCACCATGCGCGAGGCGCCCTTGGGGGAGGCCAGCTGGATGACCAGGTCCACGTCGCCCCAGTCTATCCCCAGGTCGAGGGTCGAGGTGCAGACCACGGCGCGCAGTGCGCCTCTCGCCATCGCCGCCTCGACCTTGCGCCGCTGCTCGGCGGCCAGGGAGCCGTGGTGGAGGGCGATGGGCAGATTGTCGTCGTTGAGCCGCCACAGCTCCTGGAAGGCGAACTCGGCCTGGAACCGGGTGTTCACGAACACCAGCGCCGTGCGGCATTTGCGGATGACGTCATAGACCTCCGCCATGGCGTGCTGGGCGGTGTGACCCGCCCAGGGCACGCGGCCTTCGGACAGCAGCAGGTCCACGATCGGCTCCGCGCCCGGTGGGCCGCGCACGAGGGCTATGGCCAACTCGGGGGTGTCATCCCGGAAAGGCGCGACAGCGGCTTGTCCGGGACCCATCAACGCCGCGCTGTCCGATATGGCGACGCCCTGTCCAGCGTCCAATTTCTCGTGCTCATGGGTCCCGGACACGGGCTGCGCCCGTTCCGGGATGACACCAGGGAGGGGAGGGCGCGCGTAGGCCAGCCACCGGCGGATCACGTCGGGGTCGTCCACCGTGGCGGAGAGGCCGACGCGGCGCATCCGGGGGGCGAGCTGCTGGAGCCTCGCGAGGTCGAGGGCCAGGAGGTCGCCGCGCTTGGCCGAATGGATGGCGTGGATCTCGTCGATGATCACGCAGTCGAGGCTTTCGAAATAGGCCCGCGCCCCCTCCCAGGCGCAGAGCAGGGCGAGCTGCTCGGGGGTGGTCAGCAGGATGTCGGGCGGGCGCACCCGCTGGCGCTGCCGCCGCGCCTGGCCGGTGTCGCCGGTGCGGGATTCGGCGACGATCTTGAGGCCCATCTCCGCGATGGGGGTCATCAGGTTGCGCTCCACGTCCACCGCCAGCGCCTTCAGCGGCGAGATGTAGAGGGTGTGCAGGCCCGGGTGGGTGTTGCGCGGCGGCCGTTCGGCCAGGTCGATCAGGCTGGGCAGGAATCCCGCCAGCGTCTTGCCGCCGCCGGTGGGGGCGATCAGCAGGGCGTCACGGCCTTCGCGGGCCCGGGCGATCATCTCCAGCTGGTGGCTGCGCGCCGCCCAGCCGCGCCCGGCGAACCAGGCGGCGAAGCGCTCCGGCAGGAGCGGCGGCTCGGGCGATCCGTCGGAAATGGCGCGGCTCCCTGGATGATGGCGCTGTTCGTCTCCGCCCTTTATGGGGTCAGCGACGAATATTGCGACAGGGAAGGACGACCATGGCCCCCGATCCGATCTGCTGCCTCGCTGTGCTGGAGGCCAGGAACGAGGCCGATCCCCTGGCCCTGCAGCGGTCGTGGCTCGCCGCCGACCCGATCGCCGACCTGGCGCCAAACGCCCGCTACCGGCGTTCGCTGCCGCTGGCCTCGGACGAGCGCGGCTTCCGGCTGAAGGGCGCCTATGGCGTGGCCCAGCTCTGGGTGGACGGAACCCAGGCCGCCTCCGATCTGCTCCGCCGCCTGTCCAGCCCGCTCCTGAAGGACACCGAGGTGGTCGCCCTGGCCTGCCGCGAGCTGGCGGTGATCGACGGCCCGGAGCGCCGCGGCGGCGCCGACGGCGTCAAGGGCTTCTACTTCAGCCGCCGCAAGCCCGGCATGAGCGTGGCGGCGTTCCAGGACCATTGGCTCCACGTGCACGGCCCGCTGGTCGTCCCCTCGCCGGGGATCACCCGGTATGTCCAGTTCTACCCGTGTCCGGAGACCTACGGCGCGGACCTGGAGCCGAAGTACGACTCGCTGGCCGAACTCACCTTCCCGGACAAGGCGGCCCAGGAGGCGTTCAGCACGTCGGAGCACAACACCGTCCATCAGCGCAACGACCTGCCCAACCTGTGGGACATGACCGGCGGCGCCTTGCGCTTCTACCTGGAGCAGAAGGACGAGCGTCCGGCCGCCACCTGACCTTGCCTCCGGCGATGTTGTGCGACCTAATCGGCGAGGCCCGGGCGAGGGCGTGTAACCAAGGGGCGGCGGCCATGGACTGGAAACGTTACGCCTGGGCGGCGGCCGCGACCCTGCTGGCGGGCGGGGCGTTCGCCGAGGACAAGCCGTCCGGCGCCGGTCACCCCGAGGCGCAGCCGGCCCCGGCCGAGTCCTCGAGCGGCGACATGAAGAAGAAGGCCGGCGAGATCATGAGCCAGCCGGCGCGCGATATCGGCGCTTCGAAGACGGAGATTCCCCCTGTCCTCGTGGAGGCGGTCAAGGACCCCTATACGCTGACCGGCCTGAAGACCTGCAAGCAGCTGGCGGCGGCGGTGAGCGACCTGAACGCGGTGCTGGGCCCGGACTTCGCGGCCGGCGCCGAGCTCAAGGAGAACCGCACCGCCAAGCTCGCCGAAGCCGGCGGCAAGACGGTGGTCAACTCGATCCTGCCGTTCCGCGGCCTGGTCCGCGAGATCTCCGGGGCCGCGCCGGCGGAGCGGAGCCTCAATGCGGCGGTCGACGCCGGCTATGCGCGCCGCGGCTTCCTGCGCGGCGTGCACCGCAAGCAGGGCTGCAAGACGGCGTTCTGAGCCGGCCGGAGCGCGCGTCGCGCGAGGGCGCTTGACCTCGGCGGCGCTGCGCCCATCACTTGGGCGATCGATGATGGAGGCGCGACGATGCGGCTGGTCCTGACGGTTCTCGCGTTCGCGGCGTGTGTGGCCCTGGCGCCTGGCGCCTCGGCGGCGGTGGTGACGCCGCCGGGCTGCCACTGGGTCCCTACGGCGGAACGCGCCGACGTGGTGGGGCTCTGGTGCCGGGCTCCGGATGGCCGCGCCCGGCCCACCGGCCAGACCCTGGCCCAGCCGCCGGGGGACGCGTGGGACGGATGCCCGGGCGGCCTGATGTACGACGGGATGCGGTGCGTGACCGAGGCCCAGGCGATCATGGCCGCCGAGCGCGCCCCGGCGCTGCAGCGCTCGTTGATGGTGGGGCCGCCGCCCCGCACGCAGCCGCGCATGCTGCTGTGGCGGGACGGGAAGCGGGGCCGCACCACGCGCGGACTCGCCTGCACCGACGACCGCGACGTCACCGTCTGCACGCCGATCCGGCGCTACTGATCGCGTCAGCGCCTTGGGGGAAGGCCGCCACATGACCGGAGCGCTTCGCAACGCCGCCCTGGCCGCGGTCGCCGCGCTGGCGGCGGCTGGGCCGGCGGCCGCACAGGACGCTCCGCCGCCCGGCTGCCGCTGGCAGAGCGCCACCCTCGCCTGCAAGGACGGCAAGGGCCATTGGGTGCGCTCCGGCGACGGGGAGATCGTCGGGACCTATCCGCTGTCGAAGCCCAAGCCCGTCCAGCCGCCTGCGCGAATGGCCCCGACGGCCGGGCCATCGGCGCCGAAGGGTCCCAAGCCGCTTTCCCCACCGCCGCCGCCGTCTGCGCCTCCGCCGCCCCCGCCCCCGCCTCCGC